>Ga0189284_100059_pt1 | contig 193409 bp, 166 predicted proteins | sample N32C7minimetaG_FD_130314 | JGI IMG/M metagenome (GOLD analysis project Ga0189284, IMG submission 130314) | Marine microbial communities from the Costa Rica Dome - N32 C7 mini metaG | ecosystem: Environmental > Aquatic > Marine > Oceanic > Photic zone | place: Costa Rica: the Eastern Pacific...
CCACCAGATCCTCGACATTTGCTGCCGCGCCTGGAACAAACTCACGGCGCAACCCTGGACCATCATGTCAATCGGACTGAGGGACTGGGCGCATCGGTTCTAATCAATTGAGACTGGTATAAGGCTTGTCTTCTGGAAACCGCTGAAATCGTCGATTAGTGGCACGTACTGTCGTGGCCAATGCCCGTCCGGATATCTCGTTTTCACGCCACAAACAGTCAAGTGACCGCACGATTCAATACAGTGTCGGGTCCCGGTCTTTGTTAGCAAGTTCAGCTGCACGCACCTGCTCAACCCGGCGTTTTAGCTTGCGGACGACGAGTCTTTGTAAGTCACTTTGCAAAGCAGAAGACGGGCCGAACATCGACACTTCGACGCCAGTCGCAGCATCTATCGCCGTGACCTGCACCTGCTTTCCCATCGGCCTGAACTCGATATAGATTTCGCCCGCCCTCGGACCGCGATTCATCCGGCCTGAATCCTTTGCTGGTTCAAAAGGTCCCTCTCCTGCCTCAATAGACACGAAACGCCGGCCTCATCAAGACCGGCGTTCCAGAACCATTCATGACTTGCGTGTGTTCCTAGAGGCGGGCTTGCTCGCCTGTGCCGCTGAGGTCATCACGATTGTAGATGTCTTCGCGGAAATGAACCACGCCATCTGCGTTCGCCCAGGCGGTGACATAAGTCATGTAGAGCGGGATCGAGCGCTTCAGCTTGACGTCTTCCCGTTCACCGGTCCGAATGACTGAATCGACTTTGGTGCGGTCCCAATCCGGTGTCGTGGATTGCAGCAGCCAGGTCACCAATTCCCTGACGTTTTGAACGCGCACGCAACCGGACGAGTGGAACCGGTAGTCTTCACCAAACAACGTCTTGGACGGCGTATCGTGAAGATATACCTGGTGTTTGTTGTGGAAGTTGATCCGCACGGACCCAAGTGAGTTTTCTTGTCCCGGATCCTGGGTGAAGCGGTACTGTGTCGCTTCGTCCGTATTCCAATCAATCTGCTGCCACGCAACTTCCTGATTGTCGCGCCAGTTAAAGATTCGGATCTTGTTGCGGGACAGATATTCCGGGTCTTCCTTCATCTTCGGGATCAGGTCCTTGCGGATGATGGAAACAGGCACGGTCCAGTATGGGTTGAAGTTCAGCTCATAGATCTTGCTGTTCAGGATCGGTGTTTGCCGGTCGATCTTGCCGACGACGGCGGTGTGGCGCGAGCGGACACGTCCATCTTCCACGGCTTCGATCTCAGCCGCCGGAATGTTCACCATCACATACCGGTCACCGAGGTTGCCGGACATGGACCGGACACGGACCAGGTTGGTTTCGAGCTGCCGCAAGCGCACGTAAGCCGGGATATTGAGCGCCTCAACGGTGCTTTCGCCCATCACTCCGTCCGGGATCAAGCCGTGACGAAGCTGGAAACGCCGCAGGGCCGCATCAACGTAAGAATCGAAGGTGTCGGAAAGCCCGGATTGCTGCTCCAAATCACCGGAAATGATCAAGCGTTGCCGCAACTGAACGACGCGCGGGTCTTTCATACCGATGCGCAGCGCTTTGCCGCCGGTGGAAACTGTACCCCATCCACCCATTTGCACGATCGACTGATAGCGAGTGATGGCTGCGCCGATATAGTCAACAGTCGTGGGAGACAAGGTCGGGGCGTATGACTTCACCTCGGTGATGTTGTCCGTTGCGATATCGAAGCTGTCGGCCCATTCAAGGTCCTGCCCCGCAGTGCGGAAAGACTGCTGCGCAGACGCTGTGCCCGTGACCAACACAGACGCGGCCAATCCGAGGAGCATCAGCCCGTTTTTCCAAAATTTGGCGTTCAACTTGAAAGAAGACTTTGTCCCAGCCGAAGCGGAAAAAAGTGTCATTGCCGACCCCACAGTGCTGTGTACAAGGCGCCATCCGGCGCATTCATCGTCAATCCGGTTCAACGGTCGTTGATCTTGCCGGCAGATTACCGGCTCACGACCATTATCGGTACTGCAGCAAGGTTAACAAATTCAAAGACAGCTCACCCGCCACGATTTAACAGCCCAATGGCCATTCCAATGTGTCCACATGATGTCGGATTCGGCCGACCGCAAGCCGTTCACGAATTTGTCAGCTGATTAAGTGCCCCAAAAACAAAAGCACCGCCACTTGGGCGGTGCTTTGTCATCTGGATACGCCGTGAATTGATCAGAGGCGATATAGGATTTGGTCGGTCCAGAACCGCTCGAGACGGCGCAGCGACTTATTCAGTGTAACAAAGTCTTGCGGGCCGATTTCACCAACCTGCTCAACGGACAGAATATGGCGCTCATAAAGATCATTGACGATCTTTGCCACTTCCTGGCCCTTGTCTGTCAGGCTGACCCGCACGGACCGGCGGTCCATGCGCGAGCGCTGGTGGTGAATGTAACCGGTCTCGACCAGTTTTTTCAGATTATAGGACACGTTGGAACCAAGATAGTATCCACGGGTCCGCAGTTCACCAGCGGTCAGCTCGGCATCGCCAATGTTGAACAGCAACAACGCCTGAACGCTGTTGACATCCGACCGGCCCATGCGGTCGAATTCGTCCTTGATGACGTCCAGCAAACGCCGGTGCAAACGTTCTACAAGTGTAAGAGCCTCGAGGTAGAGCGGCTTGATGGCCACCTCTTCCTCTTCACCCTGTGACACAGCATCGACTGCCCTACTTGCGGTGATCATGTGATTGCGCCTCTTTTTGTACCTGTCATTCGACGGATATTTTCCCGCCTTGATGCACAATCTACAGAAGCGATTCTAAAATCCGCTTAAGAGACACACTGAATCAAATATTAACTTCCACAAGGTGTTTTAGAGCCCGATTTAAACTTTGATTTACTATGAGCCCCTGAGAAATTTGACAATAGCCGAGAAATCAAGGGATTCCCCGCCCTGGTTGCAGAAGAGCGAATAGAGCGACGCGGCTTCTGCCCCCATGGGTGTGGCTGCGCCTGAGGAATGCGCGGCCTCCTGAGCCAATTTTAAATCTTTCAACATCATCCCCGCTGCAAACCCAGGCTGGTAGTCACGGTTGGCAGGAGATGTGGGCAGCGGTCCGGGCACCGGACAATAGGATGTCAGCGACCAGCACTGACCGGATGCGGTTGAGGAAATGTCGAACAGCTTCTGCGCATCAAGGCCAAGGCGCTCTGCAAGAACAAATGCCTCCGAGACGCCAATCATGGAAATGCCCAGGATCATGTTGTTGCAGATCTTGGCCGCCTGCCCGGTCCCTGCGCCCCCTGCATGGACGATCGTCTTGCCCATGATGTCAAGGTAAGGCTTGGCTGCTTCAAAAGCGCTGTCTTCTCCGCCGACCATGAATGTCAGCGTTCCACCAGCCGCTCCAGCAACTCCGCCGGAAACCGGCGCATCGACCATTGGCATGGACTTTTCCGCTGCTGCAGCGCTTACCGCCCGCGCGCTGTCGACATCAATCGTAGAAGAATCAATCAGGAGGGTTCCGGCCTTCGCGTTGTCCAGAATGCCGCCTTCGCCCGTGTAGACCTGACGGACATGCTTTCCGGCAGGGAGCATGGACACAATGACATCTGCTTCAGAGGCCAGTTGAGCAACATCGGATGCCGCCTCGCCGCCTTCGGAAACAAGAGTGCCGATGGCTGCCTTCGACATGTCGAAGCCCAGGACCCGGTGCCCCGCCTTTGCAAGATTGATGGCCATCGGGCCGCCCATGTTCCCAAGACCGATAAAGCCAACCGTGGTTGCCATTGTTTTCTCCCGTGACGATTCTTTTCGTATTTTCAGATTTATAGGCCGGCTTGTTGATGCTCCGGACCAAGCCCTTCAAAAGTTGCGTCGACCAGCGTCAGCACAACCTTCCGCATCAACCCGCGGCCGTTCGGTTCTCGCGGCGCATCAGATAGGTCAGCCCCGCAAAGATCAATATGGTCAAAAGGTAGAAGGCGATCTCATAAGGCCGGCGTCCATAAAGATCAGAAAAGGCCGTGTGCATCACGATCTGGCACAGACACCGGAAGATCCACATGACCGTTCCCCAGGATACGGTCAGCCAAAGCCCGATCGCCGCCACAAGGTCCAGCACCGCAAAGAAAACAACAGCACCTTGAATGGCAATTGGCATTTCCCAGAACCACATGCCGCGCCATTCAACGATGCCAATGATCCGGGCCCAATAGATCACGCCTCCGCCCATCAGAAGCAGTGCCATCGCGCGCAGATACCAGATCAGCACGGTGCTCCAGGGCGGGCGCGAATAGAAGAGGTCCTGAAAGCTCGTGATCATGGCCGGTCCGTTTGTGCGTTAGAGCGGCAAGTCTCCGCCTGCCGGTTCCCGGAAATACGCTGCCAGGTCTTCCTTGTCCACTTGATCAAGGCTTGGAGGGGACCATTTCGGGTCCTGGTCCTTGTCGACAAGCACCGCCCGCACGCCTTCGTAGAACTCCGAGCCCTTCAGGATTTCGGAGACAATACGGTATTCGAGTTTCATGCATTCGTTGAAACTCAACTCCCCGCCGCGCTGCATTTGCTCAAAGGCGATCAGCACGCTGGTCGGAGATTTTTGCCGGATTGCGTGAGCAGCCTTCAATGCGAACTCGTCGCCGCTCTCATCCAGTTTCGCCAAAATTGCATTCACACTGTCTTCTGAAAAGCAGCGTTCAATCGTATCTGCAGCGGCCATCAAGGGCCCTGGCTCAGCTTCAACCATATACCGGCTGAGCACTGCATCCACATCGCTGCTTTCCTCAAGCGCAGCTTCTATTGCCGGCAAGTCCGTTTCCTTGATGGCATCGGTCAGTACACCCGTTGCCAGCGCATCGCCTTGCTTCAGACGGCCGGCGGACAGGGCGCAATAGACACCGGTTTTCTTTGGCATGCGCGGCAGAAAATATGTGCCGCCAACATCCGGGAAGAAACCAATCCCGGTTTCCGGCATGGCGAACATTGTTTTTTCTGTTCCAACCCTGTGGCTGCCATGGGCCGATACACCAACGCCGCCGCCCATGACGATGCCATTGATGAGAGCGATGTAGGGCTTGGGATACGCCTTGATCTGAGCGTTGAGGAGATACTCTTCCTTGAAGAACTCTCCGAGGCCCTCCATCTCGCCGGCCATCTTCGCATCATAGATGCAGCGAATATCACCGCCAGCGCAGAATGCTTTTTCTCCGGCGCCGGTAATCACCACATGGGCAACGTCCGGATCTTCCGCCCACGCGGTCAGCTGTGCCGCCAGTGCCGAACACATCGGATGGGTCAGCGCATTCAGCGCCTTCGGCCGGTTGAGGGTGACAAATCCGGCCTTGCCGCGCCTTTCAAACAGGATGTCGCTCACTGCATGTCCTTAAGAAGCTGGAATAATGGTCGTGTTTTCGCCGTGAGAAAACGGTCAGTCTTTCAGGAGATGCCGCGAGATGATCAAGCGCATGACCTCATTGGTGCCTTCCAGGATCTGGTGCACGCGGACGTCCCGCAAGAACCGCTCGATCGGGTAGTCCCGCAAGTATCCATAGCCGCCATGCAATTGCAGCGCATCGTTCACCACCTTGAAACCGGTGTCCGTGGCCAGGCGCTTGGCCATGGCAGCAAACTTCGGCGCATCGGGTGTTTTCGCATCCACTTCGGTTGCCGCTTTATAAAGGAGCAGGCGCGCGGCCTCCAACTCCGTTGCCATATCGGCGAGACGGAACTGAAGTGCCTGAAAAGCCGTCAGCGGCTTGCCGAACTGCTTGCGCTCGCGCATGTAGGCAATCGCCTGGTCGAGGCATTCCTGCGCCGGCCCGATCGAGCAGGCACCGATGTTCAAACGCCCGCCATCGAGCGCAGCCATCGCGATCTTGAAGCCTTGGCCCTCGACACCGATGAGGTTGGATTTCGGAACACGGCAATCCTGGAAGTTCACCTGGGCAGTCGGCTGGCTCTTCCATCCCATCTTCACTTCATTCGCACCGAAGCTCAGGCCCGGCGTGCCTTTTTCAACGAGAAGGCAGGAAATGCCAGCCGGCCCTTCGTCGCCTGTGCGGACCATCACCGCATAGAGGTCGCTGACACCGCCGCCGGAAATAAACGCCTTCGAGCCGTTGAGGATGTAGTGATCGCCATCATCCTTGGCCGTGGTCCGTAACGCCGCTGCGTCAGAGCCTGAGCCCGGCTCGGTCAGGCAGTAGCTGGTCAGGAGTTCCATAGTGCAGAGTTTCGGCAGAAATTTCTGGCGTAGGTCTTCATTGCCGAACGTATCGATGATCCAGGCGACCATGTTGTGGATCGACAAATACGCAGCGGTCGACGTGCAACCCTTTGACAGCTCTTCAAAGATAAGCGCTGCATCCAAACGGGTCAGGGCGGAGCCCCCGACATCGTCCCGGACGTAAATTCCGGCGAGCCCGAGTTCGGCCGCCTTGCGCATGACAGGAATCGGAAAATGGCTGTCTTCATCCCACTGCGCGGCATGCGGGGCAAGTTCTTCCCGCGCAAAGCTAGCCGCCATATCGCGAATTGCCCGCCGGTCTTCGTTCAGTTGAAAGTCCACGATATCCTCCCGGGAACCGGTACGGCCGATTCTGGCCATGCCGGATGTGTTTGATTTCTGGCGCGCATAAAACCATATTTGACGCGAACGTCAAACAATCTCTTTTTCGTATTTAATTTCAGTTATTTTACAGAATGTTGGACGTCAGAAATCTGCGTGATAATGTGGCACAAATGTCCGGCGGACATCCGATCTGAATTTTCTCACCTAAGTGCAGGCCCGTTTTATGCCGTCCCACCGCTCTCTTCCGCCCATCACATCCGATCATATGGACTCGCTCCTTGCCGGCACCCGCATGCGCCGCAACCGGCAGACCGACTGGTCCCGCCGGCTCCTTCGGGAAAACACCTTGACCGTAGATGACCTGATCTGGCCGATCTTCGTCGTCGATGGCGAGAATATCCGCCAGCCGGTTCCGTCCATGCCGGGCGTGGAGCGCCTTTCGGTCGACGAGGCTGTGCGTGATGCCAATCTTGCGGCAGAACTCGGCATTCCGGCGATCGCGATCTTTCCATACACAGACCCGGACCTGCGCGACGATACGGGCTCAGAAGCGCTCAACCCGGAAAACCTCACCTGTCAGGCGTGCCGGGCGATCAAGCGCGAAGGTCAGAATCTCGGCCTTATGACAGATGTGGCGCTGGATCCCTACACGAGCCACGGTCATGACGGGCTGATGCACGGCGACAGCATCTTGAATGACGAGACAGTTGATCAACTCTGCCGTCAGGCGCTCAATCAGGCCGAGGCCGGGTCCGATGTGATTGCCCCATCCGACATGATGGACGGTCGGATCGGTGCCATCCGGCAGGCACTCGACACTCAGGATTACCGCGGCACGCAGATCATGGCGTATTCCGCCAAGTATGCCTCCGCATTCTACGGCCCGTTCCGCGACGCGGTCGGCTCGTCCGGAACCTTGAAGGGCGACAAACGCACCTATCAGATGGATCCGGCCAACACCGACGAAGCCCTGCGCGAGGCAGAGCTCGACATCACCGAAGGCGCCGACATGATCATGGTCAAACCCGGCATGCCGTATCTGGACATTGTCCGCAGGCTGAAGGACGAGTTCCAGGTGCCGACCTACGCCTATCAGGTGTCCGGTGAATTCGCGATGATCAAGGCGGCGAGCGGCAACGGCTGGCTCGACGGCGACCGCGCCATGATGGAGAGCCTTCTCGCCTTCAAACGCGCCGGCGCCGACGGCATTCTCACCTACTTCGCGCCCACCGTTGCCAAGATGCTGGCGGGCCGAGACTGAGATCTGCTATCCCCCGAATGCCGCCCCGGCCGCCGAGCCGGGGCCCATTTGGAAAAGTTTCTGCAATGGATGGGTGGTCCCGGATCAAGCCCGGGACAGCGCTTCAACACTCAAGCAACGCGCCTGCCCTCACGCGGTCATCCTCGGGCTTGACCCGAAGATCCATTCCGTTCCCTTTCAAAACACCACTGCCTTGTTTGTGGCACAGCTTCGGCATCGACTGCCTCCCCGATCGTGTCGGGGACAGGCTTTTCAAGCGGGGCAATGACCAAAGTGAATATTGCCGGGACCTTGCCAGACACTGTGGTCATCACAGCAATGAACTGATTGCCGAGTGCTCAAAACAGAAATTTGCGTTTCCCAATTCTGATCCCCATATCCAGTTCATCACGAATAGGAGAGCTTATTTCATGTCCGCCGACACATCGTCCCGATCCTCCAGGCAAGATGCATTTGATCCGCTCCTGCAACCGGAGCTGTTTGAGGGCGTGCGCAGCCGGCGGGTCTTCGCTTTCATTATCGATGCGTTCGTGATCACCCTGCTGACACTCGGGGCGGGCATTCTCGTGTTCATTCTCGGGGTTTTCACCCTGGGTCTCGGCTTTCTGCTTTACGCAATCCTGCCGGTGTCCGTCGCGCTGATCTATGTTGCGTTCACGCTGGGCGGGCCAAACGCCTCCACGATCGGCATGCGCGCGATGGGTCTTGAGATGCGGCTTTGGTATGGCGCGAAACCCTACCCGTTGCTGGCGGCCGTGCACCTGTTGCTGTTCTGGTTTTCCATCTCCCTGCTCACGCCGTTTGTGCTGCTGGTGTCCCTGTTCTCCGACCGCAAGCGCCTGCTGCATGACCTGATCCTGGGCACTGTGATGATCAATTCGGCCTACCACCGGGCCTACACCAGCGAGCATTCCGCTGCTGCGTGATTTCTTGCTGAGAGAAAAATGATCTTTTTTCAACGCTCTATACGAAACATGTGCAGCGTCCCGGGTGTGAATTCGAAAGGTGAGCCCTTCCAAAACTTCAAGCGGCTGGTCTAGACTGCCAAAAGAAATGGGCAGTTAGGATCTAGGCGGGTGAATGCTCTCAGTTGATATCGCGATGGCGTTGACCTTTGTGGTCTTGACCGCCACCGTCGTCTTATATGCGCTTGAGCGTTACCCGATCGAAACGGTCGCGCTCGGATCCGTCACCAGCTTCATCGTAATATTCTCGCTGATACCGGTCTTTCACAGCGACGGATCGCGCGTTGCCACGGGCGATTTCCTGGAAGGGTTTGCCAATCCGGCCCTTATCACCGTGATCTGCCTGCTCGTGATCGGTCAGGGCCTGTTCCAGACAGACGCGTTGGAAGGACCTGCCAAGGCCATCGTCCGCTGGACCCGCGGCCGGTCAAAATGGGCGACCGCCCCGATCCTGCTGGCTGTCGCCGTCTTAAGTGCGTTTTTGAACAACACGCCCGTGGTTGTGATGTTCCTGCCGATCCTGACGGCCGTTGCCGCAACGGCCGGACAATCGGCCTCACGGGTTCTGATGCCCCTCTCCTTCATCGCAATTTTGGGCGGCATGACTACCCTGATTGGGTCTTCGACCAACCTGCTGGTGGCCAATTACGCGGCGCAGTCCTCGGATCTAAAGCTGACCTTCTTCAGCTTCACCCCAATCGGGATCATGGTGGCTGGTGCAGGGATCCTCTATGTTTTGTTCGTCATGCCGCACCTGATGCGCAATCGCAAAACCATGGCTGAAGAGTTTCAGGCAACGTCCGGCAAGCAGTTCATCGCCCAGATCGAAATCACCTATGAGCACCCTCTGGTGGGCACCGAAGCCGTATCCGGCATGTTTCCGAGCCTCAAGGACATGACTGTCCGCCTGGTCCAGCGCGGCCAGCAACCGCTTCTTCCGCCATTTGAAAATGTGATCCTGTCACCGGGCGACACAGTGATCGTAGCTGCCACCCGCACCGCACTTGCCAATGCCCTGGCGCAACGCAAGCCGTTGATGGAAACGGATGGGGGCGAAACCAATGTAACCGGCCGCGAGGCTGCACCGAGCCAGGACGGATCCCTCAGCCTAGCCGAAGCCGTCGTGGCCCCTGCTTCCCGTCTTATGGGCCGCACTCTGCCACAATCGGGCTTCTATACGGAAACCGGCTGCTTGGTGATGGGCATTCAGCGCCGGAGCCGCATGCCACGCATGGCCATGAATGATATTCGTCTGGAGGCCGGAGACGTTCTGTTGGTCGCAGGATCTGAGGAAGACATTGCCAGGCTGCGCGGCAACCGGGACGTCCTGCTGCTTGATTGGTCGACGGCAGAAGTTCCCCGCAAACGCTATGCGCCGAGAGCCTTGGCGATCTTTGCCTGCGTTGTCGCGCTTGCAGCTTCTGGTCTGGTGCCGATTGTTTCCACGGCCGTTGCTGGAACCTTCGCCATGATCGCCTCCGGCTGTCTCAACATCCGTCAGGCCATGCGGGCTATCGACAGCCGGATATTCATGCTGGTCGGCGCCTCGCTTGCCGGTGCGGTCGCCTTGGAGTCAACTGGCGGGGCGTCCGCGATTGCCATGTCGCTTGCCGACATCCTTCACGGCAGCCCGCCTGGCGTCGTCTTGTCCGCATTGTTCTTCATGGTGATGATTCTGACGAACTTTCTTTCGAACAACGCGGCCGCAGTGCTGTTCACACCCATTGCAATCAATCTCGCTAATCAGATCGGCCAGCCGCCAGAAGCCTTTATTGTCTGCCTGATCATCGCCGCAAACACGTCGTTTGCCACGCCCGTTGGATATCAAACCAACCTTATTGTGATGGGGCCCGGACATTACCGTTTTGCTGATTTCCTGCGTGCTGGCGTCCCGCTGGCGCTTGTTTTATGGTTGACCTTCTCACTGATCGCACCATGGTACTATGGGCTGTGAGGGATGACTTTTACGCCGTAGGAAAAGCTGGTGACACGCCACCCGACCGATCATCCGCAGTTCTATCTGACTGCTCCCGCGCCCTGCCCTTACCTTGAAGGTTTGCAGGAGCGCAAGGTGTTCACGCATCTTGTCGGCCACGGCGCGCCCGCGCTCAACGAAGTGCTCACACAAGGTGGTTTCCGGCGCAGCCAGAACATTGCGTACCGCCCGGCCTGCGAAAACTGCCAGGCTTGCGTCTCTGTGCGTGTCCGCGTCGACGACTTCAATTGGACAAAGTCGCTCAAACGGGTTTGGAAATCCGGGGCAGATGTCATTGGAGCCCGCCTTCCGCCGAGCCCGTCGGCCGAACAGTATGATCTTTTCCGCGATTACCTGCAGGCCCGCCATGAAGATGGCGGAATGACCGAAATGAGTATCCTCGACTACGCCATGATGGTGGAGGATACGCATGTCGAGACCATGGTGATTGAATATCGCAAACGCGGACCGGATACTTTCATGACGGGAGCCGGGACCGGGCCGCTGCTCGGCGTTGCTCTGAGCGACCAGCTCAGCGACGGCCTGTCGATGGTGTATTCCTTCTACGATCCGGCGTTCACCGAAACCGCGCTCGGCACATATATGATCCTCGATCACATCGAGCGCGCGCGAAAACTCCGCCTGCCCTACATTTATCTCGGTTATTGGGTCGATGGTTCGGTCAAGATGGCCTATAAGGCCCGCTTCAGGCCACAAGAACATCTCGGGCCGGACGGCTGGACGACAGTCGCCGCGCCGAGTGGGCCCGGCGAACCTGCAAAAGACTGACGCTTCCTACGGAATGTGCTGACGGATCGACGTGAAGACATCGCGGAACATGTCTTCGGTCAAACGCCCCGTATTCGTGTTGTACCGGGAGCAGTGGTAACTGTCGAACAATACAAGATCCGTTCCCGGAAGTTCATGACGCCCATTGTGGGAAAACGGGAATTGGGCCCGTTTCAATTCCAGGGCGGTCAAAAACGTCTCGTGCGCGATCCGGCCAAGTGCCAAGACCGCCCGGATAGACGGGGTGGCTGCAAGTGTGGACAGAAGGTATGGCCGGCAGGTCTTGATTTCCGGTCCGGTTGGCTTGTTCTTCGGAGGCAAACAGCGCACGGCGTTCGTAATCAGCGCGTCAGTCAGCACCAACCCGTCGTCCGGCCGCGCTTTGTACGTCCCCTCGGCGAAACCGAAATCCAGCATGGTCTTGTATAGAAGATCACCGGCATAGTCGCCGGTGAACGGGCGCCCGGTTGCATTGGCACCGCGCATGCCCGGAGCCAGTCCAATGACAAGTAGTCTCGGGTCTGGTGATGTAAAGGACGGCACTGGCGCATTGAACCATTCGGGGTGTTCGGCCTGCAAACCTTCCCGAAATTCAACCAACCGAGAGCATGCCCGGCAATCCAGAGGCGGATCGACGGGCGTAGCCTGAACATCATGGACCGGCATCTAACCGCTCTTAGTAATCGTCGTCATCCTCATCATCGATCTCCGGCATCGGAGGGCGCTGAGGACGTTCGGACGGATCCCGGCCGATTTTGTTGGCAAGACTTGCTAGATCGATGAAGTGATCGGCCTGGCGGCGCAGATCATCGGCAATCATCGGCGGCTGCGTTTTCAAGGTCGATACCACACTGACCTTGCGGCCTTTGCGCTGCAACGCTTCGACCAGTGACCGGAAATCGCCGTCACCGGAGAAGAGCACGATGTGATCCACGGATTCCACAAGTTCCATGGCATCAACAGCAAGCTCGATATCCATATTGCCTTTGACTTTACGGCGTCCCGCACTGTCAACGAACTCCTTCACAGGCTTCGTGATGACCTTATAGCCATTGTAGTCGAGCCAATCTATCAACGGGCGGATGGAGGAATATTCCTGATCCTCAATCAGCGCCGTATAATAGTAGGCACGCAACAAGTAGGCCTGGCCCTGAAATTCCTTCAGCAGACGCTTGTAATCAATGTCAAAGCCGATGGCCTTGGCTGTCGAATACAAGTTTGCACCGTCGATGAACAAGGCAACCTTTTCTCGTGCATCAAACATTTATATTGAAACCCTTCTAAGTGGTACGCGTATCCTGTTTGAGACCGCTGACCCGAGTTTCCTTCCCACCAAAGGAACCTCACGGAACAAAAACAAAATCACCGCATATAGCTTCCGACCACTGGCTGCTTTTTCGCCATTTCGTGATCAGATTATTTTTAGTTCTTCTAGAACGCCTTTTTAGTTATAGGGCGCTAAGGTCTGGCGTACACTATCTCCTCTCCAAGCCGCAACGGCTATGGCGCGTAGGCTGTGAAAAAATAACTGTATTTTTGCATAATTTCCGCCGCCTCCCCGGAATTTCGACAAGGGGTTGCTTTTTGCCAAGGGCATCACTATACGCTTGAAGTTCTTGTTCCAAAAGCTATGGAGACGTCGAATGGCGCGCGTGACCGTCGAGGACTGCATCGACAAGGTCGAAAACCGGTTTGAGCTGGTGCTGATTGCTGCGCATCGCGCTCGCATGATTTCCAGCGGTTCTCCGTTGACGATAGATCGCGATAACGACAAGAATCCCGTTGTTGCTCTGCGTGAAATCGCCGAACAGACCGTCAGCCCTGAAGACATGAAAGAAGACCTCATTCACTCGCTTCAGAAGTTCGTTGAAGTCGATGAGCCGGAAACAGAAGCTGTTCCGGTTGTTGCTGTACCGGGTCAACAACAAGTCACTCAGGTTAACACCGTCGACGACAGTGCCGTCGAGTTCGATCGCATGACAGAAGAAGATCTTCTGCGCGGCTTGGAAGGCCTTGTGCCGCCCGAGCGGACCGACGATATTTGATATCATTCTCATGGCTGGAGCGTTGCTGGACTGACCTGGCGCTCTGGCCGCAGTTTATCAGTTCCGCCTTGTGTGTTGGCGGTTGCATGGGTCAGTCTCGACCATGATGCGTCAATATGAATTGGTTGAGCGTGTCACCCGCTACAACCCTGATGCCGACGAAGCCTTGCTCAACAAGGCTTACGTGTACGCCATGCAAAAGCACGGCTCGCAAATGCGGGCCTCCGGTGACCCCTATTTCTCTCATCCTCTGGAAGTCGCTGCGATCCTTACGGATTTGCGCCTGGATGATGCGACAATCGCTGTTGCGCTGCTTCACGACACCATCGAAGATACCGACGCGACCCGCACCGAAATCGATTCCCTGTTTGGTGAAGAGATCGGCAAACTGGTCGATGGCCTGACCAAGATCAGCCGCCTGGATATGGTATCCCAAAAGGCGAAACAAGCTGAGAATTTCAGAAAACTTCTTCTCGCAATCGCAGATGATGTTCGTGTCCTGCTGGTTAAACTTGCCGACCGCCTCCACAACATGCGCACGCTCCAGCATATGCCCGAGCACAAGCGCGGCCGGATCGCGGAAGAAACCATGGAGATCTATGCGCCGCTGGCTGGCCGCATGGGCATGCATGACATGCGGGAGGAGCTGGAGGATATTTCTTTCCACACACTCAACCCGGAGGCTTATGAGACGATCAACGAACGTCTGGAAGACCTCAGAGAACGCAACAAGGACCTGATTCTCGACATTGAGACGACCTTGGCAGAGCGCTTGTCGGAACGGGGCATGGCGGCTTTGGTCAAGGGCCGGGAAAAACGCCCCTACTCCATCTTCCGCAAGATGCAGCGCAAGGCGATCGGGTTTGAACAGCTGTCGGATATCTACGGTTTCCGGGTGACTGTCGGCACCTTAGAAGCGTGTTATCGGGTACTCGGTGTGATTCACACGACTTGGCCGACAGTCCCGGGCCGGTTCAAGGACTACATCTCCACCCCGAAGCAGAATGACTACAAGTCGTTGCACACCACGATTGTCGGTCCTTCCCGCCAGCGTGTTGAGCTGCAGATACGCACTGTCAACATGGATCGGGTCGCCGAGTACGGCATTGCGGCCCACGCTCTTTACAAGGACAGCGAATACGGCGGCCGGAACATTGCCGATCACACGGAAGACTGCCGCGCGTTCGAATGGCTCCGCCGGACCACGGAACTTCTGGCCCAGGGCGACACTCCTGAAGAATTTCTTGAAAACACGAAACTGGAACTCTTCCACGATCAAGTGTTTTGCTTCACACCGAAAGGGCGTCTGATTGCCCTGCCACGCGGCGCCACGCCGATCGATTTCGCTTACGCCGTGCACACCGATATTGGCAACACCTGCGTCGGCTGCAAGATCAACGGCAAGATCATGCCATTGGTCACCGCACTCCACAATGGCGATGAGGTTGAAGTCATCCGGTCGCAGGCGCAAACACCACCGCCTGCTTGGGAAGCCATAGCTATCACAGGTAAAGCACGGGCAGCAATCCGCCGGGCAACACGGGAATCGGTGCGCAAGCAATACGGTGCGCTGGGCGAGCATATTCTCAAACGCGCCTTCGCACGCGCCGACAAGAGCTATTCGGAAGACCTTCTCGAAGCGGTCCTGGGTACGCATCACCAAAACAGCGTTGCAGATCTCTTGGCCGCCGTTGGCCGGGGCGATCTCAGCGCCCAGACCGTATTGAAAACCGCCCATCCCGAATATCAGGACGAACGTGTCGCAATTTCAGGACCCCCGTCCGGCGAAGGCTGGTTTGACCTCAAACAAGGCCATGGTCTCAAGTTTCGCATACCTCCGACAGGGCTTGCCGGTGCAATCGTTGAGGACGGCGATGATTGGTCAAACACCAATGCGCTGCCAATTCGGGGATTGTCGGGGGACATCCCGGTCAGTTTTGCGCCAGATGGCGGTGCAGTGCCCGGTGACCGCATTGTCGGGATCTTGACCTCATCGGGCGGGCTGACCATCTATCCGATACAATCGCCTGCTTTGAAAGAATATGACGACGAGACCGAGCGCTGGGTTGATGTGCGCTGGGATATTGACGTCAACAATCCGGAGCGGTTTCCGGCGCGGCTGGATATCTCCGCTGCCAACGAACCCGGATCACTGGCAACGATCGCGCAGGTCATTGGCGAGAACAGTGGCAACATCGATAACGTCAAAATGCTTCAACGCGCACCGGATTTTCATCAAATGTTGATTGATTTGGAAGTGTGGGATTTGAAACACTTGAACCGCATCATCAATCAACTCCGTTCCAAACCGAATGTCTCCAGTGTAAGCCGGGTGAACGGCTGACCGGACTGATCAAGTCAAAAGGACCCGCTTTATGACACGTGACGACGTGCTGTCCGTTTTCCGCGATGCCGGTGCCATCCTCGAAGGACATTTTATCCTGACTTCCGGCCTTCGCAGCCCCATCTTCCTGCAGAAGGCGCGGGTTTTCATGTACCCGGACAAAACGGAAATCCTGTGCAAGGCGCTTGCTGAAAAGATCCAGGCATCGGATCTCGGGCCTCTGGATTTTGTTGTTTCCCCAGCCCTTGGCGGACTTATCCCGGGTTACGAAACCGCGCGGCATCTCAATGTGCCGGCGATGTGGGTGGAGCGGGAAGACGGTGAGTTCCGTTTGCGCCGGTTCGAGATGCCAAAAGGCGCGAAGGTCATCATTGTTGAAGATATTGTCACAACGGGGCTCTCCAGCCGCGAAACGGTAACATCTCTGAAAGCACTTGGTGCTGAAGTTCTCGCTGTCGCCTGCCTGATCGACCGGTCCGGCGGTGAGGCAGATGCAGGGGTTCCAGTGATCGCTCTGGCGGATTACAAGGTTCCGGCCTATGAACCGGACAAACTGCCGCCGGAACTCGCCGCGCTCCCGGCCGTCAAACCGGGCAGCCGTGGCCTCGCCTGATTAAAAGTGTGACTGAGAGGACTTGACGCCGCCACATGCTGTTCCGCCGCCGTAATAGACCAACACATGTCGAGCGCCTTCGGGTTGCTGTGTGGCCACGGCACAGCTGGGCCCGGTCAACGCGGTATTTCGGCAAGCGTGTCCTGCGGTTGACGGCAACACCTCATGCGATTGCCATTGGCTTTGCAGCAGGGGCATTTGCATCGTGTACGCCTCTGATTGGCTTTCACTTTCTGACAGCTTTCGCACTGGCTTGGATTCTTCGCGGCAACATGATAGCGGCGGCACTTGGCACCTCGATCGGCAACCCACTCACCTTCCCGTTTATTTGGGCGTTCACGTACAAAATCGGTCAGTGGGTGCTTTATGGTCAGGCCCCGGACGCTGACCCACACGCGGTCCATGCACAATTCCAGAGCTCTTTGTTCGCCAAGTCGCTCGATTCGCTGTTGCCCATGGTCAAACCCATGTTCATTGGCGCAGTTCCCATGGGGTTGGTGCTCGGCACGGCTTCGTATTTTATCGTCTATAAAAGCGTTGAGGTGTACCAGCGGCGCCGGAAGGTCACGCTGGACGCCCGTAACAAGCGGCTGTTCCCTCCGCCAAACCGCTCCTTTGACGACGACCCTGGCAGCTGACTGGATCCCGCCTTACATAAGCAGCCTGAACGGAACGAATGGAATTGACCAAACATGATTTTGGGCATTGGCAGTGACCTCATCGACATTCGCCGGATCGAAAAGACCCTGGACCGGTTTGGCGAGCGTTTCACCAATCGGGTCTTCACTGAAGTGGAACGGGCCAAGTCCGATCGCCGCGCGCAAAGGGCAGCGTCCTACGCCAAGCGGTTTGCTGCCAAAGAGGCCTGCTCCAAGGCACTGGGCAGCGGAATTCGCATGGGTGTTGCCTGGCGGGAAATGGGGGTCGTGAATCTGCCGTCTGGAAAACCGACCATCAGCCTGACCGGCGGAGCCTCGGACCGCCTGAACGCCATGGTCCCGGAAGGTTTCAAGGCGACCATCGACCTGACCATCACCGACGATTTTCCATTGGCGCAGGCCTTTGTTGTCATTTCTGCGTGGCCGGAAGACTGGCCGGAGCCCCCATCAACAACTTCCTCGTGAGCATAACAGCGAACCTTTGGCTATTGATTGCTTCACTGGCCGCAACCGGCTAAGAGTGGCCGATATCCGGGCACCGGCTCCGGCGGACTTCAGAGAACAACTTTAGGGACAGCATGAGCGTGACCGAAAACGGAAAAGATAAGGAAGGCGGCGTTTACGAGACCGTAAAAGTCATCATCCAAGCCCTCCTGATCGCCCTCGTCGTCCGGACTTTTCTCTTTCAGCCCTTCAACATTCCCTCCGGGTCCATGAAGGACACGTTGTTGATCGGCGATTACCTGTTCGTATCGAAGTTCAGCTACGGCTATTCGCGCTATTCCTTCCCATTTGGCCTTGCGCCGATTTCTGGCCGCGTCTGGGATGCGGAACCGGAGCGCGGCGATATCGCGGTTTTCAAGCTGCCAACTGACACTTCCATTGATTACATCAAGCGGGTCATCGGCCTGCCGGGCGACACCGTGCAGATGATCGATGGTGTTGTTCACATTAACGGTGAAGCTGTCCCGCGGGTCCGGATCGACGATTACATCGAAGAGTCCTCCTCTGGCGCTGTGCGCAGGGTTCCGCGCTACCGCGAAACATTGCCTAACGGTGTGAGCTACGACACGCTGGACATCACGGACCGCGGACAATTGGACAACACTCGTGAATACACCGTGCCGGAAGGGCACTATTTCATGATGGGTGACAACAGAGACAATTCAGTTGATAGCCGTGTCCTCAGCCGGGTTGGCTATGTTCCTTATGAAAACTTTATCGGCCGGGCAGAGATCCTGTTCTTCTCCATTGGTGACGGCACGCCGGCCTGGCAGATCTGGACATGGCCATGGACCGTCCGTTGGGACCGCATCGGCCGGGGCCTTTGAGGCTCTTCTTGAGTGACAGTGTCCGGTGACCAGCACCGGACCAACGATATGACAAAAGATAAAAAACAAAACCCCATCGCAGCGCTGAAAGCAGCGCTGGCTTACGATTTTAAAGATCTGGAGCTCCTCCGGGTCGCGCTAACCCATGCGAGCGCCCTTGATCCGGCCGACACGGTGGCGGGCAGTTACCAACGGCTTGAGTTTCTTGGTGACCGTGTTCTCGGGTTGGTGGTCGCCTCCATGCTCCATCACCATTTCCCGAAGGCAGATGAAGGCGAATTGGCTCGCCGGTTCAATCACATGGTGAAACGCGAAACCTGCGCGGAGATCGCCAGCGAACTTGGTGTTGGCGATGCCATGCGGATCGGTCAGGCAGAGGCTCAGACCGGCGGGCGCAAGAAAACCGCCCTTCTTGCAGATATCTGCGAAGCGATCATTGCGGCAATCTATCTCGATGGCGGCTTTGAGGCCGCAGATGCATTCGTCCGGCGCCTATGGGAGCCGCGTATGCTATCCTGGACCGGCCCTTTGAGAGACGCAAAAACAACACTACAGGAGTGGGCCCAATCCAAGAGCCTGCCAACGCCGCGCTATGAGGTCAGCGGCCGGGAAGGCCCGGACCACGCGCCGAGTTTTACGGTCGCGGTACTGGTTCAGGGGCTGAAAAACGGTGAGGGAAAAGGCGGATCGAAACGGATTGCCGAACAACACGCCGCCGAGGCGGTGCTGCGCCGCGAAGGCGTGTGGAAGGACTGAACGACGTTGAGCGACGATACCTCAAACGAACCTGAAGACTTTGAGACCGACGGCGATGGTACGGAGTTTGTTGCGCCGAAAGGCCGCTTCGACATTCCCCTGCCCGATCCACTTGGCGCAATGCCTTCCGATACGAAGGCCGGCTTTGTTGCCCTGATCGGTGCGCCAAATGCCGGAAAATCGACGCTGATCAATCAGCTGGTCGGCACCAAGGTTTCTATCGTCACGCACAAGGTGCAAACCACCCGCTCCATCGTGCGCGGTGTGGCCATGAACGGCACTGCCCAAATTGTATTCATCGACACCCCAGGGATATTCAAACCCAAACGGCGGCTCGACCGGGCGATGGTCGATACCGCATGGGGCGGTGCGCGCGATGCCGATGTCATCGCCCTTTTGATCGATGCGCGGAAGGGCATTGATGAGGAGGTGGAATCCATCCTCAAGCGTCTCAAAGGTCAGACGGCACCGAAGGTGCTGATCTTGAACAAGACCGATGTTGCCAACCGCGAAAAGCTTTTGAAGATTGCGCAAGCGGCCAATGAACACATTGAGTTTGAAGAAACCTTCATGATCTCCGCGCTGACCGGCGATGGCACGCAGCAGATCCTGGACTACTTTTCCTCAAAGGTCCCGGATGGCCCGTGGCTGTATCCGGAAGACCAACCGTCCGACCTGCCCTTGCGCATTCTTGCGGCTGAAATCACCCGCGAGAAGCTGTTTGAGCGCTTGCACCAGGAGCTGCCTTACATTTCGACGGTCGAGACCGAGCGTTGGGAAACGAAGAAGGACGGATCCGCCCGCATCGAGCAGACCATCTATGTGGAGCGGGACAGCCAGAAGAGCATTGTGCTCGGCAAGAAGGGCCAAACGATCAAGCAGATCTCCCAGGCCTCGCGCAGCGAGATCTCGGACATCATCGAAGCGCCGGTGCATTTGTTCCTGTTCGTCAAGGTGCGGGAAAATTGGGCCGATGATCCCGAGCGTTACCGGGAAATGGGGCTGGAGTTTCCAAAGTAGTTGGCCTTCCGTACGCGAATCCGGCACGGTCTGGCGTCGGCCTGAGCAAGGGACAGTCGCGTTGGAATGGAGCGAACACGGTGTGGTGCTGACCACCCGCAAGCATGGCGAAAACGACGTCATACTGGAAGTGATGACCGCAGACCGCGGCCGTCACCTTGGCCTCGTTCGCGGCGGCCGGTCCAAACGGCACCGCCCAGCCTTGCAGCCTGGCAATGAATTGTCTCTCACCTGGAAGGCGCGGCTCTCCGATCACCTCGGGCAATTCCAGATAGAACCACACACAGCCCGTGCTGCTGACCTGATGAACAACGGAATAGGATTGGCTGCGGTTCAACACCTTGCCGCGCTGGTCCGGCTTCTCCCGGAACGCCATCCCTATCCGCGCATCTATACCGCGCTCAACGTCGTGCTGGATCACCTTGATGCAAGCGATGCGGCGGCCGCACTGATGATCCGCTTTGAGCTGGAATTGCTTCAGGAACTGGGGGCAGGTCTGGATCTGACATCTTGTGCCGCGACCGGAACAACAGACGACCTTGCCTATGTCTCGCCGCGTTCCGCCCGTGCCGTCAGCAGGGAGGCCGGACGGCCCTATCATGACAAGCTGCTCCCCCTGCCTTCGTTTTTGCTGGAAGGGCAGCGCCAGGCCGGGACCGAGTTGACCTGGCAAGACGTCACCCAAGGATTTCAACTGACAGGCTTTTTTCTCGACCGGCAGCTTGGCGAGCGCAACATTACTGACAGCGGCACGCGCGCGCTTCTGACCAACGCGCTGGAAAAACGCTACAGATCAGATTTCCCTTGGAATTTCTAACGTTCCTTACCGATCAACTGGCTCTTGGAAGCCCATCGACTGATTTCTTGTTCTGATCCGGCAGTCCCGTTGCCAGAAGCTGTGCCAATTGTGCAGCATTAAGCGGTTTTGAGAAAAGATAGCCTTGGACAAATGATGCGCCGAGGTCTTCCAGAACAGACAGTTCTTCCTCCGTTTCAACGCCTTCGACCACACACGAGATTGCCATGTCCCGGCTGAGTGCCAGGAGTGATTTCACGATGCCGTATCCGGTGCTTCCCGGACAAAGATCAGACACAAAACTGCGGTCGATCTTGATACAATCGAGCGGCAAACGATGTACGTGGGAAAGGCTCGAGTACCCGGTTCCGAAATCATCCAAAGAAATCCGAACGCCGGCTTCCTTCAAGGTGTCCAGCGCGCGGCGTGTTTCCTTGAAGTCCCACATGACAGACGTTTCCGTCACTTCGCAGCTCAACCGCTGAGGGGCGATCCCCGATTGCTTGAGGATCCTCAAAAACTCAACGATGAAACGTCTTGAAGACAAGTTGGACGCCGACAGGTTGAACGACAGTCGAAGGCTCTCCGGCCATATCTTTGCCTGTGACAAGGCCTTTTCGAACAGATCCAGGCTGATCTGATTGATCACACCGGAGCGTTCGGTGAGCGGGATGAAGTCGGTCGGTGCGATATTACCAAGTTGGGGATGATGCCAACGCGCGAGGCACTCGACGCCGAGGATTGAATTGCTTGTGATATCGATGATCTGCTGAAACGCCAAGTGGAGACCGTCTCTGGTCCCTTCATCAAGCAACGCTGATAGAATCTCGGTGTCCCGGGACCGCCGAGCGTCAAGACAAGCATCATATGAAACAGAGGTTTCCTTGCGGTTTTCGCGAGCAGTGGAAAGGGCAAAATCAGCCCGTTCAAACAACTCGGTTGCACATGTGACCGCCCCGTTGGAGTGAGCTATCCCGGCGGAATAATTGGGCCGGAACCGGCCCTGCTTGGTCTCGACCGGCAGCTCGATCAACCTCTCAAAAGCGGCTTTCACCCTCAGATACTTTTCAGGATCGCAGGTTCCGAAAAATCCAAATTCGTCGCCACCGACCCGGCCAACGAATACCCCTTCACCTTCCATGCCGGACAGACGGCGGGCAACTTCCTTCAAAACCTGGTCCCCAGCATCCAGCCCGTAAATCTCAGTGATCGATTTAAGGCCGCCGATGTCGAAGATGCACAGACCGAAACGCTCTCCAGATGCATTCGCGGCCCGAAGCTCCCGGTCAAGCTATTGCCGAAAAAACCGTTTGTTTGCGACACCGGTCAGATGATCGGTGGTTGCGAGCTGGTAATTCAACGCATTGAGCTTCTCGGTTTCCCGATGTTTTTCCTCCAGATTACGGCTTTGCGCCTTGAAGCGCGTGCCGGTCTTGATGAGAGAAATGAAGTCCCGATAGGTGTTCATTTCTATCAGCGCCACGAAGAATGTAACCGCCACCCCAAAGAGCGCCATCAGTTGATAGGCCGGGTCTCCGTACCAGCTGAAGAACAGAGTATAGATGCCGGTGCTGGAGACTTCGTTGGTAACCGCGATTGAGCGCAGATGCGTCAGGCTGAACAAGGCACTCAGGTTGCCGACAAGGATCGCCAGGAAAATCTGAACCTGCGAAAACGCAGTCCCATAGGGAAACAGCACCAGAGCCCAGATTGTAAAAATGGAGGGGGCCAGGGCTGCGATGATCTGTGTTCTCTTCCGCCAGACGATCAACGCCTCCAGAGTTCTCGGAGGTGATTTTGGTTCTGACCAAAGACGGCGAATGCGGCAATAGGACCAGACCGTTGTGCAAATTGGATAAATTAGGACCAGCCAAAGAGGCGCGTAGCTGATTTGCGTGAACGCAATGGTCCAGGCGCAAATAAACCGGATGATATAGAGGAAAGGGGCCTGGCGCCGTGTCGATTCATACTGCGCTTTTGCAACTTCGATGTCCTGGCTGTCATCCAGCAACCAGGCGGACAGTGCGGATTTCAAACCGAAAATAGGGTTGGAAACTCTGTTCATACCGATGATCGTCGACAATCCTGCTCGTTACGGTTCGGGCAACTTCTCCTACAGCCTCGATCCGAGATGTTAAAAACACCATAATGACTTTTCATTGTTATTTTTACGGTAAAAGAACAACTAATGGTCGCATTTAAAACCGAAACACCAATTCAAATGGACCGGGTTGCGGTAAGCGCTCGAATTTGAACTCAAACGACACCTGCTGCTGGCTGTGCATGATGCGGAAAACCGTTGAAAATCTGCGGTTTTGATCCCCAAGTGCGCCCCGGTTGATTGAACTGCTTCGCGGAAGCCGGTAGCAAGCAAGTATGGGACAAGAAGTGACACCGCCGCCAAGCGGCATTGAAGGCATCAACCTGAAGGACGCGCTGGAAGAGCGCTACCTGGCTTATGCATTGTCAACGATCATGCACCGGGCTTTGCCTGACGTTCGTGATGGCCTGAAACCGGTGCACCGGCGGCTGCTTTACGCCATGCGGCTGTTGAAGCTCGACCCGGGCCAGGGCTTCAAGAAATGCGCACGCGTCGTCGGCGACGTCATTGGTAAATACCACCCCCACGGCGACCAGGCGGTCTATGATGCGCTGGTCCGCTTGGCTCAGGACTTTGCACAGCGTTATCCGTTGATCGACGGTCAGGGCAACTTCGGCAACGTCGACGGTGATAATGCCGCTGCCATGCGGTACACCGAAGCCCGCATGACCGACACGGCCAAGCGCCTTCTGGATGGTTTGGACGAGGATGCGGTCGACTGGCGCGAAACCTATGACGGCGAGGACAAGGAACCGATCGTCCTCCCGGGCGGGTTCCCGAACCTTCTCGGCAACGGTTCGGCAGGTATTGCTGTTGGCATGGCAACCTCGATCCCGCCGCACAACGCATTTGAACTCTGCAACGCCTGCCAGCACCTGATCAAAAACCCGGATGCTGAAGTCGATGAGCTTTTAGAGCACATCAAAGGTCCTGACTTCCCGACCGGCGGGCTTCTGGTTTCCGATCAAGGCTCTATCCGCGAGGCCTACGCCACAGGGCGTGGCAGCTTCCGGGTGCGGGCACGCTGGGAAGTGGAAGAGCTTGGCCGGGGACAATGGGCGATTGTTGTCACCGAGATCCCTTATCAGGTTCAAAAATCCCGGTTGATCGAAAAAATCGCCGAGCTGCTAACCGCTCGAAAGCTGCCGCTTCTTGATGATGTGCGCGACGAGTCCGCGGAAGACATCCGGGTCGTTCTGGTGCCGCGCTCCAAGAACGTCAACGCCAACATCCTGATGGAATCCCTGTTCAAGCTGACGGACCTGGAAAACCGGTTCTCGCTGAACATGAATGTTCTTTCCATGGGCAAGGTGCCGATGGTGATGGGCGTGAAGCAGGTCCTCAGGGAATGGCTGGATCACCGCAAGGTCGTGCTGGTCCGCCGCTCCGAACACAGGCTTGGCCAGATCAATCACCGGCTGGAAGTGTTGGCCGGCTATCTGATCGCCTATCTCAACCTTGACGAAGTCATTCGCATCATCCGCGAGGAAGACGACGCCAAAGCATCGCTGATCCGTACCTTCGAGCTGACCGACGTTCAGGCCGAAGCGATCCTCAACATGCGTCTGCGCTCCTTGCGCAAGCTGGAAGAGCTTGAGATCCGCAAGGAACACGACAAGCTGACGGATGAAAAGGATCAGCTGACCAAATTGCTTGGATCCGATGCACGCCAGTGGACCAAGATCTCCAAGGAAATCGGCGAAATCGCCAAGGTCTATGGCCCGGAGACGGAGATCGGCAAACGCCGAACGGACAAGGCGGAAGCCCCGGAAGCGGATCTGGTCGACATCCAGCAGGCTATGATCGAAAAAGAACCGATCACGGTCATCATCTCTGAAAAGGGCTGGATCCGGGCACTTAAGGGCCACCAGGCAGACCTTTCGAGCCTCTCCTTCAAGCAGGGCGACAAGCTGAAGCTGTCCTTCCACGCCGAGACGACGGACAAGATCCTGGTGTTCTCCACCGGCGGGAAGTTCTTCACCCTCGGCGCGGACCGCCTGCCGGGCGGGCGCGGCCACGGCGAGCCGATCCGGCTGATGGTCGAGATGGACGAGGCGCAGGACGTCGTCAGCGCCTTCGTGCACAAGCCTGGGCGCAACCTTCTTCTCAGCAACAACGAGGCGCGCGGTTTCGTTGTGAGTGAAGATGATGTCGTTGCCAACACCCGGAAGGGCAAACAGGTGTTGAACCTCACAGCACCTGCCGAAGCGGCACTGTGTGTCGATGCGACTGGCGATCATGTTGCGATCATTGGCGAGAACCGGAAGCTTCTGGTGTTCCCGCTCGCGCAAATCGCTCAGATGGGGCGCGGCCGAGGTGTCCGCCTGCAACGCTACCGGGATGGCAATGTCTCTGACATCCGCGTGTTCAAGGGCGAAGACGGTCTTACCTGGACAGATAGTTCCGGGCGCAGCTTCACGCGCTCGCTGGAGGAGCTTTCCGAATGGCTCGGCGACCGTGGTCAGGCGGGACGCCTGCCCCCGACAGGGTTCCCGCGCTCGAACAAGTTTGGGCCGAAGACGCTTTAAGCAAAGCTGGCGGCATTCAACTGCCGCCATTTTCCAGGTGACATGCCAAACGCACGTTTGAAATGACGGGACATGTGGCTTTGGTCTGCAAAGCCACCGGCCGTGGCCGCTGCCGCAAGGCATTCGCCACCCGCAAGGTCGCTCTTCACCCGCTCCAAACGGCGCATGATCAGATACCGGTGTGGGCTTGTTCCAAAAGCCACCCGGAACTGTCGGGACAGCGCAAACCGGTCCAGACCAGAGACGGCTTCCAGATCACCTGAGTCAATCGGATCTGCCGCATGTTCTTTCAAATACTCGGCGCACACTTTCAGAACCGGCCAGTCGAGCGTCCGCCGGATGGGCCGTGCATCATCTGAGAAGCGGCTCAAACAACTGGCCAAGTCTGCCAGAAGACCAGAAACTCTCAAGTCCCCCATTTCACCGTCGAGATCCTGCAAGGCTTCGATCAGGCTCCTCTGAAACAGATGATCCGTCAGAACGGGAGTTGCAACGTGGGGCAGCGCCTTCCCGCCTAGCGCCTCCGCAATCATTTCCGGCGGGATATACATCATCCTGTAGCGCAAGCCGGTCTCTGTTCCGGCCCCGCCATCATGAACTTCATCCGGGTGGATGACGATCACCTGACCGGGGCAGGACGCCCGCTCCGCACCACGATATCTGAATCGCTGCACGCCGTGCAGTGTCAGGCCAATGGCATAGGTATCATGCCTATGAGGCGAGAAGCCGTTGCCCTGGAAGTTGGCTTCGATCCGCTCAATCCCGGCTTCCGTTGGCGCTACGCGAATGCCGTCCCGACCAATTTTGCACAAACGTTCAAGACCAATTCCCGCCGCCTCCCCTAGGCTGGCCGTCTCTCGCCTCTCCTCAAATCCCCTTCTGGAATTTTCATTCATGTTCGATACCAAATTCATCATCGTCGTCCGCGAAGACTTGGCCATGTGGCAGAAGCTGAACGTTACTGCTTTCTTGTCTACCGGTGTCGCTGCTGCCAAGCCGGACATCATCGGAATGCCTTACCAAGATGCGGACGGCAATGTCTATCATCCGATGAGCGTCCAGCCTGTGATCGTTTTGACAGCCAATGCAGATACGCTGAAGAAGATCCACCGGCGCACGCTTGAGCGGCAGGTCCAATCGAGCCTTTACATCGAAGAAATGTTCTCAACCGGCCACGACAGCGCCAACCGCGCGGTCTTTACAGAGCATACTCCGGATGGCGCAAAGGTCGTCGGCATTGCTTTTCACGCGGACAAAAAAAGCGCCGACAAGATTTCCAAAGGCGCGAAGATGCACGGTTGAGCTCTTCGACCCGTGCGTTTCCTGATCCCGACCAATTGCCCCTCGACGCGACCGGCTTTGTTATGCACACTTGCAAAAAATCGGGAGGGAATATGGTCGCGGCGTTTACTTTTCATACCAGCGAACGGATTGTTTTTGAAAATGGTGCCGCAGCGGCGCTTGACCGGCATGCGGCGGATTTTCTGGGCGCGCGGCCCTTTCTGGTCACCGATCCGGGAATCGTTTCCCTCGGATTGCAAGAAGCGTGTGAAGCAAGCCTGACCGCTGAGGGATATCATATCGGCTGCTATTCTGAAGTCGTTGCAGATCCGCCGCAAAAGCTGGTTGAAGAGGCTGTCGCTGCGGCCAAAGACCATGGCGCGACCTCAATCATCGGGTTCGGCGGCGGGTCCTCTCTGGATGTTGCCAAGTTGGTCGCCCTGTTGCTCGGCAGTGGCGAAGATCTGAATGATGCATGGGGCATTGGTAACGCCAAAGGGCCGCGCCTTCCCCTCATTTTGATCCCGACCACCGCCGGCACCGGGTCTGAAGTGACGCCGATCTCGATCATCACGGTCGGAGCCGATGAAAAACGCGGGGTCGTGTCCCCGCACCTTTTGCCGGATTTGGCCGTTCTCGATCCGCTTTTGACCCTCGGCCTGCCAGCCCATGTGACCGCTGCCACAGGTGTTGATGCCATGGTGCATGCGATTGAAGCCTATGCGTCAAAATCCGCCAACAACAATCCATTGTCGCGCACGCTTGCGGTCGAAGCATTGAAACTGCTCGGCGCCAATATAGAGACGGCCGTTTTTGATCCCGGCAATGTGGGCGCACGTGGCGGCATGTTGCTCGGCTCGAAACTCGCCGGAATGGCGTTTGCCAATTCGCCGGTTGCGGCTGTGCATGCCCTCGCCTACCCGATCGGCGGGACATTCCACGTGCCGCATGGGCTTTCAAACGCCCTGGTCCTGCCGCATGTGCTTGAATTCAACAATGCGGTTGCAGCACCGACCTACGCAGAGCTCGCACCGGCACTGTTTCCGGATCTGATCGAACTTGCCAGCGCCGACGAGCGCGCGGACGCCTTTGCGAAACGTCTTGCCGCCCTTACGGAAAAACTCGGCCTGCAAACCCGTTTGACTGAGGTTGGTATCTCTGAAAATGACTTACCGAAAATGGCGCGTGACGCCATGAAACAGACTCGGCTTCTGGTGAACAATCCACGCGAAGTCACCGAGACGGATGCCTTCAACATTTACGCGGCGGCTCTATGACGGCACACACTTCTCCTGCGCCTGCGCGCGCAGAACCAATGCAAAGGTCACATTTCCGAAAATTTCTGGAAATCCCCACACGCTGGATGGATGTGGATATGTATGGTCACGTCAACAACGTCCAGTATCTGAGTTTCTTCGATACCGCAGTGAACAGCTGGTATATCGAAAATGGTCTGCTGGATCCGGTACGCGGCGCAACTGTGTTTCTTGTTGCCGAAACGGGCTGCAACTATTTCGCAGAGCTGTTGTTCCCGAGCATTGTTTCCGCGGGTCTCAGAATAGAACAAATCGGCAAAAGCTCGGTGGTTTTTCGGGTCGGTCTCTTTTCCGGCGAAGATCTTCAGACGGCCGCGCACGGCTGCTTTGTTCATATCCATGTTGACAGACAGACCCGGCGCCCGGTCCCAATTTCGGACAAAACCCGCAAGGTTTTGGAAACGCTGTGTTAGAGTGCAAGACCACCAACAAAATTGCCTTTGGCTGACGCGGAATTCCCCACATCTCAACAAGCAGCGCACTGTTGATCAACAGCCAAATACCCACAGCTTTTCCACAAGTTGGGAACAGGTTTTGGACAGACGGCGCCACACTGCAGGCAGCCGAGAACCAACTCTGATTATGAACCGCCGGCTTTAGGAAAAGTTCTTCATCAAACGAGACTTCTCACGCTGCCAGTCGCGTTTTTTCTCCGTCTCGCGCTTGTCATGAAGTTTCTTGCCGCGCGCCAGGGCCAATTCGAGTTTCGCCCGCCCCTGTTCATTGAAATAAAGCTTGAGCGGAACAATCGTCTTGCCGTCTTTTTGAACGGCTCCGGCCAGCTTGCCGATTTCGCGCTTGTGCAAGAGCAGCTTCCGCGGACGGCGCGGTTCATGGTTGAACCGGTTCCCCTGCAGATACTCCGGGATATAGACGTTGTAGATCCAGATCTCGCCCTTGTGCTCGGCCGCGTAAGATTCGCCGATATTCGCCTTGCCTGTGCGAAGGGATTTGACTTCCGTCCCCTTCAGCTCGATGCCGGCTTCCAGCGTGTCTTCAATTTCGTAGTTGAACCGGGCCTTCCGGTTGTCGGAGATGATGGTCCGGCCCGGATGCCCCCCTTTTTTCGGAGCCATAAGCGTATTCCCGGGACGTGCCGCAACACGCCCTTCTTCGAATTAGTTGATCAGACCTGCATGCGACAACGCGCTGCGGATCTCTGCCTTCGTGCCTTCGGAAATCGGAACGAGCGGCAACCGCAGCTCTTCATCGATCTTACCCAAAAGCGACAAGGCATATTTGGCCCCTGTTGGGCTTGGTTCAAGGAACAAGGCCCGATGAAGCGGTGCGAGGCGGTCCTGATATTCAAGCGCCTTCGCGTAATCACCGGCAAGTGTCGCAGCCTGAAATTCAGAACACAGCCGCGGTGCGACATTGGCTGTTACCGAGATGCAGCCCACCCCGCCATGTGCATTGAAAGCCAGCGCAGAAATGTCTTCACCGGAGAGTTGGATGAAATCCGGACCGCATAACTGGCGCTGCCGCGAAACCTTTGCCATGTCCGCAGTTGCGTCCTTTACACCCCTGATGTTGTCGCAGGTCTCAAAGAGCTCGGCCATGGTCTCCGGTGTCATATCGATGATCGACCGCCCCGGAATGTTATAAATGATGATCGGAATCCCGACCGCGTCATTGATGGCCTTGTAGTGTGCCTTCAGCCCCGCCTGGTTTGGTTTGTTGTAGTATGGCGTTACGACCAGAAGCGCATCAGCCCCCGCCTTTTCGGCGTGCTGAGCAAAATCAATGGCTTCGATCGTGTTGTTCGAACCTGCGCCGGCGATGACCGGAACCCGGCCGTTGGCGGCTTCGATGCAGAGCTCGATAACGCGCTTGTGCTCATCATGGCCGAGCGTCGGGCTTTCACCGGTGGTTCCGACCGGAACGAGGCCCGTGGAGCCTTCCTTAATCTGCCAATCCACGAACTCCTGAAACCGTTTCTCATCAAGCGCACCGTCCATGAAGGGCGTAATGAGCGCTGGGATGGAGCCTTTAAACATCTCGGTTTCCTTTTGGATCGGCGGTACGTGGCTAAGCTTGGGACGATTGCCCAAAGAGTTCTAATGGAGGCGCAACATACTCACCCGGCCCGCTTCCGGCAATCCTGCAACTGCTGTTTAGAAGGCTCATTTTCGCTTTTCTTGCGGCTGTTGCACCATAGGTTCGGATTTCACGTGCCAAGCGGGTGCGCCGTTTAGGCAATCTTCCTATGGCAGCCGCCGCGCGCTCCCGTTATCTTTCAGAAAAACACAACATATCCTAGGGAGAACCGCCTTGACGCTAGCACCAGAGGGACCGCCACATGACGCCCGAATAGGCGCTCCGGTCAGCTTGACCTATCAGAGCCCGGACGGACTAACGCTGGCGGCAAAGGAATGGCCTGCACCACAACCCGCACAGACAAATTCAAAAGTCACTGTCCTTTGCCTTCCCGGGCTTTCGAGAAACACACGAGACTTCAATGAGGTAGCAGCTTTTCTTCAAGGCCAAGGCCACCGTGTCATTGCCCTGGATTATCGCGGACGCGGCGACAGTGATTGGGATCCGGAGTGGCAGAATTATGCGCTTCCCGTTGAGGAGAAGGACATTGATGCCGCGATCGAGGCGTTCCAACTCGATCGTTTCGCAGTTCTGGGCACCTCCCGTGGAGGACTGCATGCGCTCGCGATGGCCCACAGGTATCCGCCCGACCGGCTGGCCGCCGTTATTTTCAACGACATCGGGCCGCATATCGAGATGCGGGCCATTCATCGGATTGCGGCAACACTTGGCCGCAACATGTCCTATGCGTCCCTTGATGAGGTCGCCAGCTCGCTCCGGCACATGCTCGGAATGCAGTTTCCGGTGTTTTCAGCTGAAGATTGGCTGAAAATGGCGGGCCAGGTTGCCTCAGAGAAGGATGGGAAGATCACACTCGACTACGATCCAGCGCTTGGGCATCAATTTGCAAGTCTTGATGACGGCGCACCGGTTCCCGATCTTTGGCCGCTTTACGAATTTTTGAAAGACCGGCCTGTCATGGTCATTCGCGGTGAAAAATCGGACCTTTTGGGAGAAGACACTGCACAAAGGATGGTTGATAGCCACTTGAACGCTGTGCTTCACACGGTTGAAGGCCAAGGTCATGCGCCTGTTTTGTGGGACAGCGAGACGCATGAGCGTATCGAAGAATTCTTGAGCAAGGTCTGACAATCCGCGTAATTGTCTGGCCGTTGCCCAAACAGAAACAGAAAAAGCCGGGACCCGTTTGGGTCCCGGCTTTTTTATTTGCCGCAGTTCGTGCCGGGCAAAAAGAAAACCCGGCGTTTCCGCCGGGTTTTCCATCAAACCTTAAGATAAGGATTGATTAGAACGTGCGCTGTACGCGGAAGGTAACAGTCATGTCCTGGTTGTCTGTAGCACCGCCACCGAAGTCTTCGTCTTTGTACTCGAATTCAGTACCGATTACGAGACCGGAGACCGGTGTCCAGCCGAGGGTCGCGTGTGCGGACCAAGCGGACAGGTCGTTGACGTTGTTCAGAGCGTCGATATCCCAGTACTGACCTTGAACCGCGGTGTAGATGGTCGGGGTCCAGTAGTGAGTGATACCAGCTGCAACGCCCCATGCTGTGGAGTTGGACAGGCCAGTGCCAGCAGCGTTGAGGGTAGCGTCGTAAGAGCCGTATGCTTCATGGACGTAACCAACAGCACCGTCAGCGTAGACAGCGCGCAGGCCGAGACCAGTGTTGGAGCCGAGCATCGGCAGGTTGAAGCGTGCAGATGCACCAACAGCCCAACCGGTCTCAGAGTCAACCGGTGCAGTGGAAGCACGGTTAGCTTTAACAACACCCATCAACTGAGCGCCGCCCCAACCCTGAACTACGTTCACGTTGGCAACGAGAGCCGGGTAGCGGAAGCCACCGCGGGAGTAACCGCCGATGTAGGTCGCCGGGGAGCGCTCACCGGTGTTGGACTCGAGAGAGACGCTTGCAGACAGGCCGTTACCGAAGGTAGCGGTGTAAGCTGCGAGGTTTGCACGGGAGTCAAGACCCTGACCGATGCGGGAACCCCAAGATTCACCAGTCCAGTAGTCGAAGAAAGAACCGGTACGACCGAAGGTGAAGCCACCGAGCTGAACGAAAGCGTCCCACATTTCAGTGTTGCCGCCAGCAGCGCCGAAGCCGGAGTTGTTCGCAGTGAACCAAACGTCGGTGTAGGTGCGCAGCAGGCCGAATTCGGTCTGTGTACGAGCGTCGAGGCGGATGTAACCACGAGCACGGAAACGCAGGCTGTCGTCAGCCTTGGAGTCCCAAGAGTTCGGGCCGTCGTTGCCGAAGTCGGAGATGCCGTAGTCGGCACGAACACGACCACCTACGCGCAGGCAGGTTTCGGTGCCCGGGATGTAGAAGAAGCGAGCGCCGTAAGCGTCACAGATACGAACGTAGTCAACCGGCTCCGGAGCAACCGGAAGATCAGCTGCCTGAGCAGTGGTGGCGGTAGCAACGGCTGCAGCGCCGAGCATCATGCCCTTAAAGAGTTTCATGTCTGACCTCCAAAATCAGTCAAATTTGCCAGCATCAAAGTGATGCCATTATCCCCGCGAATAAATTCTGTATTTGCTTCCTGCCGGAGGTTGGACGTCCGCGGTATGCAAATCAGCGCGGCCCGAAGCCGCTCGCAGTTGTGACCATACGCATCCCGATCTGCCGTTCAACTCAGAAATCCGGTTTGGAGCCGCCGGGCAAGGTTTTCAGAAACCGGTGTTGCGTGAATGTCACAAAATCAGCCCCGACGTTTAGGATTTGGTAGGATTTAGAGACGTTTGAGGGGGTTAAAAGGGGTTTTCAGGCAGGTCCTGCTCCACAGAACAGCATGGGTTCGAAGCCCCGAAAGACCGGAATCGCGCCAAAGAATCGCTTCGTACCTCAACTCCGATCGCAGAGCGCTCGTGGATCGTAAATCCAGAGGACGGCCGCTGAATGCGGCTCCGGTAGCTAAGGTTTTTCCGGGCTTTGGGTTTCCTCAAGAACAATCGACACCTTGGACGTCTGCCCCTTCCCGTCGAGAATCATGAGGTCGGCAAAGCCGGAGCCTGCTGCGTTCCAGAAGAATCGGCGTTCAAAAGTGGCCATCCCCGTCGGTGTTCCGTTTACAAAGAGCCGGAACGGCCGTTGACCGCCATCAAACTTGACGACCATTGGATGTGCGCCTTCAGAGGAGGCACGGCCAATCTGCAGCCTTGCGCCATTTGGCGGAAAGGTAATTCCCAAACGGCTGGTGGTCCTGGTCATCTTGGGCCTGGATTTGACGCGGGCATACCTCAGCGGTTCTGGAAGTGGCCGCGTCGTGGCGTGAGCAATATCTTCCGGCGGCTTGGGCAAAGGTTCACGCCCCGCGGCCAAAGACTGATAGGCTTCATGGAGGATCGGCACAGCCGATGACGCACCGGTTTGGCCCGGGACCGGCGATCCATCGGCTCGGCCTGTCCAGATGCCTACTACAAAGCGGCCGTCATATCCAACCGCCCAGGCATCGCGATAGCCATAAGACGTGCCGGTTTTGTACGCGATGGCCCCTTTTGCTGGATTGAGAGGCTGCGGCAAGCCGGACAGACTGTCAGTGACTTGATACGCCGACTTCTCGGTAAGAACCGGCATGGTCTGCCGCGCAGGTGCCGAACCATAATTGCATGGGTTTCGACAGGATCGCAGCTCAACGGGCTCTCCGCGCCGTGCGAGGGCGGCGTAGGTCTGGGTGAGGTCACGGAGCGACAATCCGATTCCCCCAAGACCAATGGCAAGCCCCGGCGCGCTGCCTGGTTCCAGCTGCGGCTGAACGCCCGCACGTCTCAACCGGGCAAGAAGTCTTGTCGGACCAACTGATTCCAGAAGCTGGACCGCAGGTGTGTTCAAGGAAAGTTGCAGGGCCTCATCCAAAGAGACCGTTCCCTGATAGCCCCGATCAAAATTTGTAGGACGATAACCGGCTATGTTGGTTGGCCTGTCGACAATCAGGCTGTTCGGCTGGCCAATCCCCTCTTCAAAGGCGAGCCCATATATAAAGGGTTTCAACGCAGAACCGGGTGACCGGGTTGCCCGGGTCATGTCAACGTGCCCTTCCCGGCTTTCATCCAGAAGGTCGGGTGCCCCAACGCTCGCCAGGATCTCGCCGGACTTATGATCCGCAACCACCATGGAGATAGACAGCGGTGCGGGCATGACAGCCACCCTGCGGCGTGCAAGATCTTCCAGAGCCTGTTGCAAATCCCTATCGAGTGTCAGACGCAGAACCGGCTCCAAAGGATAGGCGGCCCTGGCTTCCCGGGTCTCATGGGCTGCGAGCAGCGGCATTGGATGCCGCTCGGCCCGAAGTGGCTCGTTGGCTGCGGACCTGGCTTCGTCTTCAACCAGCACACCTTCCCGGACTGCACGCGCCAGAACACGGTTGCGGGCCTTCAGTGCATTTTTGGGATGTCTGTCAGGGCGCCGATTCTCCGGGCTTTGCGGCAAGGCCACAAGAAGGGCCGCTTCGGCCGGGGTCAAACGCCGCGGTTCCTTGCCGAACCAGGTGAGGCTTGCCGCCCGGACCCCTTCCAGATTGCCGCCAAAGGGTGCGCGCAAGGCATAAAGATGCAGGATCTCGTCCTTGGTTGCCACCTGCTCGAGCTGAACAGCTTTCAGGATCTGCTGATACTTCCGTTTCAGCGACTTGGTCGGCGTCTCATCCAAAAGCCGGGCAACCTGCATTGTCAGTGTCGAGCCACCGGAGACAAGCTGGCCGCTGGCAATGGCCTGCACAGCGGCGCGGCCCAACGCCAAAACATCAACACCGCCATGTTGGCGGAACCGGTTGTCCTCGTAGGCGAGCAGCAGTTCGAAATAGAGCGGGTCGATTTCGTCAAGCTTGACCGGCAAGCGCCACTTGGAATCGGAGCTTGTGAAAGCGCGCAGCAAACGATCTTCACGATCGAGAACGACGGTTGAAACAGACAGATCGGAGGCCTTCGGCAAACGAGGCAGTTGCCGATAGTCCGCAAAAACGGTCCAGGCAGCGGCACTGAGTGCTAGCAAACCACCAGCGCCAGTAATGAGCCCCCATCGTTTCAGCGACCGTCTGTTCATCTGTTCACGCACCGCACAGCTTTTCTACCTGGTCGGTCCAAGCACCACGAACCGGGCGGTTTCCGTAATTGCCCGCCGGTCCGGCCGGTACATGTCTTCAACCGAGGCCGGTGGGTGCGTGAACGTCCCCGGTGTCGCCGCCCGCGCCAGATACGCAAAGGTCATCTCCCGGTTGCCCCAATTGCTTTCATCGACTGAGACTTCGAACCGGTCGGAATAAAACGCGCTGTAGTCCGGTTGATCGATCGTGGAAAGGAATGACAGACCGCCTAGATCGCCGGACCGTACAAGGCGCGGATTGTCGATTGAAAGACCTGCGGGCAAACGGTCGACAACCATCAACCGACCGGGCTGATCAGACAACGGCCGTACGGTCAGCACAACGGCGATCCGGGTATTCACGGGCACCGCGGATGGGTCTATGACATTACCATTGAGGTCATAGAGTGTCCGTTCGACGGCATAATCCTTGCCACCTGCCGGTTCCGGGCTGAGCGGCTGACCTGCAATCGACATCAGCACTTCAGTCGGCTTTTCACCGGAATTGCGGACATTGACTTGACCGGACTTCAGTTCCTCAAAACCAAGTGTCCAGGCAAGCCGGCCCGGTGTTTCCACACCATCCACCGACAGGCGGGCCTCTTCCGCAGACTCGTTCAGCGCATTCGCTGCGAGCAGCAACCATGCCATATCCTGTGTTGACCGGCTCCGGGCAATGCTGTCCACCGATGTCAGCTCGGAAACCGCGCGGGTGTTCAATTGCTCACTGACGGCAGCCGTCACCACATAATCGGTGACGCCAGCGGCGTCTCGAAGCTTTGATCCAAAGTCTTCCCGGTAGGTGCTTGATGCTTTCCGATCCAATGCATCAAGAGCGGCCCCAAATCCGGTTGCGGCCCGTTCGTCTTCACCGTAGAGCGCAAGACCGGCCGCAAGCTGCGCCTTGGCGAGCGGTGTCGCAAAGTTCTGCAGTTTGGCGTCCAGATAGTATCTAAGATCCCCCATGGAGGCCCGGCCATTGCGCGCAAGGACATAAAGCGCGTAGGCAATGTCCTCACCGCCGCTTTCAAAGTCCGAAGCGTAAGCAAGCCGGTTTTCCAGATTGTCGAGCGCGGACGTAAAGGCAATATCCGGAACCTGGTAGCCCTTTTCCCGGGCCCGGGTCAGGAAGTCGGCAACATAAGCATCGAGCCAGGTCCCACCGCTGCCATAGCTGTTCCACAGCCCGAAGGAGCCACCAGAGGACTGGTTGGCAAGAACAGCGGCAATCGCCTTCACTACCCGTTCGCGGATTTCATCGTCTTCGCCTAGGCCGGCTGCTTCTGCGACGTCGCTCAAGTATAGCAGCGGCAACGCCCGGCTGGTGGTCTGCTCGGTACAGCCATACGGATACCGATCCAGCGCTGCCAGAAGGCCAGCGACATCTATGCGTGCCGCGCCGCCCGCTGTCAGCGTGACCTTCACGCTGTCTCCGCGCAGATCGTCAAAGCTGGCGGCATTGACCTCGAGCTTGCTCCCGGGCGCCAAATCAAACGCGTAGCTGCGCAGAACTTCCGGCTGAGTGTCCTTGATGTCGAGTTGAAGCCGCTTGACGATGGTTTGGGCATCAGGCCCGGTCAGGGATGCAACGATTTCAGCGCTTCCCTGTGCGTCGCCGGCCGCCATCGGCAGAATGACTTGTGCTTTCTTGCCCGTCTCCAGATCGAGGACCCTGGGAACGCTCGCGCCGTCTCCCAGGCTCAGCCCGTTGCTTGCAGTCAGCTCCAGATCGTAAGCACCTGACGGGGCATCGACCGGGTCGATTTCCAGAACCAGCCGGGATGTATCGCCCGGGGCAAGAAAGGCCGGTGTGCTCGCCGTCACAACAACCGGCGCCCTCACCTCGATCTCTTGTTCTCCATGACCGACACCGGATTTGCTCCAGGCCACGGTGATCACGCGCAAGGCACCGTTAAAGTCAGGCACATCAAACGAGACCACCGCCTCGCCATTGTCATCAACTTTCACAAGGCCTGAGAACAACGCCACAGTTTCATCATCCGGCGGCGGCGCATCCAAACGCATGCCCATACCGTCTCCGCCGGAGCGAACTTTGCCCCGTGCGCCAGACATTCGGTCAATGAGCTGGCCGTAAAGGTCGCGGATATCGCTTCCGAGCCGGCGCTGGCCGAAATACCACTTCTCCGGGGCGGGCGTTTCATAGGCCGTTAGGTTCAGTATTCCGACGTCTACCGCCGCAACCGTAATGTAAGCCTCTTCACCTGCGGCCAGGTTGGCAATCTGGACCGGAACATCCAGCTGGGTTTGCGGCCGGATCATCGGCGGTAAATCCACTACAACCTCAAGATCCCGATCACCGGGGTCGACCTGTAGCCAGGAGAGGCCCATGGCGCGCGATGGCATCTGGGCTTGATCAACATCCATCGGCCGGTAGAGGCTGGCGGTGATGTACGCCCCTGCCCCCCAGGCCGCGTCCACCGGAATGTCTACCTCCGTCTCTTCCCCGGACACGTCCACCGTTTGGGTGGAGAGAAGGCCGCCCGACACCACGTTGATCACGGCCGTGCCTGCCATTTGCGGTTTCAAGCGAAGTTTTGCGATTTCACCGGGCCGATAATTTTCTTTGTCGAGCCCAACATCGAGATAGTCCGGGGTGTCGGATGTTGCATTGGCGGTGTACCAGCCCGCCTGGAACGTCACCCGTGTTGCGGTCTGCAACGCACCGCTGCCCTCAATGTCCAGCCGGTACTCGCCCCACTCAACAGGGAGCGACAGGCTGGCCGGTTGGGTGTCCGACACGTCCAGGGTTCCTGTCGAGATCCGGCGGGTCGAGGTGATCGGCTCGTACGACCAGCGGCCATCCAGCCGGTACCATTGGTAGCGCCGGTCAACCTTGGACAACGTCCAGCTCAAGCCGTTTGCTGCGATCCGTTCGCCGGTTTCGCCAATCGCGATCACTGTAAAGTCGGCAGGACCACCCTCATCGACACCGCCGTCGAAGGCAGGCCGGATCCCGATGCGCGGCCCGTCGAGGCTGACTGGCAGATCCAGCGTCCGCTCGACATAACGCCCTCCAGTCTCCACAAGACGGGCGACAATCTCGGCGTCATAAAGACCAGTAGTCTCGGGCAGTTCCGGCAGATCAGCAGAGAAGGTCAACGCGCCTTGATCATCGGTTCGAAGCCCGGACGGCAAGCGCGAGCGCTCAGAATAAGCGTCCGAATCTTCAATGCCAAACCGGTATCCCGGATATGCCTCCATCGTGCGCACCGGACGCGCGATCACATTACCTTCCAGCGATTGACCACTTGCGGGTGATCCGTACAGGAACTTTGCCGACAACGAGACATTGAGCGGTGCAGAACGGCTAAAGGTTTCAGAGGCCGTTTCCAGCGTGAAATCGACCCTCTCCGGCTGATAGTCCTCGACAAGGAAGGTCTTGTCCGCAAGCGCCTCGCCGTCCGGATCCAGCAGGACTTGCCAGGACCAGATGCCCTGCTGCGCGGTCGGGCTTAAATCAATGTCCTGAACATATCCGCCAAGACCGCCATCTTGCAGCGTGTACCGCGCATGTTCGACCCCGTCCGGGCGCCGAACAATGAATGTCAGCGGCAAACCGGTCTGCGCTTCGGCCTTTGCTGTTCGGAGCAAGGCCTGCGCATGAACGGTTTCGCCGGCCTTGTAGATGCCACGATCAGACCAGGCGAAGACGTCCAGGGGACCGGGTGCCGGGCGTCCATCGACGCCGCGGTCCGACAGATCAAAAGCGGGTTTGCGCAAATCGAGGAAGCCGTAATCGCCCTCTGCCGTTTCTGCGACCAGAATGCCGGGCGCACTGCCCCCGCGCCCAAGGGTGAGACCTGTGGCAAACCTGGCAAACCCGTCTGCATCGGTTTCACTTGTTCCGAGGATCTCGTTGTTGACAGCCATCAGCCGGACACTGACCCCTATGAGCGCCTTTGCGCTGGACAGGGACCGGACATTGGCTGCAATCCCATCCGTGCCGGACATGGCGGTAAGCCCAAGATCAGAAACGAGGAACCACTGTGTCGCGAGCGGGCCCCACTGGTTCTTCACGTCCAGCTTTGACCTTGCGGTCATGGCGTAAATCCCGGGCTTCATTTCAAGCCCGGTTTCAGACAACGGGATGGCTGTCGTGATGTCCTGATTGAGCTCATTGCCGGTCTCAACGATGCCGCTCCAGACCTTTTCTCCTAGATCTTCCTCGATCTGGTCCGCCTGATAGCTGCCCAGTTGGCGCAGGAAGCGGTTGTCTCTCAGGACATCGGCCACTGACCGGTCGCCGATCCGATAGATGCTTGCTTCAACTTCGTTGGTGTTGACCGAAACGATCGGAATCGTTGGATCCCCACCTGCGGGAAGTACATAAGACCGGCCAAGGAAGTTGACCGACGGACTGCGATCCCGGACGTAGATCGAGAGATCTGATGACTCTTCGAGCACTTCTCCGTCAGCTGCCGGCAGGCCGCTCCTCGCGGTCAACTGGTAGCGCGCACCGTGGCGCACGCCTTCGGCGCAAACCTGAGATCCGTCGGTTTCAATCGACACTGTGCCGTCACCCCTGACCAAAACGTACGGGCTGAGATCTTCCCCAACCGGCAGCTTCTGCGAAAACACAAGACAGATCCGCGGCGTTGCACTGTCCGAATCGACCTGATGATCGACGATACGGAAGCCATGCTCCGCCATCAGTTTATCGTAGCGCCTGCGGACGGAGCCACGTTCTTCCAGTGCAAGCGACGCCCGGAGAGACTTAATGGCTGCTTTGTAGTTTTGTCGAAGGGAAAGACCGCGACCCAGATATTCCAGCGCAAAGGCCTGTTCCTCAGGCGTTCCAGCCCGCAAATAGGCGTTGATCGCGGCCGAGACGAGGTTCTTGCGTTTCGTTTCCCGCTCCTGCCAATCGTTCGGGTCTTGCAGAATGAGCGCTGTCGACAGTTGAACCCATGGATCGAACCGCGCTGGGTCCAATGCGATCAGCTGGAGGAAGTCAGCCTCTGCCAGAGCGTTGTTGTTGTTGGCAAGCGCGTTTGAACCATTGCGGCGGATTTCATCTGCATCGGTGCTGTTTGGCCGGACCGTCTCTTCGATTCGCTGCAGATAGGTTTCCGCTGCTTCCAAGGTCTCACGGCTTAGGAAATCGAGCTCAGCCTTTCTTTCACCGGTGGTTGCAAAGGTGGACCTCTGGACCTCGACCACGCGACCGGCAACCGCCCCGGCAAAACTCTGCATCTGCCCGGCGGACGACTTTAGAAAACACCACCCGGCACTGGTGTTGTATGTGAAGGCTTGGCACTGGTTGTCGCTCAGACACGCCGACTTGCAGCCATCCAGGTCCACATCCTTGACCGTCTGATAATCACCGCCGAAGAAATCCGCGTCCTCAATGGTGACGATCCGTCTGTCTTGGGCGCCGGCTGTTTCGGAGAACCCACCGAGTACCATTCCGCCGGTCAAGAGTGCTCCAGCGACTAACAAAGAGAATCTGAAAACAGACCTATATGATTGATTTTGATAAGAATAATCTAAAGAACGCCACATGGCCTGTCCTCCGGGGCCGAATAACTCCAACTATGAAGGCACCGGAAGATGACGAGGACAAGGCAATTTTTCTGAAATGCAAACCTGGAGCTTGGTTCAGCCGACGCGGGCGACCAGCTCCTCAATCAATAGATTGACTTCCTGAGCAGCTTTGCTGGACGGTGCGTTTTCAGTGACGGACGCTCCCCGGCCCATGGCAGACGCGAAAACGGTCCGGTTACCAAGGCGTGCGCCCAAGGTGTCATAGCCGGATGCGGCAATGGCATCGGCCATTTCGCCGGTCAACGAGGCCCGCGGCGGCACCCGGTTCATGACCAGGAGCGCGGGCGTATCTTCCCGGGCTGCCAGATCGATGGTCTGGGATGTTGCCCAAAGGTCAACAGGCGTTGGCTGAATCGGAACGATCACGAAGTCAGCAGCATCAATAGCGGGTTTAGCATCCGTATCCGTTTTCGGCGGTGTATCGATGATGACATAACCATGCGAGCGCGCCAGAGACCGGGCTTCCCGGCGGGCACCCCATCCGGAGGCAGTCCGGAATTCCAGACCGGTCTCATCTTCCCCGAGCGTTTCTTCGCGGGCCTCATACCAGGTGCCCAACGAGCCTTGCGGATCCACATCGAGAATAGCGACCGGCTCCCCGGATTTGGCTGCCAGTGCAACAGCAAGATGTGCCGCAAGGGTTGTCTTACCGGACCCGCCTTTTTGTTGTGCAACTGTAAGAATTCGTCCGGACATCAACACCTCCATGCTTCGCCGCCATATTGCGCCGCACTCTTTCGCATTGCAACACGTAGAAAACCGTGTTTCGTTAACCCATACATCATTTGTACCAGTGATAATTATATCCATAGGTTGTGGAACTATTCGGAGATTCAACCTGAAAAGCTTGCAAGCCAAAACATGGGTGCTGCGCTGGAGAAATCCGGCACTTTGCCGGGTTTTGTTGAAGAGAGCCATCGATGCTCGGACAGTGCCGGACCTGGATGGACGGCCGTTGGCCTTCAATCTTTCCTGGCTGGAACGTTGGCGCGGCAACTTCAAATCCGCCGGTGATCTTGCGGATGCAGCCTTCCAGTCCATGTCCAAACAGTCCGATCCGGAAGGATGGGCCGAACTTCTCGTGGTCAAGGCCGTTTGCGCCTACAGCCTCGGTGACCATAAGCTCGCAGACGAATTCCTGAAGGACGGTTTTGAGACACTTGGACCGCATGCGGAGAGCGGTGCCGGTATTGAGGTGCTGACCATCCTGGCAACCTTGCGCCAATATTCGGAAAACTATGACGAGGCTCTAACGCATCTTCGCGATGCCTTGCAGATCGCGGAGGACGCCGGTCTTTATTTCGAGCCCGGTCGCGTGTTGCACAATCTTTGCCGCGTCAATTGCCTTGCTGGAAACATTGATGCAGCACTCGATGCTGGACAAAAAAGCGTTGAACAGAACCGGTCGCGGCGGAATGCGATCATGCTGCCTTATGCCGAGGAAGTTTATGCCGGCGCGCTTGTTGCAAGCGGAGACTATGAAAAGGCCCGTGAAGAGGCTGAAAAAGGTCTGACAGCGGCTGTTTTCAGCGATGATCCGCGGGTCACTTGCCAGCTACATTTTGCAATCGGTTCAAGCTACTTGAAGGAGAAACGTCCGGCGGACGCGCTGAAGGTCTTCGAACAGGGCCTTACAGAAGCAACCGCGTTCGATTATCACCTCTGGATCCGGAACTTCCACCTGCACCTCTCCCAGACCCACGAAGCTATCGGCACGTACCAGCAGGCGCTCGCGCATCTCAAGGTCTATGCCGAGATGCAGGCGACCCAGTTCAAAGTTGAAGCACACCGGCAAAGCTATGAATTGCGCAGCCAACTGGAGTACCAGCTCGCTCGCCGCAGCGCGGAGTATGAACGCGAGCTTCGCGATCAAAGCGTCCGGCTGAATACAGAATTGGTCCAGGCCAATGAGACGCTTCAGGTGCTGAACCGGCGCATTGAACACAACGCTTTGCACGATGCGCTGACCGGCATCGGTAACAGGCGCATGATGACCCAGTATTTCGGCCGGGCGGAACAGTCCGATAACAGCGCTAAAGAAATTGCGGCCCTTCTCATCGACCTCGATGGTTTCAAATCCATCAATGACCGGTTTGGTCACGCAACAGGCGATGAAGTCATCAAGGTCATCAGTGAGCGCTTGAGAACGCTTCTGCTTGACCAGGAACTTCTGGTACGCATGGGCGGCGACGAGTTTCTGGTGGCCTCAACGGTAAGAACGGATCAGGGCGAATTGGCAAAACTCGCGCAGGATATCCTGGACCGCATCAACCAGCCGATAGATTTGCCCGGCGATCAAGAGGCGGTCGGTGCGAGTATCGGGATTTCCGTCACCAGGATCCGGCCAAATCTGGAACGCAGCCTCCTTCAGGCAGCGGACGAGGCGATGTATGCCGCCAAACGGTCTGGCCGCAATCAGGCGTTCATGGAACCGCTTCCCGCAAAAACCGGATCATAAAGCTTCCAAGACTTTTTTCTACCGCCCACCGAGTGCGTAATAGACGTTCCAGGAAGGGCGTCCGGTGACGGGCATGCCGTATTTCGCTTCCGCAGCCCGAATACCCTTGCGGGTCATCGGGCCAACCTTGCCGTCCGGTTCTCCGACATTGAACCCGTTCTTGTTCAAGAGCTTTTGCAGCTCAAGACGCTGCGCTCTGGAAAGGCCCGGGTTGTCCGTCGGCCACGGCGTCATGATCGGATCGCCGCCGGATACAAGCTCAGACAGCACCGCGATTGCGAGACCATAAGACGTCGACGCGTTGTAAGATCTGAGCGACTTGAAATTGCGCGTCACGAGGAAAGCTGGGCCATTCGCACCTGCAGGCCGGATCAACGCCGTGTCCGCCTTGCTTTTGAAGGTGCTGCCGTCGAGATTTCTAAGGCCGCGTTTGGTCCATGTGCTCATGGAGGCATAGTTCTTTCGGCCGGAGGGACCGGAATAGCCCTTAGGCACCTTCACCTCAAAACCCCACAAGCGGCTGTTGCGCCATCCGGCATTTTTCAGAAAGTTCGCCGTCGATGCCAACGCATCCGGAACAGAGTTCACAAGGTCCTTCCGCCCGTCTCCGTCAAAATCGACGGCAAGACTGGCAAACGTTGTCGGCATGAACTGGGTTTGTCCGAATGCGCCCGCCCAAGAACCTTGGAAGTCGTCCATCCGGACATCGCCGCGCGAGGCAATCTGAAGCGTTTTCATCAGCTCGCCGCGAAAATACTTCTGCCGACGTTTGCCGGCACACACCAGATTAGCAAGGGCGTGCGGCGTATAAAAATCGCCGCGGAAATTGCCGTAATCGCTCTCAATTCCCCAGACCGCCAAAACGATGTGCTTGTCAACGCCGTAACGTTTTTCGACAGCATCCAGGGTCCGGGCGTGCTTTTTCAGGTTTGCCTTGCCGTCCTGGATCCGCTGCGGATCAACGAGAAACGCCATGTAGTCCCAGATTTCGGTCTTGAACTCCGGCTGAGCCGTCGAAAAGCGGATGACTTTCTCGTCGTATTTCGCGCCCGATAGCATCTTCTGGGCAATTTCCGGCCGGACGCCTGCCGAAATCGCTTGCTGTTTCAGCGATGCAACACAGCTTTCAATCGCCAAGGCAGGCGTTGCAAGGGTGGCCGCCCCCAAAACTGCCAACATCATGACCGAAGAGAAAACACCTGAAGATCTTCGCCGCATACCCAGTCCCGCCAGCTTTTGAATCACCTTGCGGAAACGCTGCCACGGGACCGCGACCGAAATGCGGCAGGAAAATGAACTTGGCCGTTTTCAAAAGGGAAACAGCCTTATGTGCCCCCTTCGAGGCCGATAAACCAAAAATCCCGGCTTGGAGCCGGGATCTTGTTTTCTGCCCTGTAGGTCCCGGCGCAAGGCCGGGACTGCGGAGTACCATTATTTGCCTTCGATCAGCTTGCGGCGCAGCCAGCTAGAGGTCTGGTCCATCAGGATCACGACAACAATGGTCAGGATGATGATGTAGCTGGTGTTCTCCCAGTCGCGGGAGGTTTTCATGGTTTCCACCAGCATCAAGCCGATACCGCCGGCCCCGAGCGCACCGATGACCGTTGCCGAGCGGGTGTTCGATTCCAGGAAGTAAAGCACTTGGGAAACAAAGACCGGCAGGATCTGCGGAATAACGCCGAACCGGTACCGCTGGATCTGATTTGCCCCGGTGGCGCGCACGCCCTCAACCTGTTTGTTGTCGATGTTCTCCAAGGCTTCCGAAAAGAGCTTGCCGAGCGTTCCCGTATCCGTGAAGGCGATCGCCAGCGCGCCGGTCAACGGTCCAAGACCAAAGGCGCGGATGAAGATCAGCGACCAGATCAGCATGTCGATGCCGCGCAGGAAGTCGAACAGACGGCGGACTCCGAAGCGCAGGAACATCGAGGGCGTGAAGTTCCGGGCCGCGAGGAACGCCAGCGGGAGGCCGAACAAGGCAGCTGTGATTGTTCCAAGCACCGCCATCATGATCGTTTCAAACAGCGCTACGAAAATCTCGCCATGCTGCCAGTCCGGGTTCTCCAGGAAGTCGTGAACCATGTACCAGAGATTTGAGTAGTCCGGGTTTAGCCGATCAGCGCTCAAGGCAAGCGCGTAAAGCTGGCTGAACGACTTGCCGTAAAACTCCGAGTCGAACGGGAACCAAAAATTTTCCCAACCGCCGAAGTAGTTGTGCACCTCGATCTTTGTACGGGTGACCTGGACCCTGCGGTCAAGTGTCGGTCGGGCGTCGAGTTTCTTCGGATTGGTCAGAAGCCACTCCGGAACATCGCCTTCGGGCAATTCGATATCGACACCATCGCTGGTTGCCTGACCGATGATGGTTCCGTAGCCCGGGACCGTGAACGACATTCGGTTGCCGATGATCTCGACAAGATACCCTTCACCGAGGTCGACGAATGCATCCTTGCCGTCGACTTCAACCCAGTCCGGCAGATCCGCTTCGTCGTAGGTCGCGCGGCGCTCACCTTCAATCGCGACCTCGAGAATATCGCGGCGAAGCAGCTTCGTGACATGGACTTTATAGGCAACTGAATCTGTTGCCAGAATAACGGCCCGCTCCGGCTGGGCCTTCGCAAGGAGATCCGGCACGCCAAAGGCGAACCATGTGTAGGTGAGATAGGCAAGAATTCCGAGCGGGACGAGGATCGTCAGCCACGCACGGCGGCGCACTTTCGACCAGACTTCTTGCGGTGTGACAACCTGTTCGAGGGTATCGGTGGACATGTTCGCTGATCCCTCTTAGTGCGCTCTGCCGGCGCCGACCAGTTTGCCGCGCAGATAAGATGAAGCCTGGTCGATAATCATGATGGTGACGAAGAGGAGCACGAAGATCGCGGCGGTTTCATCGCCTGCGCCCTGCCCCCATCCGATGGTGCGCCGCAGCTCCTGGCCGATCCCGCCGGCACCGACGAAGCCGAGAATCGCAGAAGCCCGCACGTTTATCTCAAGACGCAGCAGGAAGTAGCTCAGGTAGTTCGGCGCCACTTGCGGCATCACCGCGTACCGGATGCGCTGCAGCCAGTTGGCACCGCAGGCAGACAAGCCTTCAATCGGCTTGCGGTCGATGTTCTCGTTGACTTCGGAGAACAGTTTGCCCAGCGCACCGGCGGTGTGAAACGCGACGGCGATCATGGCGGGAACCGGGCTGGAGCCGAGAACGAAGATCAGGAACAACGCGATGATCAGTTCTGGAAAGGCGCGCATGATGTCCATCATGCGGCGGACGACCGGGATTAACGGGCCCCAGCTGTCAACGTTGCGCGTGGAGGCCATGGCAAGGACGACAGCCATGGCAGCCCCTAGAAGCGTCGCAACGGCCGCGATGTTCAAGGTTTCCAGCATGGCCGGGAGATATTGAATGATCAGACCGAAAAACGCCGGCCCGGCTTCCCAGGCTTCGACAACGATCTCGCCTGGATAATCGAAAAACTTGCTCAGGCCCTGCAGAAAACCGCCGGAGTTCATGTCGTTGGATTTCGAGTATCCCGAAACCATAACGGCAACGACCAACAATAGACCGATCAGCGAATAGAGCTGACGGCGTTTGCGTGAGGAGAGGATTTCCTCTTCCATTGCAGCGACGGCCATCTTCAATGTCCTTAAAACGTCACGCATTAAAAACGCGGGCCGGAAACCGGCCCGCGCGCTATTCAAGAACGCTTAGTTCTTGCTCTTTGCCTTACGAGCTTCAACGATGTTGACGTAAGCTTCGTGAGTGATCGGCATGAAACCTTTGGTCTCACCGGCAGCAACGCCGTATGCGCACTCAGGGTCCAGAGAGTTCAGGGACGCCATCAGAGCGGTCATTTTGATCTTGACGTCTTCCGGAAGCTTCTTGGAAAGAACGATCGGACCTTCCGGGATCACCGGTGAACGCCAGATTTCACGCAGTTCGGTCATGTCGACCAGGCCAGCATCGGATGCCTTACGCAGAGCGCCGGAATTGTAGCCGTCTTCCCATTCACCAAGACCGTCGGCCCAGGTTACGCCAGCGTCGATGTCGCCGTTGGAAACAGCAACGATGGTCTGCTCGTGGCCACCGGTGAACTTAACGTCGCCGAAGTAGTCGCCCGGCTCCATGGAGTAGCCTTCCTGCGGAATGGCAATGGACGGGATCAGGTAACCGGATGTGGAGTTCGGGTCACCAAAACCAAATACCTTGCCCTTCATGTCGGCGAGCGAGTTGATTTCAGCATCGTTGCGGGCAAAACCGATGGAGTAGTAGCCGTAGCCGCCGTCAACGTTGACCTTGACCAGAACCGGGTCAACAGCTTCCGGATCGGTCAGGTAGACTTTTGCGTAGCCGGACGCGCCGAGCCAAGCCATGTCGAGATTGCCGCCGAGCAGGCCTTCGATCACGCCGTTGTAGTCAGCCGGTGCGAAAAGCTTGACCGGAACGCCGAGCAGGTCAGCAGTCTTTTCTTCAAGGCAGGTGTAAGCACGCAGACGGTCGGAAGCGTTTTCGCCGCCGAGGATGCCGATGCGGAATTCGGAGATTTCTTCAGCAACGGCAGCGGTTGCGTTCAGAGCGATCATGCTGACTGCAGCCAGCGCAGCAACTTTGGAAACCAGTTTCATTTGGGACACTCCCCCGAGGGTTCACAATTGATGACGATGATTTGGGAGCAGACGGTCAGCCCGCTGCTGCCGCCGGGGTCATCACACCGGCGGATTCTTGAGAGCCGGATTTTCCGGCATCGATGGCGGTTGATGTTGCCGCTTCGTTGAAGCTTTCATCGGCGTCATAAATCTCGCGCGCCACATCCGTGGTCAGGGCGTCTGGCGCACCGTCGAAAACGATGAAGCCGTCGCGCATGCCGATCACGCGGTCGCAGTACGTGCGTGCGGTGTCGAGCGTGTGCAGATTGCAGATGACGATCTTGTTGTCGCGTTCGTGGATTTCCCGCAGCGCGTCCATGACGATCTTTGCATTCATCGGATCTAGAGAAGCGATCGGCTCGTCGGCCAGGATCATGTGCGGATCCTGCATCAGCGCTCGTGCAATCGCCACGCGCTGCTGCTGACCGCCGGATAGCTCTTCGGCCCGTTTGGGTGCTTCCTGGGCAATGCCAAGCCGGTCCAGCGCGGCAAGTGCAGTTTTCACGTCGTCTTGGTCGAAGATATTAAAGAGGCTCTTGAGCGTGCCATGGCCATTCAAACGGCCGAGCATCACGTTGGTCACCACATCCAGGCGCGGCACAAGATTGAACTGCTGGAACACCATGGCGCAGTCGCGCTGCCAGCGGCGCATCATGCCGCCCTTCAAGCTCAGAATATCGCGGTCATTGAAGAGGATCTGACCGGAGGTCGCCGGCGTCAGCCGGTTGATCATGCGCAGCAAGGTCGACTTGCCTGCACCGGAGCGGCCGATAATGCCGACCATCTGCGGTTTGTCTATGTTGAAAGATACCTTGTTCACCGCAGTCCGGGACCCAAAGGTCTTGGTGACGTCCTGAAATTGAATCACGCGGCAGCCCTGTCCGTGTTTGTTCGTATTTGCTGCGCGACAAGAGCCATTCGAGCGTAACAACGCGATGACAGCTGTTTATCAGTCCCTTGAAGAAACGATGACATTTCAATGACAAAGGCCTGTCATGACAAGCCGGGCGCCCGAACAAGGCATGATTTTCCTGCTTCCTCAGAGGGTTCTGCAAGGCTCGGCAAATCATGGTTGCAGGAGACGAACAAAGCCCGACAAGCGTGTTTCCATGCGGAAATATTAGTCAGGGCGCTTTGAACCGGCCGAAACTGAGGAAAAGAGAAAGAGTTCATGGATACGTCATCAAAGCGTCACGCTTCATGATGTGACCAAAGCTATCCATCTGCGCCTGTCACAAACCAATGGAACAAACAATGTCCGCACCGCACCAAAAACCCGGCCTGACCGAAGCCCCCAATATTCACCCAGACGCGGTCGTTCAAAACTGTGAGCTCGGAAAGTGGACGGAAGTCGGCGCGCTGACCGAAATGCGCGAAAGCCAGATGGACGACTATTCCTACATCGTTCAGGAGGGGGATGTGGTCTGGTCAACCATCGGAAAGTTTTGCTCGATTGCCCGGCGGGTGCGTCTCAATCCCGGCAATCACGCCACTTGGCGCGCGTCACAACATCACTTCACCTACCGGGCGGCCGCTTATGGGCTGGGTGATGATGACCAGGAATTCTTTCAATGGCGCAGGAACGATTGGGTCACAATCGGGCATGATGTCTGGATCGGTCATAATGTGACGGTTCTGGCCGGGGTCACAATCGGGACCGGCGCTATCGTTGCCGCAGGCGCGGTCGTCCCGAAAGACGTTCAGCCCTATACGATTTTCGGCGGTGTTCCGGCGAAACCAATCAAACGCCGGTTTACGGAAACCCAGGAAGAGGCTCTGATGGAGATCGCCTGGTGGGATTGGAGCCACGATCAGCTGAAGGATCGCTTGCCCGATTTTCGCAACTTGCCGATCGACGGTTTCATAGAGAAGTATCGCTGACCTATTATTTTGCCGGAAAACAATTTCTTAACTTGCATTTGATTTCCGTAAGGGAACTCAACTCACTACAAGGACCGCATTTTTGCGATTTTCAGACGAAAGAGATGACTTTCCCCACAAGTCACAATGGTTAACAGGGGCGATTCGACAGCAGCAAAATCCTGTGGTGAACTTCAATCAACAGCACGGCAGAGACCTGTTTCGGACCGCCAACCAAAGCATACGGTTTTTGTCATTGCTGTCTGGGCACAGTCCCAAGGGGCCGCTTGCGGCTCTCGCGGACCGGCTGTGAGGCACCCAGTTTGCGCTTGATGTGGAGCGCTCCGCAGCCAGCGCCCCGGCTCTCCGGTGAGCAGCGGGTTATCTGCAATACCGGTGCAGGCTTTAAGTCTCTTAGGGGATGAGAAGTCGGCAGGCACCAGATGTCTTCGGAGATCTGATGTCGAGTTGAGATCAAGACGGACTAACGATCCCGCTTCGGCAGGTTTCCGGGTCCGATAACCTTGACCTGAACAGGGGGGTGTTGGTGAAAGCCGACACCCTTTCTGGTTTCTGGTACGATCATCTCACAAAAACGCTTGATCTCCGGGGAGCCGTGGCCGATCTCTAGCTGAGCCACACTCTGGAGCTGCATATGCCACATCTTCTCAATCGCCTGACACTCTACGTTCGCGATGTGGAAGCCGTTGCCGAATTTATTGTCGGTACTTTGGCTATCTAGCCACCCCTGCAGATGGCGGTTTGATTGAACTTCAAAGCCCTGACGGAGGATGTCAACTCCTCCTTCATCCCCTAGCCAAGGGCCGCAAAGCCGGACAAACTCTCGTAAAGCTGGTTTTTCAGGTCGAATATGTCGTTTCTGAGAAATCAGCCTTTGCCAAAGAAGGGCTCGAATTCGGCCCGGTCCATCAGGGCAACGGATATCAATTTGCCAACACAAAGGATCCGGCTGGCAACGCAGTATCCATCTCAAACAGGGTCTTTGGGAGGGCCTGACGCAATTTCAGAGGCTGCCGAACAGTCCGACATTTGGTATTGTAGCGCTATGTTTGATCCCGGCACCGCGCTTTCAAGAAACCTCGGCCCGTCCCTTCGCCGCTGGCGTGTTCTCAATCGCGTCAAACAGCAAGCGCTGGCCGATGAGCTTGGGGTGTCCCAATCCAGAATCTCGCGCTGGGAAAGCGGCACTTCAGAGCCTGACGGACTTGACCGCGCCAGGATTGAGCGGCTTCTGCTTGCACGGCCGGACAGTGCAGCGGACCGGGCCTTGGTGGAGCTTGTGAGCAGCAACAGCGCGCCGGTTCATATGGTGTGCGATCTCAGCCACAGGCTTCTAGCCGTCTCCCCTGCCCGTGCGCAGGACTGGCATGCGGGCGTGAACGAGCTGATGGACCGTCCGCTTTGGCCCTATGCGTCGGAGGGGATCCAGGCCGCCGAACAAAGCCTTGGCGCAAAAGGCTGGTTCGAACCTCATGCACCGGATATCGTCTTTTCAACAGAGCGCGCTGATTTTCCTGAAATGACGATCCCGGAAAGCCGGATCAGGATCACGCGGCTCGCACTGTCCGACGGGCGCTTTGCCCGGCTTGTGCGGGACGACCCTGACCGGCTTGCATAAAATATTCAACGTGTCGTCAAGCGTTGTTGGCCGGAGTAAACTTCCGCCCATGAACAGCAAATCCTACGGCAACCACGCCCCCTTTATTGACCACGGCCGGCTGACCGGTCTTCTTGCCTTTTTTCAGGCAGCCGAACAGCTCAAGGACACTTTGCGATCCGGCACCAGCCGGAGCGGACGATCGGAGAGTACTGCAGAGCACAGCTGGCGGCTGTGTTTGATGGTTCTGCTCTTTGAGAAAGATGTCGTTGGTGTCGATATCAAAAAGCTGCTCAAGCTGTGTGTTCTTCATGATCTTGGCGAAGCAATCTCTGATGATGTTCCGGCCCCGCACCAATCGGACGGCGACAACCGGCAGGAGCGCGAAAGACGGGACTTTCAAGCGCTGTGTGCCAATCTGCCCGATGACGTGGCCGATGATTTCATGGCGCTTTGGGATGAATACGCCGATGCCGTGACACCGGAAGCGCAACTTGCCAAAGCGTTCGACAAGCTGGAAACCATGCTGCAGCACCATCTCATGCCGGGCGCCGATGCCGATTTCCATGCCTTCAATCTGAGTTATGGACGAGACCGAACTGATGTCTTTCCCCTCACCCGCCAGATCCGCGAAGGGATCGACGCGCGAACGAAAGAGCTCATAAACGACCGTCAAAGCACCCAAAAAGCTTAGGTGACGTAGGTATCAGGTCCTTATCTCTTGTCCAGTCATGGCAGATATGCATCGATTGCGGTCAAATATTGACGACCAGCCCGGTCGTGTCAGCTGTCACTCCGCCCGACTTGGCTTTAACGGTTTCGGACTTGGCCGCCACCGTCGTCTGAGCTGCACTGACAGTGGTGCTTTCCGCCTTCAGCTGCGCGATATCAGCGACCATCTGCTTGATCTTTGCGGCCATGGTTTCGTTGCTGACCACGAGGGTTTTCAGTTTGACCGCCATTTCTTTCAGATCAACTTCGCTGCCCGTCACTTCTGCCGCGACGCCGACGACATCGACTGTAACAGCTGCAACCCCCACCGCAATGGTGGCATTGATTTCGGTTGTGGCTCCCATACCGATGCTCAGGTCACCGCCGCCGAAAATTGCCAGCGATCCGCCGAAGGTCATATCGATGCTGTTGCCTTCGGTGAAACTCTTGGTGTTGCCGGAATTGTATTCATAGGTGTCACCGGCAATCGTCTTGGTTTCCTCTTTGGCGTTGGTCTGGATAACGCCAGTGCCGTCGCCAGCAGACAAAGTGATGTCCTTGCCCGCCCCGCTGGAGATGGAAACGACTTCTGCGGACGAAGTCATTTCCAGTTTTCCGGTGCTCGTTACCGATGCGGCCCCGTCGACATTCACTGTATAGTCACCGTTGACTTGCTGGTTAAAATCAGCGGTTTCCAAATACATTTTGCCCTCAGCCTTGACGAGGATCCGGCCATCACAGGCCAGTAGGATCCCGTCGCCGCCACCGGATGCATTCTTGTAAGCGTCCGCATCGCTGCCTTCGTCAGAAATGTGCTGTTGCGGATACCACTCGTCGAGATCATCGGCTTGAAACGCCTGTTCTTCAATGTCCGCATATTCGCCAAGACGCAAGACGGCTCCGAGGCGGTGTTCATCCTCGTCTGAGCTCGTTGACGGCACATAAAAGTAGCAGCTGCGGCTTGAATCCATACGCGCGGCTTCATTGCTCACAGCGCTTGCTGCAGTGTTGTCCGGGTTCGCTGTGTCCGGGCCGTAAAACCCATTCCAGTCAGCCCGCGCCATTGAACGTCTCCACGTCTCTTTTTGTTTCTCTCAGCCACAACAAACGCGACTGCCCTCCGGCAGCCGCGCTTTTTCATGACTTGCAGCATAATGGGTGCGTTTTAAAGCCGGATTAGCAGCTTCACTCGAGTTGTCGTCAGATTGTTAGACAGCATTAACCAATCCGATGCCGATAGCATTCAACCCGCGCTATAAGCACAATCCCGGATCGCCTTGAACGCAGGTCCAGCGATCGTCAAATAATCTTGCAGGTGCTTACCAAACACTCGAAAGGTCTAGAATGTACGGGATTTTGCCACGCAGCGACGGAGCAGTTCTCGGCGTAAAAGTCTCCCGCACGCTGACGATAATCTGACCCACGACCTATTTTTCAGACACCAAATGAGTTTGGTTGGAACGCCCATATTTGATGCTCTATTACCACTCCGGTTCAGGTATCCGTGCCTTTTGACATTTTAAAAAACAATTCTGACAACACATAGGCTTCGGCTTCCAAGTAAAATGAAAAGGCGATGTTGGAACGGTGATGAATGAACTAATTGGGCTGAACTTCAAATACAGAATTCTTGAAGAACTGCCTGGAGGCGGAGAGCCTTTAAAATACATACCACATGGCAATCCCGGTGCTGGCAGAGACGGACTGATCGTAAGATTTTTTCCGCAAAGTACCACTGATTGGACCGGTGTCTTCGCTTTCGGTGACATGTTACCCAATGGCGAGTGCGGAGTATTTGAAGGTCCTGGCAAAAACCATTTGACTGTCTTGGCCAAAGGCGAGGCCTACGTAGTCGCAGCTGATAACCCTAAATCATTCGAACAAGTTAACTGTTGCCCCGTTGTAGCTGTGGTTCCTGTCCCTAGTCACAATATGATCCTTTTTCACGATTTGACAGATATCGCTGCTTACAACGAAGCCGGATTATTGTGGCAGACGGGAAGAATATCCTGGGATGGTATTGAGATAGTTTCCATAAAAGACGAGCAGATATTTGGTTTGGCTTGGGATGCTCCAAATGAAAAATACGTCGAGTTTAAAGTAGACTTGGCAAGCGGAACTCATGAGGGTGGGGCATATCCACCATAGGTCTGGGATTGGATCGAGGAAACGATGCCTACGCCGTGAGCAGCTCTTCGTCGCTCAGGAAAGCACATTGCTCGACCTTGCCGCCGGAGACCGTGATCATGTGGCCGTGCGGAACTTCCATCCAGCAATTCCGCGCCTCGTCCAGCGGCTCGGAGACGACCATGACGCCGTCGTTGAACTCGCGATAGTACAAGGTCGGCGGATAGCTGTCTGATGCGTACCGGGCCGCATAGAGTGTTTCGCCATCCGACCATGCAGAGGCAAAGCGCATGTGCGGCGTGCAGCCCGAATATTTCGAAAGCGCTTCGGCTTCATGAACCGCGCGGGCCATGGCCGCGCGCGGATGTTGTTCAAGACCATAGGCGAGCGCAATCAAAAAGAGGCTCTCGCTGTCGGTCCCGCCCATGCGGTCGCGGTAAAGATCATCCGGGATCATGTTGTCGAGCCGCCGGCGAACCTTGTCGTACCCGCCCACCTGACCGTTGTGCATGAACGTCCAGCGATCAAATGTGAACGGGTGGCAGTTGTCCCGTGTCGTTGCCGTACCGGTCGATGCGCGAACATGGGCCAGAAAATGCCCCGACCGGATGTGCTTTGCGATCTGCAACAGGTTCGGGTCCGACCAGGCCGGGCGCACATCCTTGTAAAGACAGGCCGTTTCCTTGTCGCCGTACCAGGCAACGCCAAACCCGTCGGCATTCACCGCCGTTTTGCAGGACGTTGCATTGCGGCTCTGATCGATCAGCGAATGCTCCGGATCGCAGATGACTTCTTCCAGATATTTCGGAGCCCCGCTCCAGGCAGCCCATCGGCACATGATCGCTCGAAATCCTTATGCAGCTTTTTGTGCGGCCTTGAACCTTGCGGTCGTTTCATCGCACGCATAACTGTCGGCGACTGGGTACGGCTTACGCGCCAGCTGGTCGACGGCCTGGATGATTTGGTCGGCCTTCACGTCATCCAGAAGAACGGAAAAATTGAGCCGGGTCCAGCCGGGTTTCTTCAGTTCTTCACCGGAAAGAATGCCGTCGCGCAGGGCGTCGGATTCTGCTCGATCAATGCCGAGCAGCCGGTGGGCGTACGGTCCGGCGCAAGCGCAGCCGCCGCGCGCCTGAACCCCGTAAACGTCCGACAGCATCCGTGTGACCAGTTGCTGGTGAATGTACCCGCCGCGCTCCAGATCCTTCACCCGGAAGGAGAAAATCGGCATGGTGTGGCTGGCCTCCAAATTGCCGAGGATCTCGATGGCCGGGTTTTCCTGCCAGACCGCCAGGGCCCGGGCGCGCCACGCCGCATTGCGGGCATCCATTTCGGCCTGACCGATGGCTTCCTTCACCAGAAACGCCAGCGCGGCGCGGATATCACCGATGACATTCGGTGTCCCCGCTTCTTCGCGGGCGGCGATATTTTCGGAGTAGTCATGCCCCCACGGGGAGACGAAGCGAACGGTTCCGCCGCCCGGAAACACCGGTGTCTTGATGCAGACGGCCTGCTTGCGCACGATCATGACACCGGACGCGGCAGGGCCGCCGATGAACTTGTGAGGCGAGACGACAACCGCGTCTTTTTCTGCGTCCGTGCCCGGCTTCATGTCGATCGGCAGGTACGGCCCCGACCCGGCACAGTCCCAGACACTCAAGGCACCATGGCGTTTCAGGATCCGCGTAACGGCAACATCATCGGTCACAATGCCGGTGACATTCGACATCAGCGAAAACGCGCCGACAGTCAGACGACCAGCTGCCTTTTCGGAAAGAACCGCGTCCAATTCGACCAGATCCGGGCCACCGTCGGCGGCCTCGTTGATCTCGATGACCTCCGCGCCGCTTTCCCGCCACGGCAGAATGTCGGAATGGTGCTCGTAAGGGCCGAGAATCACCAATGGGTTTTCGCCCCGTTCCGCAGCCCCGGAGACACCCAGCAGATGGACAAGCCGGTTGAGCCCTGCCGTCGCACCCGACCCGCAAAAGACCGTGGCGTAGCTGTCGAAAGCCCGGCAGATGCGGGCAATCTCGGACCGCGCCGCCTCCCGCATCCGGGTCATGGTCATGCCGCAGTAGGAGGCTTCTGTGTGGCTGTTGGCATAGACCGGAAGGACCTCTTCCATAACGAAGTCCTCGACCTGCCGAAGGGCCCGTCCGGAGGCGACATAATCGGCATAGATCATCTTTTTCGGGCCGAACGGTCCCTCAATCACCATGCCGTCTCCAATCAACCCAGCGCGCAGCCGTCCGATCAGATCCGGGCCTTTCAAAGCGCTCTTAAAGGTCTCGAGCGCAGTTCCGGAAGAAGCGAGGTGTTGAGATTGGGTCATGATCTGCTCCAAATGTCTTTGAACGGATCATACGACCAAGCATATTCAGAAATCCGCACCTATTTTGATTGCTGAACGATCTATTTTGTGTCATTTGATCGCTAATGGTGAAAAAATTCGATCAAATTGACCGCGCGCTTCTGAGAGCCCTGCAACGGGATGCCCGCTTGTCGCAGCGGGAGCTCGCCGAGGAAGTTGGATTGTCCCAAAACGCCTGCTGGCGGCGGCTGAAAACCCTTTATGAGAGCGGATTGATCGAAGGGCACACGATTCGCCTTGATCCGGCGCAGCTCGGCCTGAACCTCACGGTCTTCGTCATGATCCGCACCCGCCACCACTCCAAGGAGTGGTTGGAGACTTTCCGCAGCGAGGTCACCCGCATCCCGAACGTGATCGACTTCTACCGGCTCGCCGGCGATTACGACTACATGCTGAAGGTCGTTGCCGAAGACATGAACGCCTTCGATCAGGTCTATCAGCGGCTGATCGACAAGGTCGATCTCGACACAGTCACCTCCTACATGACCATGGAAGCCATCGCCGACGCCCGCGACCTGCCGATTTGACAGGATTCTATCGATAGCACTTCAGAGAAAGGCGTTTTGATGCCTTGGGTAGACGGTCGCCCTAAACCGTCACCTCGGGCGAACGCAGTGAAGACCCGGAACAGGCGGGCCGAGGCGCGACCACCATACCGAAGTGTCACCCCGGACGCAGCTTTGCTGCGATCCGGGGCCCACTCGTTTCCAGAGCACGTGCCGTACCCAATGACGTCATCCGCAAGCGGCACCGCGAGTAGGCCCCGGCTCGGCGCTCCGCTTGGCCGGGGTGACAACTAGGACACAGATGCTCAATAACTTCCATCACTAACCGGCTTGAAGAGCCTGCCCCGGACCTTGTCCGGGGGCAACCACTCCTTGGCTCTGCCCCAAGCACCACTGCTCAGGTGGAGACAAAACGATATGGATGCCCGATCAAGCAGGGCATGACGGTGGATGGGAAACGCACCGACCAAACTAAACCGTCACCCCGGACGCAGCTTTGCTGCCATCCAGGGCCTACTCGTTTCCAGAGCACGCGCCGAACCCAACGACGTCATTCGCAAGCGGCACCGCGAGTAGCCCCCGGCTCGGCGCTCCGCTTGGCCGGGGTGACAACCAGGACACAGATGCTCAATAACCTCCAACACTAACCGGATCGAAGAGCCTGCCCCGGACCTTGTTCCGGGGGAAAACCACTACTTGACCCTGCCCCAAGCACAACTGCTGAGGTGGAGACAAAACGGTACGGATGCCCGATCAAGCCAGGCATGACGTTGGATGGGAAACGCACCTACCAGTTCAAACTGTCACCCCGGGCGAACGCAGTGAAGACCCGGGGGCCTACTCGTTTCCAGAACACGTGCCGTACCCAACGCCGTCATCCGCAAGCGGCACCGCGAGTAGCCCCCGGCTCGGCGTTTCACTTGGCCGGGATGACGGACCGAGGGAAACGGACAGCCGTCTCTGCTTCTGGCAGAGGGAAAGCCCGTGACCTCCTACCTCCTGCGGCCGCCGCCACCGCGGGCGGCGCGGCCACCGCCGCCCCGTTGCGGGCGGGCTTGCTGCGGCCGTGACCGCTGAACGTTGCGCTGACGGTTGACCTGGCGGTTGCCGGCATCGCGCGCCGCACGGTCCCGGTTGAGATGTGCCGGTGCTTGTTGCCGCTGTGCCGGCCGGGTCGCGGGGCGTTGGGCAGGCCGTTGAGCCGGGCGTGTCTCCGGCCGGTTGGCTGGCCGCTGCACATTTGGTCTTTGATTGCCTGGCCTTTGTCCGGTATTGGGCCTCTGGCCATTGTTCGGACGTTGGCCAGCGTTCGGTCTTTGCCCGGCATTGGGTCTTTGGCCCGCATTCGGACGCTGTCCGGCGTTTGGCCTGTTCTGGATCCGATCCCCGGCCGGCCGGTTAGCAAGTGCGGCTCCGGCACCAGCTCCAATCGCAGCTCCTGCCCCAAGATCCCGTGCCCGGTTTTGAAGAGCGTCGCGGGAGGGCGCATCGACCCCGTTCCAGCGCCCGCCCTCAAATTTCTGCCAGTTCTGTCCATCGCGGCGATAGACACTGCCATCGCGGCCCGCAAAGACGTCCCCGCCCCTCCGGTTCAGCGTTGCCGCGCGGCCCGGGCCGCCCTGTTGCTGCCACCGGTTTGCCGCCGATGCCCTGACTTCACGGGTGCGCGACCACTGCGGGCCGGAGACGACAGCGCCCCCCCAGGAACCGTAGATACCGCGGGCACCACCTGCGACGACGCGATTGCCCGTGCGGGGATTATACGCGGAGATGAACCCTGCACTGCCCCGCGGGCCGCTGATCGCTCCACCGCGGATATATCCACCCGTGCGCGGATTGTAGATGCCCCCGCCTGCAATGCCCCGGCGCGGGCCGTAGGCATAGCCGTACCGGCCATAAGTGCCGCGAAGCGGATTGTAGTAGGCACCGATCCCGTAGGTCACCGGCCGCGGGAAGTAGATCGGCCGGATGCCCGGACGGTACCATGGGCGATAGTACCAGCCTGTGCCGTAGACAAACACGCCCCATGCCAGAAACCCGGTCACATAGCCCATGGTGTAGCCATACCAGACGGCATTGGGTTCGGTCTCATAAACCCGCACATAAGTAACGTTGTAGACCGGCGAGGATGGCGGAATGGTGTAGATCTCTTCAGGCACGGCTTGCGCCACGACAAACGGTCCTTGCGGACTGTCACCGACAAACCAGACACCGTCCTGGAGCACGTAGTATTTTGCGCCGACCTGAATGACCTGATCGTTGGTGTTCACCGCATAGGACATCGATGTGCCCTCGATCTGCGTGAACTCCGGATCGCCTGCATAGGCGACATCCGCGCTGACCGACCCCAGCTCAACGCGCGCCGTCGTTGGAATGCTGGCCTTCAGCCGGGCCTGCGAGGCTTCGGACGTGCCCGGAATGGACGACCGGACCGAATAGTAAGGTGCATCTTCCGGAATGTTCAGGAAGTCCGAGGGCATGTCAGGCGTGATGAACGCCCAGGGCCCGTCGAGAGACGCCGACTTGAACCACCGCCCGGACAAAAGGATGTACCAAGTCGATGTGGTTTTCAGAAAAAAGACATCGTGGTCAGTGTTGGAGGCCCATTCCAGATCGCCCCCTGGCACCGGCTCCAGTTTCGGTTCCCCCTCGAAAACAATCATTTCGGCCGGTTTGTCGGAATAAATGACCTTGGGTGCTTTGTTATCCGGAAAGGCTTGTGGCGGGATCGCCTCCCGGGTTTCTTTCCAGTTGTCGTCGTCCGGCAAATTGGTGATCGGGCCCGGCAGGTCCATCGCCGCTTCCCAATCGCCAGTCAACTCTGATGCCTTGAGCCAGGATTTTTCATCCCGGAGATAAAAATCAGACCCTTCATCCGGTTTCAGGATGTCCCAATTGGTGTTGACCACAAAACTCAGACCCTGATCGCCCTTGACCGGGGCAAGGATGGGCTCGCCTTCCGTTTGCACCAAGATTGCCGGTTCATAGGAGATAAACAGCGGCGGTGCCTCGGCGTTCAGGCCATCGACATCCTCCATCCGCTTGTATTCGGCCAGGTTCGCGGTAATCCGGTCTTCCTTCACCGTCACCACGCCGGTCGGCAGGATCTTGCCCACCTGAAGAGACAGATCCGTCAGGGCCGTCCGGTCGAGCGCGGAGAAATCAAGGCGGGTCACCTGAATGTCCGAAACATCAATCAAGCCGGCTTGCGGATCGGCCGCGGTTTTGCCGCTGACGCCGATCACGCCGAACACGGGGGCTGCATCCTTGTCCTTGATGTATTCCGCGGCAATCAGGGCATCCAGGGTTTTGAAGTCCGTCCATTCGGTGACCTGAGGCTGATAAAGGACAAGTGTCGCGCCGGCATCTGTATCGTAGGTGCGCGGCCAGCCGGTCGTATCCTCAGCTTCAGTCAGCTGCAGGTAATTACCGCTAACGAAACCGTTCTGACCGTTGTAGGTCACCGAGCACCAGGCTCCGGTGTCGTCGCAATCCTGAAGTTCGACGGGCGTGCCGTTTGGCACAGTGCCGAGCGAGCCAAACCCGGTCCCTGGACCCTGACGGAAATTCACATTGGCCGTGGTGACAGCCGGCGCTGCCAGAGCACCATTCAAAAGAACAGTTTGCAGCACCAGGGCAGATGACAGGGCGACGGAAATAACTTTACGCACAGCAAAACCTCCCAAAATATCGGACGGCCCAGCTTCTTCCGGCGGGTTCTCAATACCTTAGCCTGAACGTTATGGCATTTTCACAGCAGGGTCAGCCGTGATCTTTGAAATTCTTCATTAAAAAAGTACCGCCACTTTTTTAAACGCGCCGAATCTAGGCCGTGTGGACGAAATGTAAGTCTCCACCCCGGTCTTGAGCCGGGCCTAAAATCAAATGGTCCCGGCTCAAGGCCGGGACTGCACAAACACAATTTCAGGCGAGATGAAGTCTTTCCAATCGCCTTCAGCACGCCATGGAAGACACGGCCCTGCCAATGACCGCAACAGCTTGACCGGTCCGCGCGGACTGCTGGGCAGCAAGCCCCATCTCCACCGCTTTCCGGCCATCTTCCAGGGAGACCTCCACGTCGGCCTTTTCTCCGCGCACGACAGCAACGAAATGCTGGTGCTGGTAGAAGGTCGAGCCGTTGTGGTCTCCGGCATCCAGGATGGTCGGATCAACAGGAATGTCGTTCTGGCGCGGGCCTTTTGGATTGCGGGGCGACACAATCAGTTGGGGAACAGGCGGCTCGCCCAAATCTCTTGGCCAAAACCGGCCCGGCCCCGGGACCAAGGCCTCGATCTTGCCAGCCGGCCCGACCGCAGACACTTCCTCCTGGTAACGGGAGCCTTCTGCGAACATGCACAGTTCCAGCATTGCGCGGGCGCCGTTCTCGAAATCAACGATCACATACCCGTTGTCGAGGATATCCGGCGTTTCGCCATCATAGAGCTCTTCCTTGTGGTTGGCGTCCTGCCCCGCTGAGGCCATGACACGGACAGGTTCGCTCTTGATGATCAGCCGCATGAGATCGAAAAAGTGACAGCATTTTTCGACGAACGTCCCGCCGGAATAACGGTTGAACCGGTTCCAGGATCCAACCTTGTCCAAAAACGGAAAGCGATGCTCGCGGATGGTCAGCATCTTGATGCCGCCCGTCGCCTGTTCCGCCTGTTCGATCAGGGCTGCGATCGGCGGCATGTACCGGTATTCCATCGCGACCCAGACCGGGGCTGGATACGATGCCTTGAAGGCCTCAAGCGCTGCAATATCCTTCGGGTCGGTGAACAGCGGCTTTTCGACCAGCAGCGGCAGCGGCCGTTTCTGACGAATCTCCTCCATCTGCGGCACATGGCAGTGGTTGGGGCTTGCGATCAAAATGCAATCCAATTCTGCGACGCTCAAAACGGCGTCGACGGAATCAACGAGCTTGGCATTCGGCGCAAACCGGGCGGCTTGCTCTGCCATCCCGGTATCCGGCTCGAAAATAACCACCACTTCAGTGTCCGGCAGCAGCGCGATGTTGCGCAAGTGCTCCTGACCCATCATGCCACAGCCGATGACACCGTATTTTACCTTCGCAGGCATTTGGCTCTCCTTAAGTCGGCGGATCGTTTGGCGCCCGCCTATTTCAGTCTTTGAACGTAATGCGCCCTATCGGTATCGAACCAGGTGCGCGAAAACTCGACCGGCTCGGGCTTGTCCGCCCAGCTGAACCGTTCGATGTATCCTGTGAGGGTGCCGGGTGCCTTGCTAAAAACCTTTGGCGCCCAGTCCGGCACGGCTTTGATCGTCACCCTGTCTTCAGCGCGAACGATCCAAAAGCCAAGCTGCTTTTGATAGAAACGGTAAAGCGAATCTGAAAGCTGGTCGCGGCGGACAAAACCGCAGTCCCCATCCAGCCAGATTTCCTCAACCGCGATGATTGTTTCGTTGAGGTAGCGCAGACGGCGGATGCGCGTCCCCTCGCGGCTCGTGCCGAACGCTGGCAAGTCTTCCGGCTTGGATACCCGGTCGACTTCAAGAATGTCCGCTTTGGGCAGTCCTCCGCCAGACAGCAGCTCCAGACGGAACATCGCGTACACGCTCTCGTTCGTTCCGCCCTGACGTATGTAATTTCCCGAGCCCTGGATCCGCTCCAATAAGCCTTTTTCCGTAAGATCAGCCAGCGCTTTTCGCAGTGTGCCGATGGAGATCCCAAGCTCTTCCGCCATGTCCCGCTCCGGCGGCAAACGCTCTCCGTCAAGAAGGCGGCCAGCTGCGATATCCCGAATGAGAAGCTCACTTATCTGGACATAAAGAGGCAGGGCATTTGAGGTCTGCGAGGCGGTTGGCATTGCGGTGCGGCGATCTATCTTTCGAAAATTGATACACTATTGATTTACATCAAGGCGGGTGATAAGCAAGGAAAAAGTGAAGGTCCAAATGAAGGCCTTCGAAAACAAACGAAATGCCCAAAACAATATTGGGGAGGAGAGCCTTAAATGACCGTTGTTCCCGTAACTTCGCCGGACCTAGATGCAGTTGAAGTGTCCTGGTTTGCGGCGCTGTGCTCGGACGACTATCAGTTCCTCGGCGTGCCGGACGGCCACTTGCGGTCCTCATGGGAGCACTGCTCATCCATCGTCAAAACAGCCGAGGCTCAGGGCTTCCGGAATATTCTTTGCCCGTCCTCCTATCAGGTCGGACAGGACACCTTGAGTTTCGTCGCTGGCTGCGCGCCGATTACCGACAAGATCAACCTGCTGGCGGCTGTCCGCTGTGGTGAAATGCAGCCGATCATGCTGGCGCGGACCATCGCGACGCTGGACCACATGCTGGAAGGCCGGCTGACGGTCAACATCATCTCCTCCAACTTCCCGGGCGAAGAAGCCGACAGCGGATACCGCTATCAGCGCTCTCGCGAAGTGGTTGAAATCCTCAAGCAAGCCTGGACACAGGACGAGATCAACTACGAAGGCCAAGTCTACAATTTCAAGGGCCTGACCACGGATCCAGCCCGGCCTTACCAGACCGGCGGCCCCCTTCTCTATTTTGGCGGCTATTCCCCGGACGCCCTGGATCTTTGTGGACAGCACTGTGATGTCTATTTGATGTGGCCGGAAAAGATCGGAGAGCTGGAAGGCCGCATGAAGGCTGTTCATGCCGTCGCCGAGAAATACGATCGCACTCTCGACTACGGTCTGCGCGTCCACATGATCGTGCGCGACACGGAAATGGAAGCTCAGGAATACGCCGACTACATCGTTTCCAAACTGGATGATGACAAAGGCACAGCCATCCGCGAACGGGCGCTCGACGCAAAGTCTCTGGGCGTGAGCCACCAATCCAAGAACCGCGAGATCGCGGACGAGTTCGGTTACATCGAGCCGAACCTTTGGACCGGTGTCGGTCGGGCGCGCTCCGGTTGCGGGGCGGCTCTTGTCGGATCAACCGATCAGGTGATGTCCAAGATCGAGGCCTATCAAAAGATGGGAATCCGCGCGTTCATTTTCTCCGGTTACCCGCATGAAGAAGAAGCCAAGCACTTCGGTGCCCGGGTCATGCCCAACCTGAAGACCTGCTCGCTTCCCGAAGCTTACGGCCGCGTTCCGGCCGAAACCCCAGCAACACCGCTCGGCACTGGAGTCCGCCGCTAATGGATCGCGTCAAACTATCTGATACGCTTGAGTTTTCCCGCCTCATTTATGGCATGTGGCGGCTTGGCGACGATGCGGACACCTCCCCGGCTCATGTGGAGCGGAAGATCCAATCCTGTCTTGATCAGGGCATCACGACCTTCGATCAGGCCGATATCTATGGCGATTACGGCGCCGAGGCCGTGCTTGGCGGCGCGATGAAAGCCAATCCGTCGCTGCGCGACAAAATGGAAATTGTCACCAAGTGTGACATCGTCGCTCCCTGTGGCCGGTATGCCGATGCCAAGGTGAAGTACTACAACACATCGCGGGCTCACATTGAGAAATCGGTCGAGATTTCTCTCACCGAAATGGCCATCGAGACGATCGACCTTCTTCTGATCCACCGACCGGATCCGTTCATGGATCACCATGAAACCGGTGCTGCGCTGGATGACCTGGTTAAGTCCGGCAAGGTTAAAAACATCGGCGTTTCCAATTTTCGTCCGTGGGACTGGGAGTTGCTACAATCCGCCATGTCCAACACGCTGGTGACGAACCAGATCGAGATCTCCTTGAAGGAAATCTCGCCATTTACAAATGGCGATCTGGCCTTCCATCAGCGGCTCGGCACAAAACTGATGGCCTGGTCACCGCTTGGTGGCGGATCGCTGATTTCGGAAGGCGGCAAGCTCGGGTCGGTGATGGACGAGATCGCAAGTTCCTTTGGTGTGGACCGATCTGCTGTTGCCGTTGCGTTCCTTTTGGCGCATCCGGCACACCTCATGCCGGTCATGGGCACCAACAATGTGGAGCGTATCGGGAAAATCTCGGACGCGCTCAAAGTCCAACTTGACCGCGAAACCTGGTACCGCCTCTACGAGGCAGCCCTTGGAAACGAGGTTCCCTGATGACCATGCAAAATGCAGATCACACCGTGACATTCGCGCCGCATTCGGAAAACTCCCGGCTTTTGCGGGATGCCTTCGGCCGATTTGCGACCGGCGTCACTGTTGTGACCACCCATTCTGAAGACGGCCCAGTCGGGATCACCGCCAACAGCTTCTCTTCCGTCTCCATGGACCCGCCACTGGTCCTTTGGATGCCGGACAAGGGCTCGCGCCGGTTCCGCTATTTCGAGCAGGCCGAACACTATGCAATCCACGTTTTGAGCCACGAGCAGGCGGAGATCTGCAACGGGTTCGTCAAGAACGCACATGCTTTTGATCAGCTGACTTACCGGCTTTGCGAGAACAACGTGCCGCTGATCGAGAACTGCCTGGCGCGCTTCGAATGCAAGCGGTTTGCGGCCTATGAGGGCGGAGATCATTTGATTGTTCTGGGCCAAGTGATACAGGCTGAGATGCGCACCGGGGATGCGCTGACATTTTTTTCCGGCAAACTTGGACAAATCGCGCCAAAGTAAGAGCGTGCAAAGATAAGCAAAGGCCGGGACGAACATCGCCCCTGCCATAATGGAAGTACCAGGGAGGAGCCCGTATGGGGGCATTGCTGGCGGTTTTGAAACCGCTTGCCTTCGTCAATTCGCATCTGTTGCGGATCGGACGAGGGATCGGCGTCGTCGCCGTTGCGTTGATGGTGGTTGCGATCCTGATACAGGTCGTGGCCCGCTATGGGTTCAACAATGCCCTCCCCTGGCCTGATGAGGCCGCCCGTTTCTGTATGCTCTGGATGACTGGTTTGATGGCTCCGACCGCTTTCAGGCGCGGCGGCTTTGTTGCCATCGACACGCTGGTGATCATGCTGCCGAAAATCCTGGCGAGCGTCCTGTCCCTCTTCCTGTTGTGCGTCTCCTTCGTGGTTCTGATCGTCGCCATACAGATCGGTTACGCTGAAGTGACTGGGTTTGGTGGAAAATTCGCAACCGCTTCTCTCTACGTTCCTGGCAATCTGACCTTGACCGAGTGGATCCGGGTGCCGCGCAGCTGGATGATGATGTCAATGTTCATCGGCGTCATCCTGCTCGCTCTGGTCAACTTGGAGCTCATCTTGCGCAGCCTGATCTCCTTGATTGGTGGCAAGGAAGATCTGCCGGGCATTCCGGATATCGACATGGCGGGGGCGGACTGATGCTGATTTGGTTCCTTCCCGTCTTTCTCGTTTTCCTGATGATCGGCCTGCCGGTCTTCTTCGGCCTGCTCGCAGCGCCCGGAATTTTGTTGTGGCTGAACGGTCAGGAGCGGGACATCACCCTCCTCTACCGTAACGTCTACAACGGGATGGACTCCTTTCCTCTCATGGCGATTCCATTCTTCATGCTCGCAGGCGAGCTGATGAACAAGGGCGGGATCACCATGCGGCTGGTGGAATTTTCCCAGGCGCTGATGGGCCACCTGCGCGGAGGCTTGGCGCACGTCAACATCCTGTCGTCGATGCTGTTTGCCGGCCTCTCCGGCTCGGCGGTTGCCGACACCTCAGCGCTCGGATCCATGCTGATCCCGGCCATGGAAAAACAGGGCTATACCCGCAAATTCGCCGCTGCAATCACGGCAGCCTCCTCGGTGATCGGCCCGATCATTCCGCCATCCGGCATCATGATCATCTACGCCTATGTGATGGGCGAGAGTGTTGCCGCGCTGTTCCTCGCCGGTATCGTTCCCGGTGTCATGGTCGGCGTCGGCCTGATGCTGATGGTCAAGTTCATGGCCGACAAATATGACTTCCCGATCGCTTCCCGGAAGTCGACCTGGGGCGAACGTGGCCAGGCATCACTCAAGGCCTTCTTTCCACTTTTGACCCCGGTGATCATCCTCGGGGGCATTCTGGCTGGTGTCTTCACGCCGACAGAAGCGGCTGCCGTTGCTGTGGCCTATGCCCTCTTCATCGGCCTGTTTGTTCTCAGAACCTTGAAGCTGCATGAAATCCCGGGCGTTTTGAACCGGGCTGGCATCACATCAGCCGTTGTGCTGCTGCTAGTCGGGGCCGCCATGGCCTTCAAAACCGTGGTAAGCCTCAGCTACGCTCCGCAAATCATGGCTGATTTTGTCCTCAGCCTCACCGAAAACCCGCTCCTGCTCTTGTTTCTGATCAACTTGCTTCTGTTCATCGTGGGCATGTTTCTGGATGCGGGACCGGCAATCATCATTCTTGGACCTATCCTTGGACCGATCTTTCTCGAACTGGGTGTTGATCCGATCCATTTTGCCATCATCATGAGCGTGAACCTGACCATTGGTCTGGCAACACCTCCGATGGGGCTGGTCCTATTTGTTGCAGCATCTGTCTCCAAGGAACGGGTGGAGACGATATCCAAGGCTATTCTGCCGTTTCTGGCGGTGGAGATCGCAGTGATCTTCCTGATCACATACATTCCGGCACTTTCGATGACGATCCCGCGTCTGACCGGATTTGCCAACTGATCTGAGCTTTACCTAGGGAGGACTTCAATGCTCAAATCTGCCCTTAAATCCTTGACGGTCGCGGCGATGCTCGCCGGGTCCGCATTGAGTGCAACGGCGGCCGACTACACCCTGCGCGCCACTGCAAACTCCAACGAAAACGATGAAGACTATGACGGCCTTGTCGTCTTCAAGAACTTCGTGGAAGCCGCTTCGAACGGTGCCATCGAAGTCGAACTCTTCATCGGTACGCAGCTCTGCTCCAACGGCGCTGAGTGCTTGCAAGGTGTCGCAGGCGGTGCCATCGATATTTACATCTCTACATCCGGCGGCGCATCCGGCATCTTCCCGTATGTTCAGGTTCTCGACCTGCCATACATGATGTCCGACGACCGGATCGCAGAACACGTCCTGTCCGGTGACTTCACCCGCACCATGCGCAACATGGCGCTGGAAGACAGTGACAACATGATCCGCCTGATGACCATCGGCAACACCGGCGGCTGGCGGAACTTCGCCAACACAAAACGCCGTATTGCGGCACCTGCTGACATGGAAGGCCTGAAGATCCGGACTGTCGTTGCCGACCTGCCGCAGGTTCTTGTCAAAGCGCTTGGCGCGTCTCCGACCCCGATCCCGTGGCCGGAGCTGTTCACCTCCTTCCAGACCGGTGTGGTTGAAGGCTCAAAGAACGGCATCACCGACATCATGGGCATGAAATTCCCGGATGCCGGCCTGCAATACGTCACCCTCGACGGACACGCCTACATGGGCGCTCTGTGGTGGATGAACAACGAGAAGTTCCTCTCCATGCCGGAAGACATGCGCCGCGTGGTTGTTGATGGTTTCTACGCCCTGCAACAAGCAACCTTTGCATCTCCGAAGCGCAAGTCGATCCAGGCCTATGAAGACTTTGTCGCAGGTGGTGGTGATCTGTACGTTCCAACCCCGGCCGAAAAGGCAGCCTTCAAAGAAGCTGCAAGCCCGGTCTTCGATTGGTTCAAGGAAAACGTTGACCGCGGCGGCGAAATCTTCGGCGCTCTGGAAGAAGCCGTGGCCGCTGCTGAGGCAGACGTGAACGGCGCGCGCGACGCAGACCTGAACTAAGTAAAACAGAGCCCGGCAATTTGCCGGGCTCTTAACTTGCCATCTTTTTGATCTGGCGATGGCCTTGTCTCCCAAGCCATTCCCTGATCAAAATCAGCGGAACGGGTACATCCAGACCTTGTAGTCGGCGACGAGAATATGCGCTTTTTCGATCTCTTCCGCGGTCATCTTTTTGACCACCTCTTCAAGCGAAATCGCCGCGTCCGGATCCCCGCCGATGGCAGACAGTGTGTACCACATGTAGGCCCGCACAAGATCGGGCGCCGGCATGCCCCGGCCGATCTCGTAATACCAACCAACGCCGGACTGCGCGCCGGGATGCCCCTTCATGGCGCTTCTGAGGTACCACTCAAACGCCCTTTGGTCGTCCCGCTCAACGCCAAGGCCCATGGCATACATGACACCGATCAGCTCTTCGGCGTCGGCGTTGCCGGACCGGGCCGCTGGCCAAAGCGCATCCTTGGCTTCTTCGAATTTCCCGGATTCCATCAGATCCCGCGCTTCTTCGATCTCCGCATGCGCGGGGCTGGTCATTGCCGCGCCGACAAGGATGCAAATTGCGGCGACCGCAGATCGAAGTGGCGTCATATTTTCCTCGTTCCTTCACTTCTGCTTGCCAGCGTATTGCCAGCTGGCGCAGCTGAATTGCCAGCACCTCTGACCCAATCCAACTTTCTCGAATTTGATCGCAAGCAGGCCGCGCTCGGCCAACTTCTCTTTTACGACAAGATCCTGTCCGGCAACAGGAATATTGCCTGCGCAACCTGCCATCATCCAGAGTTTGGAACAGGCGACGGCCTGTCACTCGGCATTGGCGAGGGCGGCAATGGCCTTGGACCTGGCCGTATGGCTGGAACCGGTGACAGCCGGATTAAGAAACGGATTCCACGCAATGCGCCAGGTCTTTGGAATTTGGGCGCAAAAGACCTTCACACCCTGTTTCATGACGGTCGTATTTCCATTGGCGACACCTATGAGAACGGCTTCAATTCACCCGCTGAGGAATGGCTGCCGGAAGGCTTCAACTCGCTGCTCGCTGCCCAGGCTGTGTTTCCCCTTGTGGCGCAATTCGAGATGTCCGGGAATCCGAAAGAAAACGAGATTGCCGGCGCGGTTCATGACCGGATCGATGCGGCTTGGCCGATCCTTGCCAAACGAGTGCGCGTAATTCCTGAATATGGTCAAATGTTTATCGAAGCTTTCGACCATATTGAGTCAGCCGAAGACGTCACAATCGTTGAGATAGCAAATGCTCTTGCCGCCTTTCAGGCCATAGAATGGCAGAGCTACGACAGTCCCTTTGACCGCTATCTGGCTGGAGACACAGAGGCGCTCTCGGCGAAACAAATACGGGGTCTCGATCTCTTTTACGGAAAGGCCGGCTGTTCAAGCTGCCATTCCGGAAGTCTCTTGAGTGACCAAAAGTTCCACGCGCTCGGGCTGCCGCCTTTCGGCCCGGGTCGGACCCGCCGGTTTGACCCGATGGTTCGGGACACAGGCCGCATGGCCGAAAGCGACAGCCTGGAGGACGCATACCGGTTCCGCACGCCTATGCTGCGCAATGTCGCGCTCACAGCGCCTTACGGGCACAATGGCGCCTATCCAACACTGGAGGGGATCATACGCCATCATCTTGATCCGGACGGCATGCTGGCGAAATGGGACCCAAAACTTGCTGCCCTTCCCTCTGCTCCCTGGTTGGAGGCCATAGATTTTGTCGTTTGGTCGGACAGCCGCGAAATGTCTCGCCAAAGTCTTTTTCGCGACGTTGAGACCATTGACCTTTCTGACAGTGAAATTGATGCTATAGTAGATTTCATGAAAGCGCTTACAGGCGCAGATTCCGTAGCTTTCCCGCCCTTCGGGATTCCAACTTCCGTTCCAAGCGGTCTTCCGATCGACAAATAAGAACAAGGACGAAAAATGATCGACAAGATCAAACACCGGGCTCACGAATTGTTCCCGGGAATAGCGATTGCCGGCCTGGTCGCGATCTCGGCGCAGTTTTTGAACGAGCACTATGGTGCGCCCGCGATGCTGATGGCGATCCTGCTTGGAATGCCGCTCAATTTTCTCTCTGACGAGAAACGCACCGCGGACGGCATCGCCTTTTCTGCGCGCACGCTGTTGCGGATTGGGGTCGCCTTGCTGGGTGTTCGGATCAGTGTTGATATGGTTCAGGCGCTTGGACTGCCGTTTCTGGCTCTCGTTGTTGCGGGGGTCCTGGCGACCATCGGCTTTTCACTCCTGATCGGAAACCTCTTTGGCAAGGACCGCTTGTTTTCGTTTCTGTCTGGCGGTGCGGTCGCCATTTGCGGAGCTTCGGCTGCGATGGCCATCGGTTCGATTTTACCAAAACGTGAGCATGCCGAGCGGGACCTTGCGTTTACCGTCATCACGGTGACCGTGCTGTCCACACTCGCCATGATCTTCTATCCGATCCTGACCGCCTCACTTGGGCTCGACCGGGATGCGACAGGCGTCTTCCTGGGCGGCACCATTCACGATGTTGCGCAAGTGGTCGGCGCAGGCTTCTCCGTTTCAGAAGAAACCGGTGATCTCTCGACGCTGGTGAAGCTGATCCGCGTGACCTTGCTGGCGCCTATCGTTCTCGTTGCCGCCCTTATCCTGCGCAAGGGAACCGAACCGGGGGCTGCCCGTCCGCCTCTGATGCCGCTTTTTGTCGTCGCTTTCCTGATCCTTGCAACCTTCAATTCCTTCGGTTTGATCCCGGAGATTGTTAAGGATGGGGCAAGCCAAGTTTCCCGTTGGGCGCTGCTGGCAGCGATCGCCGCCGTTGGCATGAAAACCTCGATCCCGAAACTGCTGGAAGTCGGCGGCCCGGCGATCTGGATGGTGGTGACGCAAACAGTGTTCTTGGCCCTCTTCGTGCTTGCCGGGATCTGGCTGATCGGGTGATCTTTCGGGCGGGAACTGGATCAGGAATAGCGACAAGCTGACCAACCTGTGGTGGCTCGCTCCAACCTTGCCGCCCCAGCCTTGCGCCGGGGCCGTTTGTTTCAAACAAGCAGGGGTCCCGGCTCAAGGCCGGGACGGCAGACGGAGTAGCGTTTACACCTAGCTTCATCCGCCTCAAATCCCTATATCCTAAGCAACCACCCATCCGCTTTTGCCCCGCCGGGGCTTTTCTTGGGGGCGCGAGTGTGAAATATAGCTCGCACCTCTTCACGGCGGATTTTCTGGCCGGTCCTTGAAAGAAAAGGCACCCCGGCCCCTGCCAAGAAATTTCGAAAGCATGTTGATGAAAAGCTACATCACCACTCCGATCTATTACGTCAACGGATCCCCGCATATCGGTCACGCCTTCACATCGATCATGGCCGACATCCTGAAGCGGAACCGTCAGGCGCTGGGGTATGAGATGATGCTGTCCACCGGGGTCGACGAACACGGTCAGAAGAACCAGGAAGCGGCCGAGGATCTCGGCATGCCTGTGACCGACTATCTCGACATGCGCTGTAAGGAATTCCGCGATGTGTTTGAGCAGCTCGGCGTCGAGTTCGACTATTTCGTGCGCACCAGCCGCGAGGGCCACAAGAAAGCCGTTGCGGAGATGGAGCAGCGCATCTTCGACAAGGGCCTGATCGTCAAGAAGCAGTACACGGGCATCTACTGCAAGGGCTGCGAAGAGTTCAAAAAGGAAAGCGATCTCACTGAGGACGGCCAATGTCCGCTGCACCCGACCATGAAGGTCGAGCAGACGGACGAAACCAACTACTTCCTGAAAATGGAACCGTTCCGCGAAAAGCTCCTGAAGCACATCGACGAAAACCCGGATTTCGTTCAGCCGGAGCCGTTCAAAAACGAGCTGAAGAAGATGCTGGCCGAGCCGCTGGAGGATTTGTGTATCTCCCGGCCGAAAACCCGTGTCACGCTCGGTGTCGATCTGCCATTCGATCCGGACTTCGTAACCTACGTCTGGTTCGATGCGCTTGCCAACTACCTGACCAACATCGGCTGGCCGGAAGACGGCTACCAGGACTGGTGGGCGGAATGTGAGCACATGATCGGCAAGGACATCCTGAAACCGCACGGCGTCTACTGGCCCTTGATGCTGATGGCCGCGGATCTGCCACTGCCGAAAAAGCTCTCGGTGCACAGCCACTGGGTGGGTGCTGGCGGCGTCAAGATGTCGAAGTCCATCGGCAACGTGGTTGACCCGATCGAGGTGATGGACAAGCTCGGCGTCGATGCGCTGCGCTGGTATCTTGCCCGGCACATGCGCGCGGACAGCGACAGCCAGATCTCGATCGATCTGATCACGCAGGCTTACAATTCCGAGCTTGGCAACAAGATCGGCAACCTCTTGTCCCGAGTTGCGAAATTCTCAAACAAGAATTTCGACGGCAAGGTGCCGATGCCGGACGCTCTGACGGCCGAAGATGAGGCATTGCGCCAGACCGTTGTCGAAGCTGGCAAGGCGTTCGCCGACTGGATCAATCTGCAGGATATTCCGGCAGCGACCCAACAAATCGTCGATGCAGCCGTGGCCATGAACGAGTATATCGACCAACAGGCTCCGTGGTCTCTCTTCAAGAACGAAGAGACCCGTGAACGCTGCGCAACAGTTCTCTATGTCACGCTCGATTGCCAGCGCATCCTATTCGAGGCGCTGACGCAGGTGATCCCGGGATCGGCCACCCGAGCGCTTGGTATGCTCAACGCGCCACAAGCTGCAACGCCCTGGGCGCCGGAGCTGGATAAGCTGGCAGGCAGTACAGAACTCGGCGAGATCGACGCGCTCTTCCCCCGGGTGCAGTAAGGCCCAAGCTTCCAAACAAAAACGCTGGCTTTTTGGCCGGCGTTTTTCTTGAAAACAAGTGATTTCTGGACGGTCGAGAAGGTGACTTTCTAGAACTTGTATTTGCTCTCGATCAGCAGGCCATAACGCTGATAGGTCTGGCTTTGGTCGAGTTCATACTCCGAATGCAGCCACCAATACCGGCCACCAATGCCAATGTCCCAGTTGTTGGTCAGTGCAACGTTCAATGCGGCGTCGGCTTCAAAGCCGTAGGTGTATTCACTCTCAAGCGTGATGAAACCATCAGTGTTCTGGTTGTAGGACCAAGGAACGGCCGCAGCATCAACTGACCATCCAATTCTGTCGCTCAGTTTGCCATCGGCAGCAACGCCGAGCCTAACGGCATGCCAATTGTTGGTCATACCACGTGTCTGCGTTCCAAAATAAGTCGCCGACGTCTTATCGCTGAGATAGTGATAACCGACCAGTGCCTTGATACGTCCCTTGCCTCCAGCAAATCTGGCGACTTCCCAACCGCCATCGAGCAGGACATAGCCAAGATTGGTTGTGTTCCAGTCATTGGACGTCACCCCGACCCAGGTTTGATCACCCTTGGCGTTCTTACCGAAACCGACCATGCCCTTGACGGAGGTTCGGGTCGAGATATCCTCCAGAACACCAAACACTTCGGCAGTATGGCCAGTCACGTTCTCCGCGTTGGCCGTACCCAAGGCCCCATTAAACTCATTTGATCCCTGGCTGTACCAATAGCGAAGCCCGATGGAACCGCGCAGCGTTGATGCGGTGTAGACCTCGCCTGGCATCCCCGGATCATATGTAAAAGGGTCCGCGGCAAGGGCGGAACCGGCCACCGTAAAGGCCGAAATAATTGCAATTACACTGGTCTTCATAAGCTGACACGCCACTTGGATTTGCCGAAGGCCACCTTCGGACTTCATCCTACAGTTGTGCGCACCTTATGGTTAACGCTGTGTAAAAAATCGCAGCATTCTACAACTTGATGTTGATAAACCCATGAAGACTCCAGGCGAGATTTAATCGCGCAGCCTCAGCGCTCCGCGATTGCCAAACGGACGGCCAGACCGACGAAGACAACACCCGCCAGACGGTTGAGCCAAACCTGCGCCGATGGGGAGCGTTTCAAATACCCTCCAAGAGAGCCCGCGCCGAGGGCAACGCCTCCAAAAACGAGGATCGTGGCAATGATAAAGAGCCCGCCGAACATGAGGATCTGAAGCGGCACAGAGCCGCGCGCTGGATCTGCAAATTGCGGCAGGAACGCCAGAAAAAAGATCGCGACCTTCGGGTTGGTCACATTCATGATGATGCCCCGCACATAGAGTGCTGGCAGAGACATTTCGGGGGCACTGTTCCCGTTGATCTTGCTGCTGCCGGCCCGGAACGCCTGCACTGCCAGATAAACGAGATAGGCAGCCCCTGCGAACTTGAGCAGCGTAAAGGCCAGCGCGGAGGTCTGAAAGATCGCGGCAACACCCAATGCAACGGCAGCGCTGTGAAAGATGAGACCCGTGCACAGCCCCAACGTCACGACCAGGCCGGCGAGCCGTCCGTAAAGCGCTGATTGGGTCAGAACAAAGATATTGTCGGGCCCCGGCGCGAGACCCAAGGCAATGGCCGCAACAAAAAATACACCAAGCACATCCATCGGAATCATTTGGATCTCCAATCGTTCATTCACCTTTCGCCGGTTAAACTTCGATGGTCAAGGTCAGGGAAAACAAAGACAGTTTTGCCTTTGGGTCCCCCGTGTGTTGGTGTATTCAAGGGCGACAGTCCAGCACCCGCCGATCTTCAGGAGGTTTTTTGAGCTCACCGGACGCCATGCAGCCTGCCATCGCAAGCCTCGCAAAGACATGCGAAGCAATCGCGAACGGCCGCTATGATGATGTGGATGGCCTCTTTGACATCATCACGGACAAAGATGTGCCTGAAAGCATCCGCGCACTTGCAGAAACGTTTTCCAGCATGGTGGTGCAGGTCGAGGCCCGGGAATTTCATTCCGGCCAGCTTATTGAGGACTTGACCGAAACACGGCGCAAACTGGAACTCGCCGAAGCTCAGCTCCGGAAGGAGAACCAGGAACTGAAAGTCCGCCTCGACAAATTCGAAGTCGCCTATGACGAAGAAGAAGCCAAGATGGAGGTGGAGAAAGTCGCTGATACCGACTACTTCCGCACGCTTCAGGCCCGCGCAAAGTCGATGAGATCAAAGTATAAAAAGCAGCCTTGAGGCTTCTTTAGACTGAAAGAATTCCTGTGACCAAAATCATTTCCACCCATTCCTATCGCGGCGGCACCGGCAAATCGAACGTGACGGCGAACATCGCTGCGAGCCTTGCCCTGCGCGGCCACAAGGTCGGGATCGTGGACACGGATATCCAGTCACCCGGCATTCACACGCTCTTTCATGTCGATCTGAACACGGTGACACATACGCTCAACAACTACCTGTGGGGCTACTGCGGTATCAAGGATACCGTTCTGGACATTACAGACGGTGTCAAAGGCCCGGACGGCGAACCGTCGATCACCGGGCCTGGAAAGGTCTTCTTCATTCCCTCCTCGATCAAGACCGGAGACATCGCCCGGATCGTGAAGGAGATGTATGATGTGGAAGCGCTCAATCGGGGCTTCATGGAATTCTGCGATACCATGGAACTCGATTACCTTCTGATCGACACTCATCCGGGCGTGAACGAAGAGACACTGCTGTCCATCGCGATCTCCGACACGCTATTGTTGATCCTGCGTCCGGACATTCAGGACTATCAGGGGACTGCAGTGACGCTGGAACTCGCCCGCAAGCTGGAAGTGCCGCAGTTGTTTTTGGTGGTCAACAAGGCTTTGGAAACCTTCGACTTCCAGGATCTGTCCCAGCGGATTTTCTCAAACTACAGGACGCCTGTTGCAGCGGTCCTGCCGCTCTCCACCGACCTTATTCAGATCGGCAGCACCGGACTCATCCGCACCCTGCACCCGGACCATGCATTCACCCGGTCGATCGAGACGATTGCGGATTCAATTGAATGATCCACTTTGTGGATTAATCGAAGAGCGCTGCCCGGAACGTGCTGACATCTGCTAGCCGGTCTTCGCGTTTGAATGCCAACGCTTTCTCAAGCGCCTGCCAAACGTCGGCATCCAGCCCTTCCAAAGGCTCGGGCACCATGTTTTCCCGGGCAGCCTGATCCGAGCCTTTCAACGAGAACGGATGGCGACCTGCAAGCACCTGATAGGCGATACAGCCCAGCGCAAACACATCGTCGCGCGGATCCCGCGGTGCCTTCTGAAACATTTCCGGACTTGCGTAGGACGCGGTCAATGCACTGCCGAGCCCATTTTCGGTAATGTCAGCGGTCGTAACGGCTGCGAGACCGAAGTCGAGCAGTTTGACCACGTTGTTATCGAGCACAAAGATGTTTCCCGGCTTCAAATCGGAATGGACGACATTCTGACTATGAGCATAGATAAGACCGTCGCAGATCCCTTGCAGGATCGGCAAGGCCTCCTTTGCAGGCAGCGAATGGCCCAGCGCTGCGGACAACTTCCGGTCCAGCGTGGTCCCGCGCAACAGCTCCATCACGATAAAGACCTCACCGCCGTCCCGGTCGAAATCATAGATCGTTGCAATATTTGGATGGGCGAGCGCCTGTGCCTTGCGGGCCTCCGCCTCCAGCTGGCGCAAGGCGCCCGTGTCGGACCTGATTTCATCTGTCAGTAGTTTCAGTGCCACATACGGTTCGTCGTGCCCGGCCTCCAGGCGACGCCGATCAACGGCGGCATAAACGACGCCCATGGCACCACGGCCAACCTCCCGGTCGAGCACGAACCGGTCGCGCAGTAGCGTTCCCACCCCTGCCCGCTCGGCTCCGGCACCCGCGAGCGAGTTCAGATCGGCCGCTCCGCCTGACTGTCCAGCCGCCGCTTTTCGGGCATTCGTGCGCAGACGCGCACTTTTGTAGCCTGTCAGAAACTGGTCGAGTTTCCCCGATTGCGCTTCGGCGGCAGTTTGATCGCCGCCGCTGGTCCGGGCTTTCCGAAAGTCCTTGAACCCGTCGACGATCGACCCAAGGACAACATCATCGACCTTGTTGCGCATGTCATCGCCAGCCTGTGCGGGCGGTTCAGTCAGATATGGCAAGGGAGGCAGGTAAGGCGATTGCCCGGGAGGCTTTGACTGCGCCGCTGAAGGCGTCCGCCCGACCACGCCATTTGGGATGGTCGGCTCATCCAGATCGTCTTCAGCCGCAGGCTCTGCGGCTCCGCTCGCGATTGCAGCCGTGGCTGAGGGCACTGCCGGTCCATCGGAGTCGTTTGACCCGCCACCTGGGGGCAATTGCGTTCTGATAATCTGGGCAAGGTCGTTGGGCAATCGCCCGCTTTCTACAGCCTCTCCAAGGGTCGCATGAACGTCCGCGGCATGTGAACCGGAGCGATGAAACACCTCCTTCAGCCCATGAACAAGCGCATCGTAAGACAACCGGCCGGACACAAAAGCTTTCACCAGTGAATCGGGGCCTTCACCAGTGGCATCCTGTTTTTTCGCGCTAAACCCAAAGAGTTTCAGACTGCGGTGTCTCCTGATGGCCCGGCCACTGTCAGAAGCCGGCCGGACGGGTGATGTTGTAGCGGTTCAACTTTTCAATAATGGTGCGCCTGCTTACTTTCAGTAAACGCGCCGCATTGGTTTTGTTCCAACCAGCTTCCCGCATTTTCGCCTCGATGACCAGTGCTTCATACTGGCCAACGATTGTTTTCAAATCCCCCTCTGGGATCCCGCTCGGCATCGGCGCAGCCCCGCCATTCATAGGTCCGGTCAACTCCAGCGGCAGGTGCTCTAACTGTATTGGATAACCGGCTTCCGCCATCAAACGGGCCCGGTCAAGAATGTTCTTCAATTCGCGGACATTGCCAGGATAGCTCCAGCACAATAGAGCGTCGAGCGCATCAGCGGATACGATCGGTACGGCCGTTCCGGCTTTGGCAGCGCCTTTTTTTAAAAAATGGTCGATGAGTTTTGGAATGTCTGAAGGACGTTCCCGCAAAGGCGGTAAACTGATCGGGAAGACATTCAGGCGGTAAAACAGATCCTTCCGGAATTCGCCTTCCGCGATCTTTTCTTCCAGATTGACGTTTGTCGCCCCCACGATCCTGACATCAACATGTTCGGTCTTTGTCGCTCCAACCCGCCGGACTTCGCCCTCTTGCAGCAAACGCAGAACCTTTGCCTGAAGTGCAAGCGGCATGTCACCAATTTCATCGAGGAAAAGCGTGCCCTTGTGCGCCTCATGAGCGAGGCCTGCCTTGTCCGTTTGCGCGCCGGTAAACGCGCCTTTGACATGTCCAAAAAGCTCACTTTCGAGGAGCGCTTCGGGCAACGCCGCGCAGTTTTGCACGACGAATGCCTGGTCTGACCGGTCGCTGGACTGATGGATAAAGCTTGCCATCATCTCCTTGCCGGTCCCGGTTTCCCCGCGGACCAGGATCGGGACATCGGAATTGGCCGCCTTGCCTATCAGGTTGATGGCCTTTTCGATCGGCGGGCTGTCTCCGACGAGCCCCTGCGGTTTTTGCTTTGCGACCGGAACCGGCTGCGCCTTGTCTTTTGTCAGCTGGCGCGGCAGCTCCTTCATGTAGCGGTCAAACTGCTTTTTAAGCCGCGTGTTTTCCTCATGCATGCGGGTGTTCCAGATGCAGATCCCAGCATGGATGGACAGTGCTTTAAGCTGCTTCAGAACTTCGTCGCCGATGGCTCCGGTTTGGCCGGCCGCATTGCGCGGGTTGATCAGTTGCAAGATCCCGATGGACCGGTCCCTCAGAACCGTCATTGGCACAATGACCAAGGACTGTGTTTTGGTCCCACACAGCCGGTCATCCTCTTCGATACGAGAAAAGTCGTATCCGACCGCTGAGGTGATGTCAGCGATGTTGATCACGGTACCGGTGGAGACGACGAGCGCGGCTGGAGCCTGCAGGTTCGGCATCATGTCATCGCCGTAAATAGAGACCCGTTCGCCTGTCGCCGCGGCGGCGACAACACCATGATAACGGGACGCTGTACGGTGCAAATGCTGCCCCAGTGTGTCGAGCGTGTAGATCGACCCGCCCTCCGCGCGCGATATCTTGAGCGCCGAGTCCAGCACGAGCTCCAGAACAGTTTCCACCTGCTCGGCTCCAGCCAGCGACTCGGTCAAATCCAACAGGTCATCGAGTATCATTCGGTTTCCGCCTGCACTGATGTGAACTCATCCCCCGGGCGGCAGTATGCCCGCCCGGAGCCCATTTGTGTTCATGTTTGCAGGCGGCGCCTTCGCCAACCTGTCTTTGCAAGGTCATCAGCTCAAGCTGTAGGTAAAGTGGCCCGGCTCTCCAACATCAATGGTCGCTTTGGTAAAGTCTGTTCCGTCGCCGCCCATTTTTGTCAAAAGCTCGGTCGAAAGCTCCGGCAAGATCGTTCTATTGACAATGTGGTCGATGTTCCGGGCACCTGTTTCCACTTCCGTACAGCGGGCGGCGATCGATTTGACGACTTCGTCGGAATAGACCAGTTCCATCTTCTGGTTTTCACGCAAGCGCTTGCCGACCTTGTTCAGTTTCAACCGGACAATCTTCTCAAGCGGCTCACCGATCAGCGGGTAGAATGGTACGATCTGCATCCGCGCCAGCAGCGCCGGCTTGAAATGCGCGCTCAGGATCGGGCGGCAGGCCGCCACCAGCTCATCGACATCCGGCTTGTTTGGCAACGAGCCCATCTCGGTCAGAACATCTGTGGCCAGGTTGCTGGTCAGGACAACAATCGTATTCTTGAAATCGATCTGGCGGCCCTCCCCATCCGACAAGACGCCCTTGTCGAACACCTGGTAGAAGAGGTTCATCACCTCAAGATCCGCTTTTTCCACTTCATCGAGAAGCACAACTGAATAGGGCCGCTGGCGGACAGCTTCGGTCAAAACACCGCCCTCGCCATAGCCGACATAGCCCGGAGGAGACCCGACGAGCTTCGACACGGTGTGTTTTTCCTGGAATTCCGACATGTTGATGGAAATCAGGAAGCGCTCCCCGCCGAACAGCTGGTCCGCGATCGCTGTTGCCAGCTCAGTTTTACCAACACCTGATGGGCCGACGAACAGGAAGACGCCCATCGGCGCGTCCGGGTTCTGAACCCCGGCCTTTGCAGTCCGCAAGGCTTCGTCGACAGCCTGAATGGCGTGATCTTGACCGATCACGCGCGCCTGGAGGTTTTGGGAGAGCTTCAGGACGGAATCTGCTTCGTTTTCAACCATGCGTCCGAGCGGCACACCGGTCCAATCGGAAATCACCTGACCTATGGCTTCTTCAGTGACTTCAAACGACACAAGCGGATCGCCGTCCTGGGCTTCTTTCAGGTCCTTGGCGATTTCCGCGTACTTTGCCTTCATGGCTTCGATATCAACCGGACCATCGGCTGCGGCTGCCTCGTCGCCGTCGCCTGCATCGGCTTCAGCATCTTCGGAGGTCTCGTCGCCCGCTTCGCTGGACGCCTCTTCTTCTGCGGCTGGCTCGTCCCCCTCAAGGCTGAGCCCGAGGTCATGACGGAGTTTCAGGATCTGATTGACGAGATCCAGCTCCTTTTGCCAACGGGCCGTCAGCTCAGCGATTTCCGCTTCGACTGTTTTGATTTCAGCGTCGATCTCTTCAACTTGCGGATCATCGGGCGCAAAATCGGCCTGCGAATCCCGGGTCAATGATCCGAGCGCCCGGTTCAATTCGCCAAGCCGCTTCTCCTTCAGCTCGATCACGAACGGCTTGGAAGACAAGGACAGCTTCACGCGCGCACAGGCAGTGTCCAACACATCCACGGCCTTATCCGGCAGCTGCCGGCCAGAAATATATCGCGCGGAGAGCTTCGCTGCGGCCACAACAGCATTATCACGGATATAAACGCCGTGGTTCTTCTCATACGCACTGCGCAGGCCGCGCATGATCGTGATGGCTTGTTCCGGGCTCGGCTCGTCCAGCTTCACCAGCTGGAACCGGCGCTCCAGTGCCGGATCCTTTTCGAAATACTTCTTGTATTCGCTCCAAGTCGTCGCCGCGACCGTGCGCAATTCGCCACGCGCCAAAGCCGGTTTCAGAAGGTTCGCAGCGTCCGCCCCACCGGCAGAGCCCCCTGCACCAATCAGCATATGCGCTTCGTCGATAAACAGAATGATCGGTTTCGGCGACGATTTGACCTCGTCAATGATGCCCTTCAAGCGGTTTTCGAATTCGCCCTTCACACCGGCGCCGGCCTGCAGCATGCCGAGATCCAGGCCGATCAGCTCAACATTCTTCAGCATGTCCGGCACATCGCCCTCGGCGATCTTGACCGCAAGCCCCTCGACCACCGCGGTTTTACCGACACCAGGTTCACCGACACAGATCGGGTTGTTTTTCCGGCGGCGTCCAAGAACGTCGATCATCTGCTGAATTTCGCGATCCCGGCAGAACACCTGATCAATTTTGCCCTCACGGGCAGCCTGGGTGAAGTTCGTGCAGAACCGGGCAAGCGCACTGTCCGGGCTCATTCCAGGCGCGACGGACGGTGCCTTGTCGTCTCCACCAGGTGCTGCGGTCAAGCCTGCAGTGGTTTCCTCGGAATTCCCAATGATGTCGGAGAAGTCCTTTTTGAACCCGGCAAACGAGATGTCTTCCATGTATTGCAGCCAGCGGTCATCGCCGTAACGGTTCGGCTGGGCGAAGATTGTGGCCAGAAGGCTGCCAGAGCGGACCTGATCGAGATCCAATTCCACAGAACTGACCAGCCAAGCATCGGAAATGAGTTCGACCAAGAGCGGCGAAAACACCGGACGGCCCTGATTGCCGGTCTTCATGCTTTCTAGGACACTTTGAAGACCCTTCCGCATGACCGCAGGATCAATCTCGAAGTGTCTCAGCGCGCTTTGAACATCATGCTGGCTGTCTTCCACAAACACATGCAACACATGTTCAATGGAGACTTCATAGTGCCCGCGTGTCACCGCCAGGCCTGCAGCAGCTTCGAGTGAGCGTTTCGAATAGGCGTTCAGACGGCCGATGAGGCGGCGAAGATCAAGGTCGAGCACGGTGAGCAACCCCCAAAATTATGCACGAACGTGCAATGTTCCCAACTGTTAGCGGCCTTTGATGACAAGCGTGTCATAAGAACGCTTCAAGCTTACGCAAAGAGACGTTTCCCGCACAATGCGGAATGAGCTGAATTAATCGTACAAACGTTAAAAAGAATGCCGCCCCGTTTCCGAAGCGGCATTCCATCAACAATTCTTTGCTGGCACCGAAATCAGGTGACCGGAGCGCGCCAGTCGTCAGAGGCGGATGTCCCGGCCTTTTCGTGTGTCCACTCAGCCTTGCGGTATGTGAAGGACCACTGCTCCTGATCACCGCGGGACGAGTTCGCATCATCCAAGACATCCGGCAAAATGGTTTTGCCTTCAACCAAAACGGCGTCAGTGTATTTGATTGTGTAGTAGTGCTCCTGAACGCCGGACGTAGACGTGCGCCAGAAATTGATGGTGATCTCCAGGGATTCACCGGTGGCCAATGCCTGCCACATCAGCGGAGACGCCTTGTCCAGCGGCTTGATAATGGTGGTCGGCTGGTGGCGGCGGGTGCCGATGGCGGTGCCGGAGTTCGGGTCACGCGGAACAATAGCGTTGCTCTCGAACTTATAGACCAGGGACTCGCTCTCGTGGCCTTCCTGCCAGTTGTTGCCGATGGAATCAGCCGTTGTTGCGTCTGCGGTGATGTCCCCTTGGGTGGAACCGCTGATCGACATGTATGCTACGTTTGCCATTTTTCCGTCTCCCGTATGTGAGCTTTCGAAATTCCGGTAGGAGGATGTTCGCCTCCAACGCCCTTCACATCGCAAGCAGCGTGCCAAATCGGCGATCAGTTAAATATTTTCATATTTTTCAATACTTTACGCTCGGTATTTTCCGATTTAAGAAAGTGTTAAACTGTGCAGAAAACTGCACGGTACCGGGCTTGGTGTGCAATTCTCTGCGCATTCTCCCTGTGATTTGCATCACATTCCACGCGCTGTTTTTAGGTCTGCTTCCAATTCGCACGCGAAACGCTCTTTGAAATCATTCACTTTTTCCAAAAAACGTTAGAGCACTCTCAATCCAGATGTGCAGATATTAGACAATTGACCCAGGGTGGCCGGTCCCCCACCTTGCTTGGAAAGGACCTGTATGAGTGTGATGATATTGTAACTTTTGCGGGACACAGTCTGCGTCCTATAGATTACAGGCTCCTATCGATCGAATGACCCTTCATTCGATGAAGTAACAAACGCAACGGAGAAGGCCTTTGCCAGCTATCATTAAACCATCCCGGGTTTCGGTAGCGCACCAAACAGACCCCACGAAGGACGGAGCGCTGACCACAGTGTCGGCTTATGCTCTGTTTGACTTCGAGGAGCCCGGCCGGCTTTTGACCGAGCAAGCGCTTTGGCCGATGGTGACGGAGCAAATGCCCAACGGTGCCATCTTCGACAAGAGCCAACTGAAGCCAAAGGGCGAAGTGATTATTGCAGGCAATGCGCTATCACCGACTGACGCCCCGATTGAAGGAATCCGTGTCTCTGTTCGGTTTGACCGTTTCCACAAAGAGCTCGCCGTTTTCGGCGATCGCGTTTGGCAGCTGACGGATCAGGGCGTGCAAATGAGCCGGCCTGTTCCGTTTCTCAAAATGCCGATTGGCGAAGCACAGGCCTTTGGTGGCCCGAACTACGCACCGAATGCGCGCGGCAAAGGACACGGGGCAAGGAGCATTCTGGAGGCCGGGTACGATGCGCCGCTTCCCAATGTTGAAGATCCCGCACGGCTGATCAAGGCGCCGGATGACCAGCCCGTTCCAGCTCATTTTGGCCCGATCGCTGCGGATGACGCCGCACGCCTGAAATATCTCGGCACGTATGATCAGCATTGGATCGACCATATCTCCCCGTTAAAGCCGGATGACTTCAACCCGCTCTATCACTGCGAAGCGCCAGAGGATCAACGGTTCGATGGTTTCATTGAAGGAGGGGAAACATTTGCGATCACCGGCATGTCGCGCGGAGAGGCATCCGTAGGCGGACAACTGCCGCGTCTAACTGCCCGGTGTTTCTACAAGCTGACCGATGCAAACGAGCTCATCGAGACAACGATGCGCTGCGATACCGTTACGATCTTTCCGAATGTTCAAAAGGCCGTTCTGACATTCCGCGGCCTTTTGCGTGGCCAGGACCGGTTTGCAGAGGACATTGCGGCCATCATGGTAGGACTGGAGGAAACGGATGCAGTGCACCGCGACGCTTCATACTACGCTGATGTTTACCAAAAACGCACGTCGAAGGACGAAGCGCACAAATATGCGCTGGCCGACTATCAGCTGATGCCGGAAGTTGATCCCGCTGTCCTCAGCGCCAAGCGCGAAGCCAAACTTGAAAAGGCTGCGGCCGACCGGCAGAAGTTCATGGACAACCAGAACTGGGCAGCGCGCAAGATGCTGGAAGATGAGGGCCTGCCGGGGGACCTCCTCCCGCCGCCCAAATCAGACATCATCGACGATATTCCTCTGGTTGCCCAACCCACCCCAGAAGAACTTGAAAACGGCGACCTGGATCTGGCCGCCCTTCTGGATGACGTCAAAGCTGTTGAAGACGCCCTTTTGGAAAAACGCGACCGCGAAATGGCCAAAGCAGAGCTTCAGCGCCGGGCAATTGTCGCTGCAACACCGCCCAAACTGCTGCCGCCACACGCCAAGAAACCAATTGTCGATGACGCTTTCATAGCCCGGTTTTCAGATCTTGAACTCGACCCGGACTTGGCATCCGGCCTTCAGGAAGTCGCAGGGCAACTGACGGCGCTGCAAGATCGATCACCCTCCGGTCCGTTTGCAGGACTGGACGACAATCCCGACGCTGCCGGGGCACTTGATGAAACGTTGGCGGGCATCTTCGGCGAACCGGAAGTGCCATCGGAAGAGGACATTGAGCTCGCGTATACCAAGGCGGTCGCCCGGGCGATGAAGCAGCCGGAAGGCAGTATCCTGGCCGACGCCCGGAAGGCTATAGACGAAATGGACTTGTCCCAGCTGGAAGGCTTGGACGAGGCCATGAAACCGCCGGCAGACGCCATTGACGACCAGTTCAGTGCGATGATCGGGGAGCTGGCCGAAGCCACGCCTGCGCCCGCAGCAAAGCAATCATCGTTCAAAGACCTGTTGGCAAGTCAACCAGATGACATGCCGATGGACGACCTGACTGCCAAACTGGAAGAAGGGCTGTCCAGACTCGATTCCCCCATCATTCCGAAAGACAAGCCGGGTGAGATGCTCGAAACCCTTTTGGAGCGGGTTGAGGGCATGCAAGCGGACGGACCGCAACCGCCTGAAGGCCAAACACCGTCTGAGACGGCCCTGGCGTCGGTGGCAACGGCCAAAGATCGTATGGACGAGGCGGAAGAGACCATGGAAGACTCCATGGCAACAGCCCGCCAGCAATCCCCTGCCCCGTTGTTTCCTCTTGAGGCCTTACCAGAGGGCGTTCCGATCCGTCTCGGCGCGTTTGTCACCGGAAAACTTCGCGATGGCCACGATTTCAAGGGCGCGGATCTTGCTGGTGCCGATCTGCGCGGCGTTGATTTCAGCGGCATGGATCTTTCCGGTACGTTCTTTGAGCAATCAGACCTGACAGACGCCCGGTTCACCGGTTCGAACCTGACAGGTGCTGTCTTTTCCGGGGCAACGCTCACAGGTGTCGACTTTTCCGACTGCGACATGACCCGCGCCAACCTGAACAAGGCAAGCGCACAGGAACTGGCGCTTGACCGGGCAAAACTGCATGATCTCCTGATTATCCAATCGGACCTGTCCGGCTCGACAGGCACCGGAGCAGATCTTGAGAAGGTGCGTCTGATTGAATCCAACATCGACGACATGCAGCTCAAGCAAAGCCGGATCACCGATTGTCAGATCCTGACTGGATCGGCGGACGGGTTTAAAGCGACAAGCTCCAAATTGCTCCGGACCATGTTCGTGACCCTGTCCATGAAGGGCCTGGACTTAAGCGACAGCGACCTGGAGCGGATTGGCTTTATGGAAGTGAAGGCACCGGGAATGCGCGCGATCAACGGCAAATGGTTGTCAGTTGGCATCATGGGCGCAAGCGACCTGACCGGATCGCGGTTTGATGGACTTCATGCAACCGAAAGCTCATTCAACACGGCCGAAATGCCCGAATGCTGTTTTATCAGGGCGAGCGGGACCGCCTGCTTCTTCAACGCATGTAACCTGGAAGCCAACGATTTCAGGCTGTCCTCATTCCGCAACTCGCTGTTCGGCCGGTCCAATTTTTCGGGCAGTGATTTCTTTGGGGCCAATCTTTTTGCCGCTGCGCTCACCGGTGTCGACCTTCGGCGCTGCTCGATGCGGGCTGCCAATCTCTTCGCCGCAGACTTGCTTGAGGCCAAACTCGCCAGCTGCGATTTTTCCGGCGCCAACCTTGGCATGACACTTCTGGAGCAACCGACCCATGCCTAAGATGCCGGACAGAAAACCGATCACGTTTGAAGATGTCATGGCGTTCCACGCCCATGAACAACCGATCATGCTCCGCATTGCCTCGGGAATGTCCTTCGCGAACATGAACCTTGCCGGGATTAGGTTTATCGAGTGCGACTTGACCGGGTGCGACTTTTCCGGAGCGGTCCTGACAGATGCGCAGATTGTGTCGTGTACGCTCAAGGGTGCACGCTTCAATGGCTGCAATTTGAAAAACAGCCAAATCGTGTCCTGCGACATGGACGCATCGGAAATGCGCGACACGTATGTCGAACGCGCCCAGATCGTTGCCGGCAACGCCAGCAACTGCAATTTTTCTGGCAGCACGTTCGATCAGGTGTCCTTTGCACAGCCGGATTTGATGGATACCGACTTTTCCAAGGCCAGCTTTTACCGTGCGGTCGTTTTGGCATCGGACGTGACCGGCGCCAGTTTCGCAAATGCGGTTCTGTCAAATTTCATGCTGACCGATGCCGATCTGCGCCCAGTGGATATCACCGGCACCTTTATCGACATCGCTGTATTTGCTGATGCAAACCTCTCCGGTCTCGATCTTTCCGGCCAGTCCTGGCAGCACTGCACGTTCCACAAGGGCGAATTCAAAGGCACCAATTTGAACGGTGCCAACCTCAGCGCGTCCGTGTTTGCCGAATGTGATTTTGAAGGTGCCAGCCTGCGCGGCGTTACGGCAAATACGACCGGTTTCACGAAAAGCAAACTGGACGGCGTGGATCTCTCAGGCAGTCAGCTGACCATGGCGAACTTTGCCGGTGCCGGTCTTTCCGGAGCCCGGTTCAACAGTTCGCAGCTGTTTTCAGCCGTCTTTCAGGAGGCAGATTGCCGGGCGGCTTTATTTGAGCAATGCGACCTGCGTCAGGTCGAATTCTCGCATGCCGACTTGTCGGGCGCCTCTCTCTCGGCAAGCAATTTTAACCTTACGAAATTTCATGCAACCAAGACCGAACAGACTGTGATGCTCGGCACATCCGGCAGCCGGATCGAGACCGATACTGATCGTGCGATTGCAGAATTATACCGGCCTGACAAGGTCGCCCTCGACGGCGATGGTGCGGGCCAAGGAGGGACACTCTGATGGTGTTTGTAAACTCACAAGGCCCGATCCCCGGAATGGACTTCTCGGTTCCGGATATCTACCTGCAGACAACACCGGTTGGCCCGGTCCCGATCCCGCTCTTTTCCATGGGGTTCCGAGTGACCGAAATCCCGACCTGTTTCCGCTCACTCATCATGTGCATGCCCGCGCATAATATGACAAACTTGGCACCGGTTACGGTCAGTGGGCCTGGCCCCGGCGTGGCTTCAGGTATGGTGTGTTCCAACAGCCGTAACGTGAAGGGCTCCACCAAACTCTTCCTTCAGTGCATGCCGGCAACCCGCGCACTTTTGGACCCGACAGCGCAGAACGGCGTTTCACCCAATTCTGTCGGCACCACTCTGGTGCCGTCACAAATACGTCTGCTGAACCCGAGCCTTTAAGCGGCGCGACGGCAGAAGAGGAGATCAGACAATGAGCAGCGAAGCGATGCAGGGAAAAATGTCGATCACCCTGCCCGGCGTATCGAGCAGCGACGTGTACGTCGAAGCCCTTCACGGTGTTGAAGCCCTGACCGACGGGTATCGGTTTACCACTGATATCGTCTCGAAAGACCCTATCAAATTGCCCGACATGATGGGCAAGGCCGCCACGCTCACACTGGAGATGGGGGAAGAAAAGATGCAGGCCCAGGGTGTCATTGAGGGCGCAGAAACACGCGACCCGACACCAAACCGTGAATTCTGTTACCGCTTCGTCATTGAACCTGAACTCTCCATGCTGCGGCACAGCGCCCAAAACCAGGTGTATGGGACGGACAAGGATGTCACCGTCGTTGATATCCTGACGAGCGAGCTGAGCGATGCGAACAAGAAGAACTCGAACACCAGTTCGAGCCGGGTTCCGCGCCAGATCCAGTACGACATGCTGCCGTCCAGCGGGGACTATCCGAAACTTCATTTCGTCATGCAGTACCGGGAACATGACCTGAATTTCCTGAAGCGTATGTGTGAGCGGTTCGGCATCTTCTTTTCCTTCGATCATTCCAGTGACAAGGAGAAGGTCGTCTTCGGCGACCGGAAGGAACACTTCACAAAGCTTTCCGGCAAACAGATCACCGATGAGCTGTCCTATCGCAGCAAAGAACAGGTGATGGGCACCGGCGACTTCGGCATCTGGTCGTTCAACCAGAAATTCATCACCCAAAGCGGCACAGTGGCTTTGCGGGAATACAACGAGGAAACCCCGAAGGTAGACCTGTTCGTCTCTCAAGACGCCAGCTTCCCCGGCCAGGGCATCACCACCCGCTATGGTGAGCATTATGCGACTGTCTCGGAAGGCAACTTCATCGCCAAGCGGCGGGTCGAGCTCGTTGAAACGGAACGCCAGCAATTCGTTGGGGAAAGCAACATTCCGCTCCTGCGCCCAGGATATTTCTTTCAATTGAAGGACCATCCTATCCGGGATCTTGACGGTCTTTATATCGTGACCGAAGTCACCCACAGCTGCGTCAATACAACGCCGCTCGGCTTCAGTTCGGCCGACATGACACCGGAACCCTACCGCAACCGCTTTGTCTGTGTTCCGTTCGACAACGGCTTCCGGCCGTCCATTGTCACACCAAAGCCATCTATCCCGGGGTACATTTCCGCAGTGATCGATGGTGAGACCGAAGGAAAGCGCGCTGAACTCGACAGTGCTGGCCGGTACCGCGTCCGGATTCTGGACGAGGAAAGCGGCCTGTCGCAGGGCAAAGCAAGCTATGTCGTTCGGAAAATGGAACCTTATGGCGGCGGAGACGGCTACGGGTCCCACTCCACACTGTTGATCGGCACAGAGGTGTTGCTCGGCTTTCTTCACGGCGATCCGGACCGCCCGGTCATTTTGGGCGCGGTGTCGAACGGGGAGCAGGTCAACCCTGTCACGGCGACAAACCAGAATGTCGCGCACAGAACCCGGACAGCTTCCGGCATTATCATGCAGATCAGCGACGGTTCCGCGTAGGGTCTGCAAAGACCCACATTGGGAGGACATAGAATGTCTTCGGCCTATGATACGCAGATCAATTCCCTGACCGCGGCTTTGTCCGATCTGAACACCTCCCTGAGCACTGTGACGGATAGTGATGCCCTTGTCGAAGACGACACGGGCACTCACTACCAAACCACATACACCTACTTTTACGTCCCAAGCACACCGGGTGCCGCGAATACGTCTGCGGACGACTCAGGCCTTGGCACCCTGCTGCGTCTTGGGGAATACGCCGATGTCGAACAAACCGCCTACAATGCAGGCGCTGATACCTACTCTGCCTATTTTCCGGCACAACACATCGCCGATGAATCAGGTGATGCGATCTACACAAATGCAGCAGGTGGGGGGAAAGGTATTCTCATGGCCTGTGATGGCCGGATCCTGATCCGGGGCGGCGAGAAATTTTACCTGAATCCAAAAGGCGCCATGCACATCCAATCGGATGACGGAGCGATCACGATCCAGTCCGGTACTGACACCACCGGCAATGAACAGGATATCAATCTGATTGCCGGCGCCAATGGACTTGGTGATCTCAACACCACTGTCAGGAAAGACACAAAGACGGTCGACGGCGAGCAATACGAGAAAGTCTCAAGTGTCTCGCGCAAATACTACGAAGCAAACAAGTATGAAATCTATCACGCTAATTCATACAAAGAGATCCATGCCCACACCGACACACGGCATTACGGCACGTACTTCAAAATGTTCTGCGGCGGGAATATTCAGGTCAAAATCGCGGCTGAATTCATATTCAATTTGTCCTTTAGCCTCAATATCGAACCGATCAGCAAGATCACATTTTATGCTTTCAAAACCGATATCGGACTGGTGAAGACAGACATCCTTGCCTGGAAAACCGAAATCAAGGAAGGTGAACTCAAGGTACTTGGGGCAACGTTCAGATCCAAAGCCGTCAAGGTAGACACGACGGCGACGGAAGCAACCGCAACCCCTGTGAAAGCCAGCAGCGGTGGCATCACCGCCGAACAGATCGCCGCAGAATGTGCGAATGTGAACGTCAAGTCCATGATATCATTATGGGAAGCAAAGATCGCCAGTACGGCGCAGATCTAACAAACCCATCACCAAAGAGTCGCTTATGAAAAAACAAACATCCCGCAAGGCGGAAACGACAACCAAAACAGCGACACCGCCGCCCAGTTCCGGCAACGGTCTTGAAACCGGCATCGTCAAGGCGCTCCTGACAGAACAGGACGCCATGGTGACCTTGTCGGACGGTGAGCAAATCCATGCAAACCAAGCAGCCGGTTGTCTTTTGGCCCCCGCGATCGGCGATACGGTTCTGGTGTACCGCGGTGCTGATCAAGCTTTCATACTGTCGGTCCTGACCCGCGACGCCGATGTATCTGCAGAAATCGGTGTTGCAGGTGCAAAAGAAGTCGCGCTGAAATCCGAGGGGCGCCTCACCGTAGCTGCACCGGATGTTCACGTGAGTGCGCGGCGTATGAACGTACTGGCGGAAAGCGTGACCCAGACCGGAAAGCAATTGATCACCAACTTTACCCGATCAATGGAAACGCTGGTGGACAAGATGGTCAATGCCCGGACCATCACGACGACTGCGCAAAGCCGCAGCAGTTCGGTCAAGGAGACAGAAACGCTCAAGGCCGGCATCCTGGTTCAGAACATTGACAGCGTCGCCACTCAAAACAGCGACATCTCAATGATTACGGCGGAAGAAGATGTCCGGCTTGATGCCAAACGCGTCAGCGTGGGCTAAGGTGCTGTTCGGAATAGCAAATTGCGGAAATTGAATGCTCCTAGTTGATGATAGGCTGAAAGCGGCCAAAGACCACGCGCTGGCTGGCCGGCACGATAATGCGGCGCTCTTGTATGAGAGCATCCTGGACGTCTCGCCGGGCCATCCGGAGGCCTTGTCTGGTCTGATTGAAACCCGCCTGGCGAACGGCGATCTGGAAGGCGCTCAAACGCTGTTGTCGAAATCGACCGCAGTCACCGGCCAGGATCCGGGTTTTTTGACACTCGCCGCAAAGATCTCAATCATCAGCCAGAAGCCCGAAGATGCTGAAAAACTGGTGGAACGTGCGCTTGCACTTGATCCCTACCATGCACAAGCAGCGCTCTTGAAAGCCGAGTTTTTGGCGTCAGCAGGCGCCTTGTCGGAAGCGGAAGAGCTTCTGAACACTGTTCGGAGCCGAAACACCGGCAATACTGACATCCTGCTTGGCATATCGCGGCTTTATTATGCCTATGGCCTGTTCTCTCCGGCTCTGATGATCGCCCAGGAAGCCTTGAGCAATGCACCAGACGACAGCAACCTGTCTGCCTTTGTTGGCCAGATACTGACAGCGCTTGGCGACCACGGGAAAGCCACATCGTTTTTTGAAGCAGCGCATCTGAAGGAACCGACAAACCCGGAATTCATGCTGTCGCTTGCCAACAATGCCGCCGCGATCGGGCAATCGAGCGAAGCCTTGCGGATTGCTGGCCGCGCCAAGGCTCTTTTCCCGGATCTGATGCCCGCCTGGCTCAGCTACATCAAGATTAAGGCGGAACGCGGAGAAGCATTGGAAGCCTTGCGGGAGTTTGCTCCCGTTGCCAAAGGCGCCAAGGACCGGATGGAAGCAACGCTAACGCTGGGCACGGCCTATCGGCTGGCCGGAGAACCGGAAAAGGCCATACAGCTGCTGGAGCCATTGATGGCCAATGCAGCAGGCATGAAGGATGCGGTCCGCGGGCGGCTCTTCAGCATCTTGCGCGATGCCTTCCTGTCGACCGGACGAATTGAAAAAGTACCCTCAACGCTCGAACAGCCGGTCGTTGCGACCTTGAACGGCGGCCAAAGTGGGGACACAAATCCTGACATGTTGCGACAACGGGTCAGTGAAGCCGTCATGGTCATTGATCCGGGTCTGTCCAATCTGGAATTCATGGTGCTTGCACGCTTTCTGGACCAGGCGGGCCGCGACAAGTCTGCCCCGCTAGCCGGTCCTTCGACCTTGTCCCAGCTCTCCGGCTTTTTCGGATACAACAACTTTCTGCCGAACGATGCGCCGAACGGCAACGCTGGGCAACCTGCCGCTCCGGTGACACTTCCAATATCCCAGATCCTCGGATTGCCGAACGATCTGCGGGGTGGCGTGACCGGGCCCTGCCCGTATCTGCCGGTCAAACCTGGGCTTTTAAAACGTTGGCAGGACGCCCTTTCCGAGTTTCCGAAGCCGTGGATCGGGATCGCCTGGAACGAGGCGCAGCCCGGCCTGACACTAGATACCTTGTTGCCCGCGTTGCGGTCCCTGCCTGGGACTCTGGTCGGCACGGTCTGGGATCACAGCCGCAGACAATTGTCCGGTCACGAAGGCATTATTGATGCGGGCGCGCATATCAAACGCCTTGACGATCTTGCCGCCCTGCTGCACGCACTCGATTTTGTGGTGGGGCCGGACGGAATTATCCTGCATGGCGCCGGGGCTGCCGGAACACCGGGACTGGTCATCGCGCAGTACATGTCCCCATGGTATTGGTACGCCGAAACTGATCGAAGCCTGTGGTATTCGAGCATGGACGTTCTGAAGGCGCCACGCTTTGGCCATTGGGCAACGCTCATCCCGGAGCTGACGGATGACATCCATGCGCGTATCGACAACCGCCTGGCGTCGGCTGGCGGGCAAACGGAGGAAACATCATGAGTGCCTGGCGGCCTGCGACACAAGAACCTGATGCCTTACATGCCTGCATTTACGATTACCTGCGCAACCGCACGCCGCAGGTTTATCTCGACGGCAAGTCGGAAGCGAAGTCACTTGGACAAACAACAGAGCTTATGAGCAACGGCCAGAAGCTGACGCTCGATCTCGTGGTGACGCCGGTCGGCAGCGGTCAATGGTCCTCGCGCCCTGTCGTCGAGTTTGCAGTGACCGGACATGTCGCGGACCGCGCGGCGGGATATAGTGTCGACGGACGGGTGGTGATTGATCAGAAAACCCTGGCGTTTCTGGCGATCGAGGCGACACCGACCCGCGTGAATATCAGATAACCGGAAAGGACCGGTTCATGGCTCAGGACGATGAGACCCCCACCGGCATCAAGTCGTTTTCCGTTGGCTTGGGCGATGGGACGCCGCTGCCTCAGGACAGGCAACCGCCACCGCCCTACCGTGTTCTGGTTTTTGGAGACTTCGCAACGTCCGTTGCCGGTCTTCAGGAAATCACCGGAAAGGATATCTCGGAGCTGATCAGCGAACTCGCGCCATCCCTGACGGTAGAGGCAAAAAACATCCTCGGGACGCTCCCGGCCACCTTGATCGAAGATGTGTCTTTCAAACGTCCGCGGGACTTCAAACCCGCTTCCGTTAGTAAGGCGCTTGAGTTTCGCACCACAATCAAGACTGCCATGGCAATGGGCGGTGTGTCCGGACTGGTCGATCATGGACAGCGGTTCGATCTGCTCTTGGACGCAGCCAAATCATCGGGTGCGCATTCAGCTCCGGAAACGCCTGCATCTCGTGACGCAGCTCCCAAACCCCAGACATCGGGTTCTCCCGCTTCAGATCCGAAATCAGACGAAGATGACGGACTGGATGCTCTGTTCTCGATGGTTGAAGCACCTAAGAGATCGGCCGAAAGTGAAGTCACACAGGACCTTGCAAAGCATGCCGTCCAGGCATTCTTGTCCCAGACCTCAAGTGGTGAACCGCGCAAACCTGCGCCGTCCACACCTGCACCTGCCGGCGGAGGCGCCTCTTTCGATGCAATGATCGAAGACCAGGCCGCTCTATTCCTCAAAGACCGCCGCCTGCATCAGGTTCTGGAAAACTGGCTCGCACTGCGGATGTTGCTGGCTGAATTGCCGCGCGAAAGTTCAATCCGCTTGTTCCTCGTTCAGGTCAGCGCGACAGCTGCCATCGAGGATGTTTTGGCGAGCCTGGAAGAACCGGAGGGTGCGCTCGCCCATGCCGCATTCGACGTGGTTCTTGCCGCCAATGAGTCCAGCCTCGCAAAGGACGGCGCCTCCGGCTTCAAACGTATGGCCACGGTCGCAGCGGAAAATGCGACGTGCCTGCTCGGCACCCTCGCCCCGGATTTTGCCGGAGAAAGCGCTGACACGGTCGGCAGCCGGGAGACGCCGCACCAAATGCTGGATCAAATCGGCTTTGAACAGTTTGCAAGCCTCCGGCAATCTGCAGCGTCGAGCAGTCTTGCCTTGTTCTGGAACAAGGGACGCCTCTTTGCTGACGATGACGGTCCGGCCGATGTTGGCCTGCCCGCCAGCTGGATTGCCCTGCTGTCAATTCTCCACGCTCAAGCGGCAAACGGATGGCCCGACTTTGGTGTGGGCCAAAAACTGTCGATTGATCAACTGGAAACGGCGGAACACGCCAATACCGGAAAACCGGTGGCGGACAGCGTCATGACATTTGTCTCGCAAGAAGCAGCTCTGTCACTGGCTTCAGCCGGCATCAACGTTTTGCGTGGTCAGGCCAACCGGGCAGAGGTTTATTTTGCCGGATCCCGCACGGTCTCGGCGAGCAAGTCGGAGGAGCCGAACGCAGGTGTTGCGCGCGCACTTTCCATGGCCCGGCTCAACACGTTGCTTCAAGTGGCTTTTTCAACGGCGCCGTCAGGTTCCAAGACAGCAGAAGAGTCTGCCAACAATCTTCAAGCCCGGCTCGACGAAATATCAGACGCCCTTTTCAATGCTGTCCAGTTTTCGGTGAGCGCAGCCCGATCTGAAGAGGACGAGGACGTCCTTGATATCGATGCCGCGCTCACGGGCTCAGCCCGGGGCGACCGTCACTTCGGGTTCAGGATCGGGATCTGACCCGGCATTGACCTACCAACTGAGCTGCGACCGGATCCAATCGGCTGCAGATTGGCGCTGCGCGGCGAAGGACGTTACGAAACCCGTGACTTCCGGGGTCCGTCCTGCATCGTCAAACGCAAGGCCTTTCATCAAGGCCGTCCACTGCGCCGAAGAGAGGTGCTCTGGCCTCTCTGGCTGAACCGACGCTTCCATGGCCTCCAATGCGTTTTTAGGACCGAACGGCCGACGTCCAGCAAGGCACAGATAGACCATGACCGCCAACGAGAACACGTCATCGGCCGCGCAAGGTTCGTGGCCCTCCAGCCGCTGGGGCGAGGCATAACTCGGGGTGATTGCGCCAAGACGGATCAGGATCCGGATCGTGTCTTCTTCATCCTTGCGCAAGGACGGTGCAATCGGCGCAGAGATGTTGAAGTCGATCAGTTTGACCGAGCCATCTGTTTGCACAAAGACATTGCCGGGTTTCAGGTCGGAATGGATGATCCCGTTGGCATGGGCAAACTCGAGAGCCGAGCCCAAATCCTGCACCAGCCTCATCACCTGAGCGAGCTCCAGTTTGCGGTCCTCCGCCTTGCGCAGAAAACTGGAGAGCGTGTCCCCTTCCAGATACTCCATCACCATGAAATGCAGGTTCTGAACGCGGTCCATGTCGTAAACACGAACGATGTTGGGGTGGACGAGATCCCGCAGGCGGCGCGCTTCCCGGTGCATCAGGGCTACAAAATCAGGTTCTATCTCCGGTCCCGCCGTGATGATCTTTAAAGCAACATCGGCTTTCGACAATCCCGCTTTCGCCGCAACAAGATCCCTCGCCTTGAAAACCAGCGACTGCCCGCCCCGGCCGATTTCCTTGATCAACAAATACCGGTCCTTCAGCACAAGGCCCGGTACCGGGGTCATGGTTTCGGCTGGCTCCGCCATTGTATCAACGGCGAGCGTATAGCCAAGATCCGTGTCTGCTTCAGCCATTGTCGTTCAGCCGCACCGTGATCAGTGTTACGTCGTCCGATGATCCCCCCTCGACCGCATGAGCAACCAAACGGTCCGCGACACCCGCACTTCCATCTGCAAGCGCATCGGCGATCGTTGTTTCGCTGGCCCCCTTGAACAAGCCGTCGGTGCACAGGACAAAACAGTCGCCCTTCAAGAACTCGATCACACGCCTGTCGACCAGGATGTCTTCATGCGAGCCGAGCGCGCGGGTCAGCCGCCCCAGATCATCACTATGGTCTTCCGATACAAGAAAGAGATGACCTTGGCGCAACAAATAAAGACGGCTGTCGCCGACCCACTGGCACCCGGCATATCCGTCGTGGATGATCAGGGTCAAACCGGTACATCCGCTGATGTCCGCGTCCGGGTTTTCCAGATAACTGCCGTAGAGCTGGTCGTTCACACGATGAAAGGCGGCTTCGATGCGTTGGAGCCGTTCGTTCACGCCTTCGCCATCTGCAAACTCGATCACTTCCAGCTCGTCGACAAAGGCGCGGCTCGCTAGGTGACCATCCCGATGCCCCCCCATGCCGTCAGAGACAGCAAACAGAGCATGTTCGGGCTTGGACACATGATTGTCTTCATTCTGACTGTGGCGCGTGCCTTGCCGGGTGGCGGTTTCGATCTCCAGGCCTGTTCCGGTCTTTTTCTTTTCTGTGACCATGTCTTCGTTTTGCCGTTTGAGGTGCTATCTCCTTGCGATCCGGAAATAACAGCATGCTGTTTCAAGTCCGCTCACGCCAGCCCTGAGCCTCCCAATGCCCCATGAAAATTCCCCGGGCGGCGTCCGCTTCGGGCATGGCTGAGAACACACACACCTCACTAACCCGTTCCGGCGATCCTTCATGCCACCAGTACCCTGGAGAGGATGATCGCTTCTTCTTTTTTTCCATCTCCGGCCAGACCAGTATGTGCGCCGGCACTTCATTCGAAGCCACCAGATCTGTCCATGGGATGCACAGGCCCGCTTCACCACTCTCAAGGTCGGGAAGCGTCATCGAAACCTTGTAGGGCGGCTCATCTATCGCCGCCCTGATGTCCGCTGAACAATTTGTGACGCTGTTGAGGAAATTGCGGCGGTTGCTTTCGCCCGCAAGGAACGTCAGCAGGTCAAGCTCCAGGCGATCCATGATTTCGTCGATCTGGAAAATAATGTCGTTGCTGAATTGCTCGACATGCATCGACATCAAAACAGCCAACGGGAAGGTCCGGCCCATGGTGTCTGCGGATCCGGCAACAAGTCCAATCCAGGCGCGGTCATCGAGATGATTGATTGGCAGAGCAAATCGCCAGACCGGGGCACTGAAGTAAGCGTTGTGCCAGGTCTGCGGCGCAGCGGTCGTACATGCGTGAAGCCAGTTGCTCACGATGTTCGCCCAAGCGTCGGTTACCCGTGCCGGCAATCCCTCGAAGACAAAGTCTCGTTCGGCGGGGCGTTTGCCAAAAAAGCCGCAGATATGCATGCGCCCCAGCCTCCCTGGTCAATGTGGTTCAAAACGTTTTCCGGCCGATGCGCTTTAAAGAGCTGGCGGGCACCGGAAGGATGAATAGAGCCCAAGGTTGAACGGGTTCACAACGCTTCCGGCACTCAAGGCGAAGCTGCCCTTGTAGCTGACATCAACTGTCTTGGTGCCGTTGTCGATCCGCTGTTCCTTCTTCACGACCTTTTCGACCGAGAACTCGAACCGGTCGCGGCCACGGACCCGAGACAAGCCGGAGGCACTCAATAGCCGGAAGATCGCCCATGTGCCTTCCTTGAGGATCGTGGTCTTTGAATTGTCCAGAAGGGTGATCGACAGTTCCGCGGTGCTCGCATCCGCCTGGCTCGGCCAGCTGAAGTCCTTGCCGCGCACCGGACCGTGCCGGTAAACAATCGAGTCATCGTCAATTTTCAAGGTCGACCGCAGAGCTTCCGGATCCAGGAAGGACGGCCGGATCGTGAATTTGGTCTCCGGACTGCTGCCGCCTTTGGCAAAGAACGCGTCCTTGATCGTTTGAGACGTGGAAATCTGGTTGAGCGTTTCCTGAGCCAAGCCCAGGCCCGCACCTTGCGTCTGGATTGGGCTGAACTGGCGCCGCCGCACCACAATGAACGGTTTCAGGTAGTCGTTGTAAAACGCATCCATGACACCGGAGGGGCCGAGCAGGTCCGTGAAATCCTCCAGGCTGACGTCTTCTTGCGCATCCGGATCGAACGGATACCGCCCGGCGATGATGGCCGTACACGCCGGTACGACTTCATCTTTCCAACGGCCATTCAAATAGAGATAGGCCGATTTATTCAAAAGATCCCAAGTACGGTTGACGATCGACAGGACCATCGAACGAACCGGTTCGGGTTTGGTAGACGCTTCCGCCCGCAAGGTCGTGAAGGAATCGGTGGTCGGCGTTTGCGCTCTTCCCTTGACCAAGTCGTAAGCGGCTTTTGTTGGGTCCGGAGCCGTCACAACGCCGGACACATTGCCATATAGATCGCCGAACAGCTGCTGAACGCGGTCCAGCGTCTGACTGCTCGTCGGATCGGTCAGATTGTTCAGCGGCCGGAAGGCATTTTCGATTGCAATCCCGGGCCACGGCGCATCTCCGAACGCGGTTTCCACCGCCGCCCTTTGTGCAGCTTCACTGGCAGACGCAGCAATGCCTGTTGCAGCACCAGAAGACGCTGCGGACGCTGCCTGTGTTGCCGCCTGGTTCTGCTGGGAACCTGGAAGCGGCAGCTGGGTGTTTTCGCGCAGGATGTTCAAAACATTCGTGAGTGGCGAATCCGGGCTCGACAAGTCCTGCAGAACAATCTGGGCCCGGCCGAGCGAGCCGATTTCCACCACACGGATATAGCTGATCCCTTCACGCCAGGCCTGGACGTAGTCTTGTGTGTACATCCGGACGATTTCCTGGGCGAGCCGGTTATAGGTCGTATCACTGACGCTATCCCCGAGCACCCAGTCGGACCCGATGGATGAGCGGATATATTCCGGAAGCCGGGCCAGGAAGAAGTTGTAAAAACCGTTCTTGGTGTAAAGGCCCGGGATCAGGCTGCGGCCACCTGCTGTCGCACTGTCAATGAACAGCGCCCCGGCCCCAAGCGAGCGCGTCAGATTGATCGGCGCGACGCGGTAACGCTGCGCGGAATCCGTCACCATGCGGTTATAGATTTCGCTTGCTTGCGGAACGCGCTGGATCCGGTCGCGGGCTTCCTGGACGATTGGCTGGTCTACGGCCGTCTGGATCGGCAGGAGCTGAATCAGGTTGTTCATATGCTCCTGCATTGCGCCCCGGTTTTCCGGGTTGAGCACAAATGCTGCCTCATTCTGCGACCGGAAGGCGTTTCTGACCTTGTCTGCATTGTAGTTCTGGCCGGTCGTCAGCATGAGGTAGGTTTCAAGCTGATCGCGCAGAAGCGCCGAATTGCTGCCCGTGGTGTTCGAAACCAGTTGGATTTGCGCTTCAAGACGCGAAGCGATCGATGGCAGAAGATACTCGGTCAGATACGAATCGTAGGTCTTCGTTGCAGCTGGAAGCAGCTTGGACTGGGACTCAATTGAAAACGGCGTGACGGTCAGCCAATTCTCTTGATCAATCACCTCATCCCGCAAGGCCTTGGCGGCATTGAGCGTCGGCAGAATGCTGATGAGCGAGCGGTTTTGGTCTGCCTCCGTGCGCAAAACACTCACCCGGTTGGAGAGCTCCTCCACCTTCTCCGCCGTCTGCTCGGCGTGATTGAGACCAGCAAGCCAGTAGGCCGACATGCCGATGACAAAGGCACACAACGCCGCCAGACCACCTGCGTAGAGCGCCGCCAGACGCCGCTCCAGACCCGTGTTAACGCCCACAAGGTTCTGCTCGGGAAAGACAATATTGGAGAGCAGATTCTTGATGAAATAGGCTTTGCCCTGCCCGCTGAGCGGCATCTGATGCGATGGGGCCAGCTGGAAACTGCGGCCCATCGCGCCAAGCAAACGGTCGAACGGCGTTCCTTCCTGTGTTCCGGACGTGAAATAGACGCCCCGCAACAAAGGCTGCGCTTCGTAACGGCTGGAGCGGAAAACATCCGCCAAAAAGCTTCGCAAGACCGTGGAGAGAGATCCGAACTCATAAGGAAAGCCGTAAATGCGGCACCTGCGGCTGTTGTTCCGCTCTTCACTTAGCGTGCCCGGCAAGTCCTTTTCCAAACGCGCTACAAGATCCGTAAATCCAGCCTCGAACGCCGGTCCGACGGTGATCTGCTGCGGGTCATACGGCAGTGTGACGCCCCAGACCTGATCCCGTTCGCGCTGCTTCAGGTCGTCGAAATATTCATCGAAGCCGGCGATCAGGTCACACTTGGTGAACATGACATAGACCGGCAGGCGCATGCCGAATGTCCGGTGCAGTTCGCGCAGGCGCTGGCGCAGAATTTCTGCCTGACGTTTCCGGCTATCCTCGTCTGCAACGGCCACATCCTCAATGCTGATGGTCAGCAGGATACCGTTGACCGGACGCCGTCTGCGGAACTTGAGAAGCAGCTCGAGAAAACCATTCCAGGCCGCGGCATCAACGCCCTTGTTGACGTCCTGCGTCGTGTACCGGCCAGCCGTATCAATCATCACGGCTTCATTGGAAATCCACCAGTCGCAGTTGCGCGTGCCGCCAATGCCTTGCAGCGCCTCCTGCCCATGTTCGGCAAGCGGGTATTCCAGGCCGGAATTGCGCAAAATGGTGGTTTTACCCGTGCCGGGCGGACCAATGATGATGTACCAGGGCAGTTCGAACAGGAAGTTCCGGCGCCGTTTGCCGTCCAGCGGGTTGTCGCGCAATTTTTGCAGGGCAGCTTCGAACCGCTCCCGGATCAGCTCGACCTCATCGGCTGACATGTCCGTTCCCATAGACACCAATTCGTCATTGGCAAGCATGGAGTTGATAAGCTTGGCATTCGCGCGGCGTGCCAGAACATGGCGGAGGAATGTAATCAGGAAGAACAGGACAAACAGCGCGACGATCGCAATGATCCGCGGCTCGGTCTGAGCAAACGGCGTGAAGCCCGCAATCGTTACAATGCCGCCAAAGAAATAGATTGCAACTGATACTATGATCAGCAGCAGGAGGATTAGCAGGCTTACCGGTCTCAAAAGGCTTGCGAAATACGTCCTTATCATACCTGCCGCCCCTATTTCACTTCGAGCGCTTCAATGGCGCTCAACGGGGGGACGATTTCACCTTCCAGCATGAAATCGCTGTAGGCCCAGGCGATGAACAGGATCGACACGGCAATGATACCGATGATCCACATTGGAGGCAGGACGCTCACCTTCCGGCCACCCTTGTGGCCTTCGGACACTTTCGACAGCGGCTGGTCTGGCTTGATGCGCGTATTGCGCTTGATCAGCCGTGACAGTTCGTTGCGCAGATCTTCCAACTGATCCCGGCCACCTTCCAGAACCCGATAACGGCCTTCGAACCCGAGCATCAGGCAGGCATGCAGCAAGACCAGCAACGGCATCTTGCGCGGCGCATCGCCCTTGATCCGGTCCAAAATGCCAAAGAACTTCTCGCCGCCCCAGGTTTCATTGTGAAACTGGTTTAGCAAACTGTTGGAACTCCACTCGCTCCGGCTGCCCCAGGGCGTCATCAAGACGGTCTCGTCGACTGTTGCACACAGAACATAACGCGCGGCGATGATGTCACCTGCTTCGACGCCTTCCTTCTGCGCGGTTTGCTCGAACTTGTCGATTTCAGCCACAACTTCGCGGCGGAGCGAGACGACATCGGCGCGGTCAATCGCACTGCGCAAGTGCGCTATCAGCAGCAGCAACGGTGATGCCGCGCGAACCAGAACGCGTTCCGGGATGCGGTCGAAAAGGCGAACGATTGATGTTGCAGATTCAACCGAAGAGCCGTTTTGAGAGGCCGGAGCAGACGGATCAGGCTGAGCTTGCTGCGCCGGCTGGGCCACGGAAGGTTGACTGACGAACGCAACAGTCGGCTCATCGCCGGGATCGCCTGCCCCTGCCGAACCCTGCGCCATGGACGTACGTGCCCGCGGCGACAAGCGCTGCGCTACGGTCGGTTGGTCCAGGTCGTCATTTGTCATAAGCTGCTAAGTCACTTGCCTTTATGGATTGCCCAAAGTTCTAGCCCCAACCCCGGGTAGTCGCCGCTCAAGTGTAACGCGAATGCGGCTGTGGTCTGCATTTGCGGCCAAAGTTCATTGTCGGTATCCAACGAAAAGTAGACCGCGTTCTGGATATACGGGATTTGGCGGGGAGCCACTGAGAGTGGCGAGATCCCAATCCCGGGCAGCTGCAGATTGACCAACTCGCGAATCTTTTCGACCGGCCCGATCTTGATCTGGATTGGCATCTGCTTGCGCAGGGTTTCCAGATCCACGTTTGCATACGCGATCAGCACAAAAGAGCGCGCTTGGAACACCATCCGGTCTGACGTTTCGCCCAGCCAGATCCCGTATTCCCGTTTTGTGAGCGGGATGCTGATCGCGTTCTGCTCGACAACAAAACTGAGAAGATTTCGCAGGACGGCGACCAAACCCTGATACGTCATGCGCAAATCGCGATGGTCGTAGGTCGGGATTTCAGGGGGCCTGCGGGTGTCGGTCCCATAGGCAGAGATCTCGCCGATCAGAGAAATCAGATCCCGGTAGACCATCTCGGGCATATGCCGGCCGGACATAATCAAATGACCGATCAGAACCTCGTAGCGGTTCACCACGCCGAGCATCATGAGGTCCATCAGGCCGTTACGGGTGCTGCTGCCTTGGCCTGCCGCGTTGCTGGCCATCATCTCGCCGCGTTTGCGCAAAAGGCTGCGCACTTCTTCAAGATGCGCCAACAACGGCTTGCTTGCAGCAACGAAATTAACCGGGGGAATGAATGTGCCGGAAAGTTGCACACCACCTTGTGCGTCCACACCTTCAATCTCGGCGATCGGCAGATTGGCGGTCTCGTCAAGGCTTTCACCTTCGAGGATCAACCTGGCTGTCAGTGTTCCAACCGCGATATTGGCGGGTGGCCGGTCAGCTTCTGCCGTATTGCGCGCCTCGGACATATGCCGTGTGTAGCGCTGTTTGCCTTGCGCTTCGTCGCCGACTTCCAGTCCGCCGACAGACTTCAGCGGTACAGCCAGATAGATCTTTTTGCCCTGATGTTCCGATGTGATCTCGCGTGCGCCTGCAACCTTGTGCAAGAGCGAGGTATTGAAGACGGATCCGTCCGGAAAGACGATATCTGCGTCCGCGATCTGAACCTGGCCGATCCGCAAGGCGTCCGGATCAAACTCAAGCTTTCGCACGCCCCAAGTGTAGGGCGCCTGGTCTTTCACCCGGTGCTCAAGATTGGTTTCGATCCAGCGGTCATATTGCTGGAGGTGCTGGGGCCGGAGAAACATTCCCTCAAGCCAGAGCGGTTTGCCGCTTGCGTTCAATGCACTCCCCTGCGCTTCTCACCAAGTTTCATGATTCGAACCTAACGGCAAAATACCGACGTTGCGGAGTATCTTCTAATTGATTCCGCTGTGCAAACTCAATTCGTTAGGAACCCCTTGCGGGATCGGTCCTAAAAGACGCCCAATCGGCGGTTTCGAAGCTTTTGTATTCGAACAGCAAGAGTGGTCAGATAGATGACAAACTCGTTTTTCTTTTCTTGTTCGAGTTCGATCGAGTCCTGCCACTGGGCAGATTCAATGTCCCGGAATGCAGCGACAACCCCTATGTAGCGGGCTTCGCTGGAGATACTGCGGTTGTAGTCGACCGTCTGTCCCGGTGTCAGCTCGTATTCCGCACTGCCAACCAGGTCACCGCCCAACAATTTCTTGTCGTTGTCCGCGAAGTCAAAAAAGCTGCCGTTTTGAAATGCCGTCAGCTCTTTCAACTCGTAAACCCGCACCACAACCGGTGCCGGATCCCCATTTTCGTTGGGGTTTACGTTGGCATCGGCCTGCAGCTCGATCTTGATTGGTGTCGGTTTGGCGACACGCGAACACCCGGCAGAAATGGCAATGGGCGCGGCCAGAAGTCCGATGCACGCTGATCGTCGGGTCAGGCTCATTTCTTCCTCTTATTCCAATAATCGTCGGACATGCGCCGCGCCTGCTCTTCCTGCACTTGCGTGAAGGCTTCCATGATCATCTGCCGCACGACTGCCTCATAGTCCTTGCGCATATGATCATATGTGCTGCGCGCCGTATCCCACTTGTCGCGACGCCCCCCAAGACTTCTTAGGCGCAATGCGCCGTCGCCGTCACCGGCCTGTGCCAAAGCTTCTGGGGATAATTTTTCAAACATCAACCGCATCGCCCGTTGCATGGCCGACATGATAACCATCGAATGGCTCTGCAAATCCTGAAAGGCGTGACGGGTTGCCTGCGCGGGCGACAGATAGCCTTCGGTCCTTGTCAGCAGCATTTCATCCAATGCCAACTCACCAACCTTGAAATACTTGAACGGGTTGTTTTCTTTCGGTTCGATCCGGGTTTCGTCAATCCGGAACTCAGACTTCACGACCTTGCGCGCGGCCATCATCGACACGAGGCCGGATGCCATCTCGCGGACCATGGCACCGACATCCTGAAGGATCTGATCCCGGATAGCTTCAGGAACATCGGCTTCTGGAAACCCCATGGCACGTAACAGGATTTGCAGATCCTCATCGCTGCGCGGCCCGGTTGGCATCGGAATGTTCGGGACCTCCTGAACCGATCCAGAGGCTTGCGGCTCTTGTGGAGCCGGAGCTGATGGCATGGGTTGCGACGGCATCGCCTGCGCGGGCATTTGTGGTTGTTGCGCGGCTGCGGGCACCGGTTGCGGTGCACCTGCCAGACGGGCTTCGTCTTTATCCGCCCCCTTTGCCTTGGCATCGAGTGCTGCAACACGTTGTTCCCTTCGGGCTTTCAGCGCATCCAGATGAGACAGACCGCCAGCGGTTCCCGGTCCCGGCATAGGCGGCATCATCGAGGAAACAGGTGCGTTCAATCCGGCACTCTGCGGCATTGGCGGAAGTGCCGCTGATGCGGAAGCCGGCTGGGCGGCTTCCTGTACTGAGGCCGGAGCTGGGGCTGAAGAGGCTTGTTGAGCTCCAAAAGAAAAATCGTCTGGGATGGTCGATTGCGCCGCCGGTTGAGACGGCACCGGAGGCACACCTTGCGCAGCGGGTGAACCTGGAAGCGCGCCGCCTGGAAGGGACGACCAAAAGTCGTCCGGAATGCCGCCGGACGCTGGCGGTGTGGCTGCTGGCGCAGGCGTAGCACTTGGCTGTTGTTGAGCCAGCTCGGCCGGCGGCGATGCGACCGGTTGAGGCGGAACGCTGGCGGCGACTGGTTGCGACGGTTGGTCGATCGGCGCGGCTGTTACCTGCGGCAAAACTTGCGCTGCCGGGGGCACTGCAGTTGGTGCTTGCGCGCCGGCCTGCATGAAATCCTGCGGGATTTGCTGCGTGGATGCCTGCGGAGCGGCGCTCACCACCGGCTGAGGCGCTGGGTCACTGCCACCAAGATAATCGAGTGGATCCAGAGACTGTTTGCCCTTTGGAGGCGCACCATAGGTCTGTCCCGGCGCCAGGAATTGTGCATCCGGGGTAAAATCGGGTTGCGGCTCCACTGCAGGGGCTGGCTGAACCTGCGGCTGTGCGACGGCAACAGGAGCGGATTGCACGGGTTGCTGCGTCGTGACGAGTTCTGCAATTATTTCATAAGGACCAGCTGTCAGGACAGTCCCCGGCCCCAGCGGAATAGACCGGCCGCGGCCAATTGGCTGCTCCTGTCCGGCAAGAAACGTCCCGTTGGTGCTCTCGTCAATCAGCAGGTATGCGCCACCTTGAAACACGACGCGCGCATGTATGGATGACAAGATCCGATTGGGATCAGGAAGTACCCAGTCGCACTTTTTTGAGCGCCCAAAGGTTCCACCGGAAGTCCCGTAGCGGAACTGACTGCCCAAAGCCGCGCAGGTCAGGATCAACTCACTGCTCATGACACCATCAGACCGTTGGATTGTTTTTCGGCAAGTCCCGTTCCGGCCATACGACCGCTTACATCCGGCGTAGCATGTTCCAGCTCACCGGTATAGTCCGGTCCGCTCCCCAAAGGCAGGCCCGTCAGCTGAACAGGATTCTCCAGTTGGCTGTCTTCCTCGGCATCGAGCCACAGCGAAACACCCAGCCGAATATCGCCGATTTTTCCGGCCGTCACCGTGTCCTCCTTAAAGACGAACTGCAGATCCCAATCGAGTGGGTCCCGCATGACCATAGCCAAGAGTTCGGCAATTTCTGGGTGCCGCTCTCCTCCGGGCATGAATGGTTTGAGTTTTTCATAGGAGGCAGGGCCCATCCGGACGGTGAACTTGCCGAGGTCGTCTTCAACTTCTTCGCCAAGCACCATGTCCCCGCCCAGAAGAGTATTCCGAACGCCAAGCGAGATCTGGCTGTCTTCACCCATCACTACATGACGGTTCACATACTCTATGATTTCGCATGGCACCTTGAAGAAGCTCGACAAGACCGATGCAACAGCCTCGGCGGAGTTCGAGTACAGCGACATCAAACCAACATGCGGCAGCAGGGCCGATCTTGCGACGGATCCGATTTCCGCCCGGTCCTCGATCGGAAATCCGCACAAGGCCAGGAAGCATTTGGACGTTGCATCAAGGCCATGATCTTCAAACCGGATGTAGTGCCGGGAGCGGCGCCAAATCTGGTACAAGAGGATCGTCAGACGGTGATTGAACAGATCCAAAAGATCTTCAAGAGAAGATGGGTTTTCGTCGCTCTCGATGATCCTTTCGGTAACGTTCGGCGGCAGCGGCGATGCCGGACCATAAAGGCCCAGAAAATTCACCCGGATATCAAATTTGTCGCGCGCCTCGTCATAGGAGATCTCGGAGACATCACTGGCTCCAAAACTCAACGAGCGGGTGGCACGGAACTGGATCGGTTCATCTTTCGGCGCGTGGCCTGGACCCATCTTGTTGACGTCGGCATGCATCAGGCCGATGAGGTAGACGAGCTGAAAGAATTGGCTGTGCGCAAGGTGCCCGGCAAGAGCGTTGTGTTTTTCCGTTGCCTCGACAACTTCCGTCATAGCTGCGCCGCGCTCCCTTCCTTCGGATCCCAGCTCAAGAGCGTGTTGCTGTCGGTCCCGATGATCGAGAGGCGATGCAGACTGTTTATGCTGGCGTAGGATTTCAAAAAGCGGTCCAAAATACAGCCGAAAAGGTACATTTCCGCCTCTCCGCCCATTTCACTCTCGGCGAGCCGAAGCACAAGTTCATAGGCGCGGACGGGACGCCCATTGCGGAAGATATCGACGCTGCGCCGTTCGAAACTCTTGAAGCTTTGAAGCAAGAGATCCCGCTGAAGCGCGGCCTGCCGGTCCACATTCGCCCGGAAATCATAGGCCCCGATCACTGTGCGCAACGCTTCGACGTCGATCAGCGATGCATAGTTGCGGGAGAGGTTGGCAATCAGCGTCCACAAGATCCGGTCATCAAGCGGCGGCGGAACCTCGCCTAAAATCCGGGTGATATTTGTGAACACCAGTTTGGCCGGTGTCTCCGATGTTGGCTGGTTGACCGACCCAATGCCGAACTTGCTGGCGTGCTCCCCATTGGAGCAAAGCAGATTTAGAGAGATTGTTTCGGTCAACGGTTCTCCGGCTTTGTTTAGCCGGGTGACGAACGAAATGTAGTGGTCAATTCCACTTCCGAGAACCGACGGTTTGATGGTCGCACGGTAGTAGAGCTTGTCCGGATCCGCCCCGGACGTATCGTGCGAGAAGGACTCAAACGCCTGGTAATCAATTCGCTTGCTGCTGCCTTGCACCCAACCGGTTACGGACAGGACGTCGTGGACGCTGCGCAGTTCGCGACCGCCAAGTGGCCGCACCGGGTACTCACTGCGATCATGCGACACCAGAAGGGCTTGGCCTTCGGCCTCAAACAGATTGACCGCGGGCGTGGTGTTCAACTGGATCTGGTGCGGCATCACCCGGCTGAGGTTAGAAAAACCCTGATTGAAATGAAACACCAGTTTGAAGCTGTCCGCGGTTACACGGGCGTATTTCTCAAGGCCGCGGATGCGGACATACATGAATTTTTCAGGGCAGGAGAAGTACTCCTGCATGATCCGGAACCCGTCAAATGAACCTTCCGGATATGGTAGACTCGCTTCGTCACGTTCAAACCCGACCGGCTCCAGAACCACGTCCGCGGTGATCGGGTCCTGTCCCTTTGGCAACAGCTGAACCGACCTCAATCGCTTCATCAGATAAAGGTAAAGCTGTTGCGCCGTGTTGGTCTCGCCTTGCCCGCCGAGGTAAAAGGTCAGCGGTGCAGCCGCCAATGCAGCGAGGCCTGCGCCAGCCGTTTTCGTAAAGGACAACTCGAGAGACGCACTGTCCTTGCGGTTGTCCAAGTTGGTATCGCTGATCTCCAGCGGCAGAACGTTGAGGTCCAGAGTCGTGCGAAACGGCACCGCTTCGCCGTTCATGGAAGCGGTCTTGACCGACGTCCCCTTCGGAACGCGAATGGCCAATTCAGAAACATCCGGTGCGTGCCGGAATTTCAAAGTCGTCATCGGCGGGACAGGCCGCAGGTAATGCGGCCAGATCAGCTTGAGCAGCGAATGCGCCACCTCCGGCATTTCAGCATCCAGCCGCTGGCGCAACCGTCCGACAAGAAACGCAAAGCCTTCCATGAGCCGTTCGACATCGGGGTCTGTCGGGTCATCGGCAAGGTACTTGGACAGACGCGGGTTTGCCTTGGCAAACTCGGCTCCGAGTTCCTTGAGATAGCTGAGTTCATCCCTGTAGTAGGAATTGACCGACATCCAGCACGTATCCTTTTACGGCTTAAGCAGTGAGGCGCACCTTGCCCGAGCTGTCCAGCACAGAATCAAAACGCACGCGAACCTGCCGCGTACCATATTTCAAGTCTGCCTCAACGTTGAACACAAACTCCAGCGGACGGTTCGGATCCTCAATTGTCCGGACCACCGGATTGCTCAGTCGAGGTTCGAACTTGATGATTTGCTGCTCAATATCCCGGCACAGCTCTGAAGCTGTATCCTTGTGGCTCTGGTTGACTGCGTTGAAGTCCGCCAGCCCGTAGTCGGGACGCGTTTCACAGCAGCCTGCCATTGAGTTCAACAGGATGCGCAAGTCGGCAAGAATACTGTCCATCAGCGCCGCCTCATGCTGATCCAGCGACTTGAACTCGTCTTTTAGTACATCGCCTTCAAGACGCTGAAAAAGGGATACCGCCACAGCAGAGGTCCTCTTGAAGCAACACAGGGCACCAATCGTTTGGCGCCCTGTGAAAGATCATTCGTCAAGACACTGACCGACTTAAGCCTTGTCGAGCTTGCCTTTCAAGGACAGTGTGAAGTCTGCCCCCATGTACTTGAAGTGCGGCTGTACCGCCATCGACACGCTGTACCAGCCTGGTTCGCCCTCAACATCCGATACGGTGATCGACGCCTTGCGAAGCGGACGGCGCGAACGCACGTCTGCGGACGGATTGTCTTGGTCAGATACGTACTGGCGGATCCAGTTGTTCAGCTCGGACTGCAGTTCGTTGCGGTCTTTCCAGCTGCCGATGTTCTCCCGCTGCAAAACCTTGATGTAATGCGCCAAGCGGTTGATGATCATCATATAAGGCAACTGTGTGCCAAGCTTGTAGTTCAGCTCCGCATCCTTGGCTTCCGGATTGTTGCCGAAGAATTTCGGCTTTTGAACCGAGTTTGCCGAGAAGAACGCAGCGTTGTCGGAGCCTTTGCGCATGGTCAGAGAGATAAAGCCCTGCTCGGCAAGTTCGTATTCCTTACGATCGGAAACCAGAACTTCTGTCGGGATCTTACTCTGCAACTGCCCCATGGCCTCGAAGGTGTGGACCGGCAGATCCTCGACCGCACCGCCGGACTGAGGGCCGATGATGTTCGGGCACCAGCGGAACTTGGCAAAGCTGTCGGTCAGCTTGGTCGCCATTGCAAACGCTGCATTGCCCCACAGGTAATTCTCGCTCTTGGAGCCGGACTCTTCCTCGTAGTTGAAGGCTTTGACCGGTGTGGTCTCTGGGCCGTACGGGGTGCGCAACATGAAGCGCGGCATTGCAAGTGCGAAATAACGGGAGTCTTCCGACTCGCGGAACGAGTTCCATTTCGCGTATTTCGGTCCCTCAAAGATCGATTCCATGTCTTTGAGGTTCGGGATCTCTTCAAAGGTATCCACACCGAACATGGCCGGCGCAGCTGCAGCGATAAACGGGGCATGCGACATGGACCCAACGCTGGCGCAGTACTGAGCCAGTTTGATATCCTGTGAGCCGGGGCCGAAATCGTAGTTTGTCACGACCGCGCCAACCGGCTGACCACCGAACTGACCATATTCTGCTGTGTAAATGTGCTTGTAAAGGCCGGACTTCACGACTTCCGGGCTGTCTTCGAAATCTTCCAGAAGCTCGTCTTTGGAGACGCTCATCATTTCGATTTTGATGTTCTGGCGGAAATCTGTCCGGTCCACGACAAACTTCAGACTGCGCCAAGCGGACTCCAGCGTCTTGAAGTCTTCATTGTGGATGATCTGATCGACCTGGTCCGACAGCTTCTTGTCGATCTCGGTGATCATCATGTCGACGGCAGCGCCAGAGACCTGGCTTTGGCCGTCCGTCGGCTTCAGAAGTTCGGAAATGAATGCAGCAACGCCCTTTTTGGCGACGTCATAACCATCGTCGCTCGGCGCGAGTTTGGTTTCCTGCAAAATCTGGTCAAGCAACGAGGCGTCGAGTTCCTCGGTTTGCGCGCCGGCGCCCTGTTGCTGGTTTTCGGTGTCAGCCATGTTCACGGTCTCTGATCTTGCTGTGGTCCGGGTAAGATGAAATCAGCGGGCGCCGGTTGCGCCGCCGATTTGAACGGCACTTATTCGCCGTCGCCGGAATTGCCGGTCGTCTTGGTGAGTTCAGCCAGAAGTTTTTCGCGGGCAGCTTCATCGCCGAGAACGTTCTGGATTGCCTTTCGGAACGCCGGAACGTTGCCCAGCGGGCCCTTCAAGGCGACAAGCGCCTCACGCAGCTCCAGAAGTTTGTTGAGTTCCGGCGTCTGACGCACAACGGATTCAGGAGAGAAATCGGCCAGGCTTTCGATCTTCAGCGAAACAGACAGCTTTTCCTGCTCTTCGCCTTCCTGCTGTTCGACAAGCTTGTTGTCTGTCGACATGTCCAGCTTCAACTCGTGGCTTTTCATCACCTCGTTGAAGTTGTCCTTGTTGATGTTGATCAGGGACCGGTCCTCGACTGGCGTGTCGTCGGGACGCATGGTGTAATCCCCGAGCATGACGAGCTTCAGCGGAAGTTCAACTTCTTCCTTAGCGTCTCCCGTTGCGGGCTTGTACTTGATATTCACCCGCTCCTTGGGAGCGACGGAGGATTCTTTGGACATGCCTTCTCCTTAACGTCAGTCGAGCTTCCGATGTCACTTACGGAAATCATGTTATAAAACCGGTGTTCCCCTGTCCGGGGGCACTTTAGAACTGTTTCATGTCAAATCTGTCTAGAAGAGTCTTAAAAAAGACCTCTCAAAGACATGAGTTTTTTCAAAAGGCACACAACAAAACCACTTTGCGCGGTCAGCGCTTGCCCGTCAACTCGGCAGCCGCGCCGAGGTCCAGTATCGATAAAGTTTCCATGACAGAGGCCTTCAAAGGCACCAAATCATTGTCAGAAATGACCTGACGGATGTTTTTGTGGTTGAGACTTCGCCATGAGAGCCGGGCCAATTCGACGACCAGGTCGGGCTCCCAGGCCGCCAGATTCGCATCTTCCGCGGTCTTTCGAAGCCGAGACAATTGAGCTACCAACGGCTGAAGAACATCGAACTGCAGGCACAATTCACTCAGCTTCAACTGTCCACGGAACCAGTCCCGCTCCGCCCGGCAGCCGGCGCAATAGTCTTTCAAGACCGCCAATCCTTCAACAACCTTACCGGCCTGAGCCAGGCTTGCGGCTGTTGATGCGGCTCCCGTAAGCGGATCCCCTTCACCTCCTGCGCCGCCTCCGGCGGCAACGCTCTCGTTGATCCATGCTTTTGTTTCACCGCTCGCAAACGGGGTTCCATCGCTGAAGGACAGAGACAGCACATCCGGCAGGCGTTTCAAGAACCCGGCCAACTCCCCTTCTACCAAAAGACGCGCGGCATCATAGTCGCTGCCGAGCGCGCTCATAGCCTCGCAAATCATGAAGTGCGCATCGATCCAGAAGGGCGACGTCATGAATGCGCCTTCGGCTGATTGGATCAACCCGAGATGATTTCCGGCACCCTTGAGCGCTTGCAGTTCCGCGATCCTGTTTTTCTGAGGTGGCGGCAACGTGGACTTCCCGCTGTTGGCGGGTGGCATCACGGTGATCCGGCCCCAAACAGCAAATCGGGCACACAAATACCCTCTTGGATCCTGCGGTGCGTGTTGCCGGCTGCTGGACGCTACCTTTCCGGCGGCATTAAACAGGGACGTAAATGCTGCATCCGAGTCGCCATCAACAGCAACCTCCGGCACCGCAATTGGTGCAGCGCTCGGGGTTGGCGAGGCTGTTTGCGGCGCGGGCGCGGCAGCCGGTGTCGGTTCAGCAGCCCCGGAAGCAGGCTCCGCTGCAGCTGCCGCGGTTGCCAGAGCACTGGCTGACGCCGCCTCACCCGCCGGGCTGGCTGCAACCTCGCCGCCAGCTTCCTTGGCTTCTTCGGCGGCCTTGGCCGCCGCTTCCGCCTCGGCTTTCTTTCGCGCTTCTTCCTCAAGCACCGACCGCACGCTTTTTGCAATCGGGCGGAGCGCGCGGATCAACGGACCAAGAGCTGCTTGCGATTTGGTGAATTTCTGTTCAAGAGCGGTATCAAGTTCAAGCAGGTAGTCATGCGCCTGAAGCGCAGCCAGTCCCTGATCACCCTCTGGTGTCTTTCCCTCGACAAGTGACCCAAGTTTTTCTGCAAACCAGTCGAAAGCCCCTGCCCGGCCACGTTCGCGGCGCACAGGCGGTGTCATGTCTTCCCAATGGTCCTTGGACATATCTTCGAGGATCTTGACGCCAATCGCGAGACCCTTGAAATCTTCCTCCAGAAAAAGACCGTAAGCGAGCCGGGTCGCCAGAACGAGATCTTTCGAGTTGTCCTTCAAGACATCGACGGTCTTCTCGTTCAGCATCTTCCAGTTGACAGCAGACGGCCCATCGATCTCCATTTTCCGGAATTCGGCTTCAAGCTCTTCGAATTCGGGACTGTCGCGGAACTCTTCCTGCCCGTCCGCATTCGCCAGAGCGACCTTGCCAACCTCTGCCCGCGGATCGGACAACTCAGGAATTACAATCTCTTCAGCCATTGGAGTATTCCCTTGTCACGGCCCGCAGCATCATGGTCTCCCGGCATCCCGCTTCGTCACAGCCAGATCACCGGTCCAGGCTCGGACCATATACCGCCACGTCATTGACAGGAAACACCTGTTGCGTTCTTCATTTCATAAGAATTTCATGCTTCAAGGGAAATCCACGCACTGGCGAGTTTCAGCCCCCTAATCAATCCTGTGGAAGGTATGGTCCAAATGGCGGATGCGGCGCATCTCACGATCAATGACGAAACGGTGGACGGGATTCGGATCATTTGCCCCAAAGGCAAACTGGAGACCCTATCGGCAAAAGATTTTGAAGCGCATCTCAAGTCAGCCGCCCAGGAGAGCGATTCCAGCTTGCTGATCGATATGAGCGGCGTAGATTATGTGACCAGTTTTGGTCTGCGGTCCTTGTTGATCATCACCAAACAGATCGCTCCAGCAGGTCGCAAACTGATCCTCTTCGGCGTCAATCCGTCGGTCCATGAAGTCCTGAAGATCTCCGGCTTCCTCAAGATCCTCAGCGTGGTTGAGGGGCGCGATGATGCTCTGGCAGAGATCCGGGGCTAGCTGGCTTTATGCGCGCTCAGCGCCCTAGAAGGAGACCGGGTGGATGACATCGGTTCTCGGGACTTTGGAAGTTGCAAACGAATTAGACGAACTCTCCAGGATCTACACCTTTCTGGACGACCTTGCTGCACGCCACGGTCTTGATGACCATACCCGCCGTCATCTGTCTCTGATCGTAGAAGAGCTTTTCTCCAACACAGTGTCCTACGGCTATCCGGAGGAACTGACTGATACCATCAAAACCGAACTCACCAAAGACGGTGATAGGCTCATCTTGATCCTGGAAGATCACGCAACCGCTTTCGACACCGGGACCGCCCCTGTCCTCGATATGACAGAGACGTCTGCCGAGGACATGTCAGTTGGCGGACTGGGGCTCTTTCTGGTCCATCAGGTGTCTGAAGAGGTGTCGCATTCCCGGAACGACGGCACCAATACGACGCGCGTCGTCTTGCGGCTGAGCTCCAACGGATCCGATCAGAACTGAAACTCGATCATTGAATAGTCATCCGGCAACTCGGATTGACCAGACTTTTTCTGTACCCACTCCAGGATATGTGCAGGTATGGAGCCGTTTGCGGCAAGCGCAGCGTTGGCCAGACCTTCAAGGCTTAATACATTGCCTTCAAGATCATCCACCTCATAGGTGCCGTCACTTAAGACAAGCAAGCGATCTCCTGATCTTACCGACACGTCGGACTGATCGAACGTCATATCTTCAATGGCGCCGATCACCATACCTTCGCTCGTCCCAATGAGCGAAAACGCCCCCTCGTCTTTGGCTGCTGGCAACAGAACGGCTGCCGGATGCCCCCCGGACGCATAAGACAGTTTGCCGGTCGACCTCTGAAAAACGCCGTACCAGATGGTGAAGAACATGTTGTTCTGCCGTTCCATCGGAAAGGCGTTGTTCAACTTGAAAAGCACATCGGAGGGGATCCGGAAATCTGTTTCCGGCAACGCGCAAGAGCGCAACACGTTGATAATCGAGACAGAGAGCAGGGCTGCACCAACACCGTGTCCGCAGACATCGATCAGATATATGGCAAAATGATCGCTATCGAGGTCATGATAGCCGAAGGAGTCGCCGCCAAGTTCCGTTGACGGAACCAAAAGCCAGTCTGCTTTCGGGCCTTCCGACCTCGGTTCCGGCAGGATCGACAACACATACCGGCCTGCGTCGGCCAACTCGGCCTCAAGCCGGCGCTGCGTGTCCAGAAGCAGCTGATTGTTCTCGGCAAGCTGATCTTCCACGGCCTCGCCGTGTTCGATGGTCGCTTCATAAAGAAGCTGCAGATCCGCATGCTCGGCTTTCAACTCTGTCAGCTCAGCGCGCAGGGTTTCCAATTCATCTTTCATAGATGCGCTGTACCCGCCGGTTTGAGAATCAGATGAAAACGAATCCGTCATTTTCCGTTTCCAATAACAGTCAGAGTTTTCCGCCGCGCTCCTCGCAGCCGTTCCGCTAGTCATTTAACGGCGTTTGTTGGTTTTGGAAATACGCTGCCTTCGAGCAGCGAAAAATCAACATTCCCCAGATGCTTGCGGATAGATCAGCTCCGTATCTTGTCACCTATCAGAATAACTGCCAAAAGCCGTGATAATTCATACTGGTTGACACTCAAAGTTCAAACAGTTGAATTGGGCTAATATTTACCATTCTGGTTGGATCTAGCTTAACGATTTTGACGTCATACTTCCTGCTGCGGTGATAGGGAGCCGCAGTCATCTGTGTTCGGAAACTAAAACTGAGCGCATTTTTCGGCGTCATTAATGGAGTTTGGGCGACGTGTCATATTCGAACGCCAGCGGAGCGGGCGAAACGCCGATGATCGAGATCGATCTGGATGTTCGCGATTTTTCTTCAAACTGGGCCAACTGCGATCTTGTTTCGAGCTACGTCTCCCGAATGGTTTGTCACAACCGTCTCGATTCCATGCTGTTTGCCAATCTTTATTCATCCGCTCTCAATGAGCTGATGGAAACAGCGTTCCACAGACACGGAAACGACGGCAAGGTCGTGTGCCGGTTCAAACGCCGTGAGAATTCGGACCGCATCGAGATCGATATGCCCGGCAGCGAAGATATCGCGCGTTTTTACGATGACGCGGTCGCCTTGACCAAGCGTCCGGACAAGGACGCCATCTATCTGGATCGCCTCTTCTCAGCAGAGAACCCTGATAGATCCCTCGGTCTTTTGGAGCTGAGCGTCGATTATGGGGCGGAGTTCAACCTGACCCGTGACCAATCAAACAACCGCATTTGCCTGACGGCCGATCTTGTTTTCGAGGATAATGCATCGTGACTTCCCCAGCGACTGGCCACGCATTCGATTGGCGTTTCAATGAAAACGATCAGGAATTCTCCCTGCAGGGCAGCTTGCGGCCACAATCCGCCGATGAGCTCAATGGCTGCATGGAGGCTCTCGATTCTGCGACGTCCACAGTCAAAGGCCGACTCTATCTGAACGTCCGGCGCCTCGTGCGTATGAACAACGTTGCCTTTCAGGCGATTGCCCGGCACCTGGTCGACACGTGCGTCAATCGCCCGGACCTGAACATCCAGGTGACGACGTCGAGCTGTGTTGGATGGTCAACACGCAAATTCCAGGCTTTGGAAAGCGCAAATCAGAACATCACCGTCAGTGAGTACGACAGCGACTTTTATCCTGGGCAGACCTTCCTGGAAGAAGGTGGTTTCATTCCGATCTTGCGGACGCAAACCAAGCTGACCTGGCACCACGAGCGCGAAATCCTCGGCCGTCATGGACTTAAGCCTGGCATGCAGATGGCGGACATCTGTTGTGGAATTGGCGATTTCGCTGTTTTGGCGCAAAAGGAATACGAGCTCGGCCGGCTCGTTGCACTCGATCACTCAAAATCAAGCCTTGATTATGCTCGCAAGGTTGCCGCCGAATTTGGCGTAAAGGGCATTGAGTATGTTTATGGCGATGCCTCTGAAATGCTTCTTGAAAGCAACCAATTCGATTTCGTCACTTGCCGCCACGCACTACAGGTTTTTGATCATCCGGAAGAGATCCTGAAAGAACTCTACCGGATCTGCAAACCGGGCGGCCGGGTCTACATCACAAACGAGAAAAACTCGCACTGCCTCGGCGAACCGCGCTCTGAAACCATTCAGTGGACTTATAACGAGGTCGCCAAGCTCTGGGACCACTTCGATATGGATATCGAACTCGGCCCCAAGAGCCGGCGCTATCTGATCGACGGCGGGTTTGAAGACATCAAGATGGAAAGCTTCATGGTCACCAACCTTGACGGCAATCCACAAGACTTCGCAGACATCATCCAATCCTGGGAAAACGTTTATGCTGGCCAAATGGCCGTTGAGCGTGGTGACAGTCCGGAACAGATTGCCCGTTTCCGGCAAGGTTTCCAGGATCACATTTTTGCTGCCCTGCACCCCAAAGGCTACGCTGGTTGGCCAATCTGGGTTGCCTCTGGACGGAAGCCTCTATGACACAGACCCAGTCTCCCGCGACCGCGAACAAGTCCGATCAGGAAGAAGAGATCGGCCGTTTTTCCCGGCACAGTTTTCGCGCCAAGTTCCTGCTTGTGGTCGGGGCGGCCGTGTTATTCGACATCATGCTGGCCGGCGGTGTGGCCATCTGGAACGTGCAACGGCTTTCCAGAGACGCAACCGCAACTGTGAGCCAGGGTTTGACCGAAGCCACGCAGGAATACCTCAATACCTATATCGACACGACAGCGCTTCGCACGAACCTCCTGCTCGATCAGACATACTCCGAGGTTGAGACCCTCGGCAGCTCGCTGCAGGCCTTGATCGATCATCCAGAAACGGAAATCCGGATTGGCGAAGCCGTGGAGAGTGACCCGGAACTGGGCGATCAAGACATCACCTTTGATCCGCAAGGCGGGTGGGCTCAGAACCTTGCTGGTCCGTCTGTTGTCAGCATCTGGGGCTATTTGCTTGATGATGACGGCAACCTCCTGCCCAGCGCCAGAGAGGAAGTCATCGACAGCGCGGCCTTTAACCTGGTGGCGCCTGCCCTGATGTCATCGGGCTCACAGAAACTGCAGATGTACTATGTCGGCCCCAAAGACACGCCGATCATGCGGACGACGCCCTATACCACTCAGGCGCAAACCTTTGATCGGCTGTATCCGGGCCACAACGAAGAGAACTTTTGGGATTTCTTCTTTCCCGGCGTTTATGAGGGATGGCAGAACTGGATCAGCGATCCCACTTCCCGTCCGGTCGACCGAAACATTGTTGCAACAGAACCTTACATCGACGCGATCACCGGCGCTCTAATTGTCAGCTTTTTCGAACCGCTGTGGACACAGGACCGGTCCGACGTCGCCGGGATGGCGGCTGTTGATGTCACGCTCGACCAGTTCGGCGAATTGGTTGAGAACGTGCAGATTGCTGACACGGGTTTTGGCTTTCTGACAAGCTCCGCCGGCAATGTCATTGCCGTGAGTGAAGTTGGCGCAGAAAAGCTCGGCCTCATCTCAGTCGATGCCACGGGTCAGGGCGTAACCGGGATCAACCGCTTCTTGAATCAGAGCCGGTATCCCGCGATCTCGAACCTTCTGTTGCCGGAAGATGCCAATACGGTAATCAAAACCCTTGAAATTGATGAAGGCAATGGGCCGGAAAACTTTATCGTTGTTTTGAAGCGACTGGATCCGGTGAACCTGTGGAACGGCTCCACAATTGTCTCCGAAAGCCTGACTCTCGGCTTCCTCGTTTCTGAAGGGGAAATGTACGAAACGCTCGGCGAGGTGCAGGAGGAAATATCCGACGCCACCCGCAGCATCGTTCAATGGCAGATCGCGGCCCTGTTGATCAGCTTGGTGATCGTGTTCATCGCCGTTTATGCGATTTCCGGCCGGATTACCGCTGGCCTAAGCGCCCTTGCAGACGCCGCCCGCGCCCTTCAAAACAAGGACTATTCCGTCCGGGTGAAAATCCCGAGCAAGGATGAGGTCGGTGCCGTGGGCACGGCCTTCAACCGGATGGCTGAGGAAATCAGTTATCATACGGAAAACCTTGAAAAACTGGTCGAAGAGCGCACCGGCAAACTGGAAACCGCGAACAAGGAAATCGTCGCGCTCAACAAGCGTCTCCAGAACGAAAACCTGCGTCTTGGCGCTGAACTTGATGTCGCGAAACGCATTCAGGAGATGGTGCTGCCGCGGCGCAGTGAGCTGGAAGGCATCGCCCAAATCGAAATCGCTGCCTACATGGAGCCGGCGGATGAAGTCGGCGGCGATTACTATGACGTTCTCCATGACGGCGGCCGGGTGAAAGTCGGCATCGGCGACGTGACCGGGCACGGGCTGGAAAGTGGCGTCCTCATGCTCATGGTGCAGTCTGTTGCCCGGGCCTTGCAGGAAAAGGGCGACAACGACCCAATTGCTTTCCTCGAAGTGCTCAACCGTGCACTTTACAAGAACATCGCACGGACCAACTCCGACAAGCACATGACCCTCGCCTTCGTTGATTACGAGGATGGCAAGGTCACGCTCTCCGGCCAGCATGAGGAAGTGCTGATTATCCGGGCAAATGGCGATGTCGAACGGATCGACACGGTCGAACTCGGTTTCCCGGTTGGCCTGGAAGCGGACATTGCACCATTTGTGCAAACTGAAGTCCTGAATTTCGGTCCGGATGATGTTCTTCTGCTGCACACGGACGGTGTGACAGAGGCGGAAAACCCTGACGGCGTTCTTTACGGCTTCGACAGGATGTGCGCCTGTGCCAAAGCCAATGCCGGCAAACCAGCCAAAGCCATTATTGAGGCGATACTGGCAGAAGTTAAAGCACACATTGACACACAAAAAATGTTTGATGACATTACCCTTGTGGTGATGAAGCACAGGTAGGCTATGACAGTGACATTCGGACACGCCGAGCTGACGAATGGGCCGTCAGCAACCACGCTCCACATCACCCTCGCCGCAGAACCGCTGGAGCTGAGCTGGCAACACTGCGGAACAACCTCCGATTTTCTTGGCGATTATTTTGCAAAATGCTGTGCAAAGGGGGTCGATCAGGTCGACGCCCGGCACAGCATCGGCTACTTGCTGAATGAAATATTGGAGAATGCAGTGAAGTTCCGCCACGATGGCAACATCGAGATCAGCTGCTCACTGGACGGAAATCATTTCGAATCCGAGATTTCCAATGTGATTGATCCGGCCACGGCGGAGAAGTTTCAGGAGCTCTTGACGGAAATCCTGGCACGAGATCCGGGCGAACTTCTTCTGGAACGCATTGAAGCCAACGCGACCGATCTGGACTCCTCCGGGTCCGGACTTGGGCTTTTGACGCTAATGAGCGATTATGATGCAAAACTCGGCTGGCGCTTCACACCGGATGCCAGTAATGGTTCGGTCAACTTGAAAACTGTAGCTGCGCTGACATTCTCCTGAGCGCATACATAATTCCGAGGGAACGATTAGAATGGAAATCAGCACCAACGACTACCGTGTCTGGGCAGAAGGGTCGAAGATCCATTATGAAGGCACGATGCGTCTGTCTGGTACGGAGGCGTATGCGCCAATCCTGGAACTCATGAACAATGTGCTCGATTCCAAACCGGAAGAAATCGTACTTGACCTGACCGGTCTGGAATTCCTCAACAGTTCCGGCATCAACCTCCTTGCAAAGTTCACCATCGAGATCCGCAAGCAACCGGAAATCGGTGTGCGTGTTCTCGGCTCCAAAGCCATTCCGTGGCAGTCCAAGTCGCTGCGTAACCTTCAGCGTCTGCACAAGTCTCTCGAGCTGCAAATCAACTGACGGCTGCATATCGCAGCGGCCGGGAAATCGGACATGATCAGCGGACGCCACATTCCGGCAACAGGAAAAGCCCTCATGGCACTCTTGTGCCTGGGGCTTGCCGCGTGCCAGACCTCAACCAATCCCGAATTCAAAAGCACTTATGTCGGCAAACCATCGGCAGACTTCTTCCTCAAGTATGGCCCGCCCTCGGACGTGATTGCCTATGATGCAATCCCGAAAGGTGCAGATCCGATCAACTACCCGGGCGGAGATCCCAAGGAGCTCGTTTATTATTGGTCGTCCATCAACGAGCGGACCTATACGGAGAAGAAAAACCCGAAGCCGCTGACCGATGAATGCAATCTGGCGATCCTGACTCGGGCCGATGGCGAAATCCTTCGGATGGAAGTCCAGAGCACTTCAATGCCGCTTGAGAAGGTGAAGGCGTATTGCGAGACCATCGTCGAGTAGCCCGCATCTACACTCCGCGGTTTCCCTTTATATTCCCCATGTTCAACACCCTCTAGCCGGGCTCGAAGCATGCTGTGTCACCCAACGTGACCCGACTTATCTCCTATGCAAAATTTCGAATACAACGAAACAATTGTTTCAGAAATTGACAATCAAAAAAACAAATGAAACAGTGCGCGCATGACATCTGCGCGACCACAAATCCGAGCTGCCATCACCGCAAATTACGCTGATCTCAGCGAGACCTTGCGGACGGCCGCGGATTACCTTGCAGACAACCAACTTGAAATCGCAACGCGTAGCCTCCGGGCGATCGCGGCCGCAAGCGGTGTCTCCCCTGCCAGCTACACCCGGCTCGCGCGGGCCATCGGTTTTACCGACTACGAAGCCTTGCGCGAACAGGCGCGGATGGAGCTCAGCCAGCGCGGCAGCAGTTTTCAGGACAAGGCCCGGCAGCTTCGAAACGAGGCGGATCAGCCCTTATTGCCCCGCCAGGCGGCAGCTTGTGTCGACAACATCAAGGCCCTGGTCGACGACATTGATCCGGTTCGGCTGGAACAGGTTGTCGACTGCCTGTCGAAAGCACGCAGAACCGTCGTTGTCGGGGCGCTTGCTTCAGCAGGCTTTGCCGATTACTTCGCGTATCTCGCCAACTGGTTCAACGACCGCTGGATCGTGGCAGGGCGCAATGGCGCGTCCCTGGGCGGTGCACTCGCAAGCCTGACCAAAGACGATTGCATCGTGATCGTCTCCAAGCACCCGTATGCCCACCGCTCGGTCCGGGCGGCGGAACTTGCAGCAGAAAACGGTGCGAAAGTGATCGTCCTGACGGACAGTCATGCGTTTCCAGGGTTGCAATTCGCAGACCATCACTTCATTCAGCGCACTGAAAGTCCACACTTTTTCTCATCTTACGCGGCCACGCTCGTTCTCATTGAGACCATCACGGGCATGCTGGTCGCGCGAGCCGGTTCCGAGGCGGAAGCCCGGATCCAAAATGTCGACAGGCACAATCGCTTGCTCGATGAACTTGAAAATGTCTAGGGTGGTTGGACCGCTCTGGAACAAAAACTGAAATAGAGGGAAGCCTAGTCAAATGATGATGAAACTGAACCTTGCAGGTGCTGTTCTTGCGACCAGCATCGCCTTCACCGGCGCAGCTGCCGCGGAAGAATTCATCACCATCGGCACCGGCGGTGTCACAGGTGTTTATTACCCGACCGGTGGCGCAATCTGCCGCCTGGTGAACCGGGATCGCAAAGACCACGGCATCCGCTGCTCGGTCGAATCCACTGGTGGTTCTGTGTACAACATCAACACCATCCGTGAAGGCGAGCTGGAGTTTGGTGTTGCCCAGTCTGACTGGCAGTTCCATGCTTTCAACGGCACATCCAAGTTTGAAGATAAGGGTCCGTTCGAAGAGCTGCGCGCCGTGTTCTCCGTGCACCCGGAGCCGTTCACTGTTGTGGCTCGTGCAGATTCCGGTATCAAGACCTTTGATGACCTGAAAGGCAAGCGCGTCAACATCGGCAACCCGGGTTCCGGTCAGCGCGGCACCATGGAAGTGCTGATGGAAGCCAAAGGCTGGACCGCGGACGATTTTGCGCTCGCAACCGAGCTGAAAGCTGCCGAGCAGTCCGCAGCTCTGTGTGACAACCAGATCGACGCAATGGTCTATACCGTTGGTCACCCGTCCGGTTCCATTCAGGAAGCCACCACTGCGTGTGACTCCGTACTCGTGACCGTTGGCGGCGACGCTGTCGACAAGCTGGTTGCTGACAACAGCTACTACCGCACCGCCACCATCCCGGGCGGCATGTACCGCGGCAACGATGCTGACACCGGTACCTTCGGTGTAGGCGCAACCTTCGTGACCTCTTCCAACGTGTCTGAAGACACTGTTTACACCCTGGTCAAGTCGGTCTTCGAAAACTTCGATGCCTTCAAGAAGCTGCACCCGGCATTCGCCAACCTGAAGCCGGAAGAAATGGCTCAGGACGGTCTGTCCGCTCCGCTGCATCCAGGTGCTGCGAAGTACTACAAAGAAAAAGGCTGGATCAACTAATCCGACCTTCTGAAACATGGGCCCGGGGGCAAGCTCCCGGGCCTTTTGTCAGCACAGCCATGCCACACAGAAGATCGCGTGCTGTTTTCAAATCATGTCTTTGTCCAGAGCAGCTTCGCTCATAGGATCTTGGGAATTATCGGACCGGCGAATTGGGGGCCGGACAAACGGGGGAACATTTGATGTCTGAAGAGTATCAGGCGAACAAGAAGGCCGGGTCGAGTGGCCTGTCGGAGGAAGAGCTTCAGGAACTGGTCGCAGCGTCCGATTCCGGCTCGCGGAACCCTGCCGGGCCGATTGGGCTCTTTCTGGCAGCTGTGGCATTGGCTTGGTCCGCTTTCCAGGTTCTTCTAGCCTCTCCCCTTGCCAACTATGTTCTGCCCAGCGACCTGATCAACAACAGCCGCCAGGTCCACCTTGCCTTTGCCATCTTCCTCGCCTTCATGGCCTATCCAGCCTTGAAAAGCAGCCCGCGCCATCACATCCCGATTCAGGATTGGGTCCTTGCCCTGTCCGGTGCGTTTCTCGCGCTCTACGGCCTCTTCTTCTACGAGAAAATCGTCAACAACGGCGGCCTCGCCGACGATGTCGACAAATGGTTTGCGCTCGCAGGTATCCTGATCCTGTTTGAAGCTGCGCGCCGGACCCTGGGTCCCGCGATGGCCATCGTCGCCACCGTCTTTCTCCTTTACGTCTTCTTCGGCTCCTCCCAATGGGTGCCGGAAGTCATGCGCTGGAAAGGCGCATCGCTACAAAAAGCGATGAGCCATATGTGGATCACGTCGGAGGGTGTCTTCGGGATTGCGCTTGGGGTCTCCACAAAGTTCGTATTCCTGTTTGTCCTGTTCGGGGCTTTGCTCGATAAGGCGGGCGCGGGCAACTACTTCATCAAGATGGCCTTCGCTGCGCTTGGCCACCTGAAAGGCGGCCCGGCCAAGGCAGCCGTTGTAGGGTCAGCTGCAACCGGCCTCATCTCCGGTTCGTCCATTGCGAACGTTGTCACCACCGGCACCTTCACCATTCCGCTGATGAAGCGGGTTGGCTTTACAAATGAACAGGCTGGTTCCGTTGAAGTTGCGTCATCCGTAAACGGGCAGATCATGCCTCCGGTCATGGGCGCTGCCGCCTTCCTGATGGTGGAATATGTCGGCATTTCCTATGTCGAGGTCATCACCCACGCCTTCCTGCCGGCGGTCATTTCCTACATCGCGTTGGTCTACATCGTGCACCTGGAAGCGGTGAAACGGAACATGCCGACCATTGGCCATAAAACCGTGTCCACCTTGCGCACGGTTCTGGGCATGTTCTTCTTTTTCGCCGGCTTTGCCGCGCTCTGTTACGGCATCAAGTTCCCGATCGGCTGGATCACGGCCCTTGTACCGGATGGCGCCAGCTGGATCCTCGCTGTTCTGGTTTTCGTAGCCTACCTCGTGCTTCTGAAGCTTGCCGCAAGCGTTGACGATCTGCACCCGGACGATCCGAATGCCAAGGACATCGTCCTTCCGGAAATCGCCGATATCTACAAGTCCGGCCTTTATTACCTCCTGCCGATCGTTGTGCTTGTCTACTTCCTGATGATTGAGCAGAAGTCTCCGGGCCTCTCCGCCTTCTGGGCAACCACCCTGCTCTTCGTCATCCTTTTGACCCAGCGGCCGATCAAGGCGATCTTCCGCGGTGAAAACAAGATGGTCGAAGAGTTCAAGGAAGGCGTTGTTGATCTCGCCAAGGGCATGATCGACGGGGCCCGGAACATGATCGGCATCGGTCTGGCAACAGCCACGGCTGGTATCATCGTCGGCACCGTTACCCTGACCGGGATTGGCCAGGTGATGGCCGACCTTGTGGAACTGGTCTCTGGCGGCAACCTCGTCCTGATGCTGGCCTTTGTCGGACTTCTCTCGCTGGTCCTCGGCATGGGACTTCCGACCACAGCAAACTACATCGTGGTGTCCTCGCTGATGGCTGGTGTTGTCGTTGAACTCGGCGCCCAATCCGGCCTGATCGTGCCGCTCATTGCGGTTCACCTGTTCGTCTTCTACTTCGGCATCATGGCGGATGTGACGCCCCCCGTGGGTCTTGCCTCCTTTGCCGCAGCCGCGGTGTCGGGCGGTGATGCGATCAAGACCGGCTTCACGGCGTTCTTCTATTCGCTCAGAACCGTTGCCCTGCCATTCGTCTTCATCTTCAACACCGATCTTCTTCTGATCGACGTTGGCTGGGGACAGGGTATTCTGGTCTTCATAATGGCAACGATAGCCATATTGGCCTTCACGGCCGGAACCATGGGCTATTTCGTCACCCGCTCACGCATCTATGAGAGCATCGCTCTGGTGCTTGTTGCTTTCATCCTGTTCCGTCCGGACTTCTTCATGAACCGGATCCAGCCTCCGTTTGAGATTGTTCAACCGACCAGTTTCGTCGAGGCCGTTGGCGAGGCTAACCCGGGAGATGAGATCCGCATCACCGTGAACGGCCCCGACTTCGATACAGGATCTCAGGCGGAAACGACCTTCATCCTGACCGTCGGAGACGAGCCGGATGCGGAAGCCCGACTGTCTGCTGTTGGCCTGACCGTCTTTGACGAAGACGGCGTGATGAAAATGGATGAACCCTTCCCGGGCACACCGTTCTTTGAAACACTCGGCAACTTCGATTTCTACGGGGATGACCCGGTCCAGATCGCAAAAGCCCAGGTGTCTCTTGAGCAAATGCCGAAGGAGCTGATCTACATTCCGGGCCTTCTGCTGCTTGGCCTGATCTATCTGCTCCAACGCCCGCGGGCCCGTGTCGAGCGCAAGGAACTGGAAGGAGCTCCGGCATGAACAAGACCATACTTTGCGCCGTTGACATCGCGCATCCGGAAGACCGTGAGGTCCTTCAAACGGCCGATAAGCTCGCCCGGCTCGACAATGCGCAGCTCGACGTGATCACTGTGGTGCCGAATTTCGGCGTCACGCTTGTTAGCTCTTATTTCGATGAGAATTTTCAGGATCAGATCGTCAACGAGACACAGGAAAAGTTGACAGATATTGTCGGCAGTGTCTTGGGCGAAGAGCGTAACAAGGAGATCCGTCACGTCGTGGCGACGGGCTCCATTTACGAAGAGATCCTGGAGCTGGCCAAACGGACCAACACGGATCTGATCGTGATTGGCGCCCATAAACCGCAGTTGCGTGAGTTCCTTCTCGGGCCAAACGCGGCCCGCGTTGTCCGGCACTCCAAGTGTTCAGTCTACGTCGTCAGGGTCTGATCTGACAGTGCAACTACAAACAAAGGGCCGGAATTTTCCGGCCCTTTTTTAATTCAACTTCTTGAAGCGGACGTTCTGGATGTTGAGCGGCCCAACGGGCGTCATCAGGCTGGCTCTGTAAAGCAGAAGATACGGTTTGCCCGGCACCTCAGCCAAGTGGATCTCCATTGAGGTATTGGCTTCCAATTGCTGGATGGTCCTCCGGTTCGGCCTGTGGCCGGCAATCGCCTTATACCGCGCTGAGCACGTGAGGACGCCACCGGAATAGCCCTTCCGACCACCGCGTTTTTGATATTTCGTTTTGTAGTCCAGAACGATGTCATACCTGTCACGGCCATCATAAATCGGAACCGTACGCTTGCAGCTGTCCGGGTGCAGACCCTTCGGCGCTGGAAACAAGACTGCAGTCAACGGATCAATCACACCCTGTTTGTGGGCATCCGTGACTCGGATCCGCTCGTTCATCCGGTCTTGGGCCGGGTGGATCTTGGTTCCCGTGACGGCGCCATTCGCCATCAAGAGTGAAACAGTGTTCGGCTTACCATCTTCTTCGGCCTGCATCGAAAACGAAGCAGGGCTCAAGCCATGCGGCGATACGGAACCCGTTGCGAGCACATTGCCGGAGCCATCAGACACAAAATTGCCGAAGGCTGCCATCTTGCCCTGCCCGTGAATCTTGTAAGACTGGTCTTGGAGGTCGACGGAAAGCGCGCCCTCCCCGATCTTCAGCCCCGTCAGCGAGATGTCGTATTTCACATAAAGGCTGCTCGCCTCGACCGGCATGGCAACAAAGCACAGTGCTGCGGCAAGTGATTTTAGGTGCATCGGGCTCCCCTTCGTTCCGGCTCCTCGTCATTTCTGAAAAGGAGATTGCCCGATGATTTGGGCGCCAGTACGGAGAGTTGGTTCATCTGACATTCATGTTGCCAGCGCTCCGCGATACACCTGATCGTTCAAAGAACTTTGCACAACGTTCCAAAGATATGCGGATTTGGAAAGGATGCTGTTGCATTACCTCCGCTGGCGCCTATCTGATCGTAATAATGCGATGACTTGCTGTTTCACATCGTTTCATCGCGACGAGATCGACCAATATCCGGTTCTGGAGACATTGACCAAATGAGCGATACGACCACTTACACCCCGCCGAAAGTCTGGACCTGGGAGCAGCCGAGCGGCGGCCAGTTCGCGAGCATCAACCGGCCGGTCTCCGGTTCCACGCATGAGAAGGAGTTGCCGGTTGGCAAACATCCTTTGCAGCTCTATTCGCTTGCCACTCCGAACGGCGTCAAGGTCACCTTGATGCTAGAGGAACTGCTCGCCCTCGGGCATAAGGGCGCAGAATATGACGCCTGGCTGATCAAGATTGGCGACGGCGATCAGTTCGGAAGCGGATTTGTCGGCGCAAACCCCAATTCCAAGATCCCGGCCCTGGTCGATCACAGCACGCCTGCCAAAACCCGCGTCTTCGAATCTGCGTCAATTCTGATGTACCTCGCCGAGAAATTTGGTGAATTCCTGCCCGTAGAAGGTCCTGAGCGGACAGAAACCCTCAACTGGCTTTTCTGGCAGATGGGCTCTGCGCCCTATCTCGGCGGCGGTTTCGGTCACTTCTACGCCTATGCGCCGGAAAAATTCCAGTATCCGATCGATCGCTTTTCCATGGAAACCAAGCGGCAGCTGGACGTGCTGGACAAGGCGCTCGCAGAACAGCCCTTCATTGCGGGTGAAAACTATTCCATCGCCGACATGGCGATCTGGCCGTGGTACGGCGGCCTGGTATTGGGCCGTCTTTACAGTGCAGCAGAATTCCTTTCCGTCCATGAATATAAGAACCTCATTGCCTGGGCCGAAAAAATTGACGCTCGTCCGGCAGCAATCCGCGGACGCATGGTCAACCGGGTCTTTGGGGACGAAAGCGGTCAGCTCGCCGAGCGGCACGATGCGTCCGACATTGACGCTCAGTTGGAAATTGCCAAGGCCGCCGCTGAATAAACAGCTACAGAGGCTATTTGCAAAAAGGCGGCTCAAACGGGCCGCCTTTTTTCCTATCCGAACCAAACCAAGCCGAGATCAAACGGCCGCAGCTCAATCAGATCAACAAAGAAGCTATCGCATCCTTTTGCGGCGCTGCGTCGGCGTTTCACCATATTCCGCCTTGTAGGCGAGCGAAAAGGATCCCGCGGAGCCAAACCCGCAAGAAAGCGCGATCTCGATCTGTTGCAGATGGGTGTCCACGACGAGCGCATGCGCCTTCTTCAAGCGAATTTTCTTATAGAGTTTCGACGGCGTCGTGTTGAAGTAGACCGTAAACAACCGCTCCAGGTGACGCGTTGACAGGCCGACTTCCTTGGCGACGTCCGCAAGACGAAGAGGCTGTTCGATGTTCGCCTCCATGAGTCGCAAGGCATTCTGCAAACGCTTTTCAAAGTAACTGGAGCTGTAACTGCTGCCTTTGGGCTGTTCTGATGAGAACCCCCGGACGCGATCAAGTACAAGCAAGCTGGCGATCTCAGCACACTGCCGGCGGTCTAACTGGCCTTCAAGCACACCGATCATCGCTTCGAGGGTATGACCGTGACCGGCGCAGGTAAGGACGGTGCCATGTGTTTCCACCAGACTGTCGGTCAGCTTCGGATAGGAGCCGACTTCCTGCAAAAGAGACACATCACGCCAGTGCGCGGTCGTTGGCGCATCGAGGTTATTGACCGACCTGACATATTGACGGGACGCGTCCGAGAGGAGAATGACCCGTCTTTGCAATTGTTGCATTGCCCGTAGACGGGCCAGCCAAGCTTCCGGATTGCTGGTCCGGCCGCAAACGACGACCAGACAATCGCACAAATACTGGCCGGCGATGGCGGGGGCTGCACGGGCAATCAAGTCTGAGCTGCTGGTTACCAGACCTGGTTCGTCAGAGATGATTTTCCAAGAATAGACGTCATTGTTGAGAATATCGTTTGCTGTGCGCAGCACTGTCGTAACGGCAGAAAGTTCCAGGTCCGAAAACCCGGGCTGAACAAAGATCTCAAAAACGACCTGTTCGCCCACTTCGATCTTCGCGTCTTTGGTTGGAACTTCAGCTCTTTTGTTCATGTTTCCGATGCTAGCAGCTCTTGCCAAATCATTTCAGTCTTCAGACCACTCATCTACATTAAAGTAAGGAGCGTCCGAAATACTTTATTTCAGGAGATCGGTGTGACCCACCCGGCCGCGCTGTTTGGCTAATAGCTCGAGGGTCCGAACAGGAACGTTCGGTCGAAGCCGCAGAGATCACTTGCGAACTTGAAGTGATCTATTCCGCTGCGTGTTTCAGGCTGGCCATGAGATGGTGGAATTTCTCGCCCTGAACCGCGACGTGGCCCCGGATGGCCGCAGCTGCGACTTCGCCATCCCCTTTTTCCAATGCAGTCACGATGGCCTTGTGCTCGGCCATGGATTGCGGCAAGCGCCCTCTTGCCCTGAGCTGCATGCGGCGGAAGGGTTGAAGGCGCCGGTAGAGCCGGAGGCATTCCTGCTCCAGAAAACCGTTTCCGGACTGCCGATACAAAATGGCGTGGAAGCGTTCGTTTTCCAGATAATAGCCATCGGTATCCTGGGCCGCGACCGCCTCGTCGCAGCGCGCGTTGGCGGCGTGAAGGTCCGACAAGGCTTGATCCGTAATGCGGCTTGCGGCGAGACGCGCGCACACGGCTTCCAACTCGGCCATCACCTCAAACATCTCCAGAAGCTCGACCGGCCCCGGCTGTCGCACAAAGACGCCACGCCGGGGGATCTGCTCCACAAGACCGGACTGGGACAGGCGCTGCAACGCCTCCCGGACAGGGGTGCGTGAGACTTCGAACCGCTCAGCGAGCTGGACTTCATCCAAACGCGCGCCGTCTTTGTAGGTGCCCTCCAGAATAAGGCCCTCCAATTCGTCGGCGATCAGATCTGCACGTTTCCTATCCATGCCGCTGACATAAACACACCTATTCTCTGCACGCAATAATTTCCATCTTGTATACAAAAAATTTGACGGAGAATACATTCGGTGCAAGGATGCCTACCGAGCTTGACCAAACGTCACACGCTCTTTGGGAGGAACAACAATGACCATGAAACTGACATCTGCCGTTGCAGCTGCCGCGCTGCTCGGTTCGGCTTTTGCCGCCAATGCCACGGAACTGCGCCTGTCGCACCAGTGGTCCACCAGCGATGTGCGCCACAAGGTGGCGGAAATCGTCGCCAACGAAGTCGCCGCTGCCGACGTGGATCTTGAAATCAAGATCTTCCCGTCAAAGTCCCTGTTCAAGCCGCGCGAGCAGTACAAGCCGCTCAGCCGCGGTCAGCTGGACATGACTGTGTTTCCGCTGAGCTATGCCGGTGGCCAGCAGCCCGCCTATAACCTCACTCTGATGCCGGGTCTGGTGAAGAACCACGATCATGCAGCCCGTCTCAACGAGAGCGAGTTTATGCGCAAGATCGAAGAGATCATGGCCGGCGATGACGTGATGGTTCTGGTGCACGGCTATCTCGCTGGCGGCTTTGTCGGCAAAGACAAATGCATCACCGCCCCGGAACACGTGAAGGGACAACAGACCCGTGCGGCGGGTAAGGCATTTGAACAAATGCTTGCCGGTGCCGGCGCCTCCATTGCGTCCATGGCGTCGTCTGAAATCTACAACGCGATGCAGACTGGCGTTCTGACAGCTGCGAACACCTCGTCCTCATCTTTCGTCAGCTATCGGATCTACGAGCAGGTCAAATGCTACACACCAGCCAGCGACTTCGCTCTTTGGTTTATGTACCAGCCGCTGTTGATGAACAAATCCACTTATGACGGTTTGAACGACGCCCAAAAAGCAGCACTGCAGGCAGGCGCTGCCAAGGCTGAAGCGTTCTATCTGGAGGAAGCCAAGAAACAGGATGCGGCTTCTGCCGATATCTTTGCGGAAAATGGCGTTGAAATCGCGCAAATGAGCCAGGAAGAGTTCGACGCCTGGCGGGCCCTTGCCCAGGAGACCTCCTACAAGGCCTTCATAGAGCAAACCCCGGGCGGCCAGGAGCTGCTGGATATGGCTCTGTCAGTCCAATAAGTCTTTGACCGGGGCGGTGTCACACCGCCCCGCCTCTCACTACCCTTTTTCTTTTTTCGGGAGTTCCCCATGGCGGGTCACAGCTCGGCAGCCGTTGCGCGTGCCGGTAACAACCCCTTTTTGCGCGCGGTTGCGGCCATTTCGACCGTTGCGGGATGGTGCTCTGCAGCCATGATCGTCGCCGCTGTTGCGATCACCTGCCAGATGATCTTTGTCCGGTTTGTTTTGAACGGGTCGACGGTCTGGCAGACGGAAGCGGTCATCTATCTGGTGATTGCCGCAACGCTCGTCGGCCTGCCCTATGTCCAGCGGTTGCGCGGCCACGTCAATGTGGATCTGGTGCCGCTGTCGCTTAACCCTCAGGCCCGTTTCTTTCTCGCGTTGATAACGCTCTCACTGTCGATCTTGATTGTCGGAATCATGCTGTTTTATGGCTTTGAGTATTGGCACTTTGCCTGGGACCGCGGCTGGCGCTCAGACACGGTGTGGGGCGTCCGGCTTTGGATCCCGTACCTCTCCCTGCCCGTAGGGTTCGGCCTGCTTCTTTTGCAGCTGGTTGCCGATCTAGTCGCCGTCATCACACGGGTTGATCGTCCGTTTGGCTTGGAGGACGCATAATGGATCCGCTTCTCCTTGGTGCCTTGGTCGCCTTCTTCACCATCTTCGTCCTGTTTTCCGGTGTCTCGGTCGCGCTGGGGCTTCTGATTGTTTCAGCTGGGTTCCTCATCATCTTCGACGGCATGCGGTCCCTGGAACTGATGCCGGAAATCCTGTTCGGCAAACTCGACAACTTCGCGCTGCTCTCTATTCCGATGTTCATCATCATGGGCGCTTCAATCGCGTCCACGCGCGCCGGGGCCGACCTTTATGAAGCGTTGGAACGCTGGCTCACACGTGTTCCCGGCGGGTTGGTCGTCTCCAACCTTGGCGCCTGTGCGCTCTTTGCCGCCATGTCCGGGTCCAGCCCGGCAACATGTGCGGCGATTGGCAAGATGGGCATTCCGGAGATGCGCAAGCGCGGCTATCCGGACGGCGTTGCGGCCGGGTCGATCGCAGCTGGCGGAACACTTGGCATCCTGATCCCGCCATCGGTTACGATGATCGTGTACGGCATTGCGACCGAAACCTCGATTGGACGCCTGTTTCTTGCCGGTGTCATTCCGGGCCTTCTCCTGGTTGGCCTCTTCATGGCATGGTCGCTCTATTCCACTTGGCGCTCCGGGGATGCCTCCGTCTTGAGTGCAGGCAGCTACACCTGGAAGCAGCGTTTTGAAATCCTGCCTCGGGTCCTGCCCTTCCTCGCGATCATCGTCGGCGTGCTCTACGCCATGTATGGCGGCATCGCGACACCGTCGGAAACGGCGGCCGTCGGCGCGCTGATGTGTCTGATCATCGCAATGGTGATCTACAAACTCTGGAATCCGGGAGATCTTTGGGTTGTCCTGCGCGACAGCACCAAGGAAAGCGTGATGATCCTGTTCATCATCGCAGCGGCTGGTGTCTTTTCCTACATGCTGTCCTCGTTGTTTATCACGCAGGCGATTGCCGAGTGGATCGGCACCTTGGATGTGAACCGCTGGGTGCTGATGGGCGCAGTCAACATCTTCCTGCTGATTGCTGGTTTCTTTCTGCCTCCGGTTGCCGTGATCCTGATGGCGGCCCCGATCCTGTTGCCGATCATCACAACGGCCGGATTTGATCCGATCTGGTTTGCGGTTGTCCTGACGATCAACATGGAGATCGGCTTGATATCGCCTCCGGTCGGCCTCAACTTGTATGTCATCAATGGCATTGCACCGGATATTTCGCTGAAGACCATTCTCAAGGGATCCTTACCCTTTGTGGGATGTATGGTCGTCGCGATCATCCTGTTATGCATCTTCCCAGGACTGGCAACATGGTTGCCGGATGCTGTGATGGGACCAACACGATGACCCTATTGGCCGATCTGCTGTCTTCAATCTTTGACCGCCGGTACCGGACGTTTCTTCCCGGAAGCTCCGACAACCGGCCCATGGAGGAACTCACCGCCGCGCTTTTGGGTGCGTCGGGCGAGGTTTCGGGCAGCACGATCGCCCGGATCATCCTCGACCGGTATGAAACTGCGGAGGAAGACGAAAAACTATCCTTTTTCCGGCACTTGGCCGAAGATATGGCTGTCTCGCCTCAAGACCTTCGCGCAGCACTTGAGACCTATGAAAAGGGGCAAACTAAAACCAGCTACGAAACCTTGGTCCGTGCTGCCGAACCACGCCGGCAGGAACTGATCCGCCGGCTCAACCAGGTGCCGGACGCCACCCGGTCCTTGGTGGCCATGCGCGCCGATCTCCTGCGCTTCAGCAAGGAGGATGACGCCCTACAGGCGCTAAATGTCGACTTTGGCCATCTGTTTGCCAGCTGGTTCAACAGAGGGTTCCTCGTGCTCAGACCGATCAATTGGGAAAGCCCGGCCAATATCCTTGAAAAGATCATTGAATATGAAGCGGTGCACGCCATCGACAGCTGGGATGATCTGAGACGGCGCCTGCAGCCCGCCGACCGGCGCTGTTTCGCCTTCTTCCACCCCACCATGCCGGACGAACCACTGATCTTTGTGGAAGTCGCTCTCACAAAAGGTGTTCCCTCATCCATCCAAGCGCTGTTGAGCGAGGAACGGGAACATATCGAGGCAGAAGACGCCAATACCGCGGTTTTCTATTCCATCTCGAACTGCCAAAAGGGGCTGGCGGGTATTTCCTTCGGCAACTCTCTGATCAAACAGGTTGCCGCAGATCTTTCCCTGGAATTGCCGAGCCTGAAAACCTTCGTAACCCTGTCGCCAATTCCGGGTTTCCGGAACTGGATTGAGAAAAACGACCTCGGCCCGCTTCCCGACGATCCGAAACAGCTCAAGGCGCTCGCGGCCCACTATCTGATCGCAGCAAAGCGCAGGAACGGATTGCCGCTTGATCCGGTGGCCCGCTTCCATCTCGGCAACGGGGCGCAGGTCTATCAAGTTCATGCGGACGCCGACCTTTCTGAAAAGGGTCAACAGCAATCCGCCGGCGTGATGGTCAACTACCTTTACAATCTGTCGAAGGTCTCGCAAAACCACGAGCGCTTCGCCACCTCCCATGAAATTGCGGCCTCTTCGGATATCAAGTCGCTGAGCGCGGCCGCTGAAAAAACACTCAACAGGAGCCCGACCGATGGCCAACCCGCTCTTTGATCAGCTGTTCGGCAAACATGCCGGCAAGACGACGCCGTTTCTGCATCTGGCAAGCGGAGCTACCCTCACCCATGCCAAGTTCCTGGGACAAGCAGCACAGATTGCCCATGCTCTGACCGAATTCGGATTGAAGCCGGGCGACCGGCTCGCAGCCCAGATTGAAAAGTCACCAGAGGCACTTGCGCTCTATGCGGCTTGTGCGCAGGCCGGTGTGATCTTCCTTCCGCTCAACACGGCCTACACCGTCGATGAGCTGACCTATTTCATTGAGAACAGCGGCGCCACACTCGTCGTTTGCGATGCGCGCAGCGAAGCCGCTCTCACGCCGATCGCAACCGGCCTTGGAGCCAGACTTGCAACACTGAATGCTGACGGCTCCGGATCTCTAACCGAGACAGCAAAATCCAAACCGGCCACCTTCGATGTTGTCGACCGGTCCGCCGATGACCTGGCAGCCTTTCTCTACACTTCCGGAACGACCGGGCGGTCGAAAGGCGCGATGCTGACCCAGGCGAACCTGCTTTCGAACGCTAAAACGCTGACGGACTACTGGAAGTTCTCCGACACGGATGTGCTCCTGCACGCCCTGCCGATCTTCCACACCCATGGTTTGTTCGTTGCGACCAATGTGGTGCTGGCAGCCGGTGGTTCCATGATCTTCCTGCCGAAGTTCGACCTGGACGCCATGATCGCAAACCTGCCGAAGGCGACCTCCATGATGGGTGTTCCGACGTTCTACACCCGGCTTTTGGACGATGAGCGGTTCACCAAGGACCTGACCAGCCACATGCGCCTGTTCATCTCCGGAAGCGCGCCGCTTCTCGCAGAAACCCATGTACGGTTTGAAGAGCGCACCGGGCACCGGATCCTGGAACGCTATGGCATGACCGAAACCAACATGAACACGTCGAACCCTTATGGCGGCGAAAGGCGTGCGGGAACCGTGGGCTTTCCCCTGCCCGGCGTTGACCTCAAGATCACCAATCCGGAGAGCGGCGCGACCCTGCCGGACGGTGAAGTCGGTCAGATCGAGGTCCGGGGAGCAAACGTGTTCAAGGGCTATTGGCAAATGCCGGAGAAAACGGCCGCAGAACTGCGGGAAGACGGGTTCTTCATCACCGGAGATCTCGGCATGGTCGACGCCGACGGCTACGTTCACATCGTTGGCCGGAACAAGGACCTGATCATTTCCGGCGGCTACAACATCTATCCGAAGGAAATCGAGCTGATCCTCGATGAACAACCCGGTGTGCTGGAAAGTGCTGTTATCGGAGTACCGCATGCCGATTTCGGTGAGACCGTCGTCGGTTTGATCGTCGCAGAGGCCGGTGCAAATCCCGATCTTGATGCCATTCAGGCAGCCGTGAGTGACGGCCTTGCCCGCTTCAAGCACCCACGGAAGCTCATCGTTGTTGACAGTCTTCCGCGCAACACAATGGGCAAGGTTCAAAAGAACATCCTGCGGGATACCTATGCGGATCTTTTTGCTCCAGTGGCAGGATAAATCCGAACAATCACTGGCTGTCTCCCTGCTTCGGCAGGGGATGCAACTGCTAGACCGGCAGCAGCAACGAATAATGCTGGCCAGTAATCCCGCGCAGTTCCTCGACCGCACCGGCAAGTTTTGGCCCAACGCTCTCCTTCATCCTGGCAACGGTGAGGACATCGGCCGCAGCACCGCTCAGGAACGTGACCGGCTCGCTGAATTCTGACGGACGATACGGTGTGGCCAGAGCGTTGATTGAGGCGGAGAACCGGTCATCGCCAGTCAAGTACATGTACCCGTTGGCCAGCAGATGGTCCTGTGATTTGACGGATAAGGACCGGCACTCTGCAGCCTGATCCCCGGGCAAGAGTGCCACCAGCTTACGCCGCTCCTCATCAGTCAGCGCCCCCAAGTATGCGGCCCCCGTCGAGGACTTCAGGACCGGCATCCGGTACCCGACATTCAGCCATATCGTTGCTGAGTTTTCCGGCCGCCAGGTTTTCACCATCAGCATCTCGCCGTCGTCCTGAATGGCAACGCCAATCAAGGTTTTGGTATCGTTGGCAAGCTTCTGCATGATCGGCGTTGCCGTTTCGATAAACCCGAAGGCGGCAGCCGCAATGTTTCCAAGCGCGAGCGCCGATGGGCCAAGGCGGTATTTGTCATGATGGCGGCCATGCGTGAGGTAGCCCAAAGCGCACAAGGTGAAAGTCAAGCGCGATACTGTCGAACGCGGCAAGCCTGTGCGCTCGGATATCTCAAGGTTCCCAAGCCCGTTGTCCGTGGGGCGGAAAACTCTGAGCACGCTCAGACCGCGGGCCAGAGTATTCGCGTAGCGTTTGTCATCCTTAAGATCGGGCATATTTTGTCGCTTTATTGGTGTCCCACTTTGTATCTATCCAATACCTCTTGGCCTTTGCATAGCCCAGATCCTGAAACTCCACGTTACTTCACAGCTTCTGACAGGAAGAGTGAAATGGCAGGGAAGCTGACGATCAGTGCAAGCACGACCAGGTCGACAGCTAGGAAGCGCCAGATGCCGGCGAATATCGTCCCAACCGGAGCTTCCTTGCCAACCACGTTGGCCAAAACAAAGACGTTCAAACCGACCGGTGGTGTGATCAATCCGATCTCCAGCAGTTTGACCACGACAACGCCAAACCAAATAAGATCCATGCCGTTTGCTTCAACCAGCGGGATCATTAGCGGCAGGGTCAGCACCATGATGCCGATCGGATCAAGGAACATGCCGAGAAGGATGTAGACCAGGCAGATGCAGAAGAGCAGCATTGCCGGGCTGAGTTGCGCCTCGGACACGGCCTGAACCAGAGCCGGGGCAATGCCGGTGAGCGCAATGGCGGAAACAAAGATCTTGGCAGCTGCAGCAACGATGAAAAGCGAAGACGTCTGAATGACGGTATCGCGCATCGCATGCCACAAATCCGGAAGGCTCTAGCGGCGTTGCATGAAGCCGATGGCGGTCGTGACCACCACGCTGACCGCGGCAGCAGCGGTTGCGGTGAAGAAGCCGCCGTAGATCCCGACGACAATGATCAGGAAGATAAGCGCTGCCGGCCAGGCTTCCTTGGCGGCCTGAATCTTCTCCTCCCGGCTGGCCGGTGCCTCCTTCGCCGGAGCCACCTTCGGATCCATGGCAATCCAGACGGCAATCACCAAAAGAAAGCCGAGGAGTGTGAGGATGCCGGGCAGAACACCAGCGACAAACAGCTTACTAACCGAGGTTTCGGTGAAGATCGCGTAGATGATGAATAGAACGCTCGGCGGGATCAAAGACCCGAGGGTGCCGCCCGCTGCGACGCTTGACGTTGCAAGCTTCGGATCGTAGCCGAGCCGCAGCATCTCTGGTGTACAGATCTTGCCCATGGTCGAGGCACAGGCAACAGAGGACCCGCTGATCGCGGAAAACCCGCCACAGCCGATCACGGAAGCCATGGCGACCCCGCCACGCAATTGCACCAGCCAGACCCGCGCTGAATTGTAGACCGCCGTTGTAATCCCGGCCTTGTAGGCAATGTTGCCCAGCGCCACGAACAGCGGGATCATCGACAAATCGAAGGAATGGATCAGGTCGAACGAATTGGAAAACACCATCGCCGACGTTGCCCGGAACGCCCGCTCCGGCATGAAGGTGCCCGTGCGCAGGGCGAAAATCATAAAGGCAGCGGCCGTTGCAACGCCGATCAACGCAAAAGCGATCGGCACGCGCATTGCCAAAAGGATGAGCATGAACGCAAACGCAATCAAGCCAATGGTTGCCGGATCCATAAACACATTCCCTGAAAGTATTGAGTGTCAGACTGAAAACTGGAGGTGGCTTAGTGGGTGCCGGTAATGATCACACGCCCGCGGATTGCCGAAACCGCATCGCCGATGAGCATCAGCACCAAACGGATCCAGCAGAGAACGAGCCCAAGAACGAACGCCAATCGGCCTGGCCACTGCGGCAGACCAAGATCGCCATAAAACGCATTTCCCGTTTGCCACTGATAGATGAACTCGTGGGCTGCCGACCAGATCAGCGGGATCAGCGCGACCGCGCCGAAAGCCGCGCCAAAGACGACAAACCAGTTCACAACCCTGTCGGGCAGGAAATTGGTCACGAATTCAACGGCAATGTGAGACCGGCGGGCCGTTGCTGCGGCCAAGGGCATGACGATTGCCAGAACCATGAGTTCGCGGACAATGATGATCGTGTCCGGCACAGACGCATTGAAGACGTTCAAAGCAACGACATCTGCAAATATCAGCACTGCAAGCAGAATGGTCGCGGTCACGGCCACATCGACAAAAATCCGCTCCAACCGATCAAGCATCAGGTTCCCTCCCCGCTGAAGAAACCGGGGCGGTTACCGCCCTGGCTGTTTGTCTGAGCGATCAGTTGCGCTCCCAAGGATATCCCTTCTCTTCGAATTCCTTGGTGTAATCGGCAACGGCTTCGGTGTAGGTCGCCATCAGCTTGTCAGCGTCGAACCCAACACTGTTTGCATTTTCCTTCCACTCCTCAATGAACGGCTGGGTCGCAGCGTTCATGGCTGCACGGTCCTCAACGCTCAGCTCGAGCACCTTGATGTCCCGCTCGAATTCGCCGGCTTTCATGGCTTCAAGCGCCTTGGCATTCCGGCTCATGACGATCTGGGCGAATTCGTCCGCCAGTTCTTCACCGGTCTGCAGCATGATCGATTGCTGTTCTTCACTGAGCGCATCGAACGACTGCTTGTTCATGAACATGCCGAAACCACCGATCTGACCCCAGTTCAGAACCGTGAAGCTGTCTATCACTTCGTGCCATTTCAGAGCCGGGATGATGTAGGTGTAGCCTTGGCTGCAGTCGATCAGACCATTGTTCAGCGCCTGATAAGCCTCATAGACACTGAGATTGACCATGGTGGCACCCATTTGGCCGAACACCTTGCCGTAGACACCGGCGCCGCGGATCCGCTTGTCCGCGATGTCTTTCACCGAAGCGATTTCACCGCCCGTGCAGGCCACGTTGACATCTGATGCCGTAAAGGTCCCGATGTAGACCAAATTTTTATCGGCCAGATGTTTGGTAATTTCCGGCGTGTTGCGCATCAGTTTGTCTGTGGCCTTCAGGCCAACCCAGACATTCGGGCCGCTGATCGGCAGATCGGCAGATCGGCGATAGAATAGGCTGCCATTTCTTTCTGGAAATAGGCCGAGATGATCGATCCGGCATCAGCAACACCAAACCCAATGGCATTGGCGGACGCATTCGCCTTGAACAGGGCGCCGCCGAACTGGATATCCAGTTTCATATCACCGCCCGACAGCTCACCGATCCGGTTGTTGAACCACTCCAGCGCTGTTGGAATCGTTCCGCGTGCCGGACCTGCGTGGCCATAAAATATCGTGGTTTCCGCAACGGCTGCAGACGCACTCAGTCCAGTGGCAAGGACCGCTCCTGCGAGCAAAGACTTCAAAACTTTCATAGGGTCTCATCCTCCATCGACTTTAGATTATTCCACTATATGGAATTATTTTTCATTTGAAAGAATAAAGTGCATTCCCTCAAACTTGCCGTTCGCCGGACCGGTAAAACCCGGCAAACAGGCTGGTTTCTGTGAAAACCTTCTTCGATCAACCCTTTGTGGGGCCTGCGTTTTATGCAGGCTCAGCCAAGTCGTTCGCGAAGGTCTCGATCAGTTTGGATTTCAGGATTTTCCCAGTCGGCGCGGCCGGCAATTCATGGGCAATCACGATCTTGCTCGGCCGCTTGTAAGGCGCGAGCCGATCGTGCAGGAACGCTTTCAGGTCGTCCTCAGTCACGGGGCTGCCTTTGGCGACCTTCACAAACGCCAGAACCTCTTCGTTGCCTTCCACCGGACGCCCGACGACACCGGCAACAATCACCTCTGGATGGTCGGTCAAGATCCCCTCGACCTCCACCGGATAAACGTTAAAGCCGGAGCGAATGATCAGCTCCTTGGACCGACCCGCAATATGCAAGCGACCTTCGGCGTCGAACCGGCCAAGATCGCCTGTTTTGAAGAAACCGTCGGCCGTCATGACCTCCGCCGTCCGTTCCAGATCCCGGAAATACCCCTTCATGACTTGCGGGCCACCAAGAAGGATCTCGCCAATTCCCTTGTCCGGCTCCGCTCCCAAGGCCTCCAGATCCAGCCGCAGAACACACTCGCCCATCGCCCGGCCAACACTGATGTCCGGGTCACCGATCTCGTTGAGGGTTGCACACACGCCTGCGGCGCCTTCCGTCAAACCGTAGCCGTTCTGAAGCGGAAGTCCGTAAAAAGCTTCGGCTTCCCGTTTCCAGGCTGGATCGAGCGGGGCTCCGCCGGACGACACAAATCTCAGGTGGCCGGCATCGTATTTCGCCTTGTTATGGGCCCGCGCGTAGTGAAACAGATGGGCATGCATTTGCGGCACGCCGGGCAACAGCGTGACATCGGTTTGCAGGGCTTCATAGAGCCGTGCGACATCGAATCTCGGTTCAAGCCGCAGTGTGGTTTGGGCGACAGCTGCCGACAGCAAAGCCACAAAGCCGTAAATGTGTGACAAGGGCAGCGCCAGATACGTCACGTCGTTGTCACGGCGGCCGCGAAGTTTAACAGAGGCGAGGGCCGCACTGTTCAGATTGCCGTGGGTCAGCATGGCGGCCTTCGGTGTTCCGGTCGTCCCGGAGGTGTAAAGCATCAGGGCTACCTGCTCCCGGCCGTCGGCAAAGACCGGTTCAGCGTCCGCCCCGTCGCGGCGCATGAGCGCTGCTTCGCCAAAGCTGCCGGTCACTTTTTCCGCGCCGAAGTGATCGGCATGGGCATTGGCTGCCTCGGACACGTCCGTGCTGAACATGACAACGCTTGGATCACTGTGCGCAAAAATCCGCTCCAGCTCAGCTTCGGTCAGGCGCGCGTTGATTGGCACTATGATGGCGTCCATACGGCTGGCGGCATAAAAGAACGCAGCAACCGAAACGCAGTTTTCGAAGACCATTACAAGGCGGTCACCGGCCTTCAGGCCGAATGAGCGCAAAAGGCCTTCGGCCTCGCCCGCCGCGTCTTTCAGCTCGGTCCAGGTGAATGCCCGGTCGGCATAGTCGTGAATGGCAACGGTATCGCCCCGTTTTGCGGCCGCATCATCCAGAAAATCATGAATGCGATTGTGCATTGCGTTTCTTCCCAGTCGCCGCTCTTCAGGCAGCGTTTGTCAGCCGTATATTGTCCGCACCTCAGTCGCGAAACACAGGACGGGTCTTGTTCAAAATAGCCGCAATACCTCGGCGGGCCTCCTCGCCACCCAAAGCTTCCGCCATGGCATCACGTTCTGCATCGAGCTGCGCATCCAGCGTTGCGGTCTCCGCAGAGGTCAAAAGCCCTTTGATGGTTGCCATGGCGGTCTCAGGACCGGCTGCAATTTTGGCGGCCAGTGCCTGCGCAGCGGACAACGCACCGCCCGGGTCGGCGAGTTCGGTCAAGACGCCCAAGTCATAGAGGCGCTCTGCAGTGAGCGGCGTTCCCAGCAAGGCCATCTTGGACACCGTGCCGCGCGGCAAGGCGTTCATCAGTGCGTGGGTGACGCCACCGTCCGGAACCAAACCGGCCTTCACATAGGCGAGCGTGAACGTCGCCCCCTTGGCGCTGACAACCATGTCGCAGGCAAGAGCGATGCTGAGACCGGCACCGGCAGCGCCACCCTCGACCGCACAGATGACGGGCTTGGGGCAACTCCGGATTGCCCGGATCAGGTCGTGGAGCTTGCCAATCGCGGCCTTGCGCTCCTCAAGCGTCATATTGCGGCGTTCTTTCAAAAGGTTCAGATCGCCGCCGGAGCAGAAATAATCTCCCTCCCCGGCAAGCACCACAGCCGTGATCTCAGGCGTTTCCGCCGCTTCCGCCAATCCGTCCAAAAGGCCGTCGTAATACTCCGGCGAGAGGGCATTGCGCCGGGCAGTGTTGGTGTTCCGCAGGACCAGATGGTCCGGATGCACTTCTTTTCGAAAGAGCCCGCTCATGGATCAGGCCGCGTTTAGGGAAATGAAGCGCTCCAGATGATGGTCCACATCCCCGAAGAGATGATCAATCATCACCATGCGGCGGACGAAATGCGACAAGGCATACTCATCCGTCATCCCGATGCCGCCATGCATCTGGACAGCTTCCTCACCAACCAGGGCACTCGCGCGGCCGATCAGGTTCTTCGTTGCACTCACATGCCGTTCACGCAGAGCGCGCGGCGCGTCCAGATGGCCAGCAAGATTGATCACTGCAGAACGTGCCTGCTCCACTTCGATCAAGACATCCGCCATGCGGTGCTGCAGCGCCTGGAACTTACCAATCGCAATTCCGAACTGCTTGCGCTCTTTCAGGTAATCGATGGTGAGTGCCTTCGCCGCTTCCATTGCACCGAGAGCTTCCGCGCTAACCGCGAGGGTCGCCCGGGCAACAGCTGCCTCGATCGCCCCGAAAGCTTCACCGGATGCACCAAGCCTTGTGCCTTCGTCCACGACCACATTTTCAAGGCGAATGGTCGCGGCCGACGTGCCGTCCACATTCGGATGATCGACGATGGTCACCCCTTTGGCATCAGCCGGGACAAGGAACAGGGAAAGGCCCGTCTTGTCCCAATCCGCTCCGGCCTCACGGGCGGACACCACAAGCATGCCGGCCTGCGCACCGTTCAGCACATGCGCCTTCGTGCCGTTCAGCGTGATCTGGCCGCCATCGGTTTTCGCCGATGCGGTGACATGATTGAGGTCGTACCGTGAGGCCGGTTCTGCATGGGCAAACGCCAGGAGGGTCTCTCCCGCAATGACGCTGCCAATCAGCTCTTTCTGGTTGTCCGATCCGAAGTCTGCGATCAGGCTGCCGGCAAGAACGGCGTTGCCCAGGATCGGCTCGATGACACCGGCCCGGCCGAGCTCTTCAAAGACGACTGCGATGTCGAACCCGGCACCGCCGAGGCCGCCATCCTCTTCAGAGAACATCGCACCAAGAACACCCAACTCCGCCATCTCGGCATAAATCCCGGCATCATAGGCCTTGCCGGAAGCGATCAGCTTGCGCCGCTCTTCGTGGCCATATTTTTCGCCCAAAAACTTCTGCAACATGTCGCGCAGCAAGCCGCGCTCTTCCGTCAGATTAAAATCCATCTGCTCAATGCCTCACAGTTGCAGAATTGCTTTGGTGATGATCGTACGCTGGATCTCGTTGGACCCGCCGAAGATCGACAGCTTGCGCATGTTGAAATAGTTGGGCGCTGCCGCCGGAGCGTGTTCCGGGCCTTCGGCCGGGACGTTGTCGCCGCCATCCAGATAATCGGGCAGGAACGGCATGGCGTCGGGGCCAGCCGCCCGGCGTAGGAGCGAGGACAGTTCCTGGCGGATCACCGTGCCCTTGATCTTCAGCATCGAGCTTTCCGGTCCGGGTGCCTGCCCTTTGGCGGCAGCGGAGACGACCCGCAGATTGGTCGTTGCCATGGCCATCAGGTCAATTTCGGCCTGCGCCATGCGCGCCGCGAAATACGGGTTCTGATCCAGTGGCTTGCCGCCGGACTGGGTGTTGGCAGCCACATGTTTCAGCGTTGCCAGCGCAGCATTTGAAAAGCCGACACCTGCAATGTTGGTCCGCTCGTGGGTGAGCAGGTACTTGGCGTAGGTCCAGCCCTTGTTTTCTTCGCCAACAAGATTTTTGACCGGCACGCGGACGTCGTCAAAGAAGACCTCGTTGACCTCGGCCTCGCCGTCGATCAGCACGATCGGGCGAACGGTCACGCCGGGCGTGTTCATATCGATCAACAGGAAAGAGATGCCCTCCTGCTTCTTGGCGTCTGCGTCAGTGCGCACCAGACAGAAGATCCAGTTGGCGTGCTGGCCGAGCGTCGTCCAGGTTTTCTGGCCATTGACGACATAATGGTCGCCGTCGCGGACCGCCTTGGTCTTGAGCGCGGCAAGGTCCGACCCGGCGCCCGGTTCAGAGTAGCCCTGACACCACCAGTCTTCGCCGCTCAAGATACGCGGCAGGTAGTGCTGGCGCTGTTCTTCCGATCCGAACGCCATAAGCACCGGTGCCAGCATCGAAAGGCCGAACGGCACGATGCGGGGCGCATGCGCCAGACAGGCTTCTTCTTCGAAAATCATCCGCTGAACGGCATCCCATTCAGCGCCGCCGTAATCCTTTGGCCAGTTCGGAGCCAACCAGCCCTGCCCATTCAGGATGGCATGCCAGCTTTCCATGTCCGACTTGGTCAGTCGTTTGCCAAGGCGCACCTTTTCGGAGAGATGGCGCGGCAGTTTTTCGCTCAGAAAAGCCCGCACTTCGGCGCGGAATGCTTCTTCCTCAGGCGTGTAGCTCAGATCCATCAAAGCCCCCTTAGAAAATCTCGAACAGGCCGGCAGCACCCTGCCCGCCGCCAATGCACATGGTGACAACACCGAGTTTTGAGCCCCGGCGGCGGCCTTCCAAAAGCAGATGTCCGGTCATGCGGGCCCCGGTCATCCCAAATGGGTGACCAATGGAAATGGAGCCGCCATTGACGTTGCACTTCTCCGGATCGATGCCGAGTTGCTCACGGCAATACAGCGCCTGGGAGGCAAAAGCTTCGTTCAGCTCCCAGAGATCGATGTCATCGACGGACAAACCATGGCGCTTCAAAAGCCGCGGCACGGCATAGACGGGGCCGATGCCCATTTCATCCGGCTCGCAACCCGCAGTGACGAAGCCTTTCAGCGCGCCGAGCGGCTCAAGGCCTTGTTTTTCAGCGAGATCAGCGTCCATCAGGACGAGCGCCGCTGCGCCGTCTGACAGCTGGGACGCATTGCCGGCGGTGGTGAAGTTGCCCTCACCGCGAACCGGCTCCAGCTTGGCCAGGCCTTCGAGCGTCGTGTTCGGACGGTTGCAATCGTCCATGGAAAATGTGACTTCCTTGCGGGTCACTTCCCCGGTTTCCTTGTCCTTGAAGGCCTGCGTGACGGTGATCGGCACGATCTCGTCGTCGAGCTTTCCGGCGGCTTGAGCTGCAGCGGTGCGCTGCTGGCTGACCAGCGACAACTCGTCCTGGGCATCGCGGCTGATATTGTAGCGCTTGGCGACGATGTCGGAGGTCTCGATCATCGAGAGATAGACCTCAGGCTTGTGCTCATCCAGCCATTTCTCGCGCGCTGCAGGCGGGCGGGACGGCGGCATCTGGCTGATGCTTTCCACACCGCCTGCAATCGCAGCCGAGGCGCCTTCAACGGAAATTGCGTGGGCCGCCATCGCAACGGCCTGAAGGCCGGAGGAGCAGAACCGGTTGATGGTGACGGCCGCTGTGGTGACCGGCAGACCGGCGCGCAGAACGGACTGTCGCGCAATGTTGCTGCCGGTCCAGCCTTCCGGATACCCGCAGCCGATGAAAGCGTCTTCGATAATGGCCGGGTCAACCTTGGAACGCTCCACAGCGTGCTGGATCGCATGACCGGCCATCGTCGCACCGTGGGTTTCGTTGAACGCGCCCCGGTAGGATTTCGCCAGCCCGGTCCGGGCGGTCGAGACAATAACTGCTTGTTTCATCTAATGGGGCCTCACGCGTTCAGGCTGGCGAAGGTCTTGCCCTCAGCCGCCAATTTTTTCAACAGGGGGGCCGGTTGCCACAGGAAGTCATCTTCTTCGGCAAACCGTTTGATATCGTTCAAGATCTTGTCCACGCCGACCGTGTCCGCATATTGCATCGGACCACCGCGCCAGCGTGGGAAACCGTAGCCGTTGAGCAAGGTGACATCCACATCGAGCGGACGCTGTGCAACGCCCTCCTCCACAACCAGGGCGGCTTCATTGACCATCGCCGCCATGTAGCGGTCAACGATCTCCTGATCGCTCAAGCTCCGGCTTTCAATGCCCTTGGCCGCCCGTTCCTCGGAAATGTAGCCGAGAATGGCGTTGTTCGGGACCGGTTGGTCGCCGCTGTAGTCGTAAAACCCGCGGCCGGTTTTGCGCCCGTGATGACCATCTTCGCAAAGCTTGTCGGAAAACTCGGCATAGACTTCGCGCGGGTCCCGGGTCGCCGCCAAACGCTGGCGTGTCATGTAACCAATGTCGAGACCGGCCAGATCGCTGACCGCAAACGGTCCCATGGCGAGACCGAAATCGACGAGAGCCCGATCGACATCGAAGGGGCTGGCACCGGCAAGCACCGCGCCGTCAATAGCCTTGCGATAGGTCGCGAGGATCCGGTTGCCGATGAAGCCGTCGCAGACACCAGCGCGCACGCCGATCTTGCCGAGACGCTTTGCCAGCGCAAAACCGGTCGCAGTAACGTCCGGCGCGGTCTTAGCACCGACAACAATTTCCAGAAGCCGCATGACATGCGCGGGCGAGAAGAAGTGCAGTCCGATCACATCCGCTGGGCGGCTGGTGATCTCCGCGATCTCGTCGACATCCAGGTAAGACGTATTGGAAGCAAGAACGGCGCCCGGCTTGCAGATCTTGTCCAGCTTGCCAAAGACCTCTTTTTTAACGTCCATGCTCTCGAACACGGCCTCAATCACAAGATCGGCTTCTGCAAGCGCTTCGTAGTCGGAACCCGCGGTGAAGTGTCCAGCCATGATGGCATCAAACTTTTCCTGCGAGAGCTTGCCGCGTTTGACGGCACCGGCGAGGTTCTTGGAGACTGTTCCTTCCGCCTTGGCGACGGCCTCTGCATCCCGCTCGATCAGCGTGACCGTCAAACCGGCCAGAAGCGCAGAGGTCGCAATGCCGGAGCCCATGGTGCCACCACCAATGATGCCGACATTTTCAAGTGCGCGCGGCTGGACGTCCTGGATTTCCGGCAGTTTCCCGACCTGGCGCTCGGAGAAGAAGGCATGGATCAACGCGGCGCGCTGATCTGAGTCCATCAGCTCGCGGAACAACGCCCGCTCCTGTGCCAGCCCTTCGGCAAATGGCAGATTGACGGCGCCTTCAATAGCATCAATGCATTTTTGCGGAGCGATCTGGCCGCGTGCTTTTTTGGCGAGCGTGGCTCGGGCCTTGTCGAACAAACCGTCTTCCGGCGTATTGCAAGGAAGCCCACTGACCGGGCGCGGCGCGGCGCCGTCTTTCACAAGTGTCTGCGCATAGGCGAGACCGGCAGCGCGCATGTCGTCTTCACCGCTGATCTGGTCGATCAAACTGAGCTCACGCGCTTCCGCGGCAGACACCGGTTTGCCGGAGGTGATCATGTCGATGGCTTTTGCCATCGGCACCAGGCGCGGCAGGCGCTGCGTGCCGCCGGCCCCCGGCAGAAGACCGAGCGAGACTTCCGGCAGACCGAGCTTGGTCTTCGGCGCTGCAATCCGGTAATGCGCACCAAGAGCGAGCTCAAGTCCGCCACCCAAAACCGTGCCATGAACGGCGGCAATCACAGGCTTTGTGCAGGCCTCGATTTCGTTGATGAGTTCCGGCAGAAACGGCTCTTTCGGCGGCTGGCCGAATTCGCGGATATCGGCTCCCGCGACAAACGTCCGTCCAGCGCCATACACCACGACGGCGTTGATCGCATCATTCGCTGCAATGTCGCGGAACGCCTCCTGAAGGCCCCAGCGCACAGCATGCGAGAGCGCATTCACCGGCGGGTTCGCGATTTCAATGACGGCGATGTTGTCTTCGAGTGTCAGATTGACGCTTTGTGTCACCACAAGGCCTCCCAGTCCAAGTGATTAGTACGTGAACAAAGTCCTAAACACATCCCAAAGAAATTTCAATATGTGGAATTCAATATTTTATATTGAAATTATTAAAGGTGTATGGCCCTGCCTTCGGGCACGCGCCACCTGCCCTCCCTCCGCTGCTCCCGACGAAGCGAAGCGACTATCCGGGACCCTGCCAATTATGTAGCCCTTGGTCCCGGCTTAGGGCCGGGACGGCGAAGCCGAAAGACCCGAGACACTTACACTTCCAGCCACTCGCGGCGGATGTCGTCGCGGGTCAAGAATTCCTGCGGCGTTCCCGAATAGACGATTTCCCCATGTCCCATGACATAGACACGGGACGCAATTTTCAGCGCGATGGAGAGCTTCTGTTCCACCAGCAAGATGGAGACCCCCGCGCGGGCAATTTCGGATAAAAGCTCCCCGACCTGGGCCACGATCCGCGGCGCAAGGCCTTCTGTTGGCTCGTCGATCATGATCAGCTGCGGATCGCCCATGAGTGTCCGGCAAATCGTCAACATCTGCTTTTCCCCGCCCGACAGAACGCCGGCCGGCGTGTCTGCGCGCTCGGCAAGGTTCGGGAACATTGTCAGCATGTCCTCGATCGCCCAGCGCCCCGGCCGTTTCATGTCCTTGATGCCGAGCACAAGGTTCTGGCGCACGGTCAGACCTGGAAAGATGTCCCGGTTCTCCGGTACATACCCAAGACCTTTCAGGGCGATTTCATGGTTCGCGAGGCCCGAGATCTTCTCGCCCTTGAACCAGATGTCTCCCTTTGGCACGACTTCGCCCATGATCGCCTTCACGGTGGTCGAGCGGCCAACACCGTTGCGCCCGAGAAGAGCAACCACCTCGCCTTCGCCAACCTCCAGATCAACGCCGCGCAGAACGTGGCTTTTGCCATAAAAGGCATTCAGCCCGCGAACAGACAACATCCCGGTCATCACGCTGCTCCCTCAACCATCGGCAAATCCTCGGCTTCATCGCCAAGATAGGCTTCGCGCACCTTCGCATCACCGCGTATGGCCTCCGGTGGCCCGGATGCAATGATCTTGCCGTAGACAAGAACCGAAATCCTGTCGGACAGCCCAAAAACAACACTCATATCGTGCTCGACGATAATCAGCGTCTTGCCGCGTGTGGCCCGCGCAATGAGAGCGACGGCCCGCTCGGTCTCTGAGTGGCTCATCCCGGCGGTTGGTTCATCCAGCAAAATGACATCGGCCCCGCCTGCAATGGTGATCGCGATCTCAAGGGTCCGCTGATCGGCGTAGGGCAGACTTGCAGCGGGCAAGGACGCCTTGTCGATCATGCCGACGGTCTCCAAAACCTCCGCCGTGCGGTCTTGGACATGTCTCAGATTGCCAATGTTGCGCCAGAAACTGTAGCCGGTGCCGAGCGACCACAGGACAGCACAGCGGACGTTCTCGCGGACTGTCATGTTGGCGAAGATGTTGGAGACCTGAAAGGATCGCGACAGACCCATCCGATTGATCTCATGGGCTTTGAGCCCGGAGATCATCTGCCCACCCAGATGAACGCTGCCGGACGTTGGCCGGTGTAGCCCGGAGATCAGATTGAACAAGGTCGATTTGCCGGCCCCGTTCGGCCCGATGATAGCGTGCCGTTCCCCCGGCTGGATGTCGAGAGTGACCCTACGGATGATCTCGGCGGGACCAAAGTTCTTGGTAAGATCCCGAATCGACAAAGCTGGTGTGCTCATGACAAGGCCTCCTCTTTATCTGATCCGCTGGACCGCATCACCCAGCCCCCTATTCCGACCAGACCAAGCGCAAGCAGCCAGGTCACGGGATTGTCCGGCGCAAGGGCAAAGCCGAAGGGCTCAAACACCTCGCCGAAGCCACTGGAGTCCCTGACCGCCACTTCGATGGTGATTACAATGCCGGTAAAGGCGAGCAGGGCCCCGGCCGCATAGCGCGCCCAGCGCCCCAGGATCACTCCGCGACCCGGGCTCTGCAGCCCTTGCGAGATAGAGACCAGGACACCGGCAAGACCGGATGGCGCAAACATAACGATCATCATGAACAAGAGCCCGAGATACAAAAGCCAGGCTTCGGTGAAGTCGGAGAGGTTGGACTGCATGTAGGTCAGCAAAACTGCGCCGAGCATCGGGCCGGCGAAATAGCGGATGCCACCGACATAAGCCATCAGCAGAACAAATCCGGACGGGATCACCGACAGGGTCTCAGGGGTGAAGATTTCGTAATTGACCGCAGCCATGCCGCCCGCAAGGCCCGCAAATCCGCCTGCAAAGATGAAAATCAGATAGCGCACCCGCTGCGGATCATAGCCCACAAACTCCACCCGCTCCGGATTGTCGCGCACCGCCTCGCCCATCTTGCCCAGCGGCGTGCGGGTAAAGGCAAACATCGCAACGGTTCCAATCATCGTCCAAGCGGCAATGAACCAGTAGACCTCGTTGATCGGGCCAAGACTGAGACCGAAAACTTCCGGCCCGTTCATACGGTCACCGGAGACGCCCTCCTCGCCGCCAAAGAGGCTGGTGAACATGAAGCCGGCAGCTGCCACCAGTTCGGCAAGGCCAAGCGAGATCATTGCGAAGGGAATCCCGGCCCGCCGGCATGACGGCCAGCCGATGACAGCCCCGGCGAGGGCGCCGCCTGCAAATCCGACCAGCGGTAAGGCAAAGACCGGGAACATGCTCCAAAGGCCGGTCCCGGTTTCAATCGCCTGCATGGCATGCATCGCCGCATACCCACCGAGGCCGAAATAGACCGCATGACCAAAGGACAACAGCCCCGCGCGGCCAAGCAGCATGTTGTAGGACAGGGCAAACACCATGTTGATGCCAATCGCGTTTAACAGCGAATATGTCGTGCGCGACGGCCCCGTGAGCGGGATCACCACAAGAACGGCCGCCATGATCAGGAACGGCAGCACACGTGTTCGGAATTTTTCCGACTGCGACGGCGCGAGGGATATGGACAGTGTGTCGGTCAAATTTCGCGCTCCCCCATCAAACCGCGCGGGCGGATCATCAGGACCAGAACCAGCAACAGGAACGGCAGCATCGGGGCCAGCGAGGCAATCGAGATGCGGCCAAGATCGCTCAGCGGATTCAGCCCCGTGAAGGCGAAGATTTCAGCAAAGGTCGTGTCGATGGAAATCGCGAAGGTCTGAAGAACACCAATCAGAAGCGAGGCGATGAACGCGCCTTCCAGGCTGCCCATGCCGCCAACCACCACCACTACAAAGACGATCGGTCCGATGGATAGAGCCATCGCGGGCTCGGTAACGAGGTAGTTGCCTCCGATTACACCGGCGAGCCCTGCTAGCGCACAGCCGAAGCCAAACACCATCATGAAGACACGCGGCACATTGTGGCCGAGGTGCCCGACCATATGCGGATTGGTCAGCGCTGCCTGGATGATTAGTCCTGCGCGGGTGCGTTTCAAAAGGAACCACAGCCCGGCCAGCATCGCGATCGACACAACCAGCATGAAAATGCGGTAGGCTGGATATTGTGCGCCAAACAGTGTGAACAGCGGAAAATCGAGTGCAGCAGGGATTTCATAAGGAACCGGGATCTTGCCCCAGATGATCTTGACGAGTTCATCGATCAGGTAGGCCAGTCCGAAGGTGAACAAGAGCTCGGCCAGGTGCCCGTTCGCATGGACCTTGCGCAGGCCCCAGCGTTCGATACAGGCCCCTGCCAGCCCCACCAGGATCGGTGCCAGGAACAAAGCAATCCAGAAACCGGTGACCGATCCGATCGTGTAGGCGAAATACGCGCCCAACATGTAAAAACTCGCATGAGCGAAATTGAGCACGCCCATCATGCTGAATATGAGGGTCAGGCCGCTGGAGAGCATGAACAGCAAAAGCCCGTAAATCACCCCGTTCAGCAGAGAGAAAAAGAATGTTTCCATGTATGTCCTGCCTTGAAGGCCGCGTACTCCAATTTAAAAAAGAAGCACGCGGCGTCACTATGTGGATGAAGGCGGCGGCTGACCGGTGTCAGCCGGGACGTTTCATCTGGCAGGTGGTTGCTGTGCGGGTCGCATCACCGTCGATCTTTCCATCCGGATCGGTGATAAACCCGAAGGCTGTGCCTTCAAGCTTCCGCGACACGTCATCAGAGAAGGTGGAGATGAACAGGGGCTGGATCAGCTGGTGATTGTCCTCGCGCATGGAGACCGGGCCATAAGGCGTTTCATGCTCCATGCCGGCAAGGGCAAAGGCCACCTTCACCGGATCGTTCTCGCCCACTTCATCAACCGCCTTGTCGAACATCTCCATCAGCGTGAAGACCCGCTGATAATAGTAATCGGTGCCGTAGCGCTCCTGGAAGCGGTCCATATTGGCGACCTGCTCTTCGCTCGTCTCGATGTTCTGGTGGAATTCGGTAATCTGCTTGACGAGACCGATAGCGCCCTCGCCCATGGTTGCAACCGCTCCGAGCCCGCCGCCGTAATAGGTCAGGTAGGGTACATCGTGACCGGCAGATGATGCAGCCTTGACCAGCAGCGTCATGTCCTGCCCCCAGTTGCCGGTGATCACGGCGTCCGCATCAGAGGCGATCATCTTTTGAATATAGGGCGTGAAGTCCTTCACCTTGCCAAGCGGGTGCAGCTCATTGCCGACAATCTCGATATCCGGCCGCTTTTCGGCAATCATCGTCACGGCAGCATTGGCGACCGCCTTACCGAACGAATAGTCTTGCCCGAGGATGTAGACCTTCTTGATGTCATCCTGTTTTGCGAGCCAGTCGGTCATCGCCGCCATTTTCATATCCGCGTCCGCATCAAACCGGAAATGCCAGAAACTGCAGCGGTCGTTGGTGAAAGCCGGATCGACGGCAGCATAGTTCAGGAACAGTACCTCTTCGCCCGGATTGCGTTTGTTGTGCTTGTTGATCGCATCGATCAGTGCCGAGGCGACGGAAGAGCCGTTGCCCTGAACAATATAGCGGATGCCCTGGTCAATCGCTTTTTGCAGCTGCACCAGGCTTTCCTTCGGATTGACCTTGTTGTCGAACGGCACGATCTCTACCGTCATACCGCCTGCACCACCAGCCTCGTTGATCCGGTCCGCGGCATAGCGGAAGTGTTTCAATCCCGTGTCTCCGGCCAGGGCGAAATGGCCGGAAAGCGGGTCGATATAGCCGATTTTCACGGTGTCGGCGCTGGATACACCAATAGAGCAAGTGGCAAGCGCTGCGGCCGCCACAAGTGACTTCAGATAGTTCATGCTTTCCTCCCTGAGCGGCCATCTTCCGGGTTTTCCCTGTTTCGACGGCCAGACAATTTGCTGCATTGCACGCAAAAGCTGATGTATGATCAAAGACTATTGCAAATTGAAATACTGTGTCTTGTCAAGAAAATTACAGAATTCTATTCTGACATGTGGAATAATGACCAATACGGAAGGCCTCATGCGTGGACTGTTTCAGTCCGTTCTTGATGTGATAATGGCCTTCACGCAAAGCGAAATCAGCGGTCGCAGAACCGTCCTACCGAGGTGACACCCAAGCATGTTGAAATCCAAAACCCTTCCGAAAGCCTTGCAAGGTTTGCGTCTTCCGGCCGTGGCTGCTCCACTGTTCATAGTGTCCGGCCCGGACCTCGTGATAGCCCAGTGCAAGGCCGGGATTGTCGGTAGCTTTCCGGCACTGAATGCCCGTGAGAAGGATGGCGAGCCGATTATGCTGGAGATCTGGCTGAAGCAGATCACCGAAGAGCTCGACCGCTACAATCAGACAAATCCTGACACCCCCGCAGCGCCGTTTGCGGTGAACCAGATTGTGCACCGCTCCAACGGACGCCTGGAGCGCGATCTTGAGATTTGCGCCCGCTGGAAGGTGCCGATCTGGATCACGTCGCTCGGTGCGCGGGTTGAGGTCAATGAAGCGGCGCATTCCTGCGGCGGGATCACGTTGCACGACATCATCAACAACACTTTCGCCAAGAAGGCGATCCAGAAAGGCGCCGACGGCCTGATCGCCGTCGCGGCCGGGGCCGGTGGGCACGCGGGCCAGCAATCCCCGTTTGCGCTTATCCGCGAGATCCGCGAGTGGTTTGACGGACCGCTGCTTCTGTCCGGCTCCATCAGCACGGGCGAAGCACTGCTGGCCGCCCGGACGCTTGGCGCGGATCTCGGATATATCGGGTCCGCCTTTATCGCGACCGAGGAAGCCAACGCGCAGGCCGAATACAAACAAATGCTGGTCGAGAGCGGTGCGGAAGATATTGTGACCTCGTCTCTCTTTACCGGTGTGTCCGGCAATTATCTTGCGCCATCGATTTCCCGTGCCGGTCTCGATCCGGCCAACCTGCCGTCCGCCGATCCGTCGTCCATGAATTTCAGCTCCGGGTCTTCCAAGGCCAAGGCCTGGAAGGAGATTTGGGGCGCGGGTCAGGGCATCGGTGCGCTCAAGTCGATCGTTCCGGCGGGCAAGGTTGTCGACCGGATCGAACAGGAATACCGCGACGCCAAACACCGGATTTGCTCGGACCACGCCTGATCCGGGCGAGGTATCGCGGCAAGTCTCTCTTCTGATGCCGCCCGGCCTTGAGCCGGGGCCGACAAAACAGGTCCCGGCTCAAGGCCGGGACAGACTTATGATCGCATAAGAGACATTGGGCGCCGAACCGCCCTCTCTAGTATTGGGTCTACCGCCCTCTTGCACTCAATTAATTCGCATACGAATAATTATTCAACTGCTTTGGGAGGACAGAATTGGCTAATCAAGACGCACTCGATCCGGTCGCTCACGACACAGGCATGCCGCAAATTACACCTCTCCCGGTGGACGGTGAACAGTTCCAGGACCTGCCAGACCGGTTGCGTGCAGCCGCCACAGAATGCGCTCACAAGCCTGCGCTGATCGATGGTGAGGAGACGCTGTCCTGCGCCGACATTTGCAACCTCATGGACCGGACGGCAACGTATTTGCGGGACAAGGGTCTTCAACCCGGCGACCGGGTGGCCAGCCTTGCCGGCAACAGTGCCGATCATGTCGTGCTCTATCTCGGCGTTCTGGCAGCCGGCGGCTGTATGGTGCCCCTGCCCGTCACAGCGCACCCCACTGCGCTCGCTGAAATGATCCGGAACTGCAGCCCGAAATTCCTCTTTGCTGACGATGCCAATCTGGACATCGCCGCAAAACTCAGCGCGCCGCAGACGCTGCGTCTGGAGAGCGTGAGACCTAAGGCGCTGCAATTCCCCCCCATCGAGCCGCTCGGAACAGCTCCAACCGAGCTGTTTGATATCATTTACAGTTCCGGGACGACCGGCACCCCGAAAGGCATTCAACACGATTGCCGGTTCCGGGACCGCCAGATGACGCGGATGCAGAAGATGGGATTTGGTTCTGGTGCCGTCTCCATCGTCTCCACTCCGCTTTACTCCAACACGACCCTTGCCGGTCTCCTTCCCGTGCTTGCCTATGGCGGGACAGTCATCCTGATGCGCAAGTTCTCCGAGCAGACCTTTCTGGAGCTCGCCGAACGCCACCGCGCCTCGCACATCCTGCTGGTGCCGGTTCAATATCAGCGCTTGCTCGCCGATCCGGAATTCGATCGCTTCGATTTGTCTGCCTTCCAGGTCAAACTGTCGACCAGCGCCCCCTTGCCCGAACCGCTCGTGCGCGATCTTTTGAAACGTTGGCCCGGCAGGCTGATCAACCTTTACGGCATGACCGAAGGCGGACTGGCAACGATCCTCGATTGCGGTGCCCACCCCGGCAAGCTCCACACAGTCGGCAAAGCCTCGGAAGGCACGGACCTGCGCATCATCGGCGAGGACGGCCGGGAAATCACGGATGGCCGGATCGGCGAGATCGTCGGGCGGTCGAACACCATCATGACCGGCTACCGGGATGCCCCGGAAAAGACCCGCGAGGCGCTGTGGCAGTCCCCGGACGGTGGTTATTTCATGCGGACCGGGGATCTGGGGCGGCTGGATGACGATGGCTTTCTGATCCTTCTGGACCGGCGCAAGGACATGATCATATCCGGTGGCTTCAACATCTATGCAGCAGACCTGGAACAGGTGCTGATGACCCATCCGGACGTCGCGGAGGCCGCTGTGATTGCGATCCCGAGCGCGCGCTGGGGCGAAACGCCCTTGGGGCTTGTGGTCTTGAAAAAGGGCGCAACCGTCTCCACCGACGTCCTCCTTGCCCACGCAAATGCCCAGCTCGGCAAAACCCAACGGCTGTCGGCCATCGAGGCCCGGGACCAGCTGCCGCGCAATGCCATCGGTAAGATCCTGAAGCGCGAATTGCGGAAGGCCTATCAAAACGCGGCCAAGGCAGCCGGTTGACAAATCAGAGCTGCGCGATGAGCGGACCGAAGGCCTTCTGATACAGCATGGCTGCGGCCGTCTCGGCCGGCACCCATGTGCGCTGCCGGTGGCTTTCCTCCCAAACGTCCATGGACAGGATGTGGGTAACTTCCATCGCATAGACCTCAACCTCGCACACCGCCCCCCACTTTTCGTAACTGAAGGTCCCAAGTGAACGATCACAGATAATGCCCTCCACACCGGCTTCTTCGCGGGCTTCCACTGCGGCCGATTCCGCAGGACTTAGGCCCGGATCAACGATGCCTTTCGGGACGACCCAATGCCGTCCACTCGAGGAACCTGTTATCAGGACTTCCTTGCCCTGCGGCGTACGGCGGAACGGAATGACGGCAGACTGGGTATAATAATAGGCCGGTCGCTCCCGACGTTCCGGACCATCTGGGCCTGAATAGGGAAAGAGATCCGGCAAATCCTGCGGGTCGATGACCTGACGAATTTCGGCACCCTCTTGTGCGATCTCCAAGTGAACGAGCATTCCCGGAGACAGGCTTTCATGAACCCCAAGAGAGTTGAGCAGATCTGCGACCGTCTTTTTGGGCGCAACCAGCAACACACGATCTTCATCAGCAAAAACTGGCATCTCGCCGTTCGTGAGATCCGGCGATTGAACCACACCTTGCGCAGACCAGCCGCCAGCCTTCAATGCTTTTTGAGCCGTCGCAGTGGCGCGTTCATCGGTTGTCGTGAGCGTTTTGTCTGGCCGCAAACCGTGCAGCCCCATCCAGGCACCAACCTTCTGGGCCTGGCGTTTTCCCTTGGTGCGCAGGGGCCGCCTCCTTTTTGCGCCGTCCCAATCCTTGGCACCAGCGCCGACGCAGAGAAGCAGCATCTCCAAGGCCTTTTTTGTCATCTCAAAGCGTCTCCACCGACAGGCTGCCCATCAGTCTATCACGGTGTATGTATGCCGAGGGCCTTCAGGCATTTAGACCAAGCCCGCGATTTGGTGTTATCAACGGTGTTGAATTGCTGTCACGTTTCCTTCTCAGAGCCACTGTACACCGCCATGATACTGAAACAGACCAAGGTTCTGGAACCGATCCGCCCAACCGTCCGGGCCGTCATCTTTCGAAACGGAGATCTTTTGGTACAGGTAAAGCAAAAGCGTGGCTCTGCGGCCTACCTGACCCTGCCGGGCGGAAAGCAGGACCCGGGCGAGACCGCAGAAGAGGCGTTGATCCGTGAATGTGCGGAAGAAGTCGGTACGACCGTGACCGTAGGCCCCCTTTTGCATGTGGCCGAAGTCTTCAAGACAAAAGCGGAGGGGAAGCGGCATCAGTTGGAGCTGCTGTTCGCCTGTGAAGTGCCCGACAACTATGTGCCGGTGATCGGACCCCATCCTGATCCCTCGCAAGTCGGGACGATCTGGGCCTCTCCGGCTAAAAGAGCGGCGGACTTCCGCCCGGCCTACGCGGCAGCACTTACCACTGCCGCTCCGGTCTATCTGGGAGTATTCGATGACTAAACTCCCCCGCGCGATCGACGAGAACCTTTATTTTCTGAGCGTGGAAATCGACGGTCAGCTCACCGGAATGCAGGACTACTTCCAGTCCCCAAGTCAGGCAGCCGCGCAAAAGGTCATTTTGCGCGCAGGGTATTCCTACAATCTCGCCTCGAAACTGACCAAAGCCAGCACGCAAATTCTGTCTCAAAAGAAGGTCACCTCCGAGCAGCAAAACCTGCTGCGGAATGTGGAACTTATTGCGCAGAACCTCGACCTGATCAGCCGTCTTGCCCGGCGTAGCCTGACCCATGCGGAAGATGTCGAGCGCAAGGCTTATCTGCGGGCTGATGCCTACACCAAGGTTCTCAAGCAGGTTCGCGACTGCCTGAAACTCATTCAGCCGGCCCTTTCCCGGTCTGACAGCAGGTCCGCTGTCCGCATCGGCCAGATCCGCGAGAAAATGGAAGATCTGTACGACCGAGTGTTCCGCACACTGACCGAGGACATGCGCAAGTCCAAGCACACGGCGGATATTGCCAACAGTCTGCTGGTTGCCAACGAAGTCCGGCGGATCGGCGACGCGCTCCAGTCGATCTCCGAAGCCATTTTGTCCGTCAATCTTGGGCAGCCGGTCCAGTTCGAGCGCTATTTCACGCTGAAAAGCCTGCTGCCATCGACCAACGACGACGAACCGGTCGACATAGTGCCTTTGGCGGAAACCCGGTCCGGGAGCGCGATCTCTTCTGTCCGTTCGCGCAGCGAAAACGGGGAACCGGTCAATGCGGTCTTCAAGGACGGGGAATTGCGCAAGGTGCGCGAGGAACGGGCCGGCGTGAAAAGCTGGCACGCGATCTACCCCGGACTGGCCCCCAAAATCCTGTCCTATCAAAAGCGGGGTCAGTCAGCCGCCCTTTTGATCGAGCATTTGCCGGGCTACACGTTTGAGCAGCTGGTCCTCAACGAAAACGACGCTCTTCTCGCGGAAGCCCAGAAGAAACTGGCCAAGACACTGAACGATGTTTGGCGCAGCACTCGCATGGAAGAACCCGCCGTCATGGCCTCCATGCGCCAGTTGTCCCAGCGCCTGCCCGACGTTTACCGCGTCCATCCGGAGTTCCGTGCTGAGCCGCAACGTTTCGGTGGGCTGCGTTTGAAGGGTTTTGACGAACTGGTCCGGGAAGCCGCGGAGCGTGAAGACAAGTTGGAGGCGGCCTTCTCCGTTCACATCCACGGTGACTTCAATCTCGACAATGTCATCTATGACCCTGCGGAAAAGAAGCTGCATTTCATCGACCTGCACCGGTCTCGCTACATGGACTACGTTCAGGACGTCTCCGTCTTCATGATTTCCAACTACCGGCTGCAAATCCAGGACATTCCGGTGCGCCGCCGGCTCGCCAAAGTCGCCTGCGACCTCCAATCGGTCGCTGCAAAATTCGCCCGGTCCCAGAAAGACCGGACCTATGAGTACCGCCTCGCCCTCGGCCTTGCGCGCAGCTTTGCCACCTCCACGCGGTTCGTGTTCGACAAATCCCACGCACGGCGCATGTTCATCCGCGCCCGGTTCTTACTCGAACAAGCGCTAGAGTGTCCGGAGGGCAAGGAAGAGCGGTTCAAACTGCCCATCAAGGAGTTGTTCGTTGACTGACATCAAGATCGGGGTTGTTGGCATACCCGGCAAATGGTCCACAGAAGCCCTTGCCGATGTGATCGAGGCCAAGACCGGCTTCCGTCTGGTGATCGACATGGCAGGCGTGACGCTCGATCTGGAAACCGGTGCCGTCATGTACCAGGGGCAGGATCTTTGCGCGCTTGACGGGCTTATCATCAAGAAAATCAGCGAAATCTACAGCCCGCATGCGCTCGACCGGCTGGAGCTGCTGCGTTTTGCCGAAAGCCGCGGCGTCAAGATCTTCTCCCGTCCAGAGGCGGTCTTGCGGCTGATCGACCGGCTTGCCTGCACGATCTCTTTGCGCGCGGCCGGTGCGCCCATGCCGGCAACGATTGTGACCGAAGATCTGGAAGCTGCAGAAGCTGCGGTGGAACGCTATGGCGCGGCCGTTTTCAAGCCGCTGTATTCCACCAAAGCGCGCGGCATGTGCATCATCGAAGCGGGCGCCAACGCCCGGGCGGAGATCGCCGCGTTCGCTGAAAACCATCCGGTGATGTACATCCAGCAAAAACTGAACCTTTCCGGCCAGGATCTCGGAATGGTGTTCCTGGGCGGTGACTACTTGTGCACCTACGCCCGCGTCAGCCAATCCGATAGCTGGAACACGACGATCCACAGCGGCGGCAAATATGCGCCCTTTGAGCCGGATGCCGACCTGATCGAGCTGGCTCTAAAGGCACAGGCACCGTTCGGCCTTGATTTCACAACCGTCGATGTCGCACTGACCGATGATGGACCAATCGTCTTTGAAGTGTCTGCCTTCGGCGGCTATCGCGGAGCCAAGGAAGGCTGCGGTGTCGATGCGGCCGCGGCCCTTGCCGATCATGTGATTGCAAAGGTGACCCGATGAGATCGGTTGCGAATGTGCTTGCCGAGCTAGACCGCGACGGTTTGCTGGAAACGCTTTATCTTGAGACCGGTCCGGTGCGCCTTGCAGTCCGGTGCGATGTACCGATGGCCGCAGAGTTGCGTCACCACCTAAAAGAAGCGCTCGCAGAAGCCGGGCCGGTTGCAGCCACCATCGACGTTCTGGAAGGGCAAAGTCTCAGCGCCCAACCGGACTGGATCGACTGGGCGCGCGAGCCGAGCAAAACCGGGCGCAAGGACGCGTATGTCGATCTTGACGATGGCCGGCTGGTTCACAAGATCCGCTCGGGCATGACCTTCCTGCAGTCACCGCAAGCTCTTACCGCGTTTGGGCCCTGCCTCGCTTATCCCAATCAGATGATCAACTTCATCAACACGCAGATCCTCAACATCTGCAAGCGGGATGGTTGGGAGATCTGTCACGCCGCAGCCGTAACCGATGGGGACAAGGGCCTTGCGATTGCCGGGCTGTCCGGTGGTGGAAAATCCACTGCCATCTTGCGCATGATGGATCTCGACCCGACCCGCTTTGTCACCAACGACAGGCTCATGGTGCGCGCAACACCGAATAGCACCGAAGGTCTCGGCATTCCCAAAAATCCGCGCATCAACCCCGGCACGATCTTGCACAATCCGCGCCTGGCACCTCTGCTGTCCGAGGAGCGAAAAAAAGAGCTGCTGCAGATGCCGCCGGAAGACCTTTGGCAACTGGAAGAAAAGCACGATCTTTTCATCAGTGAAGTCTATGGCCCGGACCGTATATCATTCTCGGCACCCCTCACGGAATTCTGGGTGCTGAACTGGAGCCGCTCTTCGACCGAGCCAACGCGCCTCGTGGATGCAGACCTCACCGAGCGGCCCGACCTCCTGGGCGCGATCATGAAAAGCGCCGGTCCGTTCTATCAGGATGCCAGTGGTGTCTTCCTGCGCGATGACGAACCGTTGAAGCCGGAGGCTTATCTCCGGCAGCTCAAGCGTGTCCGGATTCGCGAAGTGACCGGCGCCATCGATTTCGATGCACTTTCTGCAGCTGGCAAGGATTTCTTTGCATGACCGGATCGGCTGACACAGGCCCCATCGCGGTTTTGATCCGCCACGGCGACTATCATCAGCGCAAGAATGTGCCCAGCGCCTTGCAGCCCTTTCCCCTGACGGACAAGGGCAAAGCGCAAGCCAACACCTGTGGCGAAGAGCTCGCAAGGTGGCTTTCAAACGAACAACTGACACTCAATCCGATCGTCTATTCCTCCTGCCAGCTGCGGGCCTGGCAGACGGCCCAGCTCGCGTGTGATGTCCTGATCAAATACGGGCACACCTTGACCATCGAGCAGACACCTTCTCTGGCCGAACGCTCTGTCGGCAGCGCGGCAAATCTGACGGTCGACGAGATCGAAACCGTCCTTATTGAAGACCCCCGCTTTGACGCGCCTCCTGTGGCATGGAAATCGGACAGCGACTATCGCCTGCCGCTGCAAGGTGCGGAATCCCTGATGATGGCAGGACAACGGGTTGCGGATCATTTGACCCGCACAACGGCTCAGCAACCTGCTGGAACGGTGACGTTGCATTTCGGCCATGGAGCCTCTTTCCGGCACGCGGCGCACCTCCTAGAAGTCTTAACCCGGGATCAGATCGCTCAATACAGCATGCACCACGCCCGGCCGTTACATCTCTGTCACATAGAAAATGGTACATGGGCGCACATTGGCGGGATGTGGAAGATTCGCCAGCTAACGGATAAGACGCTCGATTAGGCCTTCAATCATGGCAGTCCATACCGGTCGCGCAGCGAGATCGCACCCAATGCTGCCCCCTGTCTTCGATGACGCGGGTGAACTCGCAGCGCTTCCCCGCAACCTTGAACCCTGGCCCCTCCATGAGGATCATTCAGGCGGCAATGCCGGCGCGGTTCGCGACAGTCTGAACGCTGCCGCCTCGCACGGCACATGGACCTGGCCGGACAAACCGGTTGTTTTCATTTCCGACCCGCATGCCGATGCCGACGGTTTTTTGCGCTCCCTTGTTTCAGCTGGTGCGGTCCGCCGCCTTAACGACGGGTTCGTCCTGACGCCGTTTGGCCAGATGGCGAAAGTCATTGTCGGGGGCGATTGCCTCGACAAGGGCCCGTCCAATCTCGACATGCTGAACGCACTGAAACGCCTGTTTGATCTGGGTGCCGACATTCGTCTGCTTGCGGGAAATCATGATCTTCGGCTGCGCCTTGCGATCCGGGCGTTGACCCTGCCGAAAGCCCCGCTGACCGAGCATCTTTTTGTCCGCATGGGACGAAAGATCCTGCCGCTCTTAGCCGAAATCAACACGCGTTACGTAACGCCGGAAGACCTAGCACATCTGCCGGACGAGGCGGAGTGCCGCGAGCGGATCTTTCCGTCCAAAAGCTGGAAAGAAACGTTCCCCGCCGCGGCCGCGCCGTATCTGACGCCCTTGGGGATCGAAAAAGAGCTCAAGAAGCTGAAGAAAAAGGCAAAACAGTTCGCCAAACAGGCGGACGCGGAAGGCCTGACCATGCGCGAGGTCTACGCAGCGTCGCTGCGGTGCCAAGATCTCTTTTTGAGCTCGGACGGTGGCTACAGCTGGTTTTATTCGGCCATGGATGTGGTCGAGCAGATCGGATCCATCGTCTTTCTGCATGCCGGGATCGACGACACCATGTGCGCACTGATGGCCAAAGACGGCCCCGCCGCTGTCAACGCGCGCTATCGGCTGGAAGCCGAAGATGATCCATTTGCCTTTTATTCCGGCCCGGTTGCCAATCTGGTTCGCACCAAATACCGGCCGGTTGACGGACAACTGACGGCCTCAGGCGTTGAACTCCTGCATCAGGCGGGCATCAAGATGATCGTCCAGGGCCACGTCAACAACCTTAAAGGTCAGCGGATCCTGGCCAAGAACGGGCTGTTGCACCTGGAAGGCGACATCACGCTGGACCGAACCTCCCGGCGCCTGGAAGGCCTCACCGGCATCGGCGCGGGCGCAACGCTTATTTTTCCCACCGGCGACGTCGTGGGCTTGAGTTCCGACTATCCGCGGGTCAAACATTTCAAGCCAGAACACCATCTTTGAGAAAAGAGTGCACAGATGCAAAACGGTGATGGAAGTTTCCGCCACGAATCCCTTCAAAGCCGCAAGTCCATCAAGGCGCTTTTGGAGGCGGTGACCAAGGGGATTGGCAAGGGGGAACTGACCTTGAGCGATGGCGATGAAGAGATTGTTCTGGAACCGGGCGGTTTGATCACGGTGCGGGTCCGCGCCGAGCGCTCCGGCGGTTCCAACCGCATCGATCTCCGCCTCACCTGGACCGAATCCGCAGAAATCCAAAAGCCAAAGAGCGATCTGAAAGTGCGCTGAGAGCTGAAAACGACGCCGGTTCGATAGGCAACAGATCATAATCGCCATACACCCTTTTCCGGGGGGCGGCGAGATGACAGCACGATCGTTCTGGAGGCAAAGTGGCGGAGAGGAAGGGACTATCAGAAAGCCGCACATAACGCCCTGTCTCTGTTGATTTTATTGATATTTTGGATCATATGTGTGGGGAAAACGTGTGTGGAAGCACCACTGACAGCGAATTATTTTCTCACCGTCTAGACACTCCAAATCACTATGTACATAGAACAACGCCGACGCCGCTGGTACGCCCTGCACGACATTCCGAAAGACGCACAAGAACCACTGGGAAAGAAGCGTTTCTTTGCTTCTTTAAAGACTGAGGACCGCAAAGAAGCAGAACGTCGAGCTGCCTTGTTGGAGCAGAAGTGGTTACTTCAGATTGAGACTGCGAGATCAAACTCCACTGATGCCGTTGAACGAGATGCACTGTATTGGCGGGAACAATTCTTGAGCGCCAAACCGGAAGAGAAACACGCCATTGAGTGGTTCATATCGGACAAGGCTGATGAGTATCGGTTCGACGCAAAGATCATGGATCCAGAGCATCCAGATTTCGAGGACCAGGAGGAGGTCAAGGACTCAAGGCGTTTCTACGGCATCGCAATGGGGCAACTCGTTCGGACGGATGAGAAGATTGAAGAATGGCTGGCGACCAGAAGCTCTCTTCAAGAAAAAACAATCAACATGTATCGAAGCGACCTTCAGAATTTCGCCGCAGCTTTTACGTATGTAAATGACATTGAAAGACGCTCTGTAACTGCCTGGTATCAGGGGCGGCTCGCCGAAGGCTTGAAGCCGAAGACGATGCAGAGGATCGTGGGCGCCGTGCGCGGGTATTGGGGTTACCTTCAAGACATAGAGCTCGCATCCGCTGAAAAAGACCCATTCGAGAGCTTATCGACCAAGAACAAATCAAGGCGCTCAAGCGACAAACCACGACAGCCATTTTCACCGTCCGAGGTATCTCGACTTCTGGACGCTGCCGTGCACAAGGGAGACGACAGCCTTGCAGACCTTATCCGACTGGCCATGTGGACCGGTTGCCGGATCGAGTCACTATGCTCACTGAAACTCGAACATGTTGCCGATGACCATATTCAGATCACGGAGGACAAGACCAACGCCGGTCGACGTAAGGTACCTGTCCATCCGAAGCTCAAACCAGCACTGGATCGCCTGACACAGTCGAGCACCGACGGCTATGTCTTATCCAACCTCACAGCAAACAAGTATGGGGACCGCAGCAACGCCATAGGAAAGCGGTTCGGCAATCTCAAGCGCAAGCTCGGCTTCGGTCCGGAGCATGTGTTCCACTCAATCCGAAAAACCGTCATCACGCAGTTAGAACAGGCAGGAGTTCCTGAGAACGTGACGGCTGACATCGTTGGTCACGAGAAGAAGACCATTACCTATGGCCTTTACTCTGGCGGTAACTCGCTTTCGACGTTGGCCGAAGCCACTGCCAAGCTCGCGTATCCAGAGAAGGCCGCAACCCGATGACATCGTCTGAAAGATGAACTGGAGTTCCCCTACCATCCGCCAGATACCGCTAGGTTTTGCTGCCGCAGATCTAGGCTATCACCATTAAGGTAGACGATGCGTCCATTGGATGTTGGGACAAGAGCCCTGGCAACCAGCTCTGGCTTTCTAATGCCTTTACGGTAACCACGGACATATTTCCCGCCTTTGCCGTTGTCTGCGATGTAGAAACTCATTGACCACCCGTGCGTTCGCAGTTGGTTTAACTGGTCTTCATTCACCTGGAATGTGCGTCCTTCAACATTGGTCGGGACAATGACTGTTTTATGCAAAGTATGTTGCTCCAAAAACGAGAGGAAGGAGTGGAAACCTCCACCTACACTTCCCCCGTATCATGTTGTAAATTAATAAGGTTTCCAGTTTCCACACCTAGCAGGACATAGAAACTGGAAACAGTTCACCTATGAATGAGGGCTACGCCCCCCTCATGAATGCCAGAACGGATCAGAAGTCGTCGTCATCTTCGTTAAGATCCTCTTCCTGCAACTCCCGAGCCTCTGCGTGGCACCGCTTGACCTCTTCCATTGAGATCAAACCAGCGGCGACTGCAGCTTGCTTCCGCTTGGTCACTGTACTCTTGACGACACCCAAAGCAGTAGCGAGGCTCTCGGCTGTTTCATAATCCCTTGAACGAACCATCCGGACATATTCCATGAGTTCGGGTTTGTTGGAGATCTCATAGGCCCAGCCAGAATCGCTCAGCGTAGCCTGACGGTCATGCACCTCTTCTGTCCGACGGGCTCTCACTTTCTCCCAAACCATCTTGAATGAAGCGGCCCCATCCACTGCGTCACTGGGAGATGGTTCGAGGCGAATAATCGTGTTGCAAGTGACTGAGAGCTTCTGGGATCCGCGATAGGACCCGTCGCCGCCGCCATTCTTGCGAGCATGATGCACAAGCAACACCGCGCATCCCAAACGCTGTAGATGCCGCATGACATCAAGGATCGGGTTCATGGCGCTGGCTGCATTCTCATCCTCAACGGTCACAAGAGTGGAGAAGTTGTCCAGAACAACGAGATCTACTTGTTCCTCTTCTGCCGTCTCGATCAACCAATCACGATGAGCGCCCTCGTTGAGGTCCGGAAACCAACTATCGGGGAACTGGTCGCGGAAAGCGAGGAGCTGGAGGTTTTCTATCGCTTGGTCTTTATCGATACCTGGAAGCACGGAAATGAGCTGCTGTGTGCGGTCTGCGAGATCGTGAACATCCATTTCTCCGTCCACGTAGAGTACACGTCGAGGCTGATCAGCAGCCCAGTCCATCACTGAACCACCTCCGGCTATTGCCAATGCAATCGACATAGACAGGAAGGTCTTGCCGACACCGGACGGCGCGTACAGCATCACTTGATGTCCGGGGGCAAACCACGTTCCCAGTATTGGTTCGGGGCGTGGTGGTAAGTCTTTCATTATCTCACTGATTGGGCGAACACGGGGATCGCGTTTAGTCATTTCATCTGATCCATACGAAAAACCCCGCCGTTAGGCAGGGTCATAAGGTTGTTTATCTTGAGGTTTTTATGTGTTGTCCGACCTGTTGGACGGCTCTTTGAGAATGTCGACGAGATCGGCGAGCAGGTGTCGTCCATGCTCCTCAACGCAGAAGCGGAGGGTCTCTGTTAGTGACCAATTCCGGTTAGTCATCGTCTCTAAGGTGTCTCGAACAAGATGCACCAGTGTACGACCGTCCTTGTTGGCGTACATGGAGATGCTGACCACATGCCTTGGGTTAGTTGGCATTGCAGTCACCGAGCACTCGAACAATACCAGTGCCATGACAGGGGTTAGTGTTGCGGTCTGAGATGACGCCGGAGCGGTCGACTTGTTCAGAAGTTTGACGGAGTGCAAAGCGAATGGCATCTGCAGTGGTAGGAAGTGTTCCTGGCCGGAGAGATCGCATCAGCACTTTGATCTCTTCGATCTGCTGGCACATCGCCTCGCTGGCCCGGATCGTGAAACGGGAAGGCTTCATCAGGTCCTCTTTGTGGTTACGGCCATCTGGTCAGAAAAAAGACCCCGCTGCAGAACAACGGGGCCGATGGATTGGATCAGATGACCATTGTGGTCGAGTTGAAAAAACGGCTGCGAAAAGTCGGACCGCTCTCTCGGAAAGACCGACTAATGTAGTCAGGTGTTACCTGGGTGCGAATAGCCTGAAAGCGCGCGGATCATGGCTTCAGAACTCGGTAGACAGACGCTCTCCCAATACCGAGTTGTCGGGCGATCTGGGATGCTCCAAGTCCATCCGCTCGAAGGGCTTTTACCCTCTCTGCATCGACACTCGGTTTCCGTCCCTTGTAGACACCTTTGGCTTTCGCCTTGGCAATACCCTCAAGCTGTCTTTCACGACGTAGGTTGGTCTCGAACTCGGCGAATACCCCAAGCATGTCCAGGAACGCCTTACCGGCAGCAGTCGTGGTATCGATGGGCTGTTCGGTTGCTTGAAGAGCGACACCGCGCTCTTTCAGGGTTCGAACGATGTCTTGAAGATCTCCAATCGAACGTGCCAAGCGATCGATGCGTGTAACCACAAGGGTGTCACCGTCGCGGAGGAACTCCAGCAAGGTTTCGAGCTCCTGACGTCCAGCTCTAGATGTGCCGCTGACCTTCTCCTCTCGGATGATCGAACAGCCCGCGTCCCTCAAGGCTTCAACTTGGATTGTCAGGTCCTGATCTGTCGAGCTGACACGTGCATAGCCGTACTTGGTCAAGGCAACCTCCGTCTCATTAGCATCCAGAGGTCAGTTAGGTATTGTCTCAGAATTCCAATGTCAACCCTTTTGAGACACAATTCACGTCTCCACTACCTGTCTCGTTAGCGTATACCTCAAATAGAAAATGATCCAGATCAGCAAAAAACACAAAAAAGAGTGTTGACACGATAATGCGTAATACACACTTAAGTGTCGCGACACGAAAATGCGTTAGGGGATTTTTATGAATAGGATCAAGGAATTCAGAAAACTCAAAGGAATGACCCAACGTGAGCTAGCAAAGGCTGTGGGGACCAGCCAACAACAGATCCAGCGTATTGAAAGTGGTTCGGTCGAGGCTCGCATCGATGTTGCTCTAAAGATCTGTGAAGCACTCGAAAGCACAATGCCGAAACTGTTCCCACATAGTGCCAAGCCATTGTCTAACGCTCAACGTAGAGGCGTGAAGCCCGAACTCATCTTGGAGGACAGCCAGTTAATTGATGAGCTATCTCATGCTGGAATCGGCATGGATCTATCTACGCACTTTATTGAGCTGAATCTAAAGTGTGGGAACTCCGTTCGGATCTCGTTGCCCAAAGAGGCAAAAGGCATACTATGGCAAGCTATCCAAGAAGAAGTTACGGGCACCAAGTTCTGCATATTTAACTCCGCCTACTCAAGGGTGGCGTTGAATCTTGATCATGTAGTCACAGCGCATTTTCTCTTCGAAGCATTCGACACCCCTGCCGATCAGGCATTCGACGGTTTATCCTCTGAAGATGACGACGAACTGCGCATGATCTCACCGAGCCTTCGAAATACATTCTGCCTAGAAATTGAAGCAGACACTGAGGACTTATCTGTTGAAGATGATCCGGATCGACAAAGTGTACAACTTCAGGACTTGTTCCATTATACGAGCAACGCTGAATTTGTGCCGGGCTCCAAAGTCTTAATCACGAATAGAGATGGCGAACCGGTGTGGATCCGTCTAGATGAAGCCTCGGTGATATCAGTGCCACTAAACATGGTCGAGCCCTCCATCTTCTTGGATGCAGAAGATGGCGATCAATAACAACAAACCGCTTACCGGTTGATGTAAAGCCCCATTCCCCACCACCGTGTGTCAATACATGAGTGGTGGGGTACGGGGGACATTTGCGTTTCCGTTCCCGGTGAGAAGCGGTCGCAAATCCGGGAGACATTTTCAAACACCGAACAAATGCCAATGGTTGAAGACAGTGTTGACACCACCGCAGCGTCAGGCAATGGTAACTCATTGCTCTGAATTGGTTCTTCGATGCCGTCCACGAATTTTGATCACCTTGAAGCTCTCAGTCCGCAGCTCCACAAGCTAGGCACCTTGGCCGAGCATTTCTTTGCGCAAGACGCCAACACGTCCTTGATCAAGAGCCGCCAGTTTGCGGAGTTCATGGTCAAGGAAGTCGCAGCGATGGCCGGTGAATACGAGCCGGATCTGCGCGAGACCACGCACGACCTACTGCGGAAGCTCACTGCCCGTCAGGTGTTGCCTCGCGAGGTCGCTGATGTCTTCCATGCTGTCCGCAAACGCGGCAACGCAGCTGCTCACGATCTAGCCGGAACCCCTTCAGAGGCTCTCTCCGCACTTAAGTTCTGCCGGGCGCTGGGCGTCTGGTACCGCCGGTCCTTTGGACGGGATCCGGGTTTCAAGCCTGGACCTTTCGTTCCTCCGCGCGATCCCAAAGAAGCAGATGAGAGCCTCAAGGCCAGCCTGGAAGAGCTTCGCAACGAAGTCCGGGCAAAAGAAGCGGCGCTCGCATCTGCCCAGCAAGAGACGGAAGAACACAAGAAAGCTCGCGAAGCTCTCGAAGAGCTGGCCCGCCAAGCAACAGAGGACAGCGCCGTTTGGGAACAGTCAGCGCTGGAACAAGAAGCCACAGCAGCGGATCTCGCCAAACAGCTAGCTGAGTTGCAGAAAAAGGCCGAGGCCGAACCTGAACAACTGCAACTTGAGATCAAACAGGCCGGTCGGGAAGCCGCCAGTAATCTGGAATTGGATGAGGCCGACACCCGCCTCCTCATCGATGTCCAGCTGACAGATATGGGCTGGGAAGCCGACAGCAACAGCCTCACGCACTCAAAGGGAACACGTCCGGAGAAAGGCAGAAACCTTGCCATCTCCGAGTGGCCAACCGAGACCGGCCCCGTAGACTATGCCTTGTTTGTCGGCGACGTCTGTGTCGGTGTCATCGAAGCCAAGCGTGAGGCAGCGGATGTTCCTGGTGTTCTGACCCAGGCGCTGCGTTATGCAAAGGGCATTCATCTCAATCCTGAGAACCTGGTGGTTGGCGCCCCCTGGAAGCACGGACTGGATGATCCCTACCGGGTTCCCTTTGCGTTCGCCACGAATGGCCGACCGTTTGTCCGGCAATGGAAGACCAAATCTGGCATCTGGCATTGCGATCTGCGCCATCAGAAAAACCAGCCCGATGCTCTGCCACAGTGGTTCTCGCCATCCGATCTCATGGATAAGCTAGAGACGGACCTCGACGCGGCAGCTCAAGGGCTCGCAGAGGAAAGGTTCGGAAAGGGCAAACTACGCCCCTATCAGGAAGAGGCCATCGAGGCGATTGAAGAAGCCATCGAGAACGGTCAACGCGATGTCCTGATCTCCATGGCAACCGGCACAGGCAAGACACGGACCAGCATCGCGCTCATGTACCGGCTTCTGAAGCACTCCCGATTCCGCCGTATCCTGTTCCTGGTGGATCGCAAGGCGCTGGGAAAACAGACTGAAGACGCGCTGGAGACCACTGAGCTGGAAGGGATGCTTAACTTCGCGCAGATCTACGGTGTCGCGGGTTTGGATCAGAAAATGCCCGAGCCTGAGCAACGGGTTCAGGTGGCAACCGTTCAGTCGCTGATTGCCCGCATCCTCAATGAAGATGATGTCGCTAAGCGGCCCACCCCCGGCACCTATGACTGTATCATCGTTGACGAAGCCCACAGAGGCTACACGCTGGATGCCGAACTCCGGGAAGCGGACATCACCTTCCGCACCCTGGAAGACTACCAGTCCGCCTACCGGCAGGTGCTTGACTACTTCGATGCGGTGAAGGTTGCGCTGACGGCCACCCCGGCCCTACATACACGGGAAATCTTCGGCCACCCGGTTTATCACTACGGCTATCGTCAGGCGGTCATTGAAGGGTATTTGATCGACCATTTGCCTCCTAGGCGGATTGTCACAGCTCTTTCTGAGGCCGGCATTCATTTCGAAGGCGGCGAGGAAGTTGAGATTATCGACCGTAAGACCGGTGAGATCGACCTTTTTACGCTCGAAGACGAAGTAACCCTTGACTATGATCTGGCGGCCTTCAACAGGCGAGTTTACTCGGAGAACTTCAACCGTGCTGTCTGTCAGGCTCTCGCCCGAGAAATTCCTCCGGATGCTCCTGGCAAGACGCTGATCTTCGCGGCCCGGGACGACCATGCAGATGATGTGGTCCGGCTACTAACCGAGCAGCTGATCGACGAGTACGGTACCTCTGCCGTTCCGCAAGGCCTGGTTCAAAAAATTACAGGAAAAACCGATAAGGCCCAGGACTGGATTCTGCGGTTCAAAAATGATTCCTACCCGAAGTACGTTGTCACGGTAGATCTTCTTACGACAGGCGTAGATGTGCCCTCGATCTGCAACCTCGTCTTCCTACGACGTGTCAGGAGCAGAATCCTGTATGACCAAATGATTGGCCGCGCAACGCGCCTCTGCTCCGACATTGGCAAGGACCACTTCAAGATCTTCGATGCGGTCGATCTCTATGCCGAGCTGCAGGAGATGTCGGACATGCGGCCCGTAGTGGTTAAGCCGGATGTTCCACTGAGCCAGCTGGTCACAGACCTCTTTAACGCTCCGGACGAGGAGGATGCCAAGTGGGTTGCGGGACAGGTCGTGGTCAAAATGCGCAGCCTCGCCAGCCGCATTGATGACGAAACCCGGGAAAGTTTTGAGTATTACACCGGCCAGCATCCAGACACCGCGATCCATGATCTGTCGACCAGATCAGGCGCAGAGGTGTCGGAATGGTTGAAAACCTATCCTCGCGCATTGGAAATGCTGGAGCGCAACCAGAAGAAAGCTAAACAACCACAAGACCCTGTTGTGGTTTCGCCTCATGAAGACGAGCTCAAGCGCATCGAGGAAATCTTCGGCAAAGGTACCAGGCCGGAGGACTATATCGAAGCCTTCGAGCGGTATGTGCGCGACAACATGAACAAGATCCCGGCCCTGGTGGCCGTCACCCAGAAGCCCCGGGACCTCACCCGCAAGGAACTCTCCGAGCTTGCCGCCATGCTGGACGAGCAGAACTACTCCGAGCGGATGCTAAGGGCTGCCTATGGCAAGGCCCGCAATGTGGATATTGCGGCGCATATCATCGGCTTTGTCCGTCAGGCTGCGCTGGGCGATCCCTTGGTGCCCTACGAGAAACGGGTGGATGCGGCCATCGAGAAGATCGAAGCCTCCCGCGACTGGACCAAACGTCAAAAGGACTGGCTCCGGCGCATTGGTCGGCAGTTGCGATACAAACCAGTCGCAGATGCGTCGATACTTGACGCCGGAGAGTTCTCTGAAAAGGGCGGGTTCAAACGCATTTCTAAGGAATTCGATGGCGATCTCGCCAGCGTCCTTCAGGACTTCAACGACGCCATCTGGGGGAACCCGGCAGCCTGATCTGGTCAGCTCCCTTGAGAACCGCTAAGCCAGAGCCAAAGCTTTCAAACAAAGAATGATACAGCCATGAATGCCAATGCCATCGTCCAGAAACTCTGGCGCCTTTGCGCGGTCCTGCGCAAGGACGGGATCACCTACCAGCAATATGTCACAGAGCTGACTTATCTGCTGTTCCTGAAGATGATGGCCGAGCGGAATAGGGAGGACGGCAACATTCCGCCGGAATACCGCTGGGACGCCTTGGTCAAGGCCGAGCCTTTGCAGAAGCTGCGGCTTTACCGCGAGGCACTTACCAAACTGGGTGACCCGGAAGCCGGGCATCCGCGAATGGTCCAGGCGGTCTTCGACAACGCCTCCACCTTCATTCGCGAACCGCAGAACCTCACGACTATCGTCTCCGCCATTGACGATCTCGACTGGTATTCGGAGGAACGCGACCAGTTCGGCGATCTCTACGAGGGCCTTCTGCAGAAGAACGCGGAAGAAACCAAGCGGGGCGCCGGACAGTATTTCACGCCTCGTGTGCTGATCGAGGTGCTGGTCCGTCTCATGCAGCCCAAACCCGGCGAGGTCATTCAGGATCCGGCAACGGGTACCGGCGGGTTTCTGATCGCCGCCGACAAGGTAATGCGCAAGGCAACCGACGATTATTTCGACCTCTCAGAGAAGGACCAGGCCTTCCAGAAGCACCAGGCTTTTCATGGGCTGGAGAACGTGCCGGGCACCTTGCGGCTCTTGCTGATGAACCTCTACCTGCACAATCTCGACAGCGATCATGTCGACCTAGGCGATACGCTGTCCGACAAAGGCAAGGCGCTGGGCAAGGCCGATCTGATCCTGACCAATCCACCCTTCGGTCCGGCGGGAGGGGCGCCGACACGGGACGATTTGACGGTGACAGCAGCTGTGTCTTCCTACCAGCTGCCCTTTGTCGAACACTGCATCCGGTCCCTGAAGCCGGGTGGCCGAGCGGCGATTGTCGTGCCGGACAATGTCCTGTTCGAGGACGGACGCGGTAAGGCCCTGCGCCAGATGATGATGGACTGGTGCGACCTGCACACCATCCTGCGTCTGCCCACCGGCATCTTCTATGCCCAAGGGGTGAAGACCAACGTGATCTTCTTCACCAGAGGCAAGACCGAGAGCGGCAACACCAAAAAAGTCTGGGTTTATGACCTCCGCGCCCAGATGCCGAAATTCGGTAAGACCAACCAACTGACGGACGATCATTTCGCGGACTTCGAGACAGCCTTCGGGGCCGACCCTTGTGGCCAGGAACGGGGAGAGGGCCAGGGCGAAGAGGGCCGCTGGCGCTGCTTCACGCGGGAGGAGATAGCAAGCCGGGGCGACAATCTAGACATTTCCTGGCTGCGCGAAGCGGAAGAGGAAGCCGAGGAGGGCTTGACGGAGCCCGAAGACATTGCGGCGGCCATCCTGGGGCACCTTCAGGCGGCGATGGTGGAGATCGAGGCGCTGAGTGCGGAGCTGGAAGACGTGGACGCAGTGGACACGCCGGAGGCTGCGGAATGAGCGGGCTGCCGAAGGGGTGGGTTGAGGCTGAGCTGGGCGATGTCTGCGAATACGTACAACGCGGAAAATCGCCAAAATACATCGACTACAGTGAATTACCGGTGATCAACCAAAAGTGTGTCCGCTGGTGGGGCATTGAAGAACAGCATCTTAAGTATGTAGATCCCGAACAATGGCCCAAGTGGACTGCAGAACGTTTTCTCAGGAAGGATGACGTGCTTTGGAACTCCACTGGCACGGGTACGATTGGGAGAGCAGCCCTCTACGAAGGCCTCATAACATCTGCAAAAGCTGTGGTTGATAGTCACGTAACTGTCTTGCGCCCCAGTCCATCAACAACCGGTAGATTTATTCAGCGCTTTATTCAATCACCAGACGTTCAATCGAAGATTGCTGACATGCAGTCAGGCACAACGAACCAAGTGGAATTAAACCGCACTGAGATTGTTAACACCAAGCTCCCCCTACCACCCCTGGCCGAGCAGAAGCGGATTGTCGCCAAGCTGGACGTCTTGAGCGCCCGCTCCACCCGCGCCCGCAAGGACCTTTCCCGCATCGACACCCTCGTCACCCGCTACAAACAGGCGGTGCTCTCCAAGGCGTTCTCAGGGGAGCTGACGAAGGACTGGCGGAACACTAAGCGCGTCGGACTGACCGAAGCAGAGATCGCCGAAATTGCAAGACTTGTTGATGTCGCTGCTAAGTCGCGACGAGGAGCAAGAACTGGAACACACCAGATAGATCTGAAGCGTTTGGCAAACATTCCAACATCTTGGGCGAAGGGGATTGTTGGGATGGCATCGGAGATGCTGGTTGGCTTTGCCTTCAAAAGCTCATGGTATGTGGAAAATGGAGTAAAGCTGCTTCGTGGGGCAAACATTGCCCCAGGCCAGATTGATTGGGACGATCTGAAATCTTTGGCACCTGACAAGGCTGTCGAATATCTAAAATACGAGCTTCGGAGAGATGACATCGTCCTGGCTATGGACCGACCAATTATTTCGACGGGACTAAAGATCGCGCAAGTTACAGAAGGAGATGAGGGCTGTTTGCTCGTACAGCGAGTGGCGCGACTGAGACCGACCGCACACGCCATACAAAGCTACGTCTGGTGGTTCATGAACAGCGCTGACTTCATTGACCACTCTGTTTCGCGCTCAACTGGTTCCGATCTGCCGCACATCAGCGGAGATGACATTTCCACTTGTCCGTTGCCGTTGCCGCCACTCGAAGAACAAAGAGATATCGTCCGCCGCATCGAGAGCGCCTTCCAGAAAATCGACCGGCTGGCGGCGGAGGCCAAACGGGCGCTGGAACTGACCGACAAGCTGGACGAGGCCATCCTCGCCAAGGCCTTCCGGGGGGAACTCGTCCCACAGGACCCCACCGACGAACCCGTCAGCGTTCTTCTTGAGCGCATCAAGGCGGAGCGCGCCGCCAAGCCGAAGAGGGGCCGAGGACAAAGGAAAAAAGCGTGATTGTATTCAAAAGTAAGCCGCTGACGACCGGCAACCTCAAAAACAACCACATCTACATCACGCCGTTCCGGGACAGACTTCCAGAAGACGTCTTCGGAGGTAACACCAAAGACAAGCCGTCCCCTAAGCGCATTCGACTTGAGTATGAGGGGATTCAAACTCAGACATTCGTCCCGTCAACCAACAAGGGAAAGCCGCGCACTTTCTTTGAGGATCGAAAATTCGTTGGGAAGTTCTTTGAAAAATCTGGAGCGGGTGTTGGCGATACGATTCTCTTCGAGCAGCTATCTCCGCATCATCTGAAATTGTCCATACGTAAGTCTGGCACTGAAAGTGCAACAGATGACCTACCGGTGCCGAATGCGAAAGCGTCGTCTGACCGAAATTCGGAAGAACTGCCTTCTCACCCTGATCTGCTTTTGCCAATTCTTCGCGTATTGGCGGAAGAGTCACAGACTATTTCTGGGCTAAAACGAACACTGTCAGTACGTCTCAAACTAACAAAAGAACAAATAGAGTTTATGCGCCCGAGTCGTTCAGAAAACCTGTTCGGATTTCACGTTCAAAACGCAAAATTATGCTTACTGAGGGCCGGTCTTGTTTGCGAAAATGATGAGCGCGTAATAGAAATTACAAAAATTGGATCAGAATTTCTTGTTAGTGATCCACCAAGTATGAACATGAATACATTACATCAATTTCGTTCATACAAGGAGTTCCTTTCAGAGAAAAGAAATCAGACGAAAGACACTTCTGATGTTGGTGCTCAAGCAGCAATCGACAATTCAATAGACAACATAGTTGAAACCGTTTTGGGTACCATTCGATATGCCAATGGGCAAAGAGAAGAGCGAGTAGCCAAGAACAAAGAAATGAAGATGTCTGACCAAGAGCTAAAGGATACCATCCGGCAGTTGATCGAGGGTCAGGGTGGTATTTGTCAGCTCTCAGGCCTTCCGCTGCAATTCCTGGGCGATCATGATGATACTGAGATGCTGGCGTCACTGGACCGTATAGACAGCAACCGTCACTACGAAAAGGACAACCTTCAGGTAGTCTGCAGGTTCATTAATTTTTGGAAAGGTAGCACTCCCGATCATGAATTCCGTCGCTTGATGGCGAAAGTGCGGGGCGTCGATACGGAGTGAGGACACCATGGCGGTTCCCGATTACCAATCCCTGATGCTTCCTGTCCTGCGCTATGCGGCTGAGACCGAACAGCGTGTTCCGGATCTCGCGGACAGGATCGCCAATGATCTCCGTTTGTCGGAGGAAGAGCGGGAGGAACGGCTCCCGAGCGGCCGTCAGCGGGTGCTGCACAACCGGGTCCACTGGGCGAAGTTCTACATGAGCAAGGCCGGTCTGATCGACAGCCCCGCTCGTGGCCGCTTCATTGCCTCCGAGGCGGGCAGACGATTTCTTGCCAGCAATCCGGAGAAACTGGACACGCAAACGCTGATGCAGATCCCGGTCTTTGCCGAGTTCTATGGCCGGAATGGACAATCCTCCGGAGACACCGGCGGTAAACCATCGGAAGAGCCCTCTTCAGATCTGATGGCAGCGTCATCCTCGACACCGGAAGAGCAGATCGGTGAGGCCTACCGTTCCCTGAACGCCGCCTTAAGGGCCGACCTCCTCGACCGTATCCGGGAGAACTCACCGGCCTTCTTCGAGAAACTGATCGTCGATCTACTGGTCGCCATGGGCTATGGCGGCTCCCACAAGAACGCCGCCGAGCAACTCGGGCGGTCCGGTGACGGAGGTGTCGACGGGGTGATCAATGAGGACCGATTAGGCCTTGACCGGATCTATGTCCAGGCCAAGCGGTATGCCGAAGGAAACACCATTAAAAGGCCCGAGGTGCAGGGCTTCGTCGGTTCTCTGGTGGGGCTGGGAGCGACAAAGGGTGTCTTCGTAACAACCTCGAGCTTTTCCAAGGGCGCAGTGGAGTATGCCCACAACCTGACCCAAAGGATCATCCTTATTGACGGCACAAGACTGACTGGCCTGATGATCGAGCATGGTGTCGGTACACGGACGCAGCAAACGATTCATATCCAGCGGCTGGACGAGGACTTTTTCTCAGAAGACGGTTAGAGGCGGTCCGACACTCAAAAGCGTGTGGGGAAAACGTGTGTGGACGCTCTAAATCACCACTCGTTAAGTGATTGATTTTTAATAACATCAAGAGGTCAAACGGAAGTGGCGGAGAGGAAGGGATTCGAACCCTCGAGACGGTTGCCCGCCTACTCCCTTAGCAGGGGAGCGCCTTCGACCACTCGGCCACCTCTCCGGTAGGCCCCGTGTACGAACAAAAACCCATGAGTTCAAGGGGATTTTTGACTTGGCCCGGTTTTTCCACGAACAGACGCCGGTTCTGTCTTCCCTCGACACACAGAGTGCCGTTCCTCCCTGTTTGACCGCCAGTCCTGAAAGTCTTTCAACGGCAAATCAGAAGCGCCCGGTCCCAAGGATTGATTTCAGGCGGTCAACTTCGCCAGGAGGCGCCAGTTTGTCTCCAGATATTGCTGGGTTTTGGCCGCGCGCAGGTTCGAATGCGCATGAATTGTCCCGGCACGCACAGTGGCAATCCGATACCAAGACCGCGGTTCCTGACAGATTTCACAGCTTGCGGGCGTTCAAGTTTTGCGGCGGTATTAATCTATGGTGTCTGCGTATCTTTCCTCACTGGCGCGCCTTCTGCGCGCGGCCCTTATACTCATGTGCATTGCGCTCCCAGTCCGGGCACAGGACATGACGATCGTCACCGAGGAGTTCCCGCCTTACAACTATTCGGACAACGGCCGTGCCAAAGGTCTTTCAAGTCAGGTCGTACAGGCCGTTCTTGCACAAGCCGGACTGACCGCCGAGTTCCTGTTTTTGCCGTGGGCGCGGGCCTATCTGACCGCGCAGAACACCAAGAACACGGTGATCTTTTCGATCGGCCGGATCCCGGAACGGGAAGATCTTTTTGAGTGGATCGGCGTCATCGCACCTTACAACACGTCCCTTTACAAACTGGCCAGCAGGACGGATCTGACCGTCGAGTCATTGTCCGATGCAAGGGATTACAGCATTGGTGTTTCAGTCGAAGACGTGATTTACCAATATCTTAAGAGCCACAACTTCACCAATCTCGATATCGTCGGTGAAGATATTTTGAACATCCGGAAACTGGCGCTCAGCCGGCTGGATCTCATCGCCTTCGACGAAGCCGCTTTCCAGTACTACCTCGACTTGGAGGACATTGATCCGGCATTGTTTGAACGGATCTACCGCCTGGACGATATCAGCGGCGGTCTTTACATGGCCATCAATAAGGACAGCGACCCGGAGCTCATCCAGTCGTTAAAGAGCGGCCTTAAGGCAATCAAAGCTGATGGCACTTATGAGCAGATCCTCAACCGGCACCGGGTCATGAACTGAAGGCGCTTGCAGCATAGGTCGAATGTTGATGGTGTTAGCCACTCACGGCTTCAGTTGTTCGCTCTGGAAGCGATGGAACAATTGGGGATGCATTCGCAAGGGCTTCGGCCAGACCGGCTGGTGCCCTATACCCTCAAGGCGACGGTTCAACGCGGCATGGAACTCTACGCTCCAGCGGGCGCTCTGCGCAGCCAGGGAGACTGGTATGAACTCGCCTACCGCTGCCTGTTGAATGAGGCGGGCGATCGGGTGATGGACTTTCAATTTGCCCTCGGTCCGCTGGTCCCCGAAACTCTCTGGGATGACCATGGACTGGCTGCAGTTCATTAACTGCTGAAAAGTGGTGACGCGGCGTTTCAATCTGCGCCGCGTCAAAATAGACCGTTGGATGAAGGTGCCGTTTGGCCGGCAGCCTTGCACGCAATCAATGCATCGACAGCCATTCGCGCGCAGAGCGTTGCGCTTCTGCGATCTCGGAGGAACTCATTTCACCGGAGATTTCCTTACGGTAGCGCACAGCTTCCTGGTTGCCCTTCAAAGCCGCAATGTTGAACCACTTGTGCGCTGTCACGAGGTCTGTCGTGCCGTGACGGCCACAGGCGCTGTCCAGGCCCATCTGGAACAGAATGTCAGCTGTCATCGGCTTTTCGCCCATGATGGCCATATCGTCGGAATGTATTTCATAGCGAGCCATAACGCTCTCCCCTTTTTGTCTACACGACTTCCCTAGAAACGAAAGCTTATCTGAAGCTTTTCCCGCCGTTTCATGAGGGTTACTTCATCAGGAGCGCTTAAAGAGGCAGTTAAAAAACAGATTTAATGAAATCCGAACAATAATTTAAGTAAGTCTGAAATTTACCGGATGACAACCATAGCGTTACGAATTGCTGTGTGTTTTCAATAACATTATAGCAAAATTTGACAGGATGGATTCATATTGGATTCACCAAAAGATCGATTGAGCATTTTTTCCGGCCAAAAACAGGAAAACGAAAGCCGTGAAGAGAGCTGCCTTAGAGGCGTATAGGAATTGCCCCACACGCTGGAAAAGCCCCTGTTGGATCAGGTCGTGATGGTGATCAATGGGAGGACTTAGGACGGATTGTCATAGTACCGGCGGGCAAACGCATCGACAATGCCCTCATCGACTAGGTCTTTCACAATCGTATTCAGCTCTTCCACCCGCTCGGCCCACTCGGATTGCCGGGAAACGCCGAGAAACAGATTGACCGTATTGCCCGGGCGGTACTCGGTCTTGACGATCCGATCTCCGAGCCCCTGGGTCTTGAGGTGATAGTCCACCTGGCAGTCGGTGCCGATCATCACATCCAAGCGTCCGCGCTTGGTCATGTCTATGAGAATATTTTCCGCTGCAACACCCAGCTTGTCGAGCGTTGTGTCCTGATCAAACTGTTCGAAATAGGCCGAATGCAGGACGAACCCAACGGTATGCTCGCGCAAATCCTCATAGGAAGTGATGCTGACCGGGCGTGACGCGGGCGTATAAAAGGCCGTCTCGCACGCATAATAGGGCGTGTCCGTGTAAGCGATGTATTCGGCCCGCTCCGTGCGGTAGGCCAAGCCGGTCATGACATCGACTGCCCCGGTTTGCATGGACGCCAGCCCCCGGCCCCATGGCATTCTCACCACGTCAATCTCTGTTCCAATCCGTTTCCCGACCTCGTGGATGAGATCAAGGTCCAGTCCGGTAAAACCCTCGTCGGTTAAAATGCGAAACGGCGGCCATTCGTCGGTGGCGGCTCGGATTGGGGCGGCATGCAAGGGTTTTGTGCTGCCCCCCAAGAGGGTCAGGCCTATGACGACAAGACCGACTGCATTTCGAATGTACACGCTGCCTGCCCAAATTACGGAGGACGATTGATACCCTATTACATGGTCCCCGCACCCGGTTTTCAATCCTGCTAAAATTAGCCAGTTCAAAGATCAGCAGGGCGCTTCCACATCACTCAATGACCCTTCACCCGACTACTTGGGGCGAAAAATTGTGTGCTCGAGTACGCAGCACCGCAAAAAGTCGCGCATATGACGTTACGTTACGGGTATGCAACCTGGAAACACCACGATACATTCCCTTTCCGTAAACGGAAGTTATTCCGCTTTGGGAGGAACATATGTTGAAATTCAACGCCGCTGCCGCGCTTGTGGCTGCCGGACTGCTCGCAGCTACCACTGCACCGTCTTTTGCCGCCGATGCCAAGGGCGACTGGGAACGCCCAAACGGGGCGTCAAAAATCCGGATCAGCTCTTGCGGCGGAGCGCTGTGCGGCAAGCTCATATGGTTGCGCGATCCGCGGAACGACACGCAAAACCCCGACGCTTCCAAACGCAGCCGCCCGCTGCTTGGCGTTCAGATCGTTCAATCCATGAAGCCGACCGGGACGGACGGTCAGTGGAAGGGCAAAGTCTATAACGCGGAAGATGGCAAGACGTACACCGGCTTCATCAAATTGACGTCCGCCAACAAGCTGAAACTGGAAGGCTGCGTCATGGGCGGTCTGATCTGTAAAGGCGAGACCTGGACCCGCGCAAAATAAGACGCTTACCGCTTTGCCAAGCTTAAAGGTTTGGCCACAGCCCGCTTGCTCTGTCCGCTTTTAAATGTGTGGCGCATTTTCGGACAGAGCGGCGGGCATTTTTGTCTTGCGCGGTCAGACAAGCATTTTCTTGTAGCCCAAGTGGCTTTGGTCATAACCGAGACGCTTGTAGAAATGATGGGAGCCTTCGCGTTCCTTGTTTGACGTGAGCTGTACCAGACAGGCCCCAGCCTCGACAGCAAGCTGCTCGGCATGAGCCATCATGAGCTTGCCAACGCCGGAGCCCCGCTGATCCACGTGCACATGGACGCTTTCCAATTCCACCCGCGGACGGCCCCGAAAGGCTAGGCCTTTCAGAAAATGGATCTGATAGGTGCCGATCACCTCTCCTGCCGCGTCCAGCGCGACATAGATGTCCATTTCGGGAGCCGCCAGCATGGCCTCGAACGCCGGTCGATACTCCTCAAAACTGCCGAACTCCTTGCCTTTCCGTACACTGGTCGCCCCGGCATTGATGATGGCAACAATATCGGCCAAGTGGCCATGCGTGGCTTTTTCAATTCTAATCATGGGTATCGCTGGCAGTTCGAAAAAAGACCTGCGGCGTTGGTACCCCGATTCCCATGTCCGGCAAATTGACAAGCCGCTTGAGCCTTGCGAAAGGGTGTGCGCCGCCGCCGCTCTGCCTTTCCCTGCAATCTTGGAGCCCCACCCATGAAGTTTTCCGATCTGCGTCAGGCCAACGTCACCCGCCAAAAAGAATGGCCCGGCAATGATCAGGCCGACATCGCCTTTCGCGGGCTGGAGGTCGCTGGTGAATTCGGGGAAGTTGCGGAAGCCTTGAAGAAGTATTTGCGCGGAACCCGCGGCATTAAGGGCTCCACTGCAGATCTTCAGGATGTCGCCAACGAAATGGCCGACGCAATTATCGCCCTGGATCTTCTGGCCGATCAAATGGGCATTGATCTTGGCACCGCTGTCGCGCGGAAATTCAATGTGACTTCTGAGAAGTATGGGCTGGAGACCCGGATCAAGCAAAGCGGTTCCGGCGCGTAATCGATTGCACTCCTATCTCCTATCGCACTTTTCGGCGGACCGCGCCGGCGTGCTGGAAATCGGCTGTGGTGTCGGCTTCCTTGCGGAGCCAGGTCAAAAACCTGGTTTTTTGGGGCTCGTCCGCCCGAAGCGCACTGCTGTTGATGTAGTAGCCGTTTTCAAGATGGACCGGCCGCTCATAGGCAATAGTCAGTTGATTGGCCGCGATCAGGTCGCCGACCACCGTTCGCCAGCCCAGCATGATTCCGTCACCGGTGAGTGCCGACTGGACCGCTTGCACATAATTGCCGAAGCGCAGATCGCCCGGAGCCTTGGCCCGGCGATGCCCAACGGCTGAAAAGTAACTTTCCCAACCCAGCCAATCCGGATCCTTGACCGCCACATGGATCAACCGCCGGCGCGCCAGCGCGTCCAGATCCCCGACTTTGCCGTGGCGGGCGAGATATTCCGGCGAACAGACCGGAACGATCGTTTCGCGAAGCAAGGGCTCCCAAGGCCCATCCCGCCACTGCCCGTCGCCATAACGGATGGCGATATCAGATCCGTCATGAAGACCGGCCGCCCCCTGGTAAGCGGCCATGACATGAACGGAGATATCCGGTTCAACGGCACTGAAGTAATTCAACCGCGGCATCAGCCAATAGGTGGCGCATCCCAAATTGCAGGATACGGTGACCACACCGGTTTCGCCTTTCCCGGCCTTTCGCATGTCCTCGACGGCCGTCGCCAACCGGCCCAGCGTTTCAATTACCGTCCGGTGAAACTCAAGACCTGCCTCCGTCAAAGCCATCGGCCGGGTGGACCGGTCCAGCAGCGGTGTGTCGACAAACTCTTCCAGCTGGCGGATCATCTGACTGACCGCCGATTGCGAAATACCGGTTTCTTGTGCCGCACGGGTCATGCTGTGGTGACGCACAACCGCATCAAACAGCTTGAGGCTCTGCAAGGAGGGGATCTGATTCCACATAGTATTAGGCTATACTAATTTTATAATGAAATTTCCTTACCTTTCATCATATTCATCGGCGCCTTATCGCTACCTCCGACACGACATCATTAGCTGGAGGAAATGGTGATGCTCAAAACCACGTTGGGAGATTTGTTGCACGCATGTGCGGCCCGGTTTGCAGACCGGCCCTTTGTCACCATGGCAGAAACCGGACAAACCATAAGTTACGCCGACTTCGAAACGCTGACCAACCGGCTGGCGCACGGTCTGCAAGCGCGATTTTCCGATCGGCCGGCATATGCGGCTATCCTCCTGGAAAACAGCATCGAATACCTTGCCCTTACCTACGCCTTGAAAAAGGTCAATACGATCGAGGTTTCCATCAACCGGGCGATGCGCGGCGCCGCGTTGGCCCGCATGATTTCCCAGACAGAGGCCGCCATCCTGTTCACCTCAACAGCGCATCTGGCGGCCATTCTCGCGGTGCGCGATGACCTTCCGCATTTGCAGACACTTGTGCTGCTGGACGGGACGCAGGAGGCCGAAGCGCTGTTTCCGGACCTCACCATCCTGGCATTCGACACCCTGATCACGGGCCAAAGCACGCATATCCCCTCACCGGCAAAAGACACCGACACGGCGACAATCCTGTTCACCTCCGGAACCACGGGAGTTTCAAAGGGCTGCCTGTTGTCGCACCGCTATGCCGTGCGCACGGCGGAAAACATGATCAAGCCTTTCCAGGTCACCAGCGGGGATTGCGTCTATTCGCCCTATCCACTGTCCCATATCGGCGCCGCCTACTATGACATCCTGCCAATGATGATGGTCGGTGGCCGCGTGGTTCTGCGGGAAAAATTCAGCTTGTCCCATTTCTGGCCGGAAATTCAAACATACGGCGTCACCTGGTTCATGATGCTCGGCTCGGTCCAGCAACTCCTGTGGGCGCAACCGCCCTGCCCGGAAGAGAAGACCCACAAGGTCACCCGCTGCTGGGGAACGCCGGCCCCCGTGCCGAAGAAAGACTTCGACGCGCGGTTTAACCTGCATATGATCCCCGGCGGCGGCTACGGCTCGACTGATGCCGGCTGGGTGGCCGTGCCCCAGTGGGACCACTGCGGCGGAATTGTCCTGCCGCATTTCGATGTTGAAATCCACGACGACCAGGGCGAGCGGCTGCCAGCCGGCACGCCGGGGCACCTCGTGGTGCGGCCAAGGGAACCGGGCGTCATGGCGGACGGCTATTTCGGCATGCCCGAACGAACCCTTCAAAGCCGCAAGAACCTGTGGTTCCAGACCGGCGACATCTGCCGTTTGGACGACGAGGGGCTGCTGTATTTCATGCACCGGGTCAGTGAACGCATTCGCGTCAAGGGCGAAATGGTGTCCGGCTATGAAGTGGAGGAAAGCATCCTCACCCACACCGGCGTCGAGGATTGCGCCGTCATCGCAGTCCCCGGAGAATTTGGCGAAGAAGACATCAAGGCCTTTATCACCCTCAAGAAGGGCATCAGCATCGACGCCGATGCGATCCGGGCCCATTGCACCGGTCTCATGGCCAAGTTCATGGTCCCGAAACACATCACTTTTTTGGACGAGATGCCGCGGACCCCGACCGGAAAACCGGAAAAAGGCGTCCTGGCCGCGCTTTAGCGCCGCCGCGCCAGGCCAAAAAGAAGAGGCCCGAAACCGGGCCTCTCGTTCATAGGGAACCTGGCAACAACCGGCCTGTTATTCAAGACCGATTTTTTGCTTCAAGAGATCGTTGACCGCCTGCGGGTTGGCCTTGCCTTTTGAGGCCTTCATGACCTGGCCGACGAACCAGCCGACGAGGTTCGGCTTGTCCTTGGCCTGTTCGACCTTGTCCGGATTGGCGGCAATGATTTCGTCGACGATGGCCTCAATCGCACCGAGGTCCGTCACCTGCTTCATGCCGCGGTCTTCAACGATCTGAGCCGGGTTGCCGCCTTCGGTCCAGACGATCTCAAAGACGTCCTTTGCGATCTTGCCGGAGATAGTGCCCGCCTTGATCAAGTCGATGATCCCGCCAAGTTGAGCCGCAGAAACCGGAGACGTTTCCAGCGTCTTGCCTTCCTTGTTCAGGCGGCCGAACAGCTCGTTGATCACCCAGTTGGCAGCAAGCTTCGCATCGCGGCCGTTCGCGACTTCTTCAAAGAAGGCCGCGGAGGTTTTTTCGGCAACCAGAACGTCCGCATCATAGGCGGTCAGGCCGAAGTCCTTGACGAAACGGGCCTTCTTGTCGTCCGGAAGTTCGGGCAAGTCAGCGGCCAGTTCATCGACAAAGCTCTGCGTGAATTCCAGCGGCAGAAGGTCCGGATCCGGGAAATAGCGGTAGTCGTGCGCTTCTTCCTTGGAGCGCATGGACCGGGTTTCGCCCTTCACGCTGTCGAACAGGCGGGTTTCCTGATCAATCTCGCCACCATCTTCCAGGATCGCCATCTGGCGGCGCGCTTCGTATTCAATCGCCTGACCGACAAAGCGGATGGAGTTGACGTTCTTGATCTCGCAGCGCGTGCCGAATGCGCCGCCCGGACGGCGGACCGAGACGTTGACGTCGGCGCGCATGGAGCCCTGGTCCATGTTGCCGTCACAAGTACCGAGATATCGCAGGATGGTGCGCAGCTTGGTGAGATACGCCTTTGCCTCATCCGCTGAGCGCAGATCCGGCTTGGAGACGATTTCCATCAGAGCCACGCCGGACCGGTTCAAATCGACAAACGACATGGACGGATGCTGATCGTGCAGGGACTTGCCGGCGTCCTGTTCCAGGTGCAGGCGCTCCACGCCGATCTCCACCTGCTCATCCGGCATATCCAGAAGGATCTTGCCCTCGCCGACAATCGGCTGCTTGAACTGGGAGATCTGATAGCCCTGCGGCAAGTCCGGATAGAAGTAGTTCTTGCGGTCGAAGACGGATTTCAGATTGATCTCCGCCTTCAGGCCGAGGCCCGTGCGGATCGCCTGGCGGACGCACTCCTCGTTGATCACCGGCAGCATGCCCGGCATGGCGGCATCGACGAGCGAAACGTTGTTGTTCGGATCCTGTCCGAATTCGGTCGAGGCGCCGGAAAAGAGCTTGGCGTCGGAGGTGACCTGGGCATGGACTTCCATGCCGATCACGATTTCCCAATCGCCGGTCGCGCCCTTGATGAATTTCTTAGGGTCGGGAGTGCGTACGTCGACAATCGTCATGGGGCGTTCAATCCTGTGTTCGTCAAAAGCGCTCGCTTGGAAGGTACGGCATGATAGCCGGAGCGCTGGTTTTTGCAGCCCTGATGCCTAGTCGGGAATTGGTTTTACTGCAAGGCTTTCCTTGCCCAAAGCTGGCGCTTTAGCACAAGGAGCGGGGAACGGTGGCAATCGCTGCCTCTCTCCTGAGCAGATTGGCATCGGCTTGACCAATGAAGCTGCGTTGTCGCGATCAGGTTTCCGTCTCGCCCGGTCCCTTGGGATGCTGCGCTTGACCGGTGCGCATGATGAAGCCGATCAGAACGGCGACGGCCTGATAAAGCTCCATCGGGATTTCATGATCGACCTCGATCTGCGACAGAGCCTCGGCCATCATCGGGTTCTGCTCGATCGGCACCCCGGCCTCGCGGGCAATGTCCTCGATCCGCTGGGCCGCCGTGCCCGTTCCCTTGGCACTGACAACCGGCGCGCCGCCATCTTCATATTCCAGAGCAACTGCGATTTTTTCAGGTTTCGTCGGCGTGGTCATAAATGCCCTCACGATTGGCGGTTGATGAGGGCGCCATACTTGGCAGCGGTTTTTGGCGGAAGGCCGCGGATGAAGCGCAGTTCCTGAAGATCCAGCCCGGCGTCGGCGAAGGCCGCCTCCATCGTTTCCTGCAAACCGGACAGGAGATCGAGGGTCTCCTTGCGATCCACCCAAAGGGAGATGTAAGTCCCGCCGCCGCGGAGGCTCACGGCCGCTTCGAGCGGACCGGTTGCGGTGAGATCCAGTGCAAAGCGCAGCCGCCAGGCCGGTTCTTCATCCTCGTCTGCGCTGTTGCCCCCGCCGTCACGGCCGATCTGCATTTGCATCACCGCTGTGTCCTGACCGAGCGCAAGCGGCAACTCCAGAACGGTGTCCATGGGCTTGGCCGCCGCGGCCTGCGGGCCGTCATCTCCTGCAAGACCGGCGTTGGTCAATTGAGTGAGCCGCATGCGCGCAAGCGCAGCGTCTGTCTCCTGGAGCAGCGACTGCAGATTTTGCGGTGCGGACCCGGCCCAATAGCCACTTGAGGTTTGCGGGGCCTGGCCTTGGGGACCAGATGAGCGGGAGGCCGGAGCTGGCTGGCGCGCTGGAAACCGGACAGCAGGTTCCGCACCCAGGCTTTGCAGCAAGCCGCGAAATGCCAAAAGAGCGGTCTTAAGGTCGGGCACAGGAGACTGTTGCGCGCCTGCTGGCAACGGCAACCGTCCCTCCCCGCCCTGACCCGACAAGCGGACGGCCTGCTGCAAGGACTGTCCGGTCACCGGTTGTCCGGAATTCAAACGCAATCCCAAAATCTGCTGCATGGCTTTTTGCACCGCATCGGGAACAGAGGCCTTTCCGGCCGCCTGCGCGGACATCAAGGACCCGATTTGAGCAAAAAGATTGCCGAGGCTGGCCTGTTGTTCTGCCAAAGGCTGGCGCAAGGCTGTTGCCGCCTGCTGGACGGGTGTCGATGCTGCCGGACCGGTCCCTTGAGAGGCAATGGCCGGTTGACCGGGCGTTGCCATGCCAGGTTTTGCGGAAACATAAGCCTGTGCCTGTGATTGCGCACTGGCGCTGACCGGCGGAGAGGGGCCCGCTTGGACATTCGCGCTCTGGGCCGCTGTCCCAGCTGCGGGCGTGGAGCTTGGCTGGGCAGTCACAACAGTCTGATTGACTGCGGGCTGAGGCCCAGCCTGCCCGCCCGGCTGCACCGCGCCCTGTGGCCCGCCCGCAGCGGGAGGCGGAACGGCTCCGGTTCCAACGGCGCCCCACTGCCCTGCAGCTGACACTGTTTGGGAGATCACCCCACCCGGCGGCGCTCCTTGCGGGGGTAAGGCTGACGCTTGTGGGGCGACACTTGCTTGTGCTCCAGCTGCAGCTGTAGCTGCTTGCGCCGGAAGCGTTTGCCCTGATGCTGGTGTCACAGATGTTGGAAAAGCCCCAGTCTGCGGGATCGCTTGACCCGCGGCAGGCTGGCCAAGGACGGGTGGAACGCCGGGCGCCCCTGTATTGGTTGGCACCCCAGCTGGCAAACCGGCAGGCAACGGCTGCCCGGACTGGGGTGTCACCGGTGCGGTCTGTATCGGTCCCGTGCCGGGCGATTGCAGTGGAGCCCCGCCGGCGGCTGGCAGCGGGGTGCCTGCCTGTACTGCGGCAGGAGTCGAACCTCCTGCCGGCACCTGCGTTGGCGAAGTCGCACCAGCTTGCGGCGGACCAGACACTTGCGGGCCAGAGACTTGTTGACCTGAGACCTGCGTTCCGGACACCGGCCCTCCCGGCAGTGGCGCACTGGCACCTTGCGAAGGGATCGGTCCACCGGTTCCGGAAGGCACGGAGACCGCAGTCTGTGGGCCGGATTGCGCGCTGACTGGAGCGCCCGGCGTTCCAGGCGCCGGACCGCCGGAGGGCAACGGCGGAACAACGGTGCCCTGGCCAGTGCTTATTGTTGGCGCCCCAGCAACCGGACCACCGGTTGCCGGCCCTTGTGCCGGCAGAGGAGCTTGTCCGCTGCCTGATGGGGTTGCAGGTTGCCCCGGTTGGGGGAGAACCGTACTTGCCGGCAATTGCCCGTGAACCTGTGCCTGATTTGGAACAGCGGGTTGGCCCAATACGGCAGGCTGGGTCAGGATCTGGCCGGGAAGTTGGGGCTGAACAGCACCGCCCGGTTGGGCGGGTTGCGGCAGCACGCCGGTTGCCTGAAGAAACTGCGCCAAAACAGGTGCGGGCCGCAACAAGGCCGGCTGCCCAGCTGGCTGCTGCACAGGCTGCGGCTGTCCGGCCGGCTGCCCGGTTGGTGGAGGCGCTTGTTGCGGCAACTGCTGGCCAGTCTGCTGCGCCGGTTGTTGCGGCAGCTGTTGCGTTGGTTGCTGTGTTTGTTGCGGCACCTGAGGATTTGCCTGAGGCGGCGGTGCAGATGCAGCCGGTTGGGATGCCGGAGTTTGCGGATTTGCCGCTGTCGGCTGGGTCGCCACCGTCTGAGTAGTGTTTTGCGGCGGCGTTGGTGTTGCAGGTTTCGCCGCACTGCTGTCGGGCGTTAGAACAACAGCGGGCTGTTGCCGGGTGCCGGAAACCGAGAGTGTCACATTGCTTCCGACAGGCAAGGGAGACGGCACGCGCAGATCGATCGATTTGGCATCAGACGACAAGCGGACGACACCGCCCGGAAGATTGGCTTCCACCTTCGCACGCAGTTCGGTGCCAGGCTCCAGGGCCTGGGGGGCAGCTCCACCTTGCGTATTTGCTGGCAGCGGCTGTGCGCTGACCGTTTCCACCATGACACCGTCTCCAGGGTCAGTCTGAGCACACCGACTCTATCGCGCCGAGTATGGCTGCTTTCTTAAAGCTTGGCGAGAGTTGACCCTGATCAAGGCAGGGACTGCAAGATGTCTCCATCCTCGCCCGCAGAATGGATCGGATCAGGACGGGATCCCGCCAAAAACTTCACGGGCTTGCCAAGCGGCATAAGCTGCCAGGCCCAGAGGACAGAGGAGTTCCCTGTGAACTGGATGGACCGATTGAACGAACGCGCCGAATTGATGGGCCGGATGCTGGACACCATTGGCGCGATGAAAGGCTTGCCAGAGGGTGTGCAAGCCGATGTGGACATGGAAACGGCTGCCCGCCGTTGCATGAGCTGTCAGCAAACCGAAAAGTGCCGCCATTGGCTGGAGCATCACGAAGATGGCGCAAAAGCCCCGCTCAAGGACTGCCCCAACGCCGTTCTCTTTGAAAGCTGGCTGAAGATCTGAACGAAGCGCACGCTTTCAATCCAGCGACTTAACGACAGAGATTTTTCACCGGAAAGATCCGGCGACACCTTGGCCTTTTTAGCGACTGGCACTGTTTTTTCAGCGTGTTACGCTTCGTCCGCTAACTTGGAGGTGCCCCATCATGGCCAAAGGACTGTCTTTACTCTCAAGTCTTGTCATCCTCCCGCTGTTGGGCGGGCCCGCCCTGGCTCAGGTCTATGGCCATGAATACGAGGAAAATGCGGCCCCCATTCGGGAGGGCGAGCAACCGGTTGTCCCGCTGGACACCCAGGACCCCACCTTCAACGCCTGGCGGACACCTCTTCCGAGCTATGAAGGATCGAGAGAAGATCGCGAACCCGGTCTGGTCGATCCGCAGCGTTTCTACGGCCAAGGCTACATGCAACTCCCGACATTCCTGCATCAACCACTGGCCTTCACACCGGAAGATCTTGCTGCCGGTGACGTTGATGTGGCGATCATGGGCGCATTTACCGATATGGGCGGCGGCGCCCGCGGCGCCTCCCGTGGCCCGAATGCTGTTCGGAACTCGTCGATTTACCTGGGATATGGCGCACGTCAGCCGCACATGCATGTGATGGTCGACCCGCTTCAGGACATGACAGTCGTCGATTATGGCAACGCGCCGAATGACATGATGAGCACGGAACGTACGATCCACGCCGTGCGGTCCTTCGTGCGCCAGGCTGCTGAAGTTCAACATGAAGACGGAAGCCGTATCATTCCCTTCATCATCGGCGGCGATCATTCACTGATGTATCCCGATGTTGCCGCACTCACGGATGTTTATGGCAAGGGCAATGTCGGGGTGGTGCACTTCGATGCCCATTATGATGCCGGCAAATACGGCATGGGACATCTGATCAATCATGGCATGCCGGTCTACAGATTGATTGAAGAGGGTCTTGTTGAGGGCAAGAACTTCATCCAGGTCGCGCTGCGCGGCTACTATCCGGATGAAAAAGCTTTCGAATGGATGCGCGACAACGGGTTTCGCTACCACACCATGGCCGAAATCGAACGTCGTGGGTTCGATGCCGTCATGGAAGACGTGATCAAAGATGTCCAGCCCGAAGACATAGGTAACAGTTTGTACCGGAGACATGGGTTACAACCTCGTGCCGAACGGGTTGTCGATTGTCTGTAATGTTCTTTGCTCCAGGTCAATGTATCCCAGATCATAG
>Ga0189284_100060_pt1 | contig 191193 bp, 183 predicted proteins | sample N32C7minimetaG_FD_130314 | JGI IMG/M metagenome (GOLD analysis project Ga0189284, IMG submission 130314) | Marine microbial communities from the Costa Rica Dome - N32 C7 mini metaG | ecosystem: Environmental > Aquatic > Marine > Oceanic > Photic zone | place: Costa Rica: the Eastern Pacific...
ATTGGTGGTGACGGTGAAATCGGCAATGGTGGTCATTTTCTATCCCCTGAATGCGTGCCTGCGAAAATGAGGAGAACCGCCTGACGTGGCAAGCCTCAAATCAATCGAGCACGCCGTCGTGCAGACGGACAATCCGGTCCATGCGCGAAGCCAGCCGCTCGTTATGCGTCGCGATCAGCGCCGCGCTGCCTTCGCCGCGCACCAGTTCGAGAAACTGGCCGAGCACGGTGTCCGAAGTCGTCTCGTCAAGGTTCCCGGTCGGCTCGTCCGCCAGCACCAGCGTCGGCTGGTTGGCGAGAGCACGGGCAACCGCGACGCGTTGCTGTTCCCCACCGGAAAGCTGGTTGGGCCGGTGGGTGAGGCGGTGGCCGAGGCCCAGATCGGTCAGCAATTGCTCCGCCCGCACCGTCGCCTCTGCCCTGTCCACCCCAGCGACCATTTGCGGCATCACCACATTCTCGGTCGCGTTGAAATCGGGCAGCAGGTGGTGAAACTGGTACACGAAACCCAGATGTTCGCGCCGGATGCGGGTGCGTTCGTCCGAAGCGAGCTTTTCGGCACGTTCTCCGGCAATCGCAATCGAGCCCTCGAACCCGCCTTCGAGCAGGCCGACCGCCTGCAGCATGGTCGATTTGCCCGAGCCTGACGGGCCGAGCAGCGCGACGATCTCTCCCGGCATGATGTCGAGATTGACGCCGCGGAGCACCTCGATCCGCTGCCCGCCCTGTTCGAACGTGCGCCGCAGGTCGCGCAGGGAGACGATGGGTTCACTCATAGCGCAGCACCTGAACCGGATCGGTGTTGGACGCCTTGAACGCCGGATACAGCGTCGCAAGGAAGCTCATACCGATCGCCAGCGCCGTGATCCCGATGATCTCCCACGGATCGACCAGCACCGGCAGGCTGGTGAGGAAACGCACCTGCGGATCCCAGATCGGCACCCCGGTGATCGCGGCGATTCCATCGACGATGCCGTTGCGGAAATACAGCAGCACGAAACCGAGGATCAGCCCGGCCACCGTGCCCAGTGCGCCGACAGTTGTGCCGGTCGTCACGAATATCTTGAGCAGGCTGCGCCGCGTCGCGCCCATCGTCCGCATGATCGCGATGTCGCGCGTCTTCGCGCGCACCATCATCACGAGGCTCGAAAGGATGTTGAAACAGGCCACCAGCACCATGAAGCTGAGCACGAAGAACATCGCCACACGCTCCACCTCAAGCGCTTCGAACAGCGAGGAATTGATCGTTTTCCAATCGGCGATCACCGCCCTGCCCGTCAGCGTTTGTTCCACGGGGCCGAGGATCTGGCCCACCTTGTCCGGATCGGTCACGGTGACTTCGATCAGCCCAACCGTATCGCCCAGCAGTAGCAGCGTCTGCGCATCGGACATCGGCATGATCACGAAGGTTTCGTCGAAATCATACAGCCCGATCTCGAAAATCGCGCCGACTTCATAACCGACCTGCCGGATCGTCGTGCCGAAAGGCGTGGTGCGCCCTTGCGGATTTATGATCGTGATCGTGTCGCCGACCCGTGCGCCCATATTGGCTGCGAGCCGCGATCCGATGGCTACTTTCCCGGCATCCGGCTGCAGTGTGCGCATGTCGCCGATCAGCACCTTGTCAGCGAGCGCGTCGATATCTTCCTGCGTATGTCCGCGCACGAAGATCGCATTGGCCCGGCCGTTGTAGCTGGCGAGCAGCGGCTGTTCGATCAGCGGGGATGCGCTGACAACGCCTTCGGTCGCGCGCACTTGCTCCAGCACGCTTTCCCACCCGTCGAGCTCGCCACCATAGGCCTGGATCACCGCATGGCCGTTCAATCCGCTGAACTTCTCCAGCATTTCGGAGCGGAAGCCGCCCATCACGCTCATCACCAGCACCAGCATGGCGACCGAGAGCATGACAACGCCGACCGATATCCCCGCGACAAGCGCGATGAAGGCCTCGCCCTTACCCGGCCACAGATACCGCTTGGCGATCATTCGTTCGAAAGGAGAAAGCATGGATGCCCGGATGTCTGGCTGCGGAAATGTGAACCGAGCCTGTAAGGCGCTGCTCCGTCCCGCACAATGGACAAGTGCCCGGCGCCTGTGAGTAATCCGCGCGGCAAGCGCCGTCCTCTGTCACGGTCCGGTCATCAAAAAAGGCGGGGAGCCGACGGCGAACAAAGCTTGTAATTGAACCGTAACACCGCCATGGAGCGCCCACGGCGGGGGCAGCGCAGCGGGCACATTACGGCGATGGCACACGACGGATTTATTTCACCGGCAGGCAATATCACGCATCCTTTCCTCGACGAGGACGGGGACAAGCTGCGTGAGGAATGCGGCATTTTTGGCGCGATCAAGGCCGAACGTGCTGCCGCAGCCACGGCTCTGGGACTGCATGCGCTCCAGCATCGCGGACAGGAAGCGGTCGGTATCACCAGTTTCGATGGCAAGGATTTCATTTCGCGGCGCGGTCTTGGCCATGTGGCCGAGAATTTCTCCTCTGCCGAAGCGATTGCCGAACTGCCCGGCACGATGGCGGCGGGCCATGTCCGCTATTCCACCACCGGCGGGGCCGGCTTGCGCAATGTGCAGCCGCTCTATGCCGAACTGGCCAGCGGCGGCTTTGCCATCGCCCACAACGGCAATATTTCCAACGCCATGGCGCTGCGCAAGGATCTGGTCGGGCGCGGTTCGATCTTCCAGTCGACTTCCGACACCGAAGTCATCATCCACCTCGTCGCAACCTCGCGCTATCCCACCATTGCTGACCGTCTGATCGACGCGTTGCGCTTCGTCGAAGGGGCCTATGCGCTGATCGTCATGACGCCCGAAGGCATGATTGCATGCCGCGATCCCCTGGGCATCCGCCCGCTTGTGATGGGCAAGATGGGCGATGCCGTGGTGTTCGCCAGCGAAACCGTGGCCTTCGATGTCGTAGGCGCGGAATTCATCCGCGAAGTCGAGCCGGGCGAAATCCTGCAAGTCGATTTTGAAGGCAACATCACCAGCTCGCATCCCTTCGGCAAGCCTGCCGCGCGGCCGTGCATTTTCGAACACGTGTATTTCAGCCGCCCCGACAGCATCTTTGCGGGGCAAAGCGTCTATGAGGCGCGCAAGGCCATCGGCACGCAGCTGGCCATCGAATCGCCCTGCGATGTCGATCTGGTGGTGCCCGTGCCCGACAGCGGCGTTCCGGCCGCAATCGGCTATGCCCAGCGCTCGGGCGTGCCGTTCGAACTTGGCATCATCCGCTCGCACTATGTCGGGCGCACCTTCATCCAGCCTTCGGACGCGGCGCGCCATTCGGGCGTGAAGCGCAAGCACAACGCCAATCGCGGTCTTGTCGAAGGCAAGCGCATCGTTCTGATCGACGATTCGATCGTGCGCGGCACGACCAGCCTCAAGATCGTGGAAATGATGCGCGAAGCTGGCGCAAGCGAAGTGCACTTCCGCGTTGCCAGCCCGCCGACAGCGCATTCGTGCTTCTATGGCGTCGATACGCCCGAACGCTCAAAGCTGCTGGCGGCGCGCATGGAGCTTGAGGCGATGCGCGAATTCATCAAGGCCGACAGCCTCGCCTTTATCTCGATTGACGGGCTTTACCGGGCCGTCGGTTCAAAGGGGCGGGACAAGGCGTGTCCGCAATTCTGCGACGCGTGCTTCACCGGGGATTACCCCACATCGCTGACCGACCTTTCGCTGAGCGATCGCAAGTCCGACGAACTTCCTTTCGTAGACCCCAAGGCTGCCTGATCCATGACCGAGAACAAACCGCTTGCAGGGCGTACGGCCCTGGTTACCGGCGCGAGCCGTGGCATTGGCGCAGCGACTGCCATTGCTCTTGCCGAACAAGGCGCGCACGTCATTCTCGTCGCGCGCAAGGTCAAGGCGCTCGAAGCGGTGGAAGACCAGATTCACGGCGCTGGCGGCACCTCCACCATCGCTCCGATCGACCTCACCGAACCGGATGCGGTGACACGTCTTGCATCGGCCATCGCCGGACGGTGGGATGCGCTCGATATCATGGTGATTTCAGCAGCTTACCTGCCGGAATTGACACCGCTTTCGCAAATCGACCCCAAGCAGTTCAACCAGGCGATCATGACCAATGTGGTCGCGACTCAGGCGCTGCTTGCGGCGTTCGACCCGCTGCTGCGCCGCGCCGAGGCCGGACGCATCATCGGCCTGACCAGCAGCGTGGGCGCTTCGCCGCGCTCGTTCTGGGGGGCTTATGGTTCGACCAAGGCTGCGTTTGACAATCTGCTTCAGACCTACGCTGCGGAAGTCGAAAAGCTCAGCCCGCTGCGTGTCGCCATCGTCGATCCGGGCGCGACCCGCACTGAAATGCGCGCCCGAGCCTATCCCGGCGAAAAGCCCGATACGGTTAAGCCGCCCGAAGCGGTGGCAACCCGCCTGATCGACTTGCTCAAGCAGGATTTCACCACCGGGCATCGCGAACGAGTCGACTGATCGCCGCTGCACCACACCATTGCGGTGCCTCCGTCATTTCCCCTTACATTGCTGTTAACCTTTTTGTGCAATCAATCTCTAAGCCTGTCGGGTGGAATAAGGGTCCGACCACAGACCGGCACAGAGACCAAAAGAGCATATTGGAAAAGGTTGCGAGGCAATGCCGACCGACAACAACAGCTACCGTATCGCTGCGCAGGAAGATCGCTGCTCGCCGCGGACCCGGCTTACCATTCCCGCCACGCTACGGGCATCGGGCGGTCGTGCGTTCCAGAGCGTTGTCCATGATCTTTCGATTTCCGGCTTTTCCGCCGCATCGATCAACCGCATGCACGAAGGCCAGATTTGCTGGCTGACACTGCCGGGGCTCGAATCGCTTCAGGCTCAGGTCGTGTGGTGGGACAATTGCATTGTCGGCTGTGCGTTTGAGGAATTGTTGAGCCCGATCGTGCACGACAACATCCTGCAACGCTACAGCAACACCGGCGTCTATCGCCCGATGGCATAAGAAAGGCCGGGCGAGTTAGCCCGGCCATCCTCCCATTCAATCGGAAGCCGCGATTCCGGCCGCGATCGCTCCCCACTTCGCTCGGTTTGCGCTGCTGGTCGCAGTCGGCCAGTTGCTCACCACGGTCAGCACCAGTTCTTCGCTTGGCACGATCGTGATCGATTGGCCAAAGATCCCCTGCGCGCCGAAAGAGCCGGGATAGGTCCACCACTGATAGCCATAGCCGTAACCCGAATCCCCGAAATCGACGAGCGAATCGCCCGCTTCGGCAAACCAGCCTTCAGGTACGGCGTTGCCACCGCCTTCAAGCGCGAACACGCCCATGCGGGTGTAATCGGCCAATGACAGCGACAGACAGCACCCGCCGATATTGCCGCCGCGCGGATCGACCATCCAGAACAGCCCGTTCTCGAAGCCCGCAGGCTCGACGATCTTTTCCTGCGCATATTCGGCCAGTGACAGGCCGACGGCATTTTCGACCAGCAGACCGATCAAATTCGTCTCACCCGTCTTGTAGACCCATTTCTCTCCGGCAGGCGCCTCGCGCTTCAATTCGCGCATCTGGGCGACAATGGCTTCGGGGCCGTATTCGACGACGAAGCGGTTCATCTGCGCAACGTCGCTGTTGGGATCGGTGTAATCCTCGTTCCAGGCGACCCCGCTTGTCATGGTGGCGAGCTGGCGCACCGTCACACCTTCGTAAGCGGAGCCGGCAAGGCCGGGGATATAGCGCGTTACCGGATCATCGAGGCTGGCGATGAACCCGTCACGAATGGCCGCGCCAAGCAGGGTCGAGGTGAAGCTCTTGGCCACCGAAAAGCTGGTCCAGCGTTGTTCGGGCGTGAAGCCGAGCGCGTAATCTTCAAACCGGACGGTGCCGTTCTTGTACACCATCACCCCGGCGGCGTTGGTTTCCAGCATGGTTTCGCGGATTTTCTGCGCCAGAGCAGCAGGCAGCGCCTCCCCCTGTGGCAATGCGCGTGGCTGGCGCGCGGCGGGGACTTCGTGCCCGGCAAACCAGTTTTCCATCTCGCGGAACCGGGCCGAACGCTGTTCATCGCTCCAGAACAACACCTGCAATTGTGAGGGATCGCGCTCCGGCGGCGTCACCATCGTCACGGCGGCAAGCGGCGTCGCATCCGCGCCGCTCGCTCCGTCAGCCGTGGTATAGGTCGTCGCACAGCCGCCCAGTGCCAACGCCAGCGCGATACCCGATGCCAGTGACTTCAATTTCATGTCAGACCCTCTCCTGTCTCAATTCTTTACCAGCGTAACCTGATGGACATCGATTGTCCCGGCCAGAAAGCCGCCTTCGCAATAGGACAGGTAATAGCGCCACAGCCGCACGAAGCGATCGTCGAACCCGGCGGGCAGCCTCCCCTCGGCCACAGCCGCGTCAAACTGTTCGCGCCATATCCGCAATGTGCCGGCATAATCCTGCCCGAAATCGACCTGATCCCGCCATGAAAGTCCGCGTTCTGCCGCCAGCGCGCGGAACTCCGAAGCCTTGATCAGCAAGCCTCCGGGGAAGACATATGCCTGAATGAAATCGGCGGCGCGGGCGTAATCCTCGAACACGTCATCGGCCATCGAAATGAATTGCAGCGCCGCGCGCCCACCCGGTTTCAGATTGCGCGCGAGGCAATCCATGAAAGCGGGCCAGTATTCGCGCCCCAGCGCCTCGACCATCTCGACGCTGGCGATCGCGTCGTATTGGCCCGATGTTTCGCGATAATCCTGCTTGCGGAATTCGATGGAGGAGGATGCGTGTTCGCGCGCCCAGCGCAATTGCTCGTCCGACAGGCTGATCGCGGTGACTTGCGCGCCGGTGCGGGCGATCCTTTCAGCCAGCGCGCCCCATCCGCAGCCGATTTCAAGAACCGTCTCCGCATCGCCCAGTCGTTCGACAATGCCCGAAAGCTTGCGCTGCTGCGCGGCTTCGATCCCGTCATCACCCACCTCAAGCGCGCTTGAATAGGTCATGCTCGGATCGAGCCACGCGGCATAGAAATCATTGCCCAGATCGTAATGTGCCGAGATGTTGCGCACCGATCCGCTGCGATCGTTGCGGTTCATCTGGTGCGCGAACAAGCCGATCAACCGGAACAGTCCCGAACTGCGCGCCGTGTTTCCCAGCGTTCGAACATTGTCGGACATCAGAGCAAACATGTGCGCGTGATTGTCGGCCTCCCACTCGCCTGCCTCATAGGCCTGAAACCAGCCCACAGATCCGCCAGTGGCGAGCCGCAGCAGCGCGCGCCAGTCCTTCAGCCGGATTTCGACATCGAAGCCCGCAGCGCGCCCGCCCAGCACCCGCGTGGTGCCGTCGGGCAGATACGCTGTGATCGAACCACGCTCCAGCCCCGCATCGACCTGCGCCAGGATCTTCGCAAAGCCGGGGGCCATCAGCCGCGCAAGCAAGCCCGGAGCGGGCGCAAACCGCGCACCCGCGCTCAGCAATTCTCCGCCTCTGATCCCCTGCGACGTCATGCGCCATGCCATAGGCCCGACATGCGCCCATCGGCAAGGTGACGTATGACCGGATCAGTCGCTCTTGATCGCCTTATACGCAGCCAGCGCCCGCTCGCGTGCCTGTTTGTGGCCGATGATCTTGGGCGGGTAAGCCTTTGGCAGGCGGCCGAATTCCTCGGGATCGTGGATATAGGGTTCGTCCAGACCGCGAAGTTCCGGCACGTATTCGCGGATATATCGCGCCGCGTCGAACTTCTCCGACTGCGACAGCGGGGCCATGATCCGCACGAACATGTTGCTGTCCACGCCCGTTCCGGCGGTCCATTGCCAATTGGTCGCATTGCTGGCGTAGTCGGCATCCACCAGCGTATCCCAGAACCATTGTTCGCCCACGCGCCAGTCGATCAGCAAATGCTTGATCAGGAAGCTGGCGGTGATCATCCGCACGCGGTTGTGCATCCACCCGGTCTGCCACAGTTGCCGCATCCCGGCATCGACGATGGGGTATCCGGTGCGTCCCTGCTGCCAAGCCTTGAGATCGCGCGCGGCGCGATCATCAGTCTCGGGATCGCGCCATTCGATCTGGTCGAAATCCTCGCGGTAATTGTTGCGGGCATAGAGCGGGAATTGCGCGACGGTGTTCTGCGCATAATCGCGCCAGATCAGCTCGCTTTCGAAGGTCCGCCAGCCATCCGAACGCTTGTGCTTGAAGCGGTGCCAGATTTGCACCGGCGAAATCTCGCCGAAATGCAGATGCGGCGACAGGCGCGATGTCTTGTCCACGCTCGGCAAATTGCGCTTGTCGTCATAATCGTCGACGTGGGTCTCCCACCAATCGAGCCGTTCGTGCGCGGCGGCCTCCCCCACCTGCCAGAAATCCCGCATCCCCCCGGCCCAATCGGGCCTTGTCGGGAGCAGGTTCCAATCCTCCAGAGCGTCACTGGCAGGGAAGCCATCGGGCGATGACAGCGTCTCGGGCTCGGGCAATTCGTCGCGCGGGGGGAATTGCGCGCGCACGGCGCGGCTGAAGGGGGTGTAGATCTTGTACTGCCCGCCGCTGCCGGTCTGGATCGAACCCATCACGGTGAGGAAATTGGCATCGTCGTAGCGTTTCAGCTCGATTTTCTCGCCCAGTGCCTTTTCGGCATTGCGGAACCAGGGTTCGTAATGGCGATTGGCGTGAATGGTGGTCGCACCGGTTTCTTCAGCAACCTTAAGCAGTTCCTCCACCGCATCCCCCCGGCGCAGCACGATTCTGGCGTGGCGTTTGGCAAAGCTGGCGGCCAAGCTTTCAAGCGAATGGTGCAGCCACCAGCGCGATGCGCCCCCGTAAGCATGGGTGCTGGCGCGCTCATCATCCAGCACGAACACGGCGATTACCGGACCAGCCTTTGCCGCGTGGTAAAGGGCGGGATTGTCGGCCATGCGCAGATCGCGCCGCAGCCAGACGATTTGAATGTCACTCATGTGGGGCAAAGCGCGTCAGTCGCTGTCAAGTTCCTCACATTTCACATCCGGCAGCGCGACCGAGAACCGTCCCCGCGCACGAGGATCATAGAAGCGGGCGTCGTAGAGGATAACCGAGCCGTCCTCGGCCCGCACCGCAAAGGGCGCGCGCGACCAGAAGAGGAAGGCATCGAGTTGGGAGTTCTCCAATCGCTCGTCGTCCAAATCCGGCAATTCGCAAGTCCGGTCAGAAAGCGGCCGATGCTCCACCAGAAATCCGGGCGTGTAGACCCCGACCTGCCAAACTCCGTCCGGCATCTTGTGAAGCAGCTCCCGCTCCCAGAAATAGAGGGGCAGCGGGCTAACGATGACTTCGGCGAGGCGGCCATAGCCATGGGTGCCATTCGCGCCGTCACGGATCGCTTCGGACCAAAGCCAGTTCACCCCGATATACGCCAGCATTGCCGCAATCCCGATCCGCGCAGGCTTGGCCCAATTCCCGCGCTTCTTTTCCTGCCGCCGCGACCACCACAGGCTGGCGATCAGCAGCGCCCACAACCACACGTCGATGATGAACAGCGTGTCGCCATAGAACCACTGCGAGGAAAACGGCTCAAGAAACCGCACGCCATAGACGTTGAGCCAGTCGAGCGCCGGGTGGCTCAGGCAGCCGATGAAACTGAGGGCATAAAGCCACCCGAAATGCACCGGCAGGCGTCCTTCGGGCCTTTTTCCCCGCTTCGTCTGCCACCGGTCAAACGCCCACAGCAGCACCGCCAGTATCAGCGGCAGCAGCACCATCGCGGGCGGGCCGTGCGTGATCCCGCGGCGAAAGCCCAGATGCTCGGTCCCCTCCAGCCAGAAAAAGCACGCCACATCCACATCAGGCAGGTTCGCCCCGATGATCAGCGCAGGCATGGCGAGCCCGGTTTTCTTCTTGAGCCCCGCCTGCCCCAGCACCGCGCCGACAAGGCTATGTGTCAGATTGTCCATGGCTTTGCTGCCTATCCCCGCGCCAGCATCAAAGCGAGTGGAAATGCGCCGCCAACTCGCCTAGCGATGCGGCAGAGCACGGGAGAGAGAATACCGCGATGACCGATACCCCATACATCCGCCCCGACATGAAAGCCTTTCTCGATGCGCTTGCTGCCATCGGCGGGCCTAAGATTGCCGAGATGACGCTGGAGGAAGCGCGCGCTTCCTATGGCGCGCTGCACGGCATGGCGGACCGTCCGGCGCGTGATCTGGCACTGGTTCGCGATCTGACCTGCCCCGGCCCGGATGGCGACATCCGCCTGCGCCTCTATGACGCACGCGAGGCACGCGAACCCGGCCCCGTCATCACATTCTACCACGGCGGCGGCTTTGTGATCGGCGATCTGGAGACGCACCATAATCTCTGCACCGAGATTGCCGCGCTGATGGACCTGCCGCTGGTCGCGGTCGATTACCGGCGCGCACCGGAGCACCCCTTCCCCGCCGCGATTGACGATTGCGAAGCGGCAACGCGCTGGATCGCTTCCTCGCCTGAAGGTTTGGGGCGCGAAGTCACGGGCGTCGTCACTATCGGCGACAGCGCCGGAGGCACGGCGACACTGGCGGTGGGGCAATTGCTGGCCGCCAATCCCGCCGATGTCACGGTGGTCTTGCAGGTGCCGATCTTCCCGCTTGCCAGCAATGCGATGGGATCAACCAGCCTTGAGGAATTTGCCGACGGCTTCATCCTCAGCAAGGTCGCGGTCGAGTTCTTCGATCAGGCCTATGGCGCGCCGCGCGACGATCACCGCGCCTTTCCGATCCTGGGCGACCACAGCAAGGCCCCGCCGACGGTGCTCGTTACCGCCAGCCTTGATCCGATCCGGGATTCGGGGCGCGATTATGCCAAGGCGCTGGCCGATGCCGGGCGCGATTGCGTGTTCCTCGAAATGCAGGGTGTCACTCACAGCTTCACCAATATCCGGCAGGCTGTCCCCAGCACTCAGGGCGATCTGGAACGGATGATCGCGGCGATGAAGTTCATGCTGGGAAATCCGGCGCAATGAGCGAGCTTCCCTATCGTCCCTGCGCCGGCTTCATGCTGGTGAACCACGAACGCAAAGTCTTCGTCGGCCAGCGCATCGACGCCTCGGCACATGGTTTCTGGCAGATGCCGCAGGGCGGGATCGACAAGGGCGAAGACCCGCAGGAAGCGGCTCTGCGCGAGCTGGAAGAGGAAACCGGGATCGGAGCGCATCTGGTGGAGGTGATCGCCCCCGCATCGCGCACCATGCTGTATGATCTGCCGCCCGATCTGCTGGGCCGGGTGTGGAAGGGCAAATATCGCGGACAGGAACAGTTCTGGTATCTCGGCCGCTTCCTCGGCAGCGATGCCGATATCAACCTTGAGGCGCATGATCCGCCCGAATTCAACGAATACCGCTGGATCGCGCCCGAACAGCTGCCTGAGCTGATCATCCCGTTCAAGCGCGATGTCTACACCGCGCTGGTCAAGGAATTCGCGCCGCTGATCTGATGATCAGTTGCTAGCCTAGTTGCTGGCAGGCCCGCCCTCTGCCGTGTCCGCTGCAAGCCGCGCCGGAGGGCCGGCGGCAATCGTCGCCTTGAGCGCGACGGTTTCGGGGCAGCTTTCGCCGCACAGGCTTTCAAGCCGGGAAAGGTTGCGCTGCGCCTTTTCGATCGCGCCTTTTTCCACCAGCGCCTCACCCTCGCCCGAGATCGCGGCGAAATTGCCGGGATCACGCGCCAGAGCCTCGCGGTAATAACGGATCGCCTTGCCCTGCAATCCGTCGCGGCGCGCAGCCTCGGCCAGATCGAGGAAGATCGGCGTGTAACCCGGATCGACGGCCAGCGCGGCTTCGAACGAGTCGATGGCGGCCTGCACATCGCCTGCTTCAAGAGCTGCGCGCCCTTCCGCAATCAGCATCGCCGCGCGCGGTTCGGCCTCTCGTTCCCCCGCGCTCGTCACGCTTGCCGTGGTGGCAAGGAATAGCGAGAGTGCAGCGGCTACGGGCGCGAAACGCATGAACAGCTCCTTTGATGCAGACAGCCGGGATGGATAGGCGTTTGCCATGAGGTCAAGGCTATCATGCCGAACGCAGGATGGCGACAAAAAACCCGTCTGTGCCATCGTGATGCGGCGTGAGGCGCATGCCCGCCCCTTGCGACCTTCCCAAGGGGATATCCACGGCCTCCGCCTGCCAGCCCTGATGCCGGGCAAGGAAGGCAGCAATCCTGTCCGCGCCTTCTTCGTCAAGCACCGAACAGGTTATGAAAGCGAGCACGCCGCCCGCCCGCACCAGCGATGCGCCGATGTCAAGCACGTGATCCTGCAGCTTGGTGAGACGCTCCAACTCGCCGCGATCAAGCCGCCAGCGCCCTTCGGGATTCCGGCGCCATGTGCCTGTGCCCGAACAGGGCGCATCAACCAGCACGCGGTCTGCCATGCCCAGCCACGGGGCAACCGCTTCTGCCTCACGGCCGGGATCTAGCAGGATGGTGTGATCCACCTGCGCCCCGGCGCGCGCGGCGCGGGGGGCCAGATTGCCAAGGCGGCGTTTGTCGGTGTCGCAAGCGATCAGGCTGGCCGCATTGCCGGTTGCCGCCGCCAGCGCCAGCGTCTTGCCCCCGGCCCCGGCGCACAGATCGACAATCACTTCGCCCGGCTGCGGGTTCAGCGCGGCGCAGACCCATTGGCTGCCGTGATCCTGTATTTCGATCAGCCCTTCACGAAAGGCATCCCATTGTTCGACCTGAGTGCCGGAGGGAAAACGCAGACCCTGCGGCGCGGCCAGCGGCTCGCCGGGTTCGGGAAGATCGATGGAGCCGCGATCCGCCTTCAGCGCGTTGACCCGGATGTCTAGCGGGGCGCGTTCAAGCAGCGCCCAGGCATCGGCGCCTTTCAATCCCGAAGCGGTGATCCTTGCCGCAAGCCATGACGGGGCGATCCCGGTCTTCGCCGGTTTCTCATCCTCGCCAATCGCTGCGGGGCCATGCGGCGATCCGTCGAACAGTGGGACAATCGCCTTGTCCTTAGCCGCCAGTGCCAGCATCGCGGCGCGCCCGCTGTGCGGCGTCGGCCCGCACAGCCGGATCGCGGAATAGACCAGTTCACGCACCGCCCGCCGGTCTTTCGACCCGGCATAGCGGCGTTGACGGAAATAGTCGGCGATCAGCCTGTCAGCAGGCGCACCCTTGGCGCGGGCGGCCTCGATGATCTGATCGAGCAGTTCGATCGCAGCCTGAACGCGTGCGGCGGGTGTCATCGCGCCAATCCAACAAGCAAGCCGTCACCCCCGCGAAGGCGGGGGTCCAGCTTGCACCGTGACGAAACACGAAAAGAAGCTGGATTCCCGCCTGCGCGGGAATGACAATAATTGAGATCAGCGCGTTGGATAATTGGGTGCCTCTCGCGTGATCGCCACGTCATGGACATGGCTTTCGGAAAGGCCGGCATTGGTGATGCGCACGAACTGGGCGCGTTGCTGCAAATCCTTGATCGTGGCCGATCCGGTGTAGCCCATCGCCGCCTTGATCCCGCCGACAAGCTGGTGGACCACATCGGCCGCCGGGCCCTTGAACGGCACCTGACCCTCGATCCCTTCGGGAACGAGTTTCATGGCCGAAACATCCTGCTGGAAATACCGGTCTGCACTGCCGCGCGCCATCGCGCCGACGCTGCCCATGCCTCGATAGGCCTTGTAGCTGCGGCCCTGATACAGGAACACTTCGCCCGGGCTTTCGGTGGTACCGGCCAGCATCGATCCGACCATGACGGTGGAAGCGCCCGCTGCCAGAGCCTTGGCCGCGTCACCCGAGGTGCGCAGGCCGCCATCGGCAATCACCGGAACGCCCGATTTGGCGGCTTCGGCGGCGCTTTCCATAACGGCGGTAAGCTGCGGCACGCCGACGCCTGCGACCACACGGGTGGTGCAGATCGAGCCGGGGCCGATACCCACCTTGATCGCATCCGCTCCCGCATCGATCAGCGCGCGGGTCGCCTCTGCCGTGGCGACATTGCCCGCGATAACCTGAACCGAATTGGACAGCGCCTTGACCCGTTCAACCGCCTTGGACACGTCACGGTTGTGACCGTGCGCGGTGTCGATCACCACCACGTCTACTTCCGCATCGACCAGCGCGGCGGTGCGTTCGAAACCCTTGTCGCCCACCGTGCTTGCCGCAGCCACCCGCAGGCGTCCGGCGGAATCCTTGGTCGCATCGGGATAGGTCACGGCCTTTTCGATATCCTTCACCGTGATCAGGCCGATGCAACGATAGGCATCGTCCACCACCAGCAGCTTTTCGATCCGGCGGGCGTGAAGCAGGCGGCGCGCATCTTCCTGCGAAGTGCCCAGCGGCACCGTCGCGAGGTTTTCGGTCGTCATCAACTCGCGCACGGGCTGCATCGGATTTTCCGCAAAGCGCACGTCGCGGTTGGTCAGGATGCCGACCAGCTTGCCGTCGCGATCCGTAACCGGAATGCCGCTGATCCGGTGTTGCTGCATCAATGCCTGCGCATCGCCCAGCACCGCGTCCGGGCCGATGGTGATCGGGTTCACCACCATGCCGCTTTCATACCGCTTCACCGCACGCACGGCGGCGCATTGCTCGTCGATATCAAGGTTGCGGTGAAGCACGCCGATGCCGCCCAATTGCGCCATTGCAATGGCCATGTCGGCTTCGGTCACCGTGTCCATCGCGGACGACAAAACCGGGATGTTGAGCGCGATTTCGCGCGTCAGCATCGTCTTGGTGTTGGCCATGCTGGGCAGGACGTTGCTTTCCGCCGGGCGGAGCAGAACGTCGTCGAATGTGAGACCGAGGGGGATATCCATGTGCACGCAAGCTTTCGTCTGTTTGCCGCCGTCTCAGGCGGATCGAATCGTGCACGTCCCTGTAGGGCGGGTTTTGCGGGAAAGCTAGGGCGTGAGCCTATTTGTCAGCGGCGGGATAGGCCGTGGTGCTGGCAAAGCGGCGGATCAGTTCCTCATGCAGCAGCAGATCGTCAATCGCCCCGCCCAGTTGCAGCGCCTCCAGCTCGTCTCCGGGACGGTGGTAATTGCTCGACAGATAGAGATCGAGAATGATTTCCGAACCGAAGGAGCTGGACAGGAACACCGCCGGCACCCCAGCCTCCAACAAGGCCCAGCCATCCTGTCGCCGCACGAACATTTCGGCCAATTCCTTGTCGCCAAGTTCGCGTTTGCCCGCGAGCATGACTTCGAGGATCACCGGATCAAGGCTGGTGCGCCCTTCCCCGACAAAGCCTACCGGACTGCCCGCAGGCGCAATCGCCACCGTGTCGAAATTGAAGGCGGCCACGATACTGTCGAGCGGCAATGGAGGTTCCTCGACAAAGGCCTTTGCCCCCAGCAATCCCGATTCCTCGGCTGTGGTGGCAAGGAAGTAGATATCCCGGTCCAACGGGCCGCTGGCAGACAAACGGCGTGCCAGCTCCAGCATCACCGCAATGCCGCTGGCATTGTCGATTGCGCCATTGCAGATGCGGTCCTCGCTGGTTTCGGGACGGCATTCGCCCAGATGATCCCAATGGCCTAGCAGCAGCACCGCGCCCGATCCGCGCACCTGCCCCGGTAACATCCCGAGGACATTGGTGCTGTTGAATTCGCGCCGGTCCGACGCCGCCTCGATCGTGGCCTGCGCGCCGAGCGGTCCAGGTGCGAAATCTTCGCCCGCAGCCGCCTCGATTAACGAATTCCAGTATTCTTCACCCAGCACCTTCTGCATCGCGGCTTGCGTGACAAAACCGCTCAGGCGCTTTTCCTCTTCACTGGCGAGGAACACGCGCTCACGCCCAAACGCCCGGTTTGTGTTGGCAATCGCCTCGGCATCCTCGACCACGGTGATGACTGCCGCCGGATCGGCTTCGAACAGTTGCGCGCGGCGGGCCGGGCTGACACCGGGCTCGCCCAGCATCACCACGACCTTGCCCGCGATCATCTCGGGCTCGACCGTTTCGCCTTCGAACCCGACGAAGATCATGCTTGCGCCATTGACCAGCAGGCGCCGGGCCGAAGTGAAGGCTGCGGCATCCTCTGCCGCGAGCGCGGTGCTGCGCCCTTCGTAGGCAATCGAGATCGCGCTGGATCGGGACGCGCTGCTCACCAGTCCGACCGGGGCTTTCCATGCGCTGCCGGGGTCATTGGTGCCCGATACCAGCCCGGCCTGCTGCATCTGGCCAATGATATATTCGACCGTCAGAGCCTCGCCCTCGGTCCCAGGCTGCCGCCCCGCGAACCTGTCACTCGCCAGGACCGAGATATCGCGCATCAGCGCGGATTCGATCTGCGTGCGTTCTTCGACGGGCGCAGTCGCGATCGGAACCTTGGCGCAGGCCGCCAGCGCCAGGCTGACGGCGAGCAAGGCGAAATTGCGACCCGCCTTGATCATTCTGCCGTCCATCCCCCGTCGATGCTGTAATTCGAGCCGGTGATATTCCCCGCTTCGTTACGGCAGAGGAAGGCCGCGAGCGCGCCGACTTCCTCAGGCTGAACGAATTTCTTGGTCGGCTGCTTGGCCAGCAGCACATCGTTGATCACCTGTTCGCGGGTCAGCCCGCGCGCCTTCATCGTGTCGGGGATCTGCCCTTCGATCAGCGGGGTCCAGACATAGCCGGGGCTGATACAATTGGCCGTCACACCCGTCTGCGCGAGTTCGAGCGCAATCGTCTTGGTGAAACCGGCAATGGCATGCTTGCTGGCGTTGTAGGCGCTTTTGAACGGCGATGCGGTGAGCGAGTGCGCCGAGGCGGTGTTGATGATCCGGCCCCAGCCCTTCTCCTTCATCCCCGGAACGGCAAAGCGCGTGGTGTGGAACGCCGCCGTCAGGTTCAGCGCGATGATCGCGTCCCATTTTTCCGGCGGAAATTCCTCAACCGGGGCAACATGCTGCATCCCGGCATTGTTGACGAGGATGTCGATCGTGCCGATTTGCTCCATCATTGCGGCGATGGCATCCGCATCCATCAGGTTCGCGCCGTTGTATTGCCCCCCCAATTCCGCCCGGATCGCCTCGATCTCGTCCGGATCGCCAAACCCGTTCAGCACCACGTCGGCCCCTTCGGCATGAAGCGCGCGGGCGATGGCCAGCCCGATCCCCGATGTCGATCCCGTCACCAATGCGCGTTTGCCTTTGAGCGCTTCGCCCTTGAGCATTTCCACCAACTCCTGCAACTGTAGCTTGAACAATGCTTTCGCCTTGCAATCCGGCTGTGTCCAGAGGTTTGCAAGCGCGATTTACCGGTTGCAACATTGCCGGGATCGGTCGGGAGGGAAATTCAGTGCGGCTCAATCCATTCGACACGGACAAGATCAAGGTCCGATCCAGCGGCGGTGGCGGCGGCGGGATGCGCCGCGCGGGCGGCGTGGGTTGCGGCACTTTGGTGATCGCGCTGGTCGCTGCGGTCGCATTCGGGGTTGACCCGGCTCAGACCGTTGCCGTGCTGGGCGGGATCGAACAACAGGGCGCGCCCCAGACATCTCAGGGCGACCTTACCGAGCAGCAAGTGTGCAGCAGCAACCCCTACGCTCGCGAAGCCTGCGAGGCCTTGACCAGCCTAAACGAGACATGGGCCCCCGAATTCGCCCGCGCCGGGGTGCGGTTCGAAGAACCCGTGCTCGATCTGTATCGCACCGGACGCGTGAACACGCAGGGCTGCGGCAGCGCATCCGCGGCGGCGGGGCCGTTCTATTGCCCGGCGGACCTTGGCATCTACATCGATGTCGGCTTTTACGATCAGCTGGCACAGATGGCCGGAACCGGCGGCGATTTCGCGCGGCTTTACGTGATCGCACATGAATACGGCCATCACATCCAGAACATGACGGGCCTTGCCGCGCAGGTCCGCAGCCTTCAGCAACGTAATCCGTCGCAATCCAACGCGCTTCAGGTGCGCATGGAATTGCAGGCCGATTGCTACGCCGGGGTCTGGGCGGGCAAGAACCGCAACCGGATCGAACGCGGCGACATGGAAGAAGGGCTGCGCGCCGCCAGTTCGATTGGCGACGACACGCTGATGCGCAACGCCGGACAGCGCATCAATCCCGAAAACTTCACCCACGGAACCAGCCAGCAGCGCATGGATGCGTTGCGGCGCGGATTGGAGAGCGCAGATGATACGGCATGCGATGTCTATTTCGACTTCAGCTAAGGCGGGCCTTGCCCTCGCCCTGACCCTGTGCCTTGCGGCCCCGGCTCAGGCGCAGGTGATCAAGGACGATCCCGACGCGATGGATGTCGCGCGCACCCCGCTGGAAGATTTCAACATCGACAGCGATGAAATCCCGGAAATTCTGGTGAAGGCCGCCGGTGATCCTTACGCTTCCGAAGGGTTCACCACCTGCAATGAAATCGTTGCCGAGATCGCCGCGCTCGACAGGGCATTGGGCGCCGATTTCGATATTGCCGATGACGAACAGCGCCGCATCAGCCGCGGACGCATCGCGCAAAGCGTGGTCGGGTCTTTCATTCCGTTTCGCGGGATCGTTCGCGAAGTGTCGGGCGCGAATGCGCGCCGCAGCGAAGTCAATCTGGCGATCACGGCAGGCATGGTGCGGCGCGGCTTCCTGAAAGGGATGGGATTGCAGCGCGGCTGTTCCTATCCCGCCCGCCCGCGCGAGGAACGCGGGACCATGACTTCGGGCAAATAACCCCTCCCCACAAAAAGGGCCGGCGTCATGACGACACCGGCCCGCTTGCTTCCCTCAGGCTCGATGGGGCTCAGCGCGCAGCTTCGTCCCAGCTTTCGATCTGGCGATCGAGTTCGCGCAGGATGCGGTTGCGCATGCTCTGCGACAGTTCGCGGTCACGGGCAATTTGCTCGCGCGCTTGCTGCAGGCCCTCGCGGGCTTTGGCCATCACCCGCGTCTGGCACACCATGACAACGCGGCTGCCATCGCTGTTTTCGGTGGTGGTGGCGACTTCATCGGAATTGCGGTCGCACTCCATCTTAACGATGGTGCGTTCTTCACCGGCAGCGCGCGCTTCTTCGGCTTCCTTCATCGCGCGTTCCATGATCTGCGGCAGGTCTTCCAGAACCTTGTCCGCTTCGGCGAGGCTGCGGCGGACTTCGATGCGGACTTCTTCCATGTCTTCTTCGGTCATGGTTTCGCCGTCGCGCTTGACCCAGCGCATCACGCGTCGCTCGGTGCCTTCGCCTGCCTCGTCTTCGCTGGCATCGCCCGATCGGAAGACGAAAACCCGTTCCTCACGCCGGACTTCGCCCTCGGTCTCGCTATCCGGGTCGATCTCGATGATGACATGCTCCACACGCTCGGCCTCGGGTGCCTCTGGCGGGGTCGGAGCCTCGGGCGGGGTCGGCGCGCTTGGCGGTGCCGGGGGTGCCTCGGGGGCTTGCTGTGCCTCGCTGGCGGCATAGCTGATCGTTGCAGTGAGCGGCAGGGCGACTATTGCCGCGCCCAGCATCGCCCGGCCCGCAATGCGGCGGCGGATCGAAGTGTTGTTCATTTTCAGGCTCCTCAAACGGTGAATTATCGATTTTTCGCCCAGCACCGGGCACGCCATCGGCGCGGTCAGGGCGTGATTGGAGACGAGATCGGGCGTGGCGGCAAAGCTGACGATCAGTTGCGCGTATGCTTCGCGCGCCTCGGCCGGCTTGCTCGCCATGACGCGGGCATCGCAGGCCGCCTCCTGATCGCGGCGCAGCGCCAGCCAGCCATAGCGGCCAAGCGGGTTGAACCAGTGCAGCGCGAACAGCGGCTGAACCAGAACATTGATCAACAGGTCACGCCCCTGATGGTGCGCCAGTTCATGCGCCAGCGCGAGATCGCGCGCGGTGCGATCGTGTTGCGCCAGGAAGCCGCGCGGCAGAGCCACAACCTTGTCGATCACGCCAAAGGCCAGCGGCGCATTGGTGCCGGATGTTTCGACGAGGCGAACCTTGTCCACACGCCCGACCTCGCTCGACCCGTCGAGCAATTCGGCGCGCAGGCTGAAGTAGGCGGCATACCGCTGCACAAGGAAGATGGCGGCGCCGATGAGCCACACTGCAATGCCGACCTGAAGAAGGGTTCCAAGCTCAAGTTCGGTCACAGGGGTAATCAGCGATAGCGCACCGGACGCCGCCGCCTCTGATCCCGCAGGTCCATCTGTTGTCGCAACTGGAGTGGCAGGATCGAGGATCACATATTGGGGAGCATCCGTTTGAAGCGCGACGGGTGCGGCAGCAGGCTCGGGCCGCATCCATGCCGGAAGCTCTATCGGGGGAATGACAAGCCGCAGCGCCGGGAGCGCCCACAGGGCATAGGCAACCTGCGGGCCGAACCAGCGCGCAACCGGGCGGCGCAGCAGCAGGACGAGCGTGATCAGCACCGCCGTCCACAACAGCGTTTCAAGCAGCCAGCCCGTCATTGCTTCAGCTCCTTCAGCAGCGCCTCGATCTCCGAGACATCATCCGGGGTCAGCGCCTCCGTTTCTGCCAGATGGGCGACAAGCGAAGCGGCCTTGCCGCCGAACAGGCGATCCACCAGGCGGCGCGATTCCCCGCCGACGTAATCGGCGCGGGCGATCAGGGGCGAGTAGATATAGCGGCGGCCATCGGGCCGAGTTTCGATCGCCTGCTTCTGGACGAGCCGCGACAGCAGCGTCTTGACGGTGGCGAGGCTCCAGTCACGCTGGGTGCAGACCTGTTCGCACACTTCAGCAGCGGTGGCGGTGCCGCGATCCCAAAGGACCTCCATCACCGCGTGTTCGGCTTCACTGATGCGTTCGGGCTTTTCTGCCGGTCCATTGGCGGGTGACTTGTTCAAGCCTGCCTCCCTGTGCTTGATTACGTCTGTAGTCATATCGATTACGAATGTAAACATTGCCACTTGATGAACGGGCCGTTCAGGTGCTTGCTCTTCTGCGGGCAGCCGATATCAACGGACGAATGACATGGATGAAGCCTGTGAAGACCGCCCTTTTCGCCTTGCTGATCGGCCTTGGTGCCGCGTTCAGCGCACCCATAGCCGCGCAGGACGACATATTCCCGCTGACGCAACCGGTAGAGCTTGACCCGGCCAATCCCGACACATCCGAAGTCGGCGAACTGATCTGGCGCGGCGGTCTGGTGATCGAACCGGGTGAAGCGGAGATCGGAGGGATTTCCGGGCTCGAATGGCACGAAGACCGGCTTTTCGCCGTGATCGACGACGGGCGCTGGATGACGATGACCCCCGATGAATTCGACGGGCGGCTGATCGATCTGACCGCGGTCACCATGGCCCCGCTGCTGGACGAGCGTGGACGGCGGCTGCGCGGCAAGGAGGATTCCGATGCCGAAGCGATCACGCGCATGGCCGATGGTTCTTGGCTGGTCGCGTTCGAGCGGGATCATCGCATCTGGCGCTATTCCGCCGATCTCGCCTCGGCTGCTGCGCCCTATCCCGTCGATCTGTCCGCGCTGGTTTCACCCGGATCGCCGAACAACGGGATCGAAACGCTTGCAGCGACAGCGGACGGCCTGATTCTTTGCGGCGAGTATCCGGGCGGTGCATTCCCCAATTGCAGCCGGATTGACGCGGGCGCGCCGTCCGATCTCAACATCGCAGCGCCCATTGGCGAATACAGCCCCGTCCCCACCGATGCCGCCTGCGCCAGCAACGGCACCTGCTATGTCCTGCTGCGCGATTACACCCCCGGTCTGGGCAATCACGCGGCGATTGTCGCCGTCGAGCGCGGCGAACAGCCAAAGGTCATCGCGGCATTCGACCCGAGCCTGACAATCGACAATTTCGAAGGGCTCGCCGTGCGCGAGCAGTACGGGAAAACCTATCTCTACATCGTTTCGGACAACAATTTCTCATCCAGCCAGCGCACGCTGCTGCTGAAGTTCGAGATCAAGGCGGCGGTCGCTCCCGTGCAACCGGTGGAGGCCGTCGCGCCGGAACCGGTGGTCGATTACGAAACGGTCGATGTGGTGCTGGCGACGACGCTGGGCGATATCACGGTGCGGATCGAGACAGAGCGCGCGCCGATCACCGCCGCCAATTTCCTGCGCTATGTCGACGAAGGTCGGTTTGACGGGACGGTGTTCTACCGCGCGATGCGGCTCAATCGTGAGCCCCAACCCAACGGGCTGATCCAGGGCGGCACGCAATTCGATCCCAAGCGCATCCTGCCCGGCATTCCGCACGAACCAACTACCCAAACCGGGCTCAGCCACACTCACGGCGCGCTGTCGATGGCGATGGGCGATCCGGGCACGGCCAATGGCGATTTCTCGATCATGCTGCAGGACCAGACCGGGCTCGACGCCGACCCGAACGCCACCGAAGCGGTCTGGCGCAATGGCTATGCCGTGTTCGGCTATGTGATTGACGGAATGGACGTGGTCTATGCGATCCATGCCCAGCCCGCCGATCCGAACAAGGGCGAAGGGGTGATGCGCGGCCAGATCCTTGCCGAGCCGGTGGAGATCGTTACCGCGCGGCGGGCACCGGCTGGTTGAACTGCGCCGGATCAAAGGCGGGCTGCCCCACCGGAGCGCTTGCGACACGCGGCATTCGCGCTTCGAGTTGCGTCAGCCACCCCCGCGCATTGGCCCCGATGCTGATCTGCGGCAGCGAGGCAAGCACCCGCGCCTTCGTCTCCCATTCGGCCACCGAAAGGCTGGCCACCCGCGCCGCCTGATCAAGCGCGACCGGCTGACGCAGCGCGCGGTTGATCAAGGCATCACCATAGAAAGTCCAGTCGTTCTCCGGCCTGCACCCGAATGACGTGCGCTCTGAAGCGGCGGCCGTCAGGATCGCGGTGTCATCGCTTGCCAGCGAGGGGACGAACACCCCCGAATAGCACGCGCTGAGGATCAGGATGCGCCGCTCGATCCCGACTTCCTCCAGCACCGCCTTCATCCGTGCGGGCGACAAGATGCCATAGCCGGTATCGCCATAGTGGTAGGCCAGCCCCAGCTTCATCCCGTGGCTGGTGGTGTACAGCACCAGCACGTCCTCTTCCGGGTCCATCAACTCGGCAACATGCGCCAGCGCGACAAACAAAGCGTCGATCGAACCGCGCGGCAGATCGTCGCTTGTCCCGTCCGGCCCGGCCAGCGTCAGAGTGCGCCCCGCCCCGTCATAGCGGCTTTGCAGCACCCGGCCTGCCTCGCGCGCCTCTCGCGCGAACACCGGATCGCTGTCGAGCGCGATGGTGATCACATAGGCATCGACGGTGCCGGGCCGCTGGCGTTGCAGCGAGCCTAGCGCCGCATCAAGCCTGCGCCGTTGATCCAGCAGATCGCGCGCGCTTTCCCCCCGCCGCAATTGCGGGGCGAGGTCGAAGCTTTCGATCACTTCCTCGCGCGTTTCGCCAATGCCGAGATTGGGGAATGGCGCGGTGTGTTCGGGCGGAGCCGCGGAACTATCCTGCGCGCCCGCCGCATGAGGCAGCGCAAAGTAAGCGCCCAGCGCAAGCAAGCCTATGATCGGGCGCAAGTGCATCGCACCTGTGTTCCGAAACTGGCTCTTCCCGTCAAGGGCGCGGGGCTGGCATTTGTATCAATCCGACAAACTGCGCGGACTGACCGATACATACAATTCCGCTGTAAGTGACAGGCGTATTGGCTGATCCAACGACTCATCCGGTCGACAATCACGGTCGCACAACGAAGGAGCTATGACATGACTGATCAAGCACCCGCGCGCGAAAAACCGTCGGGTCAGGATGAAGCGAAGAAGGATATCGCCTGCGGCCTGTTCGGCCAGCGGATCCACCGCCAGTCGGAAGACCGCGAAGCGCCCGAACCCGTACCGGCCTGAACCCGCTTCAATAAACGCGCCAGCGGTTTCGCTGCGGGCGAAGCATCGCAACAATGAACAGCGCGAAGGCCACGAACCCGAGCGCCATCCAGAATACGAATCCTTGCGGATCGTGATCTCGCAGCAGCGATTTTGCCGGGTCTTTCCGGTTAACCAGCACTTCCACATCGCTGCCGAGCGCAATCCGGCGGAAATCATACCTGTCGACCTTGCCGTAGAATTCGAATGCCTCACCCCGGAATTCGAAGCGTGTGAGAATGTCTGTGTGGCATTTCCAACGGTATCGCAGCCCCCGGCAGTCCTGCATGAACTGATCGAATTCGGGGCTTCGATGCTTGCCTTCGAAATAGGTCTTGCGGGCGCAGCCCAACCCGGCGCAGCGATAGAGGCGATGGTCGATCACCTCGCCGGTTGCGACCACCCCGATCTCTTCGAGATAGGTGCGGTAAAACCGGTCGCTTGCCGATTGAACCAGCATGAAAAGGACCGTGGCCCCGAGAAAGGCCAGCAGGGCGTATCCGAGCCAGAAGCGCGGGTGCGCCGGATGGTCGGTGGGTTTGAACATTCGCCTTTAGAATAAGCGGTCAAATGCTTTTGAGTCATAATTGTTCAGATGCTTCGCCATCTGATTCACATAAATCATATCCGGCTCTGAGAGTGTCGCGCGAACGACTAGCTGAAAATTTGGATCGCCGGGATTGACCGTGAATTTCACAAGCCCAAGGCCAAAAACCGTAGCCAAGGCCTCTACTCGATCTAGATCATCCGCACTCGTCGTATCGGGTAAAACTAGATAACACTTGTGTGAAAACAGACGATAAGAAATTGCTTGACCAAATGCAGTCACAGGCTGGCTTGGATCAACCTTGATTTCAGCCGAAACAATCTGTGGGGCAAACTTGATTAGGTCACCAGTTAGAGGGCGAAGCACTCCTATCACGTCGGGAGTATTCCATTTGCCCTTGAATACATTACCGCCAATTGGGATTGCTTCGGTCACCTCATCTAAACCATCGCGAAGCCACTTCGCAAAAGGCTCGTAGAAATCCTCTTCTTTAACCGACTTGCCCGAAACTCCCACGACTTCGGCCTTTGCTTCTGACTTAGGAGTTTCAATCTGTTGGGCTTTGGCTTCTCCGTAGGTATAAATTCCCTTGGACACCTTCTGAATTTTCGGATCGTCTTTGAATAGCTTTTGTGTCGCACCCCAGATTGTGTTTACCGGGGTCTCCGGATTGGCCGCAGCAAGATCCTTTACGAGGGTGTTCCACCGGACACCCTCGTCAGACTTCTTTAGGTAGGCTTTTGCAAGTTCCCCAATCTGTTTGTAGCTTAGTTTCGCCAACGCTCAATACACCCGTGCCTTCGGCTTGATGTACTCGACATCCTCGGTCAGCGTGTATTCGTGCACCGGGCGGTAATCGATCTTGATATCGCCGCCCTTTCCGCCCCAGCCATCAAACCAGGCGACGGTGTGCTTCATCCATTCGGCATCGTTGCGATCGGGATAATCCTCGTGCGCGTGAGCGCCGCGGCTTTCCTTGCGGTTCGCCGCCGAAGCCATCGTGACGTTCGCCTGAGACATCAGATTGTCGAGCTCCAGCGTTTCGATCAGATCGCTGTTCCAGATCAGCGACTTGTCGGTGACGTGGATGTCGCCCATCCGCTTGTTCTGTTCGGCGAGGATCTTCACGCCTTCGTCCATCAGTTCCTGATCACGGAAAACGGCGCAGTGCTTCTGCATCGCCTTCTGCATGTCGGCGCGGATCGCGGCTGTGGGCGAACCGCCCTGCGCATAACGGAAGTGATCCAGACGGGTCAGCGCGAAATCGGCGCTGTCGGCGGGCAGTTCGGGCTGCGATGCGCCGGGCTTCAGATTTTCCTTGAGGTGCAAGCCGGTCGCACGACCGAACACCACGAGGTCGATCAGCGAGTTCGAGCCGAGGCGGTTTGCCCCGTGAACCGAAACGCAGGCCGCCTCGCCCACGGCATAGAGGCCGGGGACGATTGTGTCCGGATCGCCATCCGGGCCGATGGTGACGACCTGCCCGTGATAGTTACACTGGATGCCGCCCATGTTGTAATGCACCGTCGGCGTCACCGGCAGTGCTTCACGGGTGAGATCGACGCCTGCGAAAATCTTGCCGCTTTCGGTGATGCCCGGCAGACGCTCTGCCAGCACCTTCGGGTCGATATGGTCGAGGTGCAGGTGGATATGATCGCCTTCCGGCCCCACGCCGCGCCCTTCGCGCATTTCCAGAGCCATCGAGCGGCTGACGACATCGCGCGAGGCGAGGTCCTTGGCGCTCGGCGCATAACGCTCCATGAAGCGTTCGCCTTCGGAGTTGGTGAGGTACCCGCCCTCGCCGCGCGCGCCTTCGGTGATGAGAACGCCCGCGCCATAAATGCCAGTGGGGTGGAACTGCACGAATTCCATATCCTGAAGCGGCAAGCCAGCGCGCAGCACCATGCCGCCGCCGTCGCCGGTGCAGGTGTGCGCGGAAGTCGCGGTGTAATAGCAACGGCCATAGCCGCCGGTTGCCAGCACCACGCTCTGCGCGCGGAAACGGTGGATCGTGCCGTCATCCAGGCACATCGCCATCACGCCGACGCAGGCACCATTATGCATGATCAGGTCGAGCGCGAAATATTCGATGAAGAAGTCGGCGTCGTACTTCAGGCTCTGCTGGTACAGGGCATGGAGCATGGCGTGGCCAGTGCGGTCAGCCGCGGCGCAGGTACGCTGCACCGGCGGGCCGTCGCCCATATTCTGCATGTGGCCACCGAACGGGCGCTGATAGATCGTGCCATCGGCGTTGCGGCTGAAGGGCACGCCTGCGTGCTCCAGTTCGTAAACCGCCTGCGGGGCTTCGCGCACGAGGTATTCGATCGCGTCCTGATCGCCCAGCCAGTCCGACCCCTTGACGGTGTCGTACATGTGCCAGGTCCAGTGATCGGGCGTGTTGTTGCCGAGGCTCGCCGCGATCCCGCCTTGCGCGGCAACCGTGTGCGAGCGGGTGGGAAACACCTTGGAAATGTTCGCGGTGCGCAGGCCGGCTTCGGCTGCGCCCGTCGTCGCGCGCAGGCCCGAGCCCCCGGCGCCGACAACCACCACGTCATAGGTGTGGTCAATGATCTTGTAAGCGCCCTTCAGCGAAGCGGCGCCGTTAGCGGGTGCAGTTGCCATCAGGCAGCTCCTGTCAGTGCGAGGCTGGCGACGCTGAAGATAGCGAAGGCGCCAGCGCCAAATGCGATGAGGTTGAGCGCCGAAAGCAGCGCGAATTTCATGCCGGCTTCGTGGACATAATCCTCGATCACGACCTGCAGGCCCAGCCGGGCGTGCCAGAACAGGCTGACGATCAGCAGCATCATCGGCACTGCGGCAATCGGCTTTGCAAGCCAGCCGGAAACGGTTGCGTAGCTGAGATCACCTAGCATCAGGAAACTGGTGAGCAGCCAGCTCATCAGCACCAGATTGCCGATCGCGGTGGTGCGCTGCACCAGCCAGTGATGCGCGCCGTGATGCGCCGAACCGAGGCCGCGCACCTTTCCGATAGTGGTTCCGTTACCCATGTCGCCTCTCCCTTCAGCGCAGCAGGATGAACGCCCAGAAGGCGGCCGTGAGCAGGATCGCGATCACCGGCGAGGCGATCGACCAGAAACGGTTGGTATCAAGTTCATACCCCGCCCCGATATCGAGCACGAAGTGCCTGAGGCCGCTCATCATGTGCGTGAAGAACGCCCAGGTCAGGCCGATCAGGACGACGTAGCCCAGCGGGTGCTTCGCGTACCACAGGAAGTTCTCATAGGCTTCCGGCCCGCTAGCGAGCGCGCCCAGCCACCAGACCAGCACGGCAAGCCCGACCAGCGCCATGCCGTCTCCGGTCGCGCGGTGCAGGATCGAAACCAGCATGTGCGGCCCCCACCGCCATATCTGGAGGTGCGGAGAAAGCGGTCTTTGAGTCATGATGATCCCATTTATCTTGATTGCCCCGGCGCACACTTAGCGATTGCGACGCATGAGGCAAGCGCGACGCGCTCGACATGGCTTGCAAATATCACGATACAGGCTTGCATGAGTTACATTCTTGTCACCGGTTCGAGCCGGGGAATTGGCGCTGCGGCGCATGATGCGTTGGCAAAGCGCGGGGTAAAGGTCATCGGTCACGCCACACGCGGCGGCGACGAGGGACGAATCGCGGCGGATTTCCGCGATCCGCTGGCCGCGCAAATTCTGTGGGAAGAGGCGATGGCGCGCAGCGGCGGAGATATCGTCGCGGTGGTCAACAACGCCGGCCTGTTCGAAGCCAACCGGCTGGATCGTTCGGACATCGAATGGCTCGATGCGTGGGAGGATACCTTGCGCATCAATTTGACCGCCGCCGCTCAACTCAGCCGGTTCGCAGTGCGCCACTGGCAGGAACGCTGCACCGGGGGGCGGCTTGTCCATGTCGCCAGCCGCGCCGCCTATCGCGGGGACAGCCCGGCGCACTGGCACTATGCTGCGGCGAAGGGCGGCATGGTTGCCATGCACAAGTCGATCGCCCGCGCCTATGCCAAGGAAGGGATCCTTAGCTTTGCCGTCACCCCCGGCTTCACCGACACGGCGATGGCGGGCGATTATCTGGAATCGCGCGGCGGCGCCGGTCTGCTGGCGGACATTCCGCTGGGCCGGGTCGCAACGCCCGATGAAATCGCGAGCATCATCACCTTCTGCGCGCTCGACGCTCCTCCCAGCATGACCGGGGCAGTGATCGACGCGAATGGAGCGAGTTTTGTTCGGTAAGTCGGCGTTCCCTTCCAGTTCGTCATTCCCGCGAAGGCGGGAATCCAGCTGCCTTCCAAATCAATGAGCAAAGGTGGCGGGGTTTACATCATCGCAAACCGTTATCGCGGCACGATCTACATCGGCGTCACTTCATCCTTGCCACATCGGTCAATGCAGCACCGGGCCGGCGAAGGTTCGGAATTTGCCACGAAATAGAGTTGCGCCATGCTCGTTTATGCCGAGCATCATGATACCATCGAAGACGCAATCGTGCGCGAGAAGCGATTGAAGAAATGGAACCGTGACTGGAAAATCAGGCTGATTGAGGAACAGAATCCCGATTGGAATGACAGGTTTGACGAACTGGTTTGAAGAAGCTGGATTCCCGCCTTCGCGGGAATGACGGGAGAGAATGGGTTGCGATATTCGAGTTTCTTGGGTGCCGCCCTTTTGCTTGCGGGATGCAGCACCGGCATGTCCTCGTCCGGTTTTGCCGAGCGGGTCGCGGATGCGCAGCATTCGAGCGATATTGCGCGCTTCGCCTCCGGGTGCGAGCCGTGGGACGACTGGAACAAGCCCGCCAAGCCGTTCCGGATCCACGCCAACACATATTACGTCGGCACCTGCGGGATCGCGGCGATCCTGATCACCTCGGACGAAGGCCATATCCTGATCGACACCGGGACCGCGGAAGGGGCCGATGTCGCGCTGGCCAATATCCGCGCGCTTGGTTTTGCCCCGGCAGACATCCGCGTCCTGCTCGCCAGTCATGAACATTTCGACCATGTCGGCGGCATGGCCAAGATGCAGGCGGCAACCGGGGGCGAAGTCATCTTTTCCGAAATCGGCATCCATGTGCTGGCGAACGGCACCGACCATCCCGAAGACCCGCAATTCGGGATGCATCCACCCATGCAGCGCATCACTCACGGCATGCCCTATTACTACGCCAATGCGCCCGAATTGCTCGCCCGCTTCGGCATCACCCCGCATCTCACGCCCGGACACACGCCCGGCGCGATGAGCTGGAGCTGGCAATCCTGCGATAGCGCGGGGATTTGCAAGACCATCGTCTATGCCGACAGCATGAGCCCGGTCAGCAGGGATGACTACAAATTCTCCGATCACCCGGAATATGTCGCGCAATACCGGGCAGGCATCGAACGCCTGCGCCCGCTCGATTGCGACATCCTGCTCACCCCGCATCCATCGCACAGCAGGATGATCGAGCGCGCCGCCACGGGCACATTCGAAGGCGGGATGTCCTGCGCGGACTATGCCGATGCGAAAACCAAGGCGCTGAATGAACGATTGGCGAAGGAAGCGGCACAATGACCAGCTGGAAACTCTCCGCCTTCGCGCCCAAGCGCGTCGTGCAGGCGGCGCTGCTCGCGCATGACGAGATTGACGAATGGGATTTCGACCTCGTCATCGCGGGCCGTGAGGTGGCTGAAAACCGTCCCGACGACTGGGTGCTCGAAGGGTGGTATCCGGCAAAACCCGGCAAGGCTCAGAAGGACGCGCTCGCCGGACTGTTTGCGGGCAAGGCACCCAAGATCACAGTGGAGCAACTGCCGGACGAGGATTGGGTCACGCTGTCGCAGCAGAACGCGCCCCCCATCCGCGCCGGACGGTTTCATGTCCACACGCCCGATTATCCCGCCGAGCCCGATCTGATCGACTTCGTGATCCCCGCCAGTCAGGCCTTTGGCACGGGGCAGCACCGCACCACGGCCGGGTGCCTCGAAATGCTGGGCCACATGAAGGCGCGCGGCGTGGTGGCGCGTGATGTCGCGGACATCGGCACGGGAACGGGCCTGCTCGGCTTTGCCGCGCTCGCGCTGTGGCCGCGGGCCAGCATCACGCTGACCGATATCGACGCTGTCTGCGCTCCGGTGGTGGAGGACAATGCCGCGCTCAACGGTATCGCCATGGGCCCGCACGCGGGCGAAGCGGTGATGGTGGTGGCCGACGGGATGGATCATCCGCTGATCCGCCTGCGCGGTCCCTATGATCTGCTGATCGCCAATATCCTCGCCGGGCCGCTCGTCAGCCTCGCCCCCGATTTCGGCAAGGCGGTGTCGCCGGGTGGCTCGCTGCTGCTCGCGGGGCTGCTGGCGGGAGAGCAGGAGGCCAAGGTGCGCCGGGCGATGAAGCGCGCCGGGTTCCGAATGGTCGCACGGATTCAGCGCGGCGACTGGGCGATCCTGTGGCTGCGGCGCAGACGGCTGGACCGGGGCCGTGCGCGCTAAGGCACTGAATACGCTGCGCTGGCTGGGGATCGGCTTTCTCGCGGCCACTCTGATCTTTGCTCTCGCGGGATGGATCGGATCGTCGATCCCGCGCAATTCGGACTGGCAGGAGCCATTGCCCGCGCAATCCCGTCATGTCGAAGTGCTGATCGGCTCCAACGGCATTCACACCGAAATCGTCATGCCGCTGGTGACGCCCGAAATGGACTGGCGCGCCACCTTTCCCGCCGGCGACATCATCTCCGCAGAGCGCCCTTACACCCATGTCGCGGTAAGCTGGGGGGAGCGTGACTTCTTTCTCGAAACACCGACCTGGGCCGATGTGAACCCGCTGACCGTGATCGGCGCCATGCTGGGCGGGGATGCGGTGCTGCATGTGGCGCATTACGTGCGCCCTGCCCCTTCATCGGATTATCGCCCTTTGCGCCTGCGCCCGGAGGAATATCGCGCGCTTGTCTCCGCCATAATCGATCACCTGCCGCCCGATGACGAACGCGTGATCTATCCCGGATATGCCACGCATGACGTGTTCTACAGCGCGCGCGGCACCTATTATATCGGCAACACCTGCAACCAATGGACCAGCGATCAGCTGGCCCGCGCCGGAGCGATCACGGGTTGGTGGACGCCGTTTCCCGGCGGGGTGATGAAATGGGTGCCCGAACTACCGGGATTCTGACAGCGTATCTTCCAGCAGCGCGAGCGCGTTGCGGGTGAAGGCCAGCATATTGTCGATCCGGTCGTCGCTGCCGGTTTCAATCATCCGCGTCAGTTCCGCACCCTGCCCCGCCATTGCCGCCACGCTGCGCCCGGCAGGAGCGCCCGAGGGATGCGACGATCCGCCGACCGAACCGCTTTCGGCCAATCCCCATTCGGCATGGAAATTGTCGCGGATGGCGCGCGCCTGAAGCAGGGCATAGTCCTCGCTCGCGCCGCGCATCCCCTTGTAGGCTTCACGCGGCAGGTCGAACAGCACGTCACGCGCGCGGAAGGAATAGACCACCCCGCCTCCGACGAAGAAATCGAGCGCGCCGGGCACTGTCAGCAGGCTCGCCGCGATAAGCCCGCCGGTCGCGCCATCGGCTACCGCGAGCTTTTCCCCGCGCTCGCGCAGCAAGGCTCCGATCCGCATGGCTTGGGGGTGGAGTTCGCGCAGCAGGTTCGCTTCAGCCATTCACCCGGTCACTTCGACAATGATGTCGCCAAGATGGTTCGATCCGTGCACCACAGTGTCGCCGGGTTTGAGGAAATGCCCGCTTTCCACCTCATTGGCGATGAATTCGCGCTTCACCGTGTTCACTAGCCCGGCGCGCGCCAAGGGGCCACCGCGCAGGACATAGGCGACGATCCCCTCGATCATGTCGGCGCGCGATGGCGGGGTGAAGATCACCCCTTCGGATGTGCCGGACATCAGCGTCATATCCGTCGTGATCCGGCCTTCGGGTGCGAGCGGTTGGAACCCGCCCGCGTAGAAGAAGCGCGGCTTGGCCATGTCACCCAGCGCCTTCTCGGCAAGGGCGCGGAAATCGAGCGTCATCTCGCCCCCGCGCGCATCCTGACGCGGATCGCCGTTGACGCTGGTTGTCATGCGGAGATTGGCAACAAAGCTTTTCCAGTCACGCGGCACCACAATGAACGGGCCGGACGGGTAATGGCCGGTGCCGCTCTTTGCATCGGAAAAGCCGAAACCGGAATCGAGATTGTCCGCATCGGCCAATTGCACCAGCACGTTGCGATTGGTGAAATCGCCGCACAGGAACACGCCCTTCACCGCCGCGTCGAAATCGTCGAGGCTGGCGATGTCACGATCAAACCGCATGCACAGTTCGACTTCGTAATCGAGCAATATGCCCTCGCGCGCCCTGATCGTGGTGCGCGCAGGCGTGGCCGTGCCGAACTTGGGAAACTGGAACACCGATCCGCTGTTCGCTTCTTCGGCGTGTTCGGGGAAATTGGTGCCCGTGCCGATATGCGCCGCGCCGGCGGGTGCGGAGGGGAGCAATGCGTCATAGGGCAGGTTGATCGTGGGCAGAGCGGCCAGAGCCTCGGGCGTGATCGCATCGGCAGGCAGGCTCGCCAGATCGCGCAAGGGATACCTTGTACGGTCCGCTCCGAGATCAGCCAGATCGACCCCGGTTACGCTTTCCCCGTCAAAGCCGGTCACCAGCAAGGTTGCCGCTTCGCCAAATTCAAGCTCGTACTGCGCCAGCGTCAGCGCCTCGTCCATCGGGGCGAGCCGGGGGTCAAGCGGCGCGTCTTCGAAGCTGGCGGGATTGCCCGTGGGATCGGGCGAAGTTGCCCAGGCGATGACTGTGCCCGCCACCAAGACCGCCACCACGGCGACCAGCCATTTCACGATTCTGCGCATGGTGTTCTCCCCTCCACCTTCTGCCTATCCGGCGGCTGCGACAATCTCCGCCCAGCCGGCCTCGTCAATCACCTCGATACCCAATTCCTGCGCCTTTTTCAGCTTCGATCCCGCGCCGGGTCCTGCGACCAGCAGATCGGTCTTGGCCGAAACCGATCCGGCGGCCTTCGCGCCGAGCCGTTCGGCCTGCGCCTTGGCTTCGTCGCGGCTCATGGTTTCGAGCTTGCCGGTGAACACCACCGTCTTGCCTGCTACAGGACTGTCGAGCGTTTCGACGACATAGGGCGGCGGGGTCACTTCGGACAGCATGTCCTCCCACACCGCGACATTGTGCGGTTCGTGGAAGAAATCGCCCAGCGCCTCCACCACCGAAGGGCCGATACCGTCGATCGAGGTCAATTCGGCAACCGCTTCGGCGTCACCCGCCCTTGCCCGCTCGGCAAGCTGCCGCAGCGCGGGAAGTTCGTGGATATGCTTCATCAGGTCGCGCGAAGTCGTCTCGCCCACATGGCGGATGCCCAGCCCGAACAACAGCCGCGCCGCATCCGGTTCGCGCCGCGCTTCGACCGAGGCGAGCAGATTGTCGACCGACTTTTCCTGCCAACCGTCCAGCGCGAGGATGTCGCCGCGTCGTTGTTTCAGGCGGAAGATGTCCGCCGGGCTTTCGAGCCATCCCAGCGCAAAGAATTGCGCGATGGTCTTCGATCCGAAGCCGTCGATGTCCAAGGCCTTGCGGCTGACGAAATGTTCAAGCCTTTGCGTGCGTTGTGCCGGACAGATGAGACCCCCTGTGCAGCGCACATCGACTTCGCCTTCTTCCGCGACGGCTTCGCTGCCGCATTCAGGGCAGTGATCGGGGAAGGCGAAACCGGGCCGATCTTCCTCGCGCGTCAGATTTTCCACCACCTGCGGGATCACGTCGCCCGCGCGCTGGATCACCACACGGTCGCCCGGTCGCACGCCCAGCCTTTCGATCTCGTCGCGGTTGTGCAGCGTCACATTGGTGACCGTCACCCCGCCGACCAGCACCGGCGCGAGCCTGCCCACCGGGGTCAGCTTGCCCGTGCGGCCGACCTGGATGTCGATGGCCTCCAGCGTCGTCTGAGCCTGCTCTGCCGGGAATTTGTGCGCCAGCGCCCAGCGCGGAGCCTTGGACACGAAACCGAGCCGCTGCTGGTAATCGAGCCGGTCTACCTTGTAGACCACGCCGTCGATCTCATAGGGCAGATCGGGCCGCTGCCGCCCGATTTCCTGATAATGCGCGATCATTTCATCGACGCTGCCCGTCACCGTCAGGAACGGTGACAGCGGGAAGCCCCAGCTCTCGATCATGCGCATCATTTCGTGCTGGGTGGCGCAGGGCACGTCGCTCGCCGCGCCCCAGCCATAGGCCCAGAATTTGAGCGGGCGTTTCGCGGTAACGCTCGCATCCTTCTGCCGAAACGAACCGGCGGCGGCGTTGCGCGGATTGGCGAACAGCTTGCCGCCTGCCTCTTCCTGCGCGGCGTTCAATGCGGCGAAATCGGCCTTCGACATATAGACCTCGCCGCGCACCTCGAAGACCGCCGGCACACCGGCGGGCAGGCTTTGCGGAATATCGGCGATGTGGCGGGCGTTGGCGGTCACATCTTCGCCCACCTGCCCATCCCCGCGGGTCGCCGCACGCACCAGTTCGCCGTTCTCATACCGCAGCGAACAGGACAGCCCGTCGATCTTGTCCTCCGCCGTGATCGCCACCGGATCGCCGTCCGACAGGTTGAGATAGCGCCGGATGCGCTGCACCCATTCCTCCACCTCCTCGCGGTTGAAGGCGTTGTCGAGGCTCATCATGCGAACCTCGTGGGTGACCTTGCTCAGCGGCGAAGCGGCGATCTCATGCCCGACCTTGCGCGAGGGGGAATCCTCGCGGACGAGGTGCGGAAACGCCTCCTCCAATTCGCGATTGCGGCGAACCAGCGCGTCATATTCCGGATCGCTGATCTCGGGCGCGTCCTCGGCATGATACAGCCTGTCATGATGCGCAATCTGTTTCGCAAGCCGCATCAGTTCATTGGCGGCTTCGGCTTCGGTGATTTCGGCGCTTGGCATGGGCGGCATGAATTCCACTTTCTTTGCCCCCGCTATGCCCGAAGGTCTCAAAGCGGAAAAGTGCCATGCGACACCCCCAATCCAGCTTTCCCCAAGCCACCATGACAAGCCAATTTCAAAATTCGGGGCGTCTTATTCAAATAGAAGATATCAAATTCAAGTATTTGTAAAGCCTTCCTTGTTGGCACCCCAAATATGTGGTTCTATTGAATAACGGGTAGCATCACGACTTACGAGTCGATGCAAATATTATCATATTTGCATATTGGGGGAGATGCATAATCATGAAAATCAAGACAATTTTGGCTGCAAGCGCCATTTCCTGTTTATTTGCAAGCAGTGCGTTTGCTCAAAGCTTCACTTACGATGTCGTTTGGCAACCTGTTGAATCAATTGGCGGAATGACAGGGCCGGACGGCTCACGCGGCGGCGGGGGCGGAGTCGTCGATGGCGCCTACACCACCACTTACGCCGATGGCTCCGTGGAAAAGGGGACGGTGCGCTGTGTCGGCATGCAACAACCCGACAGCGGCCTTTTCGCCATCCACATGAGCTGCACCGCCAAGGATAGCAGCGGCACCGCGTCGCTCCTCTATGGCTGCAACTATCTGGGCCAGCCCGGTCCGGAAACTCCGCTAGGCTGCGTCGGCGGCCTTCAGGGCAAGACGGGAGACACCGCAGGGCGTCGCGGATCGCTGACAATGGAATGGTATTCCGCCACGCAATCGCGCGGCACAGGCCAGTGGTACGGCGGGGAATAACCGCCGGCCATCCGTCCCGGCTGCTGGTCTGACGACCGGCGGCCGGGATTGATCAAGAGATGGACGACTTCGGGGACGTAGGGCATTTAGAACCCATCACACCACCTCCAGCCACCCCGCAGCCATTAGCGCGGGAACCGCATTCGGCCCGCACCGAACCGCGCCGGGGCCGGATCCATGCGCTCGCCAGCCCTTCCGAACATGGCGGCCGATTGCATTGTAAAGACCCATCAGCAGCTTGGCCTTGTCCTCAAACCCGTGGGGATAGCCTGCGGGCGGGCCACCCTTGAACGGCGGCGGGCCATAGAAGGTGACCGATGAAAACCCGGCCCAGAAACGCGCGTGCAGAACACCTTCTGCCACCGTATCAAACGGCTCGTACCGGATCTTCGGCCCGGCAAATTGCGACCTTTGTCCCACAGGCCCGTAATCCGCGATGCTGCGCCATCTCGCCTCAGCAAGCTGTTCGCGGGGAAAAGCTTCCTCGGCGATTACGAACAGCCGCGTGTCGGGCACGGCGTCAAAGGTTGCCGCTTCCTCGACAAGGGTCCTGCCCTCCCGCTCGTAATCGCGGGCGAGATAGCCCCCGCGCAACCGGATGAATTGCAGCAGCTCCGCCTCGTCCTGTTTTGCAAGGTAGAGGTTGATCTGCGTCACACCCCCTCCAGCAGCCGATCCGCCTGCGCCCGTGCCTCCGGCGTCACCTCCGCTCCGGACAGCATCCGGGCGATCTCTTCCTGCCGCCCTTCGGCGTCCAGCAGCACGACGCTGGTTTTCGTGACCGTGCCTGAGGAGGATTTGGCGATCATGTAATGCGTGCCGCCGCGTGCCGCGACTTGCGGGCTGTGGGTGACGGCCAGCAATTGCCCTTCGTCAGCGGCCAGCCGCGCCAGCCGTTCGCCGATAGCGCTGGCCACCGCCCCGCCCACGCCGCGGTCGATTTCGTCAAAGATGATCGTCGCCGCCCCGCCCTTTTCCGCGAGCGCGACCTTCAGCGCGAGGATGAAGCGCGACAACTCGCCCCCCGACGCGATCTTGCCCAGCGGGGCAAAGTCCGCGCCGGGATTGGTCGCGATCAGGAATTCGGCGCTGTCCATTCCGTGCGCGCCCCAGCGTTCTTCCGGCAGCTTGCCGATGGCCGTCAGGAAACGCGCCGCGTCCAGTTTCAGCGGGCCGAGTTCCGTCGCGACCGCCTTGTCCAGCTTCTTCGCGGCGGCGATGCGCAGCTCCTGCGCCTTTTCGGCGGCTGCGACATAGGCAGCGCGGGTTTCCTTCACCGCCGCTTCGAGCGCGTCCAACTGCGCTTCCCCGCCTTCGATCGCGTCAAGCTTGCCGCGCATCTCGCGCATCAGATCGGGCAGGTGATCGACCTCGCAGCGGTGCTTGCGGGCGAGCGCGCGCAGTTCGAACAGGCGGGTTTCGGCGGCATCGAGCGCGGCGGGATCATGGACAAGCGCCTCGGCCGCTTTCTCAAGCTTTTCCTCCGCCTCGCCCGCTTCGATCACGGCGCGATCCAGCGCGGCGAGCGCTTCGGCCAATAACGGGTGCTGATCGGCGATGCGATCAAGCTTGCGCGCCGCAACCCTGAGCGCGGCGAGCGGCGAATCCGATCCTTCCCAGACGTGGCGCAGCTCTTCGAGATCACCGGCCAGCTTTTCGCCCTTCTGCATGTCGGCTCGGGTCGCGGCGAGGCGCGCTTCCTCGCCCGCTTGCGGTTCGAGTGCGGTCAGTTCGGCGAGATGCGCGATCAGCAAATCCTGATCGGCCTTGGCCTGTTCGACTTCGCTGCGCGCTTCGGAAAGCTGCGCCTCGGCCTTGGCCCATGCCGCCCAGCGCCGTTCGAGCGCGGGCAGGTCAATCCCGGCATAGCGATCCAGCAGCGCGCGGTGGCCGCGCGGGTTCACCAGACCGCGATCATCGTGCTGGCCGTGCAGTTCGACCAGCGCCGGGGCCAGTTCGCGCAGCAGGGCGACGCTGGCGGGGGAATCGTTGATGAATGCCTTTGACCCGCCATCGGCCTTCACCTGCCGCCGGATGATCAGGGGTTCGCCCGGCTCGATCTCGATATCGGCATCGTCCAGCGCCTCGGCAATCGGTTTGGGCAATTGGGCGAATTCGAAACTGGCGGTGACGCTCGCCTTGTCTTCCCCGGCGCGCACCAGCGAAGTTTCGGCGCGATCACCCAGGACTAGGCCGAGCGCGTCGAGCAGGATCGACTTGCCCGCCCCCGTTTCACCGGTGAGCACGCCAAGCCCGCGCCCGAAATCGAGGTCGAGCGCTTCGATAAGTACGATGTTGCGGATCGAAAGCCGGGTCAGCATGCCGGCTTTTGTCTAGCCGCAAGCTTTGGCCACGTCACGCGTCCACACGCAAATTATCCGCGCCATTTGAGAGTTGCGGCGACATCGCGTATTGTCAGGCCAAAGGATACAAGGTCGCCATGCAGGCCGCAGCCTGACCTTTACCTTTGATCGAGAGGCGCAACGGCCATGGCAGCTTTCAAGACGATCCTCTTCAGTGCAATCGGCCTGACTGTGGCGGTGACAGGCGGAATGTTCGTGCTGGGACAAGCCTCGCAGCGCGGCGCAGCTGCCGGAATTGTGGGCGGAACCCTGGCGCCTTGTCCGACGAACACCTCCAACTGCGTGTCGAGCGAGGCGGGGACGCCGGATGGCAAGCGGGTCGAGCCGTTTCCGCTGGAGAGCTGGGAAACGCTGCCTGCCATGATTGAGGACATGGGCGGGGAGATCATTTCGACCTCGGACGGCTACATCGCCGCGAGCTTTACCTCTGGCACTTTCGGGTTCGTCGACGATCTCGAACTGCGCAAGGGCGACGATGGGGTGCACGTCCGCTCCGCCTCGCGGGTCGGGTATTCGGACATGGGGGTCAACGCTGCGCGGGTAGGCAAGCTAAGGGATGCGGTGTTCGCGGCCGCCCCTGAACCGGTCACGTGAGCTGAGTGATCAGCTGAATGATCTCTGGCTTCAGCTGGGTGTGACGCCGGCGGCGTTGTCCTGCACCAGTTCGAACGCCTTTTCATACCATTCGGTGCCGGGGTAGTTCGCGCCGAGAACGGCGGCGTATTTCACCGCTTCCTCGCGCAGACCCAGCGCTAGGCTGCTTTCGGTCAGGCGATACAGCGCTTCGGGTGCGTGGCTGGTGGTTTCGTACTGTTCCACCACGTTGCGGAACCGCAGCGCGCCTGCGAGCCATTGGCCCGAACGCTGGTAATGCCGACCGATCTCCATTTCCTTGCCCGCGAGGTGATCGGCCACGAGGTCCAGCTTCAGCCGGGCATCGGCGGCGTATTCGGTCTGCGGGAAACGGCGGTTCACCTCGCGCAGCGCGGTTTGCGCCTGCTTGGTGATCGACTGGTCGCGGTTCACGTCGCTGATCTGCTCGTAATACGACAGCGCGATCAGGTAATAGGCGTAAGGCGCATCCTTGTTGCCCGGGTGGATCGAGAGGAAACGCTGCGCGTTCTGGATCGCCTTGTTGTAATCGCGCGCGGTGTAATAGCTGAAGGCGCTCATCAACTGCGCGCGGCGGGCCCAGGGCGAATAGGGATGCTGGCGCTCCACCTCGTCGAACAACGCGGCAGCCAGCACGACATTGCCCCGGTCAAGCCGGCGCTGCGCCTCGGAATAGAGCGATTCGACATCGCGCGCGACATAGGCGACGTCTTCATTGGCCGCCCCGCCGCCGCACGCGGCAAGGGTGGATACAGCCGCGCCCAGCAGGGCGGCACGGGTCAGGCGAATGCGCAAGTTCGTGATCATGGAGCGCGGTATAGCCACGGCTCCGCTGAACGCCAAGTGAAGTTGCGCGGGTTTTCCCGTCCGCCCTGCTGCCGCGTCAGATATTGGTGCTGCTCGGGATCATGCTGGGCAGCAGGAAGGTGTAGGGATGCAGCCGGTTGGCGTTGCGCTCGACAATGGTCTGCTCGACCCCCGCGAGCGCCGCGTTGAAGCGAGCGAGCGGCCCGTCGTCACCGATGATCGCCGGGTCCTGGAACCACTGCGGATAGGGATATTGCGGCGAGACATAGGTGCCCAGCGGACGATAATAGATCGAACCGAGGAGATAGAGCACCTTCAGCTGCTCCAGCGCCATTTCCTGCGGCGGCAGCATCGCCAGCCATTGCGCCTTGGTCGCTCCGCCCTGCACATCCGGAGCCTGCTGCCACAAGGCACCGGTAACCGCGGGCGCGAATTCCATGATCGCCTTTTGCGGGAAATTGACCGCGGCGTGCTGCGCGCTGCCGGTGAAGATGATCATCGTCAGCACCTGCACCAGCTCGGCAATGGTGGTGGGGGTGACAAAGCCTTCGATGCTGCCTGCCCCGGCGATCGCGCTGCCCCATGCGGCTAGTTCGGTATCGCCCACGACATCGCTGTCAGCCGCATAATAGACCGAAACATAAGACCGCACCCAGCCCTCTATCGCTCCCCACACCAGCAGCGCATCGTCGCGATAGGGGTAATCCGCCAGCTTCGAATCCGGGCCGAACCCGCGCGCGGCGAGATTGGCGGGCAAGGCCCCTTCCGCAAAATTGAAGCTCAGCCGCGCCTTGGCCGCCGTCGCCTGGCTCGATTCGATTGTGCCGGCAAAGATGTGGTCGATCGGCCCGCCATTGGTGATCAAGGACACCGCCGCCGCCCAGTTGATGAACAGCGTCCCTTCGAAATGGCGCACCAGCAGCGCCCACAGCGGGTGCTGTTCCGGCAGGTGGCGATGGGTCGCAACCGCCACCGCTTCGATCACCAGATGGGTGCGCGCCAGATGCGCGAACAGCTCGTGATAATTACCGTCTGCAGCCTGCACGCAGAACTTCGCCATTTCCCAGCCCCATTGCCGATCAGGATCGGTCGAAGGCGTGATCACCTCGCAAGCGGGATTGGACGGATCGCAATTGATCGCGATCGGCACCAGCGAACCCGACTGCGGCGGCACCGCGAACAGCGCGACCGGACAGGTCAGATATTTCGCCTGACCGTTCCAGATCCCCGGTTCGATGGTTGCCAGATCCTTGTAATCGCACTGGAAGATGCGCCCATCCGCCAGCGCCGCCTGCAGCGTGTCATTCGGCACGATGGCGGCATATTCTTCGGCAGTGATCGGGCAGGAGGCAGGCACGCTGCCTTCCACCAGTTCGATTAGCACCGCATTCGGCCCCGCCACCCGCAGCCGCGCGAATTCGCGATCGTCCTGAAAGGTGTAGGCGATGGCGGGAATGTCGATGGTTTTGAAGATTTCGCGGTAATCATCGATCGAGCGCGGATCGGACGCACCGCTGGCCGCTTTCAAAGCGGCCCGATGCTCGATCGTGGAAATCAGTTTCGCCGCGTAATCCTTGAGCGCGGCGACACCAGCCTTTGCCGCTTCCTCTTCGAGAAATTCCCCGACAACGGTGCCGATGTTCTTCTTCGTCACCTTGGTTCCGGCGATCTTCTGTTCGAGCGATGTCACCAGCTTTTCGACCGCGCCGACAAAGGCCTTGTCCGCGTCAAGCACCAGCGGATCGAGCGAGGCCAGCCCCTTGGCCGCCAATGCCTCTTCGGCGGCAGTGTCGTTGCGATGGATCTGCAGCAATACGCCCACCAGCATCAGCCACCATTCGAGCGAAGGTTGTTCGCTGTCAGGCAGGTTCTTGACCGCAGGAACACCCGGCAGCGAAGGGACCGCATCGGTCCATTCATACTGCTGCTGCATCGCTTCCAGATACGCCTTGCGCGCCGCCGCCCCGGCAGGATCATTTTGCGGAATTGTTGGGTTTACCGGTGCCTGCTGCGCCATGTTATTCTCCGACCTCGTGATTACACGCAGGACAACTTGCAGTTTATGGTAAACAATCCTTTAAGTTGCTGATTTTACTTTAATTGGACAAGTCCAGACGAGTTTCGCGAATTCTAACCATTTGTTAGGTGACCCGCGCTAATCCCCCTTTCATGAGTGGTTTCAAGAAGTTCGTCGCACGCCATGCGATCCCGGATGTGGCTCCGGATATTCGCGATGAATTCGTGATCCACGCCGCGGGCGAAGTACAAAAGAACGCCCGCTGGCTGTTCTTCCTGCTGTTCCTGACGACCCCGCTGGCGATGTTTGCGGGCAACCCGGATGTGCCGTGGATGGTGCGCGTGGGCATGCCGATCGCGATGGGCGCGTACTGCCTGCTCGGCTTCGTCATGCTCAGCCGCCGGATCGATTTTTCCGCGCGCCCGAAAGTCGCCGCGCATTATGTCGTCGACAGCGCAATCTCCAGCTGCTTCGGCGCGGTGATCTGTTCATCGTGGTGCGTGCTCAGCTGGCTCTACGCACCGGCGGATGACCGGCTGCAATTCCCGATCATTCTGGTGATGGGCGCGCTGGCGACAGCCTATTGCCTTGCCAATGTCCGCATCGGAGCAATTGCCAATCTGGTGATCGACCTGCTGCCGATTTCGCTGTTGCTCGTTACCAGCGGGCGGACGCTGGATTTCGCCGCAGGGTGCAGCCTGCTGTTTGCGGGATTGTTCCAGTGGCGCATGATCAACGCGCACCAGCGCCACGTGCTCGATCTGCTGCAGCTCAAGAAGCAGAACCGCACTCTGGCTCTCACCGATCCGCTCACCGGCCTGCTCAATCGCCGCGCGCTTCAGGATTTCGCCGATGCGCTGGGTGATGATCGCGAACCGGCCCGGCTGCTGTTGATCGATATCGACCGGTTCAAGGCGATCAACGATGCCCACGGGCACGACATGGGCGATGAAGTGCTGATCAGGGTGGCGCAGATCATCGACGAGTTCAGCGGCAACAATGTCAGCGCCGCGCGGCTGGGTGGCGAAGAATTCGCCCTGCTAGGCAGCAATGCCGATCTGCCCCCGGCAACGGCCTTGCAGCTTCTCGCCGCAGTTCGCGAAGCGGACATGCCGCATGGGCAGCAGGTGACGATCAGTGTCGGAATCGCCGAAGGCATGCTGAATTACGAAGACGGCTGGCAACGGCTTTACACCGATGCGGACAGGGCGCTGTACGAGGCGAAAAACACCGGCCGCAACCGTTTCTGCCATATCAAGGAAATCGACGAAGGCCAACCGCGCCGCCGCGGCGAAGACCTTCCTGCCCCGTCAGCCGCAGCCTGAACGGGGACCGCGCGCTATTTGCGTGTGCGTTCCAGCAGATCGACCAGTTCTTCAAACTTTTCGCGCTGTTCCTTTTCATCGCCGCTGGCGATGGCTTCGGCCACGCAGCAGGCGGCGTGATCTTTCAGCACCTGGCTTTCGACCTTGGCCAGCGCGGCCTTGATCGCCTGGATCTGGTGCAGCACATCCATGCAATAACGATCATCCTCGATCATCTGGGCAACTCCGCGCACTTGCCCTGAAATCCGGTTGAGCCGCTTTACCTTGTCTGCCGCCTTCATTGCCTACTGCCCTGTTTACATACCTGCTGGGGGTATAGTAACGCTTGCGGCCCCTATACCGAACCAGCGATAACCATGCCCCTTATCCCATCCCGCCGCGGTTTCATTACCAGCACAGTCGGCCTTGCAGCCGCCGCCGCCCTCCCCATGCCTGCATGGGCGCGCGGAGGATCATTTGATCATGCCCGCAACGGATTCGGAGAACTTTCGGGCGAGGATATCAACCTGTCAATCGGCAATGCGCATTTCATGACCGGGGGGCGTTCGGGCCACGCATTCGCGGTCAATGGCACGGTGCCGGGTCCGCTGCTGCGATTGAAGGAAGGGCAGAACGTCCGGCTGCACGTCACCAACAACCTCGACGAAGACAGTTCGATCCACTGGCACGGGCTGCTTTTGCCGTTCCAGTTCGACGGCGTGCCCGGTGTCAGCTTCCCCGGAATCAAGCCGGGCGAAACCTTCACCTATGAATTCCCGATCCGCCAGAACGGCACCTATTGGTGGCATTCGCATTCGGGGCTTCAGGAACAGGCCGGGCATTACGGGCCGATCATCATCGAAAGCGCCGATCCCGATCCGCGCTACGACCGCGACTATGTTGTGCTGCTGAGCGAGTTCACGCCGATCCACCCCCATGAAATCATGCGCAAGCTGAAGGTCGGCGAACATTTCTTCCAGCGCCAGATGCAGACCATGCGCGAAGGCGAAATGCCCGGCAGCGAGCGGCGCATGTGGGGCCAGATGCGGATGAACCCGCGCGACATCGCCGATGTGACCGGCGCGACCTACACCTATCTGATCAACGGCCACGGGCCTGCCGACAATCTGCAACTCGAATTCCGCCCCGGCGAGCGGGTGCGGCTGCGGGTGATCAACGGATCGGCCATGACCTTCTTCAACGTCCGCATACCGGGCGTGCCGATGACGGTGATCCAGGCCGACGGGCAGGATGTGGCCGAAGTCGAGGTGGACGAATTCCAGATCGGGGTGGCGGAAACCTATGACGTGATCGTCGCGCCTTCGGACGGCAGCCACGCGATCGTGGCGGAGGCGATGGACCGCAGCGGCATGGGCGTTGCCAGCCTGACAAGCCACAAGGGGCACATCGCGACGCCGCCTCCCCTGCGCAAGATTCCGACGCTGACGATGGCGGACATGGGCATGATGGACCATGCGGCGATGGGGCATGGCGGGCACGACATGGGCGGCGATGGGGGCGGCGATATGGGCGGCATGCAGCACAATATGCGCGACACCTCGCTTTTGCCGGATGACGTGAAGGTTGGCCCCGGCATCGACATGGTTGCGCCCAGCCCGATGGACCGGATGGATTTTCCCGGCCTCGGCCTCGACGATGTGCCGCACCGGGTGCTGCGCTACACCGATCTCAAGGCCAAACGCATGAACCCGCACCGCATGGTGGAGCGCGAGATGGAGATCCATCTCACCGGCAACATGGAACGCTACATGTGGAGCTTTGACGGGCGGAAGTTCACTTCCGTTACCGATGATCCGATCCGCTTCGGCTATGACGAGCGGGTGCGGGTGAAGCTCGTCAACCAGACGATGATGGCGCATCCGATCCATTTGCACGGCCATTTCTTCGAACTGGTCAACGGGGCGGATCACATGCACCAGCCCCTGAAGCACACTGTTGTGGTGCAGCCGGGCGGGACGGCGACTTTCGATCTGACAGCGAATGAGCCGGGGGACTGGGCCTTCCACTGCCACATGCTATACCACATGCACGCCGGGATGATGCAGGTGGTGACGGTGCGGCCGTTCCCCGAAGGAGAGGGTGCGTGATCCGCCTGCTCCCGGTTCTCGCTGCAGCTCTCGTGGCGGTCCCCGTTGCCGCACAGGACGTCGCAGAAGACGAATTGACGAACTGCGTTGGCCCTGAGGAACGTCAGGTTTGCAAGGACGCAGACGGGAATGAGGTCATCGTGGCACAGGAGACGCGCGCTTACGTCGAACCTCCAAGGAGCCGCCCCATCCCGAGCGAGCCGATGGCCCCGATGGATCACTGCGCAATGGGCCACCTTCCGCCGGAGCAATGCCCGCTCAGGGACGAACATGCGGATCATGCGGCGATGGACCACTCCGCGATGGACCATTCCGGCCATGCCATGCCGCAGGACAAGTCCGCGCCCGGCGCCGTGCCCGAAACCGCTGTCCCGCAGCGCGCTTTCGATGGCCCGCGCCACGCTGCCGACGCGATCTGGGGCGCCGATGCCATGGCCCCTGCCCGCACCGCGCTTGCCCGCGAGAACGGCGGCATGCAGGTCGGCATGGTGATGCTCGAACGGCTCGAAGCGCGCATCCCCACCGAAGGCGGCTCCGAAGGCTATCTGTGGGACGCGCAAGCCTTCTACGGCGGCGATATCAACCGGCTGGTGATCAAGACCGAGGGAGAAGGCGAATTCGGCGGCGGGATCGAGGATGCCGAGATACAGGCGCTCTACAGCCGCGCCATCGGCCCCTTCTTCGACCTGCAGGCCGGCGTCCGTTTCGATCCGGAGCCCGACACCCGCAGCCATGCCGTCATCGGCGTGCAGGGCCTTGCGCCCTACATGTTCGAGCTCGACGCCGCGCTGTTCCTGTCCGACCGCGGCGACATCACCGCCCGGATCGAGGCCGAGTACGACCAGCGCATCACCCAGCGCCTGATCCTGCAACCCCGCATCGAAGCCGAACTCTCCGCCCAATCCATCCCCGAACGCGGGCTCGGCGCGGGGTTCACCAAGGTCGAGCCCGGCCTGCGCCTGCGGTATGAGATCGAGCGCGAATTCGCCCCCTACATCGGCATCGAATACGAAGCGAAGACGGGCGAGACAGCCGACATCGCCCGCGCCGCCGGCGAAGACCCGGACGGGATCAAGCTGCTGATCGGCCTGCGCGCCTGGTTCTGACCCGCAACCGCCCGCAAGGCGGGGCCAATTTTCCTACTCCGGGCTTTTGTGGTTTAGGCTCCCAAATGACCCGCAAGAGTGACCCCCGAACCACCCGCCTCCCCGTCCCCGCGCGGGAGCTTCCCGCCTTCACCCCCGTCCCGCGCCTCTGCGTGCGGCACGACGGCTGGACGCCCGAACGCCAGCAAGCCTTTATCGAAGCGCTGGCCGACACCGGCAGCGTCGCCGCCGCCTGCCGCACCGTCAACATGAGCGCCGAGGGCGCCTATTACCTGCGCCGCCAGCCCGGTGCCGAAAGTTTCCGCGCCGCATGGCAAAGCGCGCTCGACCTTGGCGTACAGCGGCTGGAGGATGTCGCGATGGAGCGCGCGCTCAACGGCATCGACGTGCCCGTCTATTCCTATGGCGCGCTGATCGGCACGCGCAAAAGCTATAACGACCGGCTGCTGATGTTCCTCCTGCGCAACCGCGCACCCGAACGCTTTGGCAAGCACGGCAGCGATCTCAAGGGCCTCAACGCCGTGGGCAAGATGGAGAAAGCGCGGCTCAAGAAGAAATGGCGCAAGGAATGGGAGGCCGAGCAGCGCCAGACCTCCCCCGCCGAAGTCCGCAGCCGCATCGATGCCAAGCTGGAAGGCGCGCGCCGCGCGGTGGAGGCCCGGCGCGCGCGCGAATGGCAGCAGATGTCAGAGGAAACCCGCGCGGCATGGGACCGCTTCAAACAGCTGCGCGACGCCGATTTCGAGCGGCTGAAGGCCAATGCCGAGTTCCGCCAGTTCCACGAACAAGGCCCCGAAGACGAAGAAGACATCCGCGCCCGCTACCCCCGCGTCAAACGCCCCGAGCCCGAGCCGGAGGTGTTCCCGAAGTGGCATGGGTTGCGGGATAGTTCTTGGGATTGAAGTTGCGCCCTAACCCCTCCCGCCTGCGGGAGGGGAGCTATTCATCACGCCGCAAAAGCGTGAAAATCGCGGTGCCAGCTCAGAAACTTCGGATGCGGCCTGTCTGCCTCACGTTCGGGCGCGATCAGCCGTCCGGTCGGATTGATAATCGCCTCAACCCCGGCGCGGTCGTTCACCTTGCGGTGAACCATGATTTCGTGATTGTCGGAGACGCAAATCAGCCCCCGGTCAAACATCCAATGCGCTGTTCCTGACAGCGCCAGCCCGTTGCGGATCGAATCCGGCCCACCATGTTCGACCGGGCGGATATGCGCGGCCTCTGCCTCCAGCCGCCCTCCCCCGTTGACGAGCCTCCAACCCGTGACCGCGCAGCGACCATCGTAGGCGTGCAGCACGGCGCGACGGAACGCCTTGTCGCGAAAGGGGCGAGAGACGAGAGATTGAACCAGCGGGCGCTCGATCTCGAAGGGCATTTGCTCCTCGCGCACGCGGTTCTCAGCGTCGGGATCATCGACACGCGGCAGCGTGTCATCGTCCGGCAGGCCGAGCTTGATGATCCGGGCGAAATCGGAATTGGAGAGCGGGCGCACAGCGGCTTGCGCATTGGCCAGATCGCGTTCGACGGGCTCGCCATCGACCATGTGCGGGACGGTCGGCTCAAACGGCAGGTAGCTGCCCGCTTCGATCAAGGCACGGTAGCGGTCTGAAATGTCGGGATCGGGAATGATCCGCTCGACCTTGGCGACCGCGAAGAAGCCTTTGGACTGCGGCAGCTTGACCGGCTCACGATAGACGATCCAATCTCCGACCATTTGCTTGGCGCGGGAAAGGTATATCTTCGGGAACTGGTAATGCAACTCGGGAATGTCGTCGTAGATCGACCCATCCTTATGCATGAAAACGCCGAAGGTCATAAATTTTCTTCTTTTCTTCGCATCTCAAAATTTCGCTGAGATCAAATTTTTGATCTGACTCGCCCAGTGACTCAAGTGATTATTGGGGAAAAGAGTTGAGCAGACTTGCTTCTGAACGTTTGCGAGTGAACTTCAACAGTCAACCGACCTCGCAAAACCAAATGCGCAATTCTTCGGAGGACCCTCCATGACTAACCGCGTTCACATAGATGCACCCGCAGGTGTCGTTGAAATCGAAGGTGAGAAAGAGTTCGTAGAAGGCGTTCTCGAAAAATTTTTTCCAATATTGCAGGGGTCAAAGTTTGGCAGTCATCCGACTGCGAGTTTGGAGCCAGACGAACACAGCGGACAATCTCCCAATCCAAGTGGTGAACCGACGAGTGAGGACGCTAGTAAATCAAAAGCCAAGCGAAAGAAGGGTAGCGCACCGCCAAAAGGTCAGTCCTGCGCTGATCGCGTGTTGGTGCTTAAGGGTGAGAATTTCTTCAAATCTCACAGGTCGACTTCCGATATTGTTGATGGTCTAGCGGCCAAAGGTTGGACCCATAATAATAATCAGGTCGGCGCCGCTCTTACGAACATGTTTAACCGAGGCGACATCCAGAGAACAAAAGAGTCTGGCGGCCCTTGGAAGTATTATTGGGATCGAGACTGATTGTGTCACTTCCTAGTTTAGACGATACGTTAAGCGCTATACCGTCTGCGCTTAGGGAACCCCTAATTGGCGAATTCCAACAAGCGCTCGACGAATACCGCGCAGCAGATTGGGAAAAAATTGGCCTCAAGGCCGGGAAATTCTGCGAAATCGCATATTGTATCTGCGAAGGGTACACGCTTGGGTCATACCCGCCGACCCCAACCAAACCATCCAATTTCCCTCAAGCGTGCCAGTCCCTGGAGAAGCACAACAAGGTGAAGGGACGCTCCCTCACCATGCAAGTTCCGAAGGTTTTGATCGCAATGTACGAGTTGCGAAACAATCGGGCGATTGGGCATGTCTCAGCCGAAATAAGTCCAAATCATATGGACGGAGAATTCTATCTTCGCTCGATGAAATGGGTATTGGGGGAGTTCGTTCGAAATTTTTCCGCTTTGCCCTTAGAAATGTCTCATTCAGTTGTCGAAGCAGTTACCGCCCGCACCTTTCAGATTGTTTGGTCAGATGGAGAGATCCGTCGAGTTCTAGAACCAGCTAAGACGGCTGCGCAGAAAGCACTCATTCTGCTTTATGCGGAAGGCAAAAAGATGCCAGTGACCACTCTCCAGAAGTGGGTTGAATACAAGAATGCGTCAGAGTTCAAGACCAAAGTCCTCAAGCCCTTGCATAAGAAAGCCATGATACACTTCGATGAACCCGCGGCTTCAGTTCAAATATTACCTACAGGACAAGGGTTTGTAGAAAAATCTGGCCTTCTTGCGACTACTTGACAGGTTGAACTTCACACCTAATCAGAAGCGCAGCGATAATCGCAGGCCGTTGGCCACCTTCGCTTCCGACAAGCTCAGGATGAGCGTCCGATACCCTACTCCTCCCCCATCCGCAGCGCCGCAATAAACGCCTCCTGCGGGATCGACACGTTGCCGTACTCCCGCATCCGTGCCTTCCCCTTCTTCTGCTTTTCCAGCAGCTTTTTCTTGCGGGTGATGTCGCCGCCGTAGCATTTGGCGGTCACGTCCTTGCGCAGGGCGGCGATGGTTTCGCGGGCTATGATCTTGCCGCCGATGGCGGCCTGGATCGGGATTTTGAACAGGTGGCGCGGGATCAGGTCTTTCAGCCTTTCGCACATGCCGCGTCCGCGTTCTTCGGCGACGGTGCGGTGGACGATCAGCGATAGCGCGTCGACCGGCTCGTTATTGACGAGGATGTTCATCTTCACGAGGTCGCCTTCGCGGCTGCCGATCTGTTCGTAGTCAAAGCTGGCATAGCCGCGGCTGATCGATTTCAGCCGGTCATAGAAATCGAACACCACTTCGTTCAGCGGCAATTCGTATGTCACCTGCGCGCGCCCGCCGACATAGGTAAGGTCGGTCTGGATGCCGCGCCGGTCCTGACACAGTTTCAGGATGCTGCCGAGATATTCGTCGGGGGTGTAGATCACCGCCTTGATCCACGGTTCCTCGATCGCGTCGATGCGGTTCACATCGGGCCAGTCGGCGGGGTTGTGGATCTCGATCGTCTTCGCGTCCTCGGTCTTGGTATGGCCAAGGTGGACGGTGTAGACGACGGAAGGCGCGGTGGTGATCAGGTCCAGATCATATTCGCGGCTGAGGCGTTCCTGAATGATTTCAAGGTGCAGGAGGCCAAGGAAGCCGCAGCGGAAGCCAAAGCCCAGCGCCGCGGAGGATTCCATTTCATAGGAGAAGCTGGCGTCGTTGAGGCGCAGCTTGCCGATGCTTTCGCGCAGTTTTTCGAAATCGGCGGCGTCCACGGGGAACAAGCCGCAGAACACCACGGGCTGCACTTCCTTGTATCCGGGCAGCGCCTCTGTCGCGCCGTTCTTGACGGTGGTGATGGTGTCACCGACGCGGGCCTGCTCCACCTCCTTGATCTGGGCGGTGATGAAGCCGATTTCGCCCGGGCCAAGCTCCGGCAGATCGGTGCGTTTGGGGGTGAAGCAGCCGACCCGGTCGATCAGGTGCTGCGTGCCGCCCTGCATGAAGCGGATGTTGAGGCCCTTGGTAATGGTGCCTTCGATCACGCGGACAAGGATGACGACGCCGAGGTAGGGATCGTACCATGAATCGACGAGCGAGGCTTTGAGCGGCTTGTCCCGCTCGCCCTTGGGCGGGGGGATGCGGGCGACGACGGCTTCGAGCACGTCTTCGATCCCGATGCCCGATTTGGCACTAGTGAGGACGGCGTCGGATGCGTCGAGGCCGATGATATCCTCGATCTCGGCGCGGACCTTGTCCGGCTCTGCTGCGGGCAGGTCGATCTTGTTGATGACGGAGACGATTTCGTGATCGTGCTCGATCGACTGGTAGACGTTGGCGAGGGTCTGCGCCTCCACCCCTTGCGCGGCGTCAACCACCAGCAGCGCGCCTTCGCATGCGGCGAGGCTGCGGCTGACTTCATAGGCGAAGTCGACGTGGCCGGGGGTGTCCATCAGGTTGAGCTGATAGGTCTCGCCGTCCTTGGCCGTGTAGTTGAGGCGGACGGTCTGGGCCTTGATGGTGATGCCGCGCTCTTTCTCGATGTCCATGTTATCAAGGACTTGCTCGGACATCTCGCGATCGGTGAGACCGCCGGTGAACTGGATCAGCCGGTCAGCCAGCGTGGACTTGCCATGGTCGATGTGAGCGATAATGCTGAAATTGCGGATCTTGGAAAGGTCAGTCATTTGCGCCGCATTTAGCGCCCACTGTTCCCCATGTCATTCTCGAAAATTGCAACAAACAAAACCGCCTCAAACCCCCTCAAACTTAGACGGCGCAGCATAGCTGAATTGAGGGACACTGCCAGCTTGCCCCAACCCGCCGCCAGGCATTGCTTCGTAAGCGCCTTGGGCCAAAGCTGCGAGCGGGGCACCAGCCGCTGCCAGCGCGTAAGGGCTCACACGGTTGCGGGTGCAAAGCCCCCCCTGCTCCGTCGTCGACCAGCGATTGTTCAAATTCGAGGCCCTGCGTGTCACCGTTTGTCCGGATCACCGTCGCGACTGCCAATTGGCCGCCTCCCAGATCAACAACGAATTGCGTTCCCTTAGGCACTTCAGACAACCCCTGAATCAACGCACCCGTGCGCGAGAGATTTCTGAGCGTTACCTCATAGGAATGATCGTCATGGATCACCTGGATCTTTCGGAAAACAGTGCGGCGCTTTGAACGCTTTATCCGGTCGCTGCTTGGGGCAATCTTCCAGTTTCCTCCCACCAACTCGGTCTGCACCGTCTCCCGACTGATGGGATCCGAGAAGATCGGCCCTTCCATCCGTTTGACACCGCAATCCTTGAGCTTCTGGAAAATTGTCGTCGTCTCGATCCCGTTGGCAATGGTGTCCATCCTCAGGGCGTTGGCGAGCGCGACAATTGCCGTGATCAAACCGAGGTCGGAGGTGTCGTTCTTTTCGGCTTCGCTTATGAGATTTTCGTCAATCTTGATCGCATCAAAGGGCGCGCGCCGCAGGTAGGCCAGCGAGGAATAACCACTGCCGAATTCATCGAGGGTCAACCGAACGCCGAGCTTGAACAGTTGATCGAGGGTACGATCAACCGCGCTCGTGTCGCCAAAGAACACTGCCTCACTGATTTCCAGTTCAAGCCGGGCTGCAGATATGTCCGCTTCCTGCAGAGCCTCGCCAACCGCTTCAACGAAGCCGTCAGCAGCAAACAGGGCGACCGGCACATTGACGGCTACCCGGATTGAGTCCGGCCATTGCACCGCGTCCTTGCAGGCTTCTCGAATGGCCCAAGTGCCGACTTCCCCCACTTGGCTCGAACCGTCGATGATTGATGCAAATTCTTCTTCGTCTATCTCACCACGCTGGGGATGGTTCCAGCAAATGTGAGCTTCGAGAGCGCGCACTTCTTCGGTGTCGGCGGAAACAATCGGCTCGTACTTGAGGAACAATTGCTCGTCTCTGACAGCCGCCCCAAGGTCCTCTTCCAGGCGGCGGCGGAATAGAGCCTCGTTCTCTAGTTCCCCCGAAAAGAAGCGGAATTGCCCTCTTCCCCCGTTCTTGGCCGCGTAGAGGGCAAGGTCAGCCGACTTGACTACCTCGTCGGCTGTCACCCCATCGTGTGGGGCGATGGCAATGCCAACGGAGCAGCCGATCACACAGCGACCTTCTTCGAGCGAATAAGGCTGCTTCAGCATCGTGATGACCTTCATCGCGATGTCGCCCAGTTCGCCGCGATCGTCCTTGTCCGGTATCAGGACCTGGAATTCGTCACCGCCAAGCCGTCCGATCTCGCAATCGACCTCGATCGAGCGGCGCAGCCTTTCGGCAACCTGCTTCAACAGTTCGTCCCCGGCGGCATGGCCTAGAGTGTCATTGACGTGTTTGAACTTGTCGAGATCGAGCATCATGATCGCGCAGTTGCGCTTGGCCGCCTTGAATGCGGTGATCGTGCTTTCGATCTGATGTTTCATCCGGTGCCTGTTGGACAATCCGGTCAGTGAATCGAACTTGGCGAGACGTTCGGTCTCTTCCTCCCGATAGTACTCCTCGGTGATATCAGCACCGGTACCGCGGAAGCCGCAAAACTCGCCGTCTTCAATGACTGGCTGACCCGCGAGACGGAGCACTGCTCCCTGCGGTCGTTTCTCTGCTCGCACCGCGAATCCTGAAAAGGCCCGGTGCGCGTTGAGCATCAACGAAAGCGATTTGCTGCGCCCTTCACGATCAGCGGAGACGAATACCGAAGGCAACGGCTTGCCCAGCAGGTCATCGAGAGCAATGTCGATACGATCAGCAATCGTGGCACTGAGATAGGTCAGCTTGCCGTCCTTGTCGCTTGCCCAGAACCAGCCAAGGCCAGACCGCTCAAGCTCATTGAGCATGGCAAGCTTCTCGCCATCGGAAAGCGCGCTTGCCGACTTCCCGGAACCAGAAGTCGCGCTTGCTGCGGCAACCTTCGATCCGCTTCTGGACAAGAAACCCTTGAGGGGCACGTTTGCCTCTTCCTTCCCGTCAGACCCCAAAATATAGGGTTTTTACGTACTTCACGTTGCGTAAAGGCGGTTGGTTATTTTTTGGCTAATGACCGCGGTTAACGGCACATGATCCAGCACTATCGTTTTGGGGCAGCGTGATCCGGGCGCCACGCCCTTCGATCAGTCTCGGCGAGTGCCGGTGATGTCGACTTCGACGAAGTACTTGGTGCTGGAACGCATGGCGCCGGTAAGCGCGGCAACTGCTTCGTCGTTGAGCGAGCGAAGCGGGCGTCCCGCCGCTTCGATCTGATACGGCGACACGCGGTGGCGGGTGCACAGGCCATCGGCCCCATCGCTGATCAAAGGCGTTTCGAATTCCACGCCCTGACTGAACCCTTCCGAACGACGGACGGTTGCAACAGCAAGCTGGCCGCCTCCAAGGTCGAGTACGATGTCCGTGCCAACTGGAACATCCAGCAAGCCTTCGATCTTGGCCCCAGTCTTTGAGAGATTGCGCAGGAACACGTTGTATCGATCATCGCCGTGGATGAGCCCGATCTTGCGGAATTCAGTGCGCCGATCAGAACGGTATTTTTCCGGGCCCTTGGGCACGAATTTCAGTTCACCCGTCGCAAGCCGTTCCTCGATCTCTAACTGAGGCAGCGCTCGGGCAAAAAGCATCCCCTGGACGTGCGATACACCGCGATCGGTTACTGCTCTGAGTTCGTCCTTCGTCTCCACGCCTTCGGCAACCGTTTCCATGCCCAATGCCGATGCCAGACTGACGACAGCGGAGATGATCGCATCGTTTCTGTTATCGGGCGATGCACAGCCGCGCACGAAGCTCTGATCGATCTTGATCTTGTCGAACGGCGCATCACGAAGATAGCCGAGCGAAGAATAGCCGGTGCCGAAATCGTCCAGCGCCAGCTTTACGCCAAGCTCCTTGAGTTCGTTGAACACGCGGAAAGCGCGCTCCATGTCGCCAACGAACACGCTTTCAGTGATTTCGAGCTCGACCCGCGCCGGGTTGACGCCGCTGGTCTTCAACGCGCGGCGCACGACATCAACAAAATCTTCCGAGGCGAATTGCACTGCCGAGACGTTGACGGCGGCACGGATATCGCCGGGCCATTCCCTGATCGTCTCGCAAACCCGCAAGAGCGCCCATGCGCCGAGTTCGCGGATAATTCCGACCTCTTCAGCCACAGGGATGAAATCTGCCGGAGAGATCATCCCGCGCTCGCTGTGGTTCCAGCGCATCAACGCCTCGACACAGACGACTTCATGGCGATTGACGTCGAGGATCGGCTGATAATGCATTTCCAGTTCGTCACGGCTGATTGCGTCGCGCAGATCGGCTTCGATCTGGTGGCGATAGCTGGCCTTGTCCCGCAACTCGTTGGAATAGAAACGGAACTGCCCGCGTCCGCCACCCTTGGCCGAATAGAGCGCAAGGTCCGCTGCCTTGACCAGTTCATCCGACTCGATTCCGTCAAACGGTGCGACGGCGACACCAACCGAACAACCGATGACAGCACGCATCCCGTTGATCGAATAGGGTTGCGAGACCATCTGGATGACCCGCATCGCCAGATCGCCCAGCGTGCCGCGATCATCGACGTCGGGCATGATGACTTCGAATTCGTCGCCCCCGATGCGTCCGATCTCGACACCCTCTCCAAGAACCCGTGCGAGGCGGCCGGCCACCTGCTTGAGCAGTTCGTCACCGGCCGGATGGCCCATTGTGTCATTGACCTGTTTGAACCGGTCGAGGTCGATCAACATGATCGCGCAAGACCGCTTTGAAACTTTGAAGGCGGTCAGGGTCGCTTCGAGTTGCGACGACATGCGATGCCGGTTGGAAAGCCCGGTAAGCGAGTCATAGCGCGACATCTTTTCTGCATCGCGCTGGTGCTTGAAGCTTTCGGAAACGTCGCGGACAATTCCGTGGTAGCCGGAGAACTTGCCGCCCGCGTCGGTTTGGGGAACACCCGCGATTTCCCACCATGACTCGCCCGCACCTTCTCCACGATCCAGCCTGACAGTCGTGGGCTTGATCGAGTTGCGCTTTGCAAGCTGGAATTTCAAAGGCCGCTCGCCTCCGGAATCTTCGCTGCCTTCCACTGGCAGGAACACTTCCGTCATCGGTTTGCCCACGATGTCCGAGGCGGGCCTGCCGATCCGGCGGACAGCCGGTTCCGAAATGTACTGAATGCGGCCTTCCGCATCGCTGGCCCAGAACCATCCGAGATCGGAGTTCTCGAGGCTCTGCAACAGGTGAGCTCGGCCGAACTTTTGTTCCGAAACGACGGGAGAATCGGATTCGGGTTCACCCGAACCGTTCTTGAAGCGGGAAAGCAGGCCAGCCATTTGCGCGTAAGACTCCTCGTATTGAGCCCTGACGCGATAGCTTTCAGTAGTGAACATTTGGATAACCCGGCTTAACCACGATGCCTGATTGCGGGCCGCAAACTGAAAAGCCGGGCAATTCGCGCGGCGCTTCGGCTTGTCAGATGAATGCGAACAGGCCATTTGTTCACCAATTCGCAGAACAACGCCGAATTCAGCAATCGCAAAGGGGATATGGGATGGCACAAGGCACCGTGAAGCTCGAGAACGAAGCGGCACAATCGACCAACGCGCTAGGGCCGCTTGTCGGTGTCGCGCGCGAGGATTTCGTCAGCGCCGTCGCCTTGCTGCTCCGCGAAACCGCATCCGATCCCAATCGTCTGATGAAACACGCCCGGACATGGGGCGAAGACATGGTCAAGATCATGACCGGCAAGAGCGAGCTGAAACCCGACCCCAAGGACAAGCGGTTCATGGACCCGGCGTGGCAATACAACCCGTTCTTCCGTGCCGGCGCGCAATATTACCTCGCGGTGCAAAAGGGCATGCGCAACTGGCTCGAAGACCTCGAACTGGACGAGCTTGAACGCAACCGCGCCAACTTCATTGCCAATATCATCCTCGACGGAATTGCGCCGACCAATACGCTCGCCGGCAACCCGATGGCGCAAAAGCAGATCATCAATTCCGGCGGCCTGTCGCTGATCAAGGGGCTGCAGAACGCCTACAACGACATCGTCCACAACAAGGGGATGGTAAGCCAGGTCGACAAACGCCCGTTCAAGCTGGGTGAAAACATCGCCACCTCCAAGGGCAACGTCGTGCATCGCACCGAAATGTACGAGTTGATCCATTACGCCCCGACCACGGACGAGGTTTACGAGATTCCGCAGCTGACGATCCCGCCGCAGATCAACAAGATGTACATCAATGACCTTTCGCCGGAAAAATCGATCATCAAATGGCAGGTCGACAACGGGCTTCAGACCTTCGTCATTTCCTGGCGCAACCCTTCGAAGGAACAAGGCCATTGGGACATGGCCGATTACATCGCTTCATGCGAGGAAGCACTTGCCGTCGTTTCGGAAATCTCCGGATCGAAAAAGGTCAACGTTTCCGCCGGCTGTTCGGGCGGTCAGACCGCATCGGTACTCGCGTCAAAGCTCGCCGCGACCAAGAACGACATTCTGGGTACGCTGACGCTGATGGTGTGCGTGCTGCACCCCAAACAGACCGACATCGAAGCCGGTTCGCTCGTCAGCGAAAACGGCATGGCGCTTGCCCGCCAGCGGGCGGCGAAGGCCGGTATCATCAAGGCGGACGATCTGGCGCGCGGTTTTGCCTGGCTCCGCCCGAACGATCTCATCTGGAACTATGTGATCAACAACTACCTGCTGGGCATGGATCCACCCGCCTTCGACGTGCTGTTCTGGAACGCGGATGCGACCAACCTTTCCGCCAGCCTGATGGGCGATTTCCTGACGCTGTATGAAACGCTCGCCTTCACCAAACAGGGCGAAGTCGAAATGGCGGATCACAAAATCGACCTGAGCAAGGTGACCTCCGACCTGTTCATCCTTGGCGGTGTGACCGACCACATCACCCCCTGGAAGGCGACCTATCGTTCGACGCAGTTGTTCGGCTCGAAGCACGTCACCTACGTTCTCAGCCAGTCCGGCCACATGCAGGCGATCCTCAACCCTCCGGGAAATCCGAAGGCGAAATATTACGTCCAGAAGAAGAAGGGCAAGCTGCCCGAGACGGCTGACGAATGGTTGCAGGGCACCGAAGAGGTAAAGGGCAGCTGGTGGCCGTTCTGGATGGAGTGGATTCATGCGCGTTCGGGCGGAAAGGTGGTTGCGCCCGCCGAAGTCGGCAGCAAGGCGCATCCCCCGCTCGAAAGCGCGCCGGGACTCTACGTCGTCGAAGAAGTCTGATACAGGCGCTGCCGTAAAGATGAATTTACAGCTTATGGGAGGCACGTGTCGCACGGGATCTGCGATGCGTGTCCCCCACCCACGGCGCACCCCTTTTGCGCGCCCACCAAGGACGGGTTTATCGTGACGGAAATCATGGACGAAGCGGTCATTTCGATGGAGCAAGTGGCCGGGCGGACGCTACGGGTTGCTACATGGCGGCTGCAAAAACAGAGCGAGCACCTGCCGATCCTGTTCTTCAACGGCATTGGTGCAAATATCGAAGCCGTGGCCCCGCTGGCAGCCGCCATGCCGGAGCGTGGTTTCATCATGTTCGACATGCCCGGAACCGGCGAATCACCCGATCCGATCATCCCCTACAATCCCTTCACCATGAGCTGGACCGCTGCGGAACTGCTTGGCCGGTTCGGCCTTGGCGAAGTGGATGTGATGGGTGTTTCATGGGGCGGTGCGATGGCGCAGCACTTTGCGCTTCAGCACCCGGCCCGCACCCGTCGGCTGACGCTGATCGCGACCACGCCCGGAATGGCGATGGTGCCGGGCAACCCCGCCGCCTTCACCAAGATGGCCAATCCGCGCCGATATATCGATCCCGAGTTCATGAACGAGCATTTCGCGACGCTATACGGCGGAGCCGACGCTGACGGTGCGGCACACCAGAAGGACAGCCACATCGGGCGGTTGAAGCCCCCTTCCCCGCGCGGATACATGTATCAGCTGCTTTGCATGCTGGGTTGGACCAGCCTGCCCGCGCTGCCCTTCCTCAAGAAGGAAACGCTGATCATGATGGGTGAGGACGACCAGATCGTGCGCCCGATCAACGGCCAGATCCTGAAGGCGATGATCCCCAATTCGCGGATCAAGATGTTTGCGGGCGGCGGTCACCTGTTCCTGCTGACCCATGCCGATGAAAGCGTCGCCGCAATCCGCGAATTCCTCGACGCTCCGGAAACCGAGGCGGAAAAAGACCGCGTAGGCGCTTACGCCGCCTAAGCCGAGGGCAGCCAGGACCTTAGTATCGTATTCACCTGATCCGGCGCATCCTGTTGAACCCAGTGGGATGCATCGGGCAGGCGGTGGACTTCCAGTTCGGGGACGTATTCCTCCGTCCCGTCGAGGCAGTGGATGTCGATCGCCACATCCTGTTCACCCCAGACGATCAAGGTCGGCACCTTGACCTGCCCTGCGCCTACATCGCGCGCATCCGGGCGACGGATGAGCGCGCGATAGTAATTGAACATTGCCGTCAGCGCCCCCGGTCTTGCCGCCGCCTGCCGATAGGTTTCCCGCACAGTTTCGTCGAACAGGTGCGAATTGAACGTGGTTTCCTTGAACAGGCGCTTGATCGGCATCGCTTGCCGCCGGCCCAGCAACAGCTCGGGCAATCGCGGCAATTGGAAGAAGAAGATGTACCAGCTCTTTCGCAGCTGCCGCCAAGTCTTCAATTCGCGCCGCCCGCATTTGGGATGCGGCACATTCATAATGACGAGCCGTTCGAGCGGTCTGACTTCCATTATGGCGAAATACCAGGCGATGATCGCGCCCCAGTCATGCGCGATCAGCGTCACCTTGCTCGCCCCGCTGGCATCGATCAGCGCCGCGACATCCTGTGCCAAGGTTCTCAGCCTGTAAGCGTCAGTGCCCTCGGGTCGGGAAGTTCCGCCGTAGCCACGCAGATTGGGCGCCCAGACGCGGTATCCCATTTCCGCCAGCAAAGGCATCTGGTGCCGCCAGCTGTAATGCAGTTCCGGAAACCCGTGCAAACACAAGGCCAGATGATCGCCCTCGCCTGCGGTTGCGACTTCGAAAGTCAGGCTGCCTGCCTCGATCCATTCGATCGCAATTCCGCTGTCTGGTTCAGGCTGCCAACTGGCACGTCCGCTGCGCTTCATGGTCATTTTGACAGCGTAGCAGCGTCCGGCGCGATATGATAAGCCGGTTGCGAATAAAAACCGGGAGAGAGAGAAATGCCAGCGTTTGACCTGATCATTCGGGGTGGGACAATTGTCGACGGAACCGGAGCGGAGCGGTTTACCGGAGATGTCGCGATCAAGGACGGGCTTATCGCGGCAGTTGGCGCCGTTTCAGGCGATGCCACGCGTGAGATCGATGCGGCTGGCAAGATAGTCGCTCCCGGCTTTGTCGACATCCACACGCATTATGACGGGCAAGCGACCTGGGATCAGGAAATGGCTCCGTCGAGCTGGCACGGTGTCACGACCGTTGTCATGGGCAATTGCGGCGTCGGCTTCGCCCCTGCCAAGCCCGATCGCCATGAATGGCTGATCAGTCTGATGGAAGGGGTGGAGGACATCCCCGGTACCGCCCTGTCCGAAGGGATCACTTGGGATTGGGAAACCTTCCCCGAATATCTCGACGCGCTGGAGAAACTGCCGCGCACCGTCGATATCGGCACTCACGTCCCGCACGGGGCGGTGCGCGCCTATGTGCTCGGCGAACGTGAGCAACCCGGCGCGGTGCCGACCGCAGAAGACATCGCCGAAATGAGCCGTATCGTCGAAGAGGGCGTGCGCGCCGGCGCCCTCGGCTTCTCGACATCGCGCACGGTGCTGCACAAATCGGTTGACGGGGAACTGGTCCCCGGCACCACCGCCACACCCGAAGAACTGGTCGCCATCGGCAAGGCGATGGGCCGGGCCAAGGACGCTGGCGGCCACGCCGTGTTCGAAATGGCGAGCGACCTTCAACGCGACTGGAACGAATTCGAGTGGATGGGCCGCCTCAGCCGCGAAGCCGGAATCCCGGTCACTTTCGCCGCGCTGGAAAGCATTGCGAAGGAAATGCCGCTGAAAGAGCAGATCGCCACCATGCGCGCCGAAAACGACAATGGCGCGAACATCGTCGCCCAGATCGCGCTGCGCGGAAACGGCATCATCATGGCGTGGCAGGGCACGGTAAACCCCTTCGCCTTCCGTCCAAGCTGGCAAGCGATCAAGGATTTGCCGTGGGCCGAGCAGAAGGCGAAGCTGCTTGATCCCGCGTTCAAGGCGCAATTGCTGTCCGAAGCCAATGACTATTCCGAAGCGCCCAAGGACATCATCGGCGTGGTCATGGTGATTACCCAGGGGTGGGCGCTGCAATATGAGATGGATCCGGATTTCGATTATGAGCCGGACTCCGCAGCCAGCGTGAATGCTCGCGCGCAAGCCGCCGGGATAAGCCCGCAGGAATATGCTTATGACATGCTGTGCCGCGACGATGGCACCGGGTTCATCTACCTGCCGATCCTCAACTACGCCGATGGCAATCTCGATTTCCTGCACCCGCTCCAGCATGCCGACGACACGGTCAATTCGCTGTCCGATGGCGGCGCGCATTGCGGGACGATCTGCGATGCGGCCTCGCCCACCTTCATGCTTGAACACTGGGTGCGCGATCGCAAGCGCGGGGACCGGATCACGCTTGAGAACGCGATCAAGCGCCAGTGCCGCGACACCGCCGTGCTCTATGGCCTCGAAGATCGCGGCGTGATCGCCCCCGGATTCCTCGCCGATATCAACGTGATCGACATGGATCGGTTGAAGCTCGGTCGCCCGTGGCTCGCCTTTGACTTGCCTGCCGGTGGCAAGCGCCTGCTGCAGAAGGCCGATGGCTATGTCTGCACGATCAAGAATGGCGTGGTGACATTCGAGGAAGGCAAGTGGACGGGCGCAACGCCGGGCGGCCTCATCCGCGGCCCCCAGCGCGCTGAGCTGGCCGAAGCGGCGGAGTAATCCGCCGCCCACGGCTCAAATCAAGGCTCGATCACAATACCCTTTGCCGGATCGACGCTGCCGCCTACCATTTCCAGAAAGGTCGTGCGCGCGGCGTCGAGCCCCTTGTGGGTCACGATTCCCACCGCGCCTTCAACCGAATTCAGGAACCCGTGCCAAGCCGCCGCAGCCAGCTTGCCGCCTTCGACCGGGCCGTGTTCCTTGAAGAAGGAAACGAAGTGGTCGGGGGCGAAGAACAATGTCGGCTTGGGCCCGGGCAGACCGGTTGCCCCGCCCATCCCTGCGCCTCGTTCCTCAATATGGGTCGCACCCACAAGGCACGAATACTTTAGCGCCTCTCCGAAGTGCTGATGGATGCTCGCCAGCAGTTTCGCATTGCCTGCGAAATCGACGCTGACGGTTGCCTCGTCGGCAATCGTGCCGAGATCGTCATAAGCGACCACTTCATCATACAGGCCGGTCGAACGAACGAAGTCGACATTGCCAGAAGACGTAAGGCCGATGCGCTTGATCCCGGGCGAAGCCTGCTTGGCACAACTTGCCAGACCCATCGCGGTCTTGGACGATGCGCTGGTCAACACAACCTGTTTCGCGCCGAACCAGTCCTCTGACCGCATGAAATAGTCGATGATGAAGCCGGTTTTGAACAGCGGGCCGTAGATCATGCGCTCATTCTCGCGCGCGGGATCATGCTCGGGATCGGCGGAGAGCCGGGTGTAGCTGTTGTAGACCGGGCTCATCGGCTGGCGATAATCGGTCATGTCGGAAAACCCGCCGGGGTTTACCTTGCCCGGTATCACGTCGAGATGGGTCGCCATCGGCAGATAGCCATAGACCCGCTCGCCCACGGCAATGTCGGGGCACTTGCTCTCGATCACACGGGCATGTCCCCACATCGGAACAATCCCAAGGCCTTCGGGGGCGGGGAAGAAATCCCAGTAACGGAAACCGTCACCAACCACCGCGTAGGTGATGTTGTTGGCGGTGACGGAAAAACTCTCGATCCTGAGCCGCACCGCTCCATCAGCGAGTTCGCCGGTCGGGACTTCGACCAGTTCGGTATCGGTGAGAGCATTCTTGCGAACGTGCACCTGGGACAGGGTCATCGAGGGTTCTCCTATGTCATCACCGGCCTAGTCAAGGCGGCGCGTTTCACTCCTGCGGAGCGGTATCGCCTTGCTGCGCCGGGCGTGGCGGCTGCAGACGTGTAAGTGCGCTTCCCGAGACCTGAAGGCGCGCAGCAAAAGACCGCATCCTGACCGAACAGGTCTGTTCGATCTCCGCCGGGTTGCGCTGCAGATAAACGGGGTAGCGATCCGTAAACGCTTGCATCAAATCAGTGCCGCGTTGCGCTTCGTAGCGGCCGACGAAATAGGTCAAAGCGCTGGTGAGCCCGATCTGGTTGTCGGGCGTCATTTCCGCTTCCATCTCGGCCATGATCGCGCCGATGAAGATCGCACAGTCGAGATCATCCTCAGCACTGAAAGCGGGGGTGTAATCTTCACCCTGTTGCGCATGCAGCGGAGCGGCGAACGCCAGCACCGCCGCCATCGTCAACGTGGCCGCGCGCATCATACCCGCATCGGCATGAGAACGTAGAGCGCTGGGCTCTGGTCGTTCTCGCGGATCAGCGTCGGTGCGCCCGCATCGGCGAGATGCAGTTCCACTTCCGCCGAATCGAACTGGCCGAGAATGTCCTTCAGGTAATTGGCGTTGAAGCCGATTTCGAAGCCTTCGCTGCTGTAGCTTGCAGCGAGTTCTTCCGCGGCATTGCCGTTGTCAGGCGATGTCACCGACAGCGTCACCTTGTCCTGCTCCAGCCCCATCTTGACCGCGCGGGTCTTCTCGGTGGCGATGGTCGCAACGCGATCGACGCCCTGATAGAACAGCTTCGGATCGACCCTGAGCAGCTTGTCGTTGCCGGTCGGAATGACGCGGCTGTAATCGGGGAAAGTGCCGTCGATCAGCTTGCTGGTAAGCACCACACCGCCCTCACCCGAAAGCGTGAAGCGGATCTTGCTGGCCGAAAGGTCGATCTGGACCGAACCGTCCATCGCCTCTTCAAGCAGCTTGCGCAGCTCTGCCACCGCTTTGCGCGGAACGATCACATCGGGCATGCCCTCTGCACCATCGGGACGCGCAAGCGTGAAGCGGGCAAGCCTGTGGCCGTCGGTCGCGGCGGCTTTCAGCACCGGCTCGTCTTCGTCGGTGACGTGCAGGAATATGCCGTTGAGGTAATAGCGGGTTTCTTCGGTCGAAATCGCAAACCGGGTGCGGTCGATCAATTCGGCCAATGTGCGAGCCGGGATTTCGAAACTGGTCGGCAGGTCGCCTTCGACGATCACCGGGAAATCATCGCGCGGCAGTGTCGGCAGCTTGAACCGGCTGCGACCCGCCTTGATCTCCATCCGGTTCTCTGCGGTTTCGATGCTTACCTGCGAACCTTCGGGCAGCTTGCGGGCGATGTCGAACAGCAGGTGTGCGGACACGGTGATCGCGCCGGGCACTTCGACCGAGGCCGCGCTCATCGTTTCAACCACTTGCAGATCGAGGTCGGTCGCCATCACCTTCACGCTGCCGCCGTCGCTCGCATCGATCAGGACGTTGGACAGGATCGGAATGGTGTTGCGGCGTTCGACCACCGACTGAACATGGGAAAGGCAACGCAGGAGCGTCGCGCGTTCGATCGTAGCCTTCATCAGCTTACCCTATCGTTGTATCTTGCCGGGTGGCGCCAACAGGCCGGAATCGCCCTGAAAACGCCGAATGATCACAAAAACCTTAGCGCCCCCGACAATACGGGCAAGTTTGTGCCTTTGCGAGGGGGGATTCGCTTGGGGATAAGGGCTTTTCGGCCCTCTCTTTCCCGATCAGACCATCGCCATGCCGCCGTTCACGTGCAGCGTTTCGCCGGTGATGTAGCCCGCCTCGCGGCTGGCGAGGAAGGAAACGGCAGCGCCGATATCCTCTCCTGAGCCCATTTTCGCCATCGGAATGCGGGCGTTGATGGTCGCCTGTTGCTTTTCATCTAGCGCGGACGTCATCGCGGTGCGGATGAAACCGGGCGCGACGCAATTGGCGGTGATACCGCGGCTGGCGACTTCCTGAGCGAAACTCTTGGTCATGCCGGTGAGGCCTGCCTTGGCCGCGCAATAGTTCATCTGACCGGGGTTGCCGGTGTGGCCGACGACGCTGGTGATGTTGATAATGCGGCCGAAACGCGCCTTCATCATCGGCTTGGCACTGGCGCGCATTAGGCGGAAAGATGCTTCGAGGTTGATCGCGATCACCTCGTCCCATTCCTCATCCTTCATCCGCATGCCCAGGTTGTCGCGGGTGATCCCGGCGTTGTTCACCAGAATGTCGATCCCGCCCAGCGTATCGAGCGTCGCCGGAATCAGTTCCTCTACCTGGGTGCGGTCGGACAGGTTGCAGGTGATCTCGACATGCTCGCCGCCGAATTCCTCATGCAACTGCTCGCGGAAAGACCGCAGTTTGGAGCCATTGGACCCTGACAGCGCAACGCGCGCGCCCTGCTTTGCCAGCGCAATCGCGATTGCAGAGCCGATCCCGCCGCTTGCGCCGGTCACCAGCGCGTTCATTCCATCGAGCCTGAACATCAGTTGATCTCCTTTGCGAACCCTTCGAGGTCTTCCATCGTGACGAGGCTGTGCGTTGCCGCTTCCTTGTCGATCCGGCCGATCATCGGCCCCAACACCTTGCCGCCCAGCTCAACGAAGCTTTCCACCCCGTCCGCACGCATGGCCAGCACGCTTTCGCGCCAGCGCACGCGGCCCGTCACCTGCTCGACCAGCAAGGCCCGCTCTTCCTCAGGATCGGTGACCTCGGCGGCGGTGACATTGGCAAACAGCGGGAGCGTGAACGCGTTCATGGTCGTGTCTGCCAGCGCCTCGGCCATGCGATCCGCCGCCGGCTTCATAAGCGTGCAGTGAAACGGCGCTGACACCGGCAACAGAACGCCGCGCTTGATCCCGTAATCCTTGACCATGGCGATAGCGCGTTCGATCGCGCTCTTGTGGCCGGAAATCACGACTTGTGTCGGATCATTGTCATTGGCGACTTCGCAAATGTCCTGCTCGGAAGCCTTGGCGGCCAGTTCGCTCGCCTTGTCGATATCGGCACCCAGCAGTGCCGCCATCGCACCTTCGCCCACCGGAACGGCGGCTTGCATGGCCTGTCCGCGCAGCTTCAGAAGGCGCGCGGTGGTGGCCAGATCGAATGCCCCCACAGCACACAGCGCGGTGTATTCGCCCAGCGAGTGTCCGGCGACGCATGCGCCCTTGTCGGCCAGCATCACTCCGAATTCTCGCTCAAGCACGCGCAGGGTGGCAATGGCATTGGCCATGATCGCCGGCTGCGCATTTTCGGTAAGGGTCAACTGGTCTTCCGGCCCTTCGGCCATGATCGCCGACAGCTTCTGACCCAACGCCTCGTCGACTTCCTCGAACACTTCGCGTGCGGCCGCGCTGGCTGCGGCGAGTTCGACACCCATCCCGACTTTCTGGCTGCCCTGTCCGGGGAAAACGAAAGCTCTCATGATGAATCCTCCTGTTGGAGGCGGCGGTTAGGCTGCTCCTGCTGGCCCCGCAAGCCCGAACGGCACAACCCTGTTGGCAGATGTGTGGCCGATTTCGGCCCTGCCGAGATAACGGATGCCCGCCCTGTCGCACCAGAAACGGGCGATTTCCTCGGCATTCTGGCCGAATTCGACGTGGTTTTCGGGGACGTCGCTGATCGCGCCGAGACGCAGCCCGGCAAGTCGCGGCATGCTGCCTGCGAGCGCAAAGAAACAGCGATCCACCGCGTAGAGATGTTCGCTTACCTCCTCCACCATCAACACATGACCGGAAAGATCGGGCATGATCGGAGTGCGCGCCAGCATCGCCAGCGTGATGAGGTTGAAAGCCGCCGCCGGAGTGACCCCGTCAAGGCTCGGCTCCAGCCCCGAATTGTCTCCTGAAAACCAGCGCAGCACCCGCCGCACCGCTTCGCGCCCGCCCTCGGACCCGGCGCTGACCGGCATCGAACCATGCGCGCACTGCCCGATCCCGGCGCGATAGAGCGCGGCCAGCAGATATCCGCAATCGGAAAAGCCGACATAGGTTTTCGACCGCGCTGACGCATTCATCCGCGCCACCGCCGCTTCAGCAATCCGGTTTGAACCATAGCCGCCGCGTGCGAACCACACCGCATCAAAGGCCGGATCGTTCGCGCAATCGAGCAAGGCCGTCAGCCGGGTCAGGTCATCACCCGCAAAATGGCCCGAGCTGGCATAGCATTGCTCGTGAAAAGTCACCGTGTGATCGGGAAACTCAGCCGCCACCAGCGCCTCTAGCGCAGCCGCATGATCGCGGGTGATCGGGGTTGCGGGTGCGCAGATGGCGATATTCGTCATGCGCACAGCCTATGGCGCTTGTCAGGCTTCATGCAAGCCAATATCCATGACGGCATGACCGGGATCGATGCCTCCGCGCTTGAAGGGCGCCCTTTCTTTTTCTGTGGCATCGGTGGATCGGGCATGCTGCCGCTGGCGCAGATCGCGCACGGCATGGGCCATGCCGTTGGCGGATCGGACCGGTCCTACGATCAGGGACGTACTCCGGAAAAGTTCGAATGGCTGGCCAGTCACGGCTTCACGCTGTTTCCGCAGGATGGAAGCGGCATAAGCTCGCCAGACCAGATCCTGATCGCGTCTGCAGCAGTGGAGGACACCGTCCCCGAAGTGGCCCGTGCGAAAGAACTCGGCTGCGAGAGGCTGAGCCGGGCGGAACTGCTTTCGACCTTTTTCAATCAGGCGGGATATTCCATTGCGGTCGGCGGGACTTCGGGAAAGTCCACCGTCACCGGCATGATCGCGTGGATCCTGTCAGAGGCGCATTTCGACCCGACCGTGATGAACGGCGCGGTGATGAAGAACTTTGTCAGCGCCGACAATCCCTTCGCCAGCGCCCGTGTCGGCAATCCGCGCATCTTTGTCAGCGAAGTGGACGAAAGCGACGGTTCAATCGCGCTTTACCGCCCTTCGGTGGCGGTGTTGCTCAATGTCAGCCTTGATCACAAATCGATCGAGGAATTGCGCAAGCTGTTTGGTGACTATGTTCGCGAGGCGGGCTGCGCCGTGATCAATTTCGACAATGAAGAAGCGCGGTTTCTTGCCCCGCGCGCGGATGAAGCCGTCAGCTTTGCGATCAATGATCCCCGCGCCGACATCACGGTGGAGCCGGACTCCATCGAACAGAGCGCGTTCGGCATCCGCGCGGCGGTGATCGACAATCGCAGCCGCGAGATGTTCCCCCTGACCCTGCCGATGCCGGGGCTGCACAATCTCTCCAACGCGCTTGCGGCGATCGCAGCAGTAAGCGCGGCGGGGATCGAGGCGAAGTCCGCGGCCTATGCGCTTGGCAGTTTCAAGGGGCTGGCGCGGCGGTTCGATCTGGTGGGCACGACCGCTTCGGGCATCACGGTGATCGACGATTTCGGGCACAATCCCGAAAAATGCGCGGCAACACTGCGCACGCTGAAGGCGACGGAAGGCCGCGTCATCGCCTTTTTCCAGCCTCACGGATATGGCCCCTTGCGCCAGATGGGCGATGAATTGGCGGAAACCTTCGCACGCGAACTCGGCCCGGACGACATCACCATCATGTGCGATCCGGTGTATTTCGGCGGCACTGTCGATCGCAGCGAGGGGACGGAACGGATCATCAATCTCATCCGGCAGCACGGCGCGACCGCCGAGCATGTTCCAGAACGCGAGGCCTGCGGGGATCGCATTATCGAGCTTGCCCGCCCCGGCGATCGCATCGCCATCATGGGTGCGCGCGACGATACGCTGAGCACTTTCGCCAAGAGCATTTTCGAGCGGCTCGGGTGAGCATTTACGAACGCGCAAGGCGACATGCGTGGTTCATGGCCGGGGCGCTGGTGTTGGGCATCCTGTTTGTCCTTACGATTGAGCAATTCGCGGGCCATTCCACGATTGCTTTCGGTATCGCGATTGTCGGCCTGGTGCTGGCCAATGCCCGGATGCTGCGGATGAATTGCCCGATCTGCGGCAAGAACCTGTTCTTTCGCGGAATGTTCGCGGTCCCCTGGCCGAACAAGGTGTGTGGGAAGTGCGGGACCGATTTGGTGGAAGAAAGATCGTGACCCAGATTTACAAGCGCGCACTTGGTCAAAGAAACCTTATGATCGCATGGTTTCTTGCCTTCTTTCCAACGCTCTTCTTGAGCGACAAGAGTGGCATTGGTGAAGAGGTGGGTTTTGCCATCTTCGCCGTCGTTGGCTTTATCTTAATGACGCGCTTGCTGGTCTTCAAATGCCCGAAGTGTGGAAGCAATCTCTTTCAGCGTGGACCCGTTTTTATGCCTTGGCCGAACAAGGTGTGCGGGAAGTGCGGCAGCCAGCTCGATAATCCTCAAAATCGCTGATGGAGCGGCACCTTGCCGGGAGATAGTCTTATGCCAATGCATCCCCGCGACTTCTCTCTCGAAACCCTGCTGAGGGCCTGCGCCACCCAACATGCGCAGCGCGAAGCCACCGTCGATGGCGCGCAACGGCTGACCTATGGCGAACTCGATCGCAGGGTCGGGCATCTGGCGCACTGGCTGCTGGCAAAGGGGATGGGGCCGGGAGACCGTATCGCGATCCTGCTTACGGACGGCGCGCCCTATCTCACCACCCTGCTTGCCGCGGCCCGGATCGGAGCGATTTCCGTCCTGCTCAACTGGCGGCTTGCTCCGGGCGAGATTGCGTGGATTTGCAGCAATGCGCAGCCGGCAATGACCTTTGCCAATCCGCGTTTCACGCATTTGCTGGCGGAAGCCGAAGCCGGTGAAGTGATCAAAGTGGACGAGCGCCATGATCCGCAGGGCGCATTCGAGACAATGGTGACGACGCCGCAGGCTCCGCTGACCGTGCCGGAACTCGCACCTGAGCGTCCGGTCTACATGATGTACACCAGCGGCACGACGGGAAGGCCCAAGGGCTGCCTGCAAGCGGGTAGCGCGGTTGCATCATCGGCCTTGGGATTTTGCGTCCGCCGGGGCTTTACCCGGGAAGAACGCCTGCTTTCGGTCAATCCGCTGTTCCATGTCGTGGGGATGCAGCAGGTCGCGGCGATGCTGGCCTGCGGGGGAACGAGCGTGTTTGCGGGCCGCGACGATGACAGCGCGGCGGTGCTCGATCTGCTCCACCGCGAAAGCTGCACCACCACCAGCGCTTTCCCCACCATCAGCTTCCCTTGGGTCGCGATGGAGCCGATCCGCAACGGGGTGATGCCGCTCACCAATTACACCGGGGGCGCAGGTATGGGCCGCCCGCAAATGTACGAATTCATCGAGAAGGATTGGGACGCCCGCGTCGTCGGCGGATATGGCCAAACCGAAATCTGCGGCTTTGCCACCTTCATCGATTATCCCGACATGCTGGAGCATCCACGCTCGATCGGATGGGCCATGCCCCATGTCGAGATGACCGTGCTCGATCCGGAGGGCAACCATCTGCCGCCGGGTGAGGAAGGCGAACTGTGTCTGCGCGGCCCTTCGGTCATGCTCGGATATTGGCGCAACCCCGAGGCAAGCGAGGCTGCGCTTGGTCATGGCTGGCTGCGCACCGGCGACCTAGGCACGATGGACGAACGCGGACTGGGATATCTGCTCGGCCGCGCCAAGGAACTGATCAAGACCGGCGGCGAGAACGTCTATCCGGCGGAAGTCGATGCAATCTTTGCCACCATGCCCGAAGTCGCCGACGCAGGCTGCTGCGGCGTCCCGGACAAGCAATGGGGCGAAGCGGTGAAAGCCTTCGTCGTGCTGAAACCGGGCATGGAACTCACTCGCGAAGAAATCACCGCCCGTTTCAAGGGACAAATCGCCGGTTACAAGCGCCCGCGATACATCGAATTTGTCGATCAGTTGCCGCGTGACCCCATAGGCAAGCTGTTGCGGCGTGAACTGTCGGCCAGGCCGGTGTCGCCCGATCAGGCAGCCTAGCTCGCCAGCGCCTTGCGCCCGGCTTCCTCGCGTTCGAACGCCTTCAGATACGCTTCACGCTGCGTAAGCCGCTTTCGGTAGGCCTTCAGGCTTTCCGGCACACCATCGTCCAGCCCCACGCTTTCGGCCAGGATCAGCGCATAGCCGACGCAGATGTCGGCGACGGTAAAGCGGTCGGCGCACAGGAACTCCCTGTCCTTCAGCCGCTCCTCGATCTTCACCAGACGCTTGTGAAACCACTTGGCATAAGCATGGCCTGCTTCGGCCCAGCCCTTGTCCTTCTCGAAGATGGCAAAGCGCATGTAAACGGTCTGGGGGAAAGTGATCGTAGCATCGGCGTGGTAAGTGTAATCGAGGTATTCGCCGTAATCCGGCTCCCCCGGCGCAATCGCGAGATCGGTGTAGCCCGAACGCGTCGCCAGATAGTGCGCGATGGCGCAGCTTTCCGTCATCCGCGTTTCGCCATCCACCAGCATCGGAACCGTCCCGAGCGGGTTCAACTCCAGATACTCGGGCGCGAGATAGCGCGGCGGGAACGGCAGGATCTTGAGGTCGATATCTACCCCGGCTTCCTCAGCTGCCCAGGTGGCGCGCAGACCCCTCGAACGGGCACAGGTGTATAGAATGGGCCTGTCCGACATTAGTGCGCTCCCTCATAGCCGATGATGTTGTGCAGGACGTAGGCGATGAAAGCGCCCAGAACGAGCCCGATGATGCCCGAGACCGCCGCATAGGTGGCCCAGCCCGCAACGCCGGAAAGCGCGCCCGTCATGCTTGCGACCCAATGCTCCGCACCATGCGCCACATCGTAGAGCAGGTGAAAGCCGACTTCGTGCGTACCGTGGACGATGATGCCACCGCCAACCCACAGCATCGCGATGGTCCCGACAAAGGAAAGTGCGACCAGCAGCCTTGGCATCGCTCGCAGCAGGAAGACACCCAGGCGGCGAATATTGGTGACCTCGCTTTCGCGGAGCATCCGCAGTCCGACATCATCCATCTTCACGATCAGTGCGACCGCGCCATAGACTGCGACAGTAACGATCACGGCCACCAGAGCCAGCGCGATGCTCTGTTCCCACCATGTCGGCAGATCAAGCTCGCTCAGCGTTATCGCCATGATTTCCGCCGACAGGATCAAATCGGTGCGCACCGCCCCGGCCACCCGTTGCTTTTCGAAGGCGACAGGATCGGCGATCTCGTCCGCGACGGTTTTGCCGTGCTTCGCCCCGCCCAGCTTTTCCATCACCTTTTCCGCGCCCTCGTAACACAGGAAGGCGCCGCCCAGCATCAGTATCCAGATGATCAGCCAGTTCGCGAAAACCGAAAGCAGGATCGCACCGGGCAACAGGATAACGAGCTTGTTGAACAGGCTTCCCTTGGTGATCGCCCAGATTATTGGCAGTTCACGTGATGGCGAAAGCCCGTTGACGTAGCTTGGCGTGACGGCGGCATCGTCAATCACCACGCCTGCGGTCTTTGACCCGGCCTTGCTCGCCGAAACCGCTATATCATCGACCGAAGCCGCTGCGGCGCGCGCAATTACCGAGACATCGTCAAGCAGCGCGACCAGACCTGATGGCATTGCACCTGTTCCTTGTTAATGGGTACCAGGAATGCCGACTGCCGCGCCAAGGGCTTTCGCACAAGACTTGCATTCACGGCCAAACCCGCTATGTGCGCGCATCCGTTCCGTCCGGGAGCGGTGTTTGGAAGAAAGCCGGAGGGGCCCCGCACCAGCCAATTGGCAGCGGACAAGCCAGCGATCGGCAGCAGTATAAGGAACGCGAAGAATGGCTCTTTACGAGCATGTCTTCCTCGCGCGTCAGGACCTTTCGCAGGCCCAGGTTGACGCGCTGGCGGCCACGGCGACCGAAATCGTCGAAGCGAACGAAGGCAAGGTCCTCAAGACCGAGACCTGGGGCCTCAAGTCCCTCGCCTACAAGATCGAACGCAACCGCAAGGCGCATTTCGTGATGCTCAACATCGACGCACCGGGCTCGGTCGTCGCTGAGCTCGAGCGCCAGACCCGCATCAACGAAGACGTCATCCGCTACATGACCATCCGTGTCGACGAGCACGAAGACGGCCCGAGCGTGATGATGCGCAAGAACGAACGCGAGCGTAAGCGCCGCGAAAACCGTGAGGAGCGCGACTGATGGCCCGCCCGTTTTTCCGCCGCCGCAAGTCCTGCCCGTTCGCGGCAAAGGACGCCCCGAAGATCGATTACAAGGACGTGCGCCTGCTTCAGGGCTTCATGTCCGAGCGTGGCAAGATCGTGCCTTCGCGCATCACCGCCGTTTCCGCCAAGAAGCAGCGTGAGCTCGCCAAGGCGATCAAGCGTGCGCGTCACATCGGCCTGCTGCCGTACATCGTGAAGTAAGGGGAGAAAGAAAATGGATATCATCCTCCTCGAACGCATCGAGAAGCTCGGCACCATCGGTGACGTCGTCACCGTCAAGGACGGCTACGCCCGCAACTTCCTGCTTCCGCAGAAGAAGGCCCTGCGTGCCAACGAAGCCAACAAGAAGGTCTTCGAAGCCAACCGCGAACGCCTCGAAAAGGAAAACGCCGAAAAGCGCGTCGTCGCAGAAGGCCTTGGCAAGAAGGTGGAAGGCGCCGAAGTCGTGCTTATCCGCGCTGCTTCGAACGCCGGGCAGCTCTACGGTTCGGTCAACGTGCGTGACATGGTTGCCGGTCTGGTCGAACAGGGCTTCGAAATCGACAAGCGTCAGATCATCATGGGCGCGCCGATCAAGTCGATCGGCATGCACGATGTGACTGTCGCCCTGCACCCGGAAGTGCACGTCACCGTCAAGGCGAACGTCGCCCGTTCGGATGACGAAGCCAAGCTGCAGAGCGAAGGCGTCGACGTGCTGGCGCAGATCTTCGAAGAAGAGCAGAAGGAAATCGAGGAACAGGCCGAAGCGAACCGCATCGACCCCAACCTTGAGCCGGGCGAAATCCCCGCCGAACTGCTCGAAGAACGCGCAGAAGACGGAGAAGGCGACGCCTGATCGGCTCGGCTTCAACCAACGCATTCAAATCGGGCGCGTGGATCGGCATGATCCCCGCGCCCTTTTTGTAACAAGGCCTCGCAAATTGTGCGAAGCCGTCTTTGAATCATACGCAAACAGGAATTAGGACCACTGCATGACCCCAATCCCCACCATTCTCGAACAATTGCAACAACACTATGCGGACGCGGTCGCGACCCTGCGTGAAGATGTCATCGCCTTTGGCCGCGACGGCACCATCCCGCCCGAACGCAAGCGCCACGACGGCAGCTACGCCTATCCGCAGCTCACATTGCATTATTCGGGAGCCGGGGTTGGAGGCGGCGATCCGCAGGACCGCAGCCGTGCATTCGGCCGGCTCGACCTGCCCGGCACCTATACCACCACGATCACTCGGCCCGATCTGTTTGCCCCCTACCTTACCGAACAGCTCGAGCTGATCTCCGCCGAGTATGAGATCGACGTGACGGTTGAGCGCTCGCGACAGGAAATCCCGTTTCCCTATGTTCTCGACGGGGAAGCAGGCGCGGCGATGGTCGGCATCGCACCGCAGGAAATCGCCAAGTACTTCCCCTCCACCGACCTTTCGCTGATCGGCGACGAACTGGCTGACGGGATCGAGTTCGACGAAGATGCCGATATGCCGCTGTCGCTGTTCGACGGCCTGCGCACCGACTATTCGCTGGCGCGGCTGGCGCACTACACCGGTACCAAGGTCGAGGACTTTCAGGACTTCATCCTGTTTACGAACTATCACCGCTATGTTGATGAATTCGTGAACTGGGGTGCGCAGCAGATTTGCGCCAAGGACAATGGCGGCGGCTATCATGCACTGACCGGAGCGGGTGGGCTCGACATCCGTGAATGCGTCGACAATGCGCATGAACAGCTTTCCGACACCGCCTGGCGCAAGCACCAGATGCCCGCCTACCACCTGATCCGGGAGGACGGCCGGGGTATCACGCTGGTCAACATCGGGGTCGGCCCTTCCAACGCCAAAACGATCTGCGATCACCTTGCCGTGCTGCGCCCGCACGCATGGCTGATGATCGGCCACTGCGGCGGTCTGCGTTCAAGCCAGAAGATCGGCGATTTCGTTCTCGCTCACGCTTACCTGCGCGATGATCACGTGCTCGACAACGTCCTCCCGCCAGAGGTTCCGATCCCGCCGATTGCCGAAGTGCAGCAGGCTTTGGCCGGAGCGGCGGAGGAAGTCTCGGGCGTACAGGGTGCAAACCTGAAACAACGGATGCGTACCGGCACCGTTGTCACCACCGACGACCGCAACTGGGAACTGCTCTATTCGAGTTCGGCAAAGCGGTTCTCGCAAAGCCGCGCCATCGCGATCGAAATGGAAAGCGCCACCATCGCCACGCAAGGGTATCGTTTCCGCGTGCCCTACGGCACGCTGCTCTGCGTCTCAGACAAGCCATTGCACGGCGAAATCAAGCTCCCGGGTCAGGCCAACAAGTTCTACGAGGAAGCAATCGCCGCCCACCTCCAGATCGGCCTCGAAGCGGTCAAGCGCCTGCGCGACGAAGGCGACCGCCTGCACTCGCGCAAACTGCGCGCCTTCAACGAACCGCCGTTCAGGTAAGCCATGACCAATCGTTCCCGCTCGATCGCAGGCCGTGTCGCCATCATAACCGGGGCCGCCAGCGGCATGGGCCGCGCAACCGCGAAACTGTTTGCGAGCGAAGGCGCGAAAGTGGCGGTGACCGATCTCGACCTCGCCGCTTGCGAAGAAGTCGCAGCGGAATGTGGCGGCAATGCCCTCGCCTATGCACTCGACGTGTCGGACAAGGATGCGATTGCGCGGGTCGTGGCTCAGATTGCCGAGGATTTCGGCGGCATCGATATCCTCGTCAACAATGCCGGTATCTCGCGCCACGGGGCGCTGGACGCCGGGGACGAATACGAAGCGATCTGGCACAGCGCTATTGCGGTGATGCTGACCGCCCATCAACGCATGGTGCGCGCCGCCCTGCCCCATCTTCGCAAGAGCGACGCTGCGCGGATCGTCAATATCGCCAGCACCGAAGGCCTTGGCGCGACGCCGGGCCTGACGCCCTATGTTGCGGCCAAGACCGGGGTGACGGGCCTGACGCGCGGCCTCGCGGTCGATCTCGGGCCGGAAGGCATTACGGTCAATTGCATTTGCCCCGGCCCGATCAACACCGGCATGACCGCGCCCATCCCTGACGAGCACAAGACGATCTATGCCAAGCGGCGCACGGCATTGCGCCGTTATGGCGAACCGGAAGAGGTTGCTCACATGACACTGTCGCTGGTGCTGCCTGCGGCAAGCTACATCACCGGTGCGGTGATCCCCGTTGATGGCGGGCTGATGGTGCGCAACGCCTGAGGCGCCTTAGCCGCGCCCCTTGGTCTTGGTTTTTCCGTCCTTCGCATTCGCCTCGATAAAGGCGATGATCTGGCCGGCGACATCTTTTCCGGTCGCGCTTTCGATCCCTTCAAGGCCGGGGGAGGAATTGACCTCCATGATCACCGGCCCGTGATTGGATCGCAGCATGTCCACGCCGCACACGTTCAGCCCCATGCGCTTGGCTGCGCGCACGGCAGTGGAGCGTTCTTCGGGTGTGATCTTGATCACTTCCGCGCTTCCCCCGCGATGCAGGTTCGAACGGAAATCGTCCGCCGCCCCGGTGCGCTTCATCGCGGCGACGACCTTGCCGCCGACGACTAGAGCGCGAATGTCGGTACCGCCCGCTTCCTTGATGAATTCCTGCACAAGAATGTTGACGTTGGCGCCGCGAAACGCCTCGATCACCGATTTCGCGCTGCTCATCGTCTCGGCCAGAACCACGCCGATGCCCTGCGTGCCCTCAAGCAGCTTGATCACGACCGGCGGGCCATTGACCGCACGGATGATCTCCTCCGCCTGCTTGGGGTCATTGGCATAGGCCGTGAGCGGCAAGCCGAGCCCGTGCTTGGCCAGGATCTGGAGCGAACGCAGCTTGTCGCGGCTGCGGCCGATGGCGACGCTTTCGTTGAGCGGCCAACACCCGCTCATTTCGAACTGGCGCAGCACCGCGAGGCCGTATTGCGTGATCGACGCACCGATGCGCGGGATGACGGCATCATATTTTGGCAGCGTTTCACCATTGTAGGTCAGCGTCGGGCGATGGCTGGCGATATTCACCGCACAGCGCGTGGTGTTTAGGATGTCGAGTTGATGCCCCCGCGCCTCGGCAGCCTCTTTGAGACGCTGGTGCGAATACAGGTTTGCATTACGGGCCAGCATGGCGATTTTCATGTGCGAGGCGGTCCTAAGGAAGGGCTGATGGAAAATCCGATTCGGCCCAATGCGGAGATTGAAGCCACGAATGGCCGCTATCTACGACAAATCTGCGACGCAAGGCAGTCCTTCCGATCAACATCGGAAATTTCATGTCGGAACGGTTGGCGAGGCTCAGTTCCGCTCTGAAGGTGACGCTGCCGATCCGCAGCGGCGTCTTGATGACAAATCGGGTCTGGGTTTCGCCATTGGAGCTGGTGATGCCGCGCCGGTCGACCTGCACCGCCTCGCCTTCATGCGCGATATCGTCCCAATCAACCGCGAAACGGACGAACGGCTTTCCGTCGCGCTCGAACTGGTCGAGCACGCGGGCGTGGAGCGATGATGTGCGCGCGCCGGTGTCGATCTTGGCCGGGATGCCGGAAAGCGCGATGCCCGGCAGATCGACCAGCTCGCGCCAGCCCACCACCGGCAGGGGTTCGGGTTTGACGATCAAGGCAGAATGGCCATCCCGTCGCCGCCATCACCAACCTTGAGCCGGCGCAGCACCGTGCCGCTGGCGTAGTCGACCTCTGCCACCGTATCGCTGGCGGTTTCGGCGACATAGATCCGCTCGCCATCGTCGGACCACAGGATGGTGACCTGAAAGCGCTCTTCGGCTTCCTCGGGTGAGGACACGGCGATGGAGCGGATGACCTCTGCGGTTTCGAGGTCGATGACCGAAAGGCCCCCGTCCTGAAGATCGGACGTCACCGCCACATCGCCCTGCGGCCTGATGGCAAGTCGCAATGGGAACTGCCCGGTTGCGACCGTGGAGCGCACTTCCATGGTCTCCGGATCAAGCTCGTAAGCCTCATCCGAGCCACGCGCCGAGACCCAAAGCGCCTTTCCATCCGGGGAAAGCGCGATGCCTTCCGGCTCTTCACCAACCGTGACGGAAATCGGCGCAATCCGGGCTTTCAGCGCCACGCGCGTCACCGTCTTAGATCCGAGATCAGTGGTCCACGCCGTAATTCCGTCAGGTGAAACCACAAGCATGTGGCTGCTTTGCTTGCCGGTCGAGTATTCAAACCTGTCTGCCGAGCCGAGCGGGTCGCGTATCCAGAATACCGATTGGCGGCCCTCTGCGGTGGAATACAGATCGCCGTTCTGATGCCACACGATACCGTGCGGACGCGCATTTTCGCCCAGGTCGATGCTGGTCACACGCTCAAGCGTCGAGGTGAGGAACACATCAACCGTCGTCCCGCCATAACATGCGAGCGCAACGTGCCTTCCATCCGGCGAAGTCGCCAGTTCGTGCGGGTTGGTGCAACTGTCGAGCCGCAGCACCTCTTGACCCGTCTCCAGATCGATCTTGGACAGCGTGTTGCCGAACTTGTTGGCGACGAAAAGCGTCGGGCGCTCGGCGGACGCCGATCCGGTGCTAGTCGCACCCTCACCCGGCGCACAGGCGCCGAGCGAGAGAGCGATCAAAGCGGCAGCAGTACGACCCATTACCATCCGGCGGTCTGGCCTTTGTTCTGCTCTTCCAGCCACGCCATCAGCGGAGCGAAATATTCGACCATCGCCGTGCCGTTCATCTGGCGTTCGCCGGTGAAGGCTTCGAGCGCGTCGGGCCACGGCACGCTGGCGCCGAGTTCGAGCATGGCGTTGAGGTTCTTGCCCACTTCCTCGTTGCCGTAGAACGAGCAACGGTGCAGCGGCCCTTCCCAACCGGCCTGATCGCAAGCCGCCTTGTAGAACTGGAACTGCAACAGCCGCGCAAGGAAATAGCGGGTGTAGCTGACATTGCCCGGCACGTGATACTTCGCGCCCGGATCAAAGCCGTCCGCGGGGCGCTCCACCGGAGGCGTGATGCCCTGATATTCGCGGCGGATATCGGTCCACGCCTTGTTGTAATCCTCCGGCGCGACGCTGCCGTCGAACAGGCTCCAGCGGTAACGGTCGATCAGCAGGCCGAACGGCAGGAACGCAACCTTGTCCATCGCCTGTCGCAGCAGCAGGCCGATGTCCTTGTCGGCGCTCGGCACCTGCTCGGGCTTGAGCATGTCGATCTGCACCAGATATTCCGGCGTGATCGACAGCGCGATCATGTCGCCGATAGCCTCGTGGAAACCATCGTTTGCGCCGGTGAGATAGAGGAAGTCCTGCTTGTTATAGGCGCGCTGGTAATAGTTGTGGCCAAGCTCGTGGTGGATCGTGATGAAATCGTCTGCGTTCTGCTTGATGCACATCTTGATCCGCAGATCATCGACATTGTCGAGGTTCCACGCAGATGCATGGCACACCACTTCGCGGTCAGCCGGCTTCACGAACTGGCTGCGCTCCCAGAAAGTGTCGGGCAACGGCTCGAAGCCCAGCGAGGAGAAGAACTGTTCGCCCACACGGGTCATTTCGACAGCGTCGAGGTCTTTCTCGACGATCAGGTCGGTCAGGTCATAGCCGATATCCCCTGCCCCTTCGGGCGCGACCAGCGGGTAGATGTTGCCCCATTCCTGCGCCCACATATTGCCGAGCAGGTCGGCGCGGATCGGGCCGGTGGCGGGCTGCACATCGTCGCCGTAATGTTCGTTCAGCTTGCGCCGGACATAGGTGTGGAGCGCAACGTAAAGCGGCTTCACCTCCTGCCACATCCGCTCCGTCTCGGCTGCGAATTCATCGGGGCTCATGTCGTATCCCGAACGCCACATGGCGCCGAGATCATCAAAGCCCAGCTCCTTCGCACCTTCGTTGGCGAGCGAGACGTACTGCTGATATTCGCCCAGCATCGGACCGCCGACATTATCGTGCCAGCTTGCCCACATTTCGGCGAGTTCTTCGGGCGTCCTCTCAAGGTTGCCCATCTCCGCCTCGATATCCGAACCGTTGATTGGCTCTCCGTTCAGCGTGCCCTTGCCCGCGCCATATTGCGCGCCCATCGAAGTGGTGATGCCAGCCAGTTCCTCGGCTGCCCCGTCGCGGCTCGGCGCGGGGAGCGAGATCGCATAGCGCAGCATTCCCAGCTTGCGCTCGACTTCGGGATCGAGCCCGTCGACCTGCGCGTACTTGGCCGCTTCATTGGCGAAATTGACGCTCATCACGCTCAATTCCGCGCCATACTGCGCCGCGAGCGTGTTGGAATCGTGATTGATGTAGGTCGCGTTGATCCATTCGATCCGCGCGGCCGGTTCGGCAAAGGCGCGGTATTCCTTTTCGACCATCTCGACGAATTGCTTCGCGCCTTCCGGAGTCAGCGGAAATTGCGTGGCGCTTTCCTCGGCCGTTTCGGCATGCGCTTCGGCCAGCACGGGCGCGGACGTCGCGACCAGCGCCATGGCGAGCGCGGCAGCCGAAGCCTTGAGCGAAAGATGCGTGAATTTCATGGGAGGCGATCCTCTTGTCTTGTGTCTTGCAATGGTGGTGAGTTTGGACGCGTGCGCGCCTGTAATCAAGCGCTCAGAAAGCGCACAATCGCTTCACCCAGATCGGGCTTGGTTACGCTGTTGAGATGGTTGCCGGGCACCTCGAAATAGGTCGCATCGGGCAATATCGCTGCGAGTTCTTCGGCAGAGCCGTTGTCCTGATCCTGATCCCCGCAAATCACGCCAGCGGGCATGGTGATATTGGCGAGGCGGGCGAGGTCGAAATCGTCCATCGCATCCAGCAGCAACCGCGCTGCCACCCGGTCCACCCCCTGCGATTTGAGGAAGGTGCGCGCGACATAGGCGGGATCGCCCGGCTTGATCGTGTCGAATTCGTCGATCACCCGTTTGAAATGCGCGGCCCGACGTTCCCATTCGGCAAGGCCTGCCACGCCCATCCCGCAGATCGCGAGGCGGCGCGGTTCCAGAATGCCGTGCCCGACTGCGTGGATCGCCGTGCGAGCACCAAGAGAGAAGCCGACCAGATCGAACTCGCCCGCATCCAGCCCCAGATGCTCCACTAGCGCCGCCGCATCGCGCACCAGCACGCCGTTGGGATAGGCGGCAGGATCATGCGGCGCATCGCTGTCGCCGTGAACGCGAAAATCGAGCATGATCGCTTCGAACCCGGCATCGGCGAGGCGGGTGTGATGGCCCCACTTGATCCAGTTCATGAAGGCACTGGAAAAGAGGCCGTGAAGCAGCACGACCGGCTGCCCCTCACCCGCGCGGTGCACCGCAAGCCGGGTGCCGTCAAAACTTTCGAACGTTTCAGGCATCACCGCTTCTGAAGCCCTTTCTGCTCCATCCGCCATGTCGCCATTTCGATGCGGTCCTGTCCAAAGAACGGCTCGCCATCCAGCACCAGCGTCGGCACGCCCCAATGGCCTGCGGCTTCGAGTGCGTTCTGGTTTTCGGCGATTTCCGCGTCGAGCGCGTCGGAGTCGCTCGCAGCCTCCGCCTCAAGCGCGGCGAAATCGAGGCCTGCACGCGCCGTTGCCTGCGCCAGATGATCGCCTTCGTGCCAGTCATCGACCGTGCCCGACCAGATCACTTTCGATACCTCGTCGGCGAAGGCCAATCCTTTGCCCTGGCGCGTCGCCGCCTGACCCATGCGGCACAGGCGATGGATATGCGGCTGCTCTGCCGCGATCTCGCGCGTGGCAAGGTTCTGCACCACCGGATCGGGGCGCGGCCAGCGATAGGGAATGCCAAGCATCTGCGCGCTGCGCGCCGCATCGATGAAGATATACCGCCCGACGTTGGGATTGCCGGTGAACAGGATCCCCGGATCGCGGATCGCGATCGGCAGCACTGTGCGCAGCGTGATGTCGAGATCATATTCCTGCGTCAAGGCGCGATAGCGGCCCACGGCGAGGTAGGAATAGGGCGAGCGAAAGCTGAAGAACAGGTCGGCGCGAATTGTCATGCGGTCTACGCTAGCCGCCAAATCGCCGCCCCGCCAGTCTCTGCTTGATGATAATAAGCCTACTTATTATAACTACGCTCATGCCTACCAGACTGCTTTATCGCATGGCTGACAATTCGCACCAGTTGCGCCTGCTCTTCAATGAGCGCGTCCGGGGGCTTGGGCTGACAGCGGCGCAGGCGCGCCTTTTGCTCTCGCTCCAGCGTAATCCGGGAAAGAATCAGGTCTTTTATGCCGAGCGGCTGGAAATCGAACCGATCACGCTGACCCGGATTGCGGACCGAATGGAAGAAGCCGGCTGGATCGAACGCCGGGCGGATCCTTCGGATCGACGGGCACGCATTCTGCACCTCACCGCGAAAAGCCGGGGCACCGTCACACAGCTTCAGGCGATCATCGACGGAATTTCCGAAGACACATTGAGAGGCCTGACACCGATGGAGCGTGAAACCCTTTCAGGATTGCTGGAACGGATCGAAACAAACCTGGACAACGCACGCGAACCGGAGATTCTCCATGGCTGAAGCAGATCCTGCGATCACATCCGGCACGGTGCAGACCACCTCTGAAAAGCCGAAGCGCAAATGGCCGCGCATCGCGCTCATGCTGATCGTGCCACTCGCGCTTGTCGGCGGGAGCCTTGCCTATTGGCAGAGCCTTCAGGGCAAGGTCTCGACCGACAACGCCTATGTCCAGCAGGATATGGTCTCGATCAGCGCCGAGGTCGGCGGAAAGATCGTCGAAGTGCTGGTGGCAGAAGGCGACATGGTCGCTGCAGGTGATCTGCTGTTCCGGATCGACCCGGAGCCGTTCCGCCTCCAGATCGCAGAGGCCGACGCCGCAATCGCCAGCGCACAGGCCAATGTGATCGCATTGCGCAATTCGCCCGATCTCGCCGGGGTCGATATCGCCGCCGCGAAGGAGGATATCGCCTTTGCCCAAGCGCGGTTCGACCGGGTGAAAGCCATTTGGGAACGGGGTTTCTCAACTAAGGAGAATTACGACGCTGCCGAACACGCGCTGCAACAGGCGCGCGAAAGCCTGCGGCAGGCCGAAGCCCGCCAGCAGGAAGCACGCGCGCGGCTTGCCACCGGGCCTGCCGTTCCCGGAAAGAACCCGCAGGTCGCCGTGGCCGAGGCCCAGCGCGCCAATGCGGAGCTTTCACTGGCTCGCACCGAAGTGCGCGCGCCTGCGCCGGGCCGGATTGCTCAGGCCGATCGGCTCCAGCTGGGTCAGCAGGTCGTCCCGAACCTGCCCGTGCTGACGCTGGTGCAGGGCCGCACCGCCTATGTCGAAGCCAACTTCAAGGAAACCGATCTTGCCGACATGGCAGTTGGCCAAAGTGCGGAAATCCGTTTCGACGCTTACCCGGAGCTGGTCCTGAAAGGACATGTTGCCTCCATCGGAGCGGGCACGGGTTCTGAGTTCTCGGTGCTTCCCGCGCAAAACGCGACGGGCAACTGGGTCAAGGTGACGCAGCGTGTGCCCGTGCGGATCGCAATTGACGAAGAAAGCCCGCGCGCGCTGATCGCGGGGCTGTCCACCGAAGTCACCGTCTTCACCGCAGAACCCGCGAAGCGCTGACGTGGCGAGCGGCGCCGCCACTGCCCCTGCCGCCGGCGGCGGCGCAGATACGGGAGCCGGATCGGCTAACCCACATGACGAAGCGGTTCTGCACAGCTCGAACTACGGGCTGTTGATCTTCGGGATCATGCTGGCGTCGCTGCTCCAGATCCTCGACACCACCATCGCCAATGTAGCGATCCCGCATATGCAGAGCTCGCTCGGTACGACAGTCGATGGCGTTACCTGGGTTCTCACCAGCTACATCATTGCCTCCGCGGTCGCGCTGCCGATCACGGGCTGGCTTGCGGACAGGGTGGGCGCGCGGCAGCTCTTTATCGGCTCGGTCGTGTGTTTCATCATCTTTTCAATGCTGTGCGGCCTCTCGCAGAACCTTGAAGAAATGGTCCTGTTCCGCGCCTGTCAGGGTGTCGCAGGGGCGTTTATCATGCCGCTCAGCCAGTCCTTTATGCTCGACACCACCAAACCGAGCCGCCATCCGCAGATCATGGCGCTATGGGGTGTGGGCGTGGTGCTTGGTCCGATCCTTGGCCCCTTGATCGGCGGCTGGCTGACCGAAAGCGCGAACTGGCGCTGGGTGTTCTATGTCAATCTGCCCGCCGGCCTTGTCACACTGGCCATCCTGATCACCTGCCTACCGCAACGAGCAGTACGCAGGCGCAGGTTCGACATGCTGGGTTTTCTTCTGCTGGGAATTGCGCTCGCCTCATTTCAATTGTTGCTCGACAGGGGCAACCAGCAGGACTGGTTCGATTCGCTGGAGATATGGGTCTATGCCCTTCTCACCGGTTCGGCGACATGGATGGCGATCGTCCATTTCTCGACTGCTTCCAACCCACTGTTCGAACGCGAATTGCTGACTGATCGCAATTTTGCTCTCTCGGCAACGTTCATGGCGGTCATGGGGGTGATCGTCTTTGCCCCAATGGCGCTGCTCCCTCCGATGCTCCAGAATTTGTTCGGATATGACGTGATTGATACCGGCATGGTCCTCGCGCCGCGTGGTTTCGGAGTGTTGTTCAGCATGCAGATTTCCAGCGTGCTGCTGCGCCGAGGGTTCGATCCACGCCCGCTGGTTTCCGCTGGATTCCTGCTGTGCGCCGCAGCGCTGTATCTGATGGCGCACTGGTCTCTGGAGATTGACCAGTTTCAACTGATCGCCACCGGAGTGTTTCTGGGAACAGGCATGGGGCTGGTGATCGTGCCTTTGCAGGTCACCGCCTTTGCAACGCTCCACCCGCGCCTCAGGACAGATGGGTCGAGCATCATGAACCTGACGCGCTCGCTTGGAGCCTCGACTGGCATTTCCCTGATGGCGGTCTTGCTGGCACGCAATATCCAGACCAGCCACGAAGAGCTTGGCAGCCACCTGACTTCGGCAACCGGCACGCTGATCGATTTTTCGACCACCGACCGTTTCCAGAGCTATGGGGAAGCCGCGCTGGCGGTGCTGGATGCCGAGGTAAATCGGCAGGCCGCGATGGTCGCCTATGTCAACGACTTCTACCTGATCATGTGGATGGCGCTGTTCATTGCCCCATTTGCCTTCCTGATGCGCAAGATCGATACGCGTCAGGCTGGCGCGTAAAGCGCTGTCAGTTATCGCCGGGCAGCGAAAGGGAAACGCTGCGCGGTCATCGGAAGAAGCACTGCGTTCCGGCGTAGAGCATTGACACCTTTCCGTCTTCGAAGAACCCGAAAGCGCCTTCCTCGCTCAGCGCGAATTCCTCACCCAAGGTGCTGCCTTCGATCATTGTGAAACCGGGCATCGCCTCGACCTCAGATTTCGCGGTGCCGATACCGATCGCATCGCTGAAGACTATGGCGGCGGTTCCCCCGGTCCAATTCCATCCGACAAGGCTGCCGTTCTGGAAATTGACGGTCAGCCCGCCGGAGTAGCTGGCGAATTCCATCGGGCCCGCCCCGCATTCGGGCATGGCCCCAGTGTCGCCGGGTTTGCCGAGCGTGCGCGCGAGCGCGGCTTCAACCTCGGTTTGTCCGGCGGCGAAATAGAATGCCTCCGCCCCCGCCGTCAGTCCGTCGACGCGGACTGTGACGAGATCGGCATCGATCTCGACGGGAACGGGTTCGGGCGGTGCGGGGGATTGCGCGGAATCGCAGGCGGCAAGTGCCAGAACCGCAAAGCCAAGCCATACACCGCGCACCGGCTTTACCCCTTTTTCAGATGCCGCCGGCCGAGCAGTTCGGCGATCTGAACCGCGTTAAGCGCAGCACCCTTGCGCAGATTGTCGGAGACGCACCAAAGCGAAATCCCGTTCTCCACCGTCGGATCATCGCGCACGCGGCTGATGAAGGTCGCGCTGTCCCCGGCGCATTCGACGGGGGTGACGTATCCTTCGTCCTCGCGCTTGTCGATCAGCATGATGCCCGGCGCCTCGCGCAGGATTTCCTGTGCCTGCTCCGCGCTGAGTTCCTTTTCGAACTCGATATTGACCGATTCCGAATGGCCCACGAACACTGGCACGCGCACACAGGTGGCGTTGAGCTTGATCTTGGGATCGAGGATTTTCTTGGTTTCGACCACCATCTTCCATTCTTCTTTGGTCGAACCATCGTCGAGGAAGACGTCGATGTGCGGAATGACGTTGAAAGCGATCTGCTTGGTGAACTTGGCCGGTTCGACCGGATCGCCGACGAAGATTGCGCGGCTCTGTTCGAACAGTTCGTCCATGCCCGCCTTGCCCGCTCCGGATACCGATTGATAGGTCGAGACAACCACGCGCTTGATCGTAGCGGCATCGTGCAGCGGCTTCAGCGCCACGACCAGCTGCGCGGTCGAGCAGTTGGGGTTGGCAATGATGTTGCGCTTTTTATAGTCGTCGATCGCGTCGGGGTTCACTTCCGGCACGATCAGCGGAACGTCGGGTTCCATGCGGTAAAGTGAGGAGTTGTCGATCACCACGCAGCCTGCCGCAGCCGCCTTGGGCGCGTAAATCTTCGTCGCTTCGCTACCGCAGGCGAACAGGGCAATGTCCCATCCGTTCCAGTCGAAATGCTCGATATTCTTGCATTTGAGCATCTTGCCGGTGTCGCCGAATTCGACCTCCGTACCCTGCGAACGCCCCGAGGCTACCGCTGCAACCTCGTCGCAGGGAAACTCGCGCTCGGCGAGGATCTGCATCATTTCACGTCCGACATTGCCCGTCGCACCGACGACTGCCACCCGGTAACCCAATTTGCATTCTCCGCTAATTCGTTTGCGCAGCGCTCGCTGCCGTGTCTAGCTTGGCTTGGCAAGCGATAAGGTGACAAGATGGATACGCGGAACTGGCGCGCAAGGGCGAACTATTTTGAGTTTCAGGGGCACAGGATTGCCTTTTGGACCGAAGGCCAGCTGAACGCGCGCCCGCTGCTGCTGGTTCACGGCTTCCCGACCTGTTCGTGGGACTGGGTGCCGGTCTGGGAGACATTGGCGGCAAAGCATCGCGTGATCGCCTGCGATATGCTTGGCTTTGGCCTGTCCGACAAACCTCCCAAAGGGTTCAATGGGTCGGGATACTCCATCCACGGCCAGACCGACTTGCACGAAGCCCTGCTCGCGCATCTCGGCATTACCGGTTTCGACGCGCTGGTGCATGATTACGGCGTCTCCGTCGGGCAGGAACTGCTCGCCCGCGATATCGAGTCGACCCGGAACTGGTCGATCGGGCGCATGGTGTTTCTCAACGGAGGCATCTTCCCGGATCAGCACCGCCCGCGCCCCATGCAAAAGCTTGGCATTTCGCCCTTCGGGTTCCTTTTGGGACTGCTGATGAACCGCAAGGGTTTCGGCAAGAGCTTCTCGGAAGTGTTCGGCCCGGACACTCAGCCGACCGAGCGCGAGCTGGACGAATTCTGGGAATTCATCAGCCACAATGGCGGCAACCGCATCACGCACAAGCTGCTGCACTACATCGCCGACCGGGTCGAGCATAAGGCGCGCTGGGAAAGCGCCCTCGTCGCAGCGCAGAACATGGACATGATCGGCCTGATCAATGGCGCGCTTGATCCGGTGTCGGGAAAGCACGCCTATGACAAATGGCGCGAAGTGGTGCCCCATGCGCGGCACCACCTCATCCGCAATGTTGGCCATTACCCCCAGGTCGAAGCGCCCGAGCAAGTCGCGCGCGTGGCGCTGGAATGGCTCGCCTAGATCACTCCGGCGGCGTCACCCCGTTCGCCTCGAGAAAGCGGAAAATCGAATTCCACATATGCGGGCTGATCTGCGGCCCGGCGACCCGGTGGGTATAGCCGGGGTACAGCATCATTTCGAAGGGAACGTTGTTTTCCTGCATGACGCTGATGATCTCGGTCGCGTTCTCGAACACCACGTTGTCGTCCGCCATCCCGTGGATGAGCAGCAAAGGATCACTGATCTTCGTCGCATCGGGGATCGCGCTTGCGGCTTCATAGGCTTCGGGCACTTCGCGCGGGTCGCCCATGTAACGCTCGGTATAATGGGTGTCGTACAGTTCCCACTTCGTCACCGGAGCACCCGAGATGCCGGCGGCGTATAGCCCCGGATCGGCCTCAAGCTGCTTCAGCGTCATGTATCCGCCATATGACCAGCCATAGATCGCGATCTTGTCCGGATCGACGTATTCGAGCGTCTTCAGATATTCCGCGCCGGCCTTCTGGTCGCGCACTTCTACCCCGCCCATCGCGCGATAGATCGGCTGCTCGAAGTCGACCCCGCGATTGGCGGTGCCGCGATTGTCGAGCACGAAATAGATATAGCCCTTGTCGACAATCGCCTGCGCCAAAGCGCCGTCCCAGCCCTTGTCCACCAGCTGCGGGCCGGGGCCGCCGTAGTGGTAGAAGAACACCGGATATTGCTTACCCGGCTCCATGTCGGGCTTCATGATCATGTAGTGGAGCGGCGTGCCGTCCTCTGCCGGGATCGTGCCATATTCGGGCATGACATGGCTGAGAAGATACGGCGTGTAAGGGTGATCCTGGCTCAGCGCGTTTTCCTCCACCCATGCGAGCCGCTGACCCAGACGTCCGGCAAGATAGCTCTGCGGCGGCTGATCGGGGGCAGAACGGCTGACAAGCAGGAACTTGCCCGTCGGGTCCATCGTCGCGCTGTTTGTGTAGTCACGATCGGTCAGCAGGGTCGGACGCGTCTCTCCGTCAAGGAAGGTGCGATAAATCTGCTGCGTCAGAACGCCATCGGTGCGCTGGAAGAACAATTCCTTGTTCTCCTCGCTGATGCCAACCAACGAAGTGACCGGATCGGTGCCGGACGTAAGCGGTGTCCAATCGCTTCCGTCAAACCGGTAGAAATTGCCGAACCCGTCGCGTTCCGACCACCACAGCAGGCTGCCGTCTTTCAGAAAGCGATAATTGTCCGACAGGTTGATCCAGTAGTCGGGCCGCGCCGCCTTCTCGGTGAACCAGATTTCGCTCTTTCCCGTCGAGGGATCGACCTTGAGCATGTCGAGCACAGTCTGTTCGCGGTTCTGGCGCTGGACATAGAGGAAATCGTCCGGCCCCCAATCGACGCGGGCGACATAGATGTCAGTCTCATCGCCCAGATCGACCTTAACCCGGTTGCCGCCATCGGGGTCCATGATGAACAGCTCGACAATCGCATTGTCGCTGCCCGCCACGGGATAGCGTTGATCGAAAGTGGTCGTGCCGGTCGCACCGATGGCCGCGCGGGTGACGATGCCGACGGGGCTTTCATCAGTCCGCTGCACCGCGATGCGCGTGTCGGTGCCGTTCCACCAATATCCGGTGAGGCGGCTCATTTCCTCCTGCGCGACAAATTCGGCTTCGCCCCAGCGGATCGTGTCGGCTTCCTTGGGCGTGATGGGCGCCGCGTCCTCGCCCACCTTGCCAACCCACAGCTGGCGATCGCGCACGAAGGAGACATAGCCCGCGCGCGGCGAGAGCGAGGGGTTGAGTTCGCTTTCCTCGGTGTCGGTCAGGCGCTGCACGCTGCCGTCCAGCTTCGCGAAGTAGAGATCACCATCGAGCGGCACCAGCACGCCCGAACCGTCGCTGGCCCATTGATAGGTGATTATGCCCGTCAGCCCGCCGACGCGCGCACGCTCGCGCTGCATCTTCTCATCTTCGGACAATTCGCGTCCTGTCCCCAGCGCCTCTGAATCGACCAGCATCCGCCATTCCGAGGTTGCGAGGTCGAACCCCCACAGATCATATCGGCGCGCATCGTCCTCGCGGTTTTTCAGCAGCGTCAGATAGCGGCCATCAGGGGAGAACTTCGCCTGACGCGGCGCGGGGCCATTAAGCGAAGGCGAGGCAAAGACGCGCTCGAAGGTGAGTTCTGGTTCGCTGGTCATGACCTGATCCTCGGCGAGAGCCGGGCTGGCGAGCAGGATGGCGGCGGCGAAGAATGGAAATCGCATGTCAAGGACGGCCCCTTCAACTCGAATAGATTGGCCCGCCTCCTCGCAATGACGCGGTGGCTTGGCAAGGGGGCGCGTCAATTCCTTCGTGGTCAACCCCTCTTGATCCTCGGTTCAGATCGTGCTGTATTATGCCAATAACACACCAGGGGAGGGTAAGATGTTCCGCAATCTTGTCGCAAATTCTCTTGCCGCGCTCTTGACGTGCTCCGCGCTTCCGGCCTTGGCCCAGTCAGGTGAAACGGTGGAAGAAGTCGATCCGTTCATCGCGGCAATCGGCGAGAATGTCCTTGAGATCGAGCTTGATGAGGCTGGCGAATTGGCCGGCCCGGGCTGGGACGTGTTGAGGGAACGTGCCGAGGAGGCGCAGTTCTTCCTGATCGGCGAAACCCACGCCACAGCAGACATCGCGCTGGTATCAGCAGCCATTCACCGTGCGCTCGCCCCCAAAGGCTATGAACATCTCGTGGTGGAGATCGGCCCGTGGTCAACCCGATTTACCGAACAACTGGTTCGCTCTGGTGAAACGACCCTCGCCGACTACATCGCCACACCCGGCAAGCAATTCACCCTGCCCTTCCTCAACTGGACCGAGGAGATCGCCCTCATCAATCAGGCAATCGCCCTTTCTCCGCACGAAAGTCACGTTCTGTGGGGAGTTGACCAGGAATTTGTGGCAGGCGGTCCGGTGCTCGCCCCGCTTCTCACTCAATTTGCGCAAACCGACACTCAGGTCGCGGCTGCCGAAGCCTTTGCGAAAGGAAGCGCGACAAACTTCGCCTATCTGGGAGCCGCTCCGCAGGAAGAAATTGACGCGCTGGTCGCAGCCTTTGCTGATGGACCGCAGGAGGCCCGCGCGCTGGTCGATGCGATCGCACTATCCCACCGTGTCTATGGTCCATTCGTTCGCGGGTCAGGCCCGATCTACCCCGCCAATCTTGAGCGCGAAAACTATATGAAGCGCAATTTCCTTACCCATTTTAGCGAGGCTGAAGCGCGGCTAGGCTATCCCCCCAAGGCTCTGTTCAAGTTCGGCGGATTTCACCTCGAACGCGGGCTCAGCGGGACCAATGTGCCAAGCTTTGGCAATTTTGTGATGGAATGGGGCCGCGCGCGCGACTTTGGCACGGTGCATGTGATGATCGACTGTGTGAGCGGTGAGGCCTGGGCGATCCAGCGCAACGCGCCGCAGCCATGCTCGCCCTATAATTTGCCTGAGGATTCACCGATTCTTGCCGCGCTCGAGGGCCGCGACAGCGGGCTGATCGATCTTACCGCGCTGCGTCCGCTGCTGCGGGCAAACACGCCGGTGGATGCCAGGACGCGCGATCTGATCTTGTCGTATGACTATTATCTGGGCCTGCGCGACACAAAGGCGGGTACGCCCGCTGCCGATCTTACCTTCCCGCCGCAATAGTCTGGGCTCAGGGCATGCCAAACGAAAAAGGGCGGCCCAAACGAGCCGCCCTTTCCTGATTTGCTGTCGCAGGTGCTTACGCCTTGGGGGCGTTGACCTTGCGTTCCGCGATACGGGCGCGCTTGCCGGTGCGGCCGCGCAGATAGTAGAGCTTCGCACGACGCACGACACCGCGACGCACCACGGTGATGCTGTCGACGATCGGCGAATACAGCGGGAACACACGCTCCACGCCTTCGCCAAAGCTCATTTTGCGAACGGTGAAGTTGCTGTTGATGCTGCGGTTCGACCGCGCGATCACGACGCCTTCAAAGTTCTGGATACGCTCACGCGTACCTTCGATAACCTTCACACCCACGCGGACGGTATCGCCTGCGCGGAAATCGGGGATGTCCTTGGAAGCCTTGGCGATTTCCTCGGCTTCGATCTGCTGGATCAGGTTCACTGGTCCGTTTCCTTGTTCTTTCGCCGCGCGCCAGAGGCAGACTGGACCCGAACGCCCTCATGACGTTCCCAAAGATCCGGCCTGCGTAACCGAGTTGTTTCTTCCGACATGGCTTGGCGCCACGCCGCAATCTTCGCATGATCCCCCGATCGCAGCACTTCGGGGATCGTGCGCCCTTCCCATTCCTGAGGTCGGGTATATTGCGGGTATTCGAGCAATCCGTCTTCGAAGGATTCCTCTGTTCCGCTAGAAGCCGCGCCCATTACGCCGGGAAGCAGCCGAATGCAAGCGTCAAGTATGGCAATCGCCGCCGTCTCTCCGCCCGACAGCACGATGTCGGCAAGGGAGACTTCCTCGATTCCCTGCCGCGCTTCGAACAGGCGCTCGTCAAACCCTTCGAACCGGCCGCAGATGATGGTGACGCCGGGGCCGGATGCGATTTCGCGGACGCGTTCCTGCGTGATCGGTTTCCCGCGCGGGGTCATGGCGAGGATCGGTCGGCCAGCGGGCACGCTGTCGAGCGCCGCCGCCATCACATCGCACTTGAGCACCATCCCCGCCCCGCCGCCTGCCGGCGTGTCGTCAACGGTCCGGTGCTTGTCCGTGGCAAAGTCGCGCGGATTGACTGTCTCGCAAGACCAGTCCCCCCGCTCCAGCGCCTTGCCCGCGAGCGAAATGCCAAGCGGGCCGGGAAACATCTCCGGATACAGGGTGAGGATGGTGGCGGCGAAGGTCATTCGAATATCTCTGGATCGATCTCACTCAAGGCCAACTCTTGCTTCTTCTTGAGCCAAGTCATGAACACCATTGAGCCAATAAGGGAGACAACAAACATCGCCACAAGCATCAGCCTGAATTGGGGATCATCAGGGATCAGCGCGTCCTGCTTGGCGATATTCGCCATATTGTAGGCCCTTACCATGAGGAAAACCGCAAGAGCGCCTGCCGCTGCCAACGACGCGGTGACTATGATGTTCTGAAAGCGGAGCCTGAATAGAAGCCATGCGATCATTAGTGCAACCGGCAACGCCATAAGTCCGGTAACCAGCAGCAGCAGCGCCGTCTCCCACCAAGGCGTGGGATGACCATCCCAAACGCCGAACTCATTCACCGGCACGTCCTGCGCCACCGCGCCCATGGTAGTGCGCAAAGCCGAAGTGATGGTGGCGGCGAAGGTCATTTCTTCGCCGCTCGACTCTTCAAACTCCAGCGCACAAGGGCAATTGAAAGCGCGACCGCGAGATATGCCGTTGGGAGGACTACCCCAAAGAATACCAAGGCGATGAAGTCTGCCCGTCCGGTGTTAAAATCAGGCGAGAAGGGGCGCGGGAACAGTGCGACGGCAAGAGCAAGTCCCCACGAAAAAAGCGGCACCGCCACGATCCAAAACCACCATTTGGGTAGCTTGCCACCGAACATAATCGAAGCAAACCCGGAGCATGCAACCGTGAATGCGAATGCAGTGAGAAGGTCCAAGAAGCTCGACATGATCAACTGCCTTCTCTCCAATTCACCCCATCCTTTGCCCGCGTATCGACGGTGAGCTCAAACACATCGGGCCGGGAATAGTGGCCATCGGTGTCGAGGCTCGCCAGCCCTTGTCCGATCTCGGAGAGGTCAATCTCGGCGTGGAGGATTTCCTCGCCCTCACCTGCCTGCGCCAGAACGCGTGCATCAGGGGCGATGATCATCGAGCCGCCGCGGTTGAGCAAAACGCCCTCGATGGCGTTGAACAGCGCGAGCGCATCCGCATCGCCGCCAACACGTTCCAACCCCTCGAACAAATCCTCGCGCTTCTGCACCAGCCCCGCTGCGAGCACAAAGCAGCGCCCTTCCATCGCGTAGTGCCTTGAGGCGAGCGCATATTCCTCGCGCACGGTCGGCCATGCGGCGACATGCACGCTCTCGCCCAGATTGTGCATCGCCGCACGGGCGAGCGGCATCCAGTGCTCCCAGCAAATGAGGTTGCCCGCCCTGCCCCACTCAGCCTCGTGCACGTTCAGCGTCGAGCCATCGCCGCGCATCCAGATCAGGCGCTCGCCATGGGTGGGTACCAGCTTGCGGTGGTCGAGCGGAGCCTCGCCGGGGCGAAACAGCAGCTGGTTGTTGTAAAGGCTCTGCCGAACGCGCTCGTGTGCGCCGATGGATATGCACGCGCCGCTCTCGTCGCACAGCTCCTGCAAGGGGAGCAGCCGTTCGTCATTGGCGACAATCGCCTGTTCGAGCATGATCGCGTGGAGCGCCTTCGTGCCCGGATGATCCCACAGGGCCGCTCCGGGCGCTTCATCGAGCCACAGCGGATAGCCGCCCAGAAACGTCTCGCCAAACGCGACGAACCGCGCCCCGCCTTCAATCGCCTCCCGCGCAAGCCGCACCGCCTTGTCGATCCCGCCTGCGAAATCGAGCGGCACGGGCGCGGCCTGACAGATCGCGACGGGCAGCGTGGTCATTCAAACGTCTCCAGATCGAACTGCGTCAACTTGTCGAGCCGCCGCGTCGCGAACAGCGCCGCCGGCCAGCACAGGGCACCCATGAACAACAATCCGCCCAGCATCGCCGCCACCAAGGGAATGATCGCGTCGCCACCCCCTTCAACCAGGCTGATGAGCAGTCCGGGAATGATCAGCCCGCCCGGCCCCAATAGGCTGGCGGCAAGTATCCGCCAGGACTGGGACACGCCGGGCATGACGAGCTTGACGAACAGCACCGCGCCCATCGTCAGAAGGCCCAGAATGATGATGAGGAAGGGTAGACTGAGGAACGCGACCATGATTGCGCCTTAAACTCGCCGATCAGCCCCCGCAACCGCCACAGCCGCCCCCACAGCCGCCGCCGCCGTCGCCGTCTCCGCCATCGCCGCTGTATCCGGCATCGCCGCTGCCCGTCTGCCGCGCGGCGTGCACCGGCTCCCACGGGGTGCCGACCAGTACGCCGGTGCCGAAAATCGCCACGGCATAGCCCGCTTCATTGGCTTGCGGGGCGCGTTTCATGCGGCTGCCCTGATCCTCGATTTCGCGCAGCAGTTCGTTCCCGGCCATGGTCCGCGGGTTGGTCTTGAAGAAACGCATCGCCGCGAACACCGCCGTGACCGTCATCAGCGCGACCAGAAAGCCTGTCGGCTCCCCCGCTTCCGCGCCCGCCTGTTGGCGGTAAAGCCCGATCAACAGCAGCGCGAGGTACGGCAGGATCGACAGGAACCCCAGCTTGCGCCGCTCACCTGCATCCAGCATCAGCCCGCGTCGGATCAGCCGCGCCTCGACCCGCTTGGCATGGGTGTCGAGCGACTTTCGTGCCTCGGACAATTTGAAATCACCGACCTTGGCCAGCACCGCACGCTCGGCGTCACCCGCATCGAAGCCCGTTCGCCCGACGCGCAGTCTACCCTTCCCCGCATCGACCAGACCCCCACGCGTGAACAGATCGGCAAGGATCGCATCGGTGTGGCGTTCCTGCCCGCCGGAAAGCACCGCGACTTCTTCCAGATCCTCGACGCTGCCCTTGCGCCCCGGATCGCGCAGGTTCGCCGGAATCCACAGGCCGAGGAACACGCAGGTGACGAGCATCACGGCGTAGAAGGCCAAAAAATCCGGCCCCGTCCAGGACGCAAAAATCTCCATCAGATCATCACTCCAACCAGCACGGCAATGACAATGCCGAGCGCAACCCAACCGGCGGAACCAATGATCGCGACCCGCCTGTCGAGGATCATAACATCCTGAGGGTTAACGCGAAGTCCCTTTGGATCGACGCCAAACCGGCGCGCTGCATCGGGCCAGATGTCTGGCGGTGGCGGTTCGTCAAAGGCGACTTCGTAAGAATTGAGCGTGGCGGCGTATTGATCGTAATACCGATCACGCTCCACCTGTCCCCCGGCGGTGGGGCCGTGATGCAGATCGGCCCCCAGCACTTCGGGGCAGAACACCTCCCAGTAATCGCGGCTGTAAGTCAAATGCAGGTGCCACACCTGATCCACTGCATCGCTGGGCGTGACTTCGTGCCCTGCGGTCCGGGCCAGATAGCAGAAACGCTTGTATTCGAGGATCACCCGCTGAGTGTGCGCCTCGCCCCATCGATTCTCGCGGGCTAGCCGCGCGGCGAATGAAAGCGATGCCTCTGCCGGGCCGATTTCGTGGGCGGCAAGGCGCTGCCACAGGGCAGTGGTGAAAGCAGGCGCGCTCATGGCGCTATTGGTCGGCGAAATCCTCGGAAATCACAAGCCGGGTTTCGTCCCATTCGATCACGGCCTGTTTCGTCATCGGCACCATGATCGTCTTCTGCCCCTTTTCAGGGGGAGGATCGAGCGTGACTTCGATGATATCGGTCGCGCCGAAATTGTGCACGGCGCACACTATGCCAAGCGCTTTGCCGGAATCAGTCACCGCGGAAAGGCCGATCAGGTCGGCGTGGTAATATTCGCCCTCTGCCAGTTCGGGCAGAGCTTCGCGTGTGACGGAAAGCACCGTGCCGCGCAGCTTCTCCGCTTCGCTGCGCCCTTGCACCTCGGCGAACCGGGCAATCGCCCCGCCTTTATTGTCGGAGCGGATCTTCTTGAGCGTCAGCGCGCCGCCCGGAACATCGGCGTTAAGCGAAGAATGCTGGCGGAGGGCTTCGATACCCTCCCCCAGCAATTTCAGCCGCACCTCGCCATGGATGCCATGCGCACCCGTGATCGCGGCGAGGGTAATGTCCGAAGCTTTTGTCACAGTTGCTCGTCCTGAGTCTGTTCAAAGGCGAGCCCGGCCAGTCCGTTCACCCAGTCGCAAACGCCGGGAGAACGGAAACCGGTTTGTTCGATCAGCCTTCGGCCTTTTCTTCGCCAGCTTCGTCAGCGGCAGGAGCTTCCTCAGCTGCAGCTTCCTCAGCGGGAGCTTCTTCGGCGGGAGCTTCTTCAGCCGGAGCTTCGGCAGCGGCCTTGGCTTCTTCTTCGGCAGCCTTGGCGGCTTCTTCGGCTTCAGCCAGCTTTGCAGCCTTTTCTTCAGCGCGTTCCTTGGCGTTTTCGCCCGGCTCGCCCTTCTTCGGGTTGTTGCGCGGTGCACGCTCGAGGATGCCGGCGGCATCGAGGAAGCGGAGCACGCGGTCGGTCGGCTTGGCGCCAACGCCGATCCAGTGACGGGCGCGGTCTTCGTCGAGCTTCACGCGCTCGGGATTATCCTTGGCGAGCAGCGGGTTGTAGGTGCCGATCTGCTCGAGATACTTGCCGTCACGCGGGGAACGGGTGTCCGAAACCACGATGCGGTAATACGGACGCTTCTTCGCACCGCCGCGCGAAAGCCGGATTGCAACTGCCATTGTTTAATACCTTTCGAGTTTAAATGTCTGAATTACTGTAAAATCTATTTCTTGCCCTTGGGCCCGCCAAGGCCCGGAAGTCCGGGAGGAAGTCCGCCGGGGCCACCGCCCATTCCGCCGAGGCCGGGAAGCCCGCCAGCACCAGGCATTCCGCCCATCGGGCCGCCCGCGCCGCCACCGGCACCGAACATCGCGGCGAGGCCTTTCAGCCCGCCCATCTTCCTGAGCTGCTTCATCGCGCGGCCCATTTCCTGATGCATCTTGAGCAGCTTGTTTAACGTCTGCACATCGGTGCCGCTGCCTGCCGCAACGCGCTTCTTGCGCTTGGCATTCATCAGTTCGGGGCGCGCGCGCTCCTTGGGGGTCATCGAGCCGATGATCGCATCCATGTGGACCAGCACCTTGTCGTCCATGTTGGACGCGGCCATCGCCTGTTTGGCTTTCTTCATGCCCGGCATCATGCCCGCCAGCATTCCGAGGCCGCCCATGTTCTGCATCTGGCGCAGCTGCATCCGCAAGTCGTTGAGGTCGAACTTGCCCTTCTCGAAATTCTCGGCGAGCTTTGCGGCCTCTTCTTCCTTGATCGTCGCCGCCGCCTTTTCGACGAGGCTGACGACATCGCCCATGCCAAGGATACGGTCCGCAACCGAGGCGGGGCGGAAGGGTTCGATCGCGTCGAGTTTTTCACCGGTACCGGCAAACTTGATCGGTTTGCCCGTCACCGCACGCATCGACAGCGCCGCACCGCCGCGCGCATCGCCGTCCATGCGGGTGAGGACAACGCCCGTCAGCGGAACTTCGCTGGTAAAGCTTTGCGCGACGTTCACAGCGTCCTGGCCGGTCAGGCTGTCCACCACCAGCAGCACTTCGGTGGGGGCTGAAACGCTGGCGACGGCCTGCATTTCGGCCATCAGCGCCGCATCGACGTGGAGACGGCCAGCGGTGTCGAGCAGCAGCACGTCGAAATTCTGCAAACGCGCCGATTCCATCGCGCGCCGGGCGATGTCGACCGGCTGCTGGCCCGCCACGATCGGCAGAGTCGCGACATCGACCTGTTCGCCCAGCACCTTGAGCTGTTCCTGCGCCGCAGGACGGTTCACGTCGAGCGATGCCATCATCGCCTTCTTGCCGTGGCGCTCGCGGATCAGCTTGCCCAGCTTTGCCGTGGTCGTCGTTTTACCCGAGCCCTGAAGGCCGACCATCATGATGACGACAGGCGGCTTCGCTTCGAGATTGAGGCCTTCGCTGAGAGCCTCGCCACCGTCGCCCGACAGGATGGAGATCAGTTCGTCATGGACGATCTTGATCACCTGCTGGCCGGGCTTCACCGATTTCAGGACTTCCTGCCCGATCGCCTTTTCGGTGACCGAATCGATGAAGCGGCGGGCAACCGGCAGCGCCACATCGGCTTCGAGCAGCGCGACGCGGACTTCGCGCATGGCATCGCGAACGTCCTGTTCTTTCAGAGCGCCGCGGCCCTTGAGCTTGTCAAAGACGCCGCCAAGGCGGTCGGACAGACTGTCAAACATCGTCTTCAACTCCCTCTCAGGCCTGTCAAAGCCCGATAAACGCGAAAAACGCCGGCGGACGAAACCTCGTCGGCCAGCGTTGCGGAGCTCCCTTGGGAACAACCGGCTTTGTCAGGTTCGATGGTGGAGCCTAGCGGGATCGAACCGCTGACCTCAACACTGCCAGTGTTGCGCTCTCCCAGCTGAGCTAAGGCCCCGTTCCATCGATTTTTGCGACCTACCCGGAAGTAGTATCGCGCCCCTGCGTTCGCAAGGGAGCGCCCCCTTAGGCCCGCCCCCAGCGAAACGCAAGACCAAAATCAGTTATCGTCGTCGCCGTCGTCGTCCTTGCCCGCAGGCACGCCGAGATCGTCATCGCCGCCCAGATCAACGTCGTTATCCGGCGAATCATCATCGTCGTCGATATCGCCGATATCGTCCAGATCATCATCGTCGCCGCCCAGATCGCTGTCGGCGTCGTCCTTCTTCTTGTCGGCTTCATCCAGCGGGATAGGCTGCTTCGACTTGAGCACCGGTTCGGGATCCCATTCCTCACCGCATTCGATGCAGGAAACCGGATCATCCTTGCCCAGATCGTAGAAGCGTTCTCCGCATTTCGGACAGGTACGCTTGGTACCCCATTCAGGCTTCGCCATTCGAATATCCTTAACTGTGCCCGGTGTTTCGGGGGCATCTGAATTCAAAACTGTGTGGGACCGGGCTCGGCGTGATTCAAGGCTCGGAATCAAGAGCACCGTTCCGGATACGGCGCGCCTTGCCAGAAGGCTGAGGCGCTGTCAAAGACCCTCGCGCCATGCCGAGCCACACATTCCATCCTTCCGCCCCGCTCACCGGCCGCCTGCGCGTGCCGGGGGACAAGTCGATCAGCCACCGCGCCCTGATGTTCGCAGGGCTTGCCGTGGGGCAAAGCCGGATCACCGGATTGCTCGAAGGCGAGGACGTGCTGGCCACGGCTGCCGGCATGCGCCAGCTGGGTGCGCGAATCGAACGCTCGGACGATGGCAGCTGGATCGTCGATGGTGCAGGCGTCGGCAGCCTGCTCGAACCCAAACAGGCGCTCGACATGGGCAATTCGGGCACTTCCACCCGCCTGATGATGGGACTGCTGGCAAGCCACGCGATCAGCGCCACCTTCATCGGCGACGCCAGCCTTTCGGGCCGCCCGATGAACCGCGTGATCGACCCGCTGAGCCAGATGGGCGCGACCTTCGAAGCCTCACCCGGAGGAACCCTGCCCTGCATGCTGCGCGGCGCATCGCCCGCTGTGCCGATCACCTACCGCCTGCCCGTCGCCAGCGCGCAGGTAAAAAGCGCGGTGCTGCTGGCGGGACTGAACACGCCGGGAATCACCCGCGTGATCGAACCTGTCCCCACCCGCGACCACACCGAAAGAATGCTGACCGGATTCGGCGCAAAGCTGGAGGTGACGGAAGAGAACGGGGAGCGCGTCATCGCCATCCATGGCGAAGCCGACCTTAAACCGATGGATGTGGTGGTACCGGGGGATCCTTCCTCTGCCGCCTTCTTCCTCGTCGCCGCCAGCATCGTGCCGGGCAGCGATCTCGTGATCGAGAACGTCGGGCTCAACCCGACGCGCGCGGGAATCGTCACGGTGTTGAGGCAGATGGGCGCGGATATCGAGGAACTATCCTCTCGCGAAGTGGGCGGTGAGCCGGTGGCAGACCTGCGGGTGCGCCACGCGCGGCTGAAAGGCGTCGATGTCGACCCCGCTATCGTACCGAGCATGGTCGATGAATTCCCCGTGCTGTTCGTTGCCGCCGCGCTGGCCGAGGGGACGACGCGCACCACCGGGCTGGAGGAATTGCGGGTCAAGGAATCGGACCGCATCAGCGTTATGGCCGAAGCGCTGACGCTGGCGGGTGCAAGGGTCGAAGAGCAGGAAGACGGCCTTACCATCCATGGCACGGGCGGCGAGCCTTTGCACGGCACTCCGGACAGCGCGAGCGTCGCTACCCGGCTCGATCACCGAATTGCGATGAGCATGGCGGTGGCAGGCCTTGTCAGCCGCGACGGTGTGCGCGTGGACGATATCGCCCCGATCGCGACCAGCTTTCCAAGCTTCACCGACTTGCTAGAAAACGCGACTTCCTGAATAAACCCGGCACCGATTCAAACGCGGGAAACCAGACATGAAACGACGCCTTTTCGCCCCTGCCCTGCTGTTCCTTGCCGCCTGCACCAGCGCGGCGCAGGCCGCCACCTATGAGATGTTCCGCGATCCCAATTGCGGCTGCTGCGGATTGTGGGCCGATCATGTGCGCACCGAAAACGACGTGCCCGTCGAAGTCACCGTCACACAGGACATGACGCGCGTGAAGCAGCAGCACGGCGTCCCGCAGGACCTGTGGAGCTGCCACACGATGATCGTCGATGGCTATGTGATCGAAGGCCACGTGCCCGCCGAACAAATCGAACGGCTGCTGAAGGAAAAGCCGAGGGGCGTGGTAGGCCTCGCCGTACCCGGAATGCCGATCGGTTCACCCGGAATGGAAATGGGCAACCGCAAGCAGCCCTATCAGGTCATCGCCTTTCGCGAGGACGGCAGCCGCTTTGTCTTTGCCAGCTACAGCTAGGGCATGCGCAAGCGAGACAGGATAATCCTCTACAGCCTGCTCATCGGTATCATCGCGACGGGCGGACTGATCTACAATCATCTGGCCAATGGCACTCCGATCCAGCTGGAACGGCTGATTTTTGTCATGCTGCTACTTCCGGTGTTCGGCTATTTCATGTGGCTCAGATGGGATTGGGCGCCCGAGGAAGGCCGCAAGGCGCGCGAACGCCGCCGTCGCGAAAGGGAAGAACGATGACCAACCCGCTCGACATCTACAGCATCATCGGTTTTTTCGGCACGGCCTGCATCATCGGCGCCTATGCCTATTTGACCTATGTCGATGAACCCAACCCCTACATCCTCCACGGCACCAATCTGACGGGCGCCGGCCTGCTGACGATCAGCCTGCTGGTCCACACCAACTGGCCCAGCCTCGTGCTCGAAGGGTTCTGGGCGGCAATCGCGGTGTTTGGACTGGTGAAGGCCTTGCGTGGGCGCACCATGCGCGACACAAACGGGGGATGATCCGCCAGCGACTGAAGTCAGCCCTGCGACTGGGCAACAGCCCCATGCTGAGGCGCATTCTCGCCGCCCTGATCCTGTTGGGCGCGGCGACAATTATTCCGTTTGTCCGATATCAAGGCGGGCATTTGTGGATTGAGCTTTTGGTCAACGTCATTGCAGCGCTGGGTGCCTTGGCTTTCCTGCATTTTCGCTGGCGCGGGCAGGAACGCAGGGCAATGACGCGCGGCCAGATGAAGGACATTTTCGAATGATTATCGCCGTTGATGGCCCGACAGCTTCGGGCAAGGGAACCATTGCCAAGAGGCTTGCCGCGCATTTCGGCGTGCCGCATCTCGATACTGGTCTGCTCTATCGCGCCGTGGGGCGGCAGGTGGCCATCAACGGGGGCGATCCCGACAATCCGGCAGATGCGCTGGCGGCTTGCGCCTTTCCTGACGAGCTGATGCAGGACGAAGTTCTGCGCAGCGAGGAAACCGGCGGATTGGCGAGCCGCGTCTCGATCCACCCCGAAGTGCGCAAGGCCCTGTTCGATCGGCAACGCGCCTTTGCCGAGCAGCCCGGCGGCGCAGTGCTCGACGGACGCGATATCGGCACGGTGATTGCGCCCGATGCCGATGTGAAGCTGTTCATCACCGCCAGCGTGCAGGAACGCGCGCGGCGGCGCTGGCTAGAGATGACGGGCCGCGAAATCGAGATCCCGCTGATCGAGATCGAGCGAGATATCGTCAATCGCGACGCGCGCGACATCAACCGCGCCGATGCCCCGCTCAAAGCCTCGCCCGACGCGCTGATCATCGACACGACCGAATTTGGCCAGAACGGTGCATTCGAACTGGTGCTCGAAGCGGTCACTGCGGCGCTGGAGAAGCAATAGCCCGCTTTCCTACTCGCTCGTGATCATGGCAGGGCCGAGTGGATGTGCCTGTCCCTGCCCCTCGCCCCAGCAATTCCGCCATTTGCCGGTGTTGCGCATGGGCGGAGAATTTTTCTCCAGGACAGTGTTCCATCTGTTCCATCCTGTAGGGAATCGCACCCGCAATTCGCTTGCATTTCGCCCGCCTTTCCCCTAGGCGCGCCCCCGTTCTCGAACATCCTTGGATGGACAGGACCTTCGCATCTGCATTCGGCGGTGCGGAGAACGTCGGCCTCTTGCCCGCAAGGCCAGCGCAATGGTGCGCCAGGCGGCGGTTTAAGACCCCGGAAAAACCGGTGGCCGGTAGCAAACGAACACGAGGAAACTCACCCTATGGCAACTTCTGCCAACCCCACGCGCGACGATTTCGAAGCGCTGCTTAACGAACAGCTCGGCGGCGCCGGCGAAGACGGCTTTGAAGGCCGCGTCGTCATGGGCACCGTCACCGCGATCGAAAACGGCTATGCCGTGATCGACGTTGGCCTCAAGAGCGAAGGCCGCATCTCCCTCAAGGAATTCAGCCGCGGCGAAGACGATCACGGCCTTTCGGTCGGTGACGAAGTTGAAGTCTATGTCGACCGCGTCGAAAACGCCGACGGCGAAGCCATGCTGTCGCGTGACCGCGCCCGCCGCGAAGCCGCGTGGGACAAGCTGGAAAGCGAATTTGGCGAAGGCAAGCGCGTCGAAGGCCGCATCTTCGGCCGCGTCAAGGGTGGCTTCACCGTCGACCTCGACGGCGCCGTGGCCTTCCTCCCCGGCTCGCAGGTGGACATCCGTCCGGTTCGCGATGTGAACCCGCTGATGGAAGTGCCGCAGCCCTTCCAGATCCTCAAGATGGATCGTCGTCGCGGCAACATCGTCGTCTCGCGTCGTGCGGTGCTCGAAGAAACCCGCGCCGAACAGCGCAGCGAACTGATCAGCGATCTGGCCGAAGGTCAGGTGATCGACGGCGTCGTCAAGAACATCACCGATTACGGTGCCTTCGTTGACCTCGGCGGCATCGACGGCCTGCTGCACGTCACCGACATGAGCTACAAGCGCGTCAACCACCCGAGCGAAGTGATCGCCATCGGCGACACCGTGACGGTTCAGATCGTGCGCATCAACGCCGACACCCAGCGCATCAGCCTGGGCATGAAGCAGCTCGAAAGCGATCCGTGGGATGGCGTCGCCGCCAAGTATCCGATCGGCATGAAGCTGTCGGGTCAGGTTACCAACATCACCGAATACGGCGCATTCGTCGAACTGGAGCCGGGCATCGAAGGCCTGGTCCACGTCAGCGAAATGAGCTGGACCAAGAAGAACGTCCACCCAGGCAAGATCGTTTCGACCTCGCAGGAAGTCGAAGTAATGGTGCTCGAAGTCGACAGCGACAAGCGTCGCATTTCGCTCGGCCTCAAGCAGGCCCAGCGCAATCCGTGGGACGAATTCGCCGAGAAGCACCCGGTCGGCACCGAAGTCGAAGGCGAAGTCAAGAACGCCACCGAATTCGGACTGTTCATCGGCCTCGACGGCGATGTCGACGGCATGGTCCACATGTCGGATATCGCATGGGGCATTTCGGGCGAAGACGCGCTGGCGCTTCACCGCAAGGGTGAAATGGTCAAGGCCGTGGTTCTCGACGTCGATGTCGAGAAGGAACGCATCAGCCTCGGCATGAAGCAGCTCGAAAAGGGTGCTCCGACCGAAGCGGGTGCCGCTGCCGCAGGATCGCTGCGCAAGGGCCAGACCGTCACCGTTACCGTCCTCGAAGTCCGCGATGGCGGCCTCGAAGTGCAGGTTGGCGACGACGGCGCGACCGGCTTCATCAAGCGTTCGGACCTCGGCCGTGATCGCGACGAACAGCGCCCCGACCGCTTCCAGGTCGGCAGCAAGGTTGACGCGATGGTCACCGGTTTCGACCGTTCGAAGAAGCCCAACTTCTCGATCAAGGCGCGTCAGATCGCCGAAGAGAAGGAAGCGGTGCAGCAATTCGGTTCGTCCGACAGCGGCGCGTCGCTGGGCGACATCCTGGGCGAGGCTCTGAAGAAGGGCGAGTAAGCCTCACTTCTCGCATCAGGCGAAATCAGGAAGGCCCGTCTGCAGCGATGCAGGCGGGCCTTTCCTATCCGGGCTTCAGCGCCTACATGGATGGCCATGCTAGAAGTCCACCAGTTCCCCTGCCTGTCCGACAATTACGGATACCTGCTCCACAATTCGGTCACCGGCGAAACCGCCGCGATCGACACCCCCGATGCCAAGGAATACCTGAAACAGGCCGAGGCAAAGGGGTGGACCATCACCCACATCTGGAACACGCACTGGCATCCCGATCACGCGGGCGGCAATGAAGCGATCCAGGAAGCGACCGGCTGCACCATCCTCGGCCCGGCCGAAGTAGAGGGCAAGTTCCCGATCGACCGCGTCGTCGCCCATGGCGAAACCGTGTACCTCGGTGACTACCGTGCCGATGTCATCGACGTGTCGGGCCACACCAACGGCCACATCGCCTTCCATATCCCCGAACAAGGCATCGCCTTTGTCGGTGACGCCGTGTTCGCACTCGGCTGCGGGCGGATGTTCGAAGGCGAGCCCAAGCAGTTCTGGAACAGCCTTGACCGTATCCGCAGGCTGCCAACCGAAACCACGCTCTATTGCGCGCACGAATACACGCAGTCGAACGCCAGATTTGCACTTCACGCCGATCCCGACAATGAGGCGCTGAAGGATTACGCCGCCGAAATCGACGCAAAGCGTGCGCGGGGTGAATGGACCGTGCCCACCGTGCTCAGCCGCGAACTGGCGACCAACCCCTTTCTGCGGGCGGACGATCCGGCGATGATGGCCAAATGGGGCGGCAATGCTCCGCACGAGACATTCGCGGCGCTGAGGTCGGCGAAGGACAATTTCTGAGCGCGCATGAAAGCGTTAATCGTCGCTAGCCTGTCGGATGACCTGTCAGGACTGGATCTAACTGAGACTCCATCGCCCACCCGCATGCCGGGCCAGGTTCTGGTGGCAGTGCAGGCGGCCTCGCTCAATTTCCCCGACCTGCTGATGACGCAGGGGGCCTACCAGTTCAAACCCGAGCTGCCCTTCACCTCCGGGCTCGAATTCGCAGGCGAGGTGCTGGAGGCCAATCCGGACAGCGGCTTTGCCCCCGGTGACCGGGTGATGGGTGGCAACAAGACCGGCGCCTTTGCCGAAGTGGCCAGCGTTCCAGCGGGCAAGCTGTCGCCGATGCCCGAGGGCATGGATTTCGCGCAGGCCGCCGCGATGGGTGCGGCCTATTCGACCGCCTTCACCGGCCTCGTCGAGCTGTGCGGCCTCAAGGAAGGGCAATGGGTGCTGGTCCACGGCGCGAGCGGCGGGGTCGGGCTTGCCGCCTGCGACCTCGCGCGGGCCCTGGGCGCGAGGGTGATCGCCACCACCGGCAGCCCGGCCAAGGCCGATCGCATTGCCGCCCTCGCCCGCCCGGACGCGGTGATCCTCGCCGAAGGGCGCTTCCGCGAACAGGTTGCCGAACTCACCGGCGGGACGCTGGCGGACATTGTGTTCGATGCTGTGGGCGGCGACGTGTTCGACGAATCGACCCGCTGCGTCGCCTTTGGCGGCAAGCTGGTCGTGGTCGGCTTCACCAGCGGACGGATTGCCGACATCCCGACCAACATTCCGCTGATCAAGGGCTTCAGCATCGTCGGCCTGCGTGCCGGCGAATATGCTCGCCGCTTTCCCGAGCGGGGCAAGGCGATTCAGGCTGAAATCGCCAGGCTGGCGGAGGTGGGAGCAATCAGTCCGGCGATCGACCGGATACTGCCACTCAGCCGATGGCGCGAAGGCTTTGAAGCGATGGCCAATCGCGAACTGGTGGGCAAAGTGGTGTTCGAACCCGGCGCCTGATCGCCGGCCTACCGAAACAAGAAAGGCGGCCCGATGGACCGCCCTTCCCCTCTCCAACCGGAAAACTGGTTTGTCAGAGCGAGGCGATAACCTCGTCAGCCAGCGCCTTGTCAGCGGCGCCATCATGCTTTTCGGCGATGATCGTGCGCGATGCGGCGGCAGCGGCATTGGCGGCGCTGGCGCGGACGCCATCCACAGCTTCACGCTCTGCTGCGGCGATCTTGTCTTCGGCCATGCGCTTGCGTCGGGCGACCATCGCTTCGCTGTCGGCTTCGGCCTTGGCGAGGATGGCGTCTGCTTCGCGGCTGGCGCCTTCCATCATCGCTTCGGCGTCTATTTCTGCCGATGCGATCTTGGCGGCGTATTCGTCGCGCAGCGTTTCCGCTTCGGCGCGCAGCGCCTTGGCTTCGTCAAGCTGCTGGCGGATTTCGGCGATCTTGGCATCGAGGCCGCCGGTGATCATTCCGGGAACCTTCTTCCACACGAACACCGCGATCAGGATGAGCATCGCGAGCGACACCCACTGATAGGAATCGATCCCGAAGGCCGAAGGGCCGTCAGCAATGGTCAGGGCGATGATATCAGACATTGGCGAGCGCCTTCTTCACGGCGGATTTTGCAGTCCGCTTGTCGATCTTGGCCCCGGCGAGACGGGCGACGATGTCCTGAGTGGCTTCCGCCGCGACATCCTCAACCTCGGCCATCGCCGCCGCACGCGCCGCGTCGATGTCCGCTTCGGCCTTGGCCAGCTTGGTATCGAGCCGCTTCTGCGCCGCTGCCAGCTTCTTTTCCGAAGCTGCCGCAGCCTTGGCTTTGGCCTCGGCAATCACGCCTTGCGCCTTGGCACGGTTTTCGTTCTCGCGTTCGCGCCAGGCTTCTTCCTGAGCGTCTGCCGCATCACGGGCGGCCTGCGCAGCGGCAAGGTCGTCAGCGATCTGCTTGTCGCGCAGAGCAACGGTGCCCATCACCTTGGGCACCATTCCCCGTCCGATCAAGAAAAAGGTGATGCCGAAGAAGAACAGGAGCCAGAAAATCTGGCTGGAGTAGGTTTCGGCTAGCTGGGCTATCTGAGGCATGGACTATGGTCCCGCGAGATGTGTCTTGAAAAAACCTTGCAAGGGCCGGCCTGACGCGTGCGTGCGCCGGCCAGCCCTCGCCAAACCTTGCGTCGATCAGGCGACGAAGATCAGGATCATGGCGACGACGAACGCCAGCAGGCCGAGAAGTTCGGCTGCGGCGAAGCCGATGAACAGACGACCCTGCTGACCGTCGGCAGCGCCCGGATTGCGCAGCGCGCTTTCGAGGAACGAACCGAAGACGTTACCCACGCCGATCGCGGCCATACCGGCACCGATTGCTGCGAGGCCTGCGCCGACGAGCTTGGCTGCTTCTGCTTCCATTGTAAAAACTCCTTGAAAATCAAAACTGTTGGAAAGGTAAGTTGAATAAACCCAATTGTGATTGGATCAGTGGAGGTGCTCTGCGTCGTTGATGTACAGCGACGTGAGCAGCGCAAAGACGTAAGCCTGAATGCCAGCCACCAGAATTTCCAACGCGCTGATGGCAATCATCAGGGCGAAGCTAGGCAGAGCGACGATCAGGGTGGTTCCGATGCCGTAATTCGCGCCATCGATGACAAAGCTCGACAGCACTTTCAGCAGCACGTGACCCGCCATCATCGCCACGAACAGACGCAGGGCGAGGCTGAACGGACGGATCAGGAACGAGAACAGTTCGATCAGGAAGATCGCGGGGATCATAGGAACGGGGGTGCCGTGCGGCACGAACAGCGTGAAGAACTTGATCCCGTGCTTCGCGAAACCGACGATCAGGACGATCGAGAAACTGATTGCGGCCAGCACACCGGTGACGGTGAAGTGGCTGGTGAAGGTAAAGGCGTGGACGCCCGGAATGATGCCCACGGGCATAAGGCCCAGCAGGTTCGCAAACAGGATGAACATGAACAGGCTGAAGACGTAAGGCACATATTTGCGCCCTTCCTTGCCGATGTTCGCTTCAAGCATGTCGTCGATAAAGCCGGTGAAACTTTCCACCGCCATTTGCCAGCGGCCCGGAACCATCTCACGCTTCATGCCGCCGAACACGAACACCCACAGCAAAACCGTGGTGATCGCCATCCACATGGCGGAGTTGGTGAACGCGATATTGAAGCCTGCAATGTCCCAGCTCTGGCCGAACAACGGCTCGATGTGGAACTGCTTCATCGGATCGACTTTGGCTTCTTCGCCTGCCACGATCTCTTGTATCCCTGGTACCTGTAAAACGCGCCCCGAATATCCAGACCTTGTCAGGATGGATCGTCAGGGCGAGTGTTTGCCGCACGAATGATGTTTCTGAAGGCCACGCCTATTCCGAGGAACAGACCGGCCAACAGACCCCAGGGCAGCGTGTCGAAGACCCAATCAAAGAGCCATCCCATCACGCTGCCACCAAGAATACCGCCCAGAAGATCGGCCAAAGCGCGGTTTCCGGCGCGATAATTCGCATCGGTTGCCTGCACCTTGGGCCGGTTGCGCTCTTCTTCACGCTCGCGTGCGGCTTTCAGCCGCGCTTCGAGCGCGTCGATCCGCGCATCCTCGGCGATGGATTCTCGGGCGGGTTTCTCGTCGCTCATGCTAGCTTCCTGTAACGGCAAGCGAGGCACGCAGCGTAAAGGTGCCCGCCGAGGGCGCCTGCCCCCTAGAAGAGGGCAAAACCCGAGTCAATGGTGGGCTGTTGCTGTTTCCGCATGCCACCCGGCGGCCAGAGAAACCGAGGGCGAAATTACGGGCAGATCGACAGCCGCTCAGGCGGAGCGTCAGTGCGGGTTTTCCAGCTGCCATCGGGCGCCTGATACTTCTCACCCGGAGTGGTGCGGGCAATCGCCTGACACCCGGCGGTGATCGCATATTGTTCAAGCGTCGCGTTGTTTTCCTTCGCCTTTTCCGCATAGACCGCCCGGCGACGAATGTTGATATCGTCCACCATGCGCTGCAAGTCGGGCGTCGCCTGTCCCGTAATGCCAAGATAACCATCGGTCTGTTCGCCCACGCTGCCGTTGGCGCGCGCCGCGGCATAGGCCGGATCGCGCTGCGCCTGAGCCGGAGCAGCCAAGGCTGCAAAACCGGCCAATGCGACCATTCCTGCCATCACCAGTTTGCGACTGTTCTTCATCTCAATTCCTCCAGCCTCGCGGCCGCCTCATGCGCGGATCAGAAAATATCCGCATTCTCGTCAATCGTGTTGCTGGCGTCTTCCGCCAGTCGATACAGCACTTCCGCCCGGATGTTGATGTCGAGCTGGATCACGATCGGATCCTCCGGCGCGGTAATGTTGATGCACCCGCTCAGCGAGAGCGCACCTGCCATCCCTAGGCCTGCTTTCATCACACCGGGCATCGCCCAGTAACCTTTCATCCCGAACCCCCTGCGTGGCCTCCGCCGGGTTTTGGCAGGGGTGCAGGGAACGGTCAATTTCGGCAGCATCATGGCTGGTCCTCGCTTTCTGGAGGTTGAACGGCGGGTTCATCGCGCCGCTGGTTTTCGTCGGAAGGGCCGGGCGCATCGGGTACTGTCGGGGCAAGCATCGCGCCATAGACGCCGAGACGTTCGCGAATGTCGTCGCGATCGAACACGCGCGGATCGAACAATCCGCGTACGATGGTGGCGAGCAGGTAGAAATTGTCGGATCGCACATTGATCGCAAAGCGTATCGGCAGTTTCGCGATCCGCCGGGTGATGAAGTTCTGGCTTGAGCCTTCACCCTGCCGGATACCGTCGATCTGGAAACGGGTAACGATCTCCCCGGCGAGGCTTCCCTCCAGTTCCACCGCCATCTGGCGATAGTCGAGCGATCGCAGCGTCTGGAACGCAAAATTGCCCATCGTGCCCAGATCTTCGTAGGTCAGTTCGCCGACATAGGCGACATTCCCACCCGGCGGGCGGGCGATCAGCAAGCCGTTTCGGATGAAGCCGTTGCCATCCTGGTCGAAGAAAATCGGGATTGTGCCGTCGAACTTGCCGGTCGCGCCGAGATTGGTGAGTTCCATCTGCGTCACGAAAGTCGCGGCATCCAGCGCGATCAGCTCGAAAATATAGTTCTGGCCGCCCGCCCCGCCATAGGTCACCTCGGTCGGGCGCAGGATCAGCTCGCCGCCCATGAACGGCCAGCGCGCGTCCTCAATCCGGATCGTCTCGCCATTTTCCATCGAATAGATGACGCGCCCCTCCAAAGCCTCAATCCCCGGATTGACCGAGGCGATCTCCAGCACTTGCGAAGGCGCCGTGGTAAGGCTGATGAGATCGGTAAAGGTGATTTCCCCGCGCACACCGCGCACCGGGCCAAACGCGGCCGCGAAATCGAATCCGTCCGAGCGGAACACGCCGGAGGAGGTTACGTCATCTGCGTTCCAGTCGATCTGCCCTTCCCCGTCGATCCGGCCTTCGGCTGCCGCGATCACGCCGAGCGCGAGCGGGATAAGATCGGAGGGCTGAAGCCGGTTGTTGAAGCGCAAGCCGTCAACGGTGATGCGCGCCCCGCCCGTCGCCTTCTCAAGATCATGCGACAGATCGACACGGGCGATCCGCGCGCGCGATCCAGGGTGAACCAGATCGCTGCGCGCGGTAATGAATCCATCGACGAAATCGAGCCGCATGTCTTGCCCGATCAGCGGGTTGAAGCGGGGCCCGTTACGCAGGGCTGGGTCGGGCCGGTCGGAAAGGCTGAATGACCCCCCTTCCAAGCGGAGCCCGCCCTCTCCGAACCGCCAGCTGGCCGTTGTCCCGGTTATATCGAGTGGAACGGCGGGCAGGTGCGCGTCGAGCCCGGCGATGATCCCGCCATAATCGCCACCATCAAGCGTTTCGAATTCACCTTCGAGTGCATCGGCATTGAAGCGGTAAGCTTCCGGCCCATCACCCAGAGCGATTTCGGTGCCGTACACCCCGAATCGTCCCGGATAGAGCCCCACGGCGCGCTCAACGGCGATGTTGACCGGTGATCCGTCCAGCACGCCCGCAAGCACGAGGTTATCGGTCTGAGCAGCAATGCTCAGATGATCGGAGTAGCTGAGTATGGCATCCGAATGGAGCGGGCACAGTTTGACGGAGCGCCGGCTCAGCATCGCGCCGCTCATCTCCAGCCCATCGACACTGATCGCGGCGCAATCGCGCCACAGCTTGACGCCCCCCGCTTGAGTCCAATCCCCCTTCAGCGGCACCGAAAGCCCGCGCACCGATCCGCCGGGGATCGCACCCTCTGCCTTTGCGATGCCGTCGAATACGACCCGCCCCTTGCGATCCTGCCGCAGTTCGAGTGCGGGCACTGATAGCGCATCTGTACCCACGCGATATTCATCAAGCCTCATCCTCAACGCCAGTTCACCGCCCTGCACCTGCTCCATCCGCCCAGAAATGGTCGGCAGGTCTTGTCCGCCGCTGCGGAAATTGCCCGCAAACCTGTCTCCCTTGCTGGTGTAGCTTGCGCGCGAGACAGCCAGTACCGTTTCGCCCGCCGCGCTGCGCAAACGCGCTTCGGGAATGATCGCGCTCACCCCGTCCGCGTTCCATCGCAAGGTGGTGTTCGCGCCCAGCGACGCTCCGGCCAGCGCCCGATCAAGCCCCCGTTCCAAGCGGGTTGCCAGCGAACCGATCAGTGACCCGCTGCCAGCCTTGCGAATGGATGCCAGAGCCGCGCTTCGCCCCGCTTCCACGCGCGCGCCGGAGCCGCTGATTTCAACATCCCACGCCCCCTCTTCCAATGCGGCATCGGTGCGCAGCGCGCCATCAATGGCGAAATCGGCCAATGCCAGGCCGGGCGCAGTCAGCCGCTCGCCTGCAATATCGTGATCGATCCGCAGTCGCCCTGCTCCGTCCGTGGGGAAGCTCCATTTGAGATCGACATTTCCCGACACCCGCTCGGCAATCGCTTCCGCAAAGCGAGCATCCACACCCGCGAGATCGAACCGGGCATCGATGGATTCAAAACTGTCTGACAGCGAAAGATCGGCCGCAATGTCCGCCGACGCAAGCCGCGCCCCCTGGCATTCAACCTCGCGCAGCCGGAGCGGCCCATCAAAGGCAGGCGAGCCGGAATCGGTTTCGATCTGGCCATAAAGAGTGGCGGTGCCAGCGCGGCAATCTTCCCTGCCTACGCCCGGAGCGGTGACGGCCAACATCCCCTTGAAGCCATCGTCGAGCGGCCCCGCGCCCTCCAGCTTGGCGGCGATGCGCCCGTAGTCGCTTGCTATCAACGCCCGCCCGTCGCGGATTGCGACATCAAGCGCAGGCAGGCCGGGGGGCTCATCGCTGTCGGCATAGATCACCCGATCGAGCGATCCGAGGCTGAAGGCCCCATCCTTGAACGAGCCAAAGAGCCGGGGGCGCACCAGTTCGATCCGCCCGATGGTGGGCGCGCCGAGCGAATAGACAATACCGACGCGCACCTCTTCGGCAGTCAGATCGGGCGCCGAAGGATCGCCGATCACCAGGTTTCGGATAATCTGCTGCCTCGTCCCGATTTCGACAATCTCGTAACTGGCGGGAAGATCATAGGTCGCCAGCGCATTGTCGATCAGATTGGCGGCAATCCGCTCTCGCTGAAGCCAGGCAATCGCAAAGGTGCCTGCAATCACCAGCAACAGGATCAGGCTGATGCGCCACCGCCAGCGCTTGGGCCAGAGGCCGCGGGCAGGCGCCGCTTGCGAATGCGCGGCATCAGGGGGCGGTGCTGCGGCTGTCATGCTCTCCACTTGCCAGATTGCCCTGCAAAGGCAATGAAAGGTCGTTGAAAAACCAGTGGTGAGGCGCAGATTGCCACAGTCTGAAGACAGTTTCGATTTTGGCGATGAAAATGCGTCGCCTTCCCCTCCCGCTTCGGATTCGGGCAAGCACGCTGGCATGGGTCATCGCGAGCGATTGCGTCAGCGCCTGCTCAAAGGCGGGGCGGAAGCTCTGGCCGATTACGAAGTGCTCGAATACCTGTTGTTCGCCGCGATCAAGCAAGGCGATACCAAGCCGATTGCCAAGGCCCTGCTCAAACAGTTCGGATCACTGGCCGGCGTGCTCAATGCCGATCCCGCCGCGCTGCAACGGGTGAAAGGTGTGGGCGAAACCAGCGCCGCCGCGCTCAAAAGCGTGGCTGTCGCCGCCCGCCGCATGGCACGCAGCGAAGTGATCGCGAAACCTGTGCTGGGAAGCTGGCAGGCCCTGCTCGATTACTTGTCCATCGACATGGCGCATCTCACGGTCGAGCGGGTGCGGGTGCTTTATCTCGACACGCGCAACCGCCTGATCGACGATCATCACGTTGGTGACGGGTCAATTGACGAAGCCGCGATCCACCCACGCGAAGTCATCCGGCGGGCGATGGATCTGGGCGCGACCGCGCTGATCCTTGTCCACAATCACCCCAGCGGCAATCCGGATCCGAGCCGGGCCGACATCCAGATAACCCAGCGCATCGCCGAGGCCGGCCGATTGCTGGGCGTAACAGTCCACGATCACGTGATCGTGGGGCGCGAAGGTCATGTGTCGCTGCGGGCAAAAGGGCTGATCTGACCCTCAGGAACCCGTGATCAGGCGCACGCCCGAATGCTGCGCGAAGAAATTCCACGCCCAGTTGACCACCACCGTAATCCGGTTGCGCGTCCCCGTCAGGAAACCGACATGGACCAGGCCCCAAAGCCACCACGCCAGTGCCCCTGACAGCCTGAAGGATCCGAAATCCGCCACCGCCGACTTGCGCCCGATTGTCGCGAGGCTGCCCTGATGCCGATAGGCAAAGGGGCCGGGACACGGCCTTCCCAGCAGTTCGGCCTCGATCAATCGGCTTACATAGGCCCCGGCCTGCTTCGCAGCGGGTGCAAGGCCCGGAACCGGATCGCCATTCCATGCATGGCTGAGCGCTGTATCGCCGATTGCGAACACATCATCGACCGGCTGGCCGTCTGCGCCGATAACGCGAAGTAGGCCGTTGACCTCCACCCGGCCCGCACGATCAGCCTGCGCGCCAAGCCATCGCGCCGCAGGCGATGCCGCCACACCCGCCGCCCACAAGACCGTTTCCGTCTCGATCACCGCATTTTCGCCCATCTTCACATGAGCAGAAGCGATTTCGGTAACGCGGCTGCCAGTGCGAATTTCGACTCCCAGTTCCTCCAGCGAACGGGCCGCTTCTATCGACAAGGTTTCGGGAAACGCCGGAAGGATACGCGGCCCCGACTGGACGAGGATGACGCGCGCGCTTGCAGGATCGATGACCCGGAATTCGCGCTCCACGCTGACCTTGGCAAGCTCGGCAATCGCGCCGGCCAGTTCCACTCCGGTAGGCCCCGCTCCGACGATGACGAAGGTCAGAAGACGCCTCGCCCTTTCGGGATCGCCACAGGCTTCGGCTTCTTCGAAGGCGTTGAGGATGGATGAGCGGACGGCGACCCCGTCTTCAATCGTCTTTAGCCCCGGTGCGTGCGCGCCCCATTCATCGCGCCCGAAATAGCTGTGCGTCGCGCCGGTTGCGATAATCAGCCTGTCATATGTCACGCTTCGACCATCGCCATAGGAAACCGAGCGTCCGGCCGTATCAATCGCAATCACCTCGCCCTTGATGACGCGCACATTGCCGTCGCCCTTGAAGAGGCTGCGGATCGGCACCGCGATGTCGGCGGGGTTCAGCGTGGCGGTAGCGATTTGATACAGCAACGGTTGGAACAGGTGATAATTGCGCTTGTCGATCACGGTAATCCGTACGGGCAAGCGCTTCAGCCGCGCCACTGCTGCCAGCCCGCCGAACCCCGCCCCGATCACCACGATATGCGGCCAGTGCGCAGGGATTTCGGAATAGTCGCGATCAAACAATATGTTCTTTTCAAGCCACGCGAGAATGGCCCGGTCCACCGAAAGCACTCCCGCGCCCTTGGCTTCGTAGATCGCAAGGAAAAGGAAGGGGAACAACGTCACATCGGGATGCGCGCCGGTTACCATGTAGGCCCCGATCAGAAAGAACAGGCCATAGGAGACAATCACCGCACCGAAACCGGTGATGAAGAACGCGGCAGTAATCAGCGCCAGCCATGTCGGAAATCCGGCGAAGATCGTGGTCGGCAGCCACGTCTGCACGGCCACGGGAAAATCGATGAGATGGGTGTGATTGAGCAGGCTGGCGGCCAGCCATATCCGCACCAGCGCCATGAACAGCGGAGCAAGTGCTTCTCTTGACCACTCGCCTGCACCCATGATCGGGCGGGCCAGCGGCAAGGCGCTGCTTTTCAGACCTGACGACAGCGTCCGATCGATCGAGAACAGCGCCGGGCCATGAAGTGCGTACCATAGCAGCATGGCCGCAACGATCAGGTTGGTCGTCGTCGGAACGTAGACTGCCTGACCCAGCAAGGTCAGGGCGGCCATTGCCAAGGCGGCAGGCCGGGTCATCAATCCGACGATCAGCAGGACCGGCCCGACCAGTTCGATTGCGAGCCCGATGGATGCCGCCGTTGCCGGCTCCATCCATGCGACCGGATATTCATTGGCCGCAAGGAACACCGCGGTATCCCAGTCCACCGCCTTCACAATGCCGGATCGCAGGAACCACAGGGCGATGAAGAACCGGATCGCCAGATCGCTGAACGGCCAGAACGTCTCGGTCCCTTCGAGGTACCATTTGGTCCACAGGCGCAAGGTCACCCTGACAAATGGCGGGTATCGCTCTTCCTGAAGTCTCGATGACGTCGCAGCCGACGCATCTGCACCCGCTCCGCTTTGCCGGGCAGAATTCGACATATTGTGTTCCTCCTGCCTTACCTTTCGCAATCAAGGTCCGCAGGGTTACAGCCGGTCGGAAGTCCGGGCCCGGTTCGGGAAAAGGTTGGCACTTGCACGCCCTGCCCCTTGCCAATCGAGCCTTGCGCGAATAGCCGCGCGTCAAAGCAGTCTGCCCGTTCAATTCCGCCACAAGGATCGCCAGCCATGGTCCCCCGTTATGCCCGCCCCGAAATGTCCGCCCTGTGGGAGCCGGAAGCCAAATTCCGCATCTGGTTCGAAATCGAGGCGCATGCGACGCAGAAACTCGGCGAAATGGGCGTCGTCCCGGCAAGCGCGGGCAAGGCCTTGTGGGACTGGTGGGCGACCAATCCGAAGATCGACGTCGAGGCGATTGATGCGATTGAAGCCGTTACCAAGCATGACGTGATCGCCTTCCTTACGTGGGTGGCCGAGCAGGTCGGCGACGAAGCGCGCTTCATGCATCAGGGCATGACTTCATCGGACGTGCTCGACACGACGCTGGCGGTGCAGCTGGCGCGTGCCTCGGACATTTTGCTGGCCGATCTCGACGCGCTGCTGGCGGCGATCCGCACCCGCGCCGAAGAACACAAATACACCCCCACCATCGGCCGTAGCCACGGCATCCATGCCGAACCCGTTACCTTCGGGCTGAAGCTGGCGCAGGCCTATGCCGAATTTGACCGCTGCAAGCAGCGCCTGATCGCCGCGCGCGCCGAAATCGCGACCTGCGCGGTATCAGGCGCAGTCGGCACCTTCGCCAATATCGACCCGGAAGTGGAGGCCTATGTCGCCGAGCAACTGGGCCTGACCCCTGAGCCCGTCAGCACACAGGTGATCCCGCGCGATCGCCACGCGATGTACTTTGCCACGCTCGCGGTGATCGCGGGCAGCATTGAACGGCTGGCGGTAGAAATCCGTCACTTGCAGCGCACCGAAGTGCTTGAGGCGGAGGAATATTTCTCGCCCGGCCAGAAGGGTTCAAGCGCCATGCCGCACAAGCGCAATCCGGTGCTGACCGAAAACCTCACCGGCCAGGCGCGCATGATCCGCGCCTATGCCATGCCCGCGCTGGAGAATGTCGCGCTGTGGCACGAACGCGATATCTCGCACTCCTCGGTGGAGCGCTACATCGGGCCGGATGCGACCATCGCGCTCGACTTCGCGCTCGCGCGGCTGACGAGCGTGGTTGAAAAGCTGCTGGTCTACCCCGACCGGATGCAAAAGAACCTCGATGCGATGGGCGGGCTTGTCCATTCGCAGCGCGTGCTGCTGGCGCTGACGCAGGCCGGCGTGAGCCGCGAGGATGCCTACAGGCTGGTTCAGCGCAATGCGATGAAGGTGTGGGAATCCTCGGGCGCGCTGTCGCTGCTCGATCTGCTCAAAGGCGACGAGGAAGTCACCGCCGCGCTTTCCGATGCCGAGCTGGAAGAGAAATTCGACCTCGAATACCACTTCAAGCACGTCGACACGATCTTTGCGCGGGTGTTCGGCTGACGCTGCTGGCTGGACTCGGGCGACAAAAGCCGTAGGTTTCCACCTGACGAGAACAGACCAAGAGGGGGTCGAAACCAGTGCAGATCATCCGCACCATTGTCTGGGTCCTGATCCTTTTCGGGATAATGACCTTTTCCTTTTTCAATTGGGACACGGTGGAGGTGAACCTGTGGGAGAACCTCGTGCTGGAAACCAAGGTTCCGGTGCTGGTGATCGTCGCCTTCCTGCTCGGCATCGTTCCCATGTGGTTGTACCACCGCAGCGTCAAATGGAGCCTTGGACGGCGCATTCGCAGCCTCGAAGCCTCGATCAAATCGACGGCACTGGCGCATCGCGCTGAAACGCCGGCGCCGACAGCTGCGACGCCTGTGGATAAAGCTGCGGATGAAGCGGCAAAACCTGAGGATATCCTTTCCCCGACACCGCCATTGACAGGTGACAATCCCGCATGAGCAACCCGGTCTACCTCGCGCTTGACGTTCCGCAGATCGAACCGGCCAAAGCGCTGATCGAAAAGGTCAAGGCGCACATCGGCGGGATCAAGCTGGGGCTTGAATTCTTCTGCGCCCATGGCGGCCATGGGGTCCACGAGATTGCGCACATGGGTCTGCCGATCTTCCTCGACCTGAAATTCCACGACATCCCCAACACCGTTGCTGGCGCGATGCAGGCGATCCACGTCTATGAACCCGCGATCGTCACCGTCCACGCGAGCGGCGGGCGCGCGATGATGGAGGATGCCAAGGCCGCCGCTGCCGAAGGTTGCAAGGTTGTCGCCGTGACCATGCTCACAAGCCTTGATGAAACCGATCTTGCCCGTACCGGCGTATCGGGCACACCGCATGAACACGTCATGCGCCTTGCCGAACTGGCGCATGCCGCCGGACTGGATGGCATCGTGTGTTCGGGACAGGAAGTGAAGGAGGTGCGCCGCCAGTGGAAGGACGGGTTCTTCGTCGTCCCCGGCCTGCGCCCCGCCGGATCGCACACCGGAGATCAGAAACGCACTGTCACCCCGCGACAGGCGCGCGACGATGGTGCGAGTGTGCTGGTAATCGGCCGTCCGATCAGCCGCGCCGAAGACCCGGAAGCCGCCGCCCGCGCGATCGAGGCAACGCTTTGACGATTACTGCGGTGCGGCCTGCGGCTCGCCTTCGATAACCCGCTCCGGCAGGGTGATCGCGTCGGTCGGAACGGCGACGAAATTGGGCGAATCGACGTTCCAGCCCACCAGTCGCGTATCGTCCCCGCTGCCTTGGAAGGTGAAGGTTTCGGTGCCCTCGCCCTTTTCGAATATCGTCTTCATCGTCACGACCGTTGATGTAACACCATTGTTGGTGTTGATGTTGAAGCCGGCGCGCTCGCTCGAGGAAACCTTGCCCATCTTGTCCGTCACCAAGGCGACAAGCTGGTTCATCTCGTCAATCGAGGTAACGTCGCGAAATTCCTGTGAGGTAAGCCCGTAAAGCGTGCGCGCATCGCCTTCGTTATAGGTCGCGTGCCATTTCTCGATCTTCGTCTCGGACTGCTCCAGTTGCGCCATCGGATTGCAGGCGGAAAGCAGCGCGGCGGCAACTGCGGCAAAAGCGATTCGGATAAACATGGAGGACCCCCGATTTGAACGTTTCGCCCGCGTCGATCCTGCATATTGAGCCGAAGCGCAAGCGCATCCTTTCGCCTTCGCCTTTATGCGGTTAGGGCGTTGGCCATGCTGATAAAGATTTGCGGGCTTTCCACGAACGAAACCCTTGCCGCCGCGATCGACGCGGGCGCGACCCATGTGGGTCTCGTGCATTTTGAGCCGAGCCCGAGGCATGTCAGCCTTGAGGATGCCGCACGGCTGCGGGCGCAGGTGCCGCAAGGCGTCAAGGCGGTGCTGCTGCTCGTCAATGCCAATGTCGAGACGACCGGGCGCGCCATCGATCTCGTCAAGCCTGACGTGGTGCAGTTCCACGGCAAGGAAACCCCCGAATGGATCGCCGCCGTCCGCACGCGGGCCGGGGTCGAGACGTGGAAAGCGCTGGGCGTGCGCAGCGCGGATACGCTGGCCAATGCCGCCCGGTTCGAAGGCGCGGTGGACCGCCTGCTGTTCGATGCCCCGCCGCCTGAAAAGGCCACCGCCCTGCCAGGCGGCAATGGCGTGGGCTTTGACTGGAGCCTGCTGAAACATCACGCCCACCGCCTGCCCTGGGGCCTTGCCGGGGGGCTCAATCCCGCCAATGTCGCCGATGCCATCGCTGCGACAGGCGCGCCGCTGGTTGATGCTTCATCGGGACTTGAAAGCGCGCCGGGGATCAAGGATGTGGACTTGATCCGCGCCTTCTGCAAAGCCGCGCGCGAAGCTTGAGATTATTATGACCGAAAACACCCCTAACTCCTTCCGCACCCAGCCCGATGAACGCGGGCATTTCGGCGAATTCGGCGGACGCTATGTCGCCGAAACGCTGATGCCGCTGATCCTCGATCTGGAGCGTGAATATCGCGCGGCGCAGGCCGATCCGGCATTCGCCGCCGAATTCGACGATCTGATGAAGCATTACGTCGGCCGCCCCTCCCCGCTCTATTTCGCCGAACGGCTGACAGAAGCTCTGGGTGGCGCGCAAATCTGGTTCAAGCGCGACGAGCTGAACCACACCGGCGCGCACAAGATCAACAATTGCATCGGCCAGATCCTGCTGGCGAAGCGCATGGGCAAGACCCGCATCATCGCCGAAACCGGCGCAGGCCAGCATGGGGTGGCGACTGCGACCGTCTGCGCGCGTTTCGGCCTGCCTTGCGTGATCTACATGGGCGCAGAGGACGTGAAACGGCAATCGCCCAACGTCTTCCGCATGAAGCTGCTCGGCGCGGAAGTCGTCCCCGTCACCAGCGGCGGCGCGACCTTGAAGGACGCAATGAACGAGGGCTTGCGCGATTGGGTCGCGAACGTCCACGACACCTTCTACATTATCGGCACCGCCGCAGGGCCGCATCCGTACCCTGAGATGGTGCGCAATTTCCAGAGCGTGATCGGCACCGAAGCGCGCGAACAGATGCTGGATCGCGTGGGCCGCCTGCCCGATCTGCTGGTCGCCTGCATCGGTGGCGGGTCGAACGCGCTGGGGCTGTTCCATCCCTTCCTCGACGATCCGGACGTGAAAATGCTCGGCGTCGAAGCGGCAGGATACGGCCTCGACGGCGATCAGCACGCGGCGAGCCTTCTTGGCGGTTTCCCCGGAGTGCTCCACGGCAACAAGACCTACCTGCTGCAGGACGAAGACGGCCAGATCACCGAAGGCCACTCGATCAGCGCAGGGCTCGACTATCCCGGCATCGGCCCGGAACACGCGTGGCTCAAGGAAACGGGCCGGGTCGAATACACCGCCGTCACCGACGACGAGGCACTGGACGGCTTCAAACTGCTGTGCCGCACCGAGGGGATCATTCCCGCGCTCGAACCCTCGCACGCGATCGCGGCGGTGGCCGACCGTGCCAAGCAGATGCGCGAGGACGAGATCATCCTGATGAACCTGTGCGGGAGGGGGGATAAGGACATCTTCACCGTCGCGGAGAAGCTTGGGGTAGAGATGTGACGAAGCATTGCTGCGAAATGATGCAGTATCATGCTGAATCGACTTGCGAAGTTCACCCCGATAGGTTCGACTGCCCTGACTGCATGGTGCATCGCAATGAACGGGATGGAAGTTACGGACTGATCATTCTCAACGAGGCCGGTGGCGGCGTGATCTCGATCAGCTTTTGCCCATGGTGCGGCAGCAAACTGCCTGAGAGACAGCCGTTCGAGTTTGGAGCCGCCCAATGAGCATTTTCTCCAGCGTCTTCTCGGAACCCCAAAAGCCCTCTCCCCTTCAGGGGAGAGGGTTGGGAGAGGGGCATGCGTGACGCTTCCTCGCTCAAACACGCTCAAGCCATGCGCAAGGATATGCCGGAGCCGGAAAGACGTCTTTGGCTCGAACTCCGGGCAGCTCGCTTTCAGGGCGCCAAATTTCGCCGGCAGAAGGTGATAGGAAGGTATATAGCGGATTTCGCATCGAACGATCCGAAGCTTGTGATCGAGCTGGATGGTGACAGCCACGCTGGTCGTGAGAGTTACGACGACGCACGGACCCGGTTCCTCAAAGAACAAGGATACCGGGTGATCAGATTTTCGAATTCTGAAGTGATGGGGAATATGGAGGGTGTTCTGGTCAGGTTGGCGGAAGTTGTTGCGGAAATGGGATATTCCCCTCTCCCAACCCTCTCCCCTGAAGGGGAGAGGGCTATATGACCCGCCTCTCCAACATCACAACCGTCATCCCGGACTTGATCTGCCTTGCCCCGGATCACGTCCGGGGCAACGAATAGGCAAGATTGAGCGCCTTGCCATAGCTGTCCTACTCGCACCCAAGATGCCATAGAGCCGAAATGACCAATGCCTCACCGCACCCCAATGATTCTAACCCCAGGACAGTGTTCCAAGTGTTCCATCCTGTAGGATTCCACAGCCAGAAATGACCCGCCTCTCCACCACCTTCTCTGCCCCGCACCCCGCTTTCGTCGCCTTCATCACCGCTGGCGATGGGGACACCGCCGCGAATCTCGACGCGCTGGTCGCAGGCGGTGCCGATGTGATCGAGCTGGGGATGCCCTTCACCGATCCGATGGCCGATGGCCCTGCGATCCAGAGCGCCAATCTGCGCAGCCTTGGTGCAGGCACCAAAACCGCAGATGTGCTGCAAATCGCGGCCGATTTCCGCGCTCGACACCCCGACGTGCCGTTGATCCTGATGGGATACGCCAACCCGATGATCCGGCGCGGCGCGGAATGGTTCGCCGATGCCGCGCACAAGGCCGGGGTCGATGGCGTCATCTGCGTCGACATTCCGCCGGAGGAAGACGGCGAGCTCGGCCCGGCCCTGCGCGCAAAGGGCATTGCCCCGATCCGCCTCGCCACCCCCACCACCGATGCGGCGCGTCTGCCGCAGGTGCTCGAAGGGTCGGGCGGGTTCCTCTATTACGTCTCCGTCGCCGGGATCACCGGGAAACAGCAGGCCGCGATCGACTCGATCGAAGGCGCGGTTTCGCGGATCAAGCAGCACACCGATCTGCCCGTAGCGGTGGGCTTTGGCGTACGCACTCCGGAACAGGCCGCAGAGATCGCCAAGGTCGCTGACGGTGTCGTGGTCGGCTCCGCCTTCGTCGATCTGGTCGGCGAATTTGGCAAGGACGCCCCGGCCAAGCTACAAGAGCTGACTTCGGCCATGGTCACCGCCATGCGCGCCGCAGTCGCATAAGGGATTACGCATGAACTGGTTCACCCGCGTCCGCAATTCGCTAGGCTTTGGCGAGACGAAGAAGACGACCGAAAAAGACCTCTGGATCAAGTGCAAGAGCTGTCAGGAAATGCTCTTTGTCGCGGAGTATGAGGAAAACCTCAGCGTCTGCCCGCGTTGCGACCATCACGGCCGGATCGGCGGGGATGCGCGGCTGCAACTGCTGCTGGACGAAGGATTCGAGCTGTTGCCGCAGCCGCAGGTCGAGGAAGACCCGCTCAAGTTCAAGGACACCAAACGCTACATCGACCGGCTGAAGGCCGCGCGCGCGGCGAGCCCGCACGAAGACGCCTTCATCGTCGGGTCGGGCGAGATCGAAGGGCACCCGGCGGTTGTCGGGGTGCAGGATTTCACCTTCATGGGCGGTTCGATGGGCATGGCCGTGGGGATGGCCTTCTGCGCCGGGGCCGAACGCGCGCTTCGCCGCAAGTGCCCCTATATCGTCGTCACCGCAGCGGGCGGTGCGCGGATGCAGGAGGGGATTCTCTCGCTCATGCAGATGCCGCGTGCGACCGTGATGACGCGGCGGCTGAAGGCGGCGGGCCTGCCCTATATCGTAGTGCTGACCGATCCCACCACGGGCGGCGTCACCGCCAGCTATGCCATGCTGGGCGACATCCACATTGCAGAACCCGGCGCGCTCATCGGCTTTGCCGGCCAGCGGGTGATCCAGGACACCATCCGCGAGCAATTGCCCGAAGGGTTCCAGCGCGCGGAGTATCTGCACAAGCATGGCATGGTCGACATGGTCGTGCCGCGCCATGATCTGAAAGCGAAGCTGGCGCAGGTGATCGATTATCTGCAACCCGCCGACGCGGCTGCCTAGTTCCCCATGGACTTTGGCCGTTCGGACGATCCGCGTGTTCAGGCGCAGCTGGATCGCCTGTCCGCATTGAGCGTGCCGCAAGGGCGGCTCGGGCTGGAGACGATCACCGCGCTGATGGAGCGGCTGGGCAATCCCCACCGCAAGCTGCCGCCGGTGTTCCATGTCGCTGGGACGAACGGTAAGGGATCGACCTGCGCTTTCCTGCGGGCGATGCTGGAGGCGGAAGGGTACCGCGTCCACGTCACCACCAGCCCGCATCTGGTGCGCTATAACGAGCGGATCAGGCTGGCAGGCAGGCTGATCGAGGACGGGCCGCTGGCGGAGTTGCTGGAGGAGGTTCTCGATGCAGGCGCGGAACTCGGCCCGAGCTTCTTCGAAGTCACCATTGCCGCCGCCTTCCTCGCCTTCTCGCGCACCCCTGCCGATGCCTGCGTGGTAGAAGTCGGCATGGGCGGGCGCTTCGATGCGACCAATGTGCTGGAGCCGGAAGTGCTCGCCGCCTGCGGGATCGCCGCGCTGGGGTTGGATCATGAACGCTTCCTGCTGGCGCCAGAGGAAGGCGTGCCAACCGAACCGATGGCGCGGATCGCGTTCGAGAAAGCGGGGATTGCGAAGAAGGGGGTGCCGCTGGCGACCTTCGACTACGACGGCGATGAAGCGGCGCACTCGATCAATCTCGTGGCCCGGCAGCAAGGCGCTCACCTCTTCGCACGGGATACGGGAGAATGGCCATGGTCTATCTCTCATTATGGAAGCGATACGATCACATACTCGGACTATCGCGGACCAAACGGAAGCCGGTTTCGCTGCGAGTTTCCTGCTCCCTCGCTCAAGGGCAGGCACCAGGCCGAAAACGCCGGTCTGGCGATTGCGATGCTGCGCCATCAAGATCGCGTGACTGTTACGGAAGCCGGCATCGCGCGAGGCCTGACCGAGGCCAGCTGGCCAGCCCGCCTGCAACGTCTTTCTCCCGGTCCCTTGACAGGATCACGAGAAGTCTGGCTCGATGGGGGCCACAATCCAAGCGCGGCACATGAGCTTTGGATGTTCATGGTGGAGCATGTCGTCATCCCTGCGATGAAGCCGTTCCACCTGATTATCGGAATGCTCGAAAGCAAAAATGCATCTGCGTTCCTGAACCGAGAAGACCAGATGTTTTCAGAGATTCTGGCTAGCGTAACCGTCGTCCCGGTTCCCAACCACGACAGCCACCCTGCCAGCGCTTTCGGCCCCGATGCCGTGGAGCGCACGGACCTCGAAGAGGCAATGCTCAACCTGCCCGATGATGGCTACGCTGTGCTGATCGCCGGATCGCTCTACCTCGCAGGCGAAGCGCTGCGCCTGAATGACGAGGTGCCGGACTAGCTCTCGTCCGGCGCGGGTTCGGTCCCTGCCGTGCCCATCGCCTCATCGACCAGACCGGTGCGCATCATCCACCAGAACAGGATGATGCCGGGGAATGCCAGCACGGTGGTGAGCAGGTAGAAGTTCACATAGCCCATCGCCTCGATCAGCGAACCCGCGGTCGTGCCTGTCAGCAATCGCCCGACGATGCTCGCGCCCGCGCTGATCAGCGCATATTGCGCCGCCGTGAACCTCAGGTCGCACAGCGCGGAGAAGTAGGCGACGACGACAACCCCGCCATAGCCGCTGGCGAAATTCTCGAACCCGATCGCCGCCGCCATGCCGATGTTGGAATGCCCCACCGCCGCCAGCGCGGCAAAGCTGACGTTGGAAATCGCCATCAGGATCAGCGCGATCAGCACCGATTTCTTGAGGCCGAGCTTGGCGTAGATGATCCCGCCGACGAACACCCCGATGATCAGCGCCCAGAAACCGACGCCGACGTCGTAGATCGCGATTTCGTCATTGGTGTAGCCGAGGTCTTCGAACAACAAGCGGAACGTCAGGTTCGCCAAAGTATCGCCGATCTTGTGGACGAGGATGAAGAGCAGCACCAGCCAGCCGCCGTTGCGTCCCAGAAATTCGATAAAGGGGTCGGCAATCGCGCGCATCTTCTGCGGGATTGTGGATCGCTCCGCCGGAGGGCGATGGCGCGGCGGCTCGCCCAGGATCAGCGCGGTCAGCATCGCCGGAAGCGCGAACACCGAACAGGCCATATAGGCAATCGACCAGTCCGTCCGCGCCGCGACCACCAGCGCCAATGCGCCCGCCCCGGCAGCGCCGATGCGCCAGCCGTACTGGCTCATCCCCGAGCCGACGCCGAGCTGGTAGGGTTTGAGCGTTTCGATCCGGTAGGCGTCGATGATGATGTCGAATGTCGCGCCAGCAGCCCCCAGCATGATCGCCGACACCGCGACCCATGCGATATCCTGTTTCGGGTCCGCCAGCGCGAGGTTGAACACCGCTGCGATCACCAGCACCCCGACCACCAGCATCCAGGACACGCGAAGCCCCAATCGGCCGATCACGGGAAGCCGAACCGAGTCGACAATCCATGCCCACAGCCATTTGAAATTGTAGCTGAGGAAGACGAGCGTGAAGGCCGTGACGGTTGATTTCTCGATCCCGTCCTGCGCCAATCGGGTCGTCAGGGTCGCGGCGAGCAGCGCGAAGGGAAAGCCCGATGACACGCCGAGGAAGAACGCGGCGAGCGATTCCTTCTCCAGATACGGCTTGATCGCGCCCCACAGGCCCGGCTCTTGGGTTGCGCCGCTCTCGCTCATGCAGCCATGTCCTTTTGAATATCCTGATTTCGTGCAACACTACGCTTCGATGAGAGGGATAGGGAAGCCGCAATGAACGCGCCCACAACAGATTTACCCAGATTGCGACCCACGCCGGGCCAGTTGGCGCTTGCGGAAGCTGTCAGGGACGGATGCAGCCGCGAAACCGATGTGATCGGCAGCGTGCCTGCCAGCCGCTACACCGACCCTGCGCATTTCGCGCTGGAAAAGGCGCGGTTGTTCGATCGGCTGCCTCAGGTGCTGGTGCCAAGTGCGCTTTTGCCCGATCCGGGCATGGCGGTGCCGCATGACGCCACCAGTCGCCCGCTGCTGATTACGCGCGACGGCGAAGGCAAAGCGCACGTCTTCCTGAACGTCTGCCGCCATCGCGGAACACGGCTGGTCGAAGGGGGTGAGGTGCAATGCGCCAAGCGGCTTGTCTGCCCCTATCATGCGTGGACATACAAGCTGGATGGAAGCCTGCTCGCCCTGCCCCGCCCCGAAACCTTCCCCGGCATGGAAAAAGGCGATTACGGTCTGGTGGAACTGCCCAGCCTCGAAGCCGGGGGTTTGATCTGGTTCTCCCCTGACGCAGATGCCGATTTCTCCGACGCAGCCAAGGTGAGCGAGGATTTCACCGCTTTCGGAATGCCTGATGCGCACCTGTTCCGGCGCAAGACTCACACGGTCAAAGGCAATTGGAAGCTGATCATGGATGCCTTCCTCGAAAGCTATCATGTCACCCGCCTGCACGCGAACACCATCGGGCCGTTCTTCAAGGATGGGATCACCAGCGGCGATGCGATCGGGCCGCACATGCGCTCTGCCGTGGGCCGGCTGGAGGAGATGGAAGGCGTCGATCTGAACGACATGGCGCAGCTTCGCCGCGTGATCACCTTCGCCTATCAACTGTTCCCCGGCACCGTGATCGTCCCCAGCCCCGATTACGTGAACGTCATGGTGCTGATGCCGCAGGCGCATGATCTGACGCTGGTCGAGGATTTCATGCTGATCCCCGAGGAACCGCAAACCGACAAGGCAAAGGATCACTGGGAACGCAGCTGGAAACTGCTCGATGGCGGCGTTTTCGCCAGTGAGGATTTCCGCGCGGCCGAACTTGGCCAGCAGGGGCTGGAATCGGGTGCGGTGAAGGAAATCACGCTCGGCACGCTCGAAGGCGGGATCGCGCGGTTTGATGCGATTGTGCAGGACGCGCTGAACGCCTAAGGCGCAGCGCATGCCAACCAACCCCAAACAGTCCGACGACCGCCCCGAAGGCGACCGCATCGCGAAACTGCTCGCTCGTGCGGGTGTCGCCAGCCGCCGCGAGATCGAGCGGATGATCGCGGACGGACGCATCACACTCAACGGCAAGCCGGTGGAAACCCCGGCAACGTTCCTGCGCGATCTCAAAGGGGTCAGCGTCGATGGCAAACCGGTGGCCGGGCCGGAACCAGCACAGCTTTTCGCCTTTCACAAGCCGACCGGGCTGATCACGGCGGAACGCGATCCTGCCGGGCGCGCGACAATCTACAGCGCGCTGCGCAATGCCCTGCCCAAGGATACGCCGCGGCTGATGCCGATCGGCAGGCTCGACCTCAACACCGAAGGCCTACTGCTGCTGACCAATGACGGCGGGCTTAAGCGGCAGATGGAACTCCCATCATCCGGCATACCGCGCACTTATCGCGCACGCGCCTTTGGTGAGGTGTCACAGGAACAGCTCGAAGACCTGATCGAAGGGGTAGAGATCGACGGCGTGCGCTATGGCTCGATCGACGCCAATCTCGAACACGGCAGTTCGGGCAAGAACAACTGGATCGAAATGACCATCACCGAAGGCAAGAACCGTGAGGTGCGCCGGGTGCTGGAATATCTCGGATTGAAGGTGAACCGCCTGATCCGAACCGCCTATGGTCCGTTCCTGCTTGGCGATCTGCCTCGCGGACAGGCTGCGCGGATCAAGAAAGGCGATCTGGATCGCTTCGTGAGCAGCCTCAAAGGGGCGCAGCGCTGATGCGGATCATCGCGGGCGAATGGCGCGGTCGCAAACTGGTCGCACCCAAGGGCGGGGAGACGCGCCCTACGGCTGATCGCACGCGCGAGGCGCTGTTTTCGATGCTGATAAGCCGGCTCGGCAGTTTCGAGGAATTGCGCGTTGCCGACCTTTTCGCAGGTTCGGGCGCTTTGGGGCTGGAGGCATTGTCACGCGGCGCGGCACATTGCCTGTTCGTGGAGCAGGACCGCGATGCCCTCTCCGCGATCAAGGCCAATATCGACACGCTGGGTGCCCGTTCGCGCACCACCATAGACAGCGGTTCGGTGATGGGCCTGCGCACCCCGCGCGAAGCGGTGGACCTGTTGCTGCTTGACCCGCCCTATCACAGCGGCGCAGGCGAAGTCGCGCTCGACCGGATGCTCCGACTGGGCTGGATCAACGATGCGACATGGATCGCGCTGGAAACCGCATTCGACGAAGAGCCGGAGATCAAAGGTCTGGATGTCGACACCTCACGCAAGATCGGCAAAGGCCGGATCACTCTGATGCGCAAAGGTGCCGAAGCGGCCTGAAGCAGCGGGGGAGAACCCGCAAAGCGCCGGGTTGCGCGGCGATGACTTGTTCTCTACCTGTTCACATTGCACCATGACTACGCCTGCCCCCCTTCCCCCCGGCTCCGCTGCCGCTGTCCCGGCCTATGCCGCGCGGCTCAACCCGCCTCAGCGCGAGGCTGTTCTGACGACGGAAGGGCCGGTGCTGATGCTGGCAGGAGCGGGCACGGGCAAGACCGCGGCGCTGACAGCACGCCTTGCCCATCTGGTGGCAACAGGCCGCGCATGGCCCAGCCAGATCCTGTGCGTCACCTTCACCAACAAGGCTGCGCGCGAGATGCGCGAGCGTGTGGGTCAACATCTTGGCCCGGCCAGCGAAGGGATTCCCTGGCTCGGCACCTTCCATTCGATCTGCGCCAAGATGCTGCGTCGTCACGCCGAACTGGCGGGCTTGCAGAGCAATTACACCATCATCGACACCGACGATCAGCTGCGACTGTTGAAACAGCTTATCGCCGACAATGACCTTGATGAAAAACGCTGGCCCGCGCGCCAGCTTGCCGGATTGATCGACCGCTGGAAGAACCGGGGGCTGAACCCCGACGATCTCGATGCGATGGAAAACGAAGCCTACGCCAATGGCAAGGGCGCGGCCATCTACGGGCTGTATCAGGACCGGCTGAAGGCGCTCAATGCCTGCGATTTCGGCGATCTGATGCTGCATATGCTCAACATCTTCCGCAAACATTCCGATGTGCTGGCGGAATATCAGCAGCGTTTCCGCTACATTCTGGTCGACGAATATCAGGACACCAACGCGGTGCAGTATCTATGGCTCCGTTTGCTGGCACAGGCGCGCAAGAATATCTGCGTGGTGGGTGACGATGACCAGTCGATATATTCATGGCGCGGCGCAGAAGTCGCCAATATCCTTCGGTTTGAAAAGGATTTTCCCGGCGCCCACGTGGTGCGGCTGGAGCAGAATTACCGTTCCACCCCGCATATTCTGGGCGCGGCCTCCGGGTTGATCCGGGCCAATAGCGAACGGCACGAAAAGACGCTCTGGACCGAGGCAAATGGCGGCGACAAGGTGCGCGTCATCGGCGTGTGGGACGCACCCGAGGAAGCCCGCCGGGTGGGTGAGGAAATCGAACGCCTCGAACGCGAGGGCGCGGCGCTCAATGAAGTCGCGATCCTTGTGCGCGCGCAATACCAGACCCGCGAATTCGAAGACCGCTTCATCCAGACGGGCATCAATTACCGGATCATCGGCGGTTTCCGCTTCTACGAACGCGCCGAAATCCGTGACGCGCTCGCCTATCTGCGGGTGATCGCGCAGCCGCAGGACGATCTGGCGTTCGAGCGCATCTACAACCAGCCCAAGCGTGGGCTGGGTTCGAAAACGCTCGAAAAAATGCACAGCCACGCCCGCCGGGTGAGACTGCCGCTGGCCGCTTCCGCGCTGGAACTGGCCGACAGCGACGAATTGCCCAAGCGCGCGGCCAACACCATCGGCGGATTGCTACGGCAATTCCTCGCCTGGCGGCAGGCGGCAGAGGAAATGACGCCCGCCGACCTTTTGCGTCTGGTGCTGGAGGAATCGGGCTACAACGCCATGCTTTCCGCCGATCGCAGCGCCGAAAGCGCGGGCAGAGCCGAAAACCTCTCCGAACTTGCCCGCGCGATGGAGGAATACGAAACGCTGGGCGATTTCCTCGAACATGTCAGCCTCGTCATGGACAATGATCGCAGCGACGAGGAAGAAACCGTCACCATCATGACGATCCACGCGGCCAAGGGGCTGGAATTCGATCATGTTTTCTGCGTGGGCTGGGAGGAAGGCGTCTTCCCCTCGCAGCGCGCCATCGACGAGGGTGGCCTTGCCAGCCTCGAGGAAGAACGCCGCCTTGCCTATGTCGCGATCACCCGTGCGCGGCGGCGCTGCATGATATTCCATGCGGCAAACCGGCGCATCTACGGCCAATGGGTCAGTTCGATCCCTTCGCGCTTCATCGAGGATTTGCCGCAAGAACATATCGAGCAGGAATCGACCATGACGGGCGGTGCCTCGCTATGGCGCGCCAACTGGTCGGAAAACGAAGACCCCTTCGCCCATGTCGCAAGGGATCGCCCGGATCGCGCCCAGACCCGCGGCCCCGGCTGGCGCCGCGCAGTCGCCGCCGGATACGAGCCGCAACAGAAACGCCTCGCCGAACCGGCACGCAGCGCCGCCAGCTTCGCTGCCAAGCCGCGTTCCGACATCGCCATCGGCGCGATGGTGCATCACGACAAATTCGGCACCGGCTGCGTCATCGATCAGGAAGGTAACAAGCTGACCATCCAGTTCGAGGAAGCCGGTGAAAAGCGGGTGATCGACAGCTTCGTCAAAGTGGTGGGCTGACCGCCAAGCGCCAAAGGGGGGCGCCGGCTTGAGACAATTTCTGTTCTTTTTGGTCATTCTGGCGGGGTTGTGCGCTCCTGCTAATGCCCGCACCGCCGCCATTCATGCCTTTGCCGCCGAAGCTTGGGAGAAATCGGGCGCTCCCGGCGCGGCCTATGCCGTGATCGACGGCGATGCGAACAAGGCCGAAGGGTTCGGCGTGACGCAAGCGGGCGGCGAATTGGCCGTGTCACCCGAAACCCCGTTTCGTATCGGCTCGATCACCAAGAGCTTCACCGCGCTGTCGATCATGCAACTGGCCGAAACGGGCGCGCTTACCATTGATGATCCGGTGAACGATCATCTGCCTGAGATGCGCAACAGCCCGGCAGGTTCGATTACCCTGCGCCAGTTGCTCAGCCACACCAGCGGTTTTTCGACGGTTCAGGGCAACGCGCTGCACGATCAAAGCGGGGAGTTTCCACCTACCCTTGCCGCCCTCGCCGCCAGCCTTGGCGAGCAAGGGACAGCCTATCCGCCCGGCACACGCTGGGAATATTCGAACGCGAATTACCAGATCCTTGGCGCGGTGGTGGAGGCGGTCAGCGGAAGCGGATACGAGGATTACGTCCGCAACCGGATTTTCGCTCCGCTCGGCCTTTCGTCGGGGACGTTTGCCTACACCGAGACGCCCAAAGGTGCCGCCATCGGCCACCGCCCGTGGTTTGGCGGACACCGCGCCTTCGACGATCACGGCGATTCGCGCCTCAATGCATCGGCAGGGGGCATTCTGATGAGCGCGCGCGATCTCGCGAGCTATCTCTCGGTGATGATGAACGGGCAAAGCGATGTGCTGAGCGCCGAAGGCAAGGTGCAAATGCTTCAACCGGCCAGCGAAACCGCGTCATTCTATGGCCTAGGCTGGTTTCTCGACACTGCGACGGGCAGCGCATTTCACGGCGGGCTTGTCCCCGGCAGCGAGGCATTGGCGACCATGATCCCGGCCCAACGCAAGGCGGTGGTCGTGCTGGTGAACACCAATGGCGGGATCGGCTTTGGCGAAAGCGTCGATTTGCGCGAAGGAGTGACGGCATTTGCGCTTGGGCGTGAGTATTCGGGCTCAGGGTCACGCTGGGGGCCGAAGACGGCCTATCTCTCGGTCATGCTGCTGCCGCCGTTCTTTGTCCTCGCCATCATCTGGGGGTGGATGCGCCGCAAGGAAATCCGGGCTAAGCGGACGAACACCGCCGGGCTGTTCAGCCTGTGGTTCCCGCTCGCCGCGATGCTCGCCCTCGCCTTCGTCCTGATCGCGGTGATCCCGCAAATGTTTGGCGGCTCGATCGCGACGATCCTGTTGTATCAACCCGATTTCGGGGCAGGCATGGTCGCAGCGGCCATACTCGCGCCGGTTTGGGCACTGTTCAGGCTGGCGCTTGCATATGTGCCTTTGCCACCGGCCCCGGCCTGAAATGCAACGAATGCACAGCGGAGCCATGAACGCCATGCTCACACTTTCCCGTTTCATTCTGCCGCTCTCTCCCGTGCTGCTTGCAGCCCTGCCCACCGCGCTTCACGCGCACCCTGATCATGAGCAGGAACCGACATCACAATGCGTCCTGCCGCCGGGCTGGAGTGCAATCGCCGCGCGCGATCCGCAATTCGTGGTCCTTGGCGAAACCCACGGGACCAAGGAAGCGCCCGCTTTCGTGTCCGATCTGGTCTGCGCGCTCGCCGCGCGGGGCGACAAGGTGCTGCTGGCAGTTGAGCACGGCTCAACTTACGACGCACGATGGCAGGAGGCCTGGGCCTTGCCGCAAGAGCAATTCCGCGATGCGGTGCTGCAACATGGTTGGCAGGGTCGTGAAGACGGCGTGGCAAGCGTCGCCATGCTCGACATGATTGTGCGTGCGCACGCCTTGAAGGAAGGTGGCGCGCACATCGGCATCGTCGCTTTCAACGGCGCCCGCGATGACGATCAGCGGACGCGCTTTGCCGACCTGCCCAGCCAAGGCCCGCACGAAGCCGCTCAGGCAGAAAACATCGCTGAGGCGGCCGCCGCTGGCAATTACGACACCGTCATCGTCCTTGTCGGCAGCCTGCACGCCATGAAAGCGCCCACCAGCATCGGCGGCCCGGAGTTCGATCCAATGGCCGCGCGACTGGCCTCCTATGGCCCGGTCACCACCCTTGTCATGGAGCATGGCGGCGGATCGTCATGGGGTTGCCAGTTGTCGGAGGATGCGGAGTTCGTGCCCGGTCAGCCGCTGCCTCAAAATGCAGTGGTGTGCGCCGATCACCCGGCCGGGGGCAGGGACGATTTAGAGGGCGAGCCCTTTGTTTCGCTGACGATGCCGCAAGACGATCCGAAGCGTGGGTTTTATGACGGGTTTTTCTGGCTCGGCCCGATTACCGCTTCACCGCCGGCTTTCCCGGCAGAGGAGTAGCCCTCAGCCCAGCCCCACGTCGAGGAAACCGGGCTTCGGCCCGTTCCATTCGCCAGCGGGGACCGGTTCATCATCCTCGTCGCGGTGACGGTTGCGGCTTTGCCGTTCGGGCTTGCTATGATCATCGCGCTTTTCGCGGCGTGGTTTGCGCGTGTTATCTTCGCCCTCGTCGCTTTCGCTCCTGCGACGGCGGCTTTCGCGCTTTGGCTTTTCTTCGGGCTCAGGCTCGCTGCCGGGCTGCGCCAGTTCGACGCGCACGTCTTCCTTGCCGAACACCTTGATTTTGGCCCCGGTCAGCTTTTCGACATTGGCGATCGCTTCGGCATCTTCACCCGATACTAAGGTGAAGGCGCGCCCCTTGGCCCCGGCGCGGCCCGTGCGACCGATGCGATGGACGTAATCATCCGGGTGCCACGGCGTGTCGAAATTGAAGACGTGGCTCACACCCTTGATGTCGAGCCCGCGCGCTGCGACGTCGGATGCGACAAGGATATTGACCTCGCCCTTCTTGAACCGGTCCAGTTCCTTCAGGCGCGAGCTTTGATCCATGTCGCCATGGATTTCGCTGCTGGCGAAGCCGTGGCCCTGCAGGCTCTTGTTGAGCTCGCGCACGGTGGTCTTGCGGTTGGCGAAGATGATCGCGGTTTCGACGTGGTCGTTCTGGAGCAGCCAGCGCAGCGTCTCACGCTTCTTGCGCGCATCCACCGGGATCTTGAACGCGGTGATATCCTTGTTCGTCGTCGCCGCGCGCGCCGTTTCGATGCGCTTGGGATTGCTGAGGAACTTCTTCGCCAGCTTTTCAATCGGCGCGGGCATTGTCGCCGAAAACAGCATGGTCTGGCGGGTTTCGGGCAGTTTCGAGCAGATGAATTCGATGTCGGGGATGAAGCCCATGTCGAGCATCCGGTCCGCTTCGTCGATCACCAGCAATTCGCAGCCGTTGAGCAGGATCTTGCCCCGCTCGAACAGGTCCATCAGACGGCCCGGCGTCGCGATCAGAACGTCGACGCCTTCGTTCAGCGCCTTTACCTGATCGCCCATCTGCACGCCGCCGATCAGCAGCGCCATCTTAAGGTCGTGATTGGCGCCGTATTTCTCGAAATTCTCGGCCACCTGCGCGGCAAGTTCGCGCGTCGGCTCAAGGATCAGCGAGCGCGGCATCAGCGCGCGGCGGCGGCCGGCGGCCATCACGTCGATCATCGGCAGGACGAAGCTCGCGGTCTTGCCCGTGCCGGTCTGCGCGATGCCGATAATGTCCTTCATCATCAGGATCGCGGGGATGGCTTCGGCCTGGATCGCGGTCGGCTCGGTATAGCCCGCGTCCTCGACGGCTTTGAGCAATTCGGGTGAAAGGCCGAGATCGGCGAATGTCATGTAGATCAAAATGTCCGGATAGCGGGCGATGCGGGCATCGCCGGGATTGTCGCGCCAGAAGGGAGCGCCCGCTGACAGCGAGGCTGCGCTTGGCGAAAATAAGGGAAAAAGTCAAGAAATGCGCCCGTGGGACGCAGCGGGGAACGTCAGTCGTTCACGGCGACCAGCTGGCGCATCCGTTCCACCTCGCAGCGCGCACCGCTGCGTGATTGCAATTCGTCCCGGTCGACGCAGATCTGGCCGTCCTCGCTCTTTTCGACATAGAAGCCGGAATAGAACTCGCGCGCGCGGCAGGCCCGTTCAAGGTTCACGCTGACGATCCGGTCGTCATTGAGGAACAGCAGCAACCGGTTGCCATTGCCGGTCTGCACCCCGGAGATCCGGTTCACCGGCAGGCACCGTTCCATCAGGCGCTCCTCGTAGCGGGTGTTGAGCCCACGCGTCGGCAATTGCGCCAACAAGCTGTTGCGGTTCGCCTCAGGTTGCGGGGAAATGCGGATAATGACGCGCTGTTCGATGCGGAATTGCCGCCATGCCTGCCCCCCGTGGAATGCGTCCAGCGGGTTGGCCGTTTCGGAAGCGACCGGGAATGCAGGCGAATGGGGCGCTTCGGGTGATTGCTCGTAATCAGGGCCGACAGCCGGGACGAACACGACCCCCTGCCCCATCAAGGGCAGCATCAACGCCAGCGGCGCGATATAGGCAATGAAGCTCGGCATGGGGTGTTCCGAGATGTCCTTTAGGGCTGTTGCGCAAACGCCGTTACCGACGTCGTCTGATCAACCAGCTAGCAAGAGCGATTGAACGCTGGCTTAACTATCGCCATCTTGCCAGCCCGCAACACGGCAAATGCTGGTGCATTAGCGGCGAAGTGTGGCAAGGAGGCAACAATGACGACGCAAATTCTCGCCCGCGATTCCTTCCTTGCCGATGCCTCGGCGCTGCTTGGCGCCAAGGGGATTTCGACCGCGTCCGAGGACATTTCACCTTGGCTGACCGACTGGCGGGGCCGCTACACCGGTCGGGCAATTGCCCTCGCTTCGCCTGCCTCGACCCAGGAGGTCGCCGAGCTGGTGAAGCTTTGCGCGAAACACCGCGTGCCGATCGTTCCGCAAGGCGGCAACAGCGGCATGGCAGGCGGCGCGACGCCGGATGACAGCGGCACGGCAGTGCTGCTTTCGCTGCGGCGGATGAACGCGATCCGATCGCTTGATGCCGGCGCGGGTCAGGCGGTGTGCGAAGCGGGCGTGATCCTCCAGACCTTCCACGAGGCCGCAGACAATGTCGGCTTGAGGTTCCCTTTGACATTGGGCGGCAAGGGTTCGGCCACCATTGGCGGGCTGGTGTCGACCAATGCCGGGGGCACGCAGGTGCTGCGCCACGGCACGATGCGGGCGCAAGTACTGGGGATCGAGGCGGTGCTGGCCGACGGCAGTGTCTTTAACGGCCTGACTGCGCTGAAGAAGGACAACCGCGGTTTCGACCTCAAGCAATTGCTGATCGGTTCCGAGGGCACGCTGGGCATTGTTACCGCGGCAAACTTGCGGTTGTTGCCGGCCACACGATCGCGCGTGACGGCATGGGTGGGCCTGCCCTCGATCATCGATGCGCGGACGCTCTTGCGCCGGGTGGACCGGGCTTTGGGCGATACGCTCGAAGGTTTCGAAGTCGTCCCCGCCCATTGCCTCGACAGCGTTTTGGCGCATCTGCCTGACGCACGCAGCCCGCTCGGCACGCGCCACGCATGGAATGCGCTGATCGAATGCGTGGCAAGCGACGCGGATGATGCGAGTTTGCGCGAAAGGCTCGAGACCGCGCTGGCTCAGGCCGCCGAGGAAGGCTTGCTCGAAGACGCGGTGATCGCCGCGAACGAGCGGCAGGCGGAAGATTTCTGGCTGCTGCGCGATTCCATATCCGGCGCCGAACGCGCGCTTGGCCCGGCAATGCAGCACGATATCTCTGTTCCGGTGGAGCGGATGCCCGAATTCATCCTTGCCGCATCCCCCGCCATCGAAAGCGAGTTCGCAGGAACAACCGCTGTCGCCTTCGGCCATCTGGGTGATGGCAATGTGCATTTCCATGTGCTCGCGCCAAAGGGCGCAACGCCGGGGAAATGGGAAGACGGCGAAGGCAAGGCGATCAGCGCGAGGGTGTATGATCTCGTGACGGAGGCGGGCGGATCGATCAGCGCGGAACACGGCATCGGCCAGATGAAGGTCGGTGAACTTGGTCGTCTCGGCGATCCGGTCGCGCTTTCGATGATGCGCAGCGTAAAGGCCGCGCTCGATCCCCTCGGCCTGCTCAATCCGGGCAAGCTGGTGCCGCCATCGGACGGATGACATCCGCCCCTTTGCACCCCCCGCTTGCACAGGCGAGGATCAACGCCTAAAGCCCCCCGCATCCGGCGCGTGGGGGTGCGCGAGAGCAATCGTCCCTGTATGCCGCGACCACCAGTTTTCATCCGCTATTTCTCGGAGACATTTCCATGGCCACCGCGCCGCAGCCGCAACTTCCGCTGTTCTATAAAGACCTGCTTCCGCTCAACAGCCGCGATCACGCCGACTGGAAGGTTACCAGCTTCCAGGATGCAGGTTTCCTTGCAAACACCCACGCGATTCCGCTGACGGTTGACGAATTCGTCGATGCGCAGCGCGATTATCCGATCGTGTTCACCGCCGGCGACAACCCGCTGCCGATCGCGCTGATGGGCCTGAACGAAGGCGTCAACACCTTCATCGACGACAACGGCAAGCTTGAAGCGGGCGTCTATGTCCCCGCCTACATCCGCCGCTATCCGTTCCTGCTGGCCAAGCTGACCCGCGAAAGCGACGACATGTCGCTGTGCTTCGATCCGCAGTCGGGCGTCGTCGGCAAGCATGACGAAGGCCAGGCGCTGTTCGACGGCACCACGCCGAGCGACTACACCAATGGCGTTCTGGAATTCTGCAAGCGGTTCGAAGAATCGGGCCAGCGCACCAAGGCGTTCATGGACGAGCTGAAGAAGCATGACGTGCTGATGGACGGCGAAATCGCCATCACCCGCAACGACATGCCCGACAAGCCGTTCGTCTATCGCGGTTTCCGCATGATCGACGAAAACAAGCTGCGCGAATTGCCGACCGAAGCGGTCGAAGCGCTCAACAAGAACGGCATGCTGATGCTGATGCACGCGCAACTGTTCTCGATGAACCTGATGCGCACCCTGTTCGAACGCCAGGCCCGCCAGGGCAAGGTTCCGGCGATGAACGAGGCTGCACCGGCAGGTAACGCCTGATACGGGGCATCTCCCCATCGGGGAACAATTCTGACTGAACATCGACGGGGGTCCTGCGGGTTGAACGCAGGGCCCCCGTTTCCTATTTATTCGTTGCAGGCAGGTACCCCCTCATGACCTGTCTGTGGAACGGCGCCTTCGGGCCCATTCCTCCCTGAACCTGGCCACCTCGTGCTTGCCCCCTAAATCGCGCGAGGTGGCTTTTTCTTTCGGTTTCCCGGAAGTTTGCGGCTGTGGCGGGCAGACGCCCCGGCACCGGCCTCCTGCCTATTCGGCTGCCTGTGCGGTTTCACCCCTCGCGCCCAATGCCGCCGTATGCGCACCCAGTTCCCGCACCAACCCGGCCAGCATCCGCGCCAGCGGAGCCATCGCCGCGGTCGGTTGTGACAGGGCATCGTCGAGATAGGTTGATCGGCACAATTCGATCTGCATCGCGTGGATGCCTCGCGCAGGTTTGGCGTGGCGGTCCAGCACATAGCCGCCCGAATAGGGGCGGTTATGCGCGGCAACACAGCCCTGCTGCTCCAGATAGGCAAATGCACGGGTCATCAAGCCGTTGTCGCAGGATGCGCCGAACCTGTCGCCCAGCACGATCTGCGGCGCGATCTCTTCCCCGTCCCTGCCAATTGCCTGAAGGCGCAAGGGCGGCATCGAATGCAGGTCGATCAGCAGCACCGCTCCCCATGCATCGCGGATGCGCGTCAATTCGCGTTCGAGGAACAGGTGATAGGGGCGATGGATTTCGTCGATCCGGCGATCCAGCTCCGCGCGCGGCAGGCGGTGCCTCCAGATTTCGCCGAAGCCCGGCAGGCGGCGCGGCACCAGCCCCAGCCCACTGCGCGCGCGGGCATTGGTGCCCGCGATATGCGGCTGCGGTTTTGTGGCGCGGCGCGAAGGCCCTTCGATCATTTCCCAGTCGATATCGTCATGCGCACGATTGAGATCGAGCATGGCACGCGGCGCGTGCGCCACCAGCAGGCTGGTGCCCGTCGCACGGGCAATCTCCACCCCGACCGAATCGACATGGCGATCCTCCAGCCGCAATTGCGACAGCGGCGCATCGCGCATCAGGTTCAGCGTCGCCTCGGGATAGACCCGCCCCGCATGCGGTACGGCGATCACCACCGGCAAGGGCATGGAACGCGGCGCGACATGGACGAAGGCGGGCAGAATGCGTCCCTTTTCGTCACGCTCGGTCGCGCTGATCGCTCCCCCACGCGTCGTCAGGAGTTCCGCCTGTCTGTCGGCACCTGTTGGGATGAGATCGTCATTACCGGGGATGGAATGCATGATGAGCGGTGCTGCCCTGTTTGCTTGCGCGTGTCAAAACATGACAGCGCGGTTCATTCGAGATGGTTCCGGCGTCTCAAAGCTGGCCAATACCGTATTGCGGGAAAGATTTCTTAAGCCCGAGCGTGTAAAGGCCGTTGCCATGACAGCGACTCCCGCCCCCACCCACCGCATCCTTTTGGCCGAAGACGACAATGCCATGCGCACCTATCTGGAGCGGGCCTTGGAAAACGCCGGCTACAGCGTCGTCAGTGTCGATCGCGGCACCGATGCCTTGCCGTTGCTGGAGGCTGAGAGTTTCGACCTGCTGCTGTCCGACATCGTTATGCCGGAAATGGACGGAATCGAGCTGGCTCAGCGGTGTGCGGAAATCAGCCCGCGAACCAAGGTGATGTTCATTACCGGCTTTGCCGCCGTGTCCTTGCGCGCGAGCCGCGAACAGCCACACGCCAAGGTTCTTTCCAAGCCATTCCACTTGCGCGATCTGGTGCTGGAGGTGGAGCGCGTGTTTGACGATGCGCGCGAGGCGAGCCTCAGGTAAGAGAATTATCGGGTGACGCGGCGCGAATCGCTTGCACAGCGCAATCGCATTCGCTAACGCGCCGCTTCCGCTTTCACCACGAAGCGGGGTTTTGATGGTACGGGCGTATAGCTCAGTGGTAGAGCACTGTGTTGACATCGCAGGGGTCGGGAGTTCAACTCTCTCTACGCCCACCATCGAAAAAGGGGCCACGGCCCGATCAAGGCACCGCGATTGCGGTGCCTTTTTCGTTGTATAACCGCATTCCTGAGGCTCGCTTTCCTACTGCTGCGAACTTCGAATATGCTCGCGGAATGTCAGTACAGCCGCGCCTTTTCCCGAATCCCGCACCCTGTGCGTATGGCGGCAGGACAGGGGGCAAGGTTTTTTCCTTCAGGACAGTGTTCCATCTGTTCCATCCTGTAGGATTTGCGAAGCACTCGCACCCCCACTTGCACCCTGCGACGCCTCTGCTAGAGCGCCCTCAGGGATCACATCAGACATCTCTGTTGTGCGAAATCAGTCCGAAAGGGTGAGGCAAAAGCCATGCAGAAAATTCAGGTCAAAAACCCCGTAGTCGAGCTCGACGGTGACGAGATGACACGGATCATCTGGCAGTGGGTCCGCGAAAGGCTGATCCTGCCCTATCTCGATGTTGACCTGAAGTATTACGACCTCTCCGTCGAGAAGCGCGACGAAACCGACGACCAGATCACCATCGATGCCGCCAACGCGATCAAGCAATATGGCGTTGGCGTGAAGTGCGCGACGATCACCCCGGACGAAGCCCGCGTCGAGGAATTCAGCCTCAAGAAGATGTGGAAGTCGCCCAACGGCACGATCCGCAACATCCTTGGCGGTGTGGTGTTCCGCGAACCGATCGTGATCGACAACGTGCCGCGGCTGGTGCCGGGCTGGACCGATCCGATCGTGGTCGGCCGCCATGCCTTCGGCGACCAGTATCGCGCCACCGACACGCTGATCCCCGGCCCCGGTAAGCTGCGCCTGGTGTTCGAAGGCGAAGATGGAGAGAAGATCGACCTCAACGTGTTCGACTTCCCGTCGAGCGGCATCGCCATGGCGATGTACAACCTCGACGATTCGATCCGCGACTTTGCCCGCGCCAGCTTCAATTACGGCCTCAACCTCGGCTGGCCGGTGTATTTGTCGACCAAGAACACGATCATGAAAGCCTATGACGGCCGCTTCAAGGACCTGTTCCAGGAAGTGTTCGACAACGAAGGCTTCGCCGAGAAGTTCAAGGAAAAGGGCATCGTCTACGAACACCGCCTGATCGACGACATGGTCGCTTCGGCGCTCAAGTGGTCGGGCAAGTTCGTCTGGGCTTGCAAGAACTACGACGGCGACGTGCAGTCCGACACCGTGGCGCAAGGGTTCGGCTCGCTCGGCCTGATGACTTCGGTGCTGATGACCCCTGACGGCAAGACTGTCGAAGCCGAAGCTGCTCACGGCACCGTCACCCGCCACTATCGCCAGCACCAGCAGGGCAAGGCGACTTCGACCAACCCGATCGCTTCGATCTTCGCGTGGACGCGCGGCCTGATGTATCGCGGCAAGTTCGACGGCACCCCCGATGTTGTGCGATTTGCCGAAACGCTGGAGCGGGTCTGCATCCAGACGGTCGAAAACGGCCAGATGACGAAGGACTTGGCGCTGCTCATCGGTCCGGGCCAGAACTGGCTGACGACGGAGCAGTTCTTCGAGGCGATCGTACAGAACCTCGAAAAGGAAATGGCCAACTGGGCCTGATCCGCGCCACAAACATCGGAACATGCGCCGCTATCCGGCGTAGGATTGGGGCGGCCTCTCGCAAGAGCAGGCCGCCCTTCGCGCTTTTGAGGACCCCGACATGACCCAGACCCGCAGCAAGGCCCGGCTCGAAATCCGGCAGGCAAAGCTCAAGGACGTGCGCGCCATCGGCGATCTCGTCCGCCGCGCCTATGATGATCTGCCCGCTTACACGCAGGGGGAGATCCGGGGGCAGATCAACAACTACCCCCAAGGCTGCTTCGTCGCGGTGCTGGACGGGGAAATCGTCGGCTATTGCGCCTCGATGCGGCTCGATGAACGGGTAGCGCTCTCGGATCACACCTGGGATGAAGTGACCGGCAACGGTTTCGGTTCGCGCCACGATCCGACCGGGGACTGGCTCTATGGCTATGAACTCTGTGTCGATCCGCAGGTGCGCGGGACGCGGCTCGGGCGTCGGCTTTACGAGGAACGCCGCGCGCTCGCGGAGCGGCTCGACCTCACCGGTATCGTGTTCGGTGGGCGTATGCCCGGCTACGCCCGCGCCAAACGGCGTAAGAGCAACCGTGCAGAAACACCGCAGGAATACCTCGACCTGATCATGGAAGGGAAAGTCCACGATCCCGTCCTGCGGTTCCAATTGGCCAACGGCTTCGAACCTGCGGGCATCCTTCCCAAATACCTGCCGGAGGACAAGGCGAGCCGCGGCAATGCGGTGCGGATGGTCTGGCGCAATCCCTATGTCGATGCCGACGCGCCGCGTAAACATCGCCTGCCGCGCGATGTCGAAGGGGTGCGGATCGCAACCTGCCAGCTTCAGGCACGGGCCGTGAAGGACTTTGACGAGTTTATGAAGAGCGTCGAGTACTTCGTTGATGTCGCATCGGATTATGAAAGCGACTTCATCGTCTTCCCGGAAATGTTCACGCTGATGCTGCTGAGCGCCGAGGAAGACGAACTCTCCCCGCTTGAAGCGATCGAGGCGCTGTCGGAATACACACCGCGTATCCGCACCGCGCTGTCGGAAATGGCGCTTGCCTACAACATCAACATCATCGGCGGATCGCACCCCACGCGCATGCCCGACGGCGACATCCACAACGTCGCCTATGTCTGCCTGCGCGACGGATCGGTTTACGCGCAGGAGAAGATCCACCCCACCCCGAACGAGGCATATTGGTGGAACATCAAGGGCGGCGACACCATCGACGCCATCCCCACCGACTGCGGACCGATCGGGGTGCTGATCTGCTACGACAGCGAGTTTCCGGAACTGGCACGGCGTCTGGTCGACGAAGGGGCGCGGATCATTTTCGTCCCGTTCTGCACCGACAGCCGGCAAGGATACATGCGGGTGCGCTATTGCGCGCAGGCCCGCGCCATCGAAAACCAGTGCTATGTCGTGATGAGCGGCAATGTCGGCAACCTGCCCAATGTCGCGAACATGGACATACAGTACGCGCAAAGCTGCATCCTGACCCCTTGTGATTTCCCCTTCGCCCGAGACGGAATTGCCGCGGAGGCGTCCGAGAATGTCGAAACGCTGACGATCAGCGACGTCAACCTTTCCGACTTGCAATGGGCCCGCGCCGAAGGGACGGTGCAGAACCTCGCGGATCGGCGTTTCGACCTTTATCGGATCAAGTGGGACAAACGGGTCGGCAATATCTCCGATCCGCTTGGCGAACGCGCCGCCAACACTCCTGGAACCGCCGCTGGTGGTCATGGTCACGGAGGTGGGTGACTTGTCGAAGGTTGCTGGCTAATCCATTGCCATGGCAGGTGAACTGACCCTCTCTCCGGTAATGTCCGACGCGCTGGTGATCCTCGGATCGGCCGGCATCGTCATTCCCGTGTTTGCGCGATTCCGCATCACTCCGATCATCGGGTTCATCCTGATCGGCATCCTTGTCGGTCCGTTCGGGCTCGGGTCGATGGTGGATCAGGTCCCCTGGCTCAGACACATAACCATATCAGAGCCGGACCATCTCACGCCCTTCGCCGATTTCGGGATCATCCTGCTGCTGTTTGCCATCGGGCTGGAGTTGTCATTCAACCGGCTGTGGCAATTGCGAAAGCTGGTGTTCGGGCTTGGCAGTCTCGAATTGTTGATCATCGGCAGCGTTTCGGCGGCTTTCTTCGGATATTACAACGGGATGGATTCCACCGCCGCATTGGCGCTGGGATTTGCGCTCGCGTTCTCCTCCACCGCCATCGTGTTGCCGATTTCGGGAACGCGCTCCCCGGTGGGCCGTGCGGCGCTTTCGATGCTGCTGTTCGAGGACATCATGATCGTGCCGATCATCTTCATCCTCGGCGCGCTTGCACCCAATGCGCAGGCCGACGGAGTTGGCGGACTAACCGACACGCTGATCCAGGGCGGGATTGTGATCCTGCTGCTGCTCATTGTCGGGCGCTTTGCCCTTCCCCGGCTGTTCAGCCAGGCAGCGCGGACCAAAAGCCCGGAACTGTTCCTCGCCGCGTCACTGCTAGTCGTTATCGGCGCCAGCCTTGCAACGGCAGCAACCGGACTTTCACCGATTGTGGGCGCGCTGATTGCGGGACTTCTGATCGCGGAAACCGAATACCATGGCGAGGTCGAAACCATCATGGAGCCGTTCAAGGGTCTTGCCCTTGGTGTGTTCCTGATCACCATCGGGATGAGCATCGATCTGCGGGCGATCTGGGCGGACATCGGCAACATCATGGGTGCCGTCATTGGCGTGCTAGTGTTCAAGGCGATTATCACCGGAACGCTTCTGAAACTGATGGGCGCACGCCGCAGCACAGCCACCGAAACCGGCGTGTTGATGGCCAGCCCCAGCGAAACCACCCTGATCGTGCTGGCAGCGGCCACAAGCGCGCTGGTGATCGACGCGGAAACCGCGCAATTCTGGCAAATCGTCACCGCAATCGGGCTTACAGTGACGCCGCTTCTCGCCAAGCTCGGCCGGGTTATCGCGCGCCGGGTGGAGGCGGCCCCGGAATTGCCCGAAGAAGACAATGATGAAGCCCGCACCATCATAATCGGCGGTGGCCGCGTAGGCCGCTTGATCGCGGACATGATGGTCGCGCACGATCAACCCTATGTCATGCTCGATTCCGATCCTGATCTGATCGATCGGGCCAAGCGCGACGGATATCGGGCGACCTTTGGCGATGCCGCGCGGGGCGATGCGCTGACCCGGCTCGGCATCGAAAAGGCTCCGGCTCTTGTGCTGACGATGGACGAACCCGTCCTCGCGCAACGGCTTGTGGGCAAATTGCGGGCCGAACACCCCGATCTGCTGATTGTGGCGCGTGCACGCGATACCGATCACGCCGCCGCGCTCTATCGCGCCGGAGCAAGCCATGCCGTTCCGGAAAACCTCGAAAGCTCGCTGCAACTCTCGGAGGCCGTGCTGGTCGACATAGGCGTTGCAATGGGTCCGGTGATCGCCTCGATCCACGCCAAACGCGACGAGTACCGCGAAAAGCTCGAAGTCGAAGGCGGGCTGAGCGAGAAACCGAAACTGCGTACAAGCTGATCAAGGGTGATGGCGATGGATGAAAGAAACGAGAGCGGCCATCCATTCATCGCTGCATGTCCTTGCGGGAGCTGCCGTGTCGGCCTGGACCACCTACCGCGCGAAAGGTTTCTGTGCCACTGCACCATCTGCCAGCGCGTTTACAACAGCGACTTTGCCGATGCGACGATCATGCTTGCCCGCCACGTTGAAGTGCTGACCCCTGACAGGATGACATACACCCGGCACAAGGCGCCGCCCGTGCTTGATCGCGGCACATGCAGTCAATGCGGGCATCCCGTAGCCGGTTTCCTGAAGGTGCCGGGAATCGGCGAGCTTGCCTTTGTTCCGATGTCCGTTCTGCCACGCGAGGCCAGCGCCCTGCCCCCGCGCCGCCACATTCATTATGGCACCAGAGTGCGGGATGTTGCAGACGATCTGCCAAAGACCGATGGTGAGCTGGCGAGCACGCTTGTGCTCGCCCCGGCGATCCTCCGCGTTGCCTTACGCGGCTAAGCGCTGACCGAAGCCAGTGCCGCCTTGACCGCGGCAATTGCTTCGTCAGCCTTGCTTCCATCCGGGCCACCACCCTGAGCCATGTCGGCACGGCCACCGCCGCCCTTGCCGCCCAGCGCCTCAACGCCTGCGCGCACCAGATCGACCGCGCTGAACCTGTCGGTCAGATCATCGGTAACAGCGGCTGCAATCGCGCCCTTGCCTTCGTTAACCGCGACGATTGCCGCCACGCCCGATCCGAGCCGGGTCTTGGCCTCGTCGAGCAGCGGGCGCAGTTCCTTGGGGTTGAGCCCTTCGATCACCTGGCCGCTGAATGCCACACCGGCAACGGTTTCGTCCTGCCCTGCTGCTCCGCCAGCGCCTGCGCCGCCGCCCAGCGCCAATGCCTTCTTCGCTTCGGCGAGTTCCTTTTCGAGCCGTTTGCGTTCGTCCAGCAGCGCGGCGATGCGCGCAGGAACTTCCTCAGGCGTGGCGCGGATCGCGCCTGCTGCGGCTTTCAGCATTTCCTCGCGCCCGACGAGCCAGTTGCGAGCGGCGTCGCCTGTCAGCGCCTCGATCCGGCGAACGCCCGATGAAACCGCGCTTTCCGAAACGATGCGGAAAAGGCCGATGTCGCCGGTCGCCCGGACATGGGTGCCGCCGCACAGTTCTACCGAGTAATTGCGCCCGCCGTTCCCGGCGCGGCCCATCGACAGGACGCGGACTTCGTCGCCGTATTTCTCCCCAAACAGGGCCAGCGCACCAGCCTCGACAGCATCGTCGGGGCTCATCAGGCGGGTGGAAACCGGCTCATTGGCGAGGATTTCTGCGTTTACCTCGGCCTCAATCGCCGCAATCTCGTCGGCTTCCAGCGCCTTGGGGTGCGAGAAGTCGAAACGCAGACGGTCTTCAGCCACCAGCGAACCCTTTTGCGTCACGTGACCGCCCAGCTGATTGCGCAGCGCGGCATGGACAAGGTGCGTAGCCGAATGGTTCGCGCGGATCTGGCTGCGCCGTGCGGTATCGACAGCCAGCTGTACCGTGTCGCCAACAGCGATGCTTCCGCTCGAAATGGTCGCATGGTGCGCGTGAAGGCGTCCCAACGGCTTGCTGGTATCCGTCACACTGGCCGAAAAGCCCGAAGGATTGGTGATCGAACCGGTGTCGCCGGTCTGCCCGCCGCTTTCGCCATAGAACGGGGTCTGGTTGGTCAGGATGACGACGGAATCACCCGCGCCCGCGCTGCCGACTTCGGCGCCGTCCTTGACCAGGGCGACCACCGTGCCTTCGCCCACTGTGGCGCTGTAGCCGGTGAATTCGGTCGCGCCTTCGCGCTCGGCGATGTCGAACCAGACTTCGCCAGATGCCGCCTCGCCCGATCCCTTCCATGCAGCGCGTGCCGCCGCCTTTTGCTGGGCCATGGCTTCATCGAAACCGGCGCGGTCGACATTGATGCCACGCACGCGCAGCGCGTCTTCAGTCAGATCGTAGGGGAAGCCGTAAGTGTCGTAGAGCCTGAAAGCGGTTTCCCCGTCGAGCTCGCCGCCCGCCGACATGTCGGCGGTCGCCTCGTCGAGCAGCTTGAGACCCTTTTCAAGCGTCCGGCGGAATTGCGTTTCCTCGCGAAGCAGCACTTCCTCGATCAGGGCCTGACCGCGCTGTAGCTCAGGATAGGCCTGGCCCATCTCGGTCACGAGTGCCGGGACAAGCCGGTGCATCAAGGGTTCGCTCGCGCCGAGGATATGCGCATGGCGCATGGCGCGGCGCATGATCCGGCGCAGCACATAGCCTCGACCTTCGTTGGAAGGCAGCACCCCGTCCGCCATCAGGAAGGATGTCGAGCGCAGGTGATCGGCGATGACCCGGTGCGAAGCGGTGTGCTCGCCCTGAGCGGCAACCCCGGTTAGTCCTTCGGATGCAGCAATCAGCGCCTTGAAGGTGTCGGTATCGTAGTTGTCATGCACGCCCTGCATCACGGCAGCGATGCGTTCGAGGCCCATGCCAGTGTCGATCGAAGGACTGGGCAGGTTCGTCCGGGTGCCATCCGCAGCCTGTTCGAACTGCATGAACACGAGGTTCCAGATCTCGATGAAGCGATCGCCATCCTCGTCAGGGCTTCCCGGAGGACCACCGGGAATGTGATCGCCGTGATCGTAGAAGATTTCCGAACACGGGCCACACGGGCCGGTGTCGCCCATTGACCAGAAATTGTCATTGGTCGCGATGCGGATGATCCGGTCTTCGGGAAGGCCGGAAATCTTGCGCCAGAGGTCAAACGCCTCGTCATCGGTGTGATAGACGGTTGTCGTCAGCCGATCCGCCGGAAGGCCCCACTCACGCGTCAGCAAGTTCCAGGCATTGAGGATCGCCTGTTCCTTGAAATAGTCACCGAAAGAGAAATTGCCGAGCATCTCGAAAAAGGTGTGATGCCGTGCCGTGTAGCCGACATTGTCGAGATCGTTGTGTTTGCCCCCGGCGCGAACGCATTTTTGTGAGGATGTGGCGCGCGGTGCCGGCGGGGTTTCGAGGCCGGTGAACACGTTCTTGAACGGAACCATCCCGGCATTCACGAACATGAGCGTGGGATCGTTGTACGGAACCAGCGGCGCGCTCGGCATCTGGGCATGATCTTCCTTCCCGAAGAAGTCAAGGAAGGACCGGCGGATATCGTTTGTCGAAGTCATGGAAACGCAGTTAGGCAATGCTTTGCGGAGCGACAAGCGAAAGCAGCGCGTTTTGGCTCATTCGCGCGAACGCTGTGGCGACACGGCCCGACTTGTGGCGGGAATGCGCAACTGATCGGCAGCGCGCCAGGCAGCAACCCAACGAAAAACCGGCGCAAGCCGCAATCCTTCGGGGAAAGGATGACTTGCGCCGGTATTCCGTTTGTCCGGACAGGAGAACCCGAAGGCTCCGCCCTGCCCGCTTGAAGAGCCGATGTCGTCAGTCCGCGTCCGGACCGGTCATCATCTCCTCGGCGACCTCGTCGGTTTTACCGCGAATGGCGGCTTCCAACTTGTCGCAAATTTCAGGGTTTTCCTTGAGATAGACCTTGGCGTTTTCGCGGCCCTGGCCGATCCGGATGCTGTCGTAGGAATACCAGCTGCCCGACTTCTCGACCACACCGGCCTTCACCCCGAGATCGAGGATTTCGCCGATTTTCGAAATGCCTTCTCCGTACATGATGTCGAATTCGACCTGCTTGAACGGCGGGGCTACCTTGTTCTTCACCACTTTGACACGGGTGGTGTTGCCGATGATTTCGTCGCGATCCTTGATCTGGCCCGTGCGACGGATGTCGAGGCGGACCGAGGCGTAGAACTTGAGCGCGTTACCGCCGGTAGTGGTTTCCGGGTTGCCGTACATCACGCCGATTTTCATGCGCAGCTGGTTGATGAAGATCACCATGCACTTTGAACGGTTGATCGATCCGGTGAGCTTGCGCAGCGATTGGGACATGAGCCGCGCCTGGAGGCCGACATGGGAATCACCCATCTCGCCCTCGATTTCGGCGCGGGGAACAAGCGCCGCGACCGAATCGACCACCAACACGTCCACCGCATTCGAGCGGACCAGCGTGTCGGTAATTTCGAGCGCCTGCTCACCCGTATCGGGCTGCGAGACGATCAACTCGTCAATGTCCACGCCCAGCTTCTTGGCATAGACGGGATCCAGAGCGTGTTCGGCATCGACGAAAGCGGCTGTGCCGCCCGCCTTCTGAGCTTCGGCAATGACATGCAGCGCCAGCGTCGTCTTGCCCGAGCTTTCCGGGCCATATACCTCGATCACGCGGCCTTTGGGCAGGCCACCCACACCGAGCGCGATATCGAGGCCCAGCGACCCGGTCGAAATCGCTTCGACCTGCATCGCTTCCTTCTGGCCCAGCTTCATCGCCGAACCCTTGCCGAAAGCCCGATCAATCTGTGCAAGCGCAGCGTCGAGCGCCTTTTGACGGTCCACGTCTTTTTCCTTTTCTACCAGCTTAAGTTGCGTAGCCATCGCATGCACTCCTTCGCTTGCCTAGGGCCAGTTATCGAGTTTTAACCGGGCCATTGAGGCCACCCCTATGGCGCCCCCTGTTGGAGTTCATGTATCTGATTTGTTCCACAAGAACAAGAGTGGAACAAAAATTTTTTCGCGCGGTATATCCCGCTATCAGGAACGCTTGCCCGGTTTGGCTGATCGCATCACCGATCCGACCTTGTCGCTGATCGACGCGACGCTGAATGGTTTGGCGATAAAGTGCATGTTGGGAATGTCGATCTCGCTGCGCAGGTTTTCCTCGGCATAGCCCGACATGAACAGCACCGGGATATCCGGCCGCTGCTTGCGAATTGCGCGCACCATCGTCGGGCCGTCCATCCCCGGCATCACCACATCGCTCACCACCAGATCGAATTCGGTGCCCTTGGCAATGGCAGCAAGCCCCTCTTCGCCGCCCGGGCAGGCGGTGATTTCATACCCAGCCCGCGACAAGGCGCGTTCCGCCACGACGCGCACCATGTCCTCGTCCTCGACCAGCAGGATGCGCCCGCCAACCGACCATTCGGACGACTCCTCAGGCACAGCCACTTCCTTGCGCCGCGGCGCCTCGCCCTGATGAACCGGAAAATAGATGGTGAAGCGCGCGCCCGTAGGCCGGCCTACACCGTCAGTCAGATTGTCGGCAAAGATGAAGCCACCCGATTGCTTGATGATGCCATAAACAGTCGACAGGCCGAGCCCGGTGCCCTTGCCCTGCTCCTTCGTGGTAAAGAACGGCTCGAACAGCTTGGGCATGACTTCGGGAGGAATGCCGCCGCCATTGTCCTGCACGATCAGCACCGTGTAATCGGCGGGCGGCAGGATTTCCGATCCCAGTTTGACCGAATCGCGCGCCGTGATGTTGCGGGTGAGCAGCGAAATCCGCCCTTCCCCTTTCGGATTGCCCGGGCCGCCCTGTGCGCCATTCATGTTGATCGCATCGCGCGCGTTCACGGCAAGGTTCATGATGACCTGCTCAAGCTGCTGCGGATCGGCCCGTACCGCCCCCAGATTGCGATCATGCTGGACGTGATAGCTGATCTTTTCACCCAGCAGCCGCTTGATCAACGGGCTTACCTCGCTGACGACATCGGGCAATTGCAGGATTTCGGGCCGCAAGGTCTGCTGGCGCGAGAATGCGAGCAACTGACGGGTGAGCGATGCGGCGCGGTTGGAATTGGCCCTGATCTGCTGGATGTCGTCATAGTCGCTGTCGCCCGGCGTGTGCCGCAGCAGCATCAGATCGCAAGTGCCGATGATGGCGGTAAGGACGTTGTTGAAGTCATGCGCGACGCCGCCCGCCAACTGGCCCACAGCCTGCATCTTGGTCGCTTGGGCGACTTGCCGCTTAAGCTGGGTTTCCTCGGAAGAATCGGTCAGGCTCAACAGCACAGCGGCCTCGCCCAGCCCGCGAACCCCGGCGAGGCCGAGCGAAACCGGCTCGTCGGGCTGGAACACCAGCCGCACCGCCATGTCGCCGCTGGTTGCCGGGCCGCGCCCATGACGGCGTACCGCGTCCGACAAAGCTGCCTTGTCCTCGCGCACGACCAGATCGGTGGGGAATGGCGGCAGGCCGCGCTCCACCTGGTCAACCGAACGCAGGAACGCGTCGTTGCCGAACAGGAAGCGGCCATCGCGATCGGTCATGGCAAGGCCCAGCGGCAATTGCGCCAGCAGCGCCTCCAGCTGCGCGACACCGGCATGCGAGGCGCTGTCCCAACCGTTTCCGATGCCCACGCCGCTGTCGACCAGCAGCATCAGCGATGCACCGTCGTCAGGACCCGGCACGACACCTGCTTGCGGAGGCTCGGAGAGCGGCACGTCGATCAGCGTTTGCGGGGTCCCGCCGCGCCCTTCTCGGGCGAAGAAGATGCGGTCACGATCGTCAGCGCGAAGCAGCGAAGCGAAATCCTGACCCGCCAGCGTCGCCGCTTCGTCTCCCGATGCACGCTCGGCGAAACCGGCGCTTACGCTGCGAATGATGCCGTCAGGCCGGGTGATCGCTGTTTCGATACCGGCGCGGCTAAGAGCGATGCCGAGCGGGCCTGACAGATCGAGTTCCGAAAGCAGATCGCGCTTGGCCGCCGTGATCCGGTTGAAGCGCCAGATCAGGTGATCATCACCCCGCCCGGCTCGGACGGCCTCTACACTCCATCCGGTTTCCGCACCTTCCTCAAGCGTGTCGACCTGATCCGAACCATCGCGCCAGGCGATGCGGGCGATCCGGCTGAGGATTTCGAGCTGTGGCCGGTCGAGCGGAAGCGAAGGCGGCGCACTGCCTGCGCCGAAGGCTTCGACATAGGCCGAATTGGCGCAGACCAGCCGGTTGGCCCGATCGGTAATCGCAATCGCGCTTCCCCGATCCTCGATCGCGGCAACCGTTACCGACCAGTCCGGCGGCGAGAGTTCCGCTTCAGCCGGCCTTGCCTGCATCCGCTCGAACGCGAACGCGCCGAGCAGCAGTACGGCAAGCGCACAGCCATATACTGCGGCGGCAACCGGGCTCGAAGTGGTCAGAAAGATGATCGCGGTACTCACCATCATGGCCGCAGCCACTGCGGCAAGGACGTTCCTTGCCGAAGTATCGCCGGATGGTGTTTCTGCGATTTCGGAACTCACGATCAATACCGTCTCAATAGGCGAACCGGGCCGGGCTGGCCCTGAGCGGCAAGACTACTTGGGGTTGAGCCTCTGGTCGAGCCGGTCTTCAATGCCTTTCAAGCGTTTTGCCCGCTTGCGTGCAATGATCACGCGCCAGATCGCGCTGGAGAGCAGATAACCAACGGCTGAGGTGATAACAGCCAGCACCGCAAAGCCGACAACGGTAACCCCTGCGACTTCGAAGGCGTCGATGATCCACTGCCACGCGCCGCTTTCGAGCTGTTCTGTCGCGACCCCGGCAGTCGCCGCGTCGATCCGAAGGATGAAAGCACCCACGCGGTTGGCGACCACCAGCCAAAAAGCCAGCGTGAACGGATTGGTGACGAAGGTCGTCAGCGCTGCGAGCGGCACGTTGGCCCGTGCCGGGAGCGCGAGGAAGGCAGCAATGAAAATCTGCCCGACCGGGATGATGAAAGCCGCAAACAGGCCAAGCGCCACCCCGCGCGGGACGGAACGGCGGGTAAAGCGCCACAATTCCGGGGAAAGGAAGCGGTGGGCTATCGGGCGCAGATACTTGTTGCGCGCCATCTCCTCACGCTTGGGCATGTTCTTGCGGATCCAGTCCGCAGCCATGGTGTTCTTACCACCCGACTCGCGAGTTTGCTTGGTAGCCATATCACGCAGCGCCCATGCGCTTCACGCGGGGCGAATACAAGCGTCGCAAATGGGATGAAACCGGAGCCACCATAATGTCTATATGGATACGACTTTTCGTCTGACCACCGGGTTAACCGAAAGGCCCGGACCTTTTCATGAAAAACCCGAAGAAAATTACCCGCGTTCGCGCATCAGCCGGGCCTTGTCGCGCTTCCAATCACGATCCTTGATGGTCGCGCGCTTGTCGTGCGCCTGCTTGCCCTTGGCCAGCGCCAATTCGACTTTCGCCCGCCCGTGGCTGTTGAAATAAATCGACAGAGGAACCAGCGTCATGCCCTTGCGCTCGACCGCGCCGAACAGCTTGTTGATCTCGCGCTCATGCAGCAGCAGCTTGCGCGGGCGGCGCGGCTCGTGATTGAGCCGGTTGCCGTGGCTGTATTCCGGAATGTTGGCGTTGATCAGCCAAACCTGCCCATCGCGCACCTCGGCATAGCTTTCGGCGATGGTGGCCTCCCCAGCGCGAAGGGCTTTCACCTCGGTCCCTTGCAGGGCCAGACCCGCCTCGAACTTGTCCTCGATATGATAATCGAACCGCGCACGCCGGTTTTCGGCGACGGTTTTCTGCTTGTCGAAGGTTTCTGGTTTGGGCCGGGCCATGATGGCCGTGGAGATAGGGCTCCAATTCGCGCTTGCCAAGCAGCGGGTTTGCGGCGCAATCACCGGTCCTCGGGGGGAATTGGGAAATGAGCGAGGTCGAGTCTCAACCATTCGAAATCGGCGGGCAATCAATCGCGCCGGGCACGCAGGCCGATATCGGCATACCCATCACCACCATGGCCACAGGTTACAGCTCGCAATTGGCGGTGCGGGTTCTGCACGGGGCGAAACCGGGGCCGGTGGTATTCATCAGCGCGGCGATCCATGGCGATGAAATCGTCGGCACCGCGATCATCCAGCGGATCGCGAATTACCTTTCGCCCGAAACACTCAGCGGCACTTTGATGCTGGTTCCTGTCGCCAACATCTTCGGTTTCCTCAGCCATACGCGCTACCTGCCCGACAGGCGCGACCTCAACCGATCATTCCCCGGCAACGCTTCGGGATCGCTCGCGGGGCAATTGGCACATGTGTTCTTCACCGAGGTGGTGAGCCGCGCATCGTTAGGCATCGATATCCACACCGCCGCCGTCCACCGCTACAACCTGCCCCAGATCCGCATTGCCGCAGGCAACAGGCGTCTGGTCGAACTGGCGATGGCGTTCGGTGCGCCCATCATCATCGAAAGCCCCCTGCGCGATGGCGCACTGCGATCGCTCGCGGCGGAGCACGGGGTCGAAATGCTGCTGATGGAAACGGGCGAGGCGCTGCGGTTTGATCGCTTCTCGATCGAAACGGGCGTGAACGGGGTGCAACGGGTGCTCGCGCATCTCGGCATGATAGAGGCGGACGATGGCCTTACCGAAGTCGGCGTGCCGGCCCGCTCGAACAAGACGCAATGGGTGCGATCCCCGAGGGGCGGCGTCACCCACCGGATGCGCAAATCGGGCGATGCGGTGAAAAAGGGCGACCTGCTGGCGGCCGTGGCAGGTCTGTTCGGTGAGGAACCGCAGGAAATCGTCAGCCCGTGCGACGGTCTGATCATCGGCCACGCAACGCTTCCGGTGGTGCATCAGGGCGAGGCACTGTTCCACATCGCCCGCGTCGACCATGCCGAGCGCGTGGGCAAGCGGATCGAGAGCATCGCCGACGCGATCTACGCCAGTGAACCCGAAGGCTTTGCCGAAACCTTGCTGGACGAGGATGAGGTGATCTAGAAGCCCCGGCAGGGAGAGCTGACATGATATTGACCCGCCGCGCCGCTATGGCCGGGTTCGCCGCGAGCGCCGCGCTTGCAGGCCGAGCCTCTGCCTATCCCGCACCTGTGACGGTGTTCGAAGCGCGCCGGATTCTCACGATGGAGCGCGCCTTGCCCACAGCGCGGTTCATGGCGGTATCGGGCGGGATGATCCTTGGTCTTGCCGACAGCCTCGACGCGCTTGCGCCATGGACTGGCGGTACCGCAGTCCATGTTGACCGGCGCTTCGCCGACAAGGTGCTGTTCCCTGGCCTGATCGATCCACACATTCACCCGATGCAATCGGCGGTGATGCTGAACCTGCCGTTCCTGGCCCCGGACGACTGGAACTTGCCGAGCGGCAATTGGCCCGGAACCTCAAGTCAACAGACATGGCGCGAAAAGCTCGCCGAGATGGTGCGCTCTTACCCGGCTGACCCCTTGATCGTGTGGGGCCATCACGAACTGTTCCACGGCCCCTGCGACAAGGCCTTGCTCGACGAGATCGCGCCTGATCGGGCGGTCTTCGTCTGGCAACGCAGTTTTCACGAAATCATTGCCAACTCGGCTGCGCTCACGCGGATCGGCCTTGGCTCTGCGGAAAGCTTTGCCGCCGCGCTGGCCGCGACGCATGCCAACCCGGAGCATTGCAGTTTCGAACAGGGGATATTCTCCGAAACCGGCCTGCTTCTGGCGCTTGACCGGCTGCGCGGCGCGCTGCTCGCCCCGGAGAAACTCGACCAGGGTTTCGCGCATCTGGCAAGCATGATGCGCAATCGCGGCGTCACCACCACCAGCGATATGGCGACCGGCGTTTTCGCCAGCTTCGATATCGAAGCCGGCCTGATCGCGCGCTACTTTGGCCGGCCCGACAGCACCGCGCGGGCAATGCTGATGCCAATCGCGGGCGAATTGATGGCGATCGATGATATCGACGGTTGGCTGGCAGACAAACGGGACCGGTTTACCAATGCCAATGTCGGGCTGGATCGCCGCGTCAAGCTGCTCGCCGACGGAGCGTTCTTCGCGCAGAACATGCGCATCGCCGCTCCCGGCTACAGCGACGGGCACGAAGGCAAGTGGATCACCGAACCGGATTTGCTGCGCCAACAGGCAGAGCGATTGTGGGACGCGGGCTTTTCGCTCCACATCCACGTCAATGGCGACGAAGGGGCCGAAGTCGTGCTCGAGACGCTCGCCCGCCTTGCTCCGCGCGCGGCGCAATCGGTCACGCTTGAACACCTCGGCTATTGCAGCGAAGCGCAGGCGCTGCGGATTGCGGAAATGCGTTCGGCGTTGCGGCTGATGGTTTCGGCCCAACCCAACTATATCCGCGTGTTGGGCCGCGCCTATGCCGAACACGGATTGGGTCCGGATCGTGCGGCGACGATGAACCGGCTCGGCACGCTGGCCCGCGGCGGAGTGCCGCTGGGCCTGCACAGCGATTTCAACATGGCGCCAATCGATCCCTTCTACCTCGCGTGGATCGCCCAGACACGCGAAGGGATAGACGGCACCGTACGCGCCCCTGCCGAACAGCTGACGCGCGACGACGCGCTGCGCGCCATCACCATCGGTGCGGCGCAGGTGATCGGACAGGAGGCAACTATCGGATCACTGGCGGCCGGCAAGAAAGCGGACTTCATCGCGCTGGAGGATGACCCGTCGCAAGCACCGCTCGACGCGCTCAAATCAATGCCGATTGCCGCGACCGTGTTCGAAGGGCGGATTGCGGATTCCTAGAGCCGCATACAGCGTATCATTTTTCCGGGTCTTCCTCGCCCTCGAAGGGCGGCAGGTCGGTCTTGACCCCTTCGTACTGTGCCCGATGCGCAAAATATCCGGCCAAAGCTTTCAACACTCGCTCCGACACTTCGGATTCCCGTGCCCCCGGTCCATGAATGCCAGGCCGAATGATTATGCCGTATTCTCCCCAGTCGTCGATGAACTCCATGAAGCTGTAGCCGTGGACCAGAATGATCTGGCCATCGGGCGAGATCGGATTTCCGAACGGGCGGCGGTGTTCGATATCGAATGGATCGTGGTTCTTGATGGTATTGAGCAGATAATCACAGTCAGAGGCCGATAGCGCGATCTGGTAAAGCCCGCGCTCTTCGTCATTGTCGGCAGGCCAGAGCAGCGCCGTCCGCGCTATGCCGCCGATAGCGGCGCTGCGGTAACTGTATTGAGGATCGTTGCCTATGTGGCATTCGATCGATCGAACCAAGGAGACCGCGTTGTATGCCACAGTCACCAAGCGGATGGCGACGGTTTTGTTGCTTTCCTCGGGTCTCTCATAATTGGCGTAGCTCTGCTCCCCGATCAGCGGCAGCAGCGGTTGGAGAAGGCGCTCGGTCCTGATCCAGTCAATCTCGCATTCAAAAACGTAACGGTCTGTGACGCCTGTGGCTTCGAGCGCGTCCAGTTCGTCCTTGCCCGGGGGAGTATTGAACTCGTCGCACTGTTCAAGCTCCAGTGCCTCCTCATCGTAAGGAACCACATCGGCCAGCGCAGGCTGCGCCGACAGCACCGCCAGCGCAAGCGAGAGCAGCGCCAGCCTCAAATGAGGCCTGCGTGCGCCAGCGCATCGTCCACGGCCTTCTTCGCGGCTTCCGAACATTCGATCAGCGGCAGGCGCACGCTGGGCGAAAACCAGTCGTGCACGCGGCTGAGTGCGTATTTCACCGGCGCGGGGCTGGCATCGGCGAACATCGCGTAATGCAGCGGGAACAGGCGGTCGTTCAGCTCGCGTGCGCGCTTCAGCTCGTTGTTGTTGATCGCCTGCTGGAATTCGGCGCACAGCGCGGGCGCCACATTGGCCGTCACCGATATCGCCCCCCTGCCCCCGGCAGCATTGTGCGGCAGCCACAATTCGTCATTGCCCGACAGCTGGCAGAAATCGCGCCCGATACCCATCCGGTGATCGGCCACGCGCGAAAGATCGCCCGACGCGTCCTTGATCGCCACGATGCGGTCCGGATATTTATTGACCAGCGCCACCACCGTCTCGTCCTCCAGATCGGTCACGGTGCGGCCCGGCACGTTGTAAAGCACGATAGGCAGGTCGCTGTTTTCGGCAAGGAAGCTGAAATGCGCGATCAACCCCGCCTGGCTCGGGCGGTTGTAATAGGGCGCGACGCACAGCCCGGCGGCAGCCCCCGCCTTCTTCGAGAAATTCATATGCAGCAGCGCGTTGCGCGTGTCGTTCGATCCGCAACCGGCGATCACCGGAACGCGTCCGGCAGCCTGTTCGATGCAGACTTCGATCACGCGGTGGTGCTCCGCATTCGACAGGGTCGAGGCTTCACCCGTGGTGCCGCAAGGGACCAGAGCGGCGCTCCCGTTGTCGATCTGCCAGTCTACCAGCTTGCGAAAAGCCGCCTCGTCAAACGATCCGTCGCGAAAAGGAGTCGCCAGAGCGGGTATGGAACCGCTGAACATTGCTTTATTCCCGTGTCAGACAATAACTGGATCATAGCCGCGCAAAATGTTTCGCGCACCTTGTTAAGCGCCAGATAAGGAACCCATCGGCACTATGTCCAGCATGGCCAGAAATTTGCTCTCCAGTCCGATTGCCATCGCCGCTCTTGCGGCCGCTTCGGTGGGAGCGCTTTCGACGCCTTCATCTGCACAAATGCCTCAGCGCAGTAATCTTGTCGCGACGCAGCCGAGCGAAATCGGCGCCGCGATTGCGCGCTGGGAAATGCTGCAGGAAAACCGCGAGCTGGGCTTTTCGGACTATGCCGGGTTTGCGCTGGCCTATCCCGAGTTTCCCCGCATCGAAACGATCCGGCTGCGGGCCGAGGCGACGCTGGACAAGGAATCGCCTTCGCAGGCTGATGTCCTGCGGTTTTTCGACGCGATGCCGCCGCTGACCAATCACGGGCGGGCGCTGTATGCGCTGATGCTGGGCGGTGCGCGGCGCGAAGAGGCGCAGGGCATGGCGCGCGAGGCGTGGCGCGGAGGTTCGATGAGCGAAACCGCCGAAGCCTACATGCTGAGCATGTTCGGCGCGCAATTCTCCGCTGACGATCATACGGCGCGGATGGATGCGCTTCTGTGGCAGGGGGAAACCGGCCCGGCTGAACGTCAACTCGACCGCATTCCCGAAGCCACGCGCGAACTGGCGCGGGCGCGGCTCTCGCTGGTGCGAGGCGAAACACCCTATGGCGCCGACCTGACCGTCCCCGCCACCGCGATGAACGACGCGGGGTTTGTCTACAACCTGCTCAATTACCACCGCTCCCGCCGGGATACACAGGCGGCGATCAGCCTGCTGGCCAATCGCCGCGCCTTCACCGCTCCCGCTTTCGATCCGGATGCGATGGTGAAGGACATGCTGGCCGTTGCCGAAGCGGCGAGTTCCACCGACACGGTGCGGATCGCGATGAAGATCGACGATCTCTTCGCGCCGGGCACGGATATCTCCCAAGGCTCCTTTGCCCTGCGCGATCGTTACACCGACCTGATGTGGATGGGCGGGACCAACGCGCTGTGGCGGCTTGATGACGGAGCCTCCGCCGCGCAGATGTTCCTGCGATATGGCAAGGCCGCGCGCACGCCATTGACCCGCGCAAAAGGGTTCTATTGGGCAGGCCGCGCCGCGCGTCAGGCCGGATTGAGCGAGGACGCCAACCGCTATTTCGAAATGGCTGCTGAATTCCCGCATTACTATTACGGACAGCTCTCGCTCGCCGCGCTGGGCCGGCCGATGCCGGGCTTTGCCGAGCTGCCGCAGCTGCAGATCGACGCCGCGACCCGCGCCGAGTTCGAGCAGCGCCCGCTGGTTCGCGCCATCCGCAACATGGCCGCCAACCGCCGCGACTGGCGGACCGAGCGGCGTTTCTTCCAGGCAATCGGGGAAAGCGCCGATACGCCGGAAGAGCTGGTGATGGTCAACCAGCTTGCAGCGGAGACGGGCCTCAAGGAAATGGCCGTCGTCATCGGGATGGAAGCAGGCGCGAACGGCTTTACGGGCTTTGAGCGGATCGGTTTCCCCATCCATCCCACCCCGATCGTCAACGACTGGACGATGGTGCATGCGATCAGCCGCCAGGAAAGCGAATTTGACCGCACCCGCCAAAGCCACGCGGGTGCGCGCGGACTGATGCAGCTGATGCCGGGCACGGCGCGCGAACAGGCGGGCAAGCTGGGCATGCAATACATGTCGGCCAGTCTCTACAGCGACACCGACTACAACATCCGTCTGGGCGATGCCTATTTCGCCCGGATGATGGATTATTACGGCGGCGCCTATCCGCTGGCAGTCGGCGCGTATAACGCCGGGCCGGGCCGCGTGAACCAGTGGTTGCGCATGAACGGCGATCCGCGCCGTGGCGAAATCGACTGGGTCACCTGGGTCGAGAAGATCCCCGCCAATTTCGAAACGCGCTATTACATAATGCGCGTGCTCGGCAATGCGGTGACCTATTCGCACATGTACCCGCGCGAAGCAGGACTCCCGCGCACGATCGACACCTTCCTGCCCTGATCGGTGAACGCCTATGTCAGCGCGTCAGGGACCACCGATCACGCCCGCAGGGATGGCCGCCCTGAAGGCGCGCTATGATCATCTGCTGGGCAAGGAGCGCCCGGAAATCGTCGAGATCGTCAGCTGGGCAGCGGGCAATGGCGACCGCAGCGAGAACGGCGACTACCTCTATGGCCGCAAGCGCATGAGGGAGATCGACCGCGAACTGGGCTACCTCGCCCGCCGAATGAAGGCGCTGCGGATCGTCGATCCGGCCAACCAGCCGGACAAGGACAGGGTGTTCTTCGGCGCCAGTGTCGAACTCGCGGACGAGGATGACAATCGCAAGACCGTCACCCTTGTCGGGGATGACGAGCAGGATGCCGGAAAAGGCCGCGTCGGCTGGTCCTCCCCCATTGCCAAGGCGCTGAAAGGCGCAACAATCGGCGACGTCCGCACGGTCCGCCTGCCCGGCGGGGTCAAGGAATGGGAAGTTATGGCGATCAGTTATGAATAGGGCCGCTATCGCCTGCATGATTGCAATCACCCTTGCCGCGCCTCTCGCGGCGAAAGAGAGCCTTGGCGTCTATTCCAATTGGGGTGCGTTTCGCGATGACAGCCCGCTGCGCTGCTATGCCATCGCCAAACCGTCCAATGCCGAGGAAGCGCAACCCTTTGCCAGCGTCTCCAACTGGCCGCGCCAGAATGTGCGCGGACAGGTGCATTTCCGCCTGTCGCGCAGCGTTCGCACGGGCGAGGAAGCGACGCTGACCATTGGCGACCGCCGCTTTGCCCTGCCCGCCAATGATCGCAACGCATGGGCGCAGGATGCGCGCATGGATGCCGCCATCGTCGCCGCGCTGCGTTCTGCATCGCGCATGAGCGTTTCAGCCCGCGCTGCCAACGGCAGCCGCTTTACTGATCGCTATGACCTGACCGGAGCCGCAACCGCGATTGACGCCGCCGTTGTCGGTTGCGCGACAAGAGGCTGACAAACCCGTTGCAGCGCACTATATGCGCCGCCAATCATGGCAGACACGACCCTCATGACCATCCCCGGGCAGGTTGACCCGGTTCCTGTCGCGCGTGACATCACGCCGCGCGCCGATGGCCGTATCGACCTTATCGGTCTGCCCCGCCCGCGCATTCGCGAACTGTTCGAGGAAGCGGGTCTTGACGCGCGTCAGGCAAAGCTGCGCGCCAAGCAGGTGTTCCACTGGCTGTACCACCGCGGCGTGACCGAATTCGAGGCGATGACCGATATCGCCAAGACGATGCGCCCGTGGCTCGCGGAACGCTTCGTGATCGGTCGCCCCAACATTGTCGAAGCGCAGCACAGCACCGATGGCACGCGCAAATGGCTGCTCCAGACCGATGACGGCCACGATTTCGAAATGGTCTTCATCCCCGATGCGGATCGCGGGACGCTGTGCGTGTCGAGCCAGGTCGGCTGCACGCTCAACTGCACATTCTGCCACACCGGCACGATGCGTCTGGTGCGCAATCTGACACCGGGAGAAATCGTCGGCCAGGTCATGCTGGCGCGCGATGCGCTGGGAGAATGGCCCAAGGGCCGGATGGACGATCTGGGCGAAGAGGACGCCGGGCATTACACCGCCGATGGCCGCCTGCTCACCAATATCGTGATGATGGGCATGGGCGAACCGCTCTACAATTTCGATCATGTGCGCGATGCGCTGCATCTGGTGATGGATGGCGACGGGCTGGGCCTGTCAAAGCGGCGCATCACCCTTTCCACCAGCGGCGTCATTCCGGCGATGGAGCGTTGCGGGCAGGAAATCGGCGTGAACCTTGCCGTGTCGCTGCATGCCGTGCGCAAGGAAGTGCGCGACGAGATCGTCCCGCTCAACAAGAAATACGGGATCGAAGACCTGCTTCAGGCCTGCGCCGATTATCCCGGAGCCTCCAACGCGCGGCGCATCACTTTCGAATATGTGATGCTCAAGGACAAGAACGACAGCGACGAGGACGCGCGCGAGCTTGTCCGACTGCTGAAGGCGTTCAACCTGCCGGCAAAGGTCAATCTGATCCCGTTCAACCCGTGGCCCGGCGCCAATTACGAATGCTCCACGCCGGAGAGGATCAGGGCGTTCAGCGACATCGTGTTCGAAGGCGGCATCAGCGCTCCCGTTCGCACCCCTCGCGGGCGTGACATCGACGCGGCCTGCGGCCAGTTGAAGACCGCCGCGCAAAAGAAGAGCCGCGCGCAGCGGGATCGCGAAGCCGCGGCTTCGGCCGAGCTCTAATCTTCGGGACCGATCGCGTCCGACACCGCATCGCGGACATCGGTCGCAACAATGACGGTCCCGACAATGCCAAACGCCAACAGGCCGCCAACCACGTAAAGCGCGGTGTTGCCGCCCCCACCCTTGTTTGATCCGGAATCCTCGTCCGCGTTCAGGCGTGGCCCGAAGGTTGCGATCCTTTCGCCATTCACGAGCAAACGGGGATTTTGCTGCAATGTCAGTGAGAATTGCGCGCGCCTTTGCGCCCATGCGGGATCGTCAATCGAATTAGGGCGGAAGTCCGTCTGATTGTCGCGGGTCTGATATGTCCGGTTAGCGAGAGCGAAATCCAGCCGGGGAGCGTTATCGTCGGCATTTCGGGCGTCGCCAAGCGGTATGGTCACGGATGCCGTGGCCCTGACATCCGACTGTCCGGCAGCCTGAAAATCACGCAAACTGTGTTGCGCGGCCGCCGGAAAATGGCTCATTGCAAGTGCAGCACCGCAAAGCGCGCCCGTGGCAAATCCTGATTTCATCTGTTCGGCCCCTCTCTTCTGGGTTTAGGCATCTGTAGCAAGTCTATGAAATATATAAAGCGCGGGGCCCTTAGGGTGATTGGCCCGCGAGCTTGAAGAAGCGAAGAAGCAATGAGCATCGACCGCGAAACCTACGAATTCTACCAGAGCGAAGCGCCGTTCTATTCGTTCAATCCGGCGATCGGACACAGTCGCCACCTCGACGCATTTCTGGATCGGCTGACGCCCGGTGCGCAGGTGCTTGAACTGGGGTGTGGCACAGGGCGCGACTCGGCCCGGATCGCGCAGTGCGGGTTTGATCTGGATGCGACCGACGGTGTTCCGGCGATGGTCGCCAAGACAAAGGAACGGCATGGGATCGATGCGCGGTTGATGCGGTTCGATCAGCTGGCGGCGAACAGCGAATATGACGCGGTCTGGGCGCATGCCTGCCTGCTGCATTGCCCGCAGGCCGAATTGCCCGGCGTTCTGGCGGCGGTGTATCGCGCGCTCAGGCCCGGCGGATTGCATTATGCCAGTTACAAGCTGGGCAATGGCGAAGGCCGTGACGGGCTTGGCCGGTTGCACAATTTCCCTTCCGCCGATTGGTTGCACGACACCTATCGCGAGGCAGAATTCGAAATTGTCGCGGAAGATGTGTTCGCGGGGAAAGGCTCCGACGGGACCGAGCGTGACTGGATCGCGCTGACGGTGCGCCGGGGGAATTGAGCCGCGCGCTTTCCTACCCCTCGGCATTGTGCTGAAACGGGCGGATGACGAATTACTCCCCTCTCACCGCATCTGCCGTCCGCCTATCGGAAATGGAGGAAGTTTTTTCCTCCAGGACAGTGTTCCATCTGTTCCATCCTGTAGGGAATCGGGCGCCATGAAACGCGTCGTCGAAGCCGTCTGCACCGGGACCGCCCGCCCCTTCAACGGCGTGGAGACCAGCGCGATTGCCAAACGCCCGCGCGAAGGCGTGGTGCAGGTGCTAAAGGAAGGTCTAGCTCCCGACGAACAGGCCGACCGGCGCGTGCATGGCGGACCGGAAATGGCGTTGCATCTCTATCCGCTCGATCACCACGACTTCTGGGAAGCGGAACTGGGCAGATGCACCCTGCTGGATGAACCCGGCGCGTTCGGATCGAACCTTGCGGTGCGCGGTCTGATGGAAAGCGATGTGCACATCGGTGATCGCTTCCGCCTGGGAAGTGCGCTGATCGAAGTGAGCCAGCCGCGCCAGCCGTGCTGGAAGATCGAGCACCGTTTCGGCCACTGTGGAATGGTCGCGCGGATCATCGAGACGGGGCGATCAGGTTGGTACTTCCGCGTGCTCGAAACCGGCGATGTGCAAGCGGGCGATGCGCTGGAGCGGGTCGAAACCGGAGAGGGCGACTGGAGTGTCCAGCGCGCCTTCATGGCGCTGGTGGCGGGCAAGGCCAGCCGCGATGATCTCGCCGAGTTGGAGGCCATGCCAGCGCTCACGCCAAGACTGCGCGAACGCGCCAGGGCGAAGCTCGGTTGAGCGCTTGGGGATCAGCCCGTCGCACCGATTGCCCGGCCTGTCTCCCTGTCAGCTTTGCCAACAAACCGTTCATCCAAGGTTCGACTTTACTGAACGAAAAGGGTCGTGCCCACAGAGGGCCGGAAAGGACAAACCGATGAAGACCCTTGCAATGATTGCCGCCGCCGGATCGCTCGCAGCCATCGCCGCCCCGGCCGCCGCCGCTGACCATTCACTGATGCTGGCCCCCGGATCGGTGGCCGATATCGCCGCACCCTATGGCGCAGGCTTTGATGCCTATTCGACCGTGCGCTATGACGATTGGGATGATTGGGACGATGATGATCGCCGCTATCGCCGGGGTCGCCACTATCGCGACGATCGCATCTATGATCGCCGAGGGCGCTACCATGAGCCCCGCCGGATCGGCCATCGCGACCGCATCTGGCGCGGGCGGGACGGCAACTATTACTGCGAGCGTGATAACGGCACCACCGGGCTGGTGATCGGCGCAGGTGTCGGCGCTCTGCTCGGCCGCGCAATCGATACGCGTGGTGATCGCACCGTGGGCACGCTGCTGGGCGGTGCGCTGGGCGCGGTGCTGGGCCGCGAGATCGACCGGCGCGAGCTGCGTTGCCGATAGGGATGCCCACCGTATCGCTTGGACTTGTGCAATGACGCGGGGCGCTGATAGGAGGCAGGCCTATGCCCGATACAGCGCCCCTACCCGCCGTTCTCGTCACCGGAGGCGGAACCCGGATCGGAGCGGAGATCGTCAAGCGGTTTGCCGCCGCAGGGTGGCATGTGGTGATCCATTACAAGAGCTCCGACTCAGAGGCCCGCGCGCTGGCGCAAACACTTCCCAGTGCCGAGATCATCGCCTGCGATCTTGCAGACGACAGCGCCGCCCGGAACATGATCGCGGATCTCGCTTCGCGCCTCCCCGACTGGCGGTGCCTCGTTAACTCCGCTTCGATCTTCGAATACGACGATGCAACCAATCTGCTCTCCGCAACGAACAGGGAAGCAATGCAAGTCAACGCGCTCTCCCCAGCCGTCATGGCACAGGCCTTCATCGCAAGCGCACGCAGCGCGCATGTTCGCAGCGTGATCCACATCACCGACATGAAGCTGGAAAACCCCAACCCCGACTTCTTCAGCTACACCATGTCCAAACACGCGCTCGCCGCAACGATCCCGATGCTGGCAAAGGCGGCACCTGAAGGTGCGCGCGTCTATGGGATCGCTCCGGGCGCAATCCTTGCGAGCCACGACCAGAGCGAAGAAGAGACCGAGGTGTCGCACCGGCTCAACCTGCTTGAGCGAAAGACCGGAGCAGAGGAGATCGCCGAGGCTGCACTGTTCCTTGCGAGTGGAACACTCAAGAGCGGATCGACCTTGTTTATCGACAGCGGCCAGCATCTGCTCTCGCAGGATCGCGACGTGATCTACCTTGCCCGGGAAAAGGCGGCGGGACGGTGAAGCGTCATTCCCTGCCCACCCGCCTTTGGCACTGGATCAACGCGCTCGCTTTCGTGGTGCTGTTCATGTCGGGCCTAAACATCTCGAACGCGCACCGACGCCTTTACTGGGGCGACTACGGGTTTGATCCGGCTGATGCATGGCTCACGGTAATGCGGTTCCCCGCATGGGCGACGATCCCACAGCGATATGACCTCGCGGAGGCGCGGGACTGGCACAACACATTCGCTTGGATCTTCGCACTCGGCCTCCTCGTGATGTGGATCGCCAGCCTGATCAATCGCCATTTCTGGCGCGACATCGCAACCGGGCCGCGCGACTGGAACCCGCGGGCCTGGCGGGAAGCAATTGCCATGCACTTGGGTAGCGGGATCGAGGATGAGAGCCGCTACAACAGCCTGCAACGCATCGCCTATGGCGTGGTGCTGGGTCTGCTGCTGCCAATGATGATCTTCACGGGACTCGCGATCAGCCCCGGCTTCGAGCCCGCCGCGCCGTGGCTCGTCGATGCGCTCGGCGGACGCCAGAGCGCACGCAGCCTGCACTTCATCACCGCATGGACGCTGTTTGCCTTCGCCGTTGGCCATATCGCAATCGCCATGGCTCCGGGGCAGCGTCGTCAGCGCAAGGCGATGATCACCGGCACGCTGGATGAGGAGACACCGCGCTATGGCTGAAACCACACGCCGCACGCTGCTCGCCGGGATGGCCGCGTTGCCGATGGCAGCCTGTTCCGAACTGGCCGAGACCGGACCGGCAGGCGATCTGTTCGACGCAGCAGAAGGCTTGCACCGCACGATGCATCGCGCGCTTGCCCAGCGTCAGGCGCTTGCGCGGGAATATGCGCCGGAAGACCGTTCGCCCGACATCCGCGGCAATGGCTCGATCAGCGTCGATACGCCCGTATATCGCGAGCAGTTGTCGAAAGGCTTTCCTGATTGGCGTTTGACCGTCGGCGGGCTGGTCGACAAACCGCTCAGCCTCTCGCTCGACGATCTCCGCGCCCTGCCTCAGCGCACACAGATCACCCGACATGATTGCGTCGAAGGTTGGAGCGCGATTGCCGAATGGACCGGGCCGCAATTGTCCGCGCTGCTGGACAAGGCAGGTTTGCGCGAAGAGGCAAAGTTCATCGTCTTCCGTTGCGCCGACACGCTTTATGGCCGCGCCTATTACGAGAGTGTCGACATGGTCGATGCCTACCACCCGCAAACGATCATCGCACACCAGTTGAACGGCGAGCCGCTGCCGGAGAAAAACGGCGCGCCCCTGCGAATGCGGATCGAGCGGCAATTGGGCTACAAGCACGCCAAATACCTTACCGCGATCGAAGCGGTGACCAGCTTTGACGACATACACGGCGGCAAAGGCGGCTTTTGGGAAGATGTCGGCGATTACCAGTGGTATGCCGGGATCTGATCCCAGCTATGCGGGATAGATCCGCGCCATCGTTGCCCAGTCCGCAGCGATCATCTCTTCCAGAACGCCAAGATCAACATCCGACAGCTTGTTGATGTACAGGCACGACTTGCCCGTGGAATGCTTGCCAAGCCGCTCAAGCGCCGCTGCACGATCCCGGGCCGCGATTTCGTCGCAATACCCGCCCATCAGATAAAGCGAGTGCTTGGCCTTGCGCGGACTGAAGCCGCTCCGCATCCAGGTCACATCGCGCCCGCTGGCATAGGTGGTGTTGTAGGTGCCAAAGCCGATGATGCTGTCACCCCAAATCTGGGCTTGCTCACCAGTGACTTTGGTGAACAGCTCCAGCAGAACCCTTGCATCCTCGCGCTTGGCGGCCGGTTCGACCCGGTCGATGAATTCATCAACCGATGCCTTGGTAGGAACGGTCTTTGCCTCTGCCACGATCGCTTTACCCCTTCGTGCCGAATCCCGGATTGACAGCATAACACATGCCGCGCCACACCAAGGGCAGGAAAAGCGCGGAAGGGGAACGCTCAATCCATGTGGCTGCTCGAGAAATTTCTTGGAAATGTCATCCGCGAAGGTCAGCTGGTCGTCACCGATCATGACGCCAAGACCTATGAATACGGAAGCGCCTCAGATGGTAGCCCTCCGCTTCACATCCGCCTGACCCACCCCAAGGCCGCCAATCACATCGCCCGCTATCCGCAAATGGGCGCTGGGGAGGCATTCATGTGGGGATGGCTGGTGGTGGAGGAACCGCACGACATCCGCGATCTGCTGCTGTTCGTGACCGCCAATTCGAAACGCATCGGCGACAGTGCGATCCAGGAACAGGGCATTCTGAAAAAGGCAGCGGAGAAAGTCGCATCCGCCATTGACGGCATCAACTTGCGTGCGTCGGCGCGCAAGAATGCCGAGCACACCTACAATCTGACGCGTGAGCTGTACGAACGCTTCCTCGACGAAGATCGCCAGTACACCATGGCCTATTACCGCGAGGATCCGGAGAACACCTCGCTCGAAAAGGCGCAGATGGACAAGAAGGCGCATCTCGCTTCCAAGCTGTACCTCAAGCACGGCGAATGCGAAGGAATGCGCGTTCTCGACATCGGCTGCGGATGGGGCGGCTTCGGCCTCTACCTCCACGAAATGTACGGTGTGGAAGTGCTTGGCGTCGCGCTCGCTCCCGATCAGATCAAGTTCTGCAATGAGCGCGCAGAGGCAGCAGGCGTCGCTGACAAGGTGAAGTTCGAGCTGCTCGATTATCGCGATGTCACCGGACAGTTTGACCGCATCTCGAGCGTCGGCCTGCTCGAACATGTAGGCACGATCCACTATCCGCAATTCTTCGAGAAAACGCACGAACTGCTCGCCAATGACGGGGTGATGATCTCGCATTGCTGCGGCCGCGCGGGGCCTCCGGGCCGAACGGACGCCTGGACTCGCAAATACATCTTCCCCGGCGGTTACATCCCCGCGCTGTCCGAACTGGTGAAGGAAAGCGAAAAAGCCGGTTTCCAGGTGATGGACGTGGAGGCGATGCGCTTCCACTACAGCCACACGCTTGAGGAGTGGTACAATCGCACCGTGATGCACCGCGAAGAGATCACACGGATGTATGACGAAGTGTTCTACCGCATGTGGCTGTTCTACCTTGCCGGTGCCGAACAGAGCTTCCGCAATGGCGGCATGGTTAACTGGCAACTGCAATATGTGAAAGACCGCGCCGCGATCCCCATGACCCGCGAATACATGCACCACGAAAGCGCGCGTCTGCGCGATGTGGGCACGGTGCCGACATGGCGGTTTGATCCGGGGCTGAAGGAAGCGGCGGAGTAAGCCCCCTTTCCTTCCCGCAGTTTTATCGGCATGGGGCGCAGCGAATTCAGGAGTTACGCCGCAATGTCCGACATCAAGAAGGTCGTCCTCGCCTATTCAGGCGGTCTCGATACCAGCGTCATCGCCAAATGGCTCAGCGTCGAGCGCGGGCTGGAGGTTGTCACCTTCACCGCCGACCTTGGCCAGGGCGAGGAAATCGAACCGGCGCGCGACAAGGCACGCGCGATGGGGATTCCGGACAAGCACATCTTTATCGAAGACCTGCGCGAGGAATTCGCGCGTGACTTCGTCTTTCCGATGATGCGCGCGAATGCTCGCTACGAAGGCGACTATCTGCTCGGCACCTCGATTGCCCGCCCGCTGATCTCCAAGCGTCTGGTTGAAATCGCACATGAAACCGGAGCCGATGCGATCGCGCACGGTGCAACCGGCAAGGGCAACGATCAGGTTCGTTTCGAACTGTCGGCCTATGCGCTTGATCCGAACATCAAGGTGATCGCCCCGTGGCGCGAATGGGACCTGACTTCGCGCACCGCGTTGATCGCATGGGCCGAAGCCCACCAGATCAAGGTGCCGACCGACAAGCGCGGCGAAAGCCCGTTCTCGACCGATGCAAACCTACTTCACACCTCATCCGAAGGTAAGGTGCTGGAAGATCCGTGGGAGGAGACACCCGACTATGTCTACTCGCGCACCGATCACCCCGAAAATGCGCCGGACACTCCCGAATACATTGAGATCGGCTTTGAACGTGGTGATGGCGTATCGCTGAATGGCGAGGCGATGTCTCCGGCTACCCTGCTCACGGCCCTCAACGATCTAGGGCGCAAGCACGGGATCGGCCGGCTCGATCTGGTCGAGAACCGCTTCGTCGGCATGAAGTCGCGCGGGATGTACGAAACGCCCGGCGGCGAGATTTACGCCCGTGCTCATCGCGGCATCGAACAGATCACGCTGGATCGCGGCGCGGCGCACCTCAAGGACGAGCTGATGCCGAAATATGCGGAACTGATTTACAACGGTTTCTGGTTCGCACCCGAACGCGAAATGCTGCAGGCCGCGATCGACCTGAGTCAGGAAAAGGTGACCGGTACGGTTCGCCTGAAGCTGTACAAGGGGCTGGCTAGCGTCGTGGGACGCAAGAGCCCGAATTCGCTCTATTCGGAAGCGCATGTGACGTTTGAGGATGACGCCGGCGCCTATGACCAGAAGGATGCCGAGGGCTTCATCAAGCTCAACGCCCTGCGGCTGCGGTTGCTGGCGCAGCGCAACCGATGAGACGACTCGGCTGAGGCGATTCAGTTCTTCCCGACCGCCCCGACACCTCGTTTCAGTCGAACGCAAGATTCGAAATGCGTATATTTTCGCATTTTCCAGAAGTCTGAGCAGCTTTTTCAAGCTGGTTCCCGCCAGCATGTGTCAAATGCGATGAACCGTTGAGTTGTCCACCGATCTCCACAGGAGATAGTGTCAAAAGTGGAAAACTCGCGCTTGGAAACCTTGCCGGAATGGCGATTCGGGAGCAGTCTCAAACTGTCTTCGGAACAAGGAAGCCCGAAAGAAAAGATCCGCAAGGAACTGATCTAAAAGGGATTTCGAGATTCAAAGATGCGGTGGCGACTGTCCACGCGCTGTCTGAGAGACGGTTTGCAAAGGGTTTCGGCCAAAAGCAAGTCGGCTTGGTTGAGGAGAGTGCGAACGACGTCACCGGTATCGGCCACGATACCGGCTGGAGATAGCTGCAGGAAAGGGCTTTCGAGCCTGGAACTGGAGCGTTTGACTCCCCAGTCACAGGATCGCGGTCTCGGCTTTGCCAAGGGGCAGGCAACGCGAAGCGAGGGTCTCGGCCCGAACAGAGCGAACCCGTCACGAAGCATGGTCGGATGCCGGTGCGAGCGCCGGTGACGAACCGCGATGCAAGGCGGTGCAAGAAAGCGCGAGCTGGAAAGCACAACCCGACGCGGCATAGACATCGGGCGCCAAGTGCGCTGACGGATGCAGGAAGACTGGTCTACCAGTTGGAATGTGAACCGCAGATGCCCACGCGCTGGTGAGAGTGGGGTCGGCAGAAATGCCGGCCCCATTTGCTTTATGGGCCTCAGCATCAAGCCGTAGCCTTGGCGCAGTCGGCGCTTGCTGCTCTTGCGAGCGCCGGTTGAAAGCTCATCGGTTCACCGCATTCCCGGCTCGCTTCGCGCCGCAATGCCCCCTTCTTGCGCCGGTACGACCTTCGTCGATTTGCCCTTTGCCCACTTGAGTCTGTATGGGCGCCTTCGGATGGGAAGCTCTGTACGCCTTTCGCTTGTGCCTTCGCACCGGCCGCGCGCCACACGCGTCGCATTGCGAGTGGGCATGGCTTTGTGCCTGCTCAGCGCTCCGCTTGCCGCTTCCACCGCGCAGCCTTCGGACTCCACCGATCTCGCGGCAGAGCCGTATGAGACGATGCCATTCGCCGCCGAGTTCGAAGGCGCTGTCGAACCGCTCGGCAACGATCTCTCCGCGTTCGATCCCGTGGTGCCTTCCACCGCCGTCGACCTCGACAGCTTCGAGCCGCCGGTTGAGGACGCCACCGTCGCAAGCAGCCTAGGCACTGGCATTGCCTCCTACTACGGGCGCAGGTTCCACGGACGCCGCACCGCCAGCGGCGAACCGTTCGACATGCACGGCTTCACCGCTGCGCACCGCACCCTGCCCTTTGGCAGCCTCGTCAGGGTCACCAACCCGCGCAACGGCCGCTCCGTCACCGTGCGCATCAACGATCGCGGGCCCTTCGTGCGCGGGCGCACCATCGATGTCAGCCGCGCCGCCGCAGAGGAGCTCGGCATGATCGCGCGCGGGCACGCTTCGGTCGAGCTGGAGCTGCTAGCTCCCTAACTGCCCCCGGATCGCCCCTGCCGGATAAGCTGCGGTGTGGACGTTGACGTAATAGCGTTCCTCGTGCCGCGCCATGTCCGCCAGCAGTTCCGCCTCGACCTCCAGGCACACCTCGTCCCGGTCCGCGCTCTCGAACTCCAGCACCACAACCGGCGGGCCGTTCTCGCCCTCTTTGCCCTTGTGGATGTGCGCCGCCGTTACCTCGTCGAGGCCGTACACCTCGAGGTAGTAGCACAGCGTCCCCCGGCCCGTGTCGATCTCTCCGGTGAAGTCGCCGCCGGCATCCTCGCCCGCGCCTTCGTGACCGATCTCGTTCTCGCCGAACAGCGATGCGCCCAGCGAGTGCACTTCTTCATCGGCCTGCGCCGGAGCCACCGCCATGCCGAACGCCCCGACGCCGACGAGCACGAGGCCAAAGGCGTTCATCGGTTTCCCAATTGCCGTCTTCCAGTTCATGATCCCTCTCCCCTTGAGGAACGCGCAGCATATCTCCCTCTGCCGAGTCGTTGAAGCCCGTTTCGCAAAGGCTCTCCACAAGCTCGTCAAACCCGGTCACCAGCCACCATTCGGCCACCCCCGCTTCGAAGGCGGCCAGTTGCGCCGCCTCGATCGCGCCCGATTCCGCGCCCTTCCCCGCGCGCACCAGATCGTAGGGCGTGGGCGCATCCTCGGGCCGCGCCGCATCCATCCGGTCAAGCCGGTTGCCGAGCCACTGGCAATCCGCCTCGCTCAGCTGCGCTTCAGGATCGGCGCATTGCCCGCCGCATTCCTCGCACGGGAGTCTTGTCTGCCCTACCGCTTCGCTGCTTGAGGGCGGTTTCCTACAGGATGGAACGGATGGAACACTGTCCTGGGGTTTGTTTTCCGGCCCTTGCACCGCCGCCTCAACACCGCGGGCAGCACCCGCAGCAGGAGCCGCACGCTCCAGCACTTCCGCCAGGTCCGCGCCCTCGTCCAGCGCCGCAATCGCATCGTCGAGCAGCGGCAACAGCGCGGAGACATCCTCACGCGCCTCCATCCGGTCAAGCCGGGCGAGATGCGCCAGCAGCAGCCTGTCGGAATACCGCCGTCGCCGCGCGATTTCCTCTCCGTGGTAGAACACCGGCTCCTCCACCCCGTTGATCGCGCGATCCGCCAGCGTCGCCTCTGCATGGGCACGCGCCGCCACCAGCGCCGCATCCCACAATTGCGCAAACAGCGCAGAGCGCCGCCGCACCCGGTACGCCGTCTGTGCAGAGACACCCGCCGCCCGGCACGCAAGCCGCACATTGCCGAACAGTTGCAGCGATTTCAGGAACGCCCCTTGCGCATTGGGGCCAAGGATCGAATGCCCCTCGCCATGCGGCCCCGCCAGAGGCTGAACCGGCGGATAGGAGTTGGCGTGCGCCGCATCTTCGAGCGCGAAGTCGGAATAGGCGATCATGCCGCGCCTCCCTTGCAAGGCAGCGCCGCGCCCCCCCTCGTCATCCCCGCGAAGGCGGGGATCCAGCTGGACTCCCGCCTGCGCGGGAGTGACGACGGGAGGGAGAAGGAAACAGGACGGAAGATCAGGGGAGTATCGGGACAATTCATGGTTCACCTTTTCGATTGCAGTGAACCGGCCCAATTATACGAAACCCGCCGAGTAGGAAAATCGGGAAGCGCTTGTGTTGCGCATCGCATCCGCGATGCGAAATCCTCGCTCACGCGCCCTGCGGGCGCATCGCTGCGGGCGCGCGGTCGCGCTTGCGGGCCTGCGGCCCGATCGCTCGGCAAAAGAGAAACTGCGCCCTGCTTTCCGCATGCCCCCTACCCGTCACCCCAGCGGAGTCGCAGACGGCCAAAGGCCAACCTGGGGTCTCAGGCCACAACGCACCACGCCAAGCCGCTCGAGATCCCAGCCTACGCTGGGATGACGATACTCAAAACTCCTCCAGCGCCCGCGTGACGATGCGACCGCACAGCGCGATTTCATTGCGCATATGCCGCAGCCGGTTTTCGAAGGTCATGACAGGCCGCGAGCCGATCAGGCCGTGGTCCACCCTTATTTTCCAAGCGCGCCAAGCCGGATCAAGCGGATCGAACCTCTCGGAAACCAGCGAATTGCCGAGCGGGATTTGCTGCTGCGCAGGGGATTTGGGCATGGGGAGGCTCCTGTGGGGTTATCGGACGCGCAGCGTCTGCAAGGCTGACCAGCCGCCGCCCCCAATGGCGCGTCAGCCAAGCGAGCGGATACGAAGGCCGGCGCCTGAGGCGCTACAAGCACATGAGCCGGGGTATGTATGGCAGGATGGTGTGTGTAGGAAAGTCGAAGGTGAGACGATTTCATCGTTGAAGTATTGTCAGGTCACTCTAACCAAGCATATCCAAGACACACTCAGTCAATGCATCGGGGGAACGAATTTGCAGATTGAAAAAAATTAGGGTTCGATCCTTCAAGAATATTCACGACGTCACGCTAGATCTAGATGATCTGAATTTGTTGATTGGTGGCAACAATGCCGGAAAGTCATCCATCATACAGGCGATCCATTTCGCGATAAGCGCCCTTCGCTCTGCTAGGATGTACGGGAAAAGCGAAAATTTGCCGGCCACCACACTTGGGATCAATCAATTCACCTTTCTGCCTACCACAGAGATTATGCGAATGAACCACGGGTCAGCAATGACCCAAAATGATGGACCGAAGATATCGTTTGCCTATCGCGGAACCGATGGCAAATTACTCGATTTTACCTTGTCACTATATCGTGGCAAGAACGCGAATGTTTCTCTTGCCTACAATAAGAAATCGAGCTTTTTTAGGGCCGCGGCAGATCTGCTAAGACCATTTTCGGTTTTTGTACCGGGCTTGGCTGGAATCCCTTTGGCTGAAGAAAGAAGGGCAAACTCAATAGTTCAGACTGGTATCGCGCAAGGTGACGCCAATCTTTTCTTGCGCAATGTTTTGTATCGGCTTGAAGAGGACGCTGCTAAAAAGCGCGCCCTTCAAACCCTCATGCGACGTTTGTTCCCCGGCTTTCAAGTACGTACACAATTCGATGAGAACTTGAACCAGTATATCTTTGCAGAGGTTTTCTTAAACGGCCTTTGGACCCCGCTTGAATTAGCAGGCACCGGATGCCTTCAAGCATTACAGCTAGCTGCCTACGTTATTCTTTACCAACCAAAGCTTCTTCTTTTGGACGAACCGGATGCTCATTTACATCCGGGCAATCAGAAATTGCTTATTGATCTGCTATTCTCTCTAACTGAGACCGCTGATACACAGATCATCTTGGCCAGCCACTCGCGACATGTCTTCGACTCAATAGTCAATAGTCCGCTAGGATCACTGCACTGGCTGAGCGATGGACAACTTGTTGAGGATGAGGATGCTGATGCAGGCCTTCTACTTGAACTTGGCGCGTTAGATCGATTCAGCGCGCTTTCTGATGATAGGCCAAAGACAATCGTGTTCGCAGAGGACGAGAAGACAGATAAACTTCGGAAATTATTAAATGCCAGCGGTTGGGATTTAGAGTCCGTCGAATTCGTCTCATTCAACGGTGTCGATAACTTCGAAGCCACCCGTATCGTGATAGATTACTTTTTAGGTCTTTCTGAAACCAACCGGGTGCTAGTCTATCGGGATGGGGATTGCATGACCGTCGCAGAGCGAGCTTGGGCTACCGCAAAATACGAAGAAGGTCTCCCGGAGCGAGCCAAAATCTTCATCTCTTGCCTAACAGATATTGAGCATTTTTTCTGTCGGCCCGAGCATGTTGCTCAAGTATTGGGAATCGAGACCAATGACGCAGAAGAGATACTCAACGAGACACTCCAAGAACTGCAGGCGAAGCTAGCTTCGAAAATTACCAGAAAACGTTTGGATCTTAAGCACAAAATTCTTCGAACGAATCCAAACCGTGCGACGACCGATCAGGTCATTGGTGACGCGGTCGGATTCGAGTTTGCACTCGGGAAACTCCTACTACCGAGACTTGAGGATAAACTGCGCGATCGCGGCTACCAGTTCGAAAGCTTAAGCCAAATTACAGAAGAACTTTTTGTCCAAGAACTCGCAGAACTTGCAGATTAGGAAAGCTCTAGAAATGCCAATTTACTCCGCCAGTCTTTGCATCACCGCCCCAACAACGGCGCCAGATACCGCCCCGTAAACGACAGCTCCACCTTCACCACTTCCTCCGGTGTACCCTCTGCGACAATCTCGCCGCCCCTGACACCGCCTCCCGGGCCGAGGTCGACGATGTGATCTGCCGTCTTGATGACATCCAGATTGTGCTCAATGACGATGACGGAATTGCCCTGCTCCACCAGCCGGTGCAGCACTTCCAATAGTTTGCGCACATCTTCGAAATGCAGGCCCGTGGTCGGTTCGTCGAGGATGTAGAGCGTCTGCCCGGTCGATCGCTTGGACAGCTCCTTCGCCAGCTTCACCCGCTGCGCCTCTCCGCCCGATAGCGTCGTCGCCTGCTGGCCGACCTTGACATAGCCGAGGCCCACTTCGTTCAGCATCCGCATCTTGTCACGGATCGGGGGGACAGCCTTGAAGAACTCTTCCGCGTCCTCGATCGTCATGTCGAGCACGTCGGCGATGGAGTGGCCCTTGAACTTCACCTCCAGCGTTTCGCGGTTGTAGCGTTTGCCGCCGCATTCCTCGCAGGTGACATAGACATCGGGGAGGAAGTGCATTTCGATCTTGATCAGGCCGTCGCCGGTGCATTGTTCGCACCGCCCGCCCTTGACGTTGAAGGAGAAGCGCCCCGGCTTGTACCCGCGCGCCTGGGCTTCGGGCAGGCCGGCGAACCAGTCGCGGATCTGGGTGAAGGCGCCGGTGTAGGTCGCCGGGTTGGATCGCGGGGTGCGGCCGATGGGCGACTGGTCGATCTCGATCACCTTGTCGCAATATTCGAGGCCTTCGATCGCGTCATGTCGCCCTGCGATCACCCGTGCGCCGTTCAATGTGCGGGCCGCGGCGGCATACAGCGTGTCGATTGTGAAGGACGATTTGCCGCTGCCGCTGACCCCGGTGATGCAGGTGAATGTGCCGAGCGGGATCGAGGCGGTGACATGTTTGAGATTGTTCGCCGCCGCGCCCTTCACCGTCAGATGGTGGCCGTTGCCCTTGCGGCGGGTGGCGGGCACCTCGATCTTGCGGCGCCCGGTGAGGTAATCGGCGGTGAGCGAGCCCTTGGCCTTGAGGATCTGTTTGAGCGTCCCTTGCGCCACCACCTCGCCCCCGCGCACGCCCGCACCCGGGCCGAGATCGACGATATGATCAGCGCTGCGGATGGCGTCTTCGTCATGCTCGACGACGATCACCGTGTTGCCGAGATCGCGCAGGCGCTTCAGCGTCTCCAGCAGCCGGTCATTGTCGCGCTGGTGCAGGCCGATGGAGGGTTCGTCGAGGACGTAGAGCACGCCCGAAAGCCCGCTGCCGATCTGGCTGGCGAGGCGGATGCGCTGGCTCTCCCCGCCGGAAAGCGTGCCGCTGGTGCGGTCAAGGTTGAGGTAGTCGAGCCCGACATTGTCGAGGAAGCCCAGCCGCTCGTTGATCTCTTTCAGGATGGCGCGGGCGATCTGCGATTGCTGCTCGGTCAGCTGATCGTCTAGCCGCAAGAACCACGCCTTCGCATCGGCGACGCTCATCTTCACCGGCTGCGCGATGTCGACCCCGGCAACCTTCACCGCCAGCGCTTTCTCGTTCAGCCGCTTGCCGCCGCAAGTCTCGCACGCCTGCGCGGTCTGGAACTTCGAAAGCTCCTCCTGCATCCACGCGCTTTCGGTTTGCATCATCCGGCGGTTGAGATTGCCGATCACGCCTTCGAACGGCTTGTTGACGGTGTATTCCTTGCGCCCGTCCTTGAAGGTCAGCGGCACCGGCATGCCGCCCGTACCGTGGAGGATGATCAGCTTCTGATCCGGCTCCAGATCGCGCCACGGCGTCGTCAGGTCGAAATCATACGCCCGCGCAAGGCTGGCCAGCACCTGCATGTAATAGGGCGAAGGCGGGTTCGATTTCGCCCAGGGCACCACCGCCCCCTGCTTGAGGCTCAAAGCCTCGTTCGGAACGACCAGCTGCGGGTCGAACAACTGCTTTTCGCCGATCCCGTCACAGGTCGGACACGCCCCCTGAGGCGAGTTGAAGGAGAACAGGCGCGGCTCGATCTCCTCGATCGTGAAGCCGGAAACAGGGCAGGCGAATTTCTCGGAAAAGACGATGCGGTTGGCAGGCAGCCCCGCGCCTTTCATCGCTCCACCACCCTGATCTTCGCCCTCGCGCCCCGGAACCACGCCATCGGCCAGATCGATATAGGCCAGCCCTTCGGCCAGCTTCAGCGCGGTTTCGAAGGAATCCGCCAGCCGCGTCTGCAGGCCGTCTTTCACCGCGATCCGGTCAACCACAACTTCGATGTCGTGCTTGAACTTCTTGTCGAGCGCGGGGGCTTCCTCGATCGGATAGAATTCCCCGTCGATCCGCACACGGGTAAAGCCCGCCTTCTGCCATTCGGCCAGTTCGCGGCGGTATTCACCCTTGCGGCCGCGTACCACCGGGGCGAGCAGGTAAGCCCGCGTGCCTTCGGGCAGGTCCATCACCCGGTCGACCATCTGCGACACCGTCTGCGCGCTGATCGGCTCCCCCGTGGCGGGGGAATAAGGCACGCCCACCCGCGCCCACAGCAGGCGCATGTAGTCGTAAATCTCCGTCACCGTCGCCACGGTCGAACGCGGGTTCTTCGAGGTGGTTTTCTGTTCGATACTGATCGCGGGGCTCAGGCCGTCGATATGCTCGACATCGGGCTTCTGCATCATTTCGAGGAACTGGCGCGCATAGGCCGAAAGGCTTTCAACATAGCGGCGCTGGCCCTCGGCATAGATGGTGTCGAACGCCAGCGAAGACTTGCCGCTGCCCGAAAGCCCGGTGACGACGATCAGCGCATCGCGCGGCAGATCGATATCGATACCCTTGAGGTTGTGTTCCCGCGCGCCGCGGACGGAGATCTTTGTCAGCATAGAGGCAGTCTGTTCCGGAAATGTTCGCAAGTGTAAAGAGGCAGCAGCGCGCGGCGGCCAGTGATCCCCAACATGGTGCGCACCCGCCCCCTTGCAACGGCCGGCAACGGTTTGGGTTTCTTGATTGTCGAATTCTTGCCGGTGCAACCGCGCCCATCCCCTTTCCGGTTTACCCTGTTTGCGAGCATTCCTTTCAATTCTCCGGCTGCAGGCTGTCAGGGAATAAAGCCCTGCGGTTCGCGTTGTGGGGTTGAAAGGAGCCTTTGATGTCGCACAACTGTTCCCCCTTTTCCCGCGTTGCCGCCCGCGCCGGTGTTGCCGCCGCGCTGGCGCTTGCCAGCCTTGGCATTCCCGCATTGCCCTTTGCCGCCGCCCCCGCTTTGGCCTGCAATCCCGATGAGTGCCGCGGACTCAGCGCCGAAGAACTGGCGCGTGACCGGGCGGAAATCCGTCGCCTCAATCGCGAACAATTACGTTACGTCCGCTCGCGCGATGCCGAATATGCGCGCGGATGGGAGGCGCGGCGCGCCCATGCGCAGGCCCTGGCCGATCACGAACAGGCCCGCGCCGAATACGAACGCCGGATGGAGCAATGGCGCGAAGCCGTTCGCCGCTGCGAAGCGGGCGAATACCGCTATTGCGCGGGGTGATCCAGGGCCGGAATAGGCGCAATGAACCCCTGAAAATGCCCTTCCTGCAAATTTTTTCACCCTTGTAATCCGCAGAATTCCGGGATTTTCCAAAGGGCTACAGAAAAAATGAAGGCGCAATTCTACGGTATTTTCCCGATACAGGGCTTCTCTTTGCAGGTCTTCCGCTTCAGCCCTTCGGGTCGCACCTTTGGGCAGTCGGTTGACTGACAGAGGAAGGGCTCGGTGCCCCTAGCGCCGCGCCGGGTTAGATCGCGCTTCTGGGGACACCCAAGGTGGACGTTGCACCTGTCAGCCCTGGGTGAACGTCACCAGCGCGTTCTGACCCGGTTGGCCTAACCACTGGCTATCGACACCCCAGACCTGCTTGATCACCTGCGACGACAGAGCTGTTTGCGGCGGCCCGTCCGCAGCCGTGGTTCCGCGATCCAGAACGAGCACCCGGTCCGCATGGTTCATCGCCAGCGCGAGATCGTGCAGCACGATCACCACCCCAGCGCCTGTGCTGGCGCAGTCTCGCAGATGGCCGCAAAGGGCCAGCTGGTGTGCAAGGTCGAGCGCGGCGAGCGGTTCGTCCGCGAGGATCCAGCGCGGTTCCCCCGCCAGCACGCGGGCCAGCAGCACCCGCGCGCGCTCTCCGCCGGAAAGCGTGCTGACCGGGCGATGGCGCAGCGTCTCCAGCGAAAGCGCGGCGAGCGCGGCGTCGACCGGCTCCTTGCGATCATCGCGATGCGGCATCCGGCCCAGTGCCACCAGCACCTCCACCGCCACGTCCCATGCGATATCGGCCCCTTGCGGCAGGTAACCGATCGCCTTGGCCCGCGTGACCGGATCGAGCGTGGCGAGCGGCGCGCCGTCCAGCGTCACCTCCCCCGACTCCGGCGTAATCAGGCCTGCGAGCGCGAGCAGCAGCGAGGACTTGCCCGCGCCATTGGGGCCGACGATGGCGGTGATTTCTCCGGGGGCGAGCGCGGCGCTGATCCCGTCGAGCACCCTTGCCCCGCCACGCACGAGCGCCAGTTCTTCGGCCACGATGCTCACAGCGTTCCCCTCCGCATCCGGATCAGCAGCCACAGGAAGAACGGCGCACCTATCAGCGACAGCGCAATGCCCAGCCGCAGTTCGGTGACGAAGGGCAGGATGCGCACCGCACTGTCCGCCGCCAGCACAAGGCACGCACCCGCCAGCGCACTGGGCAGCAACAGCGAAGACGGCATCCGGTTGGTCATCGGACGGACCAGATGCGGGACGATCAGGCCGACAAAGCCGATGATCCCGGCCACCGCTACCCCTGCGCCAACTGTCAGGCCCACTCCGGCGACGAGCAGCAACAGCAGGCGCTGCGGGTCGATGCCAAGTGATCGTGCCGCTGCTTCGCCCAGGGTCAGCGCGTCAAGCCCGCGCCCGGCCAGCAGCAGCACCCCGATCCCCGCAAGCGTCAGCGGCGCGGCGATCCACACTTCGGCCCATGAACGGTCGGTCAATGCGCCGTTGAGCCACATGACAATCTGCGACAGGGCAAAGGCGCTGGGTGCCATGGTGATCGCCAGAGCGGTGAGCGCGCCTGCGAGGCTCGCGATCATCAACCCGGCCAGCGTGAACAGCGCGATGCCTCCCCCCGCGCCTGCGGGGGTGCGCCCCGCGATCAGCGCGAGAAGCGCCATGGCGAGACCCGCGCCTGCCAGTGCCGCCATTGGCAGCGCCCATGTCGCCCCGATCCAGAAGCTTGCAACCGCGCCCAGCGCAGCCGTCGGCGCGATGCCAAACAGTCCCGGATCGGCCAGCGGATTACGCAGATATCCCTGCATTGCCGCCCCCGCCGCGCCAAGACCTGCGCCCACAACTATCGCCAGCACCGCCCGTGGCAGTCTCAGTTCCATCAGGATCAGCGCGGCGTTGTCTGGCACTGCACCGCCAAAGGGGAAAATCCATACCCTCCCTGCCAGCAGTGACAGCGGCACCAGCACCGCCAGCAGCGCGGCGAATATCAGCGTGGCGCGGTTCATGGCCGGAGCCCCGCACGGATTTCATCGAGCCTGTCCCCCAGCGCGATCACGCTGGGGCCGCCGCAGAACAGCAGGCGGGGATCGACCGGTTCCACCCGCGTCTGCTCAAGTCGGGCAAGCAACGGGTGGCCCTGCCCCGCGCTGTCTCCCGCGACCAGCAGCAACTTGGGCGGATGGGCCAGCACTGTCTCCAGCGCAACATGATCGGCCTGACCCAGACCCATCTCTGTTGCATGGCTGTGAAACCCGCGTGATTGCAGCAATTCGGCGACCAGCGTCGCTTCGCCCGCGACGATCTCTCCCGGCTGCCACAGGAGCGTCGAAACCGATCGCGTCTGTGCCTCTTCGCCCGCGAGCACTGCTTCGATCCGCGTCGCCAACTCCTCGCCTTGAGGCTCCCGGTGCACGGCCCGAGCGAGAGCGCGCACCTGTTCCACGCTTTCGGCGGTGCTTGTGGGGCTGCCGAAGGTTTCGACCCGCAAGCCCGCCCGCTTCAGCGCGTCGCGCGTGGCAGGCGCGATGAAAATCGAAGCCAGCACCAGATCGGGCGAAAGCGCGATCACCTCCTCCGCCGTGCCACCGGTGAAGCCAAAGCTTTGCGCCACGCCCTGCGGGATAGAGCTTGCGGCAGGATCGCGGCTGTAATGCGACAGCGCGAGCACCTGAGACGGATCGGCAATTTCGACGAGTATCGCATCAAGGCACGGGTTGAGGCTGACGATGGTCGGACCAGAGTTCGAGCGTTCCTCGCCACCGTGCATTTCCGGCGCAGCAGGCGCGCAAGCCGCCAGCGTCAGGGCACAAGCTGCCACTCCCGATCTGATCCCGCGCCATTCCATATCCGCCCGCAGCGATAGGCGGCACGCTGCAAGCCTGCAAGCGGGCGCGTGGCCGGACTTGTTAACCGGTTTGATCAAGCTGTTTGCTTTCGGGACAGCGGGTGTCAGGCTGCTCGCTTGCGCCCCCTTTCCCCGCTACGCGCCAATGCGCGCCATGAACCCGCTCCGCCATCTTCTTGCCCGCAAGGCCCGCAGCACTCCGCGTGTGATCCACCTGCGCGACGACGGCGCACGCACCCTGCGCAAGCGGATCGCGGTCTTGCTTGCGATCATCACCGTCCCCGCCATGGCTACACCCGGCGATTTCGGCGAACTGCCGGGCGATGCGCCGACAGAGGCGGAGTTGGTCAGCGCCCGGCTCGCGGCGCAAATGGCCGACAATCCACCGATGGATTTCGAACGTCCGGGAATGAGCTTCCCCGGTTCGGCCTTCTACTTCCTCGCCGATCCGCCCTCCACCGGCGCGCTGATCGCTTTGCCGACAACCGATGCCCGCGATCCCGGAGCGGAAGCAGGCCGCGAACTCGGCGAGATCATCGATGTCGGCCCCGCAGCCCGCCCCTTCTTCAGCGGTGCCGGCCTTGGCCATGATCGCGCTCTCGAATGTCTGGCGCAGGCCGTATGGTATGAAGCCGCCAGCGAAAGCGAAGCCGGCCAGCGCGCCGTCGCGCAGGTGGTGCTCAACCGGGTTGCTCATCCCAATTGGCCGGGCAGCGTCTGCGGGGTGGTGTATCAGGGTTCGGAACGCTCAACCGGGTGCCAGTTCACCTTCACCTGCGACGGGAGCCTTTCGCGCAAGGCACGCGGCGCAAGCTGGGACCGCGCCCGGCGGATCGCCAGCGAGGCCTTGTCAGGCAGCGTCTACGCCCCTGTGGGCCACGCGACGCATTACCACACGCTCTGGGTCAATCCCTATTGGGCCGCGACGCTTGATCATGTCGGCACTATCGGCGCGCACCGGTTCTATCGCAATCGCGGCGCGGCAGGAGAGAAAGGCGCGTTCACCACACGCTATGCCGGGTTCGAACCGGGCGTGAGCGGACGCATGACAGCGCCGCCTGCGGGAGACGCGCCGAGGCTGCAATATTCCGTAGAAGTTACCGCCGCTCCTTTGCCCACACCGATGTCTTCGGCGGCATCCTCCCGACAAGCGGCACCCGCGCCCGAGCCGATTCTGGCCGATCCCGCCTATTCCGCCGTCGGCCAGGTGCGGCAGGATTACTCGCGGGCAGGCCAGTGGAAAACCGACGCGGCGCGCGCCGCGCTCGCCAATGAAGAACGACGGCTTGCAACCGAACGCGCCAACGAAGGTGCAATGGCTCAGCCCCGCTAGATCGAGCCGCGACATATTCACGGTTAACGCGCTCTCAACCGTGAAGTGACACCAAGCCTTAGCCGGCCCGCCCCTATTGCACCGCTTATTGCTTGAACACCCGCGCACTGCCCGCCTTTGTGGTCTGTCATGACGACATCGGGGCAACGCCATGAACGGATACGCAAGGCCCATGCCCATCCATTTCGCCGCTGCTAAAGTTCCCGGGCGCTCTCCTGCTTGTGCTCCCATTGCCCGGGCGATGGTGGCCCGCGCGATGGAACGCGTGGCCAATGACAATGGGGATGGATCGGCCAGCCAGGCGGCGAACGACCAGATCCTGCGCGCTGCCCTGCGGCATTTTGCCCAGCACGGCCTTGGCGCCGCACGCGAGGCCCGGGCCAAGGCCGAAGAGGCATTCTTTGCCGGGGATCGCCAAGGGTATCAGTGGTGGCTGGGAATCACCCGTACGCTGGATCGCAGGCTGGCACGGCAGGCGGAAATGCTTTCGCCCAACCTCCCGGTCGATCGCGCGCAGCCGTAAACCATAACCGTTGCACGGCTTGTGCGGGTCAGACAGCCGCACCCCAGATTGCGCGTTAACCTGTATTTGACCACTTTGATCTAACCGGGTCATTGTATGGGAGTGACCCGTTTCCTGAATGCGCTCCTCCATCCCGCAAGGTCGGGGCTGGAGCAAGGGCGTGAACAGCCATCGCGCGAACGCTCGGACCAGTTGTCCGAGCGTGTTCGTCGCATGCTCGTCACCACTCTCTATGCCCAACCTTCCAGCCTCGCGATCGGGGCTTTGGCGACGGTTTCGGCCGCCGGCGTTTCGGCCTGGATCGCCGGCCTGCCGGAGCTATGGGTTGCTGCGGTCATTCTCGGCATGATCGCGGTGGCGCGTGTCGTCGCGGCGCTCGGCCTTTCCCCCGATAGCGAAGGCAACAGCACCGCTACGCTCGAAATGGTCTATGAAGTCGGCGCTTTCAGCTATGCGCTGGCGCTGGGCTGCACCGCGGCCTTCACCATTCTGGTGGGCACCAACGCCGAAGTCGTGGTGCTGATGGTTGCCAATGCTCTAGGCTATGGCATCGGCGTTTCGGCGCGCAACGCCGGACGCCTGACAATCGCCATCGGGCAACTTGCCCTGTCCTGCGTGCCGATCGCGCTTGCCTGTTTCTGGGTCGGCAGCATCGGTTTCATCGCGCTGGGCTTCACTATCCTGCTGCTGATCCCGGCGATGATTTCCATCGCGACCAACATCTTCAAGGTTCTGCGCGATTCGATCGCGGCTGCGGAAACCAGCAAGAAACTGGCTGACAAGATGCAGATTCTTGCCCGAACCGATGTCGTGACGGGCCTTGCCAACCGCGCCGGTCTCAATCACGCGATGGTCGAAACCATGATGGCGGTCGAAGACGACACCTGCCTCGCGCTCTTCTGGATCGACCTCGACCGTTTCAAGGAAGTCAACGACCTGCTCGGCCACCCGGTTGGCGACAGGGTGCTGAACGAAGTGGCAAAACGGCTGCGCAGCGTTTCACCCGAAGGCGCGACGGTCGCCCGTTTCGGCGGCGATGAATTCATCGTTTTCTGCCCCATCACAGGGCGCAAGGACGCAGAGCGGCTTGCGAGCGAAGTTCACGCTGAAATCATGCGCCCGTTCCGTATCGACGGCGAGCGGCTGGAAGTGCGCGCTTCGCTGGGTGTGGCGATGCTGCCCGAACATGGACGCGATGCCGACACGCTGATGCAGAGCGCGGACCTTGCGCTGTATCACGCCAAGGTCGGCGGGCGTTCGCAAACCTGCTTCTACGACAGTGCGATGAGCCGCGATCTGGTGCGCCGCCGCGAGATCGAGGACGAATTGCGCTCTGCCCTGCAACGCGACGAACTGTCGATCTTCTTCCAGCCGATCGTCGATCTGGAGACCGGGCGGATCAAGACCTTCGAGGCGCTGGTGCGCTGGTTCCACCCGGAAAAGGGCGAATTGCGCCCCGACGAATTCATTCCGGTGGCAGAGGAAACCGGCGTGATCGTGACGCTGGGCAACTGGATCACGGCGCAGGCCGCACGCGTTGCGGCAAGCTGGCCCGAAGAAGTGACTGTGGCGGTCAACCTCTCGCCGCTGCAGATTCGTGCTCCGGGCGCGGCGCTGGGTATCAAGAATGCCTTGCGCGAAGCAGGGCTCGATCCGCGACGGTTGGAACTGGAAGTCACCGAAAGCCTGTTTATCGAGGACAACCACGCGACTGCTGCCTTTATCGAGGAACTGTCGGAGATCGGCGTGCGCTTTGCCCTCGACGATTTCGGCACGGGCTATTCCTCGCTCGGTTACATCAACAAGTTCCCCTTCTCGAAGATCAAGGTCGATCGCAGCTTCGTCTCCGGCACGCAGGTCGGGCGCAAGAGCGACGCGATCATCCGTGCCGTTGCCGAAATGGGCAACACGCTGGGCATGGATATCGTCGCCGAAGGGCTGGAAACGATCGAGCAGGTGCAGGCGGTGAAGGATGCCGGGTGCAACCTTGGCCAGGGGTATTACTTCAGCCGCGCCGTGCCCGACTACCTTGCCGCGATGCTGCTGGCGCAGGAACGCGAACAGGAAGGCCGCAAGGCGCTGGGCTGACATTCGCAGGCATCGCGCCTGTCCCTCTCTCACAACAGCAATGGCATGGACGCTAGAGCCGCCGCAGGACAGGTATAACTCCTGAGGCTTATTGCTCTTGCAAACTATTTGCAAAAATAGTTGAGAAATGCGACCTTTTGATGGTTGCAATCCCCCTTTCACCCGCCTACCCCGCCGCCAGATGCGGGTGCCCGGCGAGTGGGACGAATGCCGGGGAAACGCCCCTATGGTCTGTTTTCGTCCCGTATTTCCCTGGGAGGGATAACACCTATGGCCCGCAAGAAAATTGCCCTCATCGGCGCCGGCATGATCGGCGGCACGCTCGCCCACCTCGCCGCGAAGAAGGAAATGGGCGACATCGTCCTGTTCGACATCGCCGAAGGCATGCCTCAGGGCAAGGCGCTGGATCTCAGCCAGTGCGGCCCGATCGAAGGGTTCGACGCCAACATCAAAGGCACCAATGATTACGCCGATATCGCGGGCGCAGACGTGGTGATCGTCACCGCCGGCGTTCCGCGCAAGCCTGGCATGAGCCGCGACGACCTGCTTGGCATCAACCTCAAGGTGATGAAGGCCGTCGGCGAAGGCATCAAGAACAACTGCCCCGACGCATTCGTGATCTGCATCACCAACCCGCTGGACGCGATGGTGTGGGCGCTGCGTGAATTTTCCGGCCTGCCGCACAACAAGGTGGTCGGCATGGCAGGCGTGCTCGACAGCGCGCGCTTTGCGACCTTCCTCGCATGGGAGTTCGGCTGCTCGGTCAAGGACGTGAACGCATTCGTCCTCGGCGGCCACGGCGACACCATGGTTCCCGTCACCAGCTACACCACGATCAACGGCATCCCGGTGAACGACTATGCCAAGATCAAGGGCGTCGCGCCTGCACGGATCGACGAAATCGTCAAGCGCACCCGCAGCGGCGGCGGCGAGATCGTCCAGCTGCTCGGCACCGGGTCGGCCTATTACGCCCCCGCCACCAGCGCAATTGCGATGGCCGAAGCCTATCTGGGTGACCAGAAGCGCATCCTGCCCTGCGCCAGCTATGTCGAAGGCAAGTACGGCCTCGACGGCCTCTATGTCGGCGTTCCGACCGTGATCGGCGCGGGCGGTTGCGAAGATGTGGTCGAAATCGAACTGAGCGATGAAGAAAAGGCCAACCTCAAGGTCTCGACCGACGCGGTCGAGGAACTGCTTGAGGCGTGCAAGGGTCTGGATAGCTCGCTGGCGTGACCCATTCGCTCGCCATCCTTTTGGCTATCGCGTCAACAGTGCCGGAGCCTGCGCATCCGGCACTGTCCGCCTTTGATCAGCTTTGCGGTGACAGCAAGTCTGTATCTGATGTGGTAAAAAGGGCGACCGGGCTAGGCTGGAGCACTTACGCTCCCCTCGATGGTAGCCAGCATGCGAGGCTTGCTTCTGAATTAACGCGGGTGCCTTCGGATGAATTTGAGGTTGAGCTTCAGATACTTCAAAGCCCGTCCAAGCGCATTTCCATCTTTGCTCTAGAAGTAGTCTCTCCCAACGGCGAAGGTGTTTTTGAGTGCAAGGTCAATGACGACAGCGCGCCTAGGCCCTCCGACGCTGAATTTATCGAATGGGCGGGCATGCAACCGACCAATAGAAGAGGCGAAGGTAGCAGCGAAGTTTTGGAATGGGCGCCCAGGCACTTGTCTACTCCTCGGGTGGTAGCCGCTTATCACGTTCCACTCGACAGCAACCCTCGCTGGCCGGGAATAGGCCTGATTGTTACTTCGCTTCACTTTTACGAAATCAACTGAAGGATAATTAATGTCCATCCTCATCAACAAAGACACCAAGGTCATCACTCAGGGGATGACCGGCAATACCGGCACTTTCCACACGCAGCAGGCGCTCGATTACGGGACGCAGATGGTTGCGGGTGTGACGCCGGGCAAAGGCGGCACGACGCATATCGGCCTGCCGCAGTATGACACCGTGCGCGAAGCCAAGGCCGCGACCGGCGCGACCGCTTCGTGCATCTACGTACCCCCGCCCTTTGCCGCTGATGCCATTTGCGAGGCTATTGATGCGGAGATGGAACTGATCATCTGCATCACCGAGGGCATTCCGGTGCTCGACATGGTTCGCGCCAAGGCGGCGCTGAAGGGCTCGAAATCGCGCCTGATCGGCCCGAACTGCCCCGGCGTGCTGACCCCGAACGAATGCAAGATCGGCATTATGCCGGGTTCGATCTTCAAGAAGGGCAGCGTCGGCGTCGTCTCGCGTTCGGGTACGCTCACCTATGAAGCCGTGCACCAGACGACGATGGTCGGCCTCGGCCAGACCACCGCTGTCGGCATTGGCGGCGACCCTGTGAACGGCACCAACTTCATCGACGTGCTCGACCTGTTCCTCGACGATCCGGAAACCGAGAGCATCATCATGATCGGCGAAATCGGCGGCAGCGCCGAAGAAGAAGCCGCCGAATTCATCAAGCAGGAAGCCGCCAAGGGCCGCAAGAAGCCGATGGTCGGCTTCATCGCCGGTCGCACCGCGCCTCCGGGCCGCCGCATGGGCCACGCTGGCGCGATCGTCAGCGGCGGACAGGGCGGCGCCGAAGACAAGATCGCAGCGATGGAAGCCGCCGGCATCCGCGTTTCGCCCTCGCCTTCGGAACTCGGCACCACGCTCGCCGATCTGCTGAAGGAAATGGCGTAACCCCTCCCTCCCCAGGAGAACCCACATGGGTAAAGAACAGCACGATTTCATTCCGCAGATGACCGACCAGGAAGGGCCGCAACCCGGCCCGTCCTGGGGAAATCCCGCATGGCTTGATACCGTATCCGAGGCCGGAGCCGATCTGACTGGGGCGATGGACCCCACTCAGATGCTGCTCGATGCCAAGGAAGCGGTGGCCAAGGCGGCGAAGGCCGCGGGCAAGCCGACCGATCCCAAGGCGATCGAGAACGCGGCCAGCCTGTCGATCGCGGCGATGACGCTGGTGCGGCTTTACCGTGTGCGCGGGCATCTGGCCGCCGATCTCGATCCGCTGGGCCTGTCGACCAAGCGTAGCGAACCGCAAGACCTCTCGCTCGCCTTCCACGGCCTTGCCGGGAAGGAGACCGAGGAAGTCTATGTCGGCGGCGTGCTGGGCATGGAATGGACCACGGTGGGCGCGCTCTATAATCGCCTGCGCGAAGTGTATTGCGGCAAGGTCGGCCTGGAATACATGCACATCGCCGACACCGAGGAACGCCGTTTCCTGCAGGACAAGTTCGAAAGCCCCGGCGATACGATCCACTTCACCGACGAAGGCAAGAAGGCGATCCTCGCCGCCGTGCTGCGCGGGGAGCAGTACGAGGAATTCTTGGGCCGCAAATATGTCGGCACCAAGCGTTTCGGCCTCGATGGCGGGGAATCGATGATCCCGGCGCTGGAGGCCGTGATCAAGCATGGCGGCAGCGCGGGCGTGCGCGAAATCATCTACGGCATGGCGCACCGTGGCCGTCTGAACGTTCTCGCGAACGTGATGGCCAAGCCCTACAAGGTGATCTTCCACGAATTTTCGGGCGGCACCGCCAACCCGGAGGACGTGGGCGGATCGGGTGACGTGAAATATCACCTCGGCACCTCGACCGATCGCGAATTCGACGGGATCAGCGTGCACATGTCGCTCACCCCCAACCCGTCGCACCTCGAAACGGTCAACCCGGTGGTGCTGGGCAAGGCGCGCGCGCAGCAGGCGATCCGCGACGATCTCGACAACAAGAAGCAGGTTCTGCCTGTCCTGATCCACGGCGACGCCGCATTCGCAGGTCAAGGCGTGGTGTGGGAAAGCCTCTCGCTGTCGGGCGTGCCCGGCTATGACACGGGCGGGTGCATCCACTTCATCATCAACAACCAGATCGGCTTTACCACCTCGCCCAAATTCTCGCGCGGGTCGCCTTACCCGTCGGACGTGGCGAAGGGCGTGATGGCGCCGATCCTGCACGTCAATGGCGACGATCCCGAAGCGGTGACTTTCGCGTGCAAGCTGGCGGTCGAATACCGCCAGACCTTCCATCGCGACGTGGTGATCGACATGTGGTGCTATCGCCGCTTTGGCCACAACGAAGGCGACGAACCCAAGTTCACCCAGCCGCTGATGTACGAGATGATCGGCAAGCACCCCAAGGTCAGCCGCGTCTACGAACAGCGCCTGATCGCCGAAGGCGTGATCGAGGAAGGCCACCGTGATCAGGTCACGGCGGAATTCGTCGCCATGCTCGAAGAGGAATTCGAAGCGGCCAAGAGCTATTCTGCCAATCAGGCCGACTGGTTCGGCG